>Ga0181520_10000003_pt1 | contig 493669 bp, 353 predicted proteins | sample PEATcosm2014_Bin_29_FD_132451 | JGI IMG/M metagenome (GOLD analysis project Ga0181520, IMG submission 132451) | Peatland microbial communities from MTU Mesocosm Facility, Houghton, MI, USA - PEATcosm2014_Bin02_30_metaG | ecosystem: Environmental > Terrestrial > Soil > Wetlands > Peat | place...
ACGGGGGCTGAATGAAACGAATCTGAAGGATCTGGCGCAGTTCCAGGTGCGCAATCAGATCTCGAATGTCCAAGGCGCGTCGGTGCCGCAGCCCTACGGAGGAACTTACCGGCAGATCCAGATCTACGTCGATCCGCTCAAGCTGGAGGCGCGCAACCTGAGCCTGAATGACGTGGTGAAGTCGGTGAACGGCTCAAACCTGATACTGCCCGCGGGTGACGTGCGGGTGGGCAGCAAGGACTTCGACATCTACGCCAACAGCCAGTTTCCCGACGCCAAGTCGATGAACCAGATGCCTCTCAAGTCAGTGGGCAACTCTTCAGTGCTGGTGGCCGACGTGGGCAAGGCCGAGGACTCGGGCGCGCTGCAATACAACATCGTGCGCATCGGCGGGCAGCGATCCGTCTACGTCCCCATCTTCAAGCAGGGCGGCAACAGCAATACCATCACCATCGTCAACGGGATCAAGCAAGCCATCAGACATTTAGTCGATGTTCCTGCTTCGCTGAAGACAGCCGTCGTCTTCGACCAGTCGCTGTTTGTCAAACTGGCCATCAGCAATGTATCGCGGGAAGCGTTCATTGGACTGCTTCTGACCGGTCTGATGATCCTGATCTTTCTGGGCAGCCCTCGCGCCACAGTGGCCGTACTGCTGGCGGTTCCGTTGTCGATGATCGTCTGCCTGCTGGTCACAAATCTCCTGGGCGGCTCCATCAACACGATGATCCTGGGCGGCCTTGCGCTTGTGTTCTCACGGCTCATCGACAATGGCGTCATAGTCCTCGAAAACATATTCCGTCATATGGAGATGGGCCAATCGCCCTATCAGGCCTCGGAGGAGGGCGGCACCGAAGTTGCGATGGCAGTGTTGGCTGCCACCTTCACCACCGCCATTGTCTTCTTTCCCGTTACATTCTTCAGCGGTGTCAGCAAATACATCTTCACTCCGCTGGCGTTGGGCGTGGCGCTGTCGATCTTCGCATCCTATTTCTTCGCGATGACCGTGGTCCCGCTCTATTGCGCCAAGTTCATCCGCCCGCATCAGCACAAGGAAAGCCCGGAAGCATTGAAGCCCAGCCTCTTTGCACGGTTGGACAGGGCATTCAACGAAAAGTTCCTGGCCATGCTGGACTGGTACGAATCCATCGCGAAACGCGCCATGCAGCGCCCCGTCTTTACCACTCTGGTCATCTCCGCTGGGATGGTCGCGATATTGGCGGTTTCGTTCCCATTCCTCGGCCGCGCATACTTCCCGCGCACCGATCCGGGGCAGTTCATCATCAACATACGAATGCCCAGCGGCACGCGGCTCGAGGCAAGCGACCAGTACATTGCCAAAGTGGAAGGCATCATACGCGGCGTGGTCAAGCCGAAGGATCTGGGCATGATCGTCTCCAACATCGGCGTATATCCCGATCTCTCATCCATTTACACGACCAACGCTTCCATGGATTCGGCCTTCGTTCAGACCAGTCTCAAGGAGGACCATGGCACGGGCAGCTACGAGTACATGCGCGAGGTACAGGCCAGGCTTTCGCGCGAGATGCCCGAACTCTCCACTTATTTCCAGGTTGGCGGCTTGGTGGACGGTGTGATTAACCAGGGACTTCCTGCGCCCATCGATATTCAGATCAAATCGAATGACATGGAGAGCGCATACAACCTAGCCCAACAATTGTCCGCAAAGATCCAGACCATTCCCGACGTGAGCAGCGTCTACATCCCGCAGAGCATAAATTATCCCGGCCTGGCTCTGAACATCGACCGTGAGAGAGCCAGCCTGGTAGGACTTTCGGCCAAGAACGTGGTCGACGACGTGGTTACCGCGCTGACTTCAGACGGCATGATTGCTCCCAGTTACTGGATCGATCCCGCTTCCGGCAACAACTACATGGTCACCGTGCAGTATGCGAACCGATGGATCAATAACATGTCGATGCAGGATCTGGAGAATATCCCGCTGCGCGGCACGCGCCCTACCGGCTACAGCCCCATGCAGCAAGGCCGGCAGGCCGATCCTGCTGCGTCGCCACAGTTCTTCCAGGGGGATCACAAAATGGGCTACGTGCCTCTGGGGCAGGTGGCCGATATTCAGAGGATCAATACGCCAACTGAGGTGGACCATTATCAAATCCGCCGCGTCTTCGACATATTTGTGGCCACAAAGACTGAAGCTTTGCAAACAGTCGGTTCGCAGATCGACCGCATGATTGGGCAAACCAAACATGACAAGAACACGGTCATCGACGTACGTGGCGCAGTGGTCGAGATGAACGAGGCATTCCATGAATTTGGCATCGGGCTCATCATCGCAATTCTGCTCGTTTATCTGATCCTGATGGCGCAGTTCAAGTCGTTCGTCGATCCATTCATCATCCTGATGGCGATCCCGCCGGGCTTGGCAGGAGTGGTTCTGATTCTTCTCTTCGCCGGAAGCACCCTGAACATCATGTCGCTGATGGGCGTGATCATGATGGCTGGCATCGTGGTCTCGAACAGCATTCTGATTGTGGAGTTTACCGGCACACTGCACAAGCAGGGCCTGCCGCTTCTTGAGGCCACGGTGGAGGCCTGTCGCGTTCGCCTTCGCCCCATTCTGATGACTTCGCTGGCTACGCTGTTGGGCATGATCCCCATGGCGCTCGGTCTCGAGGCCGGCAGCGAACAGTACGCCCCCCTGGCCCGCAGCATCATTGGCGGGCTGGCTCTTTCCGTAGTCGTAACCGTCTTCCTGGTTCCGGCCGTGTATCTGATCATTCATGGGCGGCGCCAGGGCAGAGGCGCTACTGAGGAGGGCATCGAACATGCATAAGCGATCGAGAACAAGTCAGCTCCCCGCTCTTTTCGTGTTCTCTCTCTCATTAGGATTTTTGCCGGTGCCGCCAATCGCGCGCGCGCAAAATCCGTCGCTGCCCGACGCGCCGTCTACGCATCTCGTAGCTGCATTCGCCCAGGCTACCGCGCCGCACGGTGCATTGCCGCCTCAGACCGCGCAGACGCCAGCTTCGGCACAGAACGCGCCGACCGGTCCGCTGCTTACCCTCGCGCAAGCTGAGCAGGTGGCGATCAAGAACAACCCCAACATCAGCATTGCACGCCTGCTGGCGCTCGCCCAGGCGCAAGTCACGCGCGAAGCACGATCGGCTGAGTTGCCCAGCGCCGTTGGCGATTTGACGGCCGTTGGCGCGCATCAGAATAGCCGCATCACCGCCGGCTATCTCAGCAATCCGTCCATCTACGATCGCGCCGCGGGCGGGCTCACGGTGAGCCAGTTGATCACCGACTTCGGCAGAACCCACAACCTGATTCTTAGCGCGCAATCCAACGCCAAAGCACAGCTCGAAAGCGAGCGCGCCACCGAGCTCGATATCACTTTGACCGTCGATCAGGCCTTTTACCAGGCGCTTACCTCGCAGGCGATCCTCAGGGTTGCGCAGGAAACTGTCGCCCAACGCCAAGCTACCGTTGATCAGGTTGGAGCCCTTACCAAGGCGAAGATCCGCTCCGAACTCGACCTGAGCTTTGCTGATGTGCAACTATCGCAGGCCAAGCTGCTCTTGCTCGATGCGCAAAACAACGAACAGGCGTCGATGGCTGCGCTGAACGATGTGCTCGGTTCTGAACAGGATCAGCAATACACTCTCGTCGACGAAACCAAAGGCAACCCTGCACCCGCGCCGGACAATCCTGAAGTCTTGGTACAGGCTGCGTTTGAAGCGCGGCCCGATCTGGCAGCCCTCAACGACAAATTCATCGCGGCGCACCATTACAGCACAGCAGAGCGCGATTTGTGGATGCCGACGATCTCGGCGATGGGCGCCGCGGGCGGTACGCCAGTGCGCGCTGACCAGATTCAGTCCTCGTGGTATGGTACGGCTGGAGCAAACATCAGCATTCCGATCTTTAACGGGTTCCTCTTCAGCGCCGAAGAGAAAGAGGCCAAGCTCCGCGCCCAAGCAGCGCAGGAAGACGTGCGCAAAATGCGCGATACGATTGCGCGCGACGTGCGCACCGCGGTACTGAATGCGCAAACTGCGTATCAACGGATTGCCGTTACCCAGCAGTTGGTCGACCAGGCCAATTTCGCCCTCGATCTGGCTTCGGCGCGCTACAAGATCGGCTTGAGCGGAATTGTCGAGATCAGCGAGGCGCAGCTCAACCAGACGCAGGCCGAAATCGCCAACACCAACGCCCGCTACTCCTATCTAACCGCGCTTGCGGTCGTGCGGTTCCAGACAGGTCAGTAGTTCTACGGAAACTGTCGTCATCTTCAGCGTGGCGAGATTCTCCTTCTATAAAACCATTTCTATGCCGCGGTGAGTGTGACAATGTTGATTATTCTGATGTTGAGCTTTGTTTCAGGAGATAGCCACCATGCCAGTGATCGGCAACAGGCCCGAATTGAACCTGAAGACCGTTATCTATGCAACGGATTTTACTCCTTGCTCCAGGAACGCCGGCCTCTACGCCGCGCGTATGGCTGCCTATTTTTCGGCAAAGCTGCTGGTGACTCATGCCTTCACGCTGGAACAAGCCGCGTTGGAAGTTGAAATTGGTGACAGACAACTAAGCCAGCAGAGACAAAACTTGACGCACCTTCTATCGAGAGAGGCTGATTCCCTACGAGCGAATTCGATTGAGGCCATTCCCGTACTTTTGGAAGGAACCCCGGAAGATGTGATTCCAGATCTGGCGAATAAGCATGAGCCGTCCATGATCGTTCTGGGAACGCATGGTGGAGGCCGGCTCGAGCGGGGCATCATTGGCTCGGTCGCGGAAAAAATCCTAAGATCCACCCGCTGGCCAGCGCTTACCGTTGGCCCCCAGATTCAGCCCTTGACTTCAAATACGTTTCCCTTCGAGAGAATTCTCTTTGCGACCGACTTTACTGCGGCAGCCGCCAATGCTGTGACCTATGCGGTTACATTCGCCGAGGTTTTCTCTGCGAAGATTGATGTGCTCAATGTGATTCAAGAGGCCGCAGTCGAGTATCCAGATCGTCTCGCCGATCTTCAGACTCGCTTCTTCAGTGCCCTTGACGCGCTCGTGCCGCAATGTGCCAAAGAATTCTGCGATCCAAGAACCTATGTGGCTGTTGGCGGGGCGCACGACAAAATCCTAGAACACATCAAAGAGCGATCCATCGAACTCCTGGTGCTCGGTATCCGGAAGACTTCGCATATCAGCATGGAGATGAGAACATCGGGGGCCTTTCGGATCATAGTAGATGCTCCATGCCCAGTCCTGACAATTAGAAGCTGAGAAAATGAAACACGGGTTGCACTCGTGCCGCACCTCTCAAAGATGAATCCAGCCGGCGAGGATGAGTGTAAGCGATCCTATGGCAACTGCGATCCAGCGCAGGATGCCTTGCAGGAGCGGCCGCGGGCCCGCCTGGCGAATGGTCTTCAATCTCACCCTTGATTACTCCCCCAATTCTTGCCTTTGATGCCGATGCACCAGATTGCTTTATTCCGCACAGAGCTACAAATGAGCATTGAAAGCAAGGGGCCGCAGCGATTCTCGCTCGGCTTTCATCAACCTGTAAAACCATCTGTTTTGGGCCACTGGGAACATCCGTTTTCATCAATCCGAGATCTGACTAGATCGGTCCCGGTAGGGGGGTAGCCCCTACCGGGACTTATTCCTTCCCAACATCCATGGAATATCTACAGAACCGATAGCGGAAAGGGCGCATTTCAGCGCTCGCATCGGATTACAAAACTGTCATTTTCACGTAATGCTGGCGTCACTTTCACGGTTCTAGACTAGGCCCGTTGGCGCAACTCTATCGCTGCGCCACGTCCTGCAATCGAAGAGAAAGCATCCGCCTGTTTCATGTCTAGTTCCCGGGCTCAACATGCCAGCATGTCGAAGGGCAAGCTGGGGCCGCTTCAGGTGACGGAACGCATACGGCGTACGTTGAGAAAAATATGCTCTGCAAGTCAATGACTTACGTGTGTCAAAGGTCAACAATGACTCTGCGCGGTTAAGGGAGCAGCAACTGGTTGATTTGACGTGCCATCGCTTCGCTTACCGTACACGAATTTCCATTTCCTGAAGCGACCTCAAGTTGCATGGCCGATTCCGGGTCGCGTGATGGAAGAAACCGAAAGAGGAGAAGGACAGATGTCTCGAAATAAATCTCAGATCAACTGTCTACTGATTGGCCTGCTGTCGATGGGGCTGAGCGCTCCGGCGCTCGCACAATCCGTGCCGTTCCCAACCTACGCACCCGGCGAGAACACGAGCGCGACCACCGGTCCGACCTACACGAAGCCCCTGGCCAACCCGTGGGTCGTCAGCGACGGCACCATCATCACCCCCGCCGGCACCCAGGTTTACCTCGGCACCACGACCCGCGCCAAGGCCGTCGCGCTGAACCCGAATGCCAGCACGCACACCGCCGCCGTCCTTCAAATGGGCGCCCCACAGGCCGTCACCATCTTCAACACCCAGACGGGCGCTGTCCTGCAGACCTACAGTTACTCCGGCAATAGTAACGGCAGCACCACAGGCATCACCTATACCTCAGACGGCCTGCACCTGCTATTCAGCCAGGACCAAGACTACTACTACAATAGCTACGTTGCCATCGTTAACGTCAATCCGACCACGGGCTTGATCACAGGGAACGTCACCCAGGTCAATGTTCCGCTGGACGCCACCAACATCACCGTCCCCGGGATTCCTGTGCCGGTGCCGCAACTGAACACTGTCACCTGCACGCAGCAAGTCACCCTGCCGTACACCCCCGCTCCGGCGACCCCCGTTACCGTCCCTGGCCCTGTGGGGACCACGGGCAGCCTTGCGATCCCCTGCGGCATTCCCTACTCATTTGTGGATAACTTTGAATACAACGCTCCTTACTATACGGTGAACACTTCCTATCCCACGGGCATCGCGATCTCGCCGGATAATAAGACAGCCTACGCCGTGCTGAACTTCAACAACGAGTTGGCCAAGATCGACCTGACCCAGACGACGCCGGTCGAAGGCCCGAAGGTCCGCGTCGGCAACGTCCCGCACAGCGTCGTGATCTCGCCCGATGGCAAGACCGCCTACGTCTCAAACGAAGCCGGCCGGATTGCTACCGAGAAGGACTTCCAACTTTACTCCAACGGCACCCCGGTCGTCGCCGAATATCCGACCGGCACCACGGCTACCGGTACCGTTTCCGTGGTCGACCTGGCCTCGTTTACGGTCACCGGCAGCATCGAGACCGGCCACCACCCCACCGGCATGGCCTTCTGGGGCAAGAAGTTGCTGGTCGCCAATACCTATAGCGACAGCCTCTCCGTAATCGATACTACCGACAACAAAGAGGAGCGGAAGATCGACCTCGGGCTGCCGATCGGCGTACCGGGCGATAACAAACCCGCCTACGGCGCGGGGCCGAACTCGATCGCCGTCGATGAAAAGAACAATATCGCCTACGTCGCGCTGTACAACGCCAACGCGGTCGCGGTTGTCGACCTCAACGCCTGGGGCTGGAGTCCCGTCATGGGCATGATCCCGGTGGGCTATGCGCCGGCCTCGGTTGTGCTGGATTCGACGGACAACGCGTTGCTTGTTGCCAACGACAAGGGCCTTGGCACCACGGGCTACGCGGTGGCGCCTCCGCCGACGAAAACGGCCGAAAATTCGTACACAAAAGAATTTGGCGTGTACGACTTCGAGACTCACCAGGACCTCGGCACCGTCAGCATCGTTCCCGTGCCCAACCGCGGGACCCTCGACACGATGACGAAGCAGGTCTTCCAGAACAACCACTGGGATCTGGCGGAGAATATCTGGAGTGCCGCAGGCGGCAGCCCGTTTGCCAAGCCGGTCGTAATCCCGAACAAGATCGGTGATCCGTCGCTGATCAAGCACGTCTTCGTGATCATCCGTGAAAACCGCACCTACGATCAGATCCTGGGCGACGTGACCGAAGGCAATGGCGACGCCTCCCTGGCAGTCTTCGGCGACAGCTCGACCTACGCCGCGTACCCCGTCGTAACACCAAACGCGCATACGCTGGTGCAGCGCTTCCCGCTTCTGGACAACTTCTACGACCCCAGCCGCCAGTCGGCTGACGGTCACAACTGGATCCTCCAGGCCATGGCGCCCTACGGTGACGACATTCAGTCGCCAGACTGGCTCCGCGACTATCCCTCCAACGGCGGCGATGCGCTGGCTTACCAGAAGAAGGGCCACCTGTTCGACGTGGCGGCCGCGGCCGGCATCAAGATGAAGATCTACGGCGAGTATGTCGAGGAGAATACTTTCAACCCGCCGGGTTGCACCCCGGGGATCATTTCGAATAGCTGCGAGCCGAGTTGGACTCAGTTCTACAACGACACACTGGAATACGAGAACGGCCTGGAGCCGCAGCTCAAGTACTACAACACGGTCGGCTCGTACTCCCCGCTGCCAAACGTGATGAAGTACGCGGTCCAACCCTACCCGCAATTCGATCTGGGCATCCCTGACCAGTACCGCTTCGATGTCTGGCAGCAGGACTTCAACAAGGACGTGGCGGCCGGTAAGGTGCCCCAGTTGGAACTCATCTGGATCAGCTCCGACCATACTGGTGGCCCGCCGAACGCGATAGCCATGCAGGCCGATAACGACCTGGCTCTTGGCCGCTTTGTCGACGCCATCAGCCACAGCTCGGTGTGGAAGGACTCGGCAATCTTCGTCGAGGAAGACGACGCGCAGACCGGCGTCGACCACGTCGACGGTCACCGCAGCCCGGGCTATATCTTCAGCCCTTACGTCAAGCAGCAGGTGAACGCCGATGGCACCGGGGCTGGGGTCACCGAAGACAGCACCTTTTACACGCAGGTCAACATGACCCGCACGATCGAGCAGATCCTCGGTCTGAAGCCCATGAACCAGAACGACCTCGTGGCCTCGCCCATGAAGACGCTCTTCGTCGACAACCCTCCTTTGGTGAACTTCCTGCCGTGGGCGCACGTGCCGAACGGGACCCCGCTGTGTTACGGCGTTTCCGGGTATTCGGCCCCGGCTAACATCACCCCTGGCTTCAACACCTGCACTTCCGCGACTGCGGCTCTGCAGGATAGCACTGCAGTCAAAGCTCTGCGGGCTGGCTGGCTCAAGAAGAAGGCGGAGATCTTCGCCGGCAAATATCACATTCCGGACTCCGAAGACCCGGACACCGTCCGTCACTACGACTGGTACGAGGCCACCGGGTTTAAGATCCCCTTCCCCGGTGAGAAAAAGGTTCGCCCCGCGAGCGACTTCAACCGCAAGGCGCCCGCCGCTAGCGCTGACGTGGACGACTAAAACACCTTCCAACTGCAACGGCCCTCTCCCCGGTCACCGGGGAGAGGGCTTTTTTGTTCACGCCTCAAACGCAAATCGCCCACCGGCCTGAACTGGGTCGAGGAGGGCGTGCAAGTCAACATCCCTGTGACGTTAAAGTTGCTCAACCATGTCAGGTTCAACCCAACGGTTCCGGAACTTCCTGCCTGCATTGTGATCTGGGGGAGCTGAGGCGCCAAGATAAAATCCCCGCCTGTTTGCACGGCGGTAAAGTTCACTACGTTGCTGACCGGCAGGCTGTTTGCAAGGCCGCGGCCAAAGCCTAGCCAGATCAGCGTAGGCCATCGTATCTCCACGGCAACCGTCCGGCGTGTACTCAGCGAGTGCCCGCCTCAAGCTTTCAATCACACCCGCTCTCTGGGCACTCTCCGTTCCGGCTTTGGTGGAGCTGGACTGAAGCAATCGAGCCGCACGTCGAGTATCCTGCCCTCCAGTTGCTGCATCTGCTCTTCAACGATCTTTCGCACCTGCGTGGGTTCGCCTTTGGCGCGAAGATTCACGAGCAGTTCATGCCGGTTCGCCGGCGAGGCATCCAGATTTCCCTCCACCCGCGGCTCTTCGCCATTGGCGCACACCGCTGCCTTGAGCCAGCCGCTGGCTGAACTGTCGAAGAGCTTCAGGTGCACAATGGAAATTCCGGCTGCTGTCAGCGCCTCGTCCAGCCGGTCAAGGAAGGGCCCAACCACCAAGGCCGGAGACAGGGGCGTGGCCGGCTCCTGGACAAAGCTCAGATTGAGCCACGCAAGAGCCGCTTCCGCTTGCGCGTAACGCGCATAGTCAATGTCCAGGGTCGTGTTTCCCGCTTCGAGAGATCCGCACAGAATCTCATCCAGCCATTCCGCAATTCCCTGCCCCGTCTTTGCGCTCAGGCGCCGCGCCACTACGCCGGGAATGTCCGCTGCTTCCGAATAGAGATCGGCCTTGCTCATGCAGACCAGGTCGGCCTCCTGCAACTGCTTCTCAAACAGAAAAGCTAGGTCGGAATCCGCATCTGCACTGAGCAGCGCTGCGGCTCGCGCCGGATCGACAAGCACGGTGAACGGCGCCACGCGGTAACGATCGAACTCTTCCCGCAGCGGACCGAACACCGTGGCCGAAATGTCAGTACAGCTTCCTACGGGCTCGGCAAAGATCACATCCGGAGACCACTTCCGCAGATCCTCAATCACCGACATCAACTCGGAAAACCTGCAACAAAAGCATCCGCCGGTGACTTCGCGCGAAAGCACGCCTTGATTTTCAGCATGGCGCGTGTCTACCAGTTCCTCGCCCTGGTCGTTGAGGACCACGGCGCTGCGCAAGCCGCGTTGCTCCAGCAGATGGGCCGCCGCCAGAATCAGACTGGTCTTTCCCGACCCCAGAAAACCGCCGACAATCACAATCCATGGCCTTTGGCCGTGTAGGCCCGCGCTCATGCGCGCACCTCGATCCGAATTTCGTCCTTCGCGGCCAGGCGCAAGGTTTCGCTGAATGTTACCGCCATTCGTTCCTGGCGCCTTTCCACCCGATTCTCGACTGCCCTTCCGCCGCTCTCCACCGCAGCCGTCGCGCCATGCGCGGCAATCTCGCACGAACGGCAGGCAAGTGTGCCCGCCAGGACCTTGATGGCAAAGATTGTGCTCCCTGCCTGACGGCGGAGCGAATACATGCCCCATCCCGTCCCCGTCGACCAGAAGGACTGGAAGTTGTCCCGCGGGATCCTCGGTACTGCCATCACGGCTGCTTCGGTCCCGTCATAGAGAAAGCCGCTGAGCGCAACGACTGTGGACCAGGATGACATGGCGCGAGCATAGTGGTGTCCGCACTCCGGTTCGTCTCACGGGTTGCGCTTCTCTCCGTCGTAGCGCGAGCGAATATTCTCGACGCACTCCACACCTTCTTTCACCATGCCCCAATTCATCATCAGGGCGGCCACCAGATATTCCTGGCCGGTCCACGCCTCTGCATAGTAGGGAAAGGGAATGTTGGGACGCTCGGCCTTGCCATAGTCGCAAACTACGACCGCTGCCTCCTCGTTCAGAGCATAGGTTCGTTCCACATTCTCATGATCCTTGAGCGTAGGCTTGTAGTTGTACTTGTAAATCGAACGCAGCGTCCGGCGAATGTTTTCCGGAGAGACGAGAGGACTCATTCCTCCAATCTCCACCAGGTATTGGCCGATCAGCTGATCGGCCAAACACCCGCCGCCCACCTGATATTCCGGAGCCTCCGTGTTATCCGCACCCATATCGCTGCGCAGGTTGCTCGCAATCTGGTCTTTGCGATATCCGCGCACCTGCTGGATATAAAACTCGCCGTTGAACAAATTGGCGTCGATCCATCGGCTTCCCTGCTCGAACAGCCCCTTGTATACCTGCGCGGATGCCGTGTCGCCGGCCGCGCGCGCCATTTCCTCGCCGGCGCGCAGCGCTCCCAGATAGTAGATTCCGCACATCGGGTTGGGGCCGTAAAACTCAACATCGTAAGTGTTGTGCTGCACGCCCTCCATCACTCCATCTCGATTGCCGTCCCACCCGCCCGGAACCCACGCAAACTCCAGCGCCTTCTTCGCGCGCGGCCAAGTGCTGCGCAGCAAAGCATCGTCCCCGGAAATCTTCCAGTCGAGCCACGCATGGATAATTTGCCCCATCTGCCCGTCCGCCGCCGCAAATCCCGAACGCGCCTTGCCGTCCGGCAGCACCTGGCGGAAATGGATCGCGCCCGCATCGTCCATCGAGTAGCCAAAGGCGCTTCGCCGCAGGGAACGCGCAAACGAGGGAAACAGAAACGGAGTGGCCGTCTCGTAATTCCAAACATGCGTGCAGTTGCCAAAGCAGCAGCCCCGCGTGTCGTCACTGCCCTCAAAGGCATGAAACTCGCCATCCGCGGTACGGAAGCAGGTGGTGGTGGCCAGCGTGGACAGGTTCGCGCTCGCCGCCTCTTTCACGGCGCCAGGCAGCGAACTGTCGCGCAAGGCATCGGTAAACATGCGGGTGCGCGCTTCCAGATCTTTAAGATGTGCCGCCGTGTAGGTTACGGCTTCCCACGCATTTTTGAAGCGCGCCGCATAGAAGTTGCCGATGATGGTCTTGCCCTCACCCTCCGGTGCAGCCCACCCAATCCAGTCCGGAGTGCGATTGGGAAACCGCCAACCGAGCAGGAATTCGAAGCTCACCGTCTGCCCCGCGGGAATAGTTCTCTTGAGGCAAAGAACGCCCACAGCATTGTGCGGCTCGGGCTGGGGCCCCAAATCACTCGACTTTGAAAACCGATCCCAGAAATGCAGCGGAGAATTCCACCAACGGCCTGCCGGCCACCCCTGCCAGTGCGAAACCTCCGCGCCGCCATCGAGGGTCGCAGCCAGCACCAATTCCCCCTGCATAGGGTCGTCTGCCGCAAGCGCGGAATTGCTCATCACCAGTCCCGCAATTCCACTGCCGGCGCGATACTCGTTCCGCCGCCCCTCATCCGCTTTTTTTCTCGCGGCTTCGCCCTTGTCTTCGCTCGTATTCACGGGGTTGTCAATGGAAAACGCAATGGCCACCTGAGCGGTTGCAGGGCCGGGGTTGGTTACGCGATAACGCAGAATCGCTACCGGCAGCCCCGAGTCGTCCGGCTCATGCGGAATGAACGGCGAAAAGGCATCCAACTCAACCTTCACCGGCAACGAGCGGTCCTGAAAATCGATGTGCGCCAGCGGATACTCCCCGGTAAACGTCGCCGACTCAAGCCGGCTGAGTCCCGGAGCATTGCTCGAGCTCAGGCCATCCTGCCCCTCATATGGCGGCAGAATGCGCGACTCAAGCACGCGCGCGACTGGCTTTCCAATTCCCGCCTGGACCCAGATCGAAGGGAACGCGTAGGACGGGCGAAATCCCTTGTTCGGCCGGTTGAAGATCTCCCAGTTCACAAGTTGTCCGCGCCCGCCCAGCCCAATGCTCCCCGCTCCCACTCCACCCAGCGGGAACGAGATCATCCGCAGTTGCCGTCCGCGAAACCGGCGCGGATAACTCAGGTCCTCGCCTGGCTCGATCCGCTCTTTGCCGTTGTGAGACTCCTGCGCTGGGGCCAGCGCCTGTCCATGCTCCGCCAGCGTTACCGCTCCCACAGCCCCAGCCGCCTGCTTGAGAAAATCCCGGCGATCCAGTCTAAGCTTCTCTTTCATTACGAGTTTCCCTTTCAACACTGATTCGTTCGAATTGTACCAATCGTGGACTGACCGCGAAGGATTTGACCTGCCCCGTTGGTCGAAACGGGCGCGATTCGCGCGATCTTGGCCTCGGCGGAGGATCGAGTTATACCGAATTGGGTGTGAGTTAATAGAACAATATCGCAAACGATACAGCTGTAAGTGCGTTGGAGCTGCGCTCAGCTTGCCTAGCTACAGCGTCGTCATGCCGGATCAATACCACATCTTTCCCCAACCCTAGAAAGCCCGTATCTTCATTGGCTGGTCAGGTGGCAGTGTTCGCCTCGCGTTGTGCTCAACGTAATCTCACCGCGGCTATTGGGTCGCAGTACGGTTCGTGTACCAATTCTCCGAACACCGTGCATACCCCATGGGCTTTGGATGGTGAGCGGCCCACCCTGCTCGCTCAAGATGTCAATCGAAGTCACGGTGCCGACACGCTGCTCGCTCGATACTAGAAACGCGCCTTTTGCACGAAGTCGGGTAAAAGAGGCGTCCCTGGTAGAGGGCCAATCTGGAAAAACCCGCAGTATGCCATCCTCATGTTGCAGCAGCATCGAGTCAAGGGCTTCGACAGAACCCGAGGTTTCAATGCCACCTCCAGCCTGGGACACAGTCAGATTGCTCGCCCGCCAATGATAAAAAATGGCCGCTTTGAATTTGGCTACGAGATCCTCGGCGGGCCAACCGATGCGCGCCGCTACAGGAAAGATTTTGCAGAACCCATTCTCCGAGTTGGGACCTTCCATCGCAGACCAGGAGTTCATTTCCTGCAGAGAGTTTCGCGCCACCTGCAATTGTTGCTCATCCCCGCCGATGGAGAGATTCTCTCCCGGAAATACCGTGCCTTCGAGATTGATTGGCTGGTCGCCCGGCTCAAAGAGTCCGTGGTTCTGACTCGGGTTCTTGATCGACGCAGCGATGAGATACACAGATTTGCCATTCACGATTCCAGTAGGATAAGGGCTCAACTCATCCAGAAATCGCTGCCACACCGGTCGCATCCGAGCATCGACGCCGAGCACTTGGCTGGTAGCGATTAGCTCGCGTTCGACGCGCCGGGCGAACCCTATATCAAGATTGGGATTGACATCATCGCCCCCTTCGTGCGCGGCGCTATGTTCAAATACCCATTGCTTCCCTGAGGCATCGCGTATCGCAAAATCGCGCCAGAATGCATCCAGACCTTTCATGGCAGGATAGAGTTCTTTCCGTAGAAATTCTCGATCTTGCGTGTAATCGTAATATTGAATCGCGGGTAGAAAGCTGAAGGTAGCATTCGATTTCTGATCGGCCGGCAATCTGGTCAAATCCTTCTTCGGGGCTACAGGAACGAGTGCCGGCGGCTCCGCGAGCACCGTGAATGGCGCAAAGACGCGCTGATAGGCGATGCCTTTGTATCCGGCCTTAGCCGTGATGTTCTTCTGCCATGGAATCTGCGCCAGCACCATGCGGTTGTACGGCTTGGCAATCTCCGGGTGGTTGCTGGAGAAAGCTCCGTAGTACGGAGCCTCCTCGTTATAGTTCATAAAGTAAATGCCGCCCCAAGCCACATCGTCTGTCGTAATGAAATTGCCGAACATGGATGGCGCCAGCTTATCCTGGCGGCACGTCGAGCCGAGCACGTAAAGCGCGCCGTAGTAATATGCTTCCAGAACGGGATCATGAACCTGTACAAAAGAACGCAGCCAGAACCGTTTCCACCAATCAAGATGAGTTTTCTGCAGGGTGCTTACCCTCGCCGCTGAAAACTTTGCAGCCCGTGCCATCGCTGCCTGCACAAGGGCCTCTGCACTTGGTCCGTTCGGACCCATCCGCGCGTCACTTTCAAAGACCGCTACGATCCACACCGGAGATTGTGGGTGCAGCGTAAATTGGCCCATTGCCCTGCTACCGTTAGACGCCGTGCCAGAGAACTCTGTTCCGAGTACGCGGATCGCGATCGCTTCGCGCGCCTTGTACTCCTCCGCTCCCGTCGCGCTATTCTCGCGACTCGCCCAAAGGACACCCGCGCGCACGCCCGTCGCCGATGGAAAGATGGCAGGCGATGCAGGATTACGAGGCGGCATCGCAAGACTTACCTGTATGGGCAACTCTGCTCCGCTACCGCCCTCGGACGTCACCTCTGTGACGAAGGTATTTTCACCGTCCGCCGTCCACGACCGTAGATGGACCGTGGCATCGCCAAATTTCAGCGTTGTCTCAACCTGGGCATGCAAGATGTCCTGATCTACTCGATAGACCTGGCCGGAGTTATCACCCGCGGTAGGCGAAGAGATCGTCATCGTCCCAAGCGACAGGATGGAGGCCCTGCAATTCCAGTTGCATTCGGGTGGGTTATTGGGGACCCCATTGAGAGTTCCCCAGAAGTCGCTCTTGCCAAAGTGAAAGCTCTGTCGTGAAATGCTGCTATCGCCAGCCACGACTCCGATATCGCCGTTGCCCATGAGGGCGCCGGAAGTGTACATCCCCGTGACGATATCTGCGGGCGGACTCGTGCTGATGCCATGTAGCCTGCCTAGCAGACTCTGTACCGTCGCCCAGTCCTTCTCTGAACCACCGGTCTGCGCATGGCAGTTCGACACGGACAGCACACTGAATATCGGCAAGACAAATAGAGACAAGGCTATGGGATAGAAAAGGTTCTTTCTCATAGATTCTCCCATTCGGCTTCCGCTGCTGCCCCCTTTCTTTTTGGATAGGCGAGTAATATCTCGCGGCAGGAAATCTCCGCACCTACATTGCCGGCAGCTTAAGGGATGGATGCTTTCTACCGGTTCATCGGCACTTACCATGCATCGGCACCAGCCCGTACCCTGGGACCAACCGTGGTCATGTCAATTGGCTGAAAACCTCTCTTGAGAGCGGGCGACTCCGGCCGCAACCGGAAATCAAAATTGCATGCATTGACAAAGAGCGGATCGGCGACGATGGAGTCTTTGTCCTGGCCCGAGGATTTCCACTCGGAAAACGACTTACCCGCAAAGCTGATTTCCGGGCCACGCGCGTCATAGTACACGTTGTGCCGCATAGTAAATTTCCCGTCTGCCCAATTGGTCCCCAAAAGGCTGCCATGATCAAAATAGACGATATTGCCTTCCATGGTGAAGGAATTGTGGGGTTCGGGGCGCGTGCGCATCAATTGATGTTCGCGATTGAAGGCAAAGATATTGTTGCGCAGGATGTTATCGCGGCCATAGTGCTGGTGGAAGCCGGCGCTCTTGCAGTCGTAGACGATATTGTTCTCGATCAGGATATTGCTCGAACCTTCATCGGTGTAAATGCCCCATCCTCCGTAAGTAAAAGACGAGATGCCGTGTATCAGGTTATTGCGGATCACAGTGCCTGGCTGTTCGCCGAGGGTATAAATTCCGCCCATGTCGCTCAGCATCTCTTTCCCAATTCCGTGAAGATGGTTGAAAGCGATGAGATTGCCCTTGGACTGGTTCGGTCCGTAGCCCCATGTCCATCCGACCGAAATGGCGGTGTAGAAGAGATCGTGTACATGGTTGTGAAGAATCTGGTTTTGCCCGCTCTGCAAAACCCAGATGCCGACCGCAGGCGCATAGACCAATCCAAGATCATGGAGATGATTGTCGGCAATTACGTTCGCATAGTTTTGCTCAGCGTCGCTCTCCCTAAGTACAGGCTCCCCTACTTTGACACCGCCTCCACCCATGTCGAAGATTTCGTTTGCCAGCACGCTGTTATGCTTTGAACCGCGCCCCAAATAGATCGCATAGCCGCCTGAGTGCGCGATGGTGCACTTCTCGATCTTGAAATCAACCGCACCTACCGCTTCAATCGCCGCCGGCGCAGGTGTGGCGGCCTGGGGATCTGCGTAGCCCTTTGCGTCCATCGCCCAATCGGCATCCGCAAATGTCAATCCACGGAAAATCACGTTGCGGACCAGCTTGCCCGATTGAGGATCTCCCTGCAGAGATACAAGCCGCACCAGCGTGGGAGCGACCACGACGGCTCGCTGCATGTCTTCGCCGGGGACGGGAATGTAGGAAACAACGTGCGTTTTCCGGTCAAGATGCCATTCCCCTTGCGCATCGAGAGCGTCCGGCGCATTCTCTATGAAATAACGCGCGTCGACTTCCCTATTGGATTCTTGCGGATTCGAGCCAAGCGTGGCCACATGCTTTGCTTCGTCCACTTTGGTGATGGGCATGCGGAGATCGCTCCATGCCAAATAGGCAACGATCTCCACATCGCCAGGATCTGCCCACTCCTTCCGGATATCGTTGCCGCGGTAGTGAAGCTCAAATGGCTTGGCCTGAGAACTATCTCCATCCATGCGGAAAAAGCCGTTGTTCGGTGTGCGTGCGCGAGTGGCGCGCCGGCCATCAACAAAGAGTTGGTGAAAATCGGCACCCGGGGCGCTTGCCTTCCACACTGCACCGGCATCCTTCGTCCAGCCAGAGATGATCCGGCCACCGCTGATGACCGGATGCTCGCCGTGTGGAGCTTCCCAAACAGTGTCGCTATCTTCCGGACCGAGGACAAGCGTTTCAGGAAGATAGTATGTTCCCGCGCGAACTGTAATCGTGATTGGACCCGACTTGCCGGATCGGCGCTGTGCACGAGCAGCGTCGCGGGCTTCGGCGAGAGTCTTGATCGGACCCTCGGGAGATACGGCAATCGTCTGCGCGGACATTGTGACGGTAAGGAGAGAAAGCAAAATAACCGGGCAAATCCTCATGAGTAATACCTGTCCTCCAAGTTACGAAGTACTTGTTACCGTTGCAGATGAAGCCGTTCCGATCTTGAACAACTTTCGGCTGCTCCGCGCTGTTTACCGAACCTCCAGGAGCACCAGACCCTGGGTTGGAATCTCAACTTTAAGATGGTTATTCTCAAGATGCACCGCTTCCGCGGGAGACAGCTTCGCTGCTTTCCGCAGTTGCGCGATCTGGTCCTGAGTGGGCCAGGAAGGCTGTCCCATGGCGTCAAACGCTTGCAGAACATTGCCATGTGTGGCATCAAGACGCGACACATATGCCTTCGCGTGTGCCGATACACCGTTCAGCGTCAGGTCAACGGTCTTCGAAACGCTCGATGAACCATCCGCCTTTGGCTCAGCGTAGTTCCATAGCGCAATCGCCAGCGTGCCATCTTTGCGGCGTGTAACTAAGGCGGAGTCGGAATCGGACTTAAGGCGCGTGTCGCCCAGCTTGTGCAACAACGCAAATGCGTTGAATGCCGGTTTGGGAATATTGTCTTCGGCGACCAGTCCGAAGCCGCCGTAGAATGGCTTCTTCACCACACCTTCCTCTTCAAACACATCGGAAAATGTCCAATACGACATCATGTCTACCGCGCCGTCGCATTGGCGTATCGTATCCGCCAGCCACGGCCCCATGTAAACCGTATCGAGGACCTCCGGCACATTCATCCAACTGGCGTTGAATTCGCTCAGGATAAAAGGTAATTGCGGCAGCGGAGAAGCCTTTATCTCGCCATGCACCTTCGCAACGGCCATACAGACCATTCGATTGCGGGGAACGTCCTCCTTCGTGTTGAAGACCACCTGGGCGGATTCATCGCCGTACATATGGCTTGACACAAAGTCAACAGGCACGTGGTTCTGGTGGCAGTGGTTGAGAAAAGCGCTGACCCAATTGGCATTGGCTGTGGCAGGGCCGCCCACGCGCAGACGCGCATCCACCTTCTTCACATCCTGCGCGGTGTGGTCGTAAAGCGTGAAGTAGGTCTCCTGCTTGGGAAAACCGTCAGGAAAGCCATAATCTGGTTCATTCCAGACTTCAAAGTACCACTGTGACACTTCATCGATGCCATAGCGTTCCACAAGATGGCGGACGAATGCTTCGACCATGTTATCCCATAAGGTGTAGTCCTTGGGAGGAGAGTTATTCGGTTCATGCCAGGCGGATTCCGGTTTGGTAGACATACCCTTGGCGGCTAACGCATTCGGCATGAAACTTAGCTCGACAAATGGACGCACGCCGTCGACCAGCAGGCCGTCGTATATCTGATCGACATACGAATAGTTGAAGTAAGGCTTGCCATCCGCGCCAAGATTGTAGATGCCAACCTCATCGCCAAAAATATCGTGGAATCGCACGTACCGAAAATCGGTAACACGCTTCACCGCGCGAAGGTCTGTACGATAGCTTTCCCGCAGGGCCAGCGTAGACTGTCCGGCACCGAACATCTGCTCCCAAAAATGCGGAAACGGGAAGCCGGCATCTTGCGCATTCACCATGATCACTTCAGAACGCATCGGCGTTGCCGCAGGCGAAGATGCGCTAGAGAGCGATTGAGTTCTCGCCACAGGCGTAACAAACAGAGGTATTGCTGAAAGAAGGAGCATGAAACGCATCATGGCGTGCATAAGAAAGACTCCGGAGGGTTGATGATAGAACTAAGTGGTTTGCGTGAGTGTGCGTGCTCATCTGGTGTGAAATGATCGGTGCCAGTTTGAGCCTTTTCAAGATGGTTCCTGTTGGCGGAGCTGTGGTGTCGCAGATTGTGCCAGCGCATCTTTGGCGAATAAGCTGGCGCGGCTCAAGTACCGACGTTTGCGCGCAGCCGGTTCAGCGCTTTGATGCTGTAGTCGGGGATCAATCCGTGGCGATCAGGTGGGACGTCGAGGAGGAGGCTAACTCCTCGCGCCTTGCAATCGGCAAACTGTCTGGCCAGGGAGTCATCTGAACGCGGCATGTCCCCCTCGACCCAAAACCATTCCTTGCCGATGGGATCAGAGACTTCTCCCGGCATGTAATATTCCTTGCCCTCGATTTGCCGCCACTTGTTGAAGCCGGCGCCGCCCGGCAGACTTCGCTCAAGGGCGATCAGATCCGATGGCCAGGCATATTCGATGTCATACGTATCCTGGGCAGAGATACCGCTATTCATCATGACTACCGTGTCGGGTTGCAGAGATGCGATATGTTCGTAAAGAAACGTGCGGTAACCACGGCCAAGCACTCCGGGGATATCGATCCACGTTTCGGCGATCGGGCCATATTGCGTCAATAACTCCGTTATCTGCGCAGTCTGGAAAGTCTGGTATCGCGAGGTTGTAAACATGGCGTTCCAGCCGGCAGGGTCAGAGGCCGTCTGGCTGCCAAACCGGTTGTGGTTATCCCACGAACAGTAGTAAAGACCGGGCAGCACTTGTTTGTCCCGGCAGGCGCTGACAAATTTTTCAACCACATCGGTCTTATCCGCGCTGTTCAGGACCGAATAGTCAGAGTACTTGGTTGGCCATAGGCTATGTCCGGCCACATGCTTGGTTGTGAGGATGGCATATTTCATGCCGGCGTCGCGTGCGACGGACACCCATTGCGCTACATCCAGCCTGTCAGGGTTATAAGTAGTAGCTGGAGCTTTGCCATCGGGGAGTTCCTCGCCCACAAAGGTGCTCATGCCAAAGTGGATGAACATGCCATAGCCAAGCCTCTCCCACGACTGGAGTCTTTGGGGGCTCAGCCGCTGGCTGCCTCGTCTTTGATCTGAAGTTGCCGGCTTATCCTTCACCAGCGTCTGCGTTGCCGCGGTAGTAGAAACAGCGACCGCCGCAACCCCCAGAGATGTTTCCCTTAAGAAGGATCGGCGCGTTATGCAAGGAGAGAGTTCGACGATTGAAGACTTTGCCACGGAGGGTACGCTCATTTTGAGCCTCACGCTACCGTCCCAGCATAATCAAAGTGGGAGAGCCTGACAATCCCGCCGCACTATGGGTATACGCGTAGATAAGGGGAACAATCCACAAGAGCTGTTGCCAGAAGCGAGAACACTGGGAGATACCCAATTTAGAGAACATATCTCAGCGAAGAAGGGCTACCAACGGCGATCGAGAGCAAGTAGGCTGAGAAAGCGACCTTGCGGTATTGGGTCAAGCGGACTCGACGGCGTGGATTTTGTCGGCAACTTCGATAGCCAGCGTTTCCGCATCGGGATGGAACAGCCTGCGCTCCCGCGCAGGGATCTGGTCCAGTAGGTCGGGATACGATATGACTTCGCATCCGGGAAAGGCGGCAAAACCCACCGTATCAGCCATCCTGCAACTTACCTTGATGAGCTCTGCCATACCCCAGAAGCCATCGGTCCGTCTGGGAAAATGATGCTCGCAGACAATCGCTTCGAGCTCGTACGGCAGTTTCCAATCGGCTACCAGTTGCTTTCCCGCCTGGCAATGATCCCAGCCAAACAGCTCCTGCTCGCTCTCGAGGATGCTCAAGGCATTGCCGCTGCGCGTACCCAGTAGGTCGGTGTACTCGTCCGGCCGGATTACGGCCAGCGCAAACCGTCCGATATCGTGCAGGACTCCCGAAGTATACGCAATATCTTTGTCCATGAAGCCTGCGGAAGCCAGTTGCTCGGCGATCAAGGCACACGCCAGATTATGACGCCATAGGCTGCGCATCGCCGGATGACTCAGCGATTTTCCGAGGTAAGCTCTCACACCGACAGTCAGACACATCCCCTGCAGATGGTTGGCGCCCAACACGGCAATCGCCTGCAAGATGCTGCTGGCCGGAAAACGAGGAGCGTACAAGAGAGAATTCGCGATGGTGAGCACCTCGCTGGCGAACGCCGCGTCTGAGGAAATCAGGTCGCCCAGCTGGTGCAATTGCACATTTTCATCGTTCGCGAGTTGCAGTACCCGGATCGCCACTTGAGGAAAGGGAGGTAAGCGCAAATACGCCCAAGGCACTCCGACATCCTCTTTTTGCCGTTCAATCCGCACCGCCAGAGCCTCCGTTCTCCGGTGCGAGAGTCTTGAGACACAGCGCCTGCTTTCCGCCAGTGTGGACGGATCGCAGCGCTCTTCAGCACCCTTGCATCCCTGTAACGTCTATTTCGGCAAAGTATTGCTTTTCTACAGTCGAGATGTTGAAGTGCTGGCAGCTTATCCGATCGCTATCGATTTGTTCCGCTTTCCGGGTCTTCCAGCCGCGTACCCGGCGGTGGCTTGTGCGGCAGCCTCGCCTATGTTTTTCAAATTTCGGCGGATGCGGGCCACAGCTCGCTTGCGAGAAGTGGAAATCACGATCTCCCGATTCCTTGGTCGCGCCTCATATTCGCTGTCCCATGCGCGCGATGCGAGGAACGGCGATCAAAGTGATGGCAAAAAGGAAGATGGAAGCGGCAATGAATTCCAGGTGCCCGTGGCGGAGGTCTTCAAACACCAGCTTAGCCGCAACCAACACCAGTGTCGCATAGCCAATTCGCGTCAGTTCCATGCGGCGCCAATGCGCGCCGCTGAAGGCCAGCGCAAGAGCCGCAGCGCAAATCGTCAGCGTGCGGATGAAGGCAAGGTGGTGGGCACCAGGATTCACTCTCAATGCGGTCAGCCACGCCAGCCCTTCCACCAGCAGCGCTGCTGTGGCTGCAATCTCCACGGAGGCCGTGACGAGATCGAAAAGCTGCTGCTTCCATGTCTCTGCCTGGCGGGGCTTCCGTGCAACGCAGCACAGAACCGCGCAGGCAGTGACCACACACATGCTCCACGCGGGCGCGCCGGACAGCGTTCCTGCAAACGCCTGGAAAACATAATCGAACAGACCGGATGCGATTGCGGCCGCCAGCAGATAGGCCATGCCGTGGAATTCAAGAGCCGGCCAGTTCAGGCGAATCCCCAGAACCGTAGCCGCTATGGCGCCCGCACTCAGCCACATCGCCATCCACAGCGGCGGCAGACACATTAAAGCGCCCGCCAAAAAGAGCGCCGCACTCCAGTTGGCATAAACCCGCTCATTGCGTGGTTCCGCGGCTCTCAAAAAGAAAACAAAAACTGCCGTATAGCTTGCGGCGGACAAGACCAGGCAGAAGGCCCCCAGTACAGTTGCTCCGCCGCGTGGCTCGAAATAGAGCAGGCTGGAAGCCGCCAGCAGGAACGCAATCATCGTCTGGACGGTCTCGAATGCAGTGATCTTCAGTTGGAGCACGGTAGTCTTGAGCGTGACGCTCGCCCCATAAATGAGAAACAGCGTGAAACCGGGCGCAAGCAGCGCAGGTGTTCCGAGGAGCGGGTAATCCACGCGCGCGCTTTGGGGACTGGAATAGATGAAGATCAGCGCCCAAATTGCCATGTCGGCCGCCGCGGCCACCAGCGGCCTTACGCTCGGCCCGCGATTGCGGGCCGCCGCATATTCGCAGAGAAGAACCATGAGCAGGAGTACCGCAATGAAAGGCGCTATCTCGTGCGTGGTGATCAATAATGCAAGGGCAACCGTGACCGCGGTCATGTTGGCCACCCAGAAGACCGAGGTGAGGTTGCGCTTCCATGCCAGCGCCGAGGCCGCACAGACAAATGCACCCAGTACGCCCGCAGTGGCCGACGCCGGCAATATCTTGAAGCGCAGCGTCAGCTCCCAAAGCATGGGAGCCAGAATGAGGGCAGACGTGCATGCATAGGCCATACTGGCAAACCATGCCCCTGCGGGCGACCGCGTGGCCCATACCAGCCATAGCATTGCGTACGCGATGGCAAGAGCCGCAATCCCCAGTTTGGGAAGAGAACTCGCTTCCGTCACGGCGCGCAGCAGGTAAGCCCCGGCAATTCCGAGCATGGCCCTGCCCAGCACGGGAAAGGCGCCGCCGGCCACCGGAAAGGGATGCTCCTCACCGGTCGGAAACCCCTGCGCTTGTGCCGGCTCAAGCGCAGGAAGCGCATTGGACACATCGGAAGGATGCTCCAGCGCGTAAACACGCCGCTCCAGGATTTCCAGGCGTGTGGCAAGCCGGTTTAAGGCGTCGGGAAGATCGTCCATGCATTCCATCCGATAGGAAGCACTTCTTTCAGAAAATGCCAGTGGCGCTCTAGCTGGCCGCTACGGCCCCGGGTAGCTTCGTCTTCTCTGACCACGGAGGCAGCAGCTTGACCAGCGCCCACAAGAAGACCAGCGGGAGGATGGTCAGGAAAATCGCCACCAGCAGTCCCTCCCGTGTCACCAGGCTCATCTTGTAGGTTGTGTATCCAAGAAAACTCTTTGAGAACAACTGTCCGCCAATCACCACATTCCAGCGCATGGCAAAGATGCCAATCAGGGTGAGGCATCCAGCCACGGAGTAGATGCGCTTGCGCACAATCTCCTTGAGCTTCACCACCTGGGTAATGCCCAGCAGGATGATCGGGGTTAGCGTGCCCAGGCATATCTGGATCACAATGTGCGGGATGTAGAGCCTGGTGTGGACCATGAAATTCAAGCTGCGAAACGACTCGTCTGCTTCGTAGATGCGGTGAATCAGGTCCAGCATTTCCAGGCTGAAGTCGATGATAAAGGTGTAGAAAAGATACATCGCAATGGTGTCTACGCAGCGTATGTCGATGGATTGCCCGCGGAGCTTCGAAATCGCCATGTAGAGCACCATCACCCCGGCAATCCCCGACACCATGGCCGAAAAGATGAACACCACCGGCATTAACGGCGACGACCACCAGGGATTTGCCTTGATCGAGCCAAAGATAAAGCCGACATAGCCGTGCAACAGAAACGCGGATGGGATGCCGACCAAGGTCACAATCCAACCCACCCGGTCGTCAATCGCCAGCGAGCGCTCGCTGATGTTGTTCGAGCCCAGCGTCATGATGCGGTAGATCAGGCGCAAGAGACCTTTGCTCGATTGCGACAGCAGGACGATGTTCCGGCGGTAGTCCAGCCATATCTCCAAGACCAGCACCGCCATCAGATACCACAGATACACATACCCGAACATGGCCATGGCCGACGAGCTATGCGGAGTGAAATACATCTCGGGCGAGCGCTCCGGATGGCCCAGATGCAACTGCAGCGGGAGCGGCGCAACCAGCAGAAACGCGAGCGCCGTCAGCAGCGCCAGCCGGTAAGTGGGCTTTACCGCCTCCACGCGGAAAACACGCTCAAGCGACGCCAGAATGAAGGCGCCGGCGACCAGTCCCGTGATGAATGGGTACAGGACGATCAGTACGCTCCATTGGAGCCCTACTTCGTTTGGATACATGAAGCCTTCAACACCGTTCATAATCCCTCACCCATCTCCAGATAACACTCAATCATCCAAACGCCTCTATCGCACCGAACCGTCCAGGTCGTTATAGAAGACCTTTGCGCCCGTAGCCATTTGCGGCTTTAAAATCTGCACGCTGTGCGTCTTGAGAAACTCGTGAATCGGATCCTTGGGATTCTTCAAGTCGGCCAGTTGCCGTGCCCCGGTTGGGCAGGCCTCGCAGCAAGCGGTCGTCAGCCCCTTCGTGATCCGGTGGTAGCAGAGCGTGCACTTATCCGCCACTTTCTTCACCGGATGGATGAAGCGGCAGCCATAAGGGCAGGCTTGCACACAATAGGCGCAGCCCAGGCAGTAAGTCTGGTCCACCAGCACCACGCCGTCCGGGCTGATAAACGTCGCGCCCACAGGACAGACCTGGGTGCATGGTGAATCCGCGCAGTGATTGCACAGTTTGGGAACGAAGAAATACTTACCCTCATCTCCACTGACTACCGGGAACCCTTCCTTGCCTCCGTCGGGCGAGATGACCTGAGGATTGGTCATGTTCTCGTCCGATACGTGATACCGCTCCACCCATGTGCGGAAGTATCCGTCCGGCACATCGTTCTCCGCCTGGCAGGCGCGTACGCAATTGCCGCAACCGATGCACTTGGGGATATCAATCAACATGCTCCACCAGTGATCGGTCAAAGCATAGTTGGGCGAGGCTTCCGGGGTTCCGGCCAGGACGGATTCCCATGCGACCGCCGCCGCAGGCAACAGAATCAACATTTGACGCCGACTAATCTTCATTTCCCACCTCCCGCATCCATCCCGGGATTGTGCGGCTTGTGGCACGTATCACAGGGAAGACCGGTGGAATGATCTTCCGGAACCACCTGCGGAAATCCCTTGGGCTTGGCGGCGCTGGCTGTGTGGCATCGGACGCAGAGAATCGTCGTATCCGGCAACACCGGCTTCACCGTGGACGGGTCGTCAGCGCTGGCGTGCCTGGCTTGTGGCCCGTGACAGGCCTCACAGTTCACATGCGCATGCTTCCCGTCCTTCTTGACCTCAACCACGTCAACGTGGCAGCTCTCGCAGGTTTCGTGGCCGGCGTACTTCACAGGACGGGCGGCAATCTCAGCAATGGCAGCCCCTCTATAGTGCCCATATTGTCCAAAGCTTTTGGGGACAACGTAGTTGCGTACGACCAGAAACACCAGAAAGGCGAAGACAAAAAGCCCCGCAAACCGGAAAAGATGTCCTGCATCCTTGAAGACACTCATCAAGCCCTCTCCATAACGCCGCTGCCAGGAGACTGCGCAAAGCTATTCCGTGTGATCTGGAACACTCCTTGTGGGCTTGACGGTACAGGAACTCGTCTTACGACTGTATGTGAGATAGATCACAGTTCGGAGTGATGGCGCTGGCTTGCTGTGCTCAGACTCCACGCCCAACGGCTCCGTTTGGCAATTTTGAGCCGCGGTCGGTTCAGAAGCCCGGAGCAACGTGCAGTGCGGATGATTCCTCGCCGGTTGCCAGACGAGTGAGGGTCAGCACGGTTATATCGTCATCCTGACCGAAGTTGACCGCGGCTTCAGTGGCCTGGGCGGCGTTTGGCTGGGTGGCAAGGAGGGTTTCGAGGCGCTGGAAGCCATAGAGTTCGCCGGAGAGGTTGCGCGCTTCGAGTAACCCGTCAGTGTAAAGAGCGAAGTGATCGCCGGCGTCAAGGCGGATTGCAGTTTCCTCGTAGCGAACGGCAGGCTCAATGCCCAGTGGCAGCGCGCCGGGGAGAATCAGCTCCTGCTTGTTCAGGAAGGGCGCTGGATGGCCGGCACTGGCGATGGCGCAGTTGCCATCCGGATCGAGACGCAGGGCAATGCAGGTGGCAAAGCCCCCTTGCAGCCTGCCGTACAGGCGGCGGTTGAGCCCGGCCAGAATTTCCGCCGGGCTGCCGGTGAACTCGGCCACCATGCGTGCCGCTCCCACGATCAGGGATACCGCCATGGCGGCTTTGAGCCCTTTGCCGCTGACGTCGCCGAGGACAATCAGCGTGGATCCGTTTTCCAGGGGAACGATCTGAAAGAAGTCGCCGCCTACCTCCTGCGCCGGGCGATACGCGCTGGTCATGGTGAAACCGGGCAGCGATGGCAAGGTGTCGGGAACCAGTACCTGCTGCAGTTCGCGGGCGTTCTTGAACTCCTGTTCGAGCGCGCTCTGGTGCCGTCGTTCCTCGATCGAATATCGATAGACCGCGTAGACGATGGAGAGGAGGAGCAGGGTATTGGCCAGGATTTGCAGGTTGATGGTATTCCCGTTCAGCGTGAAGAGCGGCGCGCTGAGCTTGTCAGTCAGGGTCCAGTGAGTAAAGCGCATGAACTGCGAGGACAGGTTGCGCACGACGTAGTTCATCTCCGCGAGGAAAGCGCAGATGGCCACAAGCCAGCGTGCCGGCTCGAGCCGCTTGTGCTGAACAACGGCAGCGCCCACCAGCACCAGCGGCATGACCTCGAGGATGGTGAAGATGGCAGTGAGCAAAGCGTCTACCAACTGCAGCGTCCCGGCCCAACGTACGGAATCCCAGTTCAGGACCACCAGCCCGTCGAGGCAGAAGGCAACGCCGAAGACGACCGCGACGTTGCGGGTGAACCGTGTCACGGCCCGATTCTCCTGGAGTTTGAGCAGCCACAGCAGGACAAACCACAGGGAGATGTCCTGGAACATGATGGCCGGCTGTAGCAAGCCCTCCGCTATGGCGTAAGACCAGGGCAGCCGGAGTCCATCCAGAAGCAGGCGCACCAGGGGAATCACCGTGTAGCCTGCCATCCAAAACACGAGCCATTGTTTCCGGTCGCGCAGCCAGGCCATCAGGCTGAGCAGGGCAACCAGCGCGTAGAGCGAGTCCAGTCCAAACTCAACCTGGCGGCTGCGGAACCACTGGTAATCGATAGCGTCTTTGCCCGTGGCGATAGCCTCGGGCGAGCCCAGCACTGGGACAGCCTCAAAGCCGCCAATTTCGCCGGGATCGCTTGAAGCCAGCGGCGCCTTCCACACTCGCACAGCCAACACGCCGCTCCTGACCGGGCCAAGCCCGAAAGTCTGCGGCGGCTGGGAAATGTACCAGAACGCATGGGGCGGAAAGCTCCCGTTGCGCCCCACGAGCGTTCCGTTCCAGTAGAGTTCGTAAACGTCGTCCACGCTCGGAATCAGAAGAGCCAGATCGGACGGCGCGCCGGGAACTGGTGTGATGGTGATATGGCAGCGGTACCAGGCCGAGCCGGCGGTGCTCCAGTGGCCTTGAGCGCCCCAGGGTTTGTCGACCGTGAGCTGCTCCCAGTGCGAGTCATCGAATGTGGGCGACGCCCATGCCGCGTCATCGCCGGGATGGAACTGCCACGGACCGTCTAGCGCGACCGTGCCCCTGCCGAGACCCTCCATGAGGTGGTTGTAGGCCGCGTGCCCTGTACCCGCAGCGGCCTGTTCCGCCGGCAACAGCACAGAACCAGTGGCAATCAGGAGTAGAGCTTGGAGGCAAAGGAAGCGCGAGCAATGGGAAACCATGCCGCAAGCATACCCCGGGGATGATATTGGAAGTAAAGAAGATTCCGCACCCCACGCAGCGGACCCGTAAGGCCCTGCACCGGGCCGGGAAGCGATAGGATGGGTTGTTGGAGCGAAAGATGCCAAAAATACTGGATGGTGCGGCAATTTCCGCAGCAATCAAGAAGGAAGTCGCGGAGGACGTGAAGCGGCTGGCTGCCCAAGGCGTTCGGCCGGGTCTGGCCGCGGTGCTCGTGGGCCACGCGCCTGCGTCGGAGATTTACGTCCGCAGCAAAGTGCAGACCTGCGCCGATCTGGGCATCTTCAGCGACCTCATCGCTCCACCAGGGTCAGTCACGACCGAAGACATGCTCGACCTGGTGGCCGGACTGAATGATCGCGACGAAATCGACGGCATCCTTATCCAGCTGCCTTTGCCGCCACAGGTGGATGCAAAGGCCCTGCTTGATGCCGTTTCACCGGCCAAGGATGTGGACGGGTTTCACCCCGTAAACGCGGGTCTGTTGCAGGCAGGCCGACCTGCGCTGGCGCCCTGCACCCCGGCGGGAATTATCGAGATTCTCAAGCGCAGTGGCATCCCCATCGCCGGGAAGCACGCCGTGGTGGTGGGCCGCAGCGATATTGTGGGCAAACCTGTGGCCATGTTACTGCTGCACCAGAATGCCACCGTAACTATCTGCCACTCGAAGACGCGCGACCTGGGAACCGTCACCCGCCAGGCCGACATTCTGGTGGCCGCTATCGGCCGAGCAGGCTTCATCACACCGGAAATGGTTACGCCCGGAGCAACGCTCATTGATGTAGGCATTAACCGCATCACCACCCGCGAGGATTTCGACCGCTACTTTGCCGGCAACGCCAAACGCGAAGCGACTTTCGCCAGGAACGGGTCCACCATCGTCGGCGACATTCACCCCAAGACCTTTGAACTGGCCGGCGCGTACACGCCCGTGCCCGGCGGCGTGGGTCCGCTGACCATTGCCATGCTGATGGCCAACACGGTGCGCGCCGCCAAAATGCGGCGAGGGCTGTAAACGATGCTCCGAGTGGGCCTGACCGGGGGACTGGGCAGCGGCAAGAGCACTGTCGCGGGCTATCTGCGCGACTTGGGCGCCAAGGTTGTTGAGGCCGATGAACTGGGCCGCACGCTGATGGAACCGGGCCAGCCGGTCTATGCCGAGATTGTCAGCGTGTTCGGCCCGGAAGTTGTCAATCCCGATGGCCATCTGAACCGTGCCCGTCTGGCCGAACTGGCTTTCCGGGGCGGACGGCTTAACGAATTAAATGCCATTGTGCATCCGGCGGTGATTGCGGCGCAGCAGAAGTGGATGGAATCGGTCTTTGCGCGCGATCCCGCGGCGGTGGCCGTGGTCGAGTCGGCACTGATTTTTGAGGTGGAGCGCGACGCCCGCGCCCGCGGCGAAAAGGAAAGCGTGCTTGCCGACTGGCGCCGTCGCATTGACCGGGTGGTTCTGGTTACCGCGCCCGACGAGGCAAAAATCGCCCGCTATGCCGCCAGAATCGGCTCATCCGGCCCGAACAGCGCCAGCCGCTCGGCTGCTGAAGCCGATGCCCGTCTGCGGCTGGCCCATCAGATTCCCGATGCGGAAAAGGTAGCCCGCGCCGATTATGTGCTGGAAAACACGGGAGATCAAGCCGCACTTCGCTCCCAGGTCGTGGCACTGTGGCAACGTCTCAGGAAGGAGAGCAACAAATTCTCGCGCGACTCGTCATTAGAATAAGAGGTGGTAGCCGCGCTGCTTCCCCACGGGACTTGCGCGCCACCGTATCTTGACGGGAAGGTCTTCAGGTTCACACGCTATGAAACTGCGCCGGTTTTTTCTGGTTGTCCTGCTGGTGGGCGGATTCTGGTATCTCACCACGCATCTCCCTGCCAATCTGAGCTCTCTGTCGCTGGGCAATTTCTCGTTTTCGGGGGCGAACGGTTCCAATTCCCCGCTCCAGCTGACTGAGGCTGAAGCCGCGCCCGCCTATGACGCCGAGGAGCAGAACAATATCGCCGTTTACAAGCGGGTCCTGCCTTCCGTGGTCAATATCACTTCAAAAGCTTTAGTCTTCAATTTCTTTTACGGCGCAGTACCGCAGGAGGGGCAAGGATCGGGTTTCATCCTGGACAAGGCCGGCCATGTGCTCACCAACTACCATGTGGTGGCGGGCGCCAACCGCGGCGTGAAGGTGATGCTCAGCAATAAGCGCAGCTACGACGCAAAGGTGGTGCACGCCGACAAAGTCCACGACTTGGCGCTATTGCAGATTGAGGCGCCCAATCTGACTCCGGTTACGCTGGCCGACTCGGGCGGACTTTCGGTGGGCCAGAAGGTCTACGCCATCGGCAATCCTTTCGGCCTGACCGGGACCATGACCCGCGGCATCATCAGCTCCATCCGCTCCATCAGGAACGCTGACGGCGCGCCCATCGAGGACGCCATCCAGACCGACGCGGCCATCAACCCCGGCAACTCCGGCGGGCCGCTGCTTAACTCGCACGGAGAGGTCATCGGCATCAACACCATGATCGCTTCCAACGGCGCCGACCAGAGCTCAGGCATCGGCTTTGCCATTCCCATCAATACGGCCAAGGCCGTGCTGAGCGACCTGCAACGCTACGGACGTGTCAGGCGGCCGTCGCTGGGCATTGTTTCCTATCCCATCGGCCCCGACCTGGCATCGCAGATGGGCCTGGCCGCCGAGCAGGGCGTTCTCATCCAAAAGGTCATTCCCGACGGCGCGGCCGAGCGTGCCGGCCTGCACGGCGGAAACCAGCAAGCCTATGTGGGCAACACCCTCATCCTGCTCGGCGGCGACCTGATTGTGGCGATCGACGGCCAGGAAGTCGCCGATCCGCAGGACATCAACGCCATCATGGACAGGCACCAGGCCGGCGACACCATCAGCGTCACCATCTATCGCGGGCGCAAACAAATCACGCTGAAATTGATCCTGGGAGAAGCGCGGGGCGAGAGTACTTAACGGGAACCGAGTCAGTTGTGTTTGTCTATAGGTTTTGCGGGCCGCTTCGGCATGGGAGCGGCCCGTTGCATCCGAAGATGTTTTAAAAACCGGACTGGGCAGCGTTTTGCTCCGCCTGCGCTACCTGAATCTGCCCCAACCGCAGCGGTTCGCCATAATGCGCGGCTACCATTTCAGCAGCCTTGTCTTCATCCAGATAGGGCCGCACCAAGGCCAGTTTAATGGTGGACTGGGCAGCCATTTGCGCCACCGCAACCTTGCTGGAGACGGACTGAACCAGGGCAAGAATCGCGCTGACAATGCTTCCCACGGCCTGAATGGCCGCCAGAGCGTGCTGCTGGCTGGCCGAATCCACAATCTTTGCCGCCTGTAGCAGCGCGGCGTTCACCTGTTGCTGGAAGGTGACCACCTGGCTTTGCATTTGCGCCAGTATGCTCGCCGAGGGGTTGGCCAGATACGCCTTTGCCTGACCGACCAAGAGAGCCGAGGCTGCGTCAAAACCGGTGGTGGCCGCGGCAAAGACCGGCGCATCCGCTGGAGCAAGCAACGCGGCAGTCGAATCCACCGTGGCTACCGCGCTCTGCAACGCCGGTGTCCAGTTCACGATGCCCTGCGCAACCGTTGTGCCCGAGCAGCCGCCCATAAGCGGCAAAGGCAGAAGCAGAGCGATCATCGCCCAAGCGCCGAGCCTGGCCGTAGACCCGGGAGATGAACTCTCGCCTCCGGGGTCTTTGGCAAGCAAGCCCAGAAGGGCTGTAGCGAGAGAGCTGACCAGCGTGACTACAGTGCCGCTCCCGGTAGAGCCCAAGGTGACGCCCTGCTGCGACAGTGCACCGGCAATAGTGACGATGGCAATCAGCAAACCGGTAGCCGACGTTTTTGGGGAATTCCAGATGTTCGACATCCAACTCATGCGGAAAGCTCCTTCCAAGAGCAAAGGGCGGCAGGAGCCGCCACGGTTGATTTACAAATTGGCAGCAACAGCGCGGGCACGGTCCTGCACCGCGAAAAGAACCTTGGAGCCAACGGCCGGCTCTTTCGCCGGCCGCTCCACTCGATCAGTCGCAGGATTCCCGTTTCATGCCGCGCCTCCGACCCCGCCGTGGTTGCAGTCAGGGCTTTTGGGAGGGGGTGTGCTGATTCTCCGGACGCGGCAGTTCAGGTCCTTTGTCTGGCTATGTATAAGGGTAGGCAATCCGGGCATAACTCCCTGCAAAGGCAGAGAGATTGCAAACTATTGAGAGTCAATTGTTTATAAGAGCAAGCGAGAGCGAGCTGCTTGACAACAGGAAACAGCAGCGAGGAAGCACCAGCCTTCGCCCTTCCATTGCCGGCAAATCCCTGAATCCTTACGTCAGTTTTTCTGTGGTTCCCGCTTCACAAAGCGCCGCCCGCGAATTTCATACTCCCCGCTAGCCACGCGGGCAATGGCCTCGCTGTAGGCGATGTGCTCCTCGGCCAGAATGCGCTCCGCCAGCGAGTGCGCGTCGTCGCTTTCCAGCACCGGAATGGCACGCTGCGCCACAATCGCTCCGTGGTCCAGGTGCTCATCCACAAAGTGCACCGTGCAACCGGCGATCTTGACCCCGTACTCAAAGGCTTGCTCCTGCGCTTCCAGCCCGGGAAACGCCGGTAGCAGCGAGGGGTGAATGTTGAGAATGCGATTGGGATACGCAGCCACAAACTCAGGAGACAGCAGCCGCATATAGCCGGCCAGGCAAACCAGCTCCACACGATGCGACCGCAGACAGGCGATGACGTCGGCATCGTGCTCTTCGCGCTTGCGCCCTTTCGAGACAAAAACCTCGACCGGCAGCCCCAGTTCCCGTGCTCTCGCGAGGCCGCCGGCTTCGGCCACATTCGAAACCACCACCGCAATCTCGGCACCCTTCAACCGGCCAGCGCGAATCGACTCGGCTATGGCCAGAAAGTTTGAGCCCCGGCCGGAGAGCAGGATTCCCAGCCGAAGCGGATCGCGGCCGGCATTCGCGGGAACAGCGCTCATGTGTACTGCACCCGGCGCTCGCCCTTGACCACCCGGCCGATCACGGAGAACTTCTCCTCTGCCCGGTCGAGCAGATTTTTGGCGCGCGTGAACTTCTCAGCGGGTACGGCCACAATCAGACCGACGCCCATGTTGAAGGTGCGCATCATCTCTTCTTCCGACACCTGACCCAGCGCCTGCAGATGCTCAAAAATCGGCAGCACCGGCCACGACCCCAGTTCCACCTGCGCTCCCGTGTTCTTGGGAAGGATACGGGGCAGGTTGCCGGTGATGCCGCCGCCGGTGATGTGGGCCATGCCCGTGGTCACTCCCGCCGTCACCAGCTTCTGAATCACATGGAGGTAGCTGCGGTGGGTCTTCATCAGAGCCGCGCCGGCTTTCTCCTTGATGGCGGTCACATATTGCGTGGGCTTGTAGCCGGCCACCTCGAAGAACAGCTTGCGGGCCAGGGAATATCCGTTGGTGTGCAGCCCGGTGGAGGGTAGTCCGATCAGCACGTCCCCAGCCTTGATGCCCGCGCCGGTCACCATCTTGTCGCGGTCCACCGCGCCCACGATAAATCCGGCCAGGTCGTACTCGCCGTCGGTATAAAAGCCCGGCATCTGCGCCGTCTCACCGCCAATCAGCGCGCACCCGTTGGCCTTGCACGCCTCCGCCAGCCCGGTGACTACGCTCTCAGTCACCTCGGGGTCCAGCTTGCCGCTGGCCAGGTAATCCAGGAAAAACAGCGGCGTGGCGCCCTGCACGGCAATGTCGTTTACGCAGTGGTTGACCAGGTCCGCGCCCACCGTATGGTGCAACCCCAGCTCGAAGGCCACCTTGAGCTTGGTGCCCACACCGTCGGCGGAGCTCACCAGGATCGGATTCTTCCAGCGCTGCAAGTCCAGCCGGAAAAGCGCGCCGAAACCTCCTATACCGCCCAGAACATTGCGGTTGAAGGTCTTTTGCGCCAGATATTTGATGCGCTCCTTGGCACGATCGCCACTGCTGATGTCAACGCCTGCGTCGGCGTAGGTTACGGATTTTAGCTTGGGTTCGTCAGGCACGGTACAGGCTTTCTGCAGATGGATTTCTTGGCGGCACCGCTGGCCGGAAAGGTCGATTTTAGCAGCATTTGCGACATGCGAGCGCGCAATGAACGAACCAGGGTGTGTGCTAGGTGCGGAGATCCTCAGAAAAACATGACAAGCGGGTTCGACATTATGCACTTGACAAACCCATAGATAAGCGTATGATTACATTATGGAAAACGGTGAAATCAACCTAATTGAACTGGCTCAACACTTTAGCAATGAAGATGCGGCGCGGGAATACATCCAAAAGCTGCGCTGGCCCGATGGCCCGGTCTGCCCCCACTGCGGCGAAGTGAATAACGCCTACCGCTTGACGCCTAAACCGTCCAAGAAAGACACGCACGTCCGCAATGGCGTGTGGAAGTGTGGCGGTTGCCGAGAGCAGTTCACCGTGACCGTTGGCACTATCTTTGAAGACAGCCACATCCCCCTGAGCAAGTGGTTGCTGGCTTACCACCTGCTGTGTGCAAGCAAGAAGGGCATGAGCGCCCATCAGCTCCACAGAATGCTCAAAGTGACGTACAGGAGTGCTTGGTTCATGGCTCATCGGATTCGCTACACGATGACCCAGGAACCGTTGTCGTCGAAGCTCGACGGAATTGTTGAGATCGACGAGACGTGGATTGGCCAAAAGATGCGCCGGGGGCGGACCAAGGAAGAGAAGGCCGCAAACAAGCGCCACAAGAACGACAAGAAGGCATCCGTTGTGGCTGTTTTGCAGCGCAATGGAAACGTCTATTCTCGGCACGTCAAGAACGTCACGGCAGCGAATCTAAAGCCGATGGTCGATGAGATGTTGCACCCGGAAGCGCACGTCATGACCGATAGTTCTACGGTATTCAAGGGCCTACTGATGGAGCGCCATCACGATCAGGTAAATCACACCAAGAACGAGTATGTGCGCTATGAGGACGGCGTTTGCATCAGCACAAACAGTGTTGAGGGGTATTTCGGGCTATTGAAGCGCGGTATCAATGGGGTATACCATCATGTCGGCCAGCAGCACCTTCACAGATACCTCACTGAGTTCGACTACCGGTACAATTCCCGAAAGGAAACGGATTCAATGAGGACCGTGCATGCGCTCAAGAGTTCAACCGGAAAACGGCTTATGCTACGGGACTCGCAACGGCCAAACTGAGGGGGAAGAAGCCAAATTTTGATCTGTAATGAGTAAAGCCCGCTGGCAGGCGGGCTCTACTCCAAACCATTTCTAATCCCTTGGCCATTCTGTCCACTGGCATGGACGGCACGTTTTAAGTGTGCCTGAGGAGGGACGGAAATGCAAGGACGCCCCAAAAATGTTCCTGAGCCAGCCCAAGATGGATTCCGTTATACTTTCGCGGCGATGCCAAAGGTGAAGTTCAATCCGCTGGAGATCCCCAACTACACGGTCGAAGAGGCCGCACGCTATTTGATTGTCCCGATCAGCACAGTTAAGTATTGGTCAATCGGCGAAGCTGGGGCAGCTCCACTCACAACGGTATATAGCCGCCGTCCGCTGCTCTTGTCTTTCAAGAATCTTGTTGAGTTGTATGTCTTGGAAAGTCTCCGTGAGTTCCACGATATTGGGTTGCCCCGAATAAGGCGATCTGTCGAAGAACTGAGGATTGAGAAACCTTCCAAGTACCCGTTGGCTGACTACCAACTCGCTACGCGGGGACGGAAGATTTATCTCGAAGGCGAGGGAGATGAACTAGTCAACCTGACCGCAAGTGGCCAGCATGCCTTCAAGGCGATCATGAATCCATTCCTCAGGCGTGTTGAGCACAACGCCGATGGAATCGCAGAGAGACTTTTTCCTTTCACTAGCCGACGGCACCAACAGAACCCCGAAAACGCCCCCCGCATAGTAGTCATCGACCCTCGCGTAGCTTTTGGTATGCCGGTCTTAGTAGGCTCCAGAATTTCGACTGCTTTCTTGATGAGCAGAAGGAAAGGAGGAGCATCAATCTCCAAGCTGGCAAGAGACTATGGTCGATCCGAAACCGAAATCGAAGAGGCGATCTCACTCGAAGAAGCGAAGGAGGCCGCATAAGGGCTTCACGCTTTTTCTGGACAACAACCTTGACTACGACGCGCTAGTCGAGAAGCTAGACCGCGCCGGAATCCGATATAGACGGCAAAGGGACTACTTCCCAAGTTGGACGGACGATCAGGTATTGCTCAGAAAAGTGGCAGAGAGAAAGTGGATTCTCATAACCTTCGACAAGAAGCAGCGGACGAGACTCCTAGAGCGGAGGCTAATCGAACAATTCAAGATCAGAGAATTTGTATTCACATCTAGAGAGATCGGCGATCCGGGGGACCTGTTAGTGAAAGCCTGTAGACAGATGCGAACGATCTGCAAGAAGCATGATGGACCATTTGTGGCATCCATAGCCAAAAGTGGGAAAGTTTACTTCAGGCCAGAAGATGAGACGGGGGAAAGCTGATGGAACAGAAACGCACCATGCCACGAGACCAAGTGCCGAAGCAGGCAACGAACACCAAGCCGATCCCACACATCCCACTCCCATTCGAGGAAGTGATGAAGGACGTGCTCAGAGTTAAGCCGCCGGAGAAACCTACAAAGGGAAGGGTAGTGAGGAAGCGAAAGCTCAGACCTAGTGCTTGAAGGCTACTAGGACCGCAATTACCCCGATACCGAACGCTACAATTAAGGGGATCATCCAGCGCAGCGTATTCACCTCAGAGGCGAGTTTCCCCACGTTATCGCTAACAGACCGGAGCGTCGTGATCACCTCAGAGAATGCCATGCCCTCAGCCTCCGTTACCGCTTCTATCTCATCTGGTCCAAGTTCGAGCTTCCCTTGGTAGGGTCCGTCGTATGGTTTGGCGGTCGGGGTTTCGAGACGGTGAAACTCCACGGTTATGAAGTCATCTTTGTAGGGTATCGAGATCGGCCTTGGGGTTAAGTTTGTCAACCCCAGGATGAGCCGCCCCTTAAAGCCAGGATCGATTTGTGGACCCGTTGTTGCGATTACGCCCTTGCGCGCATACTTTGAGCGCAAGCCGAATCGGGCAACGTATTGCGGACCCAATCGAATTTCCTCCAGCACCGTTACAATCGCGAAATCGCCGGGCTGGAGCAGGATGTAGCCAGCGTCTCTGATATTGACGATCTTCTTGGTACTGGTCGTCGCTCCAGACTGGCCTACCCGCATGTCGTAGCTCGCGGCTTGCACTTGCGATTCCTCAAAAGGGCTGATTGAAATGTCGCCGTCATTCTGCGCTGCGGTGATTTGCTGGGCATTCAGGATCATTCTTTCGCCCCCTATCGGGGAACCTTAGCATCCCTATATAGAGAATACAAGGCGAAGAGAAGGGGTAGCTAGGAAATCTCGTCACAATCCTCAAGACAGTAAAGCGTTGGGTTTGTCAAAGGCACAATGTCGAGCGGGTTTGACATGGAGTGAAGCTCACGCTACTCTATTGTGGAAAGCTGGCTTTACATGGAGCCGACCATCACAAATCGAGTGAAAGAACTGCGCACCGCCTGTGGTTGGACGCAGGAACAACTGGCGCAGGCGGCTGGCGTCTCCCGCCAGAGCATCAACTCCATCGAGCGCAACCGCTATGTGCCCAGCCTCGAACTTGCTCTCAAATTCGCCCGAGTCTTCGCCTGTTCCACCGATCAGATCTTCCAGTTGGAGTGCGAAAAATGACCACACCCATCCTCCACAAAGTCCCCCTCCTCGGCAAGCACGTAGATGAGCGCTTTCTGGAGCACCGCCGCCGCTCCAGCAGCCTGGCCGGAATCATCGGTGGCTGCCTGGCCGTCTGCCTCTGGTACTACCGCTTTGCCTTCAACCACATCTGGAGCTGGGACCTCTTCGCCGTCGCCCTCACTATTGTGGGGGTCAAGATGTCCCTGATGATCTGGTACCGGCTCAACGATTGAAACGGAAAGGAGATGCTGAAATGTGCGTACCGCATCGACAATCTGACCCGAAAGCTCATCGCCTCATGGTCATGGGCAACGTCTCGCTGGTGGTTGGCCTTCTGCTATGGAACTTCGTTCACCCGTCCAACAGCGCCGAGCGGAACTGGCTTCACGGAGTGTGCGGCGTTATGTTGGGCGCTTCGATCGGCATCAACCTTTTCGCGCTCCGGCTCGCCCGCCGCTGCGGGCGGAGCGAAGGCCCTAGAGAAACCGGGCTCGTTCCTCTGGAGTAGGCAGCGGGCAGCTCTCCAACCGGCCCCGGATGCGGTATCGCCAACGGGCCACGAGCCGATAGACCGGGTCGGTGAGAAAGCGCGGAATCCAACCCAGCGTAGCGGCAACCGCAGGCCAGGGCCGCGGCAGCTCACGCAATATGGCCAGCGTAGCCGCGAACCGAATCAGCAGTTGCTCCCCGGCTTCAAGGGGATGGCGAAAGACCAGCACCGTCCCCAGAGCGCTACCCGGCTCAAGCACCTCGCCGTGCCGCGCCAGCAGGGGCGCGACCGCCGGCAGGTGGGATGCGGCAAACCGCAAGCGGTCGCGCCGGTCGCGCCGCAGCAACCACCGCACCCAACCGTTGCACAGCCCGCAGTAACCGTCATAAACCACCAACAGCCGGTCGCCTATATCGTTCAGTGAGCTCACCCTCATCGAGATGCCCGCACAAGGCAGCCAGATTCAATTCGGCCGATGCACAGCTATCCGCCTTCTATACTGGACGCACCATGAGTTCCCAGACCTCAGCCCCCGCTCGGACCCGATCCCAGGCCCTTCAACAGCGCGCAGAGCGCTTCTTCCCTGGCGGCGTGAACTCGCCGGTGCGGGCCTTTCGCGCGGTGTATGGCGCGCCTCCTTTTGTCGAGAGCGCCCAGGGCGCCTGGCTCACCGACGCCGACGGCAACCGTTATATCGACTACTTCGGTTCCTGGGGGCCGATGATCCTGGGCCACGCCTTTGCGCCAGTAGTCGAAGCCATTCAGCGCGCGGCGCGCAACTCCGCAAGCTTCGGCGCATCCACAGCTTCAGAGGCTGATCTGGCCGAGCGGGTCGTTGCCTGCTACCCGGCGATTGAAAAGCTCCGCTTTGTCAGCTCCGGCACCGAGGCCACCATGTCGGCCATCCGCGTGGCCCGCGCCGCCACACGGCGCAAGATCATCGTCAAGTTTGAGGGCTGCTACCACGGCCACGCCGACGGCCTTCTGGTGAAAGCCGGCTCTGGCGTGGCCACATTTGGAATACCGGGATCCGCCGGCGTCCCGGAGGAGATTGCCCAACTCACGCTGGCGCTGCCCTACAACGATCTGGTCGCAGTGGAGGCCGCCTTCGCCGCCCATCGCGGAGCCATCGCCGCCGTCATCCTGGAGCCAATCGTCGGCAATGCGGGCTGCATTCCGCCCGGCCCCGGTTACCTGGCCGGATTGCGCGACCTCACCGCCCGCGAAGGAGCCCTGCTGATTGTTGATGAGGTCATGACCGGCTTCCGCGTGGCCCTGGGCGGCGCGCTGGAGCTCTACGGCATTGATGCGGATCTGGTCACGTTGGGCAAAATTGTCGGCGGCGGGCTGCCCGTGGGCGTCTTCGGCGGCAAGCGTGTTTTCATGGATATGCTGGCTCCGCTGGGCCCTGTTTACCAGGCCGGAACCCTCAGCGGCAATCCGCTAGCCATGGCCGCGGGCATGGCCACCATCCGCTATTTGCAGGAACACGCCGCCGAGGTCTATCCGCAGCTTGAAGCCACAGCCAAGGCCGTCACCGAGGGCGTGGCCGCTGAAGCCGCCAGCGCAGGCGTTCCCCTTACCCTGAACCGCGTTGGCGCTATGTGGACCTGGTTCTTCACTCCCGGCCCGGTCACCAACTACGCCCAGGCCGCACTGAGCGACACAGCCGCCTTCGGACGCTTTCACAACGCGATGTTGAACCAGGGGGTCTGGTTGCCGCCCTCGCAGTTTGAAGCGGCTTTCTTAAGCACCGCCCACGGCAAAGCAGAAGTAGCCGCCACCATTGCCGCTGCGCGTAGTGCGTTTCAGGCTGTCAAGGCCAAGTAGGCTGGGCCAGTTGCCCCAAAGTCTCGATTTTGAGGCCGGGGAAGACACAGATGCGTGCCAGCTTGGAACCCTAGTTCCACTCGTCCATCGTCACAAAGCGATGCGTAGGTTTGTAGCGCGCAACTAGAGCATCTGCGGCGGCCACGGATGGCCCCCGGTTCGCGGCTGGATCCAGATGGTTGCCGTCGTGAAGCACGATGTTGGCTGCCCAGCCTCGCCGCTCCAGGCGATCGATCCTGCGCGTCAGGCGCTGCACGATCTTGCCGGTTGAAGGCTCTTTCCAATCGGAAGTCATCGCGTTCCACAGAACGGGAACCAATCCCAGATCGCGGGCCGTGCGCAGCACAAGGGGACGCCGTGCGCCGAACGGCGGGCGAAAGTGCAGGATGGGCGCGCCGGTAATCTCTTCCAGCGTCTGCTTGCTGCGGACCAGTTCCTCGCGCACTCGACCGGCAGGGATCAGCGCCAGGTTGGGATGGCTCCAGGAATGGATCCCGATCCGGTGCCCGGCCGCGGCTACCCGCCGCACAAGCTCCGGTTCTGGCTGGGCATGGCTGCCCACCATGAAGAACGTAGCTCGCACATCATGGCTGGCCAGAACTTCGAGCAGCCGCGGCGTCCACGCCGGGTTGGGACCGTCGTCAAAGGTCAGCGCCAGCTCGCCGGGCCTGCGCGGCGCAATCAGCGCCTGCCCAAACAGTTGCGATCCCGGCCACATGGCCGCATAGGCATACCCGCCCGCCGCCAGCCCAAGTCCGGCCGCCGCACCCAGTCCGCCGTAAAGCCCGGTAGCCAAAGGAGAAAGCATTCCGTCTTTCAGTGTGCGGCGTGGAGCGGATAAACCGCAAGGACCCCAGCCCGGCCACACGGCAGAAGGTGGGACGCGTCCGTTGCGTTCGGGCCCGTTCCTGGGCGTATACTCTCACTTGTTCGGGTCGCATCCTGCGTCTGCGGAGCGGCACTGGAGACAACCATGAGCCTGACCAGCTTCCCCGGCGGCGTAAATTCCTCGCCCAGCGATACTCCAATCACAAGAGTCACCATGCCCGCGCTCACTGAAATGAAGCGCCAGGGCAAGCCCATCTCAGCACTTACGGCGTACGACTACTCCACCTCCCGCCTCGCCGATGAAGCGGGCATCGACCTGATCCTGGTCGGCGATTCGCTGGCCATGGTTGTTCTGGGCCATGAGAACACCCTCGCCGTGACCGTGGACGAGATGCTGCACCACACCCGCGCTGTGCGTCGCGCCATCCGCCGCGCCCTCGTAGTGGCCGACATGCCTTTTGGCAGCTATCACAGCACAATCGTCGAGGGAGTCGCCAATGCCATCCGCTTTGTCAAGGAAGCCGGCGCCGAAGCAGTCAAGATCGAGGGTCCGCGCGTCGAGTTTGTGCGCGCTCTGACGGAGGCCGAAATCCCCGTGGTCGGCCACCTGGGGCTCACTCCGCAAAGCGTCCACCGCATGGGCGGATACCGCGTCCAGGCTCGGACCGTCGAATCTGTGCATCAGCTCAAGGCGGACGCTCTGGCACTGGCCGCAGCCGGAGCCGGAGCCATTGTGCTTGAAGGCGTTCCCCGCGAGGTAGCCGCAGCCATTACGGCCGAGTTGACCATCCCCACCATCGGCATCGGGGCCGGTCCTGATTGCGATGGCCAGATTCTCGTCTTCCACGACCTCGTCAACCTGACTTTTGCGCCAGCAGCCAAATTCGTTCGCCGCTATGCCGACGCCGGTGCGCTCATCCGATCCGCCATCGAACACTATCGCGAAGACGTCGAGCACCACGCGTTCCCCTCGGACGAAGAAAGCTATCACTTGCCCGAAGCAGCGCGCAGCGCCGTCAACAAAATGCAGAAGATGGGGACCTTGAGAAAAGTCTGATGAGAATTCTTCACACCGTAGCCGAACTCCGCCAGTGGTCCCGCGCACTGAGAAGTGCAACCCGCAAGGATGGCGGTACACTGATCGGCCTTGTCCCCAGCATGGGCGCACTGCACGCCGGCCACGCATCTTTGATTCGAGCCGCGAAAGCCTCATGCGGGCACGTAGCCCTCAGCATTTTTGTCAATCCCACGCAGTTTGGTCCCAATGAAGATTACGCCCGCTATCCCCGCACCTTGGAAGCCGACTGCGCTCTCGCCCAGGCCGAAGGCGCAGATGTAGTCTTCGCCCCCACGGTCGAAGAGCTTTACCCTGCCGGCGCAGCAACATTTGTCGATGTCGAGGGCCTCAGCAACCGCCTCGACGGCGCATCGCGCCCCGGCCACTTTCGCGGCGTGGCGACCGTCGTCGCCAAACTGCTCATCGCCGCAGAGCCTGATCGCGCCTTCTTCGGCCAGAAAGACGCGGCCCAGGTAGCCGTCTTGCGTCGCATGGTTGCCGATTTGCGCCTCCCCGCCGAAATCGTGGTCTGCCCTATCGTCCGCGAGTCCGACGGCCTGGCCCTCAGCTCCCGCAATTTGTATCTCTCCCCAGCCGAACGCGCCCAGGCACTAACCCTCAGCCGGGTGATCCGCCAGACCGAGACCCTGGTAGCTTCCGGCGAGCGTCGCGCCGGCGCCCTCGTCGAAGCTGCACGCCGGCTCTTCGCCAGCGTTCCCGAAGTTCGCATCGACTATGTCGCAGCCGTCGACTGGGCGACACTGGAGCCTGTGGAAGTCGCCGGTCCCGGCACCCTCTTCGCCGTCGCAGCCTGGGTCGGGCCTACGCGGCTCATCGATAACGCGATCCTTGGTTGAAAACGACTCGCGGAACAAGAACCCCATTGCAGGAAGTTCCACCCCAGTTGCAAGCTGGTAGCAATGCCGGAACTTCCTGATATCGCCGCATACATCACCGCGCTGGAATCCCGCATCCTCGGGCAACCGCTGGAACGGGTCCGTCTGGGTAGCGTCTTTCTCCTGCGGACGGCGGACCCTCCGATCACAGCGGTCGAGGGAAGAAGCGTCCGCGCCATTCGCCGCATCGGCAAGCGCATCGCCATCGGCGTCGAAGGCGACCTCTGGCTGGTACTTCACCTGATGATCGCCGGCCGTCTGCATTGGCGCCCGCCGCTGACCAAGCTCGCGGGCCGGAACGGACTTGCCGCCTTTGACTTCCCCTTCGGCTCCCTCATCCTTACTGAGGCGGGCAGCAAACGCCGTGCGTCGCTGCACGTACTTCGCGGCGAAGAGGCATTGCGCTCCGCCGATCCCGGCGGCATTGAAATATTCTCCACGGACCTCGACGGCTTCCGCGCCGCGCTCACCCTGGAGAACCGCACCCTCAAGCGCGCCCTCACTGATCCGCGCCTCATCAGCGGCGTCGGCAACGCTTACTCCGATGAGATTCTGTACGCCGCCAAACTCTCGCCCATTGCCCTCACCCACAAGCTCAGGGCCGAGGAGTGGGACCGCCTCTTCAGCTCCACCCAATCCACACTGACTCTGTGGATGGAACGCCTCCGCGTTGAAGCCGAGAAAGCTTTCCCGGAAAAGGTCACTGCCTTCCGCCCTGAAATGGCAGTTCATGGGCGCTTCGGCCAGCCCTGCCCGCGTTGCGGCGAAAAAGTCCAGCGCATCCGCTACGCCGACAATGAAACCAACTACTGCGCCCGCTGCCAGACCAACGGCAAAGTCCTGGCTGACCGCAGTCTCTCCCGTCTTCTCGGCTCTGACTGGCCGCGCACTCTCGAAGAGCTTGAAGCCCTGAAGCGCCGCTAGAGGGCAGTGGATTCGGGCACTGCACGCGCGCAACTGCTGTGTTGTCATTAAGAAACAAAACTTGCATTTTTTCTTGACACATCCTTCCCGCCTGCCGCAAAGTCATCTGCGCGACTCCTTTTCGGCCGGTCAGCCAGTGATTCCACCCCCACATCCCTGACTCCCGGTCCTTCGGAGGCGGATTTCAGTCAGATGTGGAGGGTTCTGGATGCATTATTTTCACGTCAACCATCTCGCCATCGTGGCTTCTGCCCTGATTCAGTGGCTTCTGGGCGCACTCTGGTTCTCGCCCGTGCTCTTCGCCAAGCCGTGGACCGCCATGGTCAACGCGCCCCAGGAAAACAAACACAAGAGCATGGTGGCCGGGATGATTACATCCTTCATCGTCAGCCTCGTTCTCTCGTTTGTCCTGGTGCACATTTTGCATTGGGCTGGCGCATTGACTTTTGGCCGGGGAGCTCTTGTGGGCTTCATTCTCTGGGCGGGCTTTATCGCCGCGCCGCTCTCAGCCGGCTACATCTACGAGAGCCGCCCGTTCAAGCTCTTCGCCATCAACACCGGCTACTGGCTTGTCGCTCTGCTCATATCCGGCGGCCTGCTGGCAGTCTGGCGTTGATCCATTGACCCATTGATCCACTGACCCATCGTTTTGCAACGGGCGATCGCACATTACAATCGACCCATGAGCAGAACTGTCATCGCAACCGACAAAGCTCCCGCCGCCCTCGGTCCCTATTCGCAGGGGATCCGTGCGGGTAACCTCGTTTTCACGGCTGGGCAGATCGCACTTGACCCGGTCACGCAGCAAGTGGTCGCGGCCGGTATCGCGGAGCAGACCAAACGCGTGTTCGAGAACCTGAAAGCAATTCTGGAGGAAGCCGGCGCGAGTCTTGCGCAAGTGGTCAAGGCCACCGTTTACCTGAAGGACTTCAACGATTTTGCCGCCATGAACGCGGTCTATGCCACGTATCTGGCAGGGGACCGCGTCCTCCCGCCAGCACGCACCACCGTTGAAGTCTCCCGCTTGCCCAAGGATGTCCTGGTAGAAATCGATCTGATCGCGGAGGTCTGAAGCTGGGAGCACAACCAAATCCAGGTGCTCCATCCTTTCCCGTTTTTGCGGAATGGGCGGGAAATCACAAATCTCAACCGATCCCCGTTCAACAGGAGGTCCCCATGAGCGAGATGCCTGAAAAAATCCAACGCACTGAGGCCGAGTGGCGCACCCTGCTCACCCCCGAGCAGTATCAGATCCTTCGTGAAAAGGCCACCGAGCGCGCTTACACCGGAGTCCTGACCGAGAACCACGAGACCGGCAACTATCACTGCGCCGGCTGCGGAGCGCTCCTATTCCTGAGCGGCACCAAGTTCGATTCCGGCTGCGGCTGGCCCAGTTTCATGCTTCCCGCCGAGTCAAAGGCCATTGAAGAACATGAAGACCTGAGCCTAGGAAGGCGGCGCATTGAGGTCACCTGCGCCCGCTGCGGCGGCCATCTCGGCCATGTCTTCCCGGACGGCCCCGCGCCCACCGGCCTGCGCTACTGCATCAACTCCGCCAGCCTCACCTTTACCCGGCAAGAGCGGTAGACCGGCCAGGCAATTTGTCGAAGAGCCGTCTTCCAGGCACAACAAAACCCCGTCCGGCCTGGACGGGGTTCGTGTCGATCTTGAAACTAGAAGATACCAAACACAGCGGACTAAGAGCCCGCCATCGCTACGCCTTGGCGATCTTGCCCTTCTTGATGCAGGTGGTGCAAACCCGAATCCGCTTGGACGCGCCATTCACCAGCGCCTTCACTGCCTGCAGATTCACATTCCAGCGACGCCGAGTGATGTTGTGCGCGTGAGAGATGTTATTACCGAACTGCGGGCCTTTCCCGCAAATATCGCATACCTGTGCCATGATTTTGCTCCGAACCTTTGCTGTTTTTGTATCGCCGGACTTTGCCCCTCTGCGAGCGCCATGCCATTGAGTGCGCTGAACCTGGGCCTATCCGTTGCAGCTGCCACCGGAGCGCAAAGAGACACACTACTCCGCTAGCTTGCCGAATCCCCAGTATACCCCGAATTGCCTTCCGAGCCAAGCTGACCCGCATGGTCTTGCGGAATCAGTCTCCGAGCCCGAGCCCTGCCTGCTCCTACGGCCGTGGCTGCTTCATAAAGGATTGGCGGCGGCAGGATCGTCCATCTCCTGCTCAATGCCTGCCCAGTCCGCCACAATCACTCGATTCCGTCCCGTTCGCTTCGCCCGGTACAGCGCCCGGTCCGTGGCGGCTATCAACTTTTCGGGAGTATTCCATCCTTCCACGGTCGCCGTCGCGACTCCGCCGCTGGCGGTGAGGAACGAGCCTACGGGCGAACCAGGATGCGGCAATTCGATACGCGCAATGGCCATGCGCGCCAACTCCGCAAGTCGTGCAGCATCGGCAGAGTTTGTTCCCGGAAGAATCAAGGCGAATTCCTCTCCGCCAAAGCGCGCGGCTACATCTATCCGGCGCCGGGCAAGACGGATCAGCTCCGCTCCGAGCAACACCAGGTATTCATCGCCCCGCTGGTGCCCCTCGGAATCGTTGAGCGCCTTGAAGTGATCGAGATCCAACATCACCAGTGAGAGTTGCGATCCCGTTCTCGTCAGGCGAGCGCATTCCTTCTCGAGTGTTTGATCGAACGCCCGCCGGTTTGCCAGCCCGGTCAACGGATCGGTAAGAGACAGCCGCGACAATTCTTCATTGGCACGTTGCAGATCGGCCGTCTTCTCTTCGACCAACCGCACCAGCTCCCGCTCCCTTCTTCGTGCGCTCATCATCCGCAACCGCAGCGCAACCAACACCGCTGACAGGGGAATCAGTGTGCAAAGACAGATAAACCACCAGGTCCGATACCACGGCGTAAGGATTCTGAATGGGAACTCAGCCCGATACCCGCTCCACACGCGATGGCTGTCTTGCGCTTCAATTTCAAGCCGGTACTGACCTGGCGCAAGTCTTGCAAACTGCAGTTCTCTCTGCGCTGTCTCGGTCCAGGCGGAATTCGCCCCCTCAAGCCGGTAGCGAAACACAACCTCATTCTCTCGAGGCGCATTTGGCACGGAATAGCGTGCGACCAGGGAGTTCTCACGGATAGCGAAAGATGGATTGCTCAGCCCGGAAACATCCCTCTGTCCCATTGCAAGACGGGTGAATACGACCTGTAGCGGCGCATCGGGCAAGCTGCGCGGACGAGGCTTGAAACGAGAGAAACCTCCGCTGGTTCCAATCCAGATCGTGCCATCGGCTTCTTCGGCGAATGCGTTCAGGTTACAGTCGTCCCACGCCAGCCCATCGTTCGTGTCGTAGTGGCTCCAGCGGGAACCATCCCACATGTCCACACCCCGCTCCGTCCCCACCCACAGCCGCCCCGATGTGTCGAAATCCAAAAAATACACCAGTCCGTCACTCCCAGGCCGCTGGATACCCTTCTCGATGGTCAACGCGCCGGGCTTTGGTTCGCCGGGCTTTGGATGGATACGGTCGATCCCCCCTCCGAACCTGTAACCGACCCACATTGTGCCGTTCACGCCCGCGCCCAGAGAAAGCACTTCTTGATTGCTCAGCCCATCGGCGCGCGTCAAATTCCTCCAGTGCCCGCCGACGCCCTCGTAGAGCCCGCCAGCGCCTCCGGCCCAGATCGTCCCATCACTGCCCTCGGCAACCGCCCAAATGCGCCCGCGGGGAATGTCCTCGATGCGCGAGAAGCTTTGGTATGGAGCGCGGGCCACATACAAACCTGTCTCGGTCGCAACCCAAAGCCGTTGTTGACGATCGAAGCGCAGGGTGTACGCTGCCTTTCCGGTCAGGCCCAGGTCATCGCCAAACCACTGCACAGCGCCGGTTTGGGGTTGAATCCGGGCTACGCCATGCGCCTCTGTGCCCGCCCATAGTTCCCCATCGGGACCCATGCGCAGGCTGTGAGTGGCAAAGCTGTCCAGGCCCTGAAATCTCTGCCACGCGATGCCTTCTCCCCGGCGGGTGCCGCGAAACAGCCCACCTTCCGTGGCTACCCAGATCGAACCATAGGCCTGGGGCAGAATCTCGTACACGATATCGCTTCCCAGCCCGCTTGCAGTCGAGTAGCTCTCCCACTCCCCGTAGCCTCGCCACTGGGCCAATCCACGGCCAGCCAAGCCGATCCAAAGAGAGTGCTGACGGTCTTCGAAGGCTGCGTAGACGGTTCCGCGAAGGCCGTCGAGCCGATCGATCTTCTGCCAACCCTTGTGGCGCTGGATGAACAACCCGTCGGGTGATGGAAGCAGAATTTGCCCATCCGCATCCACTGAGGGAACGCCGCTCAGCGCGGTAGAAAGAAGGGAGGAACCGGGCCTGTGGAATTTGGATTGACCGGCCTCAAGTTCAAACACTCCCGCATTGCGGCCTCGCACCCAAAGATTGCCGTCGCGATCTTTCCGTATCGCCTGCCATTCCCGTTCCGGAAGTCCGCTGTCGCGTCCATAGACGCGAGTCCCAGTCCCGTCCATGCGGCACAGTTCCTGTCCGCACCCGTACCAGAGAGTGTCGCCCTCCACAAAAACGCCACCAGCCCCTGAACCGGAGGTTCCCGGCGCCTGGGGAAATCGTCTGTATCCGAATCCGACGTGGCCGGGTGAGTTAGAGAGCTCCACCAGGCCTGCGTCCGTCCCGATAAATGTGTGTCCCTTCCCGTCCGACTGAATGCCTTGAACCCAACTGACTGTCTTGAGAGCGACGGGAAGCCTCTCAAAGCGGTTACCCGACAAATGGTAGAGTCCGAAGTCGCCCCCTACCAGCAGAGACCCATCGGGAGCATCGCCAAACGCGGCGCCTGAACTGTACGGAATGCCCTGCGCCGGCCCAAAAGCGTCAAATCGCTCTCCGTCATAGCGGAAGATGCCATTTTCTGTACTTACCCAGATGAAACCCACGCTGTCCTGGTAGATCTTCCGAACGGCGAGGTTCTGGAGGCCCTCCGCGGAGCCGAAGTAGCGGAAATTGTATTCCTGGGCGCACAGCACCCCTGAGGCTAGCGCCAGAACGGCAAGTGCCCACGCATTGAATCTTCGGACCACTGGAGAGAAAAATCGGCAACTCAGCCGAGATTCATCAGGCAATGCTGGAGTTTGCGCTCCTCCCGCTGGCGGACGCTCCCATTCCTGGGCGATGGGGCATCTGGCCGGATCATGGCGTGTGTTCTCTATGCCGGACTCCCTGCTCGGAGCGAACATAGGAAGAGATTCTATGCGCAATGGAATCGGAATGGATTGGTCTTCAGTCACGTTGCTTAAAGAAGTGGTGGGCAGAGGCTGAATTGAACCGCCTGCGACTCATTTTGAATCATAGATTTACGAAATTATTGACCTTATCGATACGGCAAGGGATTGCTTCAGTGGTTCGTGACTGAGATTCGCCGCAGTTCGCATCGGATCCGTACCCCATCAAGCCTTATTGAAGACAAGGGCTCCCGACACTGTGCCGATGGGAATATGGCGACTGTTCGTCGCCATATTCCCGCATTTGCGTAAGGCATCGTGTTTAGTTCTTGATCTTCTTCAGCAGCCACGCCATGTTTTGTCCGAGTGTTCTCATGGTCTGAATGCCCTCCTCGTCCTTTTCCACGTCTCCAATCTCGCGGCCGATGCCGATGTTCCAATACGACGAACCGGGCACGATCATTTCACTTATCAGGAAGAAGTGGTTCAAAGCATCGAAGGCATGGATGGCTCCCGCACGGCGCACTGCCACAACGGCGGCGCCGGCCTTGCGGCGGAACATGCCGCCGTTGGCTTTGGAAACCAGACAGGCACGATCCATCAATGCCTTGATCTCCGGGGAGACGTCGGCGACATAGGTGGGCGATCCAAGAAGGATGCCGTCCGCCGCGTCCATCTTCTCGATGCAGGCGTTTCCTATGTCATTGGTTTGCGAACACCGGCGGTCCTTTCTTGCCGAACACTTGCGGCACGAAAGACAACCGTGAATCCTGGCCCCGCTCAGTTCAACGAGTTCGGTTTCAATGCCCTCTTTTTCAAGTTCCTTGAGGACGTAATGAAGGAGGATGGACGTGTTTCCGCCTTTCCTGGCGCTACCGTTGAACGCAACAACCTTCTTTTTCGCTTCCGTCATGAAGCAGTCTCCCTTTCCGGTTAGCCAGCATTACCATCAACTGGCTGTGATTCCAAACCTCACATTGTGTATCTTCGACACCGTATATTGCCAGGACGAAGGCCGACATCCGCCTCACACAGATCAATCTGCCTTACACGCCGAATGCTTTACGGTGACTGTTCCAGCAGAACAGAGGACGCTTGAGGAAGAACAATAGGCAGCAAGCCGCTTTTGGTGTCGAACTCGCGGCCTGTCCAGGCGTCCCTCCATGCAAGGGAATCGATCCGCCAGGATTCCGGGATTGCCAGCGTGGCATGGCGGGACATATCGGCGTCATCGCGCAGGCCCTCTTCCAGATTGCCTGCGAGGATGCGAAGCTTCCCGTCCTGAGTGCGCCAGGCGGCGATGTTCATTGTCTGCCTCAAGTCGATTTTGTCGGCGTGCAAATCAGAGTTCGTCTGAAGAAGTTGATTCAGCACGCCGGCGGCAAGCGCGTAAGGGGCACCCGCGTTTCCCCAAATGCTTGATAGAGGCATTTCTTCGAGCGACCTCAGATTCGGCGCGTCCCACGCGGCAACCCGCCGTACGCTGGCCGAGTTGAGGATGAGTGCTGGAGAGCCTTCCTCTGTATAGATCACTTTCGCGTCAGCGGACGCATAGCTGTTCGCATGGTGGCAATATGTATTGAAGTCCACCGGCATGTTCGTTGCCAGTTCCGGCGCCTGATTCGCCGCATTGCACATGCGAAGCTGCCCTTCAGCAGAAACCGCCCCGGCGCGCAGCCCAGCCAATCGAAGAAGCGTATTGTCTATGCCATTTGAAAAACTTCCAACCAGGACAACTGGTTGCCCGCTCTTGATGAATCGCCGGAGGGTTTCCAGATGTTCTGGAGAAAGATGAGACGGCGCTTGAACGACAAACAGGTCCGATTGAACCTTGGATAACCATTCAAGGCGCGTAGCGGACAGCAACGGAACGGGCCACTTGACCGCGGACCCCAACTGCTCGTCTATCCATTCATTCACGTCATGATCAGGAGCCGCATGGTCGATCTGCCACTGCATTGATTCGCGAGAATATACCAGTGTCGGTCCAAATACAGCCGATGTCCGTTGCGCATCCGCAACCGCCGCATTGATGTTGTCGGCGAGGAAACGCACATCTTGTTCGTCGAGCAGGCGCTCACCCTGATTGGCCCATGAAATGTAGGTCCCCGCCGGCATTTTCAAGCCATTCGGCGTGTTGACCGCTGCGTGCGAGTATGCCCAGATTCCCCATCGCAACCTTTCGGGCACGGAGTGGATGACATCCCAGCTCTCCCATGCGTCGAAGGTTTCCACCAGGGGATAGTGCCGAACCTTTGTATCTGCGAGGATGGCTGCGTGCGTCAGCATGTAGGCCAGTTGATACGTCCAGCCCTTGGTCGGAGCATTCCAGAACGATCCTTCGCGAATGCCAACCTCGTTCCACGCCCCTGCCCAGGTCTGGTCAACCCATATGTCCAAATAGCCTTGCCTGGCGATGGCTTCCAAATCCAGACCGTTTGATCGCCAGTCTCCAACAGCACTGGCTCCATTCGAATACATCATGACCAATGCATCAGGGTTTGCCAGTTTTGTTTCTTTGACCAGCGCCGCCACGGCATCGGTGGCCTGATGGATGACATCCGGGGAAGGAGCAACGGCGCCCCATGGACCGGCACGCTGATATGGAACCGGTGTACCGAAGGAATCGCGCAGCATAATCGCATCCAGGCCCAGAGATCGCGACATGCTTCCCCATTGAGCGGCGTATGCCTGATATACCGGCATTCCCTCAACGATTCCGTGGGGCAGTCCCCCCAACGGGTTCGTGTCTGCATGCAGATGAGCGGCGGGATCGAAGTAGCGGCCGACGTTAAAGTTGTCAGGCTGCATCTGGACGGGATTTGTAAATGCTTCAGAGTGCCGGTGAACCCAGGCCGCTTCCTCTCCGTATGCATTCGTCCATGCGTAATTCAACATGCCAACCTTTAGACCGGCGATGCCGCGTCGCGCTGCTTCCTGCTTAAGGTCAGCGATCAGCAACTTCACATCGCCGTAGGTCCAAGGATCGTAGCCCCGCCTCTTTCCCACTACCGCACCGGAAAAACGCGCCTCTGACTTTTTCTTCCTCTCCTCGGTAGTCCCGGTCAATTGTCCATGTTCATCGACCCATCGACTCTGACCGGATCCGGTGGGAAGCGAAATTCTCTGCGCCAGGTCACCGGACCATTCCATTACCGGGCTAACCGTCCAGCCGATATTCAGAATGACGCCACGGTATCCGCGAACTCCTGCAAAAAGGGGTCGGAATCTATCCCAGAACTCATGAGCCGACTTCGTCAAATCCTTCTGTCCGAACCAATACAGATCGATCTCAAGCCATCGATCCGTATCGACCGCAACCGCCTGCGTGTTCTGTCCACAAGATGGATGCGGGAAAACGAACAGGAATAGTCCGAGCAGGATGGCAACCGCCGCGGTGCGATGATGTTTCATGAGGCTTCCTCGTAGACCATTCATGGCTGCTTCCCGCGCATGAAACAGCCTCAACCAGCGTTGCCGCCACATCCGCCTTCTGCACCCCAACATGTTGACTGGAGCATGAGCGCGGCAAGCCCATGCCGGTCGAAGCTCGACCTGTCCGGAGCAGACGGAATCCGCCTGGCCGGATGGGTTACACCTGCGTTTTTCGGTACTCTCAAGTTTCTCACTCGACTACCAGAAAGAAATCGCCTTGCGGGCCACGGGACAAGAAGCGACGGCAGCAAAGTCAGGCGGTCCATTTAGGCGGAGGAGGAAACGGGAAGCGAGCCTTGGAAATGGGCGTGCCCACAACCTCAATGCGGTTCAGGTCACGAGCGCCTACGCCTAACTGTTCGGCCACCGCGAGCATGTTGTCAGAATTTTCAAATGGAGGAGTGCCGCGATCGGCCATGGGATCGAATCCCATCAACGCCACGGCAACCGCATCCGTTGACACGCAGTTCTTTCCCGCAATCAGCAAGCCGGGACGAACGGGACGAACCACGTCGAGGATCTCGTCATACGGAAACTCACCGCCTGACATGGTGTGAATCCCGTCAATGACTGCCAGGTGCACGGGCCTCGCCGCCACCAGGTCAGCAACCACTCGGGGCACGCGATAGCCAGGATCCGTTGAGCCATTGAGGTGAACCGGTTGGGGCGCGCTCTTGGGGGGCAAACGATTTCCGTCATGGAATGAGTCGCGGCCGCCGAACGGAGCAAGACTCGGTTCGTCTTTGGGAGCGCCATCACCGTAGATCGTGCATGGAGTAATACCGAAGCAATTCTTCATCGAAAGAGTGACGCCGGTGGTTAGATGCTCCTTCAGCTTAGCCAACGAGACGAAGACATCGCAGTCGCTATAGGAATGGTTCAGGTCGAAGCCCTTGTATATCAGCCCGCCGCCCGGAACCCAAAAGGTGGTATACGTTTTGCCGCGTCCCAGGAAGTTGGTGTTCTCAAATTCCACGCGCGGCGCCGCGTTCAGGAGATCCCCTGGCCGCCAACCCGCTGCGATCAAGAATTCCTCAAGCGGTTCGGCCGTCGACCAAGGACTTTCCAGCAGTCGAATGCGCTGCGCTCCTGCTTTGCCGAGCAGATGGACCGTAGCCCAGATGACCTGAGGGTGGACCCAATGGGTCATTTCCGGCGGCATGAAATAAAGCCGGTCGGTGGCATCACCCGTCATGTTGAGCTTGATAGCGACAGTTTTCCCGCGCACCAGCTTTTCCAACCCGCCGAGTTGATCGAACATGGTCGAAAGTACATTCACCACGTTCCGGTTATATTCGGGACATACCCCTACCGCAACGCGGCTTGCCGGCGCAGTCTGGCCCAGAAGCATAGAGGGCCGGGCGATGTACGCACCGGCTGCCATTCCCATTGCGCCAAGAAAACCTCTGCGGGAGCACTTCATCTTCATGCCAGACTCTCAATCTTCACGTAGAGTTTTCAGCAAGATGGAAGGTGAGTTCTGTGGATTGGCACGCCAAAGCCACACCGACCATGCCTTCATGCTGACCCATGGAGTTACATAACTAAAATCGCACAAAATCGTGCTTGCGGCTCACCAGGAGATGAACACCATTTGGAAGCTGATAAGGCTTCGGAAATCTCTGTACGCAACGACGATTCTGCCTTGAGCTCATTGTATATGTCATGGCCGAATACCCCCGCCAAGGGAGTTGGCGTGGAATCCCGGCGGCCCTGCGACTCGATTCATGCCGCGACACATAAGGGCTGGATCGCCGTGTGTGAAGAGACACCCTACCTTGCCGCGGGAGGCTGGCCGAGGGGGATGATTTCGACATTGCGAACGCGGGCGGGTTGGGCTCCGGGAGGAGTGGTTGTGGCATAGAAGCCGATGCCCTGGCTGGCTGCGGAGGGATAGACAAGGTTGGTGAGAACGGTTTCGCCATCTTCGGCGAATACTTCGATGGAGTTATTGTCCACAACGATCTCAAGGGGAATTGAAATTGCCTGCGGATGCTTGAGCGGGGCTGACACGCGGGCAGGAAAGTTGGGGGACCAAGCTGTCTGGCCGGAGTGTGTGCGATCGACAAAGATGTGGCCCGTTGCTCCATCGATGCCGACGACGATTTCTTCGGCGGCGGGATCATTGGGATTGGCGGAACTGCGGCGGAGGCGGATGCCGGCTTCAGCGGCCTCGCCGGGGTCGAGGTCCAAGCGCAGCACGTAGACGCCGCCGGACTGCTTTTGAGCGGCAAGGCGAGCATTGGCCTGGGCAATTGTTTGAAAGGATGGGGCACCGAACATGGCTGCGTAAGGTTTGCGGGCTGGGACCGGCAGGATGGGTCGCTGTACCAGCAAAAGAGGTTCCTGGCCAGGGGTTGGGGCTGGATGCGCGGGAGGCTGGCGGAGGTAAAGGCTGCGGGCGATGGTCATCTCTCCGCGGCCGGGCAGGGAGGGAAGCTTGCCGGCGTATTGCCAGTTGCTCATCCACGCGATCCAGAGGCGGTCCTGATCGGGTGGGATGTTCGAGAAAGAAGTGGAGGCGTAGAAGTCCTTGCCCCAGTCAGCCCAGTGGGGTCCGGAGCCGGGGTGATCCTCGACAAAACGGAAGCCATCAAATTGGCCGACGAAGTATTGATCGGCTGAGCCTCCAGCGGGACCTCCCGGATTGAGATTGACGCTGAGGAGCCAACGGCTGGAGACACGGTTTCCTTTGCCATCGCGGACCGGGAGTTCCATCAGGTCCGGACACTCCCAGACGCCGCCAACCGCGCCCGAGGGACCAAACTCACTGGCAAGATTCCATTGTTTGAGGTTTCCAGAGCGGTAGAAGCGGACTTTGTGCTGGCCGGGAAGTGAGACGGCCATGACCCAGCTTTGGCTGGACGCGTGCCAGAAGACCTTGGGATCGCGGAAGTCACTGAGACCGGGATCGAGGACCGGGTTGCCGGAAAATTTGGCCCAGGTAACGCCAGCATCGCGGCTCACGGCGAGATTCTGGTTCTGGCGGGGCTGAGGCTGCGCGTCGCCCGGGCGATTGGCAACCGAGGCGCCGGTGTAAATGGCCACAAAACAGCCGGGGGTCTTGCTGCCCGGTTCGCCGCAGAGGCCGCTGGTGTTGTCACGGTCTTCGACAGTCGAGCCGCTGAAGATCATGACACCGCTTTCTTGGGGCAAAGCAAGGGGCAAGTGATTCCAGTGGATGAGGTCGGGGCTGACCGCGTGGCCCCAACTCATGTGGCCCCATTGATCGCCGAAGGGGTTGAACTGGAAAAAGAGGTGATATTGGCCGTTGAGCAGGATGGGACCGTTGGGGTCATTGATCCAATTGGGCGGAGAACTGAAATGGAGCTGCGGCTGCCAGGCGGTGGCTGGCTCAGTGGATGGGGTGCTTGCCGGCTGCTGGGCAAGAGATTGCGCTGCGAAGGCCAACGCCATTGTCAGCAGGATTCCCCGCGCAATCTGTGCCGACTGGCGGCACCGGCTGCGGTTTGGAATCTGCTTGGACATGCGCGGGTGAAATTGCTGATTCAAAAGTGGTGGCCAGAGACGGGATTGAACCGCCGACGCCGGCCTTTTCAGGGCCGCGCTCTACCACTGAGCTATCTGGCCTCAGTGCAAACTCAAGTTGCAAGTCTAGGCGTGGACTCCGGGCGAAACCGGAAAAGGTGGGCGATTCCACGTTCAGTGCGCTGCAACAACTTGTGACAGTATACCAACTCTAATTCTCCGTGCAAAACCCGGGGCCGCACAAACCCTCCCCACACCACCATTCCTGCTCTACACTGGGAAACAATCATGCGCCACCCCGTTTGCTCTCTCGCTTTCCTCGCTCTGGCCGCGACCGCCGTCCTGCCCGCCCAGCCGCCCGCGCCCCGCACGCCCGAACCGGAAGCCCGGGCAGCCCGCGCCTTTGACGCCGCCTTGCATGGGGGCCCTCTGGCCTTGCGCGCCTTCCTCGCCGATTTTCCCAAGGGCGCCGACCTCCATGTCCACCTTTCCGGCGCCGTCTATGCGGAAAGCTTTATCCGCGCGGCCGGCGAAGACGGCTTGTGCGTAGACCCCACCGCTCTGAGCTTCGCCAAGCCTCCCTGCGCGGCCCCATTGGTCCCGGCAGCCCAATTGTCAGGCAACATGACTCCGGCCAACCAGTCCCTCTACGACCGAGTCATTGACTCCTTCTCCATGCGCAGCTTTGTACCCACACCCGGCTTTAGCGGCCACGACCAGTTCTTTGCCACATTCGATCGTTTTGGAGGGCTCAGCAAGCGCCATACTCCGGAGTGGGTCGACGAGGCCGCCAGCCGCGCCGCCGCCCAGAACCAGCAGTATCTCGAACTCATGCAAACGCCGCCTTTCACCCACGCGGCAACCATCGCCCGCGAGATCGGCTGGCAGCCGGACGCATCCCCAACGAGCTTTGCCCAGTTTCGCCAGGCTTTGCTCGACCGCGGCCTGCGCGATGAAGTCCTTACCGATGGCGAGGACGTGAGGTCAGCAGAAGCCCAACGCCTCCAGATGGAGCACTGCGGAACTCCGCAGGCAGCACCCGCCTGCCAGGTGGAAATTCGCTATATCTACCAGGTGCTCCGCGGCTTTCCGCCCGAGCAAGTGTTTGCCCAGACACTGCTCGGTTTCGAAACCATTCAAGCCAGCATGGACGCCCCCGAACCCGGCTTTGTCGGCATCAACTTCGTCCAACCCGAAGACGGCTTCATCTCCATGCGCGACTACACCTTGCAGATGAAGATGCTGGACTATCTCCACTCCGTCTACCCGCGGGTCCACATCAGCCTGCACGCCGGCGAGCTGGCGCCCGGCCTGGTGCCGCCCGAGGGCCTGCGCTCCCACATCCGCCAGGCGGTCGAGCTGGGTCACGCCGAGCGCATCGGCCACGGCGTGGATGTGATGTACGAGGACGACGCGCCCGCGCTTCTTAAAGAACTGGCACAGAAACACGTAATGGTCGAGATCAACCTCAGCTCCAACGAAGGCATCCTGGGGATCAAAGGCGCCGACCACCCCCTCCCCCTGTACCGCGCCGCTCACGTGCCTGTCGCCCTTTCCACCGACGATGAAGGCGTCAGCCGCATTGATATCACTCACGAGTATGTTCGCGCTGTTCTCGACTACCACCTCACCTACCGGGACCTCAAGCAGCTTGCCCGCACGGGCATGGAACACAACTTCCTCCCCGGCCCGAGCCTCTGGGCCGCTCCAGACGCCTTCACCATCCCCGCAACCTCCTGCAAAGCCGAGCCCCTCGGCGCGGACAAGCCCACACATGCATGCAAAGCCTTCCTCGACGCAAGCGAAAAGGCCGCCGCGCAGTGGGAACTGGAACGGAGGTTCCGGGCATTTGAGACCAGGTTCTGATCCGAGTTGTCGAGGCGAAGTCCCAGGTCTCGGAAGCGAGATCCGGGGTACCCTGTTTTGCGAGGGATTGCCGGGCTATTTTCACCTTCCCCCAACCGTTCTTTCCGTCCTACACTCACCCCATGGACAACGAACGCATCCGCGCCATCTGCCTGGCGCTTCCGCATGTGGCGGAGACACTGAACTGGGGTCATCACCTGGTGTACTTTGTGGGCGACAAGGAGATTGGCGGCAAGATGTTTGCCATGACCGATCTCGACGGCACAGGAGTCGGCGTGCTGTGGTTCCACTGCGGGGCGGAGCGCTTTCACGAACTGCTGGAACACGAGGGCATTTGCGCCTCGCCCTACCTCGCCAAGGCCCACTGGGTTACCCTGGAGCGCTGGGATGCCCTGCGGCCGCGCGAGATTGAAGACGAGCTTCGCCGCGCTCATGCGCTGATCTATGAGAAGCTTCCCAAGCGCACCAAGACCGTGCTGGCCCTGCCGGAGAAGGAGCGCGCCAGGGTCATCCGCGAACGCAAGAAGCTGCTGGCCGAGCGGGCCAAGAGCAAACGGGGTTGAAATCGGGGGTCCATGCAGCAGGTCCGAGACCATGTGCGTCCACTGCCGGGAACCGCTCGCTTCGCCGCTCCGTATCAACCCACGAACCACTCCGGGCGCAAGCCCACGCGCAATGAGGCGTTGATGCCATGATGAAGTTTCTCCTGTGGTGCATTCTTCTGGTTCTATGCTGGCCGCTGGCCCTCGCGGCTCTCCTGCTGTATCCGCTGGTCTGGTTGCTCCTTTTGCCCTTTCGCGTGGTTGGAATCGCGGTAGGCGGCGCACTGGAGCTGGTGAGCGCAATCATCTTCCTTCCCGTCAGGCTCATCCGGACCATCTGATTCCCGGCAGCCTTCCTTCTGCGCGTTCGCCGATGCTTATGCCACCCGCGTGGGACGTGAGTGTATCCGCGGCTCTCGACATCCCACCTGAAGTGCGTTAGCGTGAGCACCAGGACCGCGGCATTGGCCGCCGGATCCCGTCAAACAGTTGGAGGAAAAGATCGATGCGCAGAGTTTTTGGGGCAGTGCTGGCGCTGTTCCTGCTAGCCTCGCCGCTGCCGACCCAGACCCAGACCACGGACGACGCCAGCGTGAAGAACACGAAGCAGGCGCGCGCAATTCTCGACGCCATGGTTCAAGCCATGGGCGGGCAGGCCTGGCTCACCATGAAGAATTCCATGCGGCAGGGACAAGTGGCGGCCTTTTTCCATGGCAAGCCCAGCAGCGGCACCACCGAATACTGGGATTTTCACGCATGGCCGGACCAGGACCGCATCGAGTACACCAAGCACCGCGACGTGGTCCAGTTTTATCTCGGGCGCCAGGGATGGGAGGTCACCTACCGCGGCAAGAAGCCGCTGCCCCAAGAGCAGGTCGACGACTACCTTCGCCGCCGCGACCACTCCATCGAGACCGTCGTTAAGACCTGGCTCAACGATCCCCGGACCATCCTCATCTACGAGGGCCAGCGCCTGGCCGAACGGCACCTGGCGGATCAGGTGACCCTCATCTCGGCCCAGAATGAAGCCGTAACCATCCAGACGGACACCCAGACCCACCTGCCACTTCGCCGTACCTTCGAATGGCGCGATCCGGTCTACAAGGACAAGAACCTGGACGCCGAAGAGTATGACGACTACCACACCTTCGACGGACTCCCCACCGCATTCACCATCACCCGCTTCAAGAACGACGACATGATCCAACAGCGATTCCTGATCCATGCGGCCTATAACCAGCAGTTTGCGACTGATTTCTGGAGCGTCGACGCTGCCGAGCGCCGCATCAAGAAGTAGGGCCGCGCAGCCGCCGGGCCGCGATGGCCCGGCGCACCGACGCCCGCGCATCGTGCAAAATTTACCTCGCTGGTATGCAAGGAATGCATAGCGGAATACTGTGCCGCTGCGCTTCGCCTTGCGTTTTCAACAAGCTGCCGAGTGGCCTCTGAAATGCATCCTGGAGTGGAAGGGACGGGTCTGACCAGGTAAACCGGAGGGAATGGCATGCAGTTCGAGACATTGGGCTCCACGGAAAGAGGCACTCTGCTCAAGAGCTTGCGCGAATCAGCGAAGCTTGACTGCGCGGGCGCCGTCCCTGCGGAGAACAAGCCGGGGGCCCTGCCGGAACCGAATGGGCACATCGAGCTGCGCCGTCAGATGCTGACCTACGGTCAGCGATACGATACGCAGACAGGGCTGTTGAACTACCGCGCCTTTCAGGACGGGCTGAAGTCGTTGTTGCGGGGCCGGTTGCCGGGCCAGGAGTTCGCGCTGATCTGGGTCGACGTGCTGAATCTGCGCCGTGAATTCTCGCTGTGGGGCTCGAAGGGGCCTGAGGCGCTGGTGCGTCATGTTGCGGACGCGCTGCGCACTGCCGTGAATCCAGATGTGCTGCTGGGACGCTTCAGCGGCCGTTGCTTCCTGATCGCCATGCCGGCAGCCAAATTTGACCGCGGAGACAAGAGACGCATCCAGCGGGTCGTGGACGCCCTGGGGCCGATGCGCCTCTTCGGTTCGGAGATCAAACCGGAGTTGGCCGCAGGTGTGGCGTTTTACCCCACCGACACCGGATATGTGGATGACTTGATGCGCTTTGCCAGCCTTGCAGCCGCCCGCGCCGGGTACACAAAGAGCTCCAACGTCCTGACTTTCAACGCCAGCATGAACAACATGATCATGCGCGACCATCAACTGGAAGTGGAGATGCACCGAGGGCTGGACCGGGGCCAGTTCCGCGTTTTCTATCAGCCGAAAGTGGACCTGGCCACGGGGCAGGTGCTGGGCGCCGAGGCGCTGATGCGCTGGAACCACCCGGAATGGGGCCCAGTGGCGACCGCGGAGTTCATCCCCATCGCCGAGCGCTCCAGACTGATCCAACGCATCTTCGACTTCAGTTTGCGCACCGCCCTTAAGGACGCACAGCGCTGGAGCCATTCCGGTTTTACCCTGCCGGCCATCTCAGTGAATGCTTCCGCGGTCAACATCTCCGGGGAAGACTTTGCCCGTTCTGTCAACGACATCCTGTCGGAGATTCCCATTGCTCCCACGGAACTGGAACTTGAGGTAACCGAGTCGATGCTCCTGGAAGATGAGGAACTGTTCAGCGACCGCGTGCGGCAGTTGAAGGCCATCGGCGCACACATTGCCATCGACGACTTCGGCACCCGTTACACGGGATTCAAAATGCTCAGGGAATTGCCGCTGAATGCCATGAAAATTGACCGCTGCTTCATCCACGGCATTGATCGCTCTGCGGACATGCGGGCGCTGTGCGAAACCATCGAGGCCATGGCGCGCCAATTGAACCTGCGCACGGTTGCCGAGGGCATTGAGGAGCCGGGCGAGCTTGAGGTGATGCGCGAAATAGGCTGCGATGCCGGCCAGGGATTCCTCTTCCAGCGACCGATGCCGGCGGAGGACTTCCTCACATTCCTGCACGACTGGCCCGAGCGGATGCACACTCTCGGCTTCGTGGATGGCCACCACCGGCACAAAATCGGCCCTCTTGCCGAAGTTCACTAGACCCGATCAAAAAAACATTCCTGGCACGCCCTTGTTTATAATCCTGACGAGTGCGAAATGGACAAACCCATTCGCTCTTTGGAGCCAGAGAATGACGTTTGACATCCAGGAGATCCTGGGTATCCTCCCCCACAGATTCCCTTTTCTCTTTATCGACAGGATCGTTGAGTTCGAGCCCCGCAAGCGACTCGTGGCCATCAAAAACGTGACCATCAACGAGCCGTTCTTCCAAGGCCACTTTCCGGGCTACCCCATCATGCCCGGCGTGCTGGTTGTCGAGGCCATGGCGCAGGCCGGCGGCATCATCATGTTGGCTGAGATTCCGGACCGCGAAAACAAGCTCGTGGTCTTTACCGGCATCGAGCGCGCCAAGTTCCGCCGTCCGGTGACGCCCGGCGACCAGTTGCGCATCGAGGTGGACGTACTCTCTTTCAGAACGAGGGCCGGCCGCATCGAGGGCAAAGCGTATGTGGACGGCAAGCTGGCCTGTCAGGCGACCCTTACCTGCCAGGTGGTGCACCGCGTGCGCGAAACGTCCCCATCCACGCCCGAGCCTCCGGCAACGCCGGACGCGGGGAAACCGGAATGAGCGTTCATCCCAGCGCGGTCATCGCTCCCACAGCTATCATTGCTCCGGGCGCGGTGGTCGCAGAGTCCTGCACCATTGGTCCCTTCTGCACCATCGGCCCTGATGTGGAACTGGGCGAGAACTGCACCCTCATCTCCCATGTGGTTCTCGATGGCCATACCCGCATCGGCGCGCGCAACATCTTTCACCCCTTCTGTTCAATCGGCGTCGCCCCCCAGGATCTCAAATATGCCGGTGAACCAACCGAGACCGTCATCGGCAACGACAACACGATCCGCGAGAACGTAACCATCAGCCGCGGCACCGTGAAAGGCGGCGGCGTAACCCGCATCGGCTGCAACTGCCTGCTGATGACCTGCGCCCACATCGGCCACGACAGCCAGGTGGGCAGCCATTGCATCCTGGCCAACTCCGCCACGCTGGCCGGTCACGTGATCATCGAGGACTACGTCACCCTGGGCGCTTTCTGCCCTGTCCACCAGTTCTGCATCATCGGCCAATACGCTTTCATCGGTGGCGGGACGATTGTCACCCAGGACGTGCTGCCCTTTTCACTTACCTCATCGCGCCGCGAGAACAAGACCTTCGGCATCAACAAAATCGGCCTCGCGCGACGGGGTTTCTCTGCGCAGCGCCTGCAACGGTTGCAGAAGGCCTTCCGCCTTTTGCTCACCTCCAAACTGAACACCTCGCAAGCCCTCGAAAAAATCAAAGAGCTCGATGGCGAAGACGCAACTCTTATCGCCAAGTTCATTGAGCGCAGCAAGCGCGGGGTCATCAAGTAGCCATGAAGCTCGGCCTCATCGCCGGCAACGGCCGCTTTCCCTTTCTGCTGCTGGACGCGGCGCGCGCCCAGGGCCTGGCTGTCGTGGTGGCGGCGATCCGCGAGGAAACCGATCAGGAGATCGACCACCGCGCGGCCACGGACGACCACATCAGCGTCCATTGGCTCTCGCTGGGCGAACTCTCGCGCCTCATCGAGATCTTCCACAAGGAAGGCGTTTCCACGGCGGTGATGGCCGGCCAGGTGAAGCATAAGCAGATCTTTTCCAGCATCCGCCCCGACTGGCGCCTGGCCAAGCTGCTCTTGAATCTGCGCACGCGCAACACCGATATGCTGCTGGGCGCAGTCGCCAAAGTTCTCGGCGACGAAGGCATCGAAGTGATCAGTTCCACCGCCTTCCTTGAGCCGCTGCTGGCGCGGGAGGGCGTGCTCACCGCGCGCGCCCCGGATGAAGATGAGCGCAAGAGCATCGAGTACGGTCTTGGAGTCGCCCGCGCCCTGGCAGGCTTCGATATCGGCCAGACCGTGGTGGTGGCCGCGCAGGCTTGCGTGGCCGTTGAAGCCATGGAAGGCACCGACGCAACCATCGAGCGCGCCGGACAACTGATGCGTTCGTTGAAAGACGATTCCTCTGACGCCGCCACTACATTGGAACGCCGCCTGACCGTGGTCAAGGTCGCCAAGCCCGACCAGGATATGCGCTTCGACGTTCCCGTCATCGGGGTTGCAACCGTTGAAACCATGATCCGTGCCGGCGCCAGTTGCCTCTCCGTCGAAGCCGGGCGTACGCTTCTATTCGATCGCGATTCTCTGATTGAGCGCGCCGGTCATGCAGGAATTGCCATTGTGGCAACTCCGTGCGGATACTGAGATCGCAAGGTTTCTCAGAGTCCCGTTCAACCCATTCCCCATCCAACCCCTGGAGGTTCTTTGTGAGAAAAACTGTTGGCTTCGTTCTGGCCGCGATGGTTGTGCTTGCGGTTTCGTTCGTCGCAGTGCATGCGGCCGGTCAGTCGGTACCCGCCGTCGGGCAGGTTGCGCCCGGCTTCACTCTTCCTTCGCAGGATGGCTCCCAGATTTCCCTGGCGAGCTTTCGCGGCAAATGGGTCGTGCTTTACTTCTATCCCAAAGACATGACTCCGGGCTGCACCATCGAGGCCCATAACTTCCAGCGCGACCTGCCCCAGTACGAGCAGAAGAACTCAGTGATCCTGGGCGTAAGCGAAGACAGCCCCGGCAGCCACCAGCAGTTCTGCACCAAGGAGGGCCTCACCTTCCGTCTCCTGGCCGACATCAACCATACCGTGGCCGCCGCTTATGGATCGCTGGGCAGCTTTGCCGGCGTCCAAATGGCCAACCGCAACACCTTCCTCATTGATCCCACGGGAAAGATCGCTCATGTGTGGACGAAGGTAGACCCCTCCACCCACTCCATGGCGGTCCTGTCCGCGATTCCCAATCTTTCGGTCAAGCCCCCGCAGCCGCAAGACCTTTCAGTCAAGCCACCAAAATGAGAACCAGCGCCACGCGCACACAGGCTTCGCGGAAAATGGCCTGTGTGCTCTGGAGCCTGTTCCTCAACAGATACCTGAAATCGGACTGCGAACGATCGGACCCTCCGCACAGGAGTTTGCCGGTCGAACCCATGCGGTCCGCTGCTCAAGGAGAAACGGATGCCCACACAGCTTGCCCAGGATTTCCACGCCGAATTGAATACCTTGCGAACGGCATTGCTCGCCGTTCCTGCTGCGCTTGCTGACACTCCATGGCGCACGGGCGGCTGGACCCGCAAACAGATCGTCGGGCATTTGCTCGACTCGGCGGCCAACAACCGCCAGCGCTTTGTGCGCGCCGCCACCGAAGGCTGCTACGCCGGTCCCCAGTACGCGCAGGACGCGTGGGTGGCTGCTCACGGCTACGCAGGGCAGCCGTGGGAGACACTGCTGCGCTGGTGGCAGGCGGAGCACGAGATTCTGGCCGCCGTGGTGGACTGCATTCCCGAACAGCGGCTTGAGGCGAGCTGCGTGGTCGGCGCGGATGACCCGGTCACGCTGCGCTTTCTTATCGAAGACTACCTGGCGCATCAGCGTTGGCATTTTGACCAGCTCGCCTCCGGTGCAGCGGCTTCCTGAGCAACGAACCCATTTCCAGACGCAAAAAAGCCCGGCATGAGCCGGGCCCTTTTGCTTGCCTTACGTTGCCTCTTGCCGTTGTTACTTCTTCGCAGGAGCCTTCTTGGCTGCCGCCTTCTTCGCAGGGGCCTTCTTTGCAGGAGCTTTCTTCGCCACTGCCTTCTTGGCGGGGGCCTTCTTTGCCACTGCCTTCTTCGCCGGAGCCTTCTTGGCAGGAGCTTTCTTCACTGCTGCCTTCTTGGCGGGCGCCTTCTTTGCTGCTTTCTTAACTGCCAACGGTTTACCTCGTTTGGTGGGTTTGCTGGCGCGCTTGCTGGCCGCGGCCTTCTTGGCTGCGGTCTTTCCGCCCTTCACGCCAGTGCTGTTCTGTTTTACGGCGGATTTCTTTGCGGCCTTTTTCGCCACAAGTTTTTTCGCGACGGCTTTTTTGGCTGGAGCCTTCTTGGCTGGAGCCTTCTTCGCTACAGCTTTCTTAGCTGCAGCCTTCTTGGCTGCCGTTTTTCCGCCCGTCACGCCGGTGCTCTTCTTCGTTGCGGCGGGCTTCTTCGCGGAAGACTTCTTCTTCGCGGCCTTCTTCTTGGCCGGCTGCTTAACGGGTTCTTCCACAATCACAATAACCCCCTCTTCGACCACCGGCTCATCATCGTCCGAGGAGGTCATTACGCTGGAGGTTTCCACTTCTTCGTCTTCTTCGTCTTCGAAGTTTTCGTCGTGATCGGGGTCCAGTTCTGCGGGCTCCCCTTCAAGGTTGCCGTCATTCATCGCGTACATCCTGAACACTTCTTCCATCCCATTGCCTCCAGCGGCTAGCCGCTGACATCGTTTTGTTTTTGCCCCTTCGCGCCGCGGACGCATTCGATCCGCTTGCGCAAGTTATTGTAGCAATAGCTTGCACGCAAACGCTATCAAAACACAAGTATGTAATGAGATGCCTGTCTATTTTTGCTTCCGCCTGGATGTCTTGCCCTTTGCGGAAGCCTTCGATGCAGGGCGATTCTTCGCGTTCGATGCTCCGCTTTTCTTCGCGCTTGCGTGATGCGCGGGCCGTTGCGTTGAAGCCTTCGCCGGGGCCGTTGCATGCTCTTTCGTGTCACTCGTCGCAGTTGCTCCGCGACGATGACGACCGCCTGCCGTCCGCGACACACTCGACACACTCACAGGCTCGGCCACATGCAGACGCCGTCCCGGCTCAACCTTGACGCCGGCGATTTTGTTCCAGTGCCGCAACTGATTAAGCGAGACGCCGAAGCGATCCGCGATGGTGACCAGCGTATCGCCCTTGCGCGCGGTATAAAGCATGGCGCCGGCGCGCGCGGAACGCGCAACAACAGGAGCCAACGGCACAACAAGCGCCTCGACACCCGCAATGCTTTCGCTCTCGCTCAGTTGATTGGCGGCGGCCAGATCCGACACCGGGACGTGATAGGCGCGCGCTACGGACTCAAGGGTGTCATCGGCGGCAACGCGATGGTAGCGCCATGCGTTGCGCTTGGGCTCGGGAATCTGTGCGATGCGCTGTGCGAACAGCGTAGCCGTGCCCGCGGGTAAATGCAGATCGAACGAAGCATCGGGCGGCGTGACGAATCGCAGCAGGCTGGGATTCAACGCCACCAACTCATCCACCGGCGCGTTCACAATGTCTGACACCAGCTTGAGATCTACGGAATAGTTGACAGTCACCGTGTCAGTGAGTACTGGGGGATCGAGCGTTATATCGTCAAACCCGTACTGCGTGGGATGATTGGCGATGATGATCGCCGCCAGAATTTCCGGCACGTAATTCTTGGTTTCCGCGGGCAGATTGTTGCGCTTGTACAGTTCCCAGAAGTCGGCGTAGCCCGTCTTCTGCACCGCGCGCTGGACATTGCCCGCGCCCCAGTTATAACCAGCCATGGCCAGGTACCAGTCACCCAATTCGTCGTAGATGAACTTCATATAGCGGGCTGAAGCGCGCGTCGATTTCTCCGGATCGAAGCGCTCGTCCACATACGCATCGCGGACCAGCCCATAGTTGCCATGGGGCATGAACTGCCACATGCCGCCCGCGCCCGAATGAGCATTTACCGCCCGGGGATTGAAGCCAGACTCGGCCACCGCCAGGTAGATCATGTCCTGGGGCACGCCCTCTTCCGCCATGACCCGCTGAATCATCGCCTTGTAGCGGCCGGCGCGCTGGAACGAGTGCAGCAGCGTGTTATGACCGCGCTGCGAGTTGGCAAAGAAGTTGATGTAGCCGGCCACATAGTCGTTCACCATCAGCGGCAGATCGGACTTGGTGGTGGCCAATTCCGTCTTGGCCTTGGCCACGATGTTCGGATCCACCTCGAATGTCACGTCGCTGGCCACGTCGGCCGGTGAGGGCTCGATGGCGGGCACAAAGCCGTTGCCCTGCTTGAGCGCCTCCATCTCCAGCGCGTTGACCCCGTCGACGATGCGATCGAACTCCGCCTGCAACTGCTCGTCGCTCTTGATGTCGATGCCGCTCGACAGCATTAAATCCACGGCCCGGTCGAACTCCACCTTGGCCTCGGCCAACTTCCCTTTGCGGTAATCGGCTTCACCGTAGGCGTAAGCCTGCTCCACCTGTTGGATCAGCAGGTGGACTCGTTGCTGCTCGCGTGTTAACGGGGACGATGTGGGAGCGGCGGCTTGCGGCTGCGGCGCGGCGAGCGCAGGCGCGGTAGCCTGCGGCTGCCCTCCCTGGGGTTTTTCCGCCGGTTGTGAGGGAACGCATCCCGCCAGCGAAATTGCCAGCAGGGTCGAACCAGTGAAACGAAACCAATTCCCACGAATGCGCATGAAAGGATGCAGCCGCCACAGTCAGGATCAGCCCACGAAAGGCACTATGCCGATGATAAGCTATGCCATGGAGGCAACGCGCGCGACAAGGCGTATTTGCCTTCATTCGCCGGTCCCCGCATGGACGCCCGCTTCCTTCGCAACTTCGCGATCATCGCCCACATCGACCATGGAAAGTCGACGTTAAGCGACCGTCTTCTGGAACTGACCGGCTCAGTGACCGGACGCGAGATGCAGGCCCAGATCCTGGACGACATGGACTTGGAGCGCGAGCGCGGCATTACCATCAAGGCCCATGCCGTGCGCATGATGTACAAGGCTCACGACGGAAACACCTACCAGCTCAACCTCATCGACACCCCCGGCCATGTGGACTTCAGCTATGAGGTTTCTCGCTCGCTGGCCTCCTGCGAGGGTGCGTTGCTGGTGGTGGACGCCACCCAGGGCGTCGAGGCGCAAACCCTGGCCAACGCCTACCTGGCCATCAACCACGGCCTCGAAATCATTCCCGTCATCAACAAAATCGATCTGCCCTCGGCCGACATCATTCGCACCCAGGAAGCCATTGAGCAGGCCGTGGGGCTGGACGCCACCGACGCCATCCCCGTGAGCGCCAAAACAGGCCAGGGCGTGGCCGAGGTGCTTGAGGCGATCGTTCACCGCCTGCCACCGCCCACAGGTGACCCTGAGGCGCCCTTGCAGGCCCTTGTGTTCGATTCCTGGTTCGATGCCTATCGCGGCGTCATCGTACTCGTACGCGTGATGCAGGGCACTCTGCGCAAGGGGCAGCGCATTCGCTTCATGTCCAATGGAAAAGCCTTCGAGGTCGAGTCCATGGGCGTCCTGATGCCCAAGCCCGTGGAGATTGCCGAACTGCTCGCCGGGGAAGTCGGCTTCTTCGCGGCCACCATCAAAAACGTCGGAGACACCAAGATCGGCGACACCGTGACCGACGACACCCGGCCCGCCGCCGCCCAGTTGCCCGGCTTTGAAGACATCAAGCCGATGGTCTTCGCCGGCCTTTACACCGTGGACTCGCACGAACACACTCTGCTGCGCGACGCCCTCGAGAAACTCCGCCTCAACGACTCTTCGTTCTTCTTCGAGCCGGAGAGTTCGGTTGCGCTCGGTTTCGGCTTTCGCTGCGGCTTTCTCGGTCTACTGCACATGGAGATTATCCAGGAGCGGCTGGAGCGCGAGTATGAGCTGGACCTCATTACGACGGCGCCCGGCGTGCGCTACCACATCACGCTGACGGACGGCAGTATCCTCGAGATCGACAATCCCTCTCGCTGGCCGGAGCCGACCAACATCGAGGAGATTCGCGAGCCGGTCATTACCGCCAAGATCCTTACCAACGAGGAATACGTGGGCGGCATCCTCAAGCTTGTGGAGGAGAAGCGCGGCAAGCAATTGAACTTCGAGTACGTAACCCCCACGCGGGTGATGCTCACTTACGAGCTGCCGCTGAACGAGATCGTGCTCGACTTCTACGATCGCCTCAAATCCATCTCCCGCGGCTATGCCTCGCTGGATTATCAGCTCGCAGGCGAATGGGAGTCGCCCATGGTCAAAATGGATATTCTCGTCTCGGGAGAGCCCGTGGATGCACTCTCCATCGTGGTGCACCGCGACTTAGCCTACGAACGCGGCAGAGCCCTGGTTTCAAAGATGCGCGAGCTTATTCCCCGGCAGCAGTTCGAGGTCGCCATCCAGGCAGCTATTGGCGCCAAAGTCATTGCTCGCGAAACCGTAGCCGCTCTGCGCAAGAACGTTCTGGCAAAGTGCTACGGCGGCGACATCTCCCGCAAACGCAAGTTGCTGGAAAAGCAAAAGGAAGGCAAGAAGCGCATGAAGCGGATCGGCAAGGTCGATATCCCGCAGGAAGCTTTCCTGGCCGTCTTGCGGGTAGGCGAAGACCAGCAGAAATAGTCCTCTTCGGCAATGCAGGTCACTGTAGTTACCTCATGTTCATCAGAGAATGTGGGAAAGTTTTAAGATTCGGAGCCGATATATTCCTGCGGCGTCATGCCGTTGCCAGACAGCCCTGCCCCGGCATTTATTGATATATAAGGGGTTGCTGCGTCTATCAGAATCCAACAAGAGTTGGCAAGAGAAGAAATTGGAATTTATATCCGGATTTCACGAAGGCTTTCCACATTTTTTTCCACAAGAGCGCACAGTCGGAGCGGCTTATTCCGTTCCCCTCAAACTGCCTCTCCTTCGCCCTTCAACCTGCGCCTGAACAAAGGGGTAAGGCCCCGCTGCGCGAGGCCTTGCCGACCCTTGAACTCCGCGTCCTAGTGCGCTGCCGCGGGCTTGGGCGCTGCGGTCTTGGGAGCTGCCGGCTTGGGAGCTGCTGCCGGCTGTGCCGTCGGTGCGGGCACGCCCGACTTCACGTTATATGCTTCCACAACCGCCTTGGTAATGTCTGAGGACGGAGTCGCGTAGAGGATGGGACTCTGCTGCTGGGAAATATCCAGCACCATGGTGTATCCCTGCTGCTGGGCGTAGGTTGACAGAACGTCAAAGACCTTGGAGGCCAGGCTGGTGTACATCTGCTGGATATCCCGGTTGCCTTCGTTCCTCAAATCCTCGGCCGAGCGGTCCAACTGCTTCTTCTTCGCGTCGATCGTCTTGGCGCGGCTCGCACGCTCAGCCTGGCTCAGTTTGTCGCCCTGGGCCTGCAACTGCTTCGTCAAGCTCTCGATCTCGTCGTTGATCGCCTTGAGCTGGGCTTCTTTGGGCGCGTACTTCTTTTCGAGGTCGGCGTAGCCCTGCTGGCCCTGGTTGGTTTGGGCCACAGCCACCTGGAAGGAAATCACGGCAATTTTGGACGGGCCCGCAGGCGCGGCAGGGGGCGCCGTGGGAGCTGGCAGTGTTTGCGCTGAGACGCTCAGAGCCATGCCCGAGGCCAGCGTAAGAACGAATGCAAGAGAACGCTTCATTTGAATGGGAAACTCCTTCGGAACTCCTGTGCGGCTGTCCGCTTGAGGCCGATAGTGACACAAAGGCCCCGCAATGCGAGGCCTTTGCCTAGAGTGAGTGGACCTCTCGGCTAGTGCGCGGCAGCAGGCTTGGCTGCTGGCCTGGCCGCAGGAGTTGCCGGCCGCGGAGCCGCGGCTGCTGCTGGCTGCGCAGGCGGGGCAGGAACGCCCGAACTCACGTTGTACGCGTCGACGATCAACTTGGTGATGTCAGTTGTGGGGCTCGCGTAGAGAACCACAGGGGCTTGCTGCTGGCTTCCGCTGCCGTCCACCACCAGTGTGTAGCCCTGCTGCTGCGCATACTTCGCCAGAGTGTCGTAGACCTTCGAGGCCACGCCGTTGTAAATCTCCTGCATCTCTCCCTGGAGATCGGTCTGCGCGTCCTCGGCAAAGCGCTGTGCCTGCTTCTTCTTGTCTTCGATGATCTTGGCGCGATTGGCGCGCTCGGCATCACTCAGCTTGTCGCTCTGCGCCTGCAACTGCTTCTCAAGGGCGTCAATCTCATCGGACAGCGTCTTGAGCTGGGCGCGCTTTGGTTCGTACTTCTTTTGCAGATCGGCAAAGTTGCGCTGGAACTCGTTGGTTTGGCCTACTGCTGCTTGGAAGGCGATCACCGCAACCTTGGCTGGGACGGCCGGCGCCGCAGGCGCGGGCGATGTTTGGGCGGCGGCGCTCAGGACCATGCCCGAGGCCAGCGTGAAGGCTATTGCTAGCAAACGATTCATTTGAATGTAAAACTCCTTCGAAATTCCTCTGTGGCTGTTCGCGTTTCAGCGCGAAATCGAGCCGGTGCCCCCTGAGAAACCATACCGTCTTTCTTCCACCCCAGCCACAAAGACCATTCATTGGGGGGCCCGGTTTCCTCCCCAGCAACCAAGACCTATCGCTGGGAACCCCGGTTTGAGGCGCTCCGCGCCAGATGGGGCAGAGACGGATCAAAGACGTGCGCGGAGACGTCAGTAGGAACTGCATGGATTATAGGAGCGCAGGGTAGGAGCGTCAAACCGCCAAACCGTGAAATTTGTCATGATTCGCTGAGAACTCCGGCTTTCAAAGGCGCGGTCAGGGTTGCGCGATCCCGGCAGGAGGAACAATCCCGAAGCGCTGCAATAGTACAAACCCAAGCCCAGCAAGGCTCATGAGCAACAAGAGTGCTGCCAGCACATAGAACGGTATCTGGAGCACCGGCCAGGCCTTGGCTGGCAGTTGGTCGGCCAGCTTGTCGCCCAGAGTGTCATTGAACCGGGTCGGCTTATCCTCCTCCTCGTCCGCTGGCCGCCACTCCGAGGCCAAAAACGCTGCGCGGGCGTTGGAAAGCAGGAGAGCGGCGCCAATGATTGCCAGAATCCCCGGGAACTGGCCTTTGGCCATGCTGTAAAGCAAGCCAACAAAGAAGATGGCGAAAACCAGAGCAGCGGCGGACCAACTGCTTTCCCTGACCCCCATGCCGCCAATCAGAAAAGCCAGCGCTGCCGCCACGCCGGTGACGATTATGATAGGGTTTCCAGTGAGCAATGCGACCACAACCTGAAAGGCCGCAATGATCAAACAGACCCAGAATCCCTGCCGTCCAAGATAGTCCACATCCCAGGCGTTCTCCACCGTCGGCCAGAAGATACTCTTCAGGCGGCCGTCAGAGCGCTTGCTCTCTCCAGACAATCCAAGTGTTTGCATGGCTGCAAGTCTGCCCGACGGCGCAGTCTGCGACAAGTGGCATAGTTGTTAATTATGAAGAAGACAATAGAGCGGTTCTCCAATTCACATGCCCTTTCCAGTTCTGTGCAAGGTGACTTTTTTGAGGAAAAAGCCACTCAGGGGTTGTGCTCCAGGGTATGGCAATTGGAGAACCGCTGTAGCCTGGGGCGCAAAGGAAAAGGGCCGCTCATGGCGAGCGGCCCCGAAGACTCCGGTCAGAAATCTCTCGTCTAGAAGGTCGTGGAAACCGTCAGGCGGAAGGTTTTGCGCGGCTCCCGAAACAGGTACTGCGCACCGTAGCCCGCCAGCGCCTCCTGGTATGTGTAGTCGCCCGCACCGCCGGTTGGGAACAAATCGCGGGTAATCAACTCTGCCGAGCAGCTCTGCTTGTTGCCGCCAAGAGTGACATCGTTGCAGTAGGGCTTCTCATAAAGGCGCAGAGGGTTATACGCATAATAGAGCCGGACGGGCGCATTGATGATCGGCATAATCACCGAAAGCTCGGCGCCGGTGGACATGCGCGGAACGAAGTTGGTGCCGGCGATGGGCCGGATATTCGGCCGGAACCCGACCTGCGAACCCGGAATGCCGCCTTGGCAGGAGCCGTTGTTGTATACCGGGCATCCATACAACGGCGCTGTGAGCGAAGCAAAGCCCTCGGGACTCTGTTTCAACTGCCCGTGGTTCAGGGCTGCGTCGACGCCAAAGTCGTCAAAGAACGCGAAGGTGACTGTGCCTGCGATGGGAATGCGGTACTCGACATTGCTTGAGAAGTTGGTATCGCCGCCGATGGAGGCGATGCCGTAGATCGGCAACGGCACCTGGATGCACTGACCATCTTGCGGATTGGTGGGGTCGCGCGGAACGCAGTTCCCGTCCGGATTGGTCAACTGAACATTGACGCGATTCGGCACATAGCCATAGGGCGTGGCGCCGCGGATATCGAAGCCGCGCAAATCGGCCTCGCCACCGGCGTAGAAGCGGTTGTTGGGCGGAGCGACGTCGCCCCCAAAGCCTTGCACATAGCCCAACTGGGCGCGCACCCCGAGCACGTTCCGCCCGGTGGGTGACAGTTCCAGGTAATGGATGGGCATGAAGGCCTTGTAGGCCACCAGCGGTGTGATGTACCGGACGTTGCCGCCGATGCCCGCTACCTGCAACACCGCCGTGTATTCCTTGCCACTGCGCGGGCGCAGCGGGTTGTTCACGGTGTTGTAGATATAGCTGAAAGATGCCGAGCTGTTGACGATGCCTGCCAGCGCGTTCGATCCCTGAATGCCCGAGCGGAAGCTGATCGTCTGGAAAAAAGTCTGCGAGGCCGTGCTGAATGCGTTAATCGACGACTTGGTCAGCGAATACGTCATGCCCACCCGCTGGAAGGCGTGCCGCTTCAGCGGATAGCTGATTGACATGTTGAAGCCGGTCGAGGCCTGGTTATAGTTCTGCGTCAGAGCCTGCTGCGCCGAACTCAGGTTCGCCGAGAGCCCGGTGGTCGTCTGGTAGTTCTTCGCAGCGTTGTAATCCTGCTTGGCGTTGAAGATCTGGAAGCCCAGGTTGAGCGGCCTGTTGCGCAGGTAGGGCTGCGAGAAACCGAATGTGAACTGGCGGCTCACGTCGCCCAGGTTACCCTGTAAGCTGAGCGTTTCACCGAGACCCAGAAAGTTGTTGGTTTGATAGTTCACGCCCAGGAACGCACCCGATAGACCGCTGACACCGCCGTTCAGGCCAATCGAATTCTTCCCCTTTTCCTTTACCTTTAACAGAAGGTCCACCGTGCCCGCCTCGGCATCCTGATGGGCCTCGGAGTCCTGTTCCACCTTGAGCGGCTCGAAGTACTCCAATTGATTCAGGCGCAGAAGGCTGTACTCCCACAACTGCGAGTTGTACACCTGGCCTTCTTCCAGCATCAGCTCGCGCCGGATTACGCGGTCGCGCGTAATCGTGTTGCCCTGGAACTCAATGCGTGAGACGAAGAACGGCTTGCCCTCGTCGATATCGACCGTCAGAGAAACGGTCTTCTTCTGTTCGTCGAAGTCGGGCTTGGGGATGGCGCCGAAGTTGATGTAGCCCATTTGCCCGTAGGCTTTCTTCAGGTTGTCGAGGCCTTTGGCAATGACCGTTGCGTTGAACCAGTCACCGTCCTTGATGGCGAAGGTGGCGCGCATGGCCTTGAGGTTGCGCTGCGCGGAGTTGCCTGTGAAGGTGATAGTGCCCAGCCGGTAGCGCGCGCCCTCTTCAATGGGCATGAGAATGTCAATGCGCTTGCCCTTGTTGGGACGGAACGTGAACAGGTTCAGTCCACCCTGGTCACGGATCTGCGTCTTCGGCTCCTCGACTGCCGCGTTGTAGTAACCCTTGTCCCGGTACGCCTGCCGCACCCGCTCGGTATCCTCCTCCAGCTTCGAGGCGTCGAAGGTCTGCGCAAACAGATTCTCGAAGAAGATCGAATACGGAATGCCGATGGGTTTCAGGTTCTTCATCGAACGGCGCAGCAGAAGGCCGTTGAGATGCTGGTTGCCGGTAAACTTGATCTGGCCCACCTTCACTGTCGGGCCTTCCTTGATGTTGAAGTTCACCTGCACCGAGGCGGGCGGAATCGTCTTCACTTCAGTCTTGATGGACGCGAACTGGTGCCCATGCTCCGACAAAATGTCTTTGAGCACGGTTTCAGCCCGCTTGATCCGGGCGGGATCAAACTGGCTCTCGACCGTGAGACCGACCTTTTCCTTTTTGAAGCGGTCCAGCACGTCCGACTGGGAGACGGCGTTCAGCCCCTTGTAGTTGATCTCGCGGATGGTGGGCTTCTCCCGGACGAAGATGTTCAGGATGATGCCCTTCTCAGAATCCTCGCGCTCGATTCGCAGATCGTCAAAATACCCCGTATTCCATAACGAGTTGAAGTCGCGCTCGATGGAGATCGGGTCGTATTGATCGCCGGGGTGGGTAAAGAGCCGCGCCAGCACGGTCTCCTTGGGGATGCGCCGGTTGCCAATGACTCGAATCTGGTCGATGGTCTGCGGCTGCTGGGCCAACGCTACACCGACGGTCATCGCCAGCACCAGCAACAACATCATGCCCGCCAGGCAACTGATGCCCGGCCTGCTGGTCGAGGACCGCAAAACGCGGCTGATACAGGTGCGCTTTGTCTTCACCGGGCTAAGGCCCTGCGTCGAGCAAAAGTACTGGTGCGGTCCATAGTTCGCCTTCAGGTTCGGCTTCACGGGAAGAATATCGACACCCTCACTGCTGAAAATCTGATCCTGCCTCGAGGAAAGACTGATTTTACCACCCCAGCGACCAAGACCTGTCGCCGGGTACGCCGCCTTTGAGACCCAACCCACAGTCTACTTGAACCAGATGGGTTGGGGCCCGAAGCAGACAGCGAAAACCGCTGTGCAACCCCATCTCTCCTTATCGCATCCCTTTTAGACGCAGGTCGGGCGCACATGACATCTTGCTTGCACGAAGGTTTTCCCATGACCGGACAGCCGGAAAGCTCGGTTTATGAATTTTCTGCCTCGCTTCTTGACGGCCGCACGGTCAGCCTCGGCACATTCCGCGGCCGGGGCCTGCTGATTGTGAATACCGCCAGCCGATGCGGCTTCACGCCGCAGTACGCGGGCCTCGAACAGCTTTATCGCGCCTACAAAGACCGCGGTCTTGAGGTGTTGGGCTTTCCCTGCAACCAGTTTGGCGCCCAGGAACCGGGCTCAGAAGCCGAGATCGGCGCCTTTTGCGAAAGAAATTATGGAATCAGCTTCCCCTTGTTCGCCAAGATCGACGTCAACGGCCCCCATGCCCACTCCCTTTATCGCTTTCTCAAAGAGCGCAAGCCTGGAATCTTCGGCACCCAGCGCATCAAGTGGAATTTCACGAAATTTCTCGTCGACAGGAAGGGCAACGTGGTGGGGCGCTTCGGGCCTTCGACCCAGCCAAAAGCCCTGGCAACCGCAATCGAAGCGCTGCTGAACGACTCATAGCCCATGCCGCAGGCGCGGCGGTCCGTTTTGCGACTCGCTCTGAACAAGCACGGGGCCCTCAAGCTTGCAGGGCTTGCCACATCCCCTGGGCCGCGAGCCCGGCCCTGCGCGTGTTACCGAAGTCGCTTTCGATTCGCCCGCTTTCCGCATCTTCCGTGGCGCCTGAGGTATGCTTGCTGCATATCTGGCTCGAACGCCCGCGCTTTTCCGTAATCCGGACAGGCCTTCGCAGAGAAACCCAGCGCCGGGAGGCAATGATGCGCCGAGATCTTCCCATGATCCTGATTCGGGTGATCGTGGGTCTGGTGTTCCTCACCGAAGGCATTCTCAAGTTCTTGCACCCCGATGAGCTGGGCGCGGCACGTTTTGCCGTGCTCGGCCTGCCCTTCCCTCATCTGCTGGCGCCGATCGTGGGCGGCATCGAGATCGTCGGCGGCGTGGCAATTCTGCTGAATTTTTATGCAGGAGATGCCGCACTGCTGCTGTTGCTGGTCATCCTCGCCGCAATCGTCACCACCAAGATGCCCATTCTGCTCGGCCGTCCTCTGGGACCGTTTCCGCTGCCCAGCCTGACCCATTACGGCTGGTTGAGCTTTCTCCACGAGACCCGCACCGAGCTCTGCCTGTTGTTCGGCTCCCTGGCCGTGCTCATCGACTCAGGCCTCCTCATAGGGCGCAGGAGACATTGGTACCAATCCGGGGATTCCTAGGGAGCCGCTTGTGTTCCGAAGCACACCACTTTGCATCCAAATGATGCCTTTCGGGGTAATTCCAGACCAGGTGGATGGCCGATCAGGCCCTGTCTCCGAATTGGCATCTATTTATGCGGCGCATATGCAAATCCGTGCTACACTCGTTCCAATCGTAGAATTCGATTAGAAGTCCTTGCCTGTTCCGGTTACCGCCTGCTCGCAACACTTCCACATTGCGTTCGCGGTAAATCAGTAAAGAGGAGCAACATCATGGAAACAGGCACAGTCAAGTGGTTTAACGACGCCAAGGGATTTGGATTTTTGAGCCGCGAAAACGGCGAGGACGTCTTCGTCCATCACACCGCCATTCAGTCGAACGGCTTCCGTTCGCTGCAGGAAGGCCAGAAGGTTCAGTTCAACGTGACCAAGGGCCCCAAGGGCTGGCAGGCTGAGAACGTTCAGGTTATCTAAGGATTCACTCCGAGTAACCGAAATGGGAACCAAACAAAAGAGGGAAGGCATCGCTGCCGTCCCTCTTTTTGTTTGATGCCCAAAATTGCCGACTGCGGCCCCGAATGCCGGACGGTGAGTCGAGAATGCTATGCGGCCGGTTTGAGACTCTTGATGCTGACCTGCGGGATCGCCGGGAGAATGGGTTCCCTGGGTGTTTCTGTGGTGCCTAAATATTGCAGCACGTCGTTAATGGAATCTTCAAATCGTGAGCCGGTCTTGTGAGTGGCTTTTACGCCTTTTGCGACAAGCTGGCAGACTTCAAAGCGGTTCATTCCCTGCGCGAGCGCGCGGTGAATCTGGTCGGAACGCATAACGGACTCCGGTCAACGGGTTGATTGTTGCGTGGGGTGCGGAGCTCGTCAGAAGCGGTGAGGGGCCGGAGCCGAGCAGACTGGCCAATTTTTCAGGTCTAGCTTCATTGTACGCCGGAAATGGATGGGGTGCCGTTCCTGCGCACCGGCCTTGAATAACCGATCCCCAACGCCAATCCGGACTGCGACGACAAAGAGGCGGCTCCTCCCGCGCGTGCGGCGCTTTCGTCAGCCGGAATTCCCTGTTAACATAGACGTCACGTCCACCCGATTTGCGGGAAGTTCTGAATAGATTGCAGCGAAAGAGGTTACATGTGGCTGATACCACCAAGATTGAAGATAAGCTGGAACGAAAGAAGCTGAAGCGCACCGCGCGCAAGAAGGCCGCCCCCAAGGCGAAGCGAACCGGACCACGCGGCGAAAACAAGAGAAAGCTGAAGAAGTTGGCACGCGGAGTGTCGAAGCGCTAGGCTGCCGATTTTAGTCCATAACGAGGTTCCGGCCCGGCCAGCTTAGGCTGGGCGGGAACCCACAGTGTCTGTATCGAAAGGATGAGGAGAACTTCCCTGCCCAGCCAACTGCTTGCCCGCAAGTCGATCGATAAGCTGATCAGGGATTCGGAAGAACCCGAGCATGCTCTGAAGAAGACCCTGGGTCCGTGGTCGCTGACCGCGCTCGGCATCGGGGCCGTTATCGGGTCGGGCATCTTCACCGTCATCGGCACGGCGATCTCCGGGGAAAAGTTCGATGTCCCCAGCATCCCCAATACGCCCCTGGTGCACTACATCATCACCCACACTGCACTGGCAGGGCGGCCGGGCGCCGGTCCGGCGATTGCTCTTTCGCTGATCCTGGTGGCCATTGTCTGCGCCCTCACCGGGCTGTGTTACGCCGAACTTGCGTCCATGATTCCCATCGCCGGTTCGGCCTATACCTACACCTACGCCACCATGGGCGAGCTGATCGCCTGGATCATCGGCTGGGACCTGATCCTGGAATATGCGGGCTCCAACATGACCGTCAGCGTAGGCTTTGCCGCCCATGTTGTGGACCTGCTGGACTGGTTCGGCCTGCATCCCTCGGCCATGTGGATCTCGCCCGCCTACCTGCCCGACGGGCTGCAGGATCTGGCCGGCAACTGGCTCTACCACCCCGGCTGGCACTTCGGCTTCAACATCCCCGCCTTTCTCATCGTTCTGATACTCACGGTGATCCTGGTGCGCGGCATTCGCGAGTCGGCCAGCACCAACAACATGATGGTGAGCATCAAGCTCATCGCCATTCTGATCTTCGTTTTTGCGGTCATCAGCTTCATTCATCCCGGCAACTGGCATCCGTTCATGCCCAACGGCTGGTCCGGCGTACTGACCGGGGGATCGATCATCTTCTTCACCTACATCGGCTTCGACTCAGTCTCGACTGCGGCCGAGGAGTGCCGTAACCCGCAGCGCGATCTGCCCATCGGCATCATCGCCACACTCGTTGTGTGCACGGTGCTGTATGTGGCCGTGGCCGTCTGTCTTACTGGCCTGGTGCCCTGGCAATCGATGGTTGACGACGGAGCTCCGGTGGTCAACGCGCTCAAGAAGCTCTCTCTGCTCCCCGGCGGACATTCGCTCCACTGGATCCGGCTGGTGGTCCTGTTTGGCGCCATCATGGGCATGCTCTCGTCGATCCTTGTCTACCAACTCGGCCAGTCGCGCGTATGGTTCTCCATGTCGAGGGATGGCCTGCTGCCCAAGGTCTTCAGCGACGTGCATCCTGTCTTTCGCACCCCTGCCTTTTCAACCTGGGTGGCCGGGTTCGTGGTGGCCATCCCCTCTGGCCTGTTCGACATCGGCACGCTGGCCGATCTCTCCAACATCGGAACGCTCTTCGCCTTCGTCCTAGTCTCGGTGGGGGTGATCGTGCTGCGCTATCGCGAGCCGGAGCGCCGCCGCGGCTTTCGCGTACCGGGCGGACCGATTATCCCTGCACTCAGTGTGATCTTCTGCTTCCTGCTTATGGCTGGATTGCCGATCATCACGTGGTATCGTTTCCTCATCTGGCTGGTCATCGGCCTCGTCATTTACTTCTCCTACAGCCGCCACCGGTCGGAGTTCGCCAAACCCCGGTAGAATTCTAAAATGCTGGAAGTTGAAAACTTCATTCGCCGGCTCCCCAAAGCCGAGTTGCATCTGCACCTGGAAGGAACCATCCTGCCCTCCACGCTGGTGGAACTGAGCGCCCGCCACGATGAGCATCCGATCACGCTGCCTGAGGCCGAAGCGCTTTACCGTTTCACTGACTTCACTGGCTTCATCGAGGCTTTCAAGACCGTCTGCCGCCGGCTCACCAGCCCCGAGGACTACGAACTGGCCGCCTGGCGGATGATGGAACACCTGGCCAAGCAGGGAGTGGTGCACGCCGAGGTCTTCATCTCAGTGGGCGTCATCTACGTGGGCCGCAATCACGATCCCAACGCCTTTGAACCTATCTTTGCCGGTCTGGAACGTGCCAGGGAACGGGGCGAGCGCGAGTTGGGCATCTCGCTCTATTGGATCTTCGACGCCGTGCGCCATTTCAGCGTCGAGGAAGCGCAGCGGGTCTTTCGCAAGGCCGCCGAACTGCGGCCGCAGTTCCCATCGATCATCGGCATCGGCCTGGGCGGCGACGAGCGGCTGGCCGGTTCAGAGCCTTTCCGCGCCATCTATGCCGAGGCTGCGCAGGCCGGCTTGCGCCTTACCAACCACGCCGGCGAAACCACCGGGGCCGAGGCCATCCGCGAGGCGCTCTCCATCGGCTCGGAGCGCATCGGTCACGCCCTCTCGGCCATCAAGGACTTCTACCTGGTCCAGGAACTGAAGGAGCGCGGCACACCGCTGGAACTGAATCCCACCTCGAACGTGCGCACCGGGGTCTGTCCGTCGTTTGCTGAGCACCCGCTGCGGCGCTACTTCGATACCGGCCTCCTGGTAACGCTCAACTCCGACGATCCGGCCTTTTTTGGCTCCGATGTAGCCAACGAATATCTGCTGGCCCACGCGGAGCAGGGCTTTGCCCGCGAGGAACTGCGCCAGTTGGCGGCTAACTCGATCCGCGCCAGCTTTCTTCCCGAGCCGGCAAAGGCCGCCTGGCTCTCCCGGATCGACTCTACACACTAAACAAAAGTGGTACGCTTGCCTTCCGCCTGGAATGTCCGTCGGAATGAAACTGCGGTATCATGCCAGCAGGAGGTTACAGCCCATGGGCACTGAACCCGAAGAACTCGCGCTGTCGGAAGAAGCCGCCGCAGAAGAGAAAAAGGAAACCAGGACCTTGCGCGTGATTGGCTGGTTCTCCGTAGGCATGGCTGTAGCCGCACTGGGCATCTACCTGGGCGCCGAACTGCGCAACCGCTACAAATTCAAACGGCGCACTCCCTATGACTTCTACGCGAACGCCGGGGAACAACATGCCAGCGAGTTCGGGATGGGCATCTAGATCCAGAGCCACCGACCTCGGGAAGACCACAGAATGCCGCCTCTGGGCGGCATTTTGCATTTCTGACCTGTTTTCAACGATCCCCGCACACACCCTGCCTGCGTTACCCTAAGGGCTTATGGGCCGCATCCGCATTCTTCCCGACCAGGTTGCCAACCAGATCGCCGCGGGCGAGGTGGTGGACCGGCCGGCTTCAGTGGTGAAGGAACTGCTGGAGAACGCCCTGGATGCGGGCGCCAACCGCATCCGCGTCGAGGTCGAGGCCGGAGGGCGAAAGCTCATCCGCGTCAGCGACGACGGCCACGGCATGAACCGCGACGACGCTCTGCTGGCCTTTGAGCGCCACGCCACCTCAAAGCTGAGGACCGCGGACGACCTGCTGCGCATCGCAACCCTGGGATTCAGAGGAGAGGCGCTGCCGTCCATTGCCTCCGTGTCCCGGGTGACCCTGGAGACGGCAACGGGCTCCTCGGCAAGTGAGGATGCCGCCGGAACCCGCCTGGAGATCGCAGGCGGCAAGATTCTGTACGTAGACGATGCGGCCCTGCCACGCGGGACCACCCTGGCCGTGGCCGATCTGTTCTTCAACACGCCAGCACGGCGAAAATTTCTCCGAGCAGAGTCTACCGAGCTGGCTCACGTGACGGCGCTGGTGACCCATTATGCGCTGGCCCACCCCGGAAAGCACTTCGAACTCATCTCGGCAACGCACACCATCGTCTCCGCACCGCCGGTCGCACGAACCGCCGAGCGGATTTACCAGATTTTCGGCAAGGAAACGCTGTCCCAATTGTTGCCCCTGGCCGCCGAGACCCCACTCGAACGCGCGGGCTTGCCCGAGCCGCCTCCCTGGAAACAAGACCCCGCCGAGCCGGTGCGTCTTCCAGGCAGCTTGCGACTGAGCGGCTTCTATTCCAAGCCCGAGTTGCAAAAGCTCAATCGCAATTCAATTTATATCTTTGTCAATAAACGTCTTATCCGCGACCGGCTGCTGATGCACGCCATCACCGAGGCTTATCGCAACGTGATTCCTCCCACCAGCTTTCCGGTGGTGCTGCTCTTCCTGGAGATGCCGCCCGAGGAGGTGGATGTGAACGTGCATCCCGCCAAGACCGAGGTGCGCTTCCGCCAGCAGAGCCTGGTGCACGATTTTGTCCGCGACAGCCTGCGCATGGCGCTGATTCAGGCGCGCCCCGCCGCCGGATTCCTGGCTGCCCTTGACGCCTCGCCCGCCGCAAGCCCGTCGCTGATGCCTCCAGCCGCTTCGCCATTGCCCGGAAGCCCGGACCCCGGCGCTGACCTGGCGCCTGCCGACTCCGACCCTGGGGCGTTTCAGGGCGCTGCGGCGGGCGCGGAGCCGTTTCAGTTGACTGCGCGGCTTCCCGCGCCCGTTCCCGGCAAGCTGCCTTTCGACGTAAGCGCCATGAATCCAGGCGGATGGCCGGGCGGCCGGGAGGGCCAACAAGCGTGGGGCGAAGCCGCGGCGGCGCTTTTTCAGCCGGGAGTCATGCCGTCCGCTGACGGCTGCTCACCAAGCCAAGGCAGCGCAATGGATTACTCCGCCGGTTCGGCCATGGGTACCGCCGCGGCTACGGCCCAGGTGGAGGTAGAGCAGGCCGCGGCCAACCTGAACCACCTGGGCTCGCTCCGCCCGCTGGCGCAGCTGCGCGAGTCGTTCATTTTGGCTTCCGGCGACGATGGTTTGTGGATCATTGACCAGCATGTGGCACACGAGCGCGTACTTTTTGAAAAAATTTTGCGTGACCGCCAAGTGGAAAAAGTGCAGCGCCAGAGATTGCTGATGCCGCTGCTTGTGGAACTGAAACCCTGGCAGATGGTGGTCTTCGCACGCATCGCCGAGGAACTGGAACACAACGGCTTTGAGGTGGAACCCTTTGGTCCACAGACACTTGCGGTGAAGGCGGCGCCGGTTGGACTGGAGGGAGGGGCTTTGGAGCGGATTTTGGCCGAGGTTATTGAGCAATCTGCCGCCGATTCTGGAGAACCCAAGCAAAATGAGGAGCTTACAGCTCTTCGGACGCGCATTGCCGCCTCGATTGCCTGCCATTCCGCCATCAAGGTGAATACCGCTCTTGATCCTGTCAGAATGGAATGGTTACTGTTGGAATTGGCAAAAACCAGCCACCCAACCAGTTGCCCGCATGGACGTCCAATAGCTTTGTTGTATTCTTGGAAGGAGATCCAGCGGGCCTTCCATCGCATTTAATCCATATGGAAGGTTGCCACCTTCCTCTCAGGAACGGGGGTGGCACGGCGCCAGCGCCAGCCTGGAAGTGAGGTTTTTCTTTGACAGCAGAGCAATTGGAAGCATCGCGCGCCGAAAGGATGCGCCAGAACGGACACGGGGCTCTTACACTAGAGGACGCCCGGACGTGGATTGAGGAGACCGGATTGTGTCTCTTTCTGCCCAAACGGCAGTTTTCCTCCGCCATCGCGCCTTCTTTTGTCGAGGCCATAGCCGGCAAGCAGGACGCGAACCCCGATCCGAAATCCATCGTCGCAGCCGAGGAATTGCTGATACGCCTGGAGACCGACGGCATAGCAGTGCGGCTCAATCTGCTGGGACAGCCCGGCGAGCAGCCGGATTTCGTGGTGGCGGGCTGGGTTCTGCCCTACGTGTATGCCCTCAGAGGCGATCGCGACTGGCGCCGCAGCCCGCAATTGACCGGGTCGCGCCAGGTTTCGCAACTGGCCGTGCAGGCATACAAACAGTTGGAGACGGGCGACGCCACCATTGCCACTCTCACCCATGCGCTGGGGCGGGAAGTGACGGAAGGCGCTGTTCTGCGCGCCATCACCGAACTCTGGCAGCAACTGCGAATCATTCCGGTGGTTTCAGCCCTCGGCCAGCCTGCCCAATGGCAACTTCTGCGCCAGCGCTTTCAAAAGGCCATTGCCGAAGGCGCCTCCACCTCGCAGGTCACAGCGATCTCGGTGCTGGCCTCCATCTACCTGCAGGCAGTGATTGCGGCCAGCATGGAAGAGGTCGAGATGTTCCTGGCGCCTCTTACGGCGCGCAGCAAGGTTCGCGAAGTGCTTCGCGGCCTGGTGGCCACACGCCAGGTGCATACCATCTCGCTGGGACATGCGCCTCATTTTTACGTCGCCGGAACGCTGCCGGAATTTGCTGCTCCTCCCACGCTTTACGCCAGCTCGTCCATGCCAGCGTCGGCTTACTTCATGCGCTCGCGGGACCATGAGGAAGAGGCTCCGGAGCTTGAGGCGCCGAGGCCTGCCTCGCCATCTGCGATAGAACAGCGCAAGCCTGCCGAGACGCACGCTCCCAGGACCGTGGTGGCGCACAAGCCTGCAACCAGCGGAAAGAGCGCTGCGGCGCGGCCCCACTTCAGCCGCCCAGCCACGTACTCCCGCGATCGCAAACCAGCACAATCGTCTACGGGCAGCCGTCCCGGCGCCCGCACAGCCAGGCGCCCCGGCGGTGAAGTCCGTTCAGCGGCGGCAACACGTCCTACCGGCGCGCGCACGGCGAACGGCTCCCGGCCTGCCAACGGCACGTCCGGTGCGCAGACCACAAAGCCTTCCACCACGGCGTGGAGCCAGCGCAATGGCCATACCAGCAGCGCTACCGTCTCAAGCAAGACCAACTCTGCCGCGCGCAGCAGCAGCCTGCCCCGGAACGGAAGCGCCACGCGGATAGACTCGCGGCCCAGCCGCGGCAACCGCAAACCAGCATTGGCAGCGGGCGCAAAGGCAGGAAATAGCGAGCGGTTTGGGTTTACCGCCCGGCCCAAGCAGGAGACGAAAAAGCGCGGATGAGTGCGGAAGAAAGCCGCTTGAGCCTGCTTTGAAGATGATTGTTGCCATTGACGGACCCGCCGGCGCGGGAAAGAGTACGATTGCCCAGCATCTGGCACGGCGTTTTGGCTTGCTCAATCTGGAATCGGGCGCCATGTACCGGGCTTTCGGCCTGAAGGCGCTTCGTGCGGCAATCCCGTTGGATGAGAGTAAGCGGCTGGAAGGGCTTGCCGCCGAAACCACCATCCGTCTGGAACCGGGCGAGGAGAACAATCGCGTTCTGCTCGACGGCGAGGATGTGACCGGCTTGATCCGCAGTCAGGATGTGACGGACGCAGCCTCAAGAGTGAGTGTTTTTCCCGCCATTCGTGCCTGGATGGTTCGGCTGCAACAGCAACTGGGGGCTGAGGGCGGGGTGGTGATGGAAGGCCGCGACATCGGCACCGTGGTCTTTCCCGATGCCAAGGTCAAGATCTTCCTGGACGCGGCTCCGGAGGTGCGGGGCCTGCGCCGGTTTGATCAGCTTGGCCAACTGAGTGTGCCATCTGCCGCGCAGCCGGAAGAAGTCATCCGTGACCTGCGCGCCCGCGACGAACGGGACCGCAACCGCGCCGATTCGCCGCTCAAGGCTGCGCCGGACGCCGTTCTGCTGGACTCAACCAACATGACGCTGGCAGAGACTGTGCGGGCAGCCGAAAACATCGTGTCCGCAAAGCTCAAGGAGATGGATCTTCGCCCCTGATCCAGCATCGCGGGCTGCTCTCGTCGATGGAACCGCTCTAGGCGCACTTCACCCTTGAGTACTGCGTACGTCCCCAGGCTCCCAGCCCGCAATTGCAAATCATGACATAACCACACGGGATGTATCCCGAAGCAAATACATTTCATTCGGTGCGACCTGTCAGTGTGGGTACCCATGAGGACAGGTCCCTGTCAGTAGGGTGTTGCGAGAGACGCCAGACGAATTTCAGCACCTCGTAATGTAACCCTCATCTTTGCCATGCCAAAATGAATAGCCAACTGTGCAGCCCGAGACCAAAATGGCGCATCGGAAAAGATGAAGATCGCTTAGGCTAGTGGGCACTGTGGTTGGCTCGGAACGATATTTTTCATAATTTCTTCGTGGCTGGAGCCTAGTATGGCCTTGCGCTGCCGAATTTGTGGATTTTCGGATTTTCGCACCGCCCGTTTTCGCAGATCGGACATTGCCCGGTTATTGCTTCTCCAATATCCCGTACGATGCCGCAATTGCCGCGAGCGAGCTTATGCGTTCGTGCTGCGGGTTTTCAAGATCAGACGGGACGCGGAGATACGCCACAGCGAAACTCGCCACGGCTAGAAGAGCCCGGCCAGGGTCAATAAACCTAGATATTTAAGATGGCAGCCTCGGTCATGGAGCGGGAACAGCAGACAGCCCAAGGCCACACCTGTATCGCCGGTTGTGGGACGCGACGTAACGGTTCTGGAGTCCGGTCAGCCCATGGCCAGCCAAATGCGATAGGCTCTTAGTTGTATGGAAATCACCTGCACCCGCTGCCACCAGACCGTCGAGGCCGACACCTGCTTCTGCCCTGCCTGCGGTTTGCCGCAACTGGTGTACACAACGGATGGTTCCTCTGGACCGGCCCAGCCGGAGCGGTGGAACGAGGCCGTGCGGGATGCAAGCATGGTCGACTGGAAACCGGCCTTGCGCGCGGCTCTGACACTGGCAATCCCTGCTGGACTTCTGTCGAGCGGGCCATCACCGGTAAGCATTTTCGGGCTGTTTTGGATGGCCGCTGCCGCGGCGTGGGCAGTGATGCTGTATGTACGCAGCCAGCGGCCCGCATGGATCACCATCGGAGCGGGCGCGCGCATCGGCCTGGTAACCGGACTGCTGGGGGCGTGGCTGGCGTTCAGCGCCAGCGGTAGCGCACTTTTTGTGGAGCGGTTCGTTCTGCACCAGTCGAGCCAGATTGATGGAACCTACAAGACTTTCGTTCTTGACACGTTCCAGGAGAAGGCCCGGCAGTCGATTGAGGGCATGGGACCATCGGACGCCGCACCGGCACAAGCCCAGTTCGCCCAAATCCAGGCTTGGTTGGCTTCGCCGGAGGGCCATGCAGGCATTTGGGCCTGCGGCTTTGCTTTTAATTCGATTCTTCTGCTGTTCTTTGCCATTGGCGGCGGCGCATTGGGGGCACGGCTGCTGGCCCGCAGCCGCCGGCCGGAAGTCTAACGTGTCTTTTGCACCGCCGGCACTTCATTCCAACTTTTTGCGGAACCTTCTCCGTCCCCAGCCGCAAAGCCGTTTGCGATGTGCCACTTCTCCACAACTTGCCCCCAAGCGGTACTCCCTCGTATCATCCTGCGTGAGACAAGCGCCGAAAGAGTTGCCATGAGCGAAGCACAAAATAAGCCAGGCCTGCGAATCAAGGGCCGGCTGATGTCTGCCTCGGAGATTGAGCGCACCCTGGTGCGCCTGGCCCACGAGATTGTTGAAAAGAGCAACGGCAGCGATGAGCTGGCGCTGGTTGGCATCAAGCGCCGGGGCATTCCTCTGGCGGAACGGCTGGGCAAACTGATCTCCGGCATCGAGAAGCGTCCCGTCGACACGGGTGTGCTCGACATTCAGTTCTACCGCGACGACCTTTCCACGGCGGATGCGCGTCCGGTGGTCACCAAAGGGAAGATCGGCTTCGATATCGAGGGCCGCGACGTAGTGCTCTGCGACGATGTACTCTACACCGGCCGTACCATCCGCGCCGCGCTCGACGCGCTCTTCGACCACGGCAGACCGCGCCGCGTACAGCTTGCCGTGCTCATTGACCGCGGCCATCGTGAACTACCCATCGAAGCCACATACATCGGCAGGCGTGTGCCTACCAGCAGCCGCGAGATCATCGAAGTGAAGTTCCGCGAGGTCGACGGCGACGAGCAGGTGCTGCTGGCCGAGAGGGTGGACTAAGGAAGAAAGGCAGCTTCCCGCTGCTGGCTTACAGCTAGGGGCCAGGAACTGGAAGCTGAAAACATCATGAACCCAGCCACATCACCCGCCCGCCGCCAGCTTCATCCGCCGTCAGTGGGACCCTCTCCTTTCCCCTACCATCCTGGATCGCTGCTTTCGACGGGGGACCTGAGTCTGGACGGCATAAGCCACATTCTCACCCGCGCCACGGCACTTGAGAATATGGACCCGCTGGTGCGGGACCGCATCCTGGCCAAGCGGCGCGTGGCGCTGCTGTTCTACGAGTCCTCTACGCGCACCCGCACCAGTTTTGAACTGGCCGCCAAGAGCCTGGGCGCTGACACCGCTCTGGTTTCCAGCCTCTCCTCGAGCATTGAAAAGGGCGAGTCGTTGAAGGATACCGGCCTGACGCTGCGGGCTCTCGGGGCGGAGACCATTATTCTGCGCCACAACTCCTCTGGCGCAGCCTGGCTGCTGGAGGCCGAGACCCGCCTGCCCGTGCTGAATGCAGGCGACGGCATGCACGAGCATCCCACGCAGGCGCTGCTCGACCTGCGCACCATCCTGGCCCACCTGCGGCCAGGCGTTGAGTCCGTTACCGCCGAAACCCTTGCCGGCGTCACGGTGAGTATCGTGGGCGACATTCTGCACAGCCGCGTGGCGCGCTCCAACATGCTGCTGCTGCCCAGGCTGGGCGCGCGCGTGCTGCTCTGCGGCCCCAGGGAGCTGCTGCCGGAGCTTGCCGCTGAAGCGGGACCGAGCATCGCAATTGAACGGGACTTCGAGGCCGCGCTGGCTCAGTCGCAGGTGGTGATGATGCTGCGCATTCAGGCCGAGCGGCTGGCCGGTATGCAACTGGACCTGGAAGAGTACAAGGCGGGCTATCAGCTCACCGGCCAGCGACTTGCCGCGCATGCCCCCTCCGCGCTGGTTCTGCATCCCGGACCCATCATTCGCGGCCTGGAACTGACGGCCCGCGTGGCCGACGGGCCGCAATCGGCGATTCTTGAACAGGTCAAGAACGGCGTCGCCATTCGCATGGCGGTGGTGGAGCGGGCGCTACTGGCGGCTCAAAAGCAAGGAGGCCGCGCATGACGGCTCTGGTAATTCGTGGAGGCCAACTGATTGATCCGGCGGCCGGCGTAGACGCCCCCAAGGACGTTCTGCTGAAGGATGGCCGCGTGGCCGAGATCGCCGCTCCGGGCAAGCTGAAGCAGGCCAACGGCGCCGAAACGCTGGACGCAACAGGGCTGGTTCTGGCGCCGGGGCTGGTCGATATACACGTACATTTGCGCGAGCCCGGCCAGGGCTACAAGGAGACCATCGCCAGCGGGACGGCGGCAGCAGCGGCGGGCGGTTTTACCTCCGTTGCGGCTATGCCGAACACGAAGCCGGTGAATGACTCGCCGGAAGTGACCCGCTGGATGCAGGCGCCGGAGCGCGGCGCGGCTATTCGCGTCTTTCCCATTGCGGCGGCCACGCGCGGATCAAAGGGCGAGGCGCTGAACGACTTCGCCGCCCTCAAATCCGCGGGCGCCGTGGCCGTGACCGACGACGGCCAACCCATCCTCAAAGAAAACATCATGCGCGAGACCCTGGCCGCCGCGGCGCGCGTGGGGATGAGCGTGATCCAGCACGCCGAGGACACAAGGCTTACCCAGGGCGCCAGCATGAATGCCGGGCTGGTGGCCTTCAAGCTGGGATTGCGCGGCATGCCGCCGGAGGCCGAGTCCGGCATGGTGGAGCGCGACATCCGGCTGGTGGCCGAACTGCGCGACCCGCGCGTGCATCTGCATGTGGCCCACACCTCCACGGCTGCCGCACTGGCCGCCGTGCGCCTGGCCCGGCGCAGCGGGCTGCGCGTCACCTGCGAAGTGGCGCCGCACCACTTTCTGCTGACCGAGGAGCACGTGGGCCTGTACAACACCAACACCAAGATGAACCCGCCGCTGCGCTCGGCCGCCGACCGCAACGCCATGATCGAGGCCATCCTCGATGGGGTGGTGGACGCCATCGCCACCGACCACGCGCCTCACGCCGTGCATGAGAAGGAAGTGGAGTTCGAGAACGCTCCCAACGGCATTATCGGGCTGGAGACCGCGCTGGGCCTCTCGCTGCGCTGGCTGCACAAGGAATGGAAGATGCCCCTGGGGCGCGTTTTGAGCCTGCTGAGCGCCCAGCCGGCGGCGCTGCTGGGCATGAAGGGCCGCGGCACGCTTACCGTGGGCAGCTTTGCCGACCTAGTCGTCTTCGACCCCAAGGCCGAGTGGACTTATCGCGCCGCGGAGACCAAGTCGAAGTCGCGCAATACCCCCTTCGACGGCTGGACCATGCTGGGCAAGGTTCGGTGGACCATCAGCGAAGGGCGCGTAGCGTATACGAGCCCGGCGTAGGCAGGCGGCGCCTCTCCATGGTTCACAGTTTCACAGAATCCCAGCTTTACCGGGGGGGGGAGGGGTAGGGGGGTCTGTATGCGGGTACGGACCGGTATCAAGCCTTCGTTCCTTCGCTCCCAGTTATTGATAGTGTGCGCCGGCGGAGGGCTATTTTCTGCAAGGCAAGTTGTTTTCCGGATTGCGTGAAGATTCGCGCAGAGCTCGCGGCAATCGTCAGCGTCTCGTCTTTCGATGAGCCCATCAGCGATTTCGCTGCAACTGAGAATCCTTCATGGCGGAGTGGGCGTTTCTTGGGATTAATTAAAAGATAAGCGAACCACTGCCTAGTTGTTTGTTGCCCCGGACACCAGCAATGTAGGCCATCCTTAATCGGGCCTCCACGTAGGATGTGAAACTCACACTGGGAACAATTATCTTCACAGTTTCGTACCCGACTATTTCCTGAATGCTGCTTAAGAAGCTACGGATATCCAGCAACCCGTGACTTGACAATTACTAAGCCGTCTGTGTATTAAGATGTCTTAGTATGAAAAAAACCGACACCATGCAGGGCTCGCTCGATCTCCTCGTCCTCAAAGTCCTCTCCCGCCAGCCAAAGCTCCATGGCTATGCCATCATGACGGCCATCAAGCGCATCTCCGGCGAGGTCCTCAACGCCGAGGTCGGCTCGCTTTACCCCGCCCTTCACCGCATGGAAGAGACCGGCTGGATCCGCGCCGAATGGGCAGCCAAAGATACCGGCCGCCGCACGCGCCTCTACCAGCTCACCGCAGCCGGCAAAAAACAGCTTGACGCCGAAGTCACCCGCTGGCACGCCGTCAGCTCCGCCATCAACCGCGTTCTGCAGGAGGCTTGAACATGTCGTTCTGGTCGCGCATCACCAACGCCTTCCGCGGGGACCGTCTCAATCACGAAATCGACGAGGAATTCGCCGCCCACATTGAAGAAGCCATCGCCGCCGGCGATGACCCCGCCGAAGTGCGCCGCACCTTCGGCTCCCAGCTCCGCCTCCGCGAACAAAGCCGCGACGCCCGCATCGTCGCGTGGCTGGACTGCCTCCGAGCCGACGTCGTCTTCGGCTGGCGCCAGTTGCTCAAGCGCAAAGTCACCACCGCCGCCGCCGGCATCGCCCTCGGCATGGCCTCAGTCCGCTACGTCCAAACTCTCCTCTTCGGAGTCAAAGGCACCGACCCATCCATGCTCATCGCACCGGCACTCGTCCTTCTAGCCGCAGCCCTGCTAGCCACACTTCCCGCTGTACTCCGCGCCGCACGCATTGACCCATCCATCATGCTCCGCGCCGAATAGGCTTTCATATCTTTCGCACAACAAGGGCATCAACAGCGATGGATAAGCGATTCAGGTGTACTAAGCATTTTCGCTTATCGAAAAATTGCCGAGTCACTATTGAGAAAAGTTTGGTAACGACAAGTCGCCTTCTCGGCTGCTTTTCGGGTTCTGGCGGCTCCGGGCGGAGGACCACCTGACTGGAAGTCGCCAGTTGATCACTCACCCGCGCCTGAGTCCGGCGCTTGAGCACGGGCAGGACCGCCGCTCCCCGGAGTCGCGCCAACGGAAGTCAATTGGCTATGGTCTGCGGTACTTCTGAAAACGCGACAGGCTCCGTCCCGCGCGCTTCAGGGTTGCGGCGGTTGCCGAAGATAGATCAGCGTCTGCTTTTCGCCGCCATCCGGGCGCTCGCGCACTCTCTGGAGCGCACTGCCATCGTCGATCAGCGTCCAAGTCTCCCTGGAAAGAAGGATGCGGCCATCCTCGTGCTCCTCGACGGAAAAGACCAGGCTCTGGCCGTTCCAAACGATGGAGGTATGGAACTCATCCCCGTCGGCGCCCGTGGATACCGACACCTGGCCGTCGGTTGTGTAGCGCTGCACAGCGTGCCGCGGAGCAGCCGAGCCACGGAGGATGGATGTCTCAACCGTCAACTCCGGACCACGATGCTCGATGCGGAGGGTCACGTCGCCGGTCCGCCTGGGCAGGCAGCGGTCGTTACTCTGCTTCCAGGTTCCTGTGAAGCCCGGCCGGGTTTGCGCGCAAATTTCGTGAGGGGCCATGACAACGGCCGACAGCAGACCGAGAAACATTCGTCTTTCCATACGCAATGGCCCCTATCCCGATGCTCGAAAGCACTGTCTTCTTCCCGTTTAGAACTCCAGGCGCAAGGCGAACTGAATCTCGCGCGGCGTTCCCGAGCCCACCGGAGTGATGGGCGACACGATGGCAGTGTTCAGGTTTATCGTGTTGGTGATCTGGCCGAACCCCGCCCCTGGCTCACAGGCTGTAGGGCCTGAGGATGAGCCGCTACCGTTACACGTTGCCCCCGGCTGACCCAACTGAGGGTGGTTGAAGACGTTGTAGAATTCCGTGCGGAATTCAATCTGTCCGCGCTCTCCCAACGAGATCGTCTTGCCGGCGCCCATATCGACCTGCCAGGTGCCCGGCCCGCGAAGCAAGTCGCGCGGCACGGTGCCGAATACGCTCGCATTGCCGTCTGAATTGAGGGCCGGGATTTCAAATGCGGCGGGATTGAACCATTGCGCAACCGTTCTGCCTCCGGGCGGAGTCAGCGATTGACCGGTCAGTAGAGGACGCTGTGTACCAGCCTGATTGCCGTCCGGCCCGTCCAGAGTCGTTACCACATCCACCGGGAAGCCGGTGCGAGCCACCGCCGTTGTGGTCAGTTGCCAGCCGCCCGCGACGGCGTCGGCAAATTCGCCATGGTTCAGCAACGCCTTGCCGTGACCGAAGGGGAGCTGATAGACCGCATTGCCATTGAAGACGTGGCGGGCGTCCCAGGCGCCGCTGGCGGTATCGCAGGCCTGGCACGCCTGATTCTGCGGCTGTATCTCGTCGCCGTCGCCGCTGCCGTTGGAGCCGTTGTCGATCTCGTGCGACCACATGTAATTGGCCGCCAGCAGGAGCCCGTTCGAGAACGGCCGCCGCAATGCCGCGGAGAAACCATGGTACGTGCTCATGCCGACCGAGCCGCGCCACTGAATACCCGTAGCGCAGCTGCCCGCAGGCTCACTCGCGTTCGGGGCACACTCGGGATATTGCGTCTGCGGACCATACGTGCCCGTCGACGAGTTGTACGCCAACAGGTTTGTCTCGCCTTGCTCGAGCAGATGCACGCCGTGGCTTCCCAGGTAGGTGAGCGTGCTCACGAACTTCGCAGGCAACTCCCGCTGCATGGAGAAGTCCCACTGCTCAACATACGTGTCTTTGCGGTCCCGTTGTTCGGCATTCGGCGAGTAGGCAGCGGCGCCGAATTCGACCGCATCCTCGGGCTGGCACGTTGTGGGCGGGCAATAGGAGAGCGAGCTTGACTTGCTTGACGCCGAATAGGAGGGTACTTCGTTTCCGGCAGGCAGATTCTGATCGTCCAGCTGGCCATCTTCGTGGGAGATTCCGAATCCGGCACGAACAATTGTCTTTCCGCTCTTGTCAGGCGACCAGGCCAGACCCACGCGCGGATCGACGTCGCCGTAGTTTTGCTGGCCGAAGCTGCCGCCCACGGGGCAGTATCCCTGCGGCCCGCAGGTGTCGAAATCGAAGGGCTCGGCCAGCCCGTTCTTCTCGTCGAAGAGCTGGAAGACGGTGTAACGCAAGCCGAGGTTCAGGGTGAGATTCGGCCGCCACTTATACTCGTCCTGGGCGTAGCCGATGATATCGTTCTTGCGCAAGTGGTTGACCGGCAAGGCGCCTGTCAGACTCGCTTTTCTGACCATGTTCGCTGCCAGGTTCTCCACCGAGGAAAACGTGATCTTTCCGTGTTCCCCGTGTTCCTGGTTCATTTGAATGTGGCGGAACTCCGCGCCGGCTTTGAGGGTATGCCTGCCGTGGGTCCAGGTCAGGTTGTCGTTCACCGAAAACGAGTTGCCCACATAGACACTGGTGTAATCGTAGTTCTCAGTTACAAATCCCGGCCCAATACCATTCTGAACCGCAATCTGGTAAATGATCCCAGAGTCGCTGTAGTTATATTGGTTGTTAGTGGCGCGATTGAAGCCTGCATGGGCCTCGTTCACCAGGTGAGGATTGAAAACATGCAGCAACTCCAGCACGCCATTGACCGGCGCGGAGACCTTCTGCTGCAAGTCCGTCGCGGAAGCCGAAAGCGGCTGCGTATCGACCGACCGGTCGTAATTGAAGCGCATGAAGCTCGTGGTCTTGGACGAGAAGCGTTGGTCGAGCCGCAGCATGAACGAGTTTTCGTTCACCACCTGCGTGCAGTTGCAGACCACAATGTTGGTGTTCGGGTCGCTGGTGGTGGTTTCAGTTGCCTTCGGGCCCGGTCCTGGGAATCCGGTGATGATTGCATACACGGGCGATGTGCCCGGAACATTTTCAAACAACGGCGACGCGGGATTCGGCACGTCGCCGGCGATCGGATAGCCCCAGTTTTGCCGGTAGGCTTCAGAAGAGAGGAAGAAGAAGGTCTTGTCGTGCACAATGGGTCCGCCCACCGATCCGCCGAACTGATTCAGGCGTAGCGGCTGTTGAGGTTCCGGCTGAGTTTCAAGGCTGGGGGTCCAGACCAGCGGGGTGCCCCATTCAGGCAGCGGCGCATCAAAGTAATTGTTGCGCAAGTACTCGAAGGCTTGTCCGTGGAAGCGGTTGGTGCCCGAGGGCGAGGTCACGTTCAATTGGGCGCCGCCCGTCGCGCCTTCCTCGGCGGTTGACATCAGCGAATCGACGCGGAACTCCTGGATCGCGTCCAGCGGAATGGCGAGCCGCACCCAGGCGCGCTGCGTCTGATTCACGATGTTGGTCGCGTCAACGCCGTCATAGGTGAAGTTGCTGTCATCGAGGCCCCGTCCGGCGAACCGGACCGACCGCTGGTTGCCGCCGCCGGTGTCGATGGCGCCGGGGACGAAGGCCGTTAGCACTGACCAGTCGCGGCCATTGAGCGGCAACTCGTCCGCCTGCGTTCTTTCGATCAGGCCCGTAACCGCGCTGGTGTTGCGGTCCATCAGCGCCGAACTCGCCGAGACTTCCACGCGCTCCTCGCCGCCAGCCACCGGCAAGCTCGCATTCAAAGTGCGCGTCCTGCCGATGACCTGCTCCACATCGACATACGCGAACTTCTGAAAGCCCTGGTGCTCGAAGGTGACGGTATAAACACCCACCGGTAATTGGGGAATGCTGTAGTTGCCTCTGGCGTCCGAAACGGTCTCGCGGCGCAGACCGGTCTCGTTTTCGACCGCCGTGACATGCGTCTGCGTCAGCAGACTCCCGGAGGCATCGGTGACGGTGCCGTTCAACGCGCTGCGATCCACTTGCGCGAAACACTGTGACAGGAGACAAACGAACAACACGGCGGCAGCGCCGAATGAGGATCTGGAGAGAAAGGGATGGTATCTGCGCATTTTAGCCTCGCAATGAGTTTGCATCGTGGAGATGGGTTGGAGGCAGGCCATAGGATGGCCCGCCTCCCATTCAGGCGAGTATTACATTGACGATCCAGGCGCTGCGGACGGAGAGGAAGCCCTTTGCCCGCTCTCCGAAGGCCCGGCTTGAGCGGCTTGCCGCATCTGGACGTTCTTCAGCAGTTCCGCGCGGTTGTCCTGCAGATCGAGCCCGCTGCGCGTGGTCGGAGAGGGCTTGTTGCCCATCGTTCCCGTCCAAAGAATGCGGTTGAGCTGCGCGGTAGCGGCATTGGCGGCAAACAGGGCGACGGCGGCGAGAATACTCGCGGCGAGGCTTTGCCTCACAAAACGATTCCGTTGCATTCCGGATGCCTCCTGGTTTGGTGGTTCCAATGTTGGTCAGTTAGCCTAAGTCACTACGGGCCAGACAGTTAGAGGGATCACGTATGGATAAACTCAAAACCTGAACGGAGTTGCTGGAACTTGCATTTCGAATCCAACTCGGCTACCAGGCTTCCAGGGGAGGGCCGATGAGGAATTTGCTCAGCGGCCTTCATAGTGCACGTTGAAAGTTCATCGTCCACAATCATTGGGTTAATTCTTCGTGAATTGCACAGCAATGCTTGAGTAACTTGGCTTGTCCGCGATTTGAGTACACATTGTGGTGCAAATGGCCGCGGAAGCTAGCTTGCCCTGGTGGTTGTTTCAGTCTTCGTAGCCGGGCGGAAATGAAGAAAGCATTCAGGCAAGTTCCGATGAGATTGTGCCGTAGAGGATATTGCCTCGCGTGTAAGAAATGGGGATCTGAAAGGCGCCGGACGAAACTTCAGGTTTTCTTTATGCAGTAACTTATTTACAAAGAGAACTTATGAGAACGGGAGGTCGATAACTTGAGACCTTCACGTCTCCAGCGGTAGCTCCGCCGACAGGATGTTCATCGGTGTGAGTCCGCGCTCGCGGAGTGCGCGAAGGCTCAAGGAATCGTGGCGCTTGGCCAGCCGGCGCCCGTTGTGGTCCACAACCAGCCGGCAGTGGAACCAGCCCGGATTGGCGAATCCCAGGGCGCGGTTCAGCAGGATCTGGCGCGCGGTGGACTTCAGCAGGTCGGCGCCACGCACCACTTCCGTTATGCGCATGGCGGCGTCATCGGCCACGCAGGCAAGCTGGTAACTTGGGCTCCCGTCCCGCCGCCACGCCACAAAGTCTCCAAAGTCGCGGCCTGCCACAAAGCGCTGGGTGCCCAGGTTCCGATCCTCAAACTCCACCACTTCGCCGTCCGGGATGCGAAAACGCCAGTTGATGCCCTCCGGCATCTCCTTCTCGCTGGCATTCGGTCCGCTCAGTCGCGGAATGTTGCCCTGGAGTGGGCGGCAGGTGCCTGGGTAGATGGGTTCGTCGTCCAGCGGTTCCAGCTTCGGGTTACCCTGCGCGCCTGCCGAAACACTCTCGTGTGGCGCGGCAAGCGCGGTCTCAAGGTCCTTGCGGGAACAGCGGCAAGGGTAAAGGAATCCGCGCCGCAGCAGCTTGCGCCAGGCCGCCAGGTAGACGGCCCGCCGCCGGCTCTGCACGTAGGGACCAAACGGCCCTCCCTTGTCCGGCCCCTCCTGCCAGCGAATGCCCAGCCAGCGCAGATCTTCGATTGCGGCCTCGGCATACTCGCTGCGGCTGCGGTCGGGGTCCAGGTCTTCCATGCGCATTACCAGTGTGCCGCCCGCGTCGCGAGCCCTCTGCGCAGCCGTCCAGAAGGTGCGCGCGTGGCCCACGTGCAGGTAGCCGGTGGGCGAGGGCGCAAGCCGACCGCGATAACTAGAAACTGCTGCTGGAGATAGACTGGCCATGCTACGGATAAGTGTAGGCAGACAACCCCCCGCAGCATATGGACAGCTTGATTCCAGTGTTGAGTTTGATTCCTACCTCGCCCTTATTCCAATGCATTCCCGCCGCCGGCACCGCTTTTGGAACCAGTAGCGGCATCTGCGCGGCAGGAACAATTTACAAACGCCTCATTGATTGCCGCTCTTCTTGTCCTTGGTCTGCACGCTGTTCTCCGCGTCCGTCCCCTTCAGCGCGCCACGAGTGGCAACGCCCAGCACCTTGTGCAGGTCCTGCATGTGAACAGGCCCCAGAATCAGCACGATACTCACTTCTTTCGGCTCGACATCGAGGATAAACAATCCGCGTGATTGGCCATTCACCAGTTTGACCATTACGTCGCTGGACTCGCCGGTCTTGCGGTCCCGATCGCGCGCCAGCGGCGACCACTCGCTGGTCTCGTAGTACTTGCGCAGTTGCTCTATCTGCTTGGCGGTGTACTGCCCTTCCTTGTCGAACTCATAATCGCGAACGTAAATGCCGTCCAGTCCCTCGATAAGCTGGCGGGTTGCGTCGTCGTCCTTGTTCTTGCCTGCCATGAAGTTGGACGCAAGGGCCAGCGTATTCTTGTCCAGCGTGATCTCGTCGACGTTCGAGGCGCGCGCGGCCAGTTCCTTTTCGATGGACGACGGCGCGGGCAACTGCGCGGTTTGCGCAAGCGCGGGCGCGGCCAGCGCAGCCGCACAAAAAACTAACGCTGCGATTCGGTTCTGCATGGAAGTCTCTCCTTAATTCATGTTGGCGCGGCTGTGGGCCACGAGTTGTCTGTTCATGTGGTCCAGCGCATGATTGGTGATGCGCAGCGCGGTCAGCACCTGCTGGCGGGCCGCTTCGCCCTTGCGGCGTTCCTCTCGAACATGCCAATTCCATTCCACGGCCCCGCCGCCCAATATCGCGGCCAACGCCAGAGAAGCGGCCAGCCGCTGCCACAGAACGGCATGGCTTTGCGGCCCTGGCGCACGCCGGAGGTGCGCCATGATCTTGCGCTTCAGGCTGGACGGCGCGGGCTGCCGTTCCATGGCATGGCGCAGTTCCTGCTCAAAGTCCTCCATCGGTTCAAACTCCACGGATGTACTCCTTCAAATAATTCCCGGCCTTGGCCCGCAGCAGCTTGAGTCCGCGCTGCAGATGGCTCTTTACGGTGGCCAGCGGCGCTTCCAGTGTGGCCGCGATCTCCTCCGGCGTCAGGTCTTCCTGGTAGCGAAGAACCAGCGCCGCGCGCTGCGGCTCGGGCAATGTCGCCAGCAGTTGTTCCAGCCGCGCACCCAGTGGGGAATCTCGATCCTCCGCCTCGGCGGCGTGCTCTTCCTCAATCTCCACCCACAGGTCCATCCGCCGCACCTTGCGCCGCCGCAGCGCATCGGCCGAGCGGCTCATGGTAACCCTCCGCAGCCAGAAGCAGGCGTGGGCCGCGGACTCGATCTTGCCCAGGCTCCGGTCAAGTTGAAGAAAAACATCCTGCGCAATCTCTTCGGCCAGGCCACGGTCTCCTGTCATGCGAAAGGCCAGCGAGAAAACCATCGACTGGTGTTCGTCCACGAGTTGTTCAAAGTCCGGCCGCCAGTCGTGAGCCATGGGTTTCGCTTCTACTCTCTTATCCGCACGAATCGGTGCGCATGGATGCAGAGAGTACGCCATCCGGCAAAAAAAGTTCGGGCCGGAAGAGAGCAGGGATCCATCGGATGGGAGAAGCGTGATCAAAACAGATCGGGGATGCTGTGAAACGCAATGCGCGTAGGCGCGGCTTTGAAGGCGGTGAGCATGGTGGCAGGAGCCAGCGTGCTCAGGCCGTATTTGTTGTTCAGCGCGTCCATGGCCGCCAGCAGCCGCACCCGGCTCTGCTCGTCCTCGGTCCCTTCAAACAGGTTGAGCGTGTGCAGGCGGTCGGGCACCAGGCCGTTCAGATGCACGCCAATAAAGTAGGGATGCTCAAACTCCGGCCCCGCGGGCCTGCTTGCCCACAAGCGGCTCAGCGCAGCAATGAGCGTCTGGTTATCCTGGCACTCGCTCAGCTTCAACTCGGCTTTCCATCCCCGCGTGGGCATGCCAAAGTTACTGATCGGTACGCTATCGCCGCGCCGGGTCGCGAAGCCAATGGCCAGCCCGATGTTGCTGGCCCACAACGCGTTCGCCCGCAACCGCATGGCGGCTTTGTGGAGCAGCTTATGGGCCACGGCCCAGGCCTGCTCCGACGTGCGCATCTCGGGAGCGAGCACGTGCTGGTGGCTGAGGGACTTCAGATGCTCGGTCTCTGACATGTCAAAGTCTTCGCCCTTGAGCCAGTGCCACAGCCGCTCGCCCCACACCGATCCCCACAGCTCGCCCGCCTGCTCGCAGTTGAGCGCCAGCAGCTCTTCCATGGTGTGGATGCCCTTCTCGTTCAGCCGCTTTTCCGTGCGGGCGCCTATGCCGGGCAGATCGCGCAGCTTGAGTTGGCGCAGCGCTTCCGGCAGAATGTCCAGCGGCAGCGCGACCAGGCCGTCGGGCTTCTCCATGTCGCTGGCCACTTTGGCAAGGTAACGGTTGGTGGCCAGGCCCACCGAGCTGCGCAACATGGGGCCGGCCTTCGCAAGGATGCTCCTTTTCACCCGCCTGCCCATTTCCAGCGCAGCCAGCAGTGGCCGTTCGCGGCCCATCAGCCGGCAGCCCATCTCGTCGATCGAGAGTACCGCCGTCACCGGCAGGCAGCTTTCCACGGCTTCGACAATGCGGTGATGGTAATCGACATAGAGTTCGTGGCGCGCCTCCACCAGCACCAGGCCGGGGCACATGCGCTTGGCGTCGGCCACCACCGTTCCGGTCTTCACGCCGTGGGCTTTGGCCTCGTAACTGGCTGCAATGCAAACCGTCGTGTCGGTCATCATGGGCACCACACCCACCGGACGTCCGCGCAGTTCGGGGCGAACCTCCTGCTCCACCGAGGCAAAATAGGAGTTCAAATCGACGAACAGCCAGTTCAGCGCGAGACCCGGCTCCTGGCGCGCATCGTCCGCGGATCCGCGCGAGGGGCTTTGCGGATCGGGCGCGGTCAACGCGATCGGCGCCGTCTCCGAGATGCTGAGAGAGTCCGGCCGCACCTCGGTCGCGAACACGGCGGGCGCTGGATTGGGGCCAGTTGCCATCTTGCAATCATATTCGCCTTTTATTCTCTATAAGGCAAGAGGTGACTGAGAAAATTCACCGGTGATACACTGTCTGCGTTGGGATTCCTGCGTTCCGAGACCCGGTAGCGCGGGCGTGACGCTGACGCCGACCGGAGTTTCGAATTCGATTGTTTGGTGTCCCTCAATATGCAAAGCCTGCTTCATTGGTTTGCGACAAACGGTAGCCTGCTCGCGGTCCTGGTAACGGTGGGCGTGGCCGTGCTTCTCGTCTGCTGCCTGGGATGCTCCGACTGCCCGTGCCGCGAGAAGGACGATATCTTCCGCCGCCACGAACGCTAGAGCGTTGATGCCTGAGACGGGGTGCCCGGCCCACAGCTCGTCGCTTACTTCTTTCCCAAAACCGGATCTGTGGGTGTCCCTCGATCCTTCGCGCCTTTTGCGAAGGGTGGGCTATACGACAGCCGGTCTGGTCCTGCCTCGCGGCTTCGCGCCGCCGGGTGCCCCATCCTTGCGCTTTTTTCTAGCGCAAGGGTGGGATACCACGCACCCCAACCGGATTCCTCGCTCGACGCGAGGTGCGTTGGCAGCATACCATTCCCACCCTTCGCAAAAAACGCGAAAGATGGCGCATTTAGGCTGGGTTAACGGTCGCGCACCCGGCAGTTCCCATGCTCACTGTCCGGCTCCAGCCGCGACCGGCGGCTTCAGATACTCCTCAAAGTGGGCCAGGATGCGGTTGAACAAATGGGTGCGCACATCGGGGCCGGCGATGGAGTGGGTCTTCCGCGGGTAAATCTGCAGGTCGTAGGGAATGCCGGCTTCGATCAGCTTCTGCACAAACTGAACGGAGTTTTCCATGTGCACGTTGTCGTCGCTCGTGCCATGCGCCAGCAACAAGTGCCCTTTCAGGTTGGCCGCGAAGTTGACCACGGAAAAGTCGCGGTAACCCGAGCCAAACTCAGCGGGCTCGCTCAAGTAGCGCTCGGTATAGATTGAGTCGTAGTTGTGCCAGTCGGTAACCGGCGCCACCGCAACCCCGGCGCGGAAGCGGTCGGAGTGAGACATCGCATAGAGGGTAAAAGTCCCGCCCCAGCTCCAGCCCCACCAGCCCAGGCGCTTGGCATCCAGTTGCGGATACTGGGCCAGCGCCGCATCCAGCACGGTCAACTGATCTTCCAGCTGCACCGGACCGAAGTTGTGATAAGCCGCCTGGGCAAAGGCGCGCCCGCGCTTGCCTTCGCCACGATTCTCGGCGTGGAGCACGGCAAAGCCATGTTGCGCCAGCAACTCGTCAAAGAGCAGGCTGTCTGCCCAGCGGTTGGCCACCTCTTGCGGACCGGGCCCTCCATAGGGATTCACGATAAGCGGAACGCTGGCGGAATGGGTGGCCCCTTCGGGCAGCAGCAGGGTGGCGTGGAGCGTTGTGCCGTCGTGAGCCTTTACCTCAAGCTGCTCCGGAGCGCGAAGATGGTACGGCTCCAGCGCCCGCGTTTGCCAGAAGACGTTGCACTTGCCCGCGGCCCGGCACAAGCGGAGGGTCGGCGGATCGAGGCGCGTGGATTGTTTGTCGGTAAACGCGCCGCCTGTGGGAGCAAAGCTGCCGCTATGGAAGCCGGCCCCGGCCGTCAACTGCTTGCGCTCGCCGTCAAAGCCAACCTGCCATAACTGTTGCTCCAGCGGGTTGCCCTCGTTCGATTCGATGTCGATCAGCTTTTGCGCGGAATCGACGCCGAGAACGTCTCCCACTTCAAAGTCGCCCTTGGTCAGTTGCCGCTCCAGTTTGGCTGTCGCCGCTCCGGGATTGGTCTGGTCATAACTGTAGAGATAAAGATGGTTATGCCCGTCGGACCAATTGGTCAGGATGATGTGTCCGTCGGCCACATCGACGTCATAGCTCTCGTCGAAGAAGGTATCGTCGGCGAGTTGCAGCACCGGATGCTCCTGCCCCGTGGCCGCATCGGCAAAGTAGATATCCCGGTGCTTGTGATCCCGCGTGACCGTCTCGATCCATAGCGTCTTGCGGTCCACCCAGCCGAAGCGCGGAATGTAATCCTGGCCGGGACGAATCGGCAATCGGACCCAAACCGTCTTGCCGCCCCGCACGCTCACGATGCCCACGTGGACATCGGGGTTGGGGTCGCCGGGCTGCGGATAGCGCTGCAGATCTACGCTGGCATGCGTGGGAATCCAGTCGGTAAGCGGATACTGTGGCACGCTGGCCTCATTCATCTGCAGATAGGCCAGATTTTTCGAGTCCGGCGACCAGAAGTAGTTGCTGCGAACGTCCAGTTCCTCTTCGTATACCCAATCCACCTCGCCGTTGATCGTCGCCGGATTGGGCGCGGGAGCCACAATGGCCGCGGGCGTGCCGGAATCCTTCAGCCGCACCACCGAAAGGCCATGGTCGCGGACGAAGGAGATGCATTCGCCGTTGGGCGAAAACTTGGGATCGTCGCCGGAGGCCGCTCCCGTAAACCCAATCTGGATCCCCGTGCCGTTGTGCAGATCGAAGAACCAGAGGCGGCCGTTGGAGTCAAAAAGCAGATGTGCCGAGTCCGGCGCCCACAGGTAGCTGGCCATCTTGTAGCGGTCGCGATGGTCGCGGTCGGTCTCTGACCCGTTGGCGCCGGAGAGCGCGGCCAGCTTGGCGCGGCTGACCAGGACGTGGGGCTTGCCCGTGCCCGGATCCAGGTCAATCAGTTCGCCGCCGTCCAGGTAAGTCAGATGCTTTCCGTCCGGTGACCAGGTAAGCTCGTCGGGTGGGTGTCCCGTCAGCACCCCATGGGCAAAGATCGCGTCCACGGTGAGAGGCTTCTGAGGAGCCTGCGCGGCAAGGGGAAGCGTGGCCAGGGCAAGAGGGACAACGGCAGAAAGCAGAAGGGCGGCAGCGCGGGTCAAAACGGTTCCTCCGGGGACGAAGCCCGGCCTGGTCTTTCAGGCTGCGATGGGAGGGCGCGGGGCTTCAAGGTAGAAGTGTAAATCAAAGGGTTTACCCGGTTGCATGTCGGGGACAGAAGGAGTATGTTCCGGATGATGCTCTGGGCAACTCCGGAAGAACGCGGCAATCTGGGCCAGGCGCGGCGCAAGCAGGTGGGCCGCCAGGAACATGGCGAATTCAGCGCCAAGGCGCGGAAGACGCCGCCACTTGCGCTGCTTGAGCGGTCGATGCGTGGCCGTGTTCCGGCACTGATCAAGCTCAAATACGAACTCATGGCGGAGTCGCCCTTCGGCTACTTTCGCGGCGCAGTACCGGTTATGGCCGCGGACCTGGCCCTTCTGCCCAACACCGGCATCCTGTCTCAGCTTTGCGGCGATGCGCACGTGCGCAATGTGGGCGCCTATGCCGCGCCCGACGGGCGGCTGGTGTTCGACATCAACGACTTCGACGAGACCATCCGCGGACCGTTCGAATGGGATCTGAAGCGCATGGCTGCCGCAGTGACGCTTGCGGGGCGGGGCTCCGGCCACAAAGAGGGTTCCGCGCGGCGCGCAGCGGAACAATGCATCGAACGCTATGCGGCGCAGATGCGGGCCTTCGCGGAAATGCCTCTGCTGGAAGTTGCCCACTATCAGGTGCATCGGCTGGGCCAGGTCGAGCCAGTGCACGAAGCGCTGCTCAAGGCCGAGCGAGCCACGCCGCGGCACACGCTGGAACAGCTCACTGAACCGGCGTCCCCCGCTCCCGGCGCACCCCGCCGCTTCAAGGAATCCAAGCCCATGTTGACCCGCGTCACCGGCGCGCAGGCCGCTGCCGTGCTGGCCTCGCTTGAGCCCTACCGGGAAACTCTGGAACCGCACAGGCAGCGCATGTTGACGTTCTACCGCCCCGTGGACGTGGCCTTCAAAGTGGTGGGCACGGGCTCGGTGGGGCTGCGCGACTATTGCGTGTACTTCGAGGGCAACGGTCCGGAAGATCCGCTGTTCCTGCAGATCAAAGAAGAACCGGCCTCCGCGTATACGCCCTATTTGCCCGATGCGCACCCTGCCCGCCACAACGGCCAGCGCGTGGCCGAGGGACAGCGGGCGATGCAGTTGCAGTCCGATCCCTTCCTCGGCTGGACGCACATCGGCGGACGGCAATTCCTGGTGCGGCAACTGAACGATCACAAGGGGTCCATCGAGCTCGAAGACCTGGCCGGCGGCGGACTGCAGGCATTTGCCGAGGTCTGCGGTGAGTTGCTGGCGCGGGGTCACGCCCGCTCCGGCGATCCGCGGGTCATCGCCGGCTACCTCGGCTCCGGCGACAGCTTTGCTGAAGCGCTGGGCAAGTTTGGCGGGCTCTACGCCGATCAGACTGAGAAGGACTGGGAAGATCTGCGCCGCTCCCGCAAGACTCGAACGAAATCTAATTCCAAACAAAATCCTAGGAGACTCGCATGAATCGCCGTACGTTTACGCAAGCCCTGGCGACGGCCGCCTTGAGCGCTGCTGCACCCCAGTTGCCCGCCGCATCATTGAGAGGCGCTGCCTCGTCCCAAACCGCAGCGCCGCCATTTTCGCTCTCCGTGATGCTCTGGACCGTTTTCAAGGGCCTGCCCTTCGAGGAGCGGCTGGCCAAGGTGGCTGAGGCGGGCTACAGCAATGTCGAGCTGGTGGGCGAGTACCGCGACTGGTCGGAGGGCGACTTTGCCCGCGCCAACGCTGCCCGCAAGCGCCTCAACATAAAATTCGACGCCACCGCCGGCTTGGCGCATGGCTTGGCCAACCCGGCTGAGCGCGACGCGTTCCTCACCGAACTGCGCCAGGCGCTCACGCCCATGGAAACACTTGGTTGCCCGGCCATGATCGTGCTCTCCCGCGACATCACTCCGGGCCTCTCCCGCGAGGCTCAACACGAAAGCTGCATTGAAACGCTCAAGCGGGCCGCGGCTCAAATCGAGGGTCGCCAGATTGACGGCCAGCCGGTGCGCTTGTTGCTTGAGAATATCGACCCCGAAGAGAACCCCAAGTGTTATCTCACCTCCGTGGCCGAAGGCATCGAAATCGTTCGCAAGGTCAACCACCCTCAGGTCCAGATGCTCTGCGACATCTACCACGAGCAGATCGCCGAGGGAAACCTGATCGAGAAGTTTGAGAAGCACATCGACACGATTGCCCTGATCCACGTGGCCGACGTCCCTGGCCGCCACGAGCCCGGAACCGGCGAGATCAACTATGCCAATATCTTCCGCAAGCTGGTGCAACTCAACTACCGGCGCATGGTGGCCATGGAGTTCTACCCCACCGGCGACGAGGTAGCCACGCTGCGCGCCGCAAAGGCACTCGCGTGGAGCGCCAGCGCGGTTTGAGAACGCGGCCGCCCGGCGCCCCACTACAATAGACCGGTATGTCTACCGCCGTCCGTTCGCACGCGAAGATCAACCTGGGCCTCGGCATCGGTGCGCCGCGTCCGGACGGCTTCCATCAACTGGCCACCGTCTATCAGACTCTTGCGTTGTACGATGTCGTAACCGTCACCGCCCGCCCCGCGCCGGTGACGGCTTTGCGGCTTTCGTCGAGTGACAGCCGCGTTCCCACTGACAGCCGCAACACGGCCTGGAAGATGGTTGCGCTGGCGCTTGAGGCGCTGCGCCTCTCCGCCGAAGTGGAGATAGTCATCGACAAGCGGCTGCCCGTACAGGGAGGACTGGGCGCGGGCTCAGCCAACGCGGTAGCGGCCCTGGTGGGGCTGGAAGCGGAGTTGGGCATTGCGCCCAAGGGATGGCTGTCGCGCCGGTTGGACCTTGCCGCCCGGGTGGGTTCGGATGTGCCGTTGTTCCTGATCGGCGGCACAGTGCTGGGGCTGGACCGAGGTCAGCAGGTGTATCCACTGCCGGACATCGAGCCCGTCTGGTGCATCGTCGCCACACCCGAGATCGGCGTCTCCACCCCACAGGCCTTTCGCGACTGGGACGCCCTCTGCATCGCCGAGGGTTTGACCGCCGACGCCAGTACAGATAAACTAAGTGAGTTGAGCCGCGCCTATGCCAGCGCCTTTGCGGGAGCGATCCCGGGGGGTGGGCAGGGAGCAGGCTCCTCCGGTGTCCTCTCCTGTGGAGAGGACCTGGCCGGACCGAACGAGTCCGCGCTTGTCCGCACCGAGATCAGTAGCTGGATCCAGAACGACTTTGAACGCGTCGTCTTCCCCCAGCATCCCTCCCTTGCAGAGATCAAGCGCATTCTTTTGGGTTCAGGCACACCGGAGGCAGCCCTCCATGCTTCGCTGTCCGGGTCCGGTTCGGCACTCTACGGGTTGTATCGGACCCGCGGAGATGTGGTAACGGCGCAGGAACGGTTGCGGACAGCCGGAGTTCGGAGTCTGTTGACCCGCACCCTGCCACGTGCGCCCTACTGGCGCGAAATGCTCTTGCACGAAGGACATTGACAGTCCACCGATTTGAGAGAGAGACTCACGGTCGGCTGTCGAGTTGGGCGATCGTCTAATGGTAGGACAATGCCCTTTGGAGGCATTTGTCCAGGTTCGAATCCTGGTCGCCCAGCCAAACTTTTTGAAGTCAGACCCGAAAAGCAGCCAAAGCCAACCAGCTTGGAGGTGCTCAGAAGATGGAAGCGGGAACATTGACGGTGTTAGCGGAAGACAAACAGCCCGAAGGCGGGCCGAACCCACCCAAGGATGGTCTGCCGAAAGACGGCGCATCCAAGGACGGAGCGCAAACTGTGGTTGCGGATGCGGCAGCCAAAGCCAAAGACGGCAAACCAGCCGTGGAGCGCAAGCGGACCCGTAACTTGAGTGAGGACAAACGGTTCAAGCTCTTCAGCGGCACGGCAAACCGGCCGCTGGCCGACGAAATCGGCCGCCACATCGGCGTTCCCGTCGGCGAGGCCAAGCTGCAACGCTTTGCGGACGGCGAGGTCTATTTCCAACTGCTGGAAAACGTGCGCGGAGTGGATGTGTTTGTGGTGCAGCCCACCTGCTATCCGGTAGACCAGCACCTGGTGGAGCTTTTGGTCATGATTGACGCGCTCAAGCGGGCCTCGGCGGCCAGGATCACGGTGGTGGTGCCGTACTACGGCTACGCCCGCCAGGATCGCAAGGACCGTCCCCGCGTAGCCATCAGCGCCAAGCTCGTCGCCGACCTGCTGACCACCGCCGGAGCCGACCGCGCCCTGTTCGTTGACCTGCACGCCGCCCAGATTCAGGGCTTCTTCAACATCCCCGTCGATCACCTCTTCGCCAGCCCGGTGCTGGTGAGTTACTTCCGCGAACTCAACCTGCCGAACCTGATCGTGGTTTCGCCGGACGCGGGCGGCGTGGAGCGGGCTCGCTTCTTCGCGCAGAAGGTGGGCGCGCCGCTGGCCATTGTGGACAAGCGTCGCACTGACATGAACGTGACAGAGGTCATGCACGTCATCGGCGACGTGAACGGTAAAACCTGCCTCATCATTGACGACATTGTGGACACGGCCGGCACGCTTGTAAAGACCGTGGATGCTCTATACGGGGCCGGCGCGGCCACCGTGTATGCCTGCGCCAGCCACGCTGTGCTTTCGGGCCCGGCTATCGATCGCATTGCCAACTCGCGCCTGGAACAGCTTGTGGTAACCAACACCGTTCCGCTGCGCGAAACAGCACAGAAGCTGACCATAGCGCCCCCCGATGCACCGCAGAAGTTGCCCAAGATCAAGGTGCTCAACATCGCCGGCCTGCTGGGCGCGGCCATCGAGAGCATTCACATGGAAACAAGCGTAAGTACGTTGTTTAACTGAGAGTTCAGAGATCAGGACACCGATCCCTGACCGTAACAATCACACGCAGCCAGCAGTCAGGGGCTTTGCCTGAGGTCAGCAAGCGGTTTTTCTGATCTCCGAGCCTGATCACTGGCTCCAACAAAGGGAGCGGACCCCGACCGGCCCGTGCCCGATACCAGGAAACGAGAGACCGAATGCCAGAAGTTGTCGTAGCCAAGCCCCGTGAGGGCAAGTTCAACAAAAACGCCGCGCGCCGTGTGCGCGTCGCGGGCAAGATTCCTGCCGTACTGTATGGTTCCGGGCACGATCCGGTGGCCATCGAGGTAGACCCCAAGCAGATTTCCCGGATCCTTTTCTCAGAGACCGGACACAACACGATTTTCGACGTGGAGATCGCCGGCCAGACATCGGCCAAGGCCATGATCGTCGACTGGCAGCGCGAGCCGATCAAGGAAGAATTGATCCACATCGATCTGAAGCGCATTGCCATGGACAAGGCGATTCGCGTCAGCGTGCGCGTCAAGCTGTTGGGCATACCGGTGGGCGTGAAAACCGCCGGCGGCGTTTTGGACCAGGTACTGCGCGAGGTTGATATCGAGTGCCTGCCCGCGGACATTCCAAGCCACATCGACGTGGATGTCAGCCATCTGGCTCTTTGGGAATCTCTGCGGGTCAGCGACCTGCCTCACACGGGTTCCATCAAGTTTCTGAACGCCGAGGATGCGACCGTGGCCCACGTGATCTCGATCCGTGAGGAAGTGGCTCCCGTGGCTGCGACCGAGGCCGCCGCTATCGGCACCGCCGAAGGCGCTGCTACAACAGCCGAACCGGAAGTCGCCAAGAAGGGCAAGCCGGAGGCCGAAGCGGCTGGAACCAAGAAGCCTGAGGCGAAGAAGTAACCCTTGGCCGAGGCAAGTGAGTTCGGTCTCCCCAGCGAGCAAAAATCGCTCGCCGGGAGCCCCAAGCCCGGTGAACGCCGCAGCCCTTTTTTAGTGGTGGGGCTGGGAAACCCGGGTCCGGAATATCTGTGGACCCCGCATAACGCGGGGTTCATGGCCATCGACCGCATCGCCCTTCAAGAAGGGGTTGTGGTCCAGAACCGGCGCTGCCGGGCCGTTACAGCAACCTGCCGCATGGCGGGGCGCGAAGTGGTCCTGGCCAAGCCGGAGACCTTTATGAACCTGAGCGGTCTGGCAGTGGCCGCACTGGTTCGGGAGTTTGAGGCGGACCCGGCCGAGGATCTGCTCGTTCTTTACGACGAGTTGGACCTGACGCTGGGGACCTTCAAGATCAGGGAGCGCGGTTCGCCGGCTGGGCACAACGGAGCCCGCAGCGTTACCGGCGCCTTGGGCAATCAGGAGTGGTTGCGCTTGCGTATCGGCGTTGGGCCTGATCTACCGCCGGAAGCAATCGCTGCCAATGGCGGTCGGCGTCCGGGCAGGGATTATCTGCTGTCGCCGATGCGCAAGGCGGATTTGACGGTTCTGGACGAGGTGCTGGACCGGGTGGCAACGGCCACGCGGCGCATCATCGAGGCCGGAACGGCAACCGCGATGAACGAGTTCAACCGTCGCGAGTAAAACTCCCCCGGCGGTGGGGTAACGAAAGCACCAAGCCGCCAAGGCGTAACGGCAGTCTGCCAATACGAATTGGAAGACGCCACGCGCCGGCGGTGCAGGCTGGAGCCGAGAGTCCAGCGGAAAAGGAACCGAGATGTCCCGTGTGTACGAAGTTATGTTCATTGTTCGGCCCGATGCGGCCGAAGAGGATGTAGACAAGCTGATCGCCGGCTTTAGCACCACCGTTACTGGTGGTGGCGGCGTGGTGAAGTCTGTCGAGAAGATGGGCCGGCGCAAGCTCGCCTACATGGTGCGCAAGTTCAACGACGGCAACTACGTTCTGCTGACCATCGAGGCCGGCGGCGTGGTGGTGCTGGAACTGGAGCGCCGTCTGCGGGTCACCGAGCCGGTTATCAAGTTCATCACCGTGCGCATCGACGAGGAAGAAAAACGTCTGGCCAAGGTGAAGGCCCTGCGCGGCACCCGCCGGAAGTTGAGCGCGGAACATGCGGCCCCGGCTGTCGCCGCACCGGCAGCAGCACCGGCAGCAGCCCCCGCCCCGGCGGAAGTTGCAGAGCCGGTTCAGGCCAGCGCCTAGCGAGTTGTCCCCCAATTGCCGCTGCCGGCCCCTTTGCTGGGATACCGGCGCCGGCCCGATCCTGTGTCCCGAGCCCACATGCGGACCCAACGGGACTGAGAAGAGAGTAAAGAGGAAACACCATGTCTGAAGAAACTCCTGTAAGGGCGCCCGAGACGAGCGCAGCGTCACCCCAAGCCACATCCGCACCAGACTCCAGCCCGCCCCGCTCCGGCGGACGACCCGCAGGTTCGCCTGGGGGCCGGCCTTCGGGTGGACAGGGCGGCCGCGGCAAGTTCTTCCGCCGCAAGAAGGTCTGCAAATTCTGTACCGAGAAGATCGACGCGATCCCCTACCGCGATGTCCGTCTGCTGCAGGGGTTTGTGGCCGAGCGTGGCAAGATTGTGCCCCGGCGGCTTACCGGCGTTTGCACCACGCACCAGCGCCGCCTGACCCGCGCCATCAAGCAGGCCCGGAACATCGCCCTGCTGCCTTTTGCCACACGGCACTAACTCTCGGCCCCGGCTGTCGCCCGGTTCCCTCTTTCGTTCGCCCCCGTTGACACGATCCTAGTGGGGAGTGATCTTGATCGAACGGAAGGGCACAGGCGACAATCTTCCGGGTGCCGGCGTAGAACCCTGCGCGGCCCGCCTTGGCCCGTGCTTCTGTCTGAGACGACAAAAGCGCCCTCGGCGACGCCGCCCGCAACACTGGAGAGTTTCCCATGGAAGTAATTCTGAAGGAAGACGTAGCCAATCTGGGCCATCGCGGAGACGTGGTGAAGGTCGCAGACGGCTACGGCCGCAACTTTCTGCTGCCCCGCAAGCTGGCGCTGCAGGCTACCCTGGCCAACAAGGCCGTCATCGAGCAGATGAAGACCGCTGCTGCCCGCCGCTCCGCCACTGAGAAGGCTCAGGCTGAGGAGTTGGTCACCAAGCTCGAGCCCGTCGTGCTCAGCTTTACCCGCAAGTCGGGCGAGGCCGGCCATCTCTTTGGCTCCGTCACCTCGGCCGATATCGCCGCCGGTCTTGAGGCCAGGGGCTTCGAGATCGACCGCCGCAAGATTCAGTTGGACGAGCCGCTCAAGAGCGTAGGCGACTTCACCGTGGCCATCAAGCTGTACCGCGAAGTCACCGCGCACATCAAGGTCGTGGTCGTGGCCGAAGCCACCGAGGAAGCCGTTGCCGAAGCCACCGAGGAAGCCGTTGCCGAAGCCCCGGCCGCCGAGCCCGCCGCGGAAGCAGCCGTAGCCGAGTAGTTCCAACCGAACCCGCCCACCCCGCCTCTCGGTCCGCCGAGGGGCGGACGTGTTTCTGGCGACGGCGAAGCCTGCGAGCCTGAGAATCGGAGAACCTCGCAGAAACGTTGCGCGTTCAGACCATCCTACCGGAACCCAGCGACGCATCCAGGTTGAGGGCGCGCATGTTGGGATAACTAGTTATGTTGATTGAAGTAACCGGAAAAGTGCCAATCTCAGATTGTGTCGCCGGATTCCAGACTTGACCTGCGCTCGTGTAGAGAAGAGTTCCGTCAGAGATGACCTGAGTGCCGGTAGTGTTGTTGAGACCAGATGTGGAACCGTGCGGCAGAGAATATTGCAGTCCCGAACTGGTGAGATTGGCGATCTGGAAATAATTACCGCCAAAACTAAATGGCAATCCGTAGATGGTCAACGGGTTTCCAGCCAGCGCAATACTGTCAAAATCCGGATCGGCATAACAGCACGATCCGCTCGAAACATAATTCACAATGCCGGAATCGCTATACAACGAGAGCACACTCCCCTGCGACAGCAGCACCTACTGCGGGCTACCTGGAATTGTAGCCAGATCCGTGGCGCTCAGATTGGTGCAGGTCGAGCAATCAAGGTTTGGCGTATATGGGAAGGTGCGTTCAACTGTATTGGTGGCTAAGTTAAGTGCAGATGCCGAAGGATTGATTTGCAGCACAAAACCCGCACTCGGGTTCTCGACATCCACATAGGCATTGGGAAACTGCGGACTAACTACGCCGGAGGTTGTGGGCAGACCCAGGCCGGTCGTGCCTGCAATCGTTACGTCGCCCAGGGTATCTACCGCGATCCCCGTTGAAATGAAATCGTTCGTATACGGCTGGAGTAGGTCGGTCGAGTTGGTGTCGTTCCCCGGGATGACGTTGAATAGAGGAGCTTCCTGGTTGGGTCTACCTTTAGTACAAAGGTTTCGTTATATGGGTAGCCCGCCACCGAAGTCGCAAGAGTACCGGCCGTGATCTGGAAATTACTATTGTCCGTCGTCCCGGCTAGGTAGGCATTGCCGGTGGCATCGACAGCGAGATTGACACCAGTACCGAAAATGTAAAATCCCTGCTCGCCGCCTACCGTCCCTGAGTAGTTCAACTTGGAACCATCAGAAGAAAGCGATGCGAGAAAAAAGCAATTGTCAGTAAGTATCCCCCGGCAGAGCCGGGGGCTTTACGATGTGAGCCGCTCAAAGCGGCTTGAGCCACCTTGACGGTGGCAGGTCATTTCCAGAGGTTCATCTGATCCAGCCTCTGATCTTCCTTCTCATGGTTGCGGATGTACTCCCGAATCGTGGCCTCATCTCGCCCTACCGTCGACACAAAATATCCTCGCGCCCAGAAGTTCTGCCCAGCGTAATTCAGCTTCCGCTCTCCGTACACTCGGGCCAGATGGATCGCGCTCTTGCCCTTGATAAATCCCGCCACTTGCGAGACTGCATACTTGGGCGGAATCGAAATCATCATGTGCACATGGTCGATTTGCAGATGGCCCTCTTCGATCCGGCTTTCTTTCTGCTCGGCCAGCTTGTGAAACACCTCGCCCAAATGCTGGCGCAGCCCCTTATACAACACCTTCCTGCGCCCCTTCGGGATGAAAACTACATGGTACTTGCACTCCCATTTCGAGTGGCTTAAGCTTTCATACTCGTCCATCCAGATTCTCCTTGATGTGTGCTTGGCGGCTCACCTCTTGGAGTTTCTTGGATAGACTCCCGAAAATGTCAAACTGCGACTGCCTCCCCGTTGGATTAGGATTCGCTACGAACAGCGCCCATTTGGCCTCAACGCTCGACACCAGCAGAAAACAAGTCGAGATCAGCGAGGAAATACAATTTTTTTAGTTGGGCGTATAGCAAAACTTTGTCGCATCAGCGGGGCATGAGGGCCTCATCTGCTCTCTTCCTTTCATCTTTCGCGGAACACCCGAGGCTTTTCTACCGTAACTTTTTCCAACTGGATTAATAATCGTCCGATTGGAACGTCATCTCTATGAACCGCCAAGAAGGTGAGCCAGTGGCCGCTGCAAGCCAAGCCATCCCATCAACAGAAGGCCATGAGATCCTCTCGCAAGTGTTCGCGGAGCATCATCGACGTGTTCTCACTGCGGCCTTCCGCATCACAGGCAGCATGGCCGACGCGGAGGATGTTACCCAGGCGGTGTTTCTGCGCCTGGCCAGTGGCAAAGGCCCGCCAATCGCGAATGCCGGAAGCTACCTCTACAGGGCCGCGATCAACGGAGCGCTTGATCTGCTGCGACGGCAAAGAACCGCTCGCACAGAGCCGTTGGAGGAGGCTGCGGGCGATGCCTTTGCCAGGCAGGGTAGTTCCCCCGAGGCAGACGCCTCAAACCGGGAACTCGGCGCGCGGCTCAGGCTTGCGATCAGCGAACTGGCTCCGCGTGCGGCAGAAATGTTTACCTTGCGATACCTGGAAGAGTTGAGAAATCGAGAGATCGCGGTCCTGATGAAAACTTCGCAGGCAGTGGTCGCAGTGACCCTTCATCAGGCGCGATCCAAGCTGAAGAAAAGACTCAGAGAGTTGGAACGGAGACAACAATGAGACGAGATGACGAGATGCTTCTGAAAGCTGCAGTACAGGCGGTGCAAGCCGACGAACCCGATGCCACACAGATAGCGGCGTCTGCCAAGCGGGTGGCCGGCCGGCTCGATATCGACTTCGTTGACAGCGCCATTGAGAGCTGTAGCGAGATGGCGCATTTACTGCCATCCTATCGGGCAGGAAGTCTCTCCAGCGCGCGTTCTTTGTTGATTGAGGCTCATCTGCGCGACTGTAATGCCTGCCGAGGCCAGTTCCGCAACGCATCGCAACCGGCGATCGTGAATTGGTCCGCGCCGACGGCGGCACGCGCATTTGTTTGGCGACCCCGGCGATTCGCCTGGGCGTTGGCTGCAAGTTTTGCGCTGATGGTTTGCATGCTCTTCCTCTACAAGGCCTACTGGCAGGTTCCGCCGGGAGTCCGGGCCGAGGTGCAATCGATCGATGGATCTGCCTATCGCATCTCCAATGCGGGCGATCGCCCGCTCTCTCCCGGAGACAAATTGACGGAGGGCGACCACCTGCGGACGAGCGGTGGAGCGCATGCTGTTCTTCGGCTCACGGATGGATCGACCGTTGAAGTCAACGAAAGGAGTGTCCTCGGAGTCGGCGCCAGGGGGCACAACATGACCATCACGCTCGACAACGGAGCCGTCATCGTGCAGGCCGCCAAGCGCGACTTCGGTCATTTGTTTGTGAAGACGCCGGACTGCCGCGTCGCGGTCACGGGAACGGTCTTCTCGGTCAACTCTGGAATCAAGGGCTCGCGTGTGGCGGTTTTGCAAGGGTCGGTTCACGTTGTGCATGCGGGAGTAGACACACTGATACAGGCTGGCGATCAAATAGCCACAAGCGACAACCTGGGTCCTTCGCCAGTCGATCAGCAGATCTCCTGGAGCCATGATCGTGAAAAATACCTGCCTTTGCTGGCGCAGTTCTCCGCACTTCAGCGCCGGATCGACCAGATTCCGTTTCCTCAGCTCAGATACTCGAGCGATCTGCTGCAGCGTGTTCCCTCCGGCACCTTGCTGTACATCAGCATCCCCAACCTCGGCGACTTCCTGAGCGAGGCAAGCACTATCTTTCACGATCAATTGAAGCAGAGTCCAGCGCTGCAGCAGTGGTGGACCCGCGGACAGGCCAGCAACAGTGCGGACCTGGATTCGCTGGTCGAAAAGCTTCATCAGATGAGTCAGTATCTCGGCGACGAAATTGTGATCGTTGGCGTCAATCAGTCTGGCAATCCCGGCTTCGCAGTGATTGCCGATGTGCAGCAGGGCGGCCTTGATGGTTTCCTTCGTAAGCAATTTCTGTCTTCCAATTCCACCTATGGGTTTACCGTCTTCGACGAGAGTTCGCTGAACGCTGCCCACGTCTCATCTCCAACAAAGGCAGGCGGGTACGCTCTCATCCGACAGCACGAAGCGGTTTTTTCAAACAGCATCGCCTTGCTGAAGCAACTGAATGCGCAATTGAATTCAGGTGCGAGCGGTTTCGCAACCGGCGATTTTGGACAACAGATCACGGCAGCCTATAGCCGCGGAGCCGGAATCATCCTGGCCGCGGATGTACATCAGATGATGCAAAACAGGCCGAATTTGCCGGGTGCCGATCGTCATGGCGACAAGGCAATCGAAAACAGCGGGATCGAGAGCATCAGATATCTGATCGCGGAGCATCGCGAGTCGAATGGTCAGCCCGAGAACCACTTAAACCTACAATTCGCCGGCACACGCCAGCGAGTCGCGTCATGGCTGGCTGCCCCTGCCCCCATGGGTTCGCTTAACTTCATCACGCCAAATGCGGCGGTTGCGATGGCAGTGCTTTCCAAAGCTCCGAAGGACATCGCCGATGACATCATGACCATGACTGAGCCGGACAAGAATGCGCAGAATGAGAAATGGAGCGAGGCCGAGGCAAAGCTGCAGATCAACTTCCGTGAGGATCTGGCCGCCAACCTGGGTGGTGAGTTTCTCTTGTCGCTCGATGGGCCAGTTCTGCCAACTCCTTCCTGGAAGGCCGTCATTGAAGTAAACGATTCGGCACGCCTCGAGCAGACACTCGAACGATTGACAGAGTCGATTCGCAACCTGGCCCAAGGCAAGGAGTCGCATGTGGTTGCAATCGAGTCCAGCGATGCCAGCGGCCAGCGTTTTTACTCAATTCGTGACGTCACCTCCGGCAATGTTCTAGCGCAATACACCTTTGCCGATGGCTACATGATTCTGGCGCCCAGCCGGGCCCTTCTTATGCAGGCGTTGCAGACTTATGCGAGTGGGGATTCTCTTGCCCGGTCGGCAGCCTTCAAGGCGCTGCTTCCAAAGGATGAGTATGATAATTACTCTGCCGTTGCTTACCAGAACCTGAGCCCGGTGTTGACCCCGCTTCTCTCCAATTTCAGTGGAGAGTCGGCGCAGGCGCTCAGTCAGCTGGCCGCGGATGCCAGACCGACTGCGATCTGTGCATGGGGGAATGATAGCCGTATCGAAGTGGCAAGCGACAGCCGTTTGTTCGGATTTGACCTGCTGTCGCTTGGATCTTTGATTGATTCTGGGAACAAGCACGCCAACGCCAACGTAAAAGAGTGACATGGGCATCATCGATCTCAATGGGCTGGAAGTCCGGCTTGGGAAGCGCATCGTACTCGATGGACTCACGGGGTCGTTGCAGGGCCAGTCAATCGGTCTGCTTGGCCCCAATGGGGCCGGAAAATCCACCCTGATTAACACGCTGCTTGGCTTTCATCCGCCTTCCAAGGGGACAGCCAGAGTCTTTGGACTTGATAGTCAGCGGAACAGGGCGCAAGTCCGCAGCGGAATCGGTTACATGCCGGAGAACGATTCCTTCATCGGGAATATGAGTGGCGTGCGATTTGTCCGCTACATGGCTGAACTCGCCGGCTTGCCCGCCGGTGAAGCCTTGGAGCGTGCCCATGAAGCCCTGTTCTACGTAGGGCTGGGCGAGGTTCGATACCGAAAGGTGAACACCTATTCGCTCGGGATGAAGCAGCTCATCAAGCTGGCTCAGGCACTCGCGCAAGGTCCCCGGCTCCTCATCCTGGACGAGCCCACCAACGGCCTCGACCCAATTGCCCGTCAGCGCATGATTCAACTGATCAAGGAAATCCGCAGTCAAGGCAGCGTGAAGCTGCTCATCTCCTCGCATCTGCTCCGCGACATTGATGAAACCTGCGATGAGGTGTTGATTCTCAAAGACGGACGCATCGCCGCCCTTTGCAAAATCGAAGAGGAGCGCCGCTCCAACAGGAGCTTCATGGAACTCGAGACCATCGGCGCCACGGAGCAATTTTCCGTGAGTATCCGTGGACTTGGCTGCGAATGCGCATGTTTCCCCGGAGGACGAATCAAGCTCGTGATTCCCGACCACGTCGAGGCGCGGGATCTTTACGTCATCGCATCCGAACAGGGAGTTCAGATCCGGCGCATGAACCGGCGGCGCGACTCGCTTGAAGATATCTTCCTCAGGGCAATGGACAACGAATTGGGACGGACCGATCATGTCAGTTTATAAACACAACTATCGCGCCTATGCCGGCCGGGTAACTCCGGTGTGGACGCGCATCCTTGTCCTCGCACGGTATGGATTTGCGGAAGCCTGGTCGTCGAAGATTACGGTTGGGCTGTTCACGCTCTGCCTATTGCCCCCCGTCGTTTTTCTCGTCGGGATCTATCTCGCAAATAACCCGATCGCAAGAGCTTTGATGGGAGGACGAGGTCCCCAGGCTCTAACCATCAACGCCAGTTTCTTCCTCATGGTTCTGGAGGTTCAATCCTGGTTTGCGCTGGCACTGACCTCCTGGATCGCGCCCCGCTTGATCACCTTTGACCTTGCCGATAACGCGCTGCCAATCCTGCTCAGTCATCCCATCTCGCGCTTCGGTTATGTGCTGGGCAAGTTCATCGCGCTTTTCGCATCGCTCTCGGTTGTAACATCGGCTCCTTGTCTGCTGCTTTTCGCCTATCAGAGCTACTCCTCTCCGCTGCCATGGGTCGCGGCAAATCTTCAAATTGCGGTCGGCCTGCTGGCGGGCACTTTGATCTGGATTGCATTCCTCTCCATCCTCGGTCTCGCCCTGTCATCGTGGGTAAAGTGGAGAGTCGCGGCTACCGGCGCCATCTTCGCGGCAGTCTTTGTGCCGGCAGGCGTGGGAGGCATCGTAACCGGAGTGCTGCGGACAAGATGGGGATTCCTGCTCAACGTTCCCTTTATGATGTCGGCTCTCTGGCAGCGATTGCTTGGAGCTCCGGAATCCGCCAGGACGAGCTTTTCTCTGCCGACTGGGGCTATCGCAGCCATGCTCGTCCTGGTTTGCTTCCTCTGCGCGGCCATGCTGAATGCACGCATCCGTGCTCGCGAGGTGGTCCGCGGATGAATGACCAAATCATCTTCGAGGATGTTTCCAAGTTCTACGGCGAGGTTCTCGGCGTGAACCGCATCTCGCTCTCCATCCCGCCGGGAATTACGACTCTGGTTGGCCCCAACGGATCAGGAAAAACAACGCTCATGAACCTCATGACGGGATTGGTTCAGCCCTCGAGCGGCCGTATCTCCGTGATGGGACTCTCTCCAGTCAGTTCGCCTGAGTTGTTTCGCATCCTCGGTTATTGCGCCCAATTCGATTCCTTCCCCCGCGGAATCACCGGATGGGAGTTCATCTTCGATAGCTTGATGCTCCACGGAATGAGCGAGGCTCAGGCCTTTGAAATGGCCGTCGAGTCTCTCGAACGCGTGCAGCTTGGCGATGCGGCGGGACGAAAAATTGCGGGCTACAGCAAAGGCATGCGCCAGAAGGTCAGGCTCGCCCAGGCGATTGCGCATCATCCCAGGGTGCTGGTTCTCGACGAACCGCTGAACGGCCTTGACCCCATGGCCCGGGCCGAATCGATTGCTCTTTTTCAGGAGCTTGGCCGGCAGGGAATGCATCTGTTGATCTCCAGCCATATTCTCGATGAGGTTGACCGCATCTCAGATCGCGTTGTCCTCATCACCGGCGGATACTTGGTCGCCGAAGGAAGCATTCAACAGGTCAGGCAGGAAGTGCGCGAAAAGCCCATGCAGGTTCTGATCCGTTGCGATCAGCCCGGGTTGCTCGCGGCGAAGATGTTCTGTGTCAACCATTGTGTCGAGGCCAGATTGCAGGCGGATGGAAAAGGCGTCTTCCTTCGCACGGGGGATATCGACCAGTTCTACTCCATGCTCAACGGAATTGCGGCGGAGGGGCTTGTCAAGGTCGAGTCGGTGGCCCCAGCCGACGATGACGCCAGCGCCATCTACCAATATCTGATCGGCTCGGATGGAGGTGCGTCATGACTCTGGAGGCTGTGAGCACATTTCTGAGAAATCTTGCGCAACAGCCATGGGGCATGTGGTGGATACAGGCGCGACGCCTGATTCGCATTGAAGTAAGAAGAAACCTCTTCTCGCTGAGAGCGGGTTGGATTTACTTCCTTGCTTTCATTCCCACATTCATCATCTTCATCCACTTTATGTTTGAAACCCACCATCCATCGTGGATGAGCGACGACACCGATGTCCTGGCAGGCGTCGTCCAGCTTTACTACATCCGACTTGGAGTCTTCTTTGGCTGTCTTGGCATCTTCTCCCGTCTGATTCGGGGAGAGATGATCGAACGCAGCTTGCACTTCTATCTCCTGTCTCCCGTGAGGCGGGAGTTGCTCCTGTTGTGCAAGTTCGTGGCGGGATCGTTCAGCGCCGTGCTCTTGTTTGGAAGTGCAATCGTCGCTGATTTCGCGCTCATGTATGCCGGTTTCGGCGCTGCCGGAAGAGACTATGTCTTCAATGGCCCCGGCCTCGGTCAGTTGGAGGCCTATCTCGCAATCATCGTTCTCGCCTGCCTGGGGTACGGGGCGGTGTTTCTTCTCCTGAGCATGATGTTCAGGAATCCTACCCCGGCCGCAATGCTCGTCCTTGGTTGGGAGACGATCAATCCGGTCCTGCCTTCTCTACTCCAGAAGCTCAGCGTTGCATCCTACCTGCGCCACTTGATGCCGGTCAGTGTCTCCGCCCAAGGCATCTTCGCGCTCCTTACGGTTGAAACCGAACCAGTACCCGCCTGGGCTGCGACTTTGGGTCTTCTGCTGTTGATCGTTGTGGTGCTGTTCTACTCCTGCTATCGGATTCGTACGCTGGAGATCAGGTACACAACCGAATAACTGAAGGATGATCGGCAGCGCGGCAGCGCCGTTCGCTCAAGCCCAATCGAGACGCGTAAAGAAAGGATGCTTTCGTCCTGACATTGCCATATTGCCGGTGACTCAGTTCGGAACTATTCCAGAGCTTTCCCTTTCGCTCTCGCACACTCGTCGGGGACACCCTTCAGTGTTGGCTCCAGATCAGGCCAGCACTCGCTGATTTTGAGCATCGAACAAAAATCCTCCAGCGAAGGGTTGTTCCCCTTGAGAGCGTTCGGGTTTACTTCTTGCACAAACTTCCACGCCAAGTCAGAATGTCCTGTGTAGATGAGATCGAGCACCGTGTCCCACAGCACCCCAAGAGATGGTCGATCATCTACAACATCGCCAACATCCATCAGAGCGTTCTTCCATTGTTCAGGCGTCGGAGCAGGATACCTCATTCGTTCCAAATCCAACCTGAACCTGTCCTTGTCCCATTTGAGAATCACTTTGCGGCTTACGGAACCTGCAAAGGAAGCAGGCCAATAAGACCAGATTTCATTGGTTACGTAAGAATAGCGCCCGTTATGATCTAGGTCTTCAAAATGTCCGAGATCCGTGTCGCCGTCGGTAAGCGTAACGATCAGCCGAAGTTTAGGCTCCAACTCGAAGATGTAATGCGTGAAACAGCAATGCGCACCACCTGACCACGAGGTCACCATCATGTCGGGTCGGCCATTTCCGGTCAGGTCAGTTCCATTAGGTACGAGCGGGATTTTGTTTACTGGATCGGCGGCCTGACCGAGGCGGTAGGTCAAGGCTTCGTCAGTTGCCAACCGATAAACCAACTTGCCGTGAAGGTAGACGCAGACGCATCCTGGAATATCGCCGCCAGTGCCCTCATATGCTGTAAAGACGTACCCTCGCACTCTCCGATAGGTGTACTTTAGTGCAAGTGTTCGGGAGATCGTCTGCATGCGGAGATGCGACAGTGGGCAATGCGTTCCCCACTCCGAGGAGACAAGCGAATCCACACGCCAATAATTGACCGTTCTTCGCTGCGAACCTCGAAAAAAGAATAGATACGGGAGCTTCGCCTCATTTTAGTTGGCTGATGCTCACCGCTGGTGTATCGTCGCCAACCGTCAGTTAATACTTAAATAATAGATTGATATACACCGTCAAACCGATGTACTGGCGTCGAATGGAATGTCCCTCTCCCGCCACCCCGAAATCGAACGCTTCCAGTCGGGAAGGTAAAATTACTCCCCGAAAACGCCCTAGGGGCTGGGAACGGGGAGGTAGGTGGAATGCCCCTACTCGTAAGTTCCTGTTTGATCAGCCTTGTCATGACATGCTATCAGGATGGCTAGATCCTGCTGCATCCGGTTTGGCGGTCCAGACGATTTCGCCGTGGGCAATGGGATTGGGTTGCACACGGTGGCGGGAATGGCAAATTATTCTTTTCCTCGTGGTGGAATCGGGGTAATCCTCAGGGGCTGAGATATTCCTCGATCCGGTGTGGAAGCAATTGCTGCGAAATGGGGCAATTCCTGGTTTTCCGGTCCCGGCAAATGCCCAAGCAGGTGCGACCCGAAAGAGAAGCGGGAACTGCCGGGCACCCCGGAAGCGGGCGCGTCTTCCACCCGTTGCTGAGGGCGCCACATCCGCTGGCCTTATGCTTTAGAGAGACCATCCCAATGTCCGACTTTGCCCAAACCGTCAAGCAGCAGGCCGATATCGTCAAGGTGATCGAGGGGTACATTCGCCTGCGCAAGGCGGGAGCGCAGAACTACCAGGGGCTTTGCCCGTTCCACAAGGAGAAGTCGCCCTCGTTTTCAGTCCATGCGGTGCGGCAGTTCTACCACTGCTTCGGCTGCCAGGCCTCGGGCGACGTATTCAGCTTCGTCGGCAAGATTGAAAATGTGGGCTTTCCTGAGGCGGTGCGGATTGTGGCGCAGAAGTGCGGCATCCCGCTGCCCAAGCGGGAGTTTTCCTCTCCCGAGCAGGCTGCCGAGGCCCGCCAAAGAGCAAAACTTCTGGAGCTGCACGAGGCCGCGACCGCATGGTTCGAGGAGCAGTTGCGGGGTCCCGAGGGCGCGGTGGCGCGGGAGTACCTGGCCGGGCGCGGATTGACCCCGGAAGGCATCAAGACCTTTCGCATCGGCTACGCCCCCGACAGCTTCAACGCCCTGCGCGACCGTCTCAGCAGCATGGCCGACAACGAGACGCTGCGGGCCAGCGGTCTTTTCAGCTCAAAGGAGCAGGGAGACGGCAGCCAGGGTCCGATTTACGACCGCTTCCGCAAGCGCGTGATGTTTCCCATTGCCAACGAAAGCGGCCGGGTGATCGCCTTCACCGCGCGCACCCTCGAAACAGGCGAGAAGGCGGGCCCCAAATACATCAACTCGCCAGAGACGCCGCTCTACTCCAAGGGGTCTGTGCTGTTCAACCTTGACAAGGCGCGCAGTTCGATTCGCAGGCATGAGTTTGCACTGCTGGTGGAGGGGCAGATGGACTGCATCTCGGTTTACCTGCGGGGCATTCAGAACGTGATCGCCACCAGCGGAACCGCCTTTACCGAGCAGCAGGTGGCGCTGTTGCGGCGGCATACGGCGATACCTGGCCGCACGCCCCAGGTGGTAGCCAACTTCGATCCTGACGCGGCGGGCAATAATGCAGCCGCCAAGACGATTGCCCTGCTCACCGAGGAGGGTTTCAACATCAAGATCGTTACGCTGGAGGATGGCCTGGACCCGGACCGGTTTATCCGCGAGCGGGGCGTGGAGGCCTACATCCAGGCGGTGAAGGGCGCACGCAGCCAGGCCGATTTTCTGATCGAGCGGGCACGGCAGATGTTTCCCGGCGCGCGTACGCAGCAGAAGGTGGAAGCCATGAATTACCTGCTGCCGCACATCCGGCGGATCCCGGAAAAGCTGGCGCGCGACCAATTTGCCGCGGACGCGGCGCAAAAGCTGGGCATCGACTCAGCCGTTTTGCGCGAGGAATTGCACCAGGCCGCGCTCAAACGGCGCGACCGGGTCGAGGTACGGGCCTCTTCGCTGTCAGAAGTGGAGCGGGTTCTGCTGCGGGCGCTGGCTGTCACCGATCCTGAAAACGAGCAGGCGCGAAGGCTGGCGGCCGAGGCGCTGGCCAGGCAGCCGGAGTGGTTTGAGCATCTGGGCACCGTTGCGGCTATGCAGGCGCTGGCCACGAGGCAGGCCGCCGACCCCATGGAAGTGGTGGAGGACCCGGCGCAGAGGGCGTTACTGGCCGAGGCGTTGCTGGCCGAAACCAGGCCGCCCGACGAGAGCGAGGTCCTGAGTGCGATTCAGGAGATTCAGGAGCGGGCCATCGAGAGCCGCCAGCGCGACCTGCGCACGCTGATCGGCGAGGCTGAGCGGCGCGGCGACTTTGCCGAACTGGCTGTGCTGACGCAGCGAAAGCTGGAGCTGGACCGGGCGCTGCGACAGTTGCACAACCAGAAGCCGGCAGAACGCTAACCGGTTCGTGGTCCTGTCTGGAACCACGCGGGGGCGCAGGAATCATGCGTCGAATCGGCGCCGGGTGCGTCTAATTTACAGGAGCAGGAGCGGGCCAGAAGCAGAGTGCCCGGCCCAGATTCAAAGCAGTCCGCAGCGGGCTTTGTCGTGGTTCACGACTTTGCGTTTGTGCGCACGATGCAGAGTGTGGTAATCTATCGATCTCTGTGAGGATGCGCGCCCCTTTGCCCCATACATGAGCTGCGGCTCGCGGGCGACCCAGGCAAAACCTGAAGCGCTTGTCATCCTGTTCCGAGCAACTACCTGAAGCCGCTTTTTGCGGGTAACCGTAGGTTTGTGTCCACATGCGCGTCAGATTTCCAGGCCTCACCGATGGAAATCTTTTTTTCAGCGCGCTCTGGACCCAGCCCGCGCCGGTGCGCAAGCCGGCGCTAAATCTTTTTTGCGCATGAGAGCAGGAATATTTTGGCGATTGAAGACAAGTTCGAGGACGCGATACAGAATCTGATCGACGTGGGCAAGGAGAAAGGCTACCTCACCTACGGCGACGTAAATGAAATTCTGCCAGAGGAGATTGGCTCAGCCGACGATCTCGACGACCTGATCACCACCATCGGCACCCAGGGCATCGACCTGCTGGACGGTCCAAAGTTCGGCGCCGACAAGGATTTCGAGCTGGAAGAAGGCGAAGACGTCGAGCTCGACCTGACCCCTGGCACACTGGAAAAAACCAACGACCCTGTGCGCATGTACCTGCGCGAGATGGGCACTGTGCCGCTGCTTACCCGCGAGGGAGAAGTAGAGATTGCCAAGCGCATTGAGCGCGGGCAACTGCGCGTGCTCAAGGCCATTTCGCGCTCACCCATCGTGATCCGCGAAATAGTGGCTCTCGGCGAGGATCTGAAGCGCGGCGTGCGCAACGTGAAGGAAGTTGTGGTCTTTGACGAAGAGGAGCTCACCGAGGAAGTGGTGCAGGCTCGCGTCCGGTCCACCGTAGCCCGCATTGACGCGCTGGTGAAGCACCAGAAGAATATTGCAAAGCTGGAAGAGAAGCAGGTTGCGCCGGCTCCGGCCACCAAGGCCAAGATTTCTGCCGCGCGCAAGGCCCGCTGGCTCATTGCCCGCGAGAGGGTATTCATCTCGCGCATCGTGCGCGAGTTCAAATATACCGCTATGGAGCGCAAGCGGCTGCTGGACAAGGTCAACAAGACCGTGGACACCATGCGCACGCTTGAGCGGCAGATTCGTTCGCTGGAGCAGAAGCACGAGGCCAGCAAGAGCGAGGAACTTAAAAAGGAATATCGCCGCCAGCAGAAGAATTGCAAAACCGATCTCGAAAAGATCGAGGCCGACGCGGGCGTCTCCATCGCCGAACTCAAGCGTACGCAGCGCGAGATGATCCAGGGCGACATGGACGCCGAGCAGGCCAAGCGGGAGCTGATTGAAGCGAATCTTCGGCTGGTGGTTTCCATCGCCAAGAAGTACACCAACCGCGGCCTGCAATTCCTCGACCTGATTCAGGAAGGCAACATCGGCCTGATGAAGGCGGTGGACAAGTTCGAATATCGCCGCGGCTACAAGTTCTCGACCTATGCCACCTGGTGGATTCGCCAGGCCATCACGCGCGCCATCGCGGACCAGGCCCGGACCATCCGCATTCCGGTGCACATGATCGAGACCATCAACAAACTCATCCGCACCAGCCGCCAGCTGGTGCAGGAACTGGGCCGCGAGCCGTCGAGCGAAGAAATTGCGCGGCGCATGGACATTCCGGTGGCCAAGGTGCGCAAGGTGCTCAAGATTGCGCAGGAGCCCATCTCGCTGGAAACGCCTATCGGCGAAGAGGAAGACTCGCACCTGGGCGACTTCATCGAGGACCGGCAGGCGGTTTCCCCATCCGAGGCGGTTATCAGCGTGAACCTGAAGGAGTACACCTCGCAGGTTCTGCGCACGCTCACGCCGCGCGAGGAGCGGGTCATCAAGATGCGTTTCGGCCTGGAAGACGGCTCCGAGCACACGCTGGAAGAAGTGGGCCAGAGCTTCCAGGTGACGCGCGAGCGGATTCGGCAAATCGAAGCCAAGGCCCTGCGCAAGCTGCGGCATCCGAGCCGCAGCCGCAAGCTGAAGGCGTTTGTGGAAGGCGTGAAAGAAGGACTATAAGTCCGGCGGAAACGCCGCGCTGATTGCATCGATCAGCTCATATATGCTGGAGGATGGATTCTTGTCCTCCAGCTTTTTTATGCCGTTTCTCTCGTGTGTTTGTTCCATATCGCTCGCTCTCATCTTGGCATCATTAAAGCCATTCATGATCAGTGCATCTGCATCCCGGATATGTTTCCCGTCCGTAATACCACGCACCTTACAGAGATGCTGAGCTGTGTCCGAAGCGATGGAACCTGTTTGGTTGGTCTCGTGCCATAGTAGCCAGACCTCGAAACAGGGATTGGATATCGCAAGTCGGATTCTTCCTTTTCCCCTAGTTCGCATCGCTGCGTCGTAGGCTTCCTGCAATCCAAAGCGGGATTTCTGATCGCGTTTTGCCTCTACGTCGAATACGCACCATGCTTCATCGTACCCGTCCGTTTCACAAGCAACTCTCATCAACTCCTTCGCTCTATTCACAATTCCAATTGGGTCTGTATGGCCAGTCTCAATTTTGATGGAGTCTCGATAAACTCGACGCAGCCGCTTGACGGCTTCAATATACTCACTTTCGGTGACCAAACCTTCAACGACCACGAGGAACTTTTTGCCTTGTGGTAGCTTCCCTGATGATCTCCTCTCGCGGTCTTTCTTAGCCATCGTTATTCCTCTCCAATAAACTGAAGAGAGGTCTGTGCGGGCTCTCTTGGAATAAGGGCCTCGCGCAGCAAGTGATCATCCAGAAAAGGGATTGCGCCGAATCGCCCTCCCAAGTAACCCGCTTCAATGTTCTGATTCGTGCGTGGCTGATAATCGGAGAGCGGATACAGCGATGTCGAGCCCTCGCGGGTCTTTTCCGTAAACCATATCTGATCGCGGCGCAATAAATTGGGATCTAGCAGACCGGTGTTGTGCGTAGTAAAGATGATCTGCGCGCCCTTCGGATTCAGCTCCGGCGAGTTGAAAATTCGAACCAGTTCGCGAGCAAGCGTGGGATGTAAGCTCGATTCAAGCTCATCAATAAGCAGGATAGTGCCATCGCGCAGTTTGTCTAACAGCGGACCGAGAATCGAAAAATAGGCGAGGGTGCCGTCAGACTCCTGAGACTCGCTCAATGAATAGGTTTTTCCCTCCGCTCCCTGATGAGTCATCAGAACTTCGAATGTCGGAGGAAAGGCGATGCCATCGGGCTCCATTTGTGAAAACTCCTCAGGGTTAGCCTCCTTCAAAGCTGTAATGAACGCTAAAAATGGCTTCTTCTGCACATCCGGCATTTCACTCGAAGAAACTGCTAGGCCTTGGATACCTGTATCGGCAAACTTCATCATCTTCGCAATTTGCTCACGACGGTTGCTCTCAGCGCAAGCCGAAGCAGTACGCATCAGAAATGGTGGAATATTCTGTCCGCGTGTAGTTTCAACTAAGTCACTCAAATATGCTGCGATTTTGGACAACCTAGGATGATTTTTCTGCGCGGCGGCAGAGAGGAAAAGGCTATTCGGTCTTACATCCATCCGAATTCCCTCCAGATGGCGCGAATCTTCAAGCGTTTTTCCGAGATTCTTGTTTGGAAATGAGAGGTCTGCGGAGCTGTTTTCCGTGGTTCTCACAAACAAGACCTTATCTCGATTTGTCGTGTCGATGAGCCATTCCCTTCGAATTATGGTCTGATTGAAGCGGAATCCGTACCTGTAGATGGAGGATTCGAGCAGGAACACGATCTCGAATTCTGACTCCTCGGTCTTCGAGTTCTCATCGAGGAGAAAAGGCGCATAGGTCGGGATCGGCCCGTTCGGCTTCCATAGACGCTGTGATTGCGAAACAATCTGACTAAATACAGAAAGCGCCGTCAGCACGTTGCTCTTTCCCGAAGCATTTGGCCCGTAAATAGCTGAACAACGAAGCAGCCTAAGATCCTTGAACGGCGTGTCGATCAGACACTCACTCTTCTCTTCAGTACGCGTCTTTGCAGCGATGAGGGAGAGTTCCTGCTCTTCGCGGATAGAACGGAAGTTCTTGCAGCGGAAACGTAATAGCATGCGAGAATCATACTGCGAAACGGCGTTATTTGCAGAAAATCAACATAAGAATCGTTTTGGCCCTCAGGAAATTGGGACTATGCAGAAATGGGAAGCGGCATCAGCGGGTGGCCCATCCTTCCCATTGTTTTTCTCTTTATCCACGCCAAAACTCAGGGCGGGAGAGCACCAGAGGGCCACAAGGCCCGGACCTAAAGGCCTTCCTTTTGAGCCGATGCATTCAGGGGCCTGAAGGTCCCGGCTTCCTCCGGAGGTATATGAAACGGCCATCAGCTATCCTCCCAGGTCTAAGAATCCGGACTTGGAGCACCCGGCTGCGGCTATTTGGCGAAGAAGAAGGCAAGCAGGGACTGAAGCCCAGATAATTGCTTGCCACTTTACGGCACGGCTGAAGCCATGCCCTGATACAAACCTTTCAAGAAATGCTTTACCGCGCAGCCTTCTCCAATTCCGCCCACTCCTCCGTACTCAGCTTCAGACACGCCGCCGCGACATTTTCTTCCAGGTGCGCCACCTTGGACGTGCCGGGAATGGGCAGCATCACCGGAGACCGTTGCAACAGCCACGCCAGCGAAAGCTGCGCCACCGTCGCCGAATGACGGGCGGCGAGTTTGGCCAGCGTTTGCGCGGAGGGGTGGTCGGGCTTGAGCAGCTTGCCAGCGGCGATGGGGTACCAGGGCAGAAAGCCGATGCCTTGCTGCTCACAATACTTGAGCGTCTCCTCATGGCGTCGGTCGGCCAGACTGTATCGATTCTGGACAGTGGCGACCTCGACAATCTTGCGGGCTTCTTCAATTTCGGCCGGGGTGACCTCGCTGAGGCCGATGTGGCGAATCTTGCCCTGCTCTTGCAACCGCTTCAGCGCGCCCAGGCTCTCTTCGAGCGGCGTGCGGGGGTCGATGCGGTGGAGTTGGTAAAGGTCAATGTGCTCCAGGCGGAGGCGGCGCAGGCTCATTTCCACACATTGAATGAGGTAGCCGGCGCGGCCCACCGACTCGGTTTTGGCTGGGCCCTGGCGGGTGATGCCGCCTTTGGTGGCGATGACCACGCCGGGCGCATAGGGGTAGAGGGCTTCGCCGATCAGGCGCTCGGCAATCTCCGGGCCGTAGGCGTCGGCGGTGTCAATCAGCGTGACGCCCAACTCGACAGCCCGGCGGAGGACGCGTCGGGCTTCGGCGGGGTCGTTGGGTTCGCCCCAGGCACCGTCGCCCACCAGCCGCATGGTTCCGTAGCCGAGCCGGTGAACGGGCAGGTCGCTGCCGATGAGGAATGTGCCGCTGGCTGCGGCGTAAGGGTTTTGTGCGTGCATGTGCCTATCCATATGCCCCATTGGATGCTTTGGGCCAGGGAAGGGTGTGGGACAATGCACTGCATGGGCCGGGCCGGGAACCCGCCACTCCGCAGTTGCGTATCTTGAAGCCAGAACAAGGAGAATCCGCCATGGACAGCGCTCCATACCCAAACCCGCAAGCCATTTTTTACCAGCAGTATGAGTCTGTACGCCGCGACGAGGTGGTGGGCATTCTGCTGGCGCTGTTTTTAGGAGGTTTTGGCATTCACCACTTCTATTTGCGGCGAACCGGCCTGGGGATTCTTTACCTCTGCTTCAGTTGGACGCCGATTCCATGGATTCTAGGCTTTATCGAGTGCTTCTTTATGCCCGGCCGGGTGCGCGAGTTCAACGCCATTCAGGCGGCGGGGATTGCGGCGGCGCTGGGTATCGTGATGCCGGGATGGGGCCAGCCGCTGCATGTGACCGTCAACATGCCTCCCGCGGCACCGTCCCCCGCGCTCATCGCCTGCGGACGCTGCCAGCAGACCAATCCGCCGGGGGCGCGCTTCTGCTCCGGTTGCGGCGCGGCGCTTTGAGCGGTTCCGCGCCGACACGGCGGATTCCTACATATTTGCATGGCCTGAGCGCATCGACTCGTTGAACTGCGGCTTGGTAAAGTTCAGTGCCGCCTCGAGCGCAGCCTGGTACTGCGGCGCCCGTTCCTGCAGGAGAGGCGTTGCCGCGGCGAACTCGCCCTCCAGCACCATCAGGCCCTCACCCGCTTCATCTCCGGCCATGCGGAGCAGGTCCGCCTCGGTGGTATTCAGATACTGTGCGTCGCGCGGGTCGGCGATCCATACGGGCTTGCCCTCGCCCAGCACACCGGAGAGCCAGTAGACCTTGCGCAGCATATACTCCAGGCGCTCCTGGTCGTTGGTTTCGGTAAACAGGAACTTCTTTTGCCAACGGCTATAGTAGCGGGTGGTCACCGGGACCGGCTGGCGGTTGCCAGACTTCAGAAACTCAAGCTGGCCCAGGTCTACCGTTTTGCGCACCGCGTTGTAGACGAACGTCTCCGCGTAGGGCTGCTCCATGGCGGGCACAATCTCAGCGAAGGTGAGAGTAACCGAAGCGGCCACTTTGGCGTGCAGGTTGCGTGCTCCACCGTCGGCCAGGGTTATCTCCCCATGGACGATATGGGTGTCAGCGCCGGAGGTGGAGCGGTGGAAGGGCCACTGGAACTGCCCAAAGGCCACCGGCAAACCGCCCAGAGTCACGTAACACTCAGGACGGGGATTGCGCAGCCGTTTGGCCTCGCCCGCAAGGTGTGCCGTCATCGTGGGCAGCAGGTGGGGCTTGTCGAAGTCGAACCCTTCGCTCAGTTCCAGTTTGAGTGTGCGGCCGGCGAGCTCGGGAAGCCCGAGCTCAAAGACTGCCGTGGGCTGGCCATTCGAGCCGCTGCCCTGGGTGACGGAGACCAAAACCAGCCCGGCCTGGGCGGCGGCCGCTTCAAGAGAAGAGACAAGATTGGATTTCAAATCTAGGGTCATTCGAGGGGAATCCTGCGTTCAAGATCGGTTCAGAACCATTCTAAGGGAGCAGCCGGCCAGGCGTCGCCATTTACAATGGCTGATGTGCAGCCCGAACAGTCTTCGCCGATCATTCTCGCCGAAAATCTGACCAAGGTTTATACGGCGGGCCGACTCCAGGTCACCGCAGTGCGCGGGGTTTCGCTTGCTGTCGAGCCGGGAGAATTTGTGGCCATTGTGGGGCCCTCGGGTTCCGGAAAGTCCACTCTCTTTTACCTGCTGGGCGGGCTCACCCAGGCTACCCAGGGACGAGTGGTCATCGGCGGCGTGGATTTCGCAACACTCAACGACGGCGAGCGCACCCGGCTGCGCAAGCACCGCATCGGCTTCGTCTTCCAGAAGTTCAACCTGCTGCCCACCCTCTCGGCCATGGGCAATATCGAGATCGCATGGGCCGTCAGCGGCCGCAAAGAGCCGATGGACCTTAAATATCTTGACCATCTTTGCGATCTTTTATCGATTCAGGGACGCCTTCCGCACCGGCCGTCGGAGCTGAGCGGTGGCGAACAACAGCGCGTAGCCATTGCGCGGGCGCTGATTACGCGGCCGGCCATCGTGCTTGCCGACGAGCCGACCGGCAACCTGGATACCAAGAACTCCGACGCGGTGCTGCACATGCTGCTCCGCTCCAACCGGGAACTGGGTCAGACCACGCTGATGATTACCCACAATCCCGAGGCCGCATCCATCGCCAGCCGGATCCTGTACATGCGCGACGGGGAGATTGTCCGGGAGGAGAAAGGCTCGCGGTCCGATATCGCCCTGCCAGTTCCAGGCGAAGCATTGTCTGACTCTGGTGTGGCTCGCACTGCAGCAACGGGGGCCCCGGCTACGGTTTGACCGCATTTCAGCGGCCCGGTATACTCAAACTTGCAACAAGCGGGAGTAGCTCAGTGGTAGAGCATCGCCTTGCCAAGGCGAGGGTCGCGAGTTCAAATCTCGTCTCCCGCTCCATTCCGCCCTCCGGCGCCTGCCGGGTTGGCTACGGTGGATTGGAGCGAATCCAGTTGTGAAGCAGCCCTGCCAAGGCGCGGTACCCAAGTGGTAAGGGAGAGGTCTGCAAAACCTTTATGCGCCGGTTCGATCCCGGCCCGCGCCTCCAATTCTTTCAACAACTTACAAGCAAACTCATTCAAAGCCCAACCTGCCGCGGTGGGGACTTTTGTGGGGACCCTTTACACTTTGCCCCCTATTGCACCCTCATTGCGGGTTGCCCATGTGTGGCGAAGGTCATAGGGCCGCAAGGGAGCAATCCCGCTGTCTTTCACCGCGCGGTCATGGGCATTGTTGACCTTGGATATGGGCCACGGTGAACAGGGTGAGAAATCAATACGTCTTCTCGCACCAATTCGCCCCGGTGACGGGCAAACCCAGGACCGGTGGGGATAGAACGGGAATCGATAGCGGGGCTTCCCTCTGTCAAGGAATCACTTCAACTGCGGTCGGCAGCCAATGCGGACGTCAATTCAAGACCCGTGCTCCAGGGCCTAAATCCTTTGCAAATTGGCGAACTTTTCCATCAGTTTCTTCATGCCGTGCTGATTGAAGAGGACAGTTAGCTTGGCGTCATCGCCGTCGCCCTCGCGCATGAGGATGGTGCCTTCACCGTATTTGCTGTGGCGGACGCGCTGGCCTTTCTTCAGGTGGGAAGCGCCGGTGGGTTCGGGGATGCCCATGGATGGACGGGCCAGAGAGCCGGGCTTGACGGCTCCGGGTTTGCCGCCGAAGAAGCGGGCGATGTTATCGATCGAATCTGGCTGACTTTCCGCCGGAGTTTTCACTTTCACACTCCTTCCAGCGGCGGGGCGCTGGACTTCCTGATTCTCATCTTCATAGTTGTAATGCCGGTCGGCAAAGTCGCTGGATTGGCTCGGCCTGCGGCGATAGGTGTTGGGATAGCCGGGAGTGGACCACGCGGGACTGCGGCCGCCGAGGTTTTCAACTAACTCGTTGGGGACTTCTTCAAGGAAACGGGAAGGGACGCTCATCTCAGGGGCGTCGTTGCCGTAGCGCCGGCGGTAGTTGGCGCGGGTAAGGATGAGCGTGTTCATGGCGCGAGTCATGCCGACATAGCACAGGCGGCGCTCTTCTTCGAGCTCGTCGGGATTGTTGAGGGTGCGGGAGTGGGGAAACAGCCCCTCCTCAAGACCGGCGAGAAAGACTAGGGGGAATTCGAGCCCCTTGGCGGCGTGGAGGGTCATGAGGGTAACGCGGGCTTCAGGGTCGAACTGGTCGGTGTCGGAAGCCAGTGCGGCGTTGTCGAGGAATTCGGCCAGGGTCTCGCCGCGCGCTTCGGCATCGTGGGCGGCGTTGGCCAGCTCCTTGAGGTTTTCAATGCGGCTGAAGGCTTCAGGAGAGCCCTCGGTCTCCAGAGCTTTGATATAGCCAGTACGATCAATGAGAAAGCGGATCAGCTCAGGGAGGGTGCCCGCGTCTCCGGGAGCTCGGAACGCGGGCTTTTCTTCCGGCTCTTCTTCTGGTTTTGCTGGAGCTTTAGAGCTTGGCGCTGTCTTGGGCATGGTGAGGAAAGGACGCTTGGGCTCGGCGGCAAAAGGAGAAAAGCTGGCGGCGTCGAGGAGCGGGAGCTGGTCTTCACTGCCGAAGTTGAAGCTCGTGGCGGATTCGGCGCTGGCGGAATCGGCCGTGGAGGAGCCGAACTCGAAGTCGGTGTCGGCGTCGCCGGGTTCTGCGCTGGCGGCCACGTCGGCTGAGAGCTTGCCGGCGAAGTCGGGGTCCATCATGGCCTGGGCGTCGAGAATGATCTGGCGAAAAGATTCCAGAGCCATGAGGGCGCGGTTGGCAACAAGGCGGTTGGCAAGGACGTCGTTGAGCGCGTCCCAGGTGGACTTGCCGGTTTCAAGAGCCAGGCGCTCGATGGTTTCGAGGGTGGTTTTGCCGATGCCGCGGACCGGGGTGTTGATCACCCGCTGCAGGGCCATGGAGTCGTGGGGGTTGCGGACCAGGCGCAGGTAGCTGAGCAAATCCTTGATCTCAGCGCGCTCGTAGAAACTGAAGCCGCCGACCATGGTGTAACGGATGTTGTAGCGGCGAAGGGCTTCCTCAACCAGGCGGGACTGGGAGTTGGTGCGGTAGAGTACGGCGCAGTGATCCCCTCCCGGGTTTTCACTTTCCGGCGAGTTTGCCTGGCGGAGGAAGGTCTGGATACGGTCGGCGATAAAGAGGGCTTCGTTTTCGCCGTCGGGGGCTTCGTAATAGCCGACAAGGGAGCCGCCCTGGCGGTCGGTCCAGAGTTTCTTGCCCTTGCGTTGCAGGTTGTTGGCCACAACGGCTCCGGCGGCCTCAAGGATGATCTGCGTGGAGCGGTAGTTCTGCTCCAGCCGCACGATGCGGGCGTTGGGGAAATCCTTTTCGAACTCGAGAATGTTGCGGATGTCTGCGCCGCGCCACGAGTAGATGCTTTGGTCCTCGTCGCCGACCGCGCAGACGTTCTTGGCTTCGCCGGCCAGCAGCTTCATCAGCTCGTACTGGGGGCGGTTGGTGTCCTGGTACTCGTCCACGAGCAGATAGCGGTAGCGGCGCTGGTAGCGCTCGCGGACTTCGCTCGAGACCTTGAGCAGGCGTAGAGCTTCCAGCAGCAGATCGTCGAAATCGAGGGCGTTATTCTTGCGCAGCTCGGCGCGGTAGCTCTGGTAGATATGGGCGATGCGCTCGCTGTTGGGATCTTTTGACGCGAGGTAATACTCCTGCGGATCGACCATGTGGTTCTTGGCCCAGGAGATGCGGCCCAGTACGGTTCGCGGTGTCAGTTGCTTGGTGTCCAGGCCCATCCGTCGCATGACCTGCTTGACGATGGCCTGCTGGTCGTTCTCGTCATAGATGGCGAAGGAGCGGGTGAGGCCTTCGCCGGCAACCTTCAGGGCCTCGATGTCGCGCCTCAGCATGCGGACACAGAGCGAGTGGAAAGTGCAGATGAGCGGCTTGGCCAGGGTGGAGTGGTCCAGCAGGCGGTCCACGCGCTCGGCCATCTCGCTGGCGGCCTTGTTGGTGAAGGTGACGGCGAGAATGGAGTCGGGGGCAATGCCTTTTTCGCGAATCAGCCAGGCGATGCGGCTGGTAATCACGCGCGTTTTGCCGGAGCCGGCACCGGCAAGGATGAGCAGGGGGCCTTCGGTGGCCTCGACTGCGGCGCGCTGTTCAGGGTTCAGGTTGTCGACGAGCGGCTGCACGGGGCAAGTCCAGGTGGGAAGGGTCCTGTGTCTAGTGTAACGGTCCTGGGGGGCGGGCTTCTTGGACAGCGCGCTATGCTGAAGACACAATGACATCTTCCAATCAATCGCAGCGCCGCGTAGCCGTTTATTGCGGATCGGCAAACGGGAACGATCCTGCCTTTCTTGCTGAGGCCGTGGCGCTGGGCAAGGCGATTGCCGCTGCCGGGTTGGGGCTAGTGTATGGCGGGGCCAGCGTGGGACTGATGGGCGCGGTGGCCGATGCGGCGCTCAAGGGCGGGGCGAAGGTAGTCGGCGTGCTGCCCACGGTGCTGGCGGGAAAGGAAATTGCGCACAACGGGCTCAGTTCGCTCGAACTGGTTCCGACCATGCACGAGCGCAAGGCGCGCATGGTGGAGCTGTCCGATGCGTTTCTGGTGCTGCCGGGCGGCTATGGCACGTTGGAGGAAGTGCTGGAGGCGGTGACCTGGGCGCAGCTGCGCCTGCACGCCAAGCCCTGCATCCTGATCAATACGCTTGGGTACTGGGACGGGTTGCTCAAATTTCTCGATACGGCAGTCGCGGCCGGTTTCTTGAAGGCCAAGAACCGGGCGCTGCTGCGTGTGGCTGGGAGTGCGGGTGAGGCGGTGGGGATGGTGGTTGGTTGACCAGGGTTCCTGCTTTCCCAGATCCCGAAATCAAGACTTGGGCACCCGCACCCGGAGTACCGGCATAAATATACTTAGCTAAACTGCGCTGCAACGAGGCGGCCATCAGAGTCGGCACCTTGGTGTTTGGAGCATTCTCTGCCAGTAAATATCCCCTGGCAGAGCCGGGGGCTTTACGTTGTGAGCCGCTCAAAGCGGCTTGAGCGGGGTCGCTAACGCGGCCCCGACGTTATTGGGGCCGCCTTACGGCGGATATTTCCTCATCCGCAGTTAGTCCAGGCGCTTATCCTCAACTTCTTGATTCCGGATGTACTCCCGAATCGCCGTTTCGTCACGTCCCACGGTCGACACAAAATAGCCTCGCGCCCAGAAATGCTGTCCAGCATAATTCTGCTTGTGTTCGCCGTAGGTCCGTGCCAAGTGGATCGCACTCTTGCCCTTGATGTATCCCACCACTTCCGACACCGCATACTTGGGCGGAATGGAAACCAGCATGTGCACGTGGTCCGGCATCAGGTGACCTTCCAGGACCCGGCTCTCTTTCCACTCGGCCAGACAGCGGAACACCTCTCCCAAATGCTGCCGCAGCCCTTCATAAAGCACTCGGCGGCGTCATTTGGGAATGAAGGCTACGTGGTATTTGCACTCCCATACAGAGTGACTTAGACTCTCCAATTGGTCCATCCAGATTCTCCTTGACGTGTGCTTTGGTCGGCTCACGTCTGGAGTTTCTTGGATGGACTCCCGGAAATGTCAAACTGCTACTGCCTCCCCGGCAGAGCCGGGGATCTCCTCACCCTTTAGGCTGGCACGGAAAATAGCGCTTGACATTTGTTGTTGGGTTCGGGTAATTCGTTAGCATCAGAATCGCAGGAACCTGACCGTTCACTTCCCCCGTTTTCATGCGCTTGACGACCTTCCAGTTGTCATCGGCCAGGCAATCAATCATTTGAATGGATTTGGCTTCTTTTGGGATCCGTCCAATAGCGATGCGGCTGGATATACTTATCTTCTTTTGCGCAATACTTCCTGGGGTTGTGGCGCGGCAGGAAAGCTCTGCTAAAGCTGCGCAATGCCTCGATATTATCTGATGAAAACGATTTCGTTTTTACCATGCGCCGTCTTCTTCGGAAGTTATTGTGCCTGAGACTGGCTCTGGGAACAATGGGAGGAGTTATGAAGCCTAGCTGGTTTACGTTCTTCATGTTGGTCGCGGCGAGTTTGCTCAATGCACAAACCGATCCCATATCAGGCCAGAGCCCTTCCGATGGGGCCTCGGCGAAGCTGGAAGAGACAAAGGCCCTGCTGGCCTGCGGCCAGATGGTAGCCGACCAACTCGTTGCCCTCAAGATCCCGGATACGCGCGGGCTCCGTTTTCAAGGCAAAGTTTCTGAAGCTACCGCGCTGTGCCAGGGCGGCGCGCAGGCGCTTCAGTTCCGCGGAACGCCTTGGGTCGATTGGGGCAATTATTGGGGCACCGGGGACATGAGCTCCTTGCCCACGGGCTTCATCTCAAAGAAGCTGCCCGCCCAACGCGGTGTTGCTGGAGCTCTGGAAGATCTGGAACTGCAGAGAATCGAGTTGATCAAATTCAATCTCTTCGATAACACAGGCACTTTCTCTGAGTACGTTCAGTGCCACAACGGCGTGGGCGGACCCTCAATCAAGGTCTGGCCGGAGATGAGGCTTCAGCCCAGCAACCCGAATTACAACGCGGTCGGTGGCGATGGAGATCAGGTTTGCAAGGGCGACCTGATCCGTTGGCGCACGGTCACGGGAACATGCAATGACATTCTGAATCCAGCCATGGGTTCATCGGGCATGTTATTTGCGCGGAACGTGGAGTTCGAGACGGCATTTCCCGATCTGGGCCTCGACCAGCTCACTCGAAATCGCCACGGAAATCGTCTTTCGCTGTTGGAGCCCGATCCCCAGGTCATCAGCCGCCGTTTGTTAACTCGAATCCAATCGAGTCCGGACAAATGCCAGGCTGGGTACGGCCTTCCCAACGATTCGAAGGATGCGAACTGCGATTACCAGAAGGCGCCCTTCTTCAATGTGCTGGCGGCCTATTGGATCCAGTTCATGACACACGACTGGTTCTCGCATCTCGACGAAGGACACAACGCACCCGAGTATATGAAGGTTGGGTGCGCGACCAAGCTGGTAAACAATGTCGAGGTGCCGCTCACGCCCGAAGACATTGCAAAGCTTGGCTGCCGCCCCGACGATCGGATGGACAAGAGTTATGTTGCGCAGGATACACCTCCCGGCACCTTTGAATCGGGCGGGCATACCTATCTTGCGCGGGCACCCAAGACCATGGCCAACACCAACACAGCATGGTGGGATGCCTCACAGCTTTATGGTTTCGATGACACCTCACGCCAGCGCGTGAAGCGCGATCCGGCAGATATGGCGAAGCTACTCCTGGTCCCCGTCGCCGGTGAGCAGGTTCCAGGATACCTGCCGGTCTTCGGTCCGAACGATCCTATCAACCCCGAATGGACCGGCCAGGAAGCGGCAGGCTTTCCAGACAACTGGACGGTTGGACTGAGTTTTCTGCACAACCTTTTCGCTCGCGAGCACAATTCCTTTGTTGCCGAGTTCCGCCGGGTCGCGGCGCAGACCCCCAACGCGGATTGCGGATTACGCGATCCGGCCCATCCAAAGAAGGTCATTCGTTATAAGGACGTAACTCCTGATGAGCTTTTTGAGATTGCCCGTTTGGTGGTGGCCGCGGAGATCGCCAAGATACACACGACGGAATGGACGCCGCAACTCTTGTATAACGAGCCGCTGTACCTGGGAATGAATGGCAACTGGAACGGACTCCTGGGCGAGAACGGCGGTTTGCTCTCGAAGGCCTTGAGCGATATCGTGGTTCGCAATTTTGGCAGATCCAAAGACGTTGCAAAAACCACAACGTGGTATTCGGTATTTGCATCGGGGCCAGGTATCTTCGGCCTCGGCAGCAAGGTCCCCGGATACGACATCACGAATCCGAAATACACCAATGGAGGCGTGAATCACTTCGGCTCGCCGTTCAATTTTCCTGAAGAATTCGTCTCGGTATACCGCTTGCATCCCCTCGTGCCCGACCTGCTCGAGTATCGCGATTTGAAGGCCGACCCGAACAAGATCGTCAAACGCATTCCCGTGGTCGAGACGTTTCAGGGCAAAGCAACTCCTTTCATGCAGACAATGGGGATCGGAAACTGGGGACTGACGCTGGGGCGCCAGAGGCTGGGATTGCTTACGCTGCACAACTCCCCAATGTTTCTCCAGAACCTGAAGCTGAGCCGACTGGACTCCCCGACGCAGCAGATTGATGTGGTGGCACTCGATATTATTCGCGACCGCGAACATGGAGTTCCGCGCTTCAATGAGTTCAGACGGCAATACGGGCTGCGCCAGATGACAAGCTTCGACGATTTCATGGATCCGGGAGCTACGCCCGGCTCACCCGCGCAGCTTGAGGAGCAGGAAGCCGTACGGACTTTGCGAGAGCTTTATGGGCAACACGTCTGCGATGCCTCGAAGGTCATTACCGATGCGCAGGTGAATGAGGATGGATCGCCAATCAACGATTGCCTGGGTCATCCCGACGGGACTCTCATCGACAACATCGAAGACGTGGATACGGCGGTGGGATACCTGGCAGAGTACCGGCGCCCGCACGGGTTTGCCATTTCAGAGACTCAGTTTGTGGTTTTCATTCTGAATGCTTCGCGGCGCCTGTTCAGCGATCGCTTTTTCACTTCCTGTTTCCGTCCCGAGTTCTACACCACGCTTGGCATCAACTGGGTAAACCATAACGGCCCCGGTCCGGTGGTGATGGAGAAGGGGGCTCCAAACGGGCATGTGCAGCCGGTATCTCCGCTGAAGCGGATTCTGCTCAGAAACATTCCGGAATTGGCCAGCGAGCTGGAGCCGGTGATCAACGCATTCGATCCGTGGGCACGGGATCGAGGCCAATACTACAGCTTGGCATGGAAGCCGCGTCCCGGAGCCGAGTCCGATGATTCCTTCGCGAACCAATAGTGCGGGAGGGCAACCGCTCTCTGGAATGCGAACCCACGGCCACGGCCCTCAGTTCTCTACGTGACTCAGTTAGTTTTGTTGATTCGGTAATTCCTACCCATCCCTTCAGGGATGCAGTGCATTGAAAGAGAGGGCGAAACTTATGGGCAGAAGAATTGCATTTTGCGCGGACGGCACGTGGGACACCGTCACGAACGATACCAACGTTTACAGACTGTCAAAAGCGATTGTTTCGATCCCCGGCGAACAATACTCGTTCTACGACGACGGCGTCGGCGCCGACGGGACGCCGATTCAGAAACTGCTTGGCGGGGCGTTCGGAACGGGACTCTTCCAGAAGATCAAGGACGGATATTCGACGATTTCGAGCGTTTACGAGACTGGAGACGAAGTCTTCATCTTCGGCTTCAGCCGCGGCGCGTACACGGCCCGCAGCCTGGCGGGAATGATTGCCGCTTGTGGCCTTCCGACCGAGAATCCAGACACAAATCTCGTTGACACGGCGTTCCAGGCGTATCGCAACAAGGACCAGAGGACCGCGATACTGGCCACACTTGGCGCCTACGGTCTGGTTCCGGCAACAATGACCATGGTGGGAGTGTGGGACACGGTTGGGTCACTCGGAATTCCGGCCATATTTGGCGGGGTCAGTCCGCTGCTCTACGGATTTCTCGACACAAACCTGACACCGCTGATTTTGAATGCCTATCACGCAGTGGCCATCGACGAACGCCGCCAGGAGTTTCCCGCGACGCTTTGGACCTCGGCGCCCGCTCCAGGACAGGTCATGGAGCAGGTCTACTTCTGCGGCGTCCACTGCGACGTTGGCGGCGGATACGCCGATGACGCAGGCACGGGAACCGCGCTCTCCGACATCACGTTTAGCTGGATGATGTCTAAAGCGCAAGCGCTGGGTCTGGTTTTTGACCAGGGTGTCTTGACCACGTACCCCTGCCCCATCAGCAGTAAGGACGCTCTGGACACGAAGCATGAGTCCTGGAGTCCGCTTTGGCTGTTTCCGAAATTGAGAGACATTGCCCAAAACGCGACTCTCGCCAACAGCGTCACCGTCCGCTGTCAGAACGACAGCACCTATCGGCCCGGCAATCTTTCGCTTCCGAATGGTTCGCCAGGCCCGACCTACGCGACCGAGGTTGTGGTCGCATAGGATTCGAGCGGCAGGGGCGATTTTAAATGAAGATTCCGGAAGAGACGCCTTGAGGAGGTTAAATATGGCCAACCAGGTGGTGAATTACGACGGCAGCATCACGGCCTGTCCACAGCAACTCGTATACCCGCAATCAGTGGACGAGATTCAGGCCATTTTGCGCGACCCCGTTACTTATCCGAGCCCCGTTCGTGCCATGGGCAACTACCACTCTCTCACTCCCTGCGCTTCGTCGAATGGCACCATCATCAACATGACGAAGATGGCCAGCGTGGTGGCGATCGACGCCACAAACCTGACGTTTACGGCCCAGGCCGGCATGCAGATCATCGACGCGGCAAATGCACTGCGCGCCCAAAAGCTGCAGATGATGCTCAATATCGAGATCGGAAACATGACGCTCGGTTCGGCAGCCTGTTGCCACAGCAAAGATGCTCTCGACGGCATTCAGTTTGGACAGGTAAGCTCCTACGTCACGCAGATGAAGTGGGTCACGCCAACGGGCGACCTTGCCGAAGCCTCCGAAGCGGATAACCCCGACCTGTTGCGCGTGATGCGGTCGAGCTATGGCCTTTGCGGCATTGTTTACGAAGTAACTCTGCAGGTAAAACCGATTGAGGCGCTTCACTTCACCTATCTTCCGCTCCCGGCAGACCAGCTGACGCAGGCGCAAGTCGACAATCTTCTCGATACATCGGAAGGTCTGATTTGCTGGACGGTGAACAGAACGGCGATCTTCCAGCAGCGTTTTCGTGTTGCCGAGCCTGGCGTTCTTTCGTCGCTGCTGGCGGACATTCGCCGCCTGCTCTGGAGCTATGCTGAAGCCCATGCGGGCCAGCTGATCGATCGATTCGTTACCGATCCAACGCTGCGCAATGCTCTTCAGCAAGGAGACTTCGACGCTGGAAAGCTGCTCTATTCCGCGCTGCACCTTACCGGGGGCATTACGATTCTGGCTCCGGACAAGATCATCGACTACCACGCAACGCCGGACGACGCCAAGTATGCATTCACATTCTGGGCGTTTCCTCGTTCGCAGTGGCTGACTACGTACCTCGCTTACCTTGACTTCGCCGACCAGTACTTCCAGAGCACCGGCTTCCGCTGCAACATGCCGCTAGGCTCTTATCACATTCGCCAGGATGCGGGCTCGCTGCTCTCCTATACACAGGATGAGGAAATCGTCTCCATCGACCCCATTCACGCGCCCACCGACCTTGGTGCCTGGCAAGCCTTTCTCCAGGCGTTCAACAATTTCGCAGCTCAGCGGAACGGGATCCCTTTGCTCAACCAGAGTCCCTTCGTGACGCAGGCGCAGGTCACCGCCGCCTACGGGGCGCGCTGGCAGCAGTTCTCCACTGCGGTGCGGAACGCGGACCCCGGTGGCCGCATGTTGAATCCCTACTTCGCGGCACTCCTGGCCCCGGCTGTCCCCGCAAGCTCTTAGACGGTCCGAATCGCACGCGTGCGTTGTTATCTTGCCCGGTAAGAGCCTCCTCGAAGCTCTGTTCTCCGATTGCTCATCGCCGTTGTAACCACAATTGCAATTCGAAATGCGTCGCCTATCGATCCGTCCTTAGGAAATTGCGGCCTTCTTGAATTGCGTATATTGTCATTTCGCCGCATTGAGGCTGGGTTCAATCCACGAGGTGACAAAGTCTGTGATGGCGGGGAACTGTGCAACCAGCAGTCCAAGAATCGGCACTCCGAGGAAACTCCCATAGCGAATCCAGAAGCCCAGGCCGAGTTTGCCCGGCTCCGTATTGGTGATTCGGCTGAGAGTCGAGTCGCGCTCCAGCCCGGCGTAAACCAGGGCAACGACCGATCCCAGGACCAGCACAAGTAACAGGACGCAGATGGCAATCGTTGGCCTCGGAACGAAGGGATAGAAGGCAAGCGAAAACGCAAACCCAGCAAGGACTCCAACAATTGAAAGCACCATGGTCCGCATGCGTGCGAGGAGATTCTGCAAATACCCCACATAGATCAGGCATACAAATTCCTCGGCAAGACGGGTCGGCTCGTCTTCAGACAAAGGCAACACAATATTGGAATCTGATTTCTCGCCTTCTTCCATCAGATCCATGCTGTGTGTCTCGTTCATCCATTCCGGAAGAATCAGATCATTGAGTATGTGCTCGGTGCATTGGCAGAACACCTCACGCATGTGCCGGCCGTCCCGGTTGTTGATCATTGCCAGGTCTGCCACCCTGCTGCGCTTCTCAACAAACTTTCTTGCCGATGTGCAAGCGGACTCAACGGAGGCGCGGATCAGCTCATCTCCATAGTCACGGAAAGCGAAGGAGCGGAGGACGTTTCGAAGGTGAATGAGCGATTCCAGCTGGTGCGAAAATATGGTGTACCGGGCGCGTGAAGATGCCCCGCTCAAGCTCCAAAGCGAGTTCATGGAGAGCCCCTGCAGTGCTGCGAAGGTGCGGCGCAAGGGTGAGCGGTTCAGGGCCAGCAACAGGCGCTTCAGAGAAAGCCATGTGCCCAGCAACTGCGTGCTCTCCAATATCAGCAGGTACAGCGCCAAAGCAAGCAAGGCATGCAGCGTCTCGTTGAAAGCATGATTCTCGAAACTATGAAAGATCGGATCGAACCCGGCCGGTCCTTCATGCCAAAGAGCATAGAGAGGGAATGCCAGGATCGCGATAGGAAAAAGATACACCCAGCCCCGGCGGATGTCTGGAAGCGGCATGGCGCGTGACTCAATGTCGCCGGCCATTTCACTGCTGATGCGGGCCAGGGTCGCGGCAAGATTCTTTTCACGGGGGAGAATCGGGCGGCCTTCGCCAAGCAGCGCCAGCCCTGAAAGTGTATGCCAGAACCACCAATAGAAACCACAAAGTAACAGCAGTATTGAGACCATCGGTGAAACGCCGTTCGTCAGATGAACGGCGCGATATGCGGTTGGTACTCCGTTTGGGCGGTCGTATTCGAAGATTCTGGTGCCAACCCAGTAGGCGCCTTCGAGGAGAACAAATGGAAGGGCGACAAAGAAAATGGCGCGCAGCCAGCGCTTATACCCTGACGCACCGTCGCCCCGGCCGGCGCGAATCAGGCGCATCCATGCTCGCAGCGGACGGGCGCGTGCCGAGCGAGGTTCGCCAAAGGATCGCGCAAGAAAATCGAACACGATCCCAAAACATGCCAGCCACGCCACGATGGACAGAACCGAAATCCATAAGGAGTTGCTCTTCTCAAGAAAGGAACTGATTCGGTCTGAGCATCGCAGCATCAGAATCACGATGGAACCAACGGTTGCCCATCCCAGTCCGATTAGAACGCGCTGTCGCATCGTCGCCAGTGGCGCAAACTGAATGAACATGCTCTGGTCTTCGCGCCGCCATCCGAAAAGGCAAGCATAGAAATGAAGGCAGACCGCTAACGCCGCAAGCCCGCAACAGAACTTCCATGCCGGCGATAGCGTGAACCTCCAGAGTGCTGGATTCGGAGTAGCGCCGGAATCTGCCCCGCCAGGCAGAGTCACAACGGAGACAGTCGAATCGGGCGAGGCGAGATTCGAAAAGGGCTCGGTCAACACCGCAACCGGCCAATAGCCATCCCGTCCAATCACGGACAGCCAAGTGGACGGCGCCGCTGCGTCGGTGGATTTCTGTTCCCAGAAGGGCGCCCTGTAATCAGCTATGTCCGCCTTCATTGGGTCAATGTAGCTCTGCGGCTTGCTGGAGTCCGAGTCGGTAATCAGGAATCGCGTGGCCAGGTATGTGCCCTCCATCGTGTCGCTGCCGAAGACACGGTGAGCGTGTCGAGTCACATTATTTGTGTGTCTGGTCCAATCCTGACCGCGCGGCAGAAGCGGAAACGTGGTCAGAGCCTCGACGCCGCGGAATTCGGTGGAGTCTATCTCGCGTCCGAACAGCAGGTCCGCGCCCATCGTCACAATGAACGCATCCGGGTAGGCCCGATGAAGGAAGCGCGCAAGAAAAAGGTAATCCAGGGAACTGGTGCTGCGCAGTACGACAAACCGAATGCCATGCGTCTTGAGCGTGTCGATGATCCCGTACATCTGCGCTTCCTGAGCCAGCGCCAGGTTCGGGCCGCTGAATGACGCGACCGTGTCGGTATCGTGGTGTGTAGACGTCGTAGTCTGCGGCTGAAGCACAACGTGAGCCGTGTTGGATTTGTCCGCTGTCGGAGAGGCGAAGATGGATTGTTCCTGGTAAGCCGATCGAAGCGAAGAGATATCCCGTGGATAATACAAATGCAGGGGAGCTTTATCGAGTGGATAGGATGGCTCGCACCCCGTAACACGGTTCGCTTCATCCGTGGCAGGCTTCGCGGTAATCGCGGAAGTCGGCACATCCGGCAGGCCACCATAGGCGGTTTCGTCTTCAGAGAGAATTGCGACCTCCGAGACTGAATGCCCCCGGTCACTGAGATACCGGAAGTATCGGTCGATCTGGATCGCGTCATTTTGGCTGAAGGCGCGTACATCCACGTGGATGCGGTCCCACGTTTGCAACTCATCCTTGAGCCATCGCAAGGAAGAGCAGCCGTGAATCGTGCCTGTATAGAGCAGAACACTGGAGAAGTCGCTCGCCTGCCCTCCAGGATCGATGAGCGCACGGACCACGGAGGGGACCGATCCGGAAAAGGTAGGCCCCAGAACGCGCAGTGCGCGGTCAGCTTCCTTTTTGTCCACGTGCTCCTGAATCCATTTCATGGTGTTGTCCCATTGCACCCGGTTGATCCCCGTGGTGGGCATCTCTCCAACCAGGAATACGAAAAGCCCATGGGTGTAAGTGTCGTCATAGCGCTGAGCCGTATGTCGATGCAAACTCTGTCGAAACAGGATCAGGCCAGGACACAGTTCTCGCTGGGAAGTGCCCTCGTTCTCCGCATTCTGATCGCTCCGACCGGAGTATTCCGCGGCCTGCGCTTTCCACGGAAGCCAGGAGGAATCGTACGTGTAACCCTGATCCTGAGCTGCCTGTTGGATTGCATCGATTGTTCGATCGAATTGCAGATTCAGACGGGTGTGCAACGGGTCCGGCACCGTAGCGACAAGAATGCGTATGTCTTTGGGGAGCAAACCTGACACCGGCTTCGATTGTTGCATGGCCCCGCGGAGAAACTGGCGTACCAGCACAGCAAGTTCTCCCTGCGAAGCCGCTCCCTTGTCGATCTGCTGCTCGGCGAATGCAGAACAGACTGTGGCTCCGAACTGACGCGCTTCGGGTGGTGCGACCTGTGTGCTGCTGGAACTTTCAGTCGTCGCAGGCGCTGCGGGAGTAACCGCCAATCGAGATCCGGCCACCAGCGCTGCCATTAAAACGAAGATGCCTACACCACGTTTCATGAACTCCCTCTTGCAACAATCCATCAGATTTCTTCAATTCACGCCGTCGCACTGCCTGCACCGATCAGAGTCAACCGCCGGGGTTGGCGCGCAGTTCCAATGAACATCCAGGAAAGATTGGCTACCTATCCTGCATGCGCACGGTTGAGCGAACGCGCACCGCTGGAGCCCTTTCAGGAGGATCGAAAGTCCTTCTTTGAGAAAGTGACGGTCTAACCGCCGGTAGATTTCGGTCCTGTTTTTCTTAGTTCCGGATCGTCGATCCGTTCCTGGGCGGCGAATCGTGCTTGCCGGCGGCATTTCCGCAAGGAATGCTGGCCCGGAAGTTACTGCAAGCGTCGTGCGAAGAATGCGCACCAATCGGACAAATCGAACCAGTCGAATCGCCGAAATCGTCTCCACTGGAAATCGCCGACACTGGAAAAGGAGTGTGCGCCCATCTGTCGGATGTTCATTACTCTACAGCGAAAACAGGCCCTACTCCAATAAATTCGCCGCCAACCATTGATAGTGCAGCTCGAGCATACCCGTATCAAAAGTATCTATGTCGCTGGAAAGGCGGCGACTCCACGCAGAATCGCCAACGCGCGAATTGAGCGGCCGCCAAGCAAATTTTGGGGGTTCGGGCGAGTTACCGTCTATCGGGCAGTTACTACTTGTGGCGACAACATACTTGGCTCATCATGGCATAGAGACAAGAAGAGTCAAGTATGTTGTTGCCTCCTTTGGTAAACACTCCTGGGCGGCCGAGTCCATTGTATCGGCCGTCCAGCTACTTGAAAGACCAAAATGGCACTGGTGGCAGCAAAGCAGTTGGCCGAGCGGCCAGCGGCTGGCGTACAGCCGTAGTTGTGCATGGGATAGAGCGGTTCCCAATCGGGGCTCACCATGAAGTAGTAGCCGTCTTTGATGGTTTGTTCCCGTCCGGTGTCAGGACAGCATGGGGCTTGATGCGGTTGTTTGCATAGAACGCCGCCTTGCAATAGCGCCACCCGGAGGGTAGTTTGATGTATTTGTATAGTTGGGCTGTACTGTTTGCCAAGGTTTCTTCTCCTGAAACCAAATACTTGGCTTTGGAGAAACCTCGGGCTGTCTTTTTGCAAAATGATAGGAAGACTGTTAGGAAGCCTTCTCAATCTCTTGCAAGCCCAATTGAATCAATATTTTGCTGGACTTTTGGTGCCGAAGAAGGGACTCGAACCCCCACACCCTTGCGAGTACGTGGACCTGAACCACGCGCGTCTGCCAATTCCGCCACTTCGGCACAATACACACGTTCAGCGATTTCCGCTGAACAGGCAGCAATTTCGAGTCTCGCAAATGCGGGAACCTGTGTCAAATTTCCGGTGAAGAAACTGCGCAAGGAAGGCCGGAGCTTTGGGCTCCGGCCACGGCGCCTGCGCATTGCCTTATACCAGCTTGGCGTCGAGCAGAATTTCAGTGTTGTTGGCGAACAGCTTGGAGATCGGGCAGCCGGCCTTTGCATCGGCCGCGGCCTTGTCAAAGACTTCCTTTGAAGCTCCGGGAACGCTGGCCGTGGTGGTGAGCGCAATTTTGGTGATGGCAAAGCCGCCCTCCACCTTGCCCAGCGTGACCGCCGCGTGGGTTTCAATCTTTTCCGGCGTGAGGCCCGCGCCGCCCAACTGCGCGCCAAGAGCCATGGAGAAGCAACTGGCGTGAGCCGCAGCGATCAGTTCCTCGGGGGTGGTGCCGCTTTGAGCGCCTTCAAACCGCGTGGCGAAGGAGTAGTTTGCGTTGCTGAGCACGCCTGTTGCCGTCGAGATGGTGCCCTTGCCAGCCGTTAGTGAACCTGTCCAAACCGCACTTGCCTTGCTTGCCATTGTCACTCCTTTGGGGATTTGAATTTCGGTTGTCCTGCCCGGTGCGCCGTGAGGGGAAGCCGAGCGCCGCTATGGAGTTGATGCATCAGGCACCTGCGGGGATGCCGCGGCGCAGGACGCCTTTTCTCCTATGCTAATCTTTGCTGCATGTTGCCCCAGCGCCCCAGTGCGTTCGATCTCGATTTCGCTACGAATGTCTCACATGGTGAGGCCGTTGGCGAGGCCGCGCGGCCAATCGAGCATCCCTGCCAGGTGTGCCCCAACTGCGGGCAGCGACTTACAGGCCACCATTGCAAACTGGTTTGCACGCAGTGCGGGTATTACCTGAGCTGCGCGGACTATTTTTGAGGCTGGGCTGTGTCCCTTTGACGTCTGAGTGCGCCTAGAATGCACACAGGAAGCCGGTGAACATGACGATTGCGTGTTGGGGAATGAGAGGGATTCATGTGTCGCGCGCGGGCCTGAGGAAAAGTTGTATCTGCTGGCTGGCGTTTGCGATGGTCACGGTTGCGTTCGCAGCCGCAGAGACAGGGAATAGCGCGCTCAAACGGGAGACATCGTCAATACGGGTCGCCTTTGACAGCCGCCAGCCGGGACTGAGCGCGCTCAGCGTCGACTCACTGAAGCACGGCAGCTTTCGCGCCAGTCCGCTTGTTGACCCGGGCGCCTCGCCGGTTGCGTACACGGTGACGGAGCGCGACGGCTGGGTCCGGTATGCTCTCTCTTCCGATCCCGATTACGCGGTCTGGGAGATGCGGTGCGACGGCGATACCCTGCGGATGCGCAGCCGGTTCCGGCCCAATGGGGCAGCCATGGATCTTACACTGAGATTCAATCCGGACGTGGCGCATGCAACGCTGCTGGGACACGTAACTCCAGCGGGAGATATCGCTCTGCCCGCTGTGCTGCACCTGCCGGGCATGGGGTCGCTGCGCATCCATGCCACGGGAAGCAGCGCCCCGGCGCTGCACTACGACGCCCGGCGAGCGCCCACCGGCTTTGTGACGGTCACCTTTCCGGCTGCCACTTCTGAACACAAATCGCTCGAATATACCCTGCAAACGGCCGCAATCTTTCCGGCCATCCCGGGCATGGAGCCCGGCGATTCTCGATTCGATGGCTTTCGGCGCGATTTCCTGGATGTGTTCCAACAGCATGCGGAGCTGCATGTTCTGGCCAACCATGCGGCCAGCGATCCCTGCGCCTTTACTGTTTACATCTACGCGGATATGGCGCGCCAAACGCCGGAGCTGGTAAAGGGGCTGACAGCGCTGGACCTGGTTCGTGAAACGCTGGACCGCTATCTGGGCGGCTTTCTGGGCTATGGAATGCCAGGCTATCGACTGTTCGATGTGCCGGGGGAGGGTGGCGAAGCGGCCTATCCCTATGCCACTCTGGATGCCTATCCCTCGCTGCTGATTGCGGCCTATGACTATGCCGATGGGAGCGGCGACGAGGGCTGGCTGCGGCGGAACTATCCGGGGCTGCGCAAGTGGGCCGAGATTATGACGGCGGCCAATGCGGATGGGAGCCCGCTGCTCGAATACCCGGCGAGCGGCAATTCAGGCTCGTGGACAGAGAAGATTACCGTGCGTCCAGCCAACTGGTGGGACACGATTGGTTTCGGCCACCAGGACGCTTACTCGAACGCGCTGGGCTACAGGGCGCTGCGCAGCATGGCCGCGCTGGCTGATCGCATTGGAGAAACGGCCGACGCGGCAAAATATCGCCGTCGCGCCCAGGAGATCCATGACGCGTACGCTGGCGCATTCCTCGATCCGTCAGCCGGAGTGCTGGCCGGCTGGAGAAGCAGCGACGGACAACTGCACAACTACTACTTTCCCTTCGTGAACGGCATTGCGGTGCGCTATGGACTGATCGAGGGAGAACAGGCACGGCAGGCGATGGACCGGATTCTGGCCAAGATGGACAGCGTAGGCTACCGAAACTTCGCGCTGGGCCTTCCCGGCAACCTCGTGCCCATCCGGCGCGCCGATTACGTAGACCTGAATCTGCGCTTTGGAGGTCCCGCGCGCGAGGATGGCAGTGACGGCTTCGAAGTGTATGAGAACGGCGGCGCCACAGCCTGTCACTCCTATTTCACCCTCGCCGCTCTCTACCGATTGGGCGAAAAACAACAGGGAGACAAGATCCTGATGCCCATGCTCGATGCGTTTGAGCGGCAGGGATTCTCAGGCCGCGCGGCGAATGGACTGACGTTGGACTGGAAAGACTGGCAGGGCGGCGCCCATGGATACGAGGGATTTCTCGTGGACAACTACTACGCACTGCTGGCAGTGCTTGATCGCGCGAACCTGGTGGAGAAGATGCCCTGAGGAACGAAGCAAAGCCACGCTTCTGAATTGCTTGATCCGGAAATCGGAAATCCATCGACGCTATCTGGATTGGCTGGCTCTCCGGGCGGCTTCAAACTCGTCGCCGGGGAGCCACTGGACGGGATTGGACTGGGCGCTGGCCAGCCAGCCAAGGACAAAGCCGAAGCGCGCCAGCTTGGCATTGCCGCGGAAGTCCCAGTCTGCGCGGTACTCGTCAGAAGGCTGATGGTAGTGGTGCGCGACGTAGTCTTCGGATTGCCGGCGGCCCCACTCCGGGGTGTGCCCCTCAAAGAGTTCTCCCTGGTTGATTGAGAAGGCGGGAATGCCGACACGGGCCAGCGAGAAATGGTCCGAGCGGTAGTAGTGGCCCGCAGCGGGGGTGGGATCGGGCAGTAGAGCCAGATCGAAGGCCTTGGCGACGGTCCGCACCGTGGGCCAGAAGTCGAGGCGCTCGGCTCCGCTCAGGCTCACCGAGCGTGGAATGCCGATGGGCAGCAGCATGTCGTAGTTCAAGTCCAGCACAATTTGCCCGGCGGGAACCGGCGGGTGCATCCCAAGAAATTGTGAACCCAAAAGGCCCTGTTCCTCGGCAGTAACGGCGGCAAAGTAGACAGCGTGGGGCGGGCGCACCGGCGACTGTGCAAAGGCCCGGGCCAATTCCAGCAGAATGCCGCAGCCGGTGCCGTTGTCAGCGGCGCCGTTGTAGATGTTGTCGCCTTTGGCGTTGGGATCAATGCCGAGATGGTCGTAGTGAGCCGTGTAGAGGACGGCCTGGTTGGCAGGGCTCACTCCGGGCACGCGGCCTACCACGTTCGAACTGACGTACCGGCGGACGCGACTCTCAATGTGGGCACGAAGCCGGACGGGAAGCTCAACGGCATGGAACGCCCCTGGTTTGCCGGCTGTGTCAATGGCCTGGTCGAGGTTACCGAGGCCGGCCAGCGTAAACAGCCGCTGGGCTACGTCATGCTGAATCCAGGCAGCCGCCTGCAATGTGGCGCCGGGATCGCCCTGGAGGTAGCTCTTCTCAATAGCCTGCGAGTTGCGCACCACCTGCCAGCCGTAGCTGGCCAGATCCGTGCGGTGGATGATCAGCACACCTACAGCGCCGCGCCGCGCGGCTTCTTCGTATTTGTAGGTCCAGCGGCCGTAGTAGGTGAGGGCCTTGCCTTTGAAAAACCTTTCGTCGTCGGAGGGCGGCTCACTGACGATTACCAGGGCGATTTTGCCCTTGAGATCAACGCCAGCGTAGTCGTCCCAACGGTACTCCGGTGCGTGGATGCCGTAGCCGACAAAAACGATGGGCGCGTCGAGATCCGCCGTCGTTTGTCCGGTCTGATCCTTGGAGACAATTTCCGTCCCATAGGCGAGATCGACCGGCTGGCCGTTTGCGGGCACAAGAGAGAATCTGGTCTTGTCCTCGATGGTATGAACGGCCAGCAGCGGCACGCGCTGGAACCAGGTGCCGTTGTCGCCTGCCGGTTCAAGGCCTGCCAAGGCAAACTGGGTAGCGATATACTCGGCTGCCAGTTCGCCGCCACGCGTGCCGGGACCGCGGCCTTCGAGAAGATCAAGAGAGAGAAAGCGTACGTGGGCACGAATCTTTTCCGAATCGATAGAAGCGGCGGCAGAGCGGGCAGCCGGGGGCAGGCCGGGGATTTCGGGAGCGGGAAGGGCGGCAGGCTGCTGGGCGTGGACTGCGGCTGCCAGGAGAATGGCAGCGGGCAGGATTGCGAAGATTCGTTTGCGGTCCATTCATTCACCTTAAACAGACGGGGTTCCCATCAGATACAACGATTCAACAGCACTGGCCATGAGATTTCAGATTACGTTCAACTCGGCCGGCGGAGCGTCGGCCTGAAGCAGAGCGGCGGGGAGCAGGCGGGCGCGGGTGAGGACTTTGCGGGTGAGGCCGGTGAGCGCCATTCCGGCGGCTTCGCCCAGCGGAATCCAGCGCCGCTCGCCGCCGGGGATGGTCAGCGCCTCGACATCGTCCTCAAGGACGGTGCGAATGCGGACGTAATAGTTGACCTGCATGATGGAGTGACGGACGATCATGCGCAAGTCGTCATCGGGGACGGCCGGGTCAAGCAAAGTGGGCAGCTCCCACAGGCCGGGCATCACGGTAAGCGTGGCAGGCCGCTGCTCCAGCAGCACTTCGCGGCTGGCGCGGACCGAGAGCGCGTGGGCCACTTCGCGGCTGAGCATGCGCGGCCGCGGCTGCGTCTTGTGCTCGCCGCGGGTTTCGCAGTGGGAGGTTAGCGGACAAACCAGGCACTGGGGATTGCGTGGCACGCAGACCGTCGCTCCCAATTCCATAAGAGCCTGGTTGAAGTCGCCGGGGCGCACGGGGTCAACAAGCTCAGCGGCCAGACTCCCGATTTTGCGCTTGAGCGCGGCACCACCGCTGCGGCTCCCGGCATCCCAGCCTTGCATCCGGCACAGCACACGCTCGACGTTCCCATCCACGACGGGCACCGCCTCGCCATGAGCGATGCTTGCAATGGCCGCAGCCGTATAGACGCCGATGCCCGGCAACCTGCGCAGTTCTTCGGCGGTGACCGGCATCTTGCCCCGGCGCTGGTTGACCACAAACTGCGCGGCCTTGTGCAGCATATGGGCACGGCGATAGTAGCCCAGGCCGCTCCACAGCGCCAGCACTTCCTCCTCCGGCGCCAGGGCCAGCAAGGCGAGCGTTGGAAATCGCGCCAGAAAGGCCTGGTAACGCTCAATGACCGCTGCTACCCGCGTCTGCTGCAGCATGATCTCAGAAACCCAAATCGCATAGGGATCGGAGCTGCGCCGCCAGGGCAGGTCGCGCCGGTGGCGCCCGTACCAATCCAGCAATTGGCGACGCAGCCTGACCGTCCTGGAGTGATCGGCGTTCGGACTGGCCATTTTGACCATGGGCACAGCTTACGGCATTTTGCCCCGGCCGTGTGTCTCTTCGGCCCTATCTCCTTCGCCGGTTCCAAGATGGGTCAGATTCCCATTCATGGTACGAAACTCCCCGAATGGAACGAAAAGCACCAGAAATTCATCGCCTGTCCAGTGCGCACCATGGTAACTTTGCTGGAACATCCTGCTCATGGCGGCATGGCCGGGGTTGGCACCGTGCACGCGTTTTGGGCCCGGATTGCTGCGACTTTGAGCGGGAATTCATCGAGCGACCGGGACCAACTTCAAACCCTCTGGAGGCCATTTGGTAATGCGAATCTCACTGTTGCTCTCTCTTGCCCTGCTGGCTGCGCCCTGTGCGCTGATGGCACAGCTATCCAACTCTTCCTTGAGCATGGTTGCCGGGGAACCGGCTCCCGGCGACGGGACCGGCGGGACGGCTTCGCCGATCAAGAACGCGACCGTTCCAGCCAAGCCGTTTTCGCGGGTTGCCCTGGGCGCAGGCATCTCTCCGCTGGGAGTCGGATTGCAACTGGCGACCAACATCAACCAACACTTCAATCTGCGCGGCACGGGTAGCTTTTTCAACTACTCCACCAACTTCACCACCCAGGGATTTACGGCCAATGCCAAGCTGAACCTGGCTTCTGCCGGTGCTGCGCTGGATATTTATCCCTTTCGTGCTGGATTCCGCATCAGCCCCGGCGTTTTGTTCTACAACGGCAACCAGCTATCGGCTTCCAGCACGGTGGCCGCCGGAACCAGCTTTACGCTGAACAACCAGACGTTCTATTCGGCCAATGCCAATAGCTCCACCGGCGCCACTCCCGTGAACGGGAACGCGGTTTTGGGCCTGAACACCACAAAGCCTGCCTTCACCATCACCACCGGTTGGGGAAATATGATCCCGCGCAAAGGCGGACACTGGTCGATCCCGTTCGAGCTTGGCGTGGCCCTGGCCGGAGCGCCTGCGCTGAACGTGAACCTGACGGGTTGGGCCTGCTATGACCAGGCGCAGACAGAGTGCACCAACATTGCCAGCACCACCAATCCCATAGCGATCCAGATCCAAAGCGACCTTCAGGCGCAGGTGGCTAAATGGAACAATGATCTGAATCCGCTGAAGACTTATCCAATCATCTCCGTCGGTTTGGCCTACAGCTTCCACGTCCGGTAAGCTCGATTCGTTCAATACAAAGGGCCATCTCCCACGGGAGATGGCCCTTTGTATTGAACAAGAACAAGTGCAGGCGGTCCATCCTTTTCCCGCTCTTTGCGGAAAGGGGGAAAGCCAAGGCAATCGCATTTGAAAGAGCTTACGTTTGGATTCTGGTTACGAGGCACGGAGAAGGTCGAAAAAGAGACCACAGGCGGCTCGAAATGCGGCAGGGGCTAAAGCCCGCCCTCTTTTTGGGAGCGTTTTGCGGCACGACTGAAGTCATGCCCTGTTACGAAGCTCGCTTCGATGGAGTCTTTGCGGCAGCATGAGGCGTTCGCTTGCCATGAAAGTTCAAATGCGATTGCCCTGGGGGGGAACGCGACAAGCCTCAATCGCCGGCTTATCCGAGCAGATCCCCAGCAATTCCCGGCGCAGCCTGGAGCGCCGCGTCGATCCGCGTCTGGTCCTTGCCGCCCGCTTCGGCGATTTCGGGCTTGCCGCCGCCGGAACCGCCAACCAGTTTGGCGACGGCGCCGACCAGCTTGCCGGCCTGAATACGCTTCGTCAGCCCCGGCGTGACCCCGGCGATCAGCGCGACTTTGCCTTCAGCCTGCGCGGAGGCGAGCACCACCACACCCTCGCCGAGCTTTTGCTTCAGGTTGTCCACCAGGGTGCGCAACTGGCCGCGCTCCAGCGAGTCGGCTCGCAGGGTGACGAGACGCACGCCCTTCACGTCCACGGCGCGGCTGAGCGCCTCGTCCAGCGCACCCGCCGCCGTCTTCATCCGCGCCTCTTCCAACTCACGGCGCAGACGCTTGAGTTCGTCTTCCTGACTGGCCAGCTTGGCGCGGAAAGAGTCAGGGAGGCTGCCCCCGGCCGGGGGCGGAGCAAGTTGCGCCGCGATTTGCGAAACGGCAAAATCCTGGCGGAAGGCATCGAGCGCGCCCAGGCCGGTAATGGCCTCAAGGCGGCGGACACCGGAGGAAACCGACCCCTCGCTGACGATCTTGATCAGACCGATTTCGCCGGTAGCCGCGGTATGCGTGCCGCCGCAAAGCTCGGTCGAGAAGCCGTCTGACAACTTCACTACGCGCACCTTGTCGCCGTATTTTTCACCGAACAGCGCCATGGCGTGGTACTCGTTCACGGCCACGTCGATGGGCACGTCCTCGATGGTCTCGACACGCGCGTCGGCCAGTACTTCGCGGTTGACGATGGACTCGATCTCCTCAAGCTCCTCATCGGCTACCTGGGCAAAGTGGGAGAAGTCAAAGCGCAGGCGGGTAGGCTCGACCGAGGAGCCGGCCTGCTTGACGTGCGTGCCGAGCACCTGGCGCAATGCGGCGTGGAGCAGGTGAGTTCCGGTGTGGTTGCGGCGGATGGAGTTGCGGCGTTCGCCGTCCACCACGGTGCGGACGTGATCGCCGACGGCCAGAGGCTGCTTGAGCAGCGCTTTGTGGGCGCGGACGCCCTGGACGGGAAGCACGCAGCCAGTGATTTCAGCGACGGTCGTGTTGCCGTCGGCGGAGGTAAACCAGCCGGTATCGCCGGTCTGCCCGCCGGAGTCGCCGTAGAAGCTGGTCTGATCGAGGACGATTTCGACCTGGTCGCCTGCTGCGGCGGCGGGAACGCCTACGCTGTCTTTCACGATGGCCAGGACTTCTGCGCCTTGGGCGGTGAGTTGCTTGTAGCCGAGGAAATCGGTCTTGGGCAGTTCGCGATAGGCGGGGCTGGCGGTCTTCTGGCTGCCGCCTTTCCAACTGGCGCGGGCGCGGGCCTGCTCTTCGGCACGGGCGGCTTCAAAGCCGGGAATATCGAGCATTATGCCCGCATCATGGCAGGCATCCTGTATGAAATCGAGCGGTAGGCCATAGGTTTCATAAAGGTGAAAAGCCGTGGCTCCGGGGAGTACGGCTCCGACCAGATGCCCTCGCCCGGCCTCGCTCTTCCGAGCAGCCTCGATGTTCTTTTCTTGAACTTCAATTGCGTTCCGAATCTCGTCTTCTACCTTGGCGGCTCCTATGCTCAACACGCGGTCGAACTGCTTTTCTTCCGCCTGGACCACCTTGGCGACACGCGCGGCAGAGTCGATAAGCTCTGGGTACGCGCCCTGCATCAAATCGCGGACGGCGTAAACCATCTGGTAAAGGAACGCCTGCTGCTGGCCGAGCAGGCGGCCGTGACGAATGCCGCGGCGCAGAATCTTGCGCAGGACATAACCGCGGCCTTCGTTCGAGGGCAGTACGCCGTCGTTGATGAGGAAAGTGGCCGCGCGGGCGTGGTCGGCGATGATGCGCAGGCTGGCGTTGGCAATGAATCCCTGCATTGCCTCAGGGGCTAAAGCCCCCTCCTGTTTTTCGGCGCTTTCGGCACGACTCGAGTCGTGCCCTGTTACAAGGCCGCTCTCCGTCGTCCGTGATTTGGCAAGGCCGGTCAGTTCAGCGGCGCGGGCGATCAGCGGCGTGAAGAGATCCGTTTCAAAGTTGGAGACTTTGCCTTGCAGCACGGCGGCAACGCGCTCCAAGCCCATGCCGGTGTCGATGGAGGGCTTGGGCAGGGGGCTGAGCTTGTAGCCGGTGGTCTTGCCTGCGGCGTCGACGATGGCGGAGCGGTCGAACTGCATGAAGACCAGGTTCCAGATTTCGACGTAGCGGGCTTCGTCCTGGCCGAAGGGTTTATCGACGCCTGGGGTCTCGGCGGCTTCAAGGCCCATGTCGTAGAAAATCTCGGAGCAGGGGCCGCAGGGGCCGGTTTCGCCCATTTGCCAGAAGTTGTCTTTGAGGCCGTACTCGTGGACGCGCTCTTTGGGCACGCCAGCCTCGATCCAATAGCCTTCGGCCTCGCTGTCGCGGGGAACGCCGTCGGCGCCCTCAAAGATGGTGACGTAGAGGCGATCTTGGGGAATGCCAAGCCACTCCGGGCTGGTAACCAGCTCCCAGGCAAAGGCGATGGCCTCGCGCTTGAAGTAGTCGCCGAAGCTGAAGTTGCCCAGCATTTCAAAGAACGTATGGTGGCGGCGGGTAAAGCCAACGTTTTCAAGGTCGTTGTGCTTTCCGCCGGCGCGGACGCACTTCTGCGACGTGGTGGCGCGCGTGTACTCTCGCCGCTCCGCGCCCAGAAACAGGTCCTTGAACTGGTTCATCCCCGCGTTGGTAAACAGTAGCGTGGGGTCGTTGGCAGGCACCAGTGAGGAAGAGTGCACGCGGCGGTGCCCCTTCGACTCAAAAAAGCGCAGAAATGCTTCTCGTATCTCGTTCCCAGAGCGGAATTGCATAGCTTAATTAGTGTAATTGGCGACGGGGTCAGGATGCAGCCGGTTCGCGCTTTCACCCCTGGCGCGAAAATAAAGTCGTGCCAAGGATGGGACACGCAGCGATCATTCCTCGCGCAGGTCCTCGTCGAGATTGTCGAGTGCGGCCAGGGCTTCGTCCGGCACGTCCCACTGGCGGAGGATTTTGTAGATCACGCTGGTGGAGAAGCCTGCCGTGACCAGACGGCGCATGACGCGGGCTGTCTCCCTGGGGTTCTCCGGCTTGCGGATGCGCTTGCGCTCGAGGTGCTCGCGGGCGAGGGCTTCTTCGTTGGTCTGGCCGTAGCGGGCTTCGATGGTTTCGGCGATCAGATCGGAATGCACGCCCTTCTGCTGCAAGTCCTGGCGGACGCGGCGCTGGCCCAGCTTTTCGTTTTCCTGGCGCAGCCGGGCGTAGGTTTCGGCAAAGGCGGCGTCGTCCAGATAGCCGTACTCCCTCAGGCGCACGAGGACCTGCGCCATGGCAGCTTCGCCCCGTTCGCCCGGTTCTACGCGCTTCGCCATCAGGCGGCGCAGCTCAGCCTCAGAACGCATGTGGCGGCCGAGGGCCTTGTCGGCGTATTCGTAGAGGCCGGTTGCGTCGAGGAAGGGGCGGGGCTTGGCGGATTTGCGTTGAAAGGGCATACATGCGCGGGAACAGGGATCAGTATAGTTCGTGCGGAAATTGGCATCTTTGCTTTTCCGGCGCACGGTCGCTTTCTGTTCCCTGTTCCCTACTCTCTGCTATTTCGTCCACTGGTCTACCCAGTCGTTCACCGTTTTATACCAGAGCTGAGAGTTCTGCGGCTTTAGGACCCAGTGGCCTTCGTCGGGAAAGTAGAGCATTTTGCTCGGTACTTTGAGGCGCTGCAAGGTGTCAAAGAGCTGGTAACCCTCGGAGACGTCGAGGCGGTAGTCGAGCTGGCCGTGAATCACCAGCGTGGGCGTTTTGAAGTTCTTGGCCGACATCATGGGCGACCACTTGCGGTAAGGGTTCTCGGAGTCGGGCTTGCCGTAGTAGTCCCAGGGCTTGCCTTTGAACTCCCACTCGTTGAACCACATCTCTTCCGTTGTGCCGTAGGCTGATTCGGGATTGAACATGCCGTCGTGCGAGACGATGCACTTGAAGCGGTCGGTGTGGCCGAGGACCCAGTTGGCCATGAAGCCGCCGTAACTGGCGCCCAGGGCGCACTCGCGGTTCTTGTCGATGAAGGGGTAGTGCTGCTCGGCGTAGTCGAGGCCGGTCATCAGGTCAGTGAATGGCTTGCCGCCCCAGTCGCCGTTGACGCCATCGACGATGGCCTGCCCATAGCCGGTTGAGCCGCGGAAATTGATCATGACCACCACATAGCCGTTGGCGGCAAAGAGTTCGGGGTTCCAGCGATAGCTCCAGGAATCGCCCCAGGCACCCTGCGGGCCGCCGTGGATGAGGAATTTGACCGGGTACTTCCTGGCCGGGTCAAAGGCGGGAGGACGGATGAGAAAGCCTTGCAGCTTGGTCTTGTCGGCTGCGGTGAACCAGAAGGATTCCATCTTGGGGAGGTCGAGCTTATCAATCAAATCATCGTTTATATGAGTGATCCAAGTTTCTGCTTTCGTTGTTACGCTCTCTGTGATCGATACGCCAGGTGCGTTAAACTTTTCACCATTGTCTGGGGTAAAGCTATACTCCACCAAGAAGACCTCGGCTGGAGCTTGCACTAAGGCTTTGGTGGCAACTAACTTGCTGGACTGGATTGGATGGAGGTCGCTGTATTCACCCGCCCGTTCAGTAATCTTCTCAACTTTTCCGTTTAGCGCTGCCTGAAAAATCGGGGCTTCTCCCTCATTGCCACTTACAAAATAGATCGCTCGCGAATCATGCGCCCACGCAAACTCGTCTACCCAACGGTCCAAGTTGGGCATCAAATCTTTGATCGTTTTTGCGGCGCGGTCATAGAGCATAAGCCTGAACTTGTCGGCCTCGTAGCCTGCGCGGGCTTCGGAGCGCCAGGCTAAATACTTGCCGTCAGGCGAGTAGGCGGGGTTGAAGTTGCCGCCTTTCGAGGTGGAAACCTTCACCGGCCTGGCGGCCGGGTTGGTCAGGTCGAGGGTGAAGATGCTGGCGCTGGTGCTGATGGCCGGCTCGGGATCGAGATTTTCAGTGAAGGCCAGTTCCCTGGAGTCCGGCGCAATGGCGAAACCACCGCCGCCTTCGAGCGAGAAGGGCGGAATGTCATGCGGATCGTTGGGCGTGAGGTCGCGTATTCCACCGCTCTCGACCGAAACGAGGAAAATGTGCGAACGTTTGTCGCCGGTGAAGCGGTTCCAGTGGCGATAGAGCAGGTGGGTAAAGATCTGCGCTTTCACCTTGCTGGCCGCCGCAGCCGCATCGCGGTCCGAATTGCACTTGTCGCCCGCGGCGTCGGTTGCCGTGATGGCCGGGCAGTCAGGATAGACGGCGGAAGTAAAGACCACGGAGCGGCCGTCGGGGGACCATTGGGCGTTGTCGGCCTCGGTGGAGATGGCGGTCAGCTTCCTGGGATTGCTGGTGGCGCCGGTGGCCGGGTCGAAGTCCGCGAGCCAGACCTGCCGGCCGCCCTCGCGGCTGCTGAGAAGGAGAATGCGCTTGCCGTCAGGGGCGAACTGCGGGCCGCTGTCGCCGGGCTTACTGACGGCTAGCGGAATGGGATCGCCACCGGCAATTGGTTGGAGGAAAAGCTCCGCTGTCTTTGTGTTCTGGTCGAGGTCAACGGTTGAAACAGAGTAGGCCAGCCACTTGCCGTCGGGCGAAACGGCGGTTTCGCCCAGGCGCTTCATCTTCATCATGTCTTCGAAGGTCATGGGGCGTTTGGCGGGGACATTCTGAGCCGGGCCGTTTTGGGCAAAACAGGGGACTACGGGCGCAATGGCCGCAAGGAGAGCAACAGAAAAACAGAAAATCTGCATGATATGGGTTTCCTATTCGCGCTGAGACAGTAAACGCTTATCCGCGAAGAAAAAGTTTACACCGACGGCATTCGGAAGGACTGGGAGCCCGGCATCCGTTTCACAGCTTCACAGTTTCACAGCTTTACCGGGGGGGGGGAGGGGGGGTCTGTTTGAGGGTACGGACCGGTCACCGGCGCGCCTCATCCCGCAGGAGATGAAGTCCCAACTTGAAGGGTAGCAGGATCAAGGGAATGATCTGCAAAAGCGGAGATGCGCTCGGGGAAGGAGAATGCAGGGGCAAGAAGTGTCAAGGCGCCTTCAAAGGAGGGCCTGGCTCCGTTCTAATGGTGTGCCAACATTCCCTCAGGGGGCCTTGCCTAAATAATCGGATTTATTGGGCAAGACGTAATCTTTTGGGCAGGAATTCGATTTATTGGGCAAGAGCCGGAATTCACCGGATATATCTGATTTTTGCCGCGAGGGCTTGGTTGACTAGAAAGTGACTGACGGATTGGCGACGACACAACCAGGACGCGCTGCTATCCAAAAGGCGTTGCCAATATGTTTCTATTCTTCGCGTAGCGCTTCCACTGGATCTACACGCAGCGCGCGCCTTGCCGGAGCAAGCAGCGCCGCAACCGAAGTCGCAAGAACCACGGCGACCACCCCCAGCAGGGTCACCGGATCAAGCGGTTTGACACCGTAGAGCAAACTGCTCATTGCCCGCCCCAACAGCAAGGCCAGTCCTGTTCCCAGCACCATGCCCGCCAGTGCCAGCTTCAGGCCATCCTTGAGGACCGACGCGAAGACAGTCTCGCGCAACGCCCCCAGCGCCATGCGTATGCCGATCTCATGCGTTCGCCGCGACACCGTGTAAGCGGTTACGCCGAAGAGCCCGACGGCCGTCAGCAGCAGCGCCAAAGCGCCCAGCGATGCCGACAGCCAGGCTTCCATACGGTTCATGTAGGTGGCAAACTGCATGTGGTCGGTGAGGGTCTGGGTGGACAGGATCAAGACATTTGGCCCCACTTCGCGCAATGCCTTCCGCATCGCCGGCAATAACCTGCCAGGGTCGACGGCCGTCGTCACGATCAGGGTCACCTCCTCCTGCCCATCCTGCGTAAGTGGGAGAAAAAGATAGGGCTGCGGGGCCTCGGTTACGTCGGCATACTTGCCGTCCTGGGCCACGCCCACAATCTCCACGTCATCTGCTTGCTGACGCCCCACGCGCAGGTGCCGCCCCACCACGTCCTCCGTGCCGAACATCTTCTTCGCCAGTGTCTGATTCAGGATTACGACCCGCTGGCTGGTCGCCGTGTCCTGTGCTACGAAGGTGCGGCCGCGCAGCAGGGGAACGCCCATGGCACGGAAATAGGCCTCACCCACCGAGTTGAACCAGACCGGAATCCCCGCAGTATCCGAGGGAACCTCGCTGGGCGCCAGCACGATTTTGGTAGCACCGCCCAGGCTTTCCGGGAAGGGAATTACGCGCGCCACGCTCGCCTCTTTTGCGCCGGGCAGCGCTCTCATGCGGGCGACCAAGGCGTCAATCTCATCCTGTCGCTGCGAACCCCGCTGGTCCAGATGGATTCCGACGAGAGCTGCATTCTGGCTGTTGTTGAATCCCATGTTCATGGTCTCAATGTGAATCAAGGTCCGGAGCAGCAGCCCCGTCGCCATCAGCAGCGCCATCGAGACAGCGATTTCCGCCACCACGAAAACCTTGCGCGTGGTCATCTTCAGTCTGCCGCCTTGCGCTGCCTGCACCCGCATCGCCTCCAGCGGTGAGGTCCGCGTTGTTGCAAGCGCCGGCATCAGCCCGCACACCAGCACGGACACCACGCCCGCGGCTACCGCAAATGCCAGCACGCGATGGTCGATGCGGAAGTCGAATCCCAGCGGGTATCCGATGTTGGGCATCAGCGCCGGGACCAGCGAAATTACCCACTTGGCAAGCCCCAGCGCGCCCGCGACTCCTAGCGCCGCGAGTACCGCATACTCTGTGATCAATTGCCGAAGCAACTGTGGCCGGGAAGCGCCCAGAGCCGTCCGCATGGCGATTTCCTTGCGCCGCGAATCGTTTACGGCCAGCAGCAGGTTGGCCACGTTGGCGCACGCAATCAGCAGGACACATCCGGCGATGCCCAGCACCATGATGCTGATCGTCTTCATCCCGTCGCCTTGCATCTTTGCCTGCCAGCCGGCGGTGAAGGTGCGACCGCTATTGGCCTGCGGATACTTAGCCTGCAAATCCGCGCCAAGGCCCTGCAATTGCGCCCTGGCCTGATCCAGATTCGCGCCTTGCCGCAGCCGCGCATAAAGCTCGAATTCGCGATATTTGCGCTCGGTCTTTCGCTCGTCCGGGGCACATATCGTCCAACTCGTCCGGGGCACATAGACCTGAGGATCGATGATGCGCTCGGTTCCGCGAAATCCCGCGGGCATCACCGCCAGCACCGTCGCCGAGCCTGCCCTGACCTTGACCGTCTGCCCAATCACACCGGGATTCCCGCCGAACACGCGCTTCCACGTTCCATGGCTCAGCACGATGACCGGCGCCTGGAGGCGGCTCAATTCGTTCTCATCCGGCAGACGCCCCAGTTCCGGCTGCACCCCCATAAAGGTGAAGTAGTTGTCGCTGACGACCTCGGCCAGAAGCAGTTGGAGGCCATCGGCCGTCTCCAACGCCAAGACCCGGCGGTCCACAGCTGCCACATCGGCAAAAGCCGGCACCCCCTCCCGGACATCCTCGAACTCCGCATACGACGAAGTCACATCTTTTTCGGAATCCGCAGCGGCGTGGTTCTTCACGCTTTCTATCCCCACCAGGTGGGAGGGATCGGCGATGGGAAGCGGCCGCAAGGAGATCCCGTCCACGAGGCTGAAGATGGCCGTATTAGCGCCGATGCCGAGTGTCAGCGTGAGGATGGCCGCCAGGAACGGACCGGGAACACGCCGGAACCTGCGAAAAGCGAAGCGAATGTCTTGGACGAGGCGGATCATCTTTCTCCTCCCTTGTACCTTGGCGGGCGAGTAGCATATGCTGCCGTGACACAAGGCACATGCTCACTGGTTCGGAGTCGCGGCGAAGCAGAATCCCGTCACCTCTGCGGAGATAGAGAGAAGGGCGCCGACCGAATCAGCGGGCATTTGTTCTGTTCACAGCATTTCTCGATCCAAATCCATGCATTGAAAGTAAACAAGTTAGGCAGGAGTAAGCCCTCCGCCACTGTCCATAGGTGGCATTTGCTGTCCGGAAACGAACGACCAGACTATCCTTGAACCCGATCTTCTCGATTTTTGCAGATCGCGGACGCATCCATCGATGCTTCTTTGATGGAAAAGTTCTCGGGTTTCTGAGTTCCGGTCGGACAACCGCCCACCCGGAAGTTACTACTTCGTTATCTTTTCGACAGGACGAGCGCCAATGGGGTCATGAAACCAAAACAGGATCTGTCGCAAAGGTTCGGCGAGTTGGTGATTTTTGAGGCAGGAATAGGTTTCTTAAGGCAAGATCGCACTTTTTGGCAAGAAGGTGGTTTTTGCCATTCTTCAGGCAAAGCTCCCTCAGGGGCTAAAGCCTGCGCTCATTTCAACGCATTGACGGCACGACTGAAGCCGTGCCCTTTCAGAGCATCGAGTTGTCGAAGCATCGGCTTATTCAGCAGGTTCCCAAAGCCTGCCCGGAACGCGATCGGAGGGAACGCGCTTATTTGTTCTCGTTGCCGGTGAGGCGAAAGGTGATGGTTCCCCAGAAAAGGCGGGCACGCATCTGCACCGGGAGGTGACGCTCGTCATCGGTGTACCAGATCCAGATGTTGCCGCGATTTTTGACCACGCCGGCAGAGGCGGTGGGCTGCACACGCAGGGTTTTGAAGGCGCCGAGCGGCGTCTTGATCTCTTCGCGGCCTTCCACCTTCATGGTCACCGGCACGGTGTGCAGGGCGTCCACGACCGGAACCACGAAGGATTGGCCCAGTGCCATGGGCTGCGACGAGGCATAAAAAATCCCCGTCAGCAGGTCCGTCAGGCAGCCGGGGATTGGCAATTCCACATGCTTGGTCTGCCCGGTAACCAGGTTCTTGTCGTCCAGGATGGATTTGGATTGGGCGTAGTCCAGCTTGAGCGTGGAGTTGATCTGGCGGCGACCTTCGACGGTTTGCTTGTCGAACTCGTAGGTGCAGCCTTTTTCCCGGTCGAAGGTGGACTGGAAGCGGTCACTCACGTGGAAGACCAGGTTGAGGGCGCCGATGGTGTCAGCGTTGGCGGTGATCCGTTCCCGATCGCCCGCTGCCTCAAAGTGCAGAACGGCCGTCCCGGCGGGAAAGACACGCCAGTCCACCGAATACGTGAGGGTCTGTTTTTGCGGAAAGCTGAAGCCCGGGCGCGGCTGCGCCAGCGGGGCCACCTGCTGGCCATGAGCCATGGCTGCCAGGAACAGGACGCAAAGAATTGTTGCTGCGTGCGTGCGCGTCTTCACCGTCAGGCAGGGCTCCTTGATTAATTGACTGATTTTAGCGCAGGAAGCGCTCACCGCAGCCCGTGCACGAATGCACCGAGCGCCGGCCGCAAGAAGAGCAGACTGATGTACAACAATGCGGCCCCTATAAGAGCATTGTACTCGCGGTGCTTGCGATAGAGCGAAAGGGAAAAGGCTGCGCCGTTGGCTCTTTCACCTTTTGGACTGGGTTCCGGGATAAGCCGGGGAATCAGGCGGGGTACCCGGCGGCAATACTGTTCAAACTCTGGGAATGTGGCGCGCAGAAAACGCTCCTCCGAAGCGATGACCGGGACATAAATGGCAAAAAAACCAGCGGCCAGCACCAGCGCCACCAGCCAACTGAGCAGCGCCACCGCAAAACCGGCGGCAATGAGCATCGATCCCAGGTAGAGCGGGTTGCGGGTGTGCGCGTAGGGGCCGGTCACGGTCAGTTCGCTGTTCTTCTTCACATAGCCGGCGGCGTAGGCGCGCAGCCAGAGGCCGGGCAGCACCAGCGCAAGGCTCCACGCCACGGCGGCAGGCTGGGGTGCGCGCCGCCACAATTCAAATAGATAGAGGGCGGCGGTGAGAAAGCCCAGCGGCACGCGGATGCGGCGCGCGACCTGCTGCCAGCGGGCGATCCAATCCTGTTGGGGCTCAGATTGCGACGATTGAATTGGATCAGTCAACGAACCATCTCCTGGTGAACCGGGGCGATTGGGGTTCGGGGTATCCCAGGTTTCAAAATCGAGATCTGGGGCACCCAGCACGGTTGGATCATAAGTCGATCTCTGGATGAAGCAGTTCGTCGGCGGCGCGCAGCACGTCTTCCGGCAAGATGGTCAGCAGACCAGCCTCCGGCGCCGCGTAGCGGGTGTGGTCGCGGCGGCTCAGAGGGCTGCGCAGCACTTTAAATCTAGTCCCAAAGGGGCCGTTGCGGCTGGGATCGGTGGGTCCATAGATGCCCACCACCGGCCGGCCAAGGGCGCAGGCAAGGTGCAGCGGGCCGGTATCGCCGGCAATCGCCAGGGCAACCCGGCGGGTGAGGGCAACCAACTGATCGAGCGAGCCACGGAGCGCAGTGGCCGCGCCCCCGGTTCCATGGACGATGGCCTCAGCGAGCGGCTCCTCAGCAGGACCGGCGTTGACCAGCACACGCAGCCCGCGCGCGATGAGTTGCTGGGCGACGGTGGCGTACCGCTCCACCGGCCAGCGCTTGGCACCCCAACCGGCTCCGGGGTTGATGAGCACGGCTGGTTGGTTCGCGGAGGAGGCTAGGAATTCCTCGGCCCAGGCTTCGGCGGAGGGATTCACGGGCAGCCAGGGCTTGACGGGACTGAGTTCATCGCCAGCCACGGCCGAGGCCAGCTCCACGTCCTGTTCGATGACATGCGCGCCGCGGGTTTCAACGCGCTCAGTAAACAGCAAGCGCGCGGCGCGCTCCCGTGGCTCGTCTTCGCCGATGAGCCGCCGGCAGCCCGCGAGACAACCCACAACCGCCGACCGCAGCGCCCCTTGCAAATCGAGCACCGCATCATAGCCGCCAGCCCGAAGCGCGCTCCGCAAATGCCTGATTTCACGAATTGTTTTCAGGCTCAGCGGCGCTTTTCGCCACTCCTTGGTGGACGCGAAGTGGAGCTGGTCCACCAACGGCTGCCATGCGCCGCGGCCCGCGCCATCCTCAGCCGCCAGCAGCGCCCGCCAGCGCGGTTCCACCACCCAGTCGATTACCCAGCCGGGGTGGGTCTGCCGCAGCGCCGTTACCGCCGGCAATGCGTGCAGAATGTCGCCCATGGCGCCCAGCCGGACCACAAGCAAGCGATACTTGGACTGCGTTTGCAAGCGTCAATTTTCTCACAGGGCGGGGTCAGCCGGAGAAATGCGCTTCTTATTGGGCGAGTTCCCCCGCCGCCTGCGTGGTCCACCGGCTCCGAGTTGGGCCTGATATACCACGAAGCTCCCAATCACCACCGAAAGAGAGGTGAAAACCATCAACCAGAGACTGACCAGGCTCACCCGCATGACGGTAATCGATTTTGGGGTCCACAACCGATCCGCTTCATACGCAGCCGAAGCAAGGTCGTCCATGTCCAAGGATGGGCACTTTTCCTTGAAAACCAACTCAGCGTTAGCCGTGCAGACGTAACCCCTCACAAATCGCTCTTTCGTGGTGGGAACCCGAAATGTATAACCCGCATTCAGGGCGAGATAAGATATGCCAAACGCGATCAGTGCCAAGGTAGCAATCAGGATCGTACGATTCACCATGATCCGGCGGTTCGCCTTTATAAACTGGTAAACGACGATGAGGGCAACCAGTTCGGCGATCGAGGTGATCACGACAATCCCCTCAGGCCACGGCGGGGAAAGAGACGCAAGTTGAGCCGCAAAGGGGACGGCCGCTCCGCCGCCTGCCCAAAGCGCCAGGGTGCGAGACTCCTTCATGAGCCGCTTGAACCCATCCAGGCCTGTGTTCTTGTCCATTCTTGGAACCTCAGGGCTTTGTGAAAACCACAGACTGATCCTGCTTAAGCCGCCGAAAACTTAGTTCTCCCTGGCGAAGCTTTCCGTCGGGCCATCGCGCGATATAGAAGTAATCGCCGGCCACATAATCGAGTTTGCCATCGATTGCCTCATACCACCGGTCGCAATGCTCGACGTCGTTGGGATCCAGGTGTTGCGCCTCACATAGCTTGTGAAAGAAGGCCGACTGGAAAAAGACTCGACCATCCTTTGGCTCGACATGGACCTGGATACTGACTTCACCGGCCCCGCAGCCACCCTCGACGACCATGCGCGTCAAGCCCGGATTCGTCTTTCGCCTGTAATCATTCAGCAGTACGGCAAGTTTCTTTGCCGTCGCCTCGAAGTCCTTTTCGCTCGGCGGTTCCTCTGCGTCCCACTTTGCATTCTCGTCGGGTACAGCCTTGTCCTTGTCTGGAGCACTTGCCTCTTGTTTTGCATTCTCCTTCATGATCAGGTCAAATTGCCTGTTCTCGAAGTCATTCAAGGTGGGGAGCCAAACTGCCTCCGGATACCCAAGCTTCTCCAGGTCATGGTGCCAGATCATAACGCGCAGCGCCAACTGCCCTAGATCGGGCACAGGGTCGGGAGCCTTCCAGGGGTTGTCTCCCAAAAGCGTACCAACCTCCTGGCAGAGAAATAAGTCATAAGTCCCGCGGTCCTCCGGGGACGGGTTAGTTTCTATATTGGTATACAAATAATAGTCATGCGTGCCGATCATTCCTTGCCTGAGATCGAGCAGCGCGCGCTTAACCATGTAGTATTGCGATTTCGGGTTCTCTGTCAGGAGAGCGGATGAGGTTGTCGTTTGGGCCGCAGCAAACGGCGAGATAAGTGACAAGGCGCCAAAAAGCAGCACCCTGTAAATTACTAACTTGGTTTGGCCTCTCGCCTTATTCTCCATCGATCCTCCTTCGAAGCGGAACGATCTTGAATGAACCCGCACCCATTTCGGCCCAGCATAAGATTGATTTCCCGACAGATTGCGCAATTGTATTGGATTGTTGTAACTGGGTCAATTGCGGAAGCGTTACCAAATCCGAGGGTTGCGACCGGCTCCCACTATGAATCCTGTTTCAGGCGGTTTATCAGCCAATCGAGGGCCTCGTCCTGGTGCTCAATCTCGATGTGCAGGCCTGTGGTTTTGAGCGGGAGGGACTCGGGGAGTGCGACGGAAAGCTTGCCCAGCCGGACCCGGTCCTTCTCAGTGGTGAGGAATGCGGTGGTTCCGGTCTTGCGGGCAGCGGTAACCAGGCGCTCCAGGTCAGCGAGACTATAGCGGTGGTGGTCAGGAAAGGCGAGCCGGGCGCCGATGTGCAGACCGGCTGCTTCGAGTCCGGCAAAAAACTGCGCCGGGCGAGCGATTCCGCAGAAGGCGGCTACGGGACCATCGAGGACAGGAACAACCATTTTGCGATGCAACCGCCAGACCGGGCCCCCGAATCCCCAGACGCGCAGTTTTGACTCCAACTCCGCATCGTCGGCTGGAATTGCGATTACGCCGGCTCGACGGGCGGCTTGAAGCGGTTCGCGCAGGTTGCCCGCAGGAAGCAGACCATCCTGCCAGTCGTTGCGATCGAGCAGAAGAATGTCCACATCGCGATGGAGCTGGCGATGCTGAAAGCCATCGTCGAGAAGGTGAACGGCGCGATTCGCCGAGTCAGGCTGTGAGGCCTCGGCCATCAGCCCAGCCTGGTAGCGCCGTGCGGCTACATACACTTGAACCCCGGCTTCGCGTGCAATCAGAAGGGGCTCGTCGCCAAACTCTTCGGCGGTTCCGTCCGGGTTGACGCGGGCGGGAAGACGGCCTTGGCGTCCATAACCACGGGAGAGCACATCCACCGGAAGACGCCGCTGAGTGAGCGCTTTGGCCAGAGCAATGGTGAGCGGCGTCTTGCCCGAGCCTCCGGTGGAAAGGTTGCCGACGCTGACGACGGGTAAGCGCAGCCGCAGAACGGGTTCCCAGCCATTCCTGATGCGCAGGTTGCGCAGGGCAAGGCCGGCGGCGTAGAGCGGAGTGAGCGGAGCTAACCACGGGCGTCTCATGTATGTGTGCCCTCTTCGCCCAGTAGCTCTCGCAGCGCGTCCACACATCGGACGGTGGCTCCTGCCTGCTGATCGAAAACCTGTTTGGCCCGCGCCCCCATCGCCTGGGCTGCGGTGCGATCGCGCAGCAACCCGACAAGAGCCACGGCGAGATCTTGTTTGGCGGCGATGCGGACGGCGTCGTGCGTCCGCAGGTCGTCAGTGATGGAACGGAAGTTGGCGTAATGAGGGCCTATCGCGATGGGAACGCCGAACTGCGCCGGTTCCAGCGGGTTGTGGCCTCCGGCCGGAATCAGGCTGCCACCCACAAAGGCAACGGATGCAAGGGAATACACCGAAGCCAACTCGCCAATGGTGTCAAGCAGCACAATCTCGCCGGAGTCCAGCGGCTTGAGCGCGACGGCTGGCCCCGAACGCGGCTCTGCCCGCCAATCGGACCGCTTGACCCAAGAAAAGCCGGACCGCGCTAGAAGCGCCGCTACAGCCCCAAACCGCTCGGGATGGCGGGGCGCCAGAACAAGAACCAGCCGCGGATCGGCCTCGAGCAGGCGCGGCCAGGCTTCCAGCAGAGCCGCCTCTTCGCCTTCCAGCGTGCTGCCGGCCACAATCAGGCGCATATCCGGAGCCAGAGCTTTCAATTGACGGGTGGCGTCGGCCTCCTCGGCTGCGCGGACGTCGAATTTCAGATTGCCGGAGACCGAGACGCGCTGCGGCCGGCAGCCGATGGCCTTGAGCCGCACGGCATCGGTCTCGCTCTGCGCCAGAACCCGGCTGAGCCGCCCCAAAAACGGCTTCCACAGCCAACGCAGCCGCCGGTAGCGCGGCCAGGAGCGGTCGGAGATGCGGGCGTTCACCACGGCCACGGGAATTTGGCGGCGGAAGCAGCCACTGAGCAGGTTGGGCCAGAATTCGGTCTCGGCCAGAACGAGCAGCCTGGGCCTGAGGGCATGCAAATAGGCTCGCACGGCCCAGGGCAGGTCCAGCGGGCAATAAAAGACCCGGCTCCGCCCGAACCGCTCGCGCGCCAGTTCCTGGCCGGTGCGGGTGGTGGTGGAGATGGCAATGAAATATTCAGGCAGCGCGGCATCCAGCGTCTTGACCAGCCGGCTCACGGCGAGCACCTCGCCCACGGAGACGGCGTGGACCCAGATCAGAGGCCGGTCGTCCTTTGCGCCGCCGGGGCGCTGCCCCTGGAACAGCCCGCCGCGGCCTGCCCGCACCCAACCGAGGCGCTCCAGAAGCCCCTCGCGGTACTTTTGCGTCGTAGCCATGCGCCACAGCCACCACGGCGTTCCAGCCACCAGAGCCACCAGCAGCGCCAGATTATAGAAAAACAGTATCATGCGTGACGGAATTTGCCTTCCCCCGGTCTAACCCTCAAATGATACAGTCGAGCACGATGAGAACCCCGCGGGCAGTTCCGCTGTTCTTGCTTTGGCTGGCGCTGCCGGCCCTGGCCAGTGATCACACACCGCCTCCCGTGCAGCCGGCTACCTCCTTTGCCGCGGTCGAGGTGCACGAAGACGAAAAGGTAGCCATCGCCGCTGAACCCTATGACACGCGCGAGAAGGAAGCCATCTTTCGCGTCGACTATCTCGGCCACGGTATCATGCCCGTGCGGCTGATCGTGACCAACAACAGCGAACGGCCCATCAGCCTGCGCGACGCGCGAATCCTCTTCCAAACCGCCGGGGGCGACAGAATTCAGGCTGCCGAACCCGAGGACGTGGAACGGCTGATGACCAAAAAGGAGCGGCAGGGCTCCAAAATCCCGATGCCCGGCCCCATCCCTTCCATCAAGCTCAAGCCCAAGGCCAGCGACAAAGAGATTGAGCAGGACTTTGACACCTTCGAGTACCAGGCCCTGGTGGTTGAACCTCACACCACACGCGCCGGATTCCTGTTTTACGACGTCTCCCAACTCGATAACGCGCTCCGCGGCGCCAAGCTTCATCTTCACGCACTGCGCGACGCCGACGGCAACCAGCTTTTCTATTTCGAAATTCCCTTCGACAAGTACCTTAAATCCAAGTCAAGCCAGATGAATTAGGAGTAGTAGGTCCGTCTGAAAGAGCTAATCCGCAGGGAGCTTTGCCTGTAAGGTTCTTCTTGCCTAAGAAATCGAGTTTCTGCCGAGGAAGTTACCAATCCACCAAGGCCCTGCTCCGGAGTCTGCTGCGATTTCAAGAGCTCATCCGCTCCAGTGCCGCTGAAATGATGAATGGATGGTCACTGCCGAATGGGCGGTGATCCACCGGGAACCCTGGATCGCGTCTTGGCAATTCTCGATGAGCGCGTTGGCGATTTGGCGCTCGTCCTGATACGTGATGAATAGTTCCCAACCGGGGTAGGCACAAGTCACCATCGGCGACTATGCGGCCAGGTGGCTGGCATCCCATTTGTCCGTGAGCGATTTGGCATCAATTCAGGGGCATCACTACGGAGAAACGCGTTCCTAGGTGTTGGTCGATACGCAGCGCTAGAACGGCCACGCCCGTTTTAGCCGGGTCCACGTCTCCGTGGCTCGGTTCAACGGTTCTTGAAGAAATTCTCTGGCCACAGGAACTCAGGCAAATGCTGACGGACCAAGCGCGCTTGTTCATGATACCCCCTCAGCTCAAGCTCCCTCAAAAAGACCGGCCATGGGGGAATATTGCTTCTGTATACGTTTGACGAAGAAGTGGACATTCCACCGCCGGAAGACGATGACAAGCCCCCATATTGGGACGTTGATAGGCCGCCATATTGCGACGTCGAGAGGCCCCCGTATTGGGAGGTTGATAGGCCGCCGTACTGCGATGTTGACAGCCCCCCATATTGCGACGTGGACATTCCGCCATACTGTGAGGTGGACATTCCGCCGTACTGCGATGTTGATGCACCACCATACTGCGAAGTGGACATTCCGCCACCCTGAGAGGTGGACAGTCCGCCGCCCGAGGATGTGCTCAGATTGCGCGGCCAAGTCCTAAGGTTTGGAATGATCGTTCTGCCCATAGAGCACTTTCCTCCCGTTGTGACGAGTTCGTTGTCGTCTTTATCGTGATCTCCCGCCCGGTTCCCCGGCTAGCGGAACTGACTGAAGGTCTTCAATAGCTTCATAGTCGATTCGTATTCGAGTTTGTCACCCTCGAATTCGCACCGATATAGCCCTTGAAGATTCGACGGCAATGCCACGCCTTTTTCGACCAGTAGGATTATCTTCTTGCCGTACAAAGCCATTGCAGCGCCAATCTCTATCAGAACGTTGTCATTCAGCTTTGTGTGCTCGTTTCCGTCCGGATCGAGATATTTGCCTTCTCCGCCCACATGGATGATGCCGGCGGCGCACGACCGCATATCCTCGAAAACTTTTTCGGGGACTGAAATCGCTGTCGCCTCGCGCTCGACCGAAACCACGGGGGTGAACTTGCCGAACTCCAGCAGTTCCTTGATTTGCGTCACGATTGCCCGCTGCTTGCCGTGGGAAATGAAAACGTGGTCGGCCTTAGGATCGAATGCTGCCGACGGCGGCGCTAGTCTAGTGGGCGGCAGCGCGGCCGGAGCGGCCTGACCTGCACCGACTGGCAACTCGTCGTGTTGGTCATCTTCCGGCAGGGCCGGCGTCGCCGCCGGGGCGGGAACACCTGGCGAGTCCAGATTGACGAAGAGACCTGTCGGGGTATCGCGGATCACGCCAGCGTACTTTCCGTTTTCCTTGATGATCTGTAGAGCGCTTCCGACGCGGTCACTGGGAATTCCCTGACCTTTAAGAACGTTAGCGCCGATGATTTCGTTCGGGAATTTGGCTCGCCGGTATTTCTCGAAGAATTCCTTCATCAGGCGTGGCTTCATGATCGCTTCTCGCCGAGCGATTATGTCCGCCCCATCTTCCTCGGGTGCTACGAGCTTCTTGCCGAGATCGGTGATCGTTATGGCGTTGGCCTTCCAGCCGCCCGCTGTCAAACCATAGGCGATCGACGCGCCGGCCAAGGACGGCCAGGCGCTGCTGGTGGGGCTTATACCAATCGCGAGGGCTACGTCTGGCGGAGATCCACCTTCACCCGCAAAATTATCGACAATGGCAGCAGCAATCTTCTGTGCCTGCTGAAGGCTGACCAGTGGAAACTCAGACTGCTTGAAGTAATTGCGGCCTGCCCCTGTTGGTGTGGGAACAGCGCTCTTTGCTACGACAGCTTTCTTAGTCGACGCTTTCTTCGCAGGTTTGGTCGAAGCCACTAGGGTCTCCTTAGCGTGACATCTCTACTGAGGATAACGCATTGATAGTAGCGCAATTGATCGGCAGATGGCGACGAATCAATCTCGCGCTACCCCTCAGAGTCCCTATAAGTCGGCGAGTGTTTACAAATCCAGTCCACCTGTCCGTAGAACGGGCTAGCCTGACAAATGCGTCTGGTTGTCCGTTGTCGATAACAGGGCAACGCACTCACTGAGGCGCATTATTGATCTCTACTTTTCGAGTTCCGGGCATATCGTCGGCCATCCGGCAGTTACTGTTCTGTTGGCAGGGTCTTTGGTTGTCCCAAAGGCCCTGCTCAACAAGTCTCCATCTTACTTAGAAGCTGTTTCATAAGCGGCACGACTGAAGACGGGCGGCGTGGCGGTGATCTTCGACTACAAACACATGCGGGAATATGCAGGGGAGTTCGCGAAAGCTGGCCTGGCGGTGGAGATGTGTCCGCTGGACTGGACCGGCACGTTTCCGCCGCTGCGGATTCTGCTGGCGCGAAAATCGGCGTGAAGCGGGCGGCGGCTGCGGGCGCTACTCGTAGTAAGTGGCCGTGGTTGTGTCCGTCTCCCAGATGGTGCAGTCCTTCACGCGCACGCGGCCCTGGGTCATTTCAGCGAGCTGCTGGTTGGTCTGGTCGTAGAAGTATTTGGCTATGTTTTCAGCCGAGGGGTTGAGCACCGTGAACGGCTCAAGATCATTGAGCATCTGGTGGTCAATGCGCTCGATGGCCGGGCGCAGCACATGCTTGAGCAGCTTGAAGTCGAGCAGCAGGCCAGCCTCATCGAGCGCGGGCCCGGCCAGGGTCACGCGTACCTTGTAGTTGTGCCCGTGCGGGTTTTCGCACTTGCCTTTGTAGTGACGAAGATAGTGACCGGAGGAGAAACCGGCCTCCACGGTGACTTCATACATTGGCGTCTGGTCAGTCCAATCAGGGGAAGAGTCCCAAATTTGATTCTAGTGCCTTTGGCCCCGGTGTTTGCCACCCCGCCGACGAAGACCTATCGGCGGGGGCCCCGGCATTTCCACCCCGCCGACGAAGACCTATCGGCGGGGGCCCCGGCATTTCCACCCCGCCGACGAAGACCTATCGGCGGGGGCCCCGGCGTTTGTGCCGCGCGGCCAGACGGGCAGCTTCGCTGCGCCGGTCCACCTGCTCAAAGAGGTGGCTCATGACGCCGATAAGCGCCGAAACCAGGCCGAAAAGCACCAGAAACAGGGCCAGGGTGCGCCACAGCGATGCGTTGGCCGGCAGCCCCGGCTGAAAGCTCGAAGGCACCAGCGCCATACCTCCCGAGATCAGCGCGAACAGCGCCAGCGCGGCGGCCAGGATGTAGAAGCTGCGGGACATACATGGGGAAGCGGAGAAAAAACCGCTGAACCTGTTGCGATTCTAGAGCATCTTTCGTAAGCCGGGATTGGACATAGCGCAAAATGGGCACAAGCTATACTGTTTGCTTGGCCATGCATCGAACGATCGCACTTGCGCTGACGATGATCTTCAGTTGGATGCTGATCGCGCCCATCTTTGGCCCCGACGTCGACGCAAAGCTTCCCCCATGCTGCCGCAGGAACGGCAAGCATCACTGCATGATGCATGTGATGGGACGGCTCGGCAGTAACCGGGCGGGCTTGGCATCCGTCTCGGAAAAGTGCCCGTGCTTCCCGGCAAGTACCTGCGCGGTTCATCCGCAGCGGTTCAAGCCAGAAGCCGGGGAACGGTTCTACGCCGAGATTGTCCGTCATCCAGCCTGCGCCCAGCAGACTGAGGCGCTGTATCGCATCTCCATCCTCCGCAGCCATCAAAAGCGCGGTCCTCCATCTCCTCTCGCCTGACAACTTGCCGCGCTTTGCGAATGGGATTGCCGTTGCTCATTCGGTCCTGTTGTCTTGTGCGTTCTGAGCAGGAGAAGATTCAATGAAAGGCAAGCTATTGCTGGCGTTGTTGCCAGCCGTCTGCCTATGCTGGCAGACGATCCCGATCCATGCCATGCTTAGCCCAGGAGCCAGCACTGCCCGCGTTGCCGAGAGGACGCTGGCGCAGAGCCAATCCTCTATTGGCGCATCCGGCAGCCCCCATGCAACCAGCCGCATCGCCGGAGCACTGACGGACCCCTCCGGCGCAGTTGTCCCAGGAGTGAAGATAGAGCTCAGGAACTTGGCTTCGGGAATCAGGAAATCAGTCTTCACCGATATGCAAGGCCGCTTCGTCTTTGATGGCGTTGCCGCAGGCCGCTACCAGCTGACCGCCCAGGCAAGAGGTTTCGAAATCGCAGTCATTTCTGATCTTGCTGTCACCGCGGGTAGCGAGGCAAGCGTAAATATAACCCTGAAAATTGCACGAGCAAAAACCGACGTCGAAGTAAAGATTCCGACCATCGGCGCGGGCACTGCAACACCGCGCACGATAGGCGAAAGCGACAAGGCGCGAAGCCGCAACTCAGCCGAGCTGCTGGGAGATACGCCTGGGGCCAGCCTGCGGGAAAACGGCCAGCTTGCCAGCATCCCGTTTCTTCATGGTTTGGGAGACGAACGTATGAAGACGGTGGTCGATGGCATGACGGTCTCCTCAGCCTGCCCCAACCATATGAACTCCCCGCTTTCTTACATCGCCTTATCCCAAGTAGCCCAGGTAACCGTGATGGCCGGCATTCCGCCGGTCAGTCTGGGCGGCGACAGCCTTGGGGGAACGGTGTCAGTGGAATCCCGCCAGCCCGTCTTCGCCAGTTCCGGTGAACGGCTGTACGAGGAAAATGCATCCTCGGGTTTTTATGGCAGCAACGGCCGGAACTATGGCGGTTCGCTGTCAGAGTGGGTCGCAGGGCGCAACCTGGGGCTCGGCTACGCCGGATCGTGGGCCACGAACGACGATTACACCGACGGCAGCGGCCACAAAGTAACTTCCACTTACGCCCAGAGCACAGACCACACGATAACCCTGGCGGCACAGGACGCGGGCAACCTTGTGGTCCTTCAGGCCGGACTGCACCACACGCCTTATGAGGGCTTCGTGAACGCACAGATGGACATGGTGCGCAATTATGCGGAGTCGCTCAACCTCCATTACCGGAGAAGATTCGAGCGCGGCGTACTCGACACGCATGTGTACTGGCAGGGCGCCTGGCACTCGATGAATATCGGCAGGGATAAGTCGACCTTTCCGATGCCCATGACGATGCCGATGAACACGCATGGAAGGGACCTGGGGTATTCAGTGAAGCTGGAACTTCCACTCTCTGACCGGCACACTTTGCAGATGGGAAACGAGCTACATCGCTTTGTCCTCGACGATCGATGGCCCGCCGTTCCCGGCACGGCGCCCATGATGGGACCCAATACCTTCGTCAGCATCAATGACGGCCGGCGTATCCGGGTGGGAAGCTTCGCTGAGTTGGCCAGCAAGTGGAACCCACAATGGACCACGCTCCTTGGCTTGCGCAACGATACAGTCTGGTCGAATGCCGGGCCGGTGCAGGGTTATTCGGAAATGATGTATGGCGCTGACGCCGACGCCTTTAACGCACTGAACCGCGCACACACCGACGTCGATCTCGATGTCACGGGGATGGCACGCTACGAACCGAACGCATCCAGCGCCTACGAGTTTGGCTACGCGCGCAAGAACCGCGCGCCCAACCTTTACGAGCGCTACGCCTGGTCGACCAGTTGGATGGCCAGCAGTATGGTCGGGTGGTTTGGCGACGGCAACTCTTATGTAGGCAACGTGAGCCTCAAACCAGAAACGGCCAACACCGCGAGCGGCACGGCAAGCTGGCGTGGCTTGGCGCGTAGACAATGGGAGGTCAAGCTCACTCCCTATCTGACCTACATCCATAACTATGTGGACGTGGATACGCTGGCCACCACAACCTACGGCATGAGCACCTTTGCTCAACTGCGGTTTGCCAACCACAACGCCCGCATCTACGGAGCTGATTTCTCCGGCATCGGCTCGCTCTGGAGCAGCGGCAGGTTTGGCGAGGCCAAGATCAACGCCGTGGCTGGTTGGCTGCACGGGGAGAGGCTCGACACATCGACCGGACTTTACCAGATGATGCCGTTCAACGTCCGTGTGGCTTTCGACGAGAAGCTCAAGGGATGGACAGCCGGCCTCGGAGTCCAGGCAGTGGATCGGAAATCCAGCGTCGATATCCATCGCTATGAACAGGTCACACCGGGATACGCGCTCTTCAACCTGCACTCCAGCTACCAATGCGGACACCTGCAGGCAAACGTGGCAGGCGACAATCTGCTGAACAAGGACTACGAGCTGCCGATGGGAGGAGTGAACCTCGACGACTTCATGGCCAGCGGCTGGATGAGCCAGATCAAACCGCTGACGGGCCGGGGACGGTCGTTCTATGGGAGCCTGAGGGCCCAGTTCTGACACTCCGCTGTGGTTTCAGGCGGAAAGCGCCACACTGTCGACCAGCACGACTCCTGCGTCGGAAAACTGCCTCTCGATCCTGGCCACCGAGCCGTTCCGGTCGATGGCGCGGCAGGCATCGCGCAAAATGACAGCCGACAGGCCCAAACGCCGCGCATCGAGGGCCGAGTAGCCCACGCAGAAATCGTAGGCAAGCCCGGCCAGGAACACGCGCATCAGGTTCCGCTCGTCCAGATAGCCGCCAAGCCCGGTCGGCGTGGCGCGGTCGTTCTCAAAGAACGCCGAATAGGAATCGATCTGCGGGCGGAAGCCTTTGCGCAGAATCAGCTCTGATTGCGGCAGACAGAGCGCCGGATGGAACTCCGCGCCCTTGCTGCCCTGAATGCAATGGTCGGGCCATAGGGTCTGCATTCCGTAGTTCAGCTCAATTGTCTCGAACGGCTGCTTGCCGGGGTGGGCAGAGGCGAAGGAAGAGTGGCCGGTGGGGTGCCAATCCTGGGTGAGAAGGATGTGCTCAAACTTCAGCGCGGCTTGATGGATTGCGTCGATGATGAGGTCGCCGCCCGGCACGGCCAGTGCCCCGCCGGGACAGAAATCGTTCTGCACGTCGATGACTACGAGGACGTCCTGGGGGGTGATGTTCATAGAGGCTACGATAGCTGCTTTCCATGAGTTTTAGTAGCCGATGGCGGTTAGTATCGCTGCGCTGAGGTAGAGTTCTGTCCGGATGGGCTCTGGACTTCTCGACTGGCGAGAACAGCCCAACGCGCTCACTGATCTTTTATTGCCATGTTTTTGGCGTTCCGGGTGTGTGGTCGGCAAGCCGGACAAACTTTGGAGTTAGATCATCTACTTCTTCAACGGGTCACTTAGACCTGGGTTCGAAGAAGGCTTCCACATCCGTGATGGTTGCGGTCATGCGGTAGGGCGGGAGGCTCTGGAGAAAGGTTTGGCCGTAGCGCTGGCGGCGGATGCGGGGGTCGAGCAGGACCAGGACGCCGCGATCTTCGAGGGAGCGAATGAGACGGCCGAAGCCCTGCTTCAATGTGAGAACGGCTGCCGGAACCTGGTAGTCGTTGAATGGCTTGCCGCCCGCCTCTTCAATGGCTTTCATGCGGGCCTGGACTACCGGATCACTGGGTACGGCGAAGGGCAAGCGGTCGATGATGACGCAACTGAGCGCCTCACCCTGCACGTCCACGCCCTGCCAGAAGCTGGCCGTGCCGAACAGTACGGCGTTGGGCGTGGCCCGGAACTCTTCAAGCAGCGCCTTGCGCGGCGCGGTGCCATGCAGCAGGATGGGAAAGTCCAGAACCGGCATGAGGCGCTCGTAGAGATCGCGCATCTGGCTGTAGCTGGTGAACAGGCAGAAGGCGCGGCCGCGGGTGATTTCAAGCACGCGCCGGATGCAGCGCGCGGCGGCCTCGGGAAACTCAGGGGCGCGGGGATCGGGCATCTCCGGCGGCAGGTAGAGCAACGCCTGCTCGCCATAGCGAAAGTGCGACGGCACCACCAGCTCGCGCGCCTCGGCGAGGCCCAGCCGCCTGCGCATGTGCTCGAAGCCGCCCTGGACGGTGAGCGTGGCCGAGGTAAGCACCACGGTGGGAATCACTTCAAAAACCCGCTCGGCCAGCAACTCGGAGACATCAATGGGCGTGGCCAGCAGGAACGTGGTCCGCGACGCACTGCGCGCGGCGGACCTTTGGACGGAGGTTGCGGCCGAGTTGGACCACGCGCCGGACGACGCTCGCCGCTCCATCCAATAGACCATGTTGTGGGCGTTCGACTCGAGCAGGAATTCAAGCTCAGAACGCAGCCGGGCGACGCGCTTCTTCAAGCCGGGCGCTTCGTCGATGCCTTTGAGGTTCTCCAACTCCGCTTCAAGGCGCCGGAGCGTGGCGCGGACCGCGATGTAGAGGTCGCCCTGGGTTTCAAGGAACTCCTCGCGTTCAGTGAAAGGCTGGCGTCCGTCGCCGGTCATGGGCAGTCCGGCAAAGAACATGCGGGCGCGCTCGCGGAGTTGCTGCGTGGCGGCGGGCAGGCTGTCGGCGCCTTCCTTTCCGCGCAACAGGGCATCGGTGTCGCGTGCCAGCTCCTCAAAACGCACATTGCTTACCGAAAGCCCGAAATAATTTGAAGCTACCTCTTCCAGTTCGTGCGCCTCGTCAAAGACCACCGCCGCGGCTTCAGGCAGGACCCCCGCATCGGGAGCGCCCGCGGCTTCAAGCTTCACCGACAGGTCGGCAAAAAACAGATGGTGGTTGACGATGATGATGTCGGATTCCAGCGCCTTGCGCCGCATCTCGGTGATAAAGCAGCGATGATAGTCAGGACAAGTTGACCCCAGGCAGGCCTCGGTGCGCGCGTCCAGCTTGTTCCACAGGGCGCTGGACTCGGGCATTCCCGACAGTTCGGCACGATCGCCGGTCTCGGTGGTCTGCTCCCACTCGGCGATCTGATGGAACTGGTCGATCTCCTCAAGGCCGGACAGAATCGGCTGGTTGCGCAAGGCGACCAGCTTGTGGCGGCACAGGTAGTTTGCCCGACCCTTCATGTAGCAGACGCGCAACTCGCCCAGCAGCGTTTCGAGGAAAGGAACGTCGCGGAAGTAGAGCTGGTCCTGGAGGGCCTTGGTGCCTGTGGAGACGATGACGCGCTGGCCTGTGCGCAAAGCGGGCAGTAGATAGGCCAGCGTCTTGCCGGTGCCCGTTCCGGCCTCGACGATCAGGTGACGCCGCTCCTCGAGCGCCCGCTCCACGGCCTTCGCCATTTCCAGTTGGCCGGGGCGGTACTCGTAGGGCAGCGCCGAACGCGCCAGGATTCCGCCGGGAGCGAAGAACTCGTGCAGCGTGGGCAAGGCGCGGGTTGAAGTATCGCTGGCGGGCATCGGAGGCCGGGTGCTTTACCCATCATAGTGATGCGGCCGGCAAACTGACGGTGCGCGGGCGGCTTCCGGTGCGGCGATTCCGCAGGATTCAGCCTGGCAGGCTCTCCGCCGTGGTGGGATCGATGATCGTGATTACCTGCGACACGCTGTTGGCTGGAAAGCCGCCCATCCGCGCGTGTTCACGCACCATTTCTTCGTTTGGCGCGATGTAGACGCAGTAGATTTTGTTCCGGGTTACGTAGCTGTGCAGCCACTGAATTTGCGGGCCAAGATTCCGCAGAACACTGCAAGATTTTTCTGCCACGCCCTGCAACTGCTGAACCGACATGGAACCGGCTCCCGGAATCTCGCGTTCAATTATAAATTTCGGCATGGGACAACCTCCTTCTGACGGGGAATTGCCGTAGTTTATACAGACTCCGAGTGGATTGTGTAGAGAAATGTGGCCTGCGGCAGTGCGAAACCAGGGGATGGTTGCAAGCCGCAACCGATAACCCCCTTGCAGATAGCATTCTGGAAAGCCGGCCGGCTGCCGCAGGGTAGGGCGGAACCTGAGTCAATGTGCCCTTATGGAGGGTTTTCAGAGTAGCTTTTTCCTGAGGAATGAGCTTGTTCGGGGAAACGCCTAACTATCGCGCCTGGATTGGCGTTGCCGGGTGGACTAAGCTGGAATTACGTATTCCGCTGCTCAGCCGCGATCGGATCTTCGAATTGCCTGGTATAAGACGGATTTGGGATTGAAGCGAATCTGAAACGGATGTGCGCCGTTGGGCCTCTCCCCCTTAGGGGCGAACGGCGACTGGAGACAAGTTTTGGCAAAGTATCGCAGATCGGTAGTTCCCGGCACGCCGGGTGCCGCGGCGCTGCCGCTGGTGGCCATTGTGGGCCGGCCCAATGTGGGCAAATCTACGCTCTTCAACCGGCTCACGCGGAGCCGCCGCTCCATAGTTGGAGATGAGCCCGGCATTACTCGCGACCGCATCTATGGCGAGTATGAATGGGCCGGGCGGCAGTTTCGCCTGGTTGATACAGGCGGCATTGTACCCGATGATCCGGAACTGATTCCCACCGAGATTTACAACCAGGCCAAGGTGGCGCTGGAAGAGGCCGACGCGCTGATCCTGGTGGTGGATGCGCGGACTGAGTTGGCCAGTCCCGACTACGACCTGGTGAAGCTGCTGCTGCGCAGCCGAAAGCCCGTGTTTCTGGCGGTGAACAAGGTTGAGGGCGAGGCGATGGCCATGGCCGCCGAGAATTTTAGGCAGTTGGGCATCCGCAATGTGTTTCCCATCAGCTCAGAGCACGGACTGGGCATCGGCGACCTGGTGGAAGCGATCGCCAAAGCGATTCCGGCACCGGCAGAGGCTGTGTTGACCGAGGAGGAAACCCTGGCCGCGCAAGAGGCCCAGGAAGCCGCGGAAGCGGATGCGGGTCCGGCGGAAGAGGGGGACGAGGAACTTCGCCCGCTGCACCGCACCCACGGCGAGTTCGAGGTGCATGAGACTTCCATCGCGATCATCGGACGGCCGAATGTGGGCAAATCCACACTGTTGAATGCGTTGACGGGAACTTCGCGAGCCATCGTTTCGCCTGTCGCCGGAACTACCCGCGACGCGGTGGACGAAGTGGTCGAGTTCGAGGGCAGCCGGTTGCGCTTTGTGGACACGGCTGGCATCCGCCGCAAGGGCAAGACCCACCTGATGGCCGAGAAGATGAGCGTGGTGATGGCGCGGCGACACCTGGAGGCCGCGGACGTGGCTCTGCTGGTGCTGGACGCCGTGGACGGCGTAACCGCCGCCGACGCCACCATTGGCGGCTACGCCCACGAGAGCGGCCGCAGCGTGATCATCCTGGTGAACAAGTGGGACGCGGTAACCACGGGCCGCACCGACGGCAAGCCGCCCGCCGACCGCGAGATTTTCGAGAGGCAACTGCGCTCGGTGCTCAAGTATCTGAACTATGCGCCGGTGATCTTTCTCTCCGCGCTTGAGGGAACCGGCATGGGCAGGGTGCTGAACGAGGTAAAGGCAGTGGCCGCCGAGCGGCGCAAGCGCGTCTCCACCGGCCAGATGAACCGCTTCCTCGACAAGATCGACTTCCAGCGCGCGCCGATGCCCATGGCCAAGCGGATTCGCATCTTCTACATGACGCAGGCCGCTGTGGCGCCGCCCACGTTTGTGCTGTTTACCGACCGCGACGTCAAGCTGCACTTCAGCTTCGAGCGCTTCCTCGAAAACCAGATTCGCGAGGCTTTCGGCTTTCGAGGAACGCCGATCTGGTTCAAGGTGCGGGCACGGAATGCGGCGAAGAAGGAAGAGTAAAGCGCATCGCGGCCGGGAGTGGGAATATCCCTGGCGCAGTAAAAACCAAGGGGGCAGAGTGCGAGTCTGCCCCGCGGTTCCCGGCTACTTCACCACCACGCGCAGCTCCTTACCCTCGTAACGGATTTCCTTGTCTGCAACGGTGGACACCTGCGCGCCGGCTCCATGCTTGCCGTCCACCAGAATCGCACGGAAGTCGCGGACTGGCAGCATGCCCGGATACGTTCCCTGGCGCGCGCCGATGGTCAGCGTGCCCGTTGCATCGTCCCAGTGAATCGGCGTGATGGCGTGTACGCCCTTTTCGTAGGCATAGCTGTCGCCCTCGTCCTCGTAGAGATCGAAACTTCCGTCCGCGCCGCGATAGATGCGCAGCTCGATGGGCGCAGCCGGCTTCTCACCAGCGTACTCGATCGCGGGCCCCATGGGCAGAATGGCTCCGGCGCGGACGTACAGAGGTATGCGCTCAAGAGGCGCCGGCGCGAGAATGCGTTGGTCGCCTTTCAGCTTTTCGCCGCTCCAGAAGTCGTACCAAGCGGCCGCCGGAGGAAGATATAGAAAACGGCTCGTCGCGCCCTCGGTCGTTACCGGATTCACCAGGATGGACGGCCCAAACAGGAACTGATCGCCGATGTCGCGCACGTTCGTGTTCGTGCGCCAATCCATCACCAGCGGACGCTGCATCGTGTAGTCCTGGCTGGTCACGCGCCATGCCAGCGAGTAGATATACGGCAGCAAACGGTAGCGCAGTTTGTCATAGGCAATGAGCGTGGGCGTCTGATCCCCGTAACTGAATACTTCGTTGGTGTTATTCGAGCGATGCCCGTGCGTGCGAAAGATGGGGCAGAACGCGCCAAACTCATACCACCGCGTGTAGAGCTCCTGATAAGTTAGATCGCGCGTATCGCGCTCCAACGGCCATCCGTAGCCCGCGATATCCGTGGTCCAGTACGGTATCCCCGACACGGCAAAATTCAAGCCCGCGGGAATCTGCCGCGCAAGCGTCATGAATGTGCCATAAACATCGCCCGACCATGTCGTCGCCGCGTTGCGCTGCTGACCCAGAAAGGCTGAGCGCGTCAGGATGAAGACGCGCTTCTTCTCCGTTGTGGCCCGCCAGTGCTCGTAAATGCCCTGCGTATGAAGAAGCGGAAAGACGTTGGTATAGCGCGCGCCGTTGCCGATGGAAAGCCGGCGGTCAAAGAGTGCCGTATCGCTCTCGCCGTTCGACGTTTCGGGCTCTGAGCTATCCAGCCAGAACCCATCCCATCCCTGAGCAAAAATCTTGCCCACCAGCAGATCCCAGTACGCATCGCGCGCTTTGGGATTGGTCGCGTCGTAGTCCGGCGTGCCGGGAATCGTGTATCCCTCGTCCTTGAGTTGCTGGAAGTTCTTCGACTCCGGATCCATGACCGCCCAAACGGAGATCATCGCGTGCACATGCTCGTCATGGAGTTGTTTCAACGCTCCCGGAACATCGGGATGGGGTTTCAGGTACTCGCCGGTATACTCCGGGTCACCCTGGTGCTTCCACCAGAACCAATCCTGCACAATGAAGTCCAGCGGCACATGCTGCGCGCGGTATTCACCCGCAATGTCAAGCAGTTGCTGCGCTGATCTATAGCGGTCTTTCGACTGCACAAAACCGTAGGCCCACTCGCCATAGAGCGGCGCGTGCCCCGTCATCTGGCGATACTGGTGAACAACCTGATCGATCTCAGGACCGTAAAAGAAGTAGTAGTCGACTGCGTCCGCCGCGACTGTCGATAACGTCATCTGAGTGGCAAATCGATTGTCAAAGTAGGACAGGCCCGCTGTGTTCCACAAGATCCCGTAGCCATTCGACGAAATGAGCATTGGCAAGGCGACGTCGGAGTTGGCTTGACCCAGTTCCACCACCGTGCCGCGGTAATTGAATACGCCGTTCTGGTGCTGGCCAAGTCCATAGAAGCCTTCACGCGCCTCGGCCGTGAAGCGGTCGTCGACGTGATATACCTTCTCGCCGTTGATGGTATCGGCCACGTAGCCTCGCGGGCTGAATCCCCGCTCTGCCAGCAGCATCTTACCCGCGGCGTCCTCGAAAACCAGATTGCCCTCCGTGAGTCCGATGGTCACTTTCAGCGCCGAGGTGCTCACGGTCACGTTTTTCTCGTCTTTCAGGAACTCGAACTGGCCCGGCTGACAAGAATTTACAATCCAAGGCTGCTGCGGAGATGCGGCCGCCGGATCGCCAGGACCCGCAACAATATGAATCGCCGTGGCGCTGCAAACGGTCAGATGCAGCGTCTCATCGCCGTTGTGCATTACCACGCCGTCTGGCTGCCGCTCCACAGTGATCGCGGCCGAAGCTGGGAGAACGCCCAATGTGCACAGGCACAAAAGCAGAGTGAACGAAACCAAGGTCGATAAAGCAACGGTCTTCTTTTTTGAACGCATAAAAATTGGCTTTCCCTCGTCGGTCAACAGAGTACATCAGGAGGTGGCTCCGCAGACAGAAAGCGCCGTTGTGCCAGACGGGACAACGGCGCATCTTCCTTTTCAGCGGTGCGGGTTCATAGCGGCACAGATTGAGCCAGGGGACGAGGCAAATCCCCATGGCGGCGAGGGCCGGATGCTGCATTGTGCGTTTCCTGCATCTGCCAGGGCTAGAGCGGTTCTCCAATTCACGTGGAGTTTTCGGCATCGTGCAGGGCGGCTTTTTCTTAAGGAAAAAGCCACTCAGCAGTGGCGATTTCCTTCTACAGCAACTGGAGAACCGCTATAGCTGAACAGAACGTCATCCCACGACTGCGCTTCGTCCCACATTGGCGTCGGTTCGAAATATCCCGTGCCGGGTTTCAGATGGCGCTTCAACTCGTCGTCGTTCAGCGTAATTCCGAGACCGGGGGTGTCCGGTACCTTGATGAAGCCCTTGTTGATGATGGGCTTCTCAATTCCCGTAACCAGGTCCTGCCAGAAAGGCACGTCGAGCGAGTGGTTCTCAAGCGCGAGGAAGTTGCGCGTAGCCGCGGCGCAGTGAACGCTCGCCATGCAACTAACCGGTGTCCCAGCAAAGTGCATCGCCATCGGCACGCCATAGCGAAAGGCCATGTCACCGATCCTGTGCGTTTGCAGAATGCCGCCGGAGGTTGCTAGATCGGGATGAATCTTGTCGACTGCGTGGTTCTTGCAGAGATTCTCGAAGTCTGCGACTTCGTAAATATCCTCACCGGTGAGAATGGGCGTTGGACTGGCTTCCGTAATCTCCTTCAAGAGATCCGTGTAGTACCAGGGAATGACGTCCTCGATCCACTCCAGGTTGAACTTCTCCCACGCTTTGCCGAGACGGATGGCAGACTTCACTCCGATGTGGCCAAGGTGATCGATGGAGAAGGGCAGGTCATATCCGACCGCATCGCGCACCGCGGCGACGTACTCGGAAAGCCGGTCGATGCCTTTGTCCGTAATCTCGGTCGCGACAAAGGGATGAGGCTGATTGCGCAACTCCCACTTACTTTGACCGGCAGGCTCCATGACCATGCCGGGCATTCCGTCGAGGAGGCCAATGCCAATATCCATCTTGAGCCAGGTGAGCCCCATCGCCACGCGCCCTTTGGCCCGCTCCGCGCACTCCTTCGGCTCCTGCGACTCTTCTGTATCGGCATAGATGCGGATGGAGTCGCGCCATTTGCCGCCGAGCATCTGGTAGACAGGGATGTTATAAACCTTGCCTGCGATGTCCCAAAGAGCCATCTCGACAGCGCAAACGCCGCCGGCCTGGCGGGCGCCGCCGCCAAACTGGGCAATCTTCTGAAAGAGGAAATCGATATTCAGAGGATTTTCACCGACGAGGCGGCTCTTCAACACCATTGCATACTGCGGACCTGCGATATCCCGCACTTCGCCCAGGCCATAGACACCCTGGTTCGTGTCGATGCGAATGAGAACGCACGGGCTCGGCCCCGGCTTGACGATAACCGCATAGCGCATGTCGGTAATCTTCAAAGTTGAGGGGCTTGAGGCGAGATTCACATTCTTGATCGCGGGCTCCGCCCCGGCGGCCTCGGCAGTCCGGCCAAGAGCTCCGCCGGCCAGCATGGCCAATGAAGACTTCAGAACGGTGCGACGGTTGAAACGGGGCCTGTTGTCATTGGACATGTTCACTTATTCCTTTCAGCGACATTCTCGCGCTGTACCATCCTACTCCGACCTTTGCGCGTGTCAATTGGCGCGCGGATCGCCTATTCGCAGGCCGGATATCTCCGTTGACACATCCCTTTCTTGGAACCTTATCCCTTCCCGCATATCGCGCCTGGATAGACGGATGCGATCGTCTTGTGGAAGAATGCAAGGCCGAAATCCATTTCGATGCATGGGGGTGTCAGACGATGAGATCCGGTATCTCGCGAAGAAGTCTTCTGAAGGGAATGGCAGCGACAGCTCTGGCGCCAGTGGCGGCCTCCGCGCAGTCTCAGGAAAAGCCCTGGTGGCTTGGCGACGGCATGCCGCAGGAAAGTGCCTCTACACCCAAGATTGCCTGCTCCATCAACCTCCGCGATGGCGTGACCGAGGAGGCCATTCGCAGTGTTGTGGAGATCGGCGTGTATCACGTGCTCAGCGGTGGTCCGCCACTGCCATGGACGGTAACTCAGCTTCTGCCGATGGTGGACAAGCTCAAGGTGGGCGGCGTAGCGCTGGGCAACCTGATGATCGGCGGTTTTCCCAACACGATTTACGGGCGGCCAGGACGCGACGAGGAAATTGAAAAAGTCAGGCAATCCATTCAGGCCGCCGGCCAGGTTGGCATCCCTGTCGTCGAGTACAACTTCTATGCGCACAGGGCCATGGAAGGCTACTACGAAGAGGTTGGCAGGGGCGGCGCCGGATTGACAGGTGTGGACTATGACAGGATGAAGGACCTGCCGCCGCTGCCGGAGGAAGGCGCGCATACCCTCGAAGAAATGTGGGCCAACATAACGTATTTTCTGAAGGCTGTGATTCCGGTTGCGGAGAAAGCAAATGTAAGGCTGGCGCTGCATCCCAACGATCCGCCGTTTCCGCTAAGCCGCGGTTCGCAACAGATCATGGCAAAGCTCGAAGGATGGAAGCACCTGATCGAGATTGTGAATAGCCCGGCGAACGGCATCACCTTCGACTGCGGGGTGACGCAGGAGTTGGGAGAAGATCCCGTTACAGTTTGTCATTACTTTGGTTCCAGAGATCGCATTAACCATATGCACTACCGCAACCCGCATGTCATGAAACCCTACTTGAAATATGACGAGGGATTTATTGATGAGGGCGACGTGAACATGTTTGCCGTGATGCGGGAACTGGTCAAGTTGAAGTACTCGCGGGAGCTTTATCCAGAACATCCGCGCGCACTTGATTATGACCGCGCGCGCGGACCCATCAAAGGCTATCCGGGGGGTGGTGGATATGCCGGCGACCTCTACGACATTGCCTATGCGAAAGCCATGCTTCAGGCAGCTCTGGTTCTGGAAAGAAGTTAGGAGCCCCTTCAACCATTCATTTGAAAAAGGGCTCTTCCGCGGTTCCTGCTTGGCGCATGCTGCTTAACGCTCGGCGTGCGCCTTTGCCTTGGCCAACAGCGCATCAAACTCACTGCGGGGCATTTTCAATTTCTCAGGATGCGCGTCGATCCACCTGGCAAGACCGTCGAATTTCTCCACATTCCATCCGCCCTCAAATTGTGCGCCATTCTTGCCCTGGCGATTCAATTCGAAGTTATAGTCGTCCTTCAGCCCGGTAAATTCCGCCGTACTGATCGCCTCTTCGGCCAGGATTGCGGGAATGAAAAGAACGCCTTCCGTCTTGGCCAGAACCAGGTCGCCCGGCAACACAACTGCCCGTCCGATACGAATCGGCGCATTGATCGCCGTCAATTCCATCTGGGCCCATGCGGAGGGATCATAACCCCGATAAAATCCGTTGAAGTCGGGAATCTCCCGGTTTTCCTCCTGGTCCCTTATGCCGGCGTCAAATACGAAGCCGGCATGGGTATGCGCGGCGATGCCGTTGCCGAGATTGGATCCGATCAAAGTACCTTCGATGATCTTTCCGAAGCCGTCGGCAACATAGACGTCTCCAATCTGCAGTTCATTGATGGGCCACATATTGGTTCCGCCCACCCGTCCCTCGGCTTTTCCCTCGGCGGTAATGGCCTTGGTCATGTCAGGCCGCGTGGGCATGTATTGTGCCGTGAGCGCACGGCCGGCAAAGGGCTTTTCAATGTGAAGGGCCTGCCAACCCGCCTCAAATTGATTCTGGTAGCCCTGCGCGCGCAGAAAGTCCCAAATGTCTTCAATGGATATGTCCACTGCTCGCTTGAGCAGCGCGTCCGGCAATCTCGGACGCCCGTCGGGGAACCGATCGCCCTTCCAATCCGACGTGTAAAAGAGCATTTGATCGCGTGTCATCTTCACCTGGCTCATTGCAGGAGATGCCCCCAGCAGGGCACAAGCCAGCAAAGTGGACAAGATTATCTTTCTCATGCGGCACTCCGTCTTGAAGAATCTCGGTCGCGCGCATACCTGGCAGCGCGCAGGTTCCGGGAACATCGGCAACCAGTGTAGAACACTTTCATCCAGAGACGGATTTTGATTGCCGGCACAGCGAGAGCGCCGGTTGTTTCTTGGTTGAAGAGTGTTTTTTCAGGAAGCTTGAGCAGTTCCGGCGTGACATCGACCCTTTGGCGCAGGGCCTCGAGGTCAATCGCGCAAAGCTCGCGCACAGGCAGAACTGACTCCCTTTCCCCCTCGCATTCTCAGCTTCGTCTTGATCCTGACCGAGGGGGTTATACCCCTGCCGTGCAAAGCACATCCTTTCTGAGAAAGCCACGGCTCAGCACACGGCACGAACCGGCGTGAGCGGGGAGACGCGGAGAATTCGCTGCGAGCCCAGCTCCTGGCCGAGTGGATCGTCAATGACCTGATCGCTCTGGCGTGCGGGTGGCGCTGCCAGGGTTGAGGCCACGGCACCAGCGGTTACCGCGACCGGGGCCGCGGTCTGAGAAGGCGAATCCGTTTGAAGCGAACGGGTTGCGCCCCCGGGGAGCGCTTCGTGGATCTCTGCGCTGGGTTGGTCATCGTCGCGGATTACCAGGGACTCGCTGTTGAACAGCTCCACCGCGAGCACGCTGAGCGGAGTGTTGCCGGGAAGCCTGAGCACGGCCAGGATATCGTCGACCAGCGCCTGCGAGAAGGCAGCGGTCACCGGAATCGATTGCTGCTGCGGAATGCCCGGGGAGGGGGCAAAGGTCTTGGTTGGAGCAGGCGGGACGCCCTGAAGTTTACCGAGCAGCAGGTTGCGGTAGGCTCCGCCATCGGCGCGGCGCAGCTGAGCGTAGAGCAGGAACCAGATCTGCGTCTGGGGCGCTGCAGCGGAGGTAAGGGACTGGCCGTTGACAACGGTCTGGGCCAGGTCCGCGGTGGCGCAGATGCATGGCTGGCTGGGTCCTCCAGTGGAGGGAACGGTGACGATCCGTTCAACGTCGGCCGTGAGCGGCGGGCAGGGATGCTGCACGCCGGCGACGCGGAATGGGCGGCCAAAGCGGCCTTGCGCGGTGGACCACTGGACATGACCGCAGCGGAGCTCATAAGTCCAGAAACCGAAGAGTTGGAGATCGGACGGCGAGATGGCACCAGGCAGCGGGACGAGGAAGTGAACGGGGGAAGACGCAGAGGCGATGAGCTGGGTCATAGCAGCGAGGCCGGCATCGTCGTTGGCCGAGTCGGGCGTGATGGTGCGGATGGGTTCCGGATCGAGCGGAATCGGCGTGTCGGGCGCCGACGGCAGATCAGTGGGATTGCTGATGAGCAAGGGGTCAGGACCATAGTTGATCACGCGGATGAAGTAGGTGTCGTTGGGGTCCTGGGGCGGCTCGTCGAACTCGAGCCAAAGGGCGCGCTGGCGCTGCGTGGTCGAGGAGTAGTCGGGCGCAGCGACGTAGGGGCTCTCGGCGATGCCGGCGGAGACAAGCTGGGGAATCTGCTGCGAGTTCGACGTGATGGGGACCATGATGTTCCCGCTCCAGAGCTCAACCGGGGTGGTGGGACTGCCGGTGAGCGTGGCCTGGAGTTGATAGAAGCCCTCGGTGGGCGTGGGGAATTGCGGAGGCGTGGCGCTCGAGTTTACGGCGGAATCGATGGTGGAGAAGAAGATGATGGTGGTGGAATCGCGCTGGTCGGGGGCGCCCTGCTGGGTGGCAAGCGTGGAGACGACGTTGGGCAGGGTCACCTGGCCAAGCGCGCTGAGGGAGGGCTGCGCCGGAACGACCTCATTCGGGGCCGGCGCGGTGGCGCCCATGAAGGTGAAACCGATTTGGCCGGCGCCGCTCTGGGCAAGACCGCTCCAGGTCCAGTCGCGATCGAGCGTCAGTTGCTGGACAACGATCCAGTGGTTGAGGAGGTCCTTGTTGGTGGAGAAGGTGATCGATGACCGGTCCTGCGGCACAGTGTAACGGAGAGAACTCTGCGCGCCGAACAGGATGCGCTGGCCGGGAGGCGCGGAGAGGGTGAGTCCGTTGACCTGCAGTCCAAGAGCGGAAGCAAGCAACTGAATGGGCGTGGTGGCAGGAGGATTAAGGGTGTTTTGCAGGTTCACGTAGCTCTGGGCGGACCAACTTCCTCCACCGGCGGCGATGGCTTCGAGAACAGCGCCGGAGACGATTTGCTGCTGGGCAGACTGGTCGAGATTGCGAATATAGAAGGCCTGCAACTGCTGGTCGAGGTTGCCGCTGGCAATAACTCCAGTCTCGGTGGGCGCTTCGTAGCGGACGCGAAGATCGGCGATGAGGCCGGTGCGCGCGATCGAGTTGCCGAAATACAGGTCGTCGGGGTCCGGTGCGCCCACTCCGCGCAGACGCAGGCGGACATTGCGTCCGGTGGGAATGGGCAGGACAGTGGGCTGCGACGTAGAGGGCAGCGTGGGGTTGTCGATCTGATTCATGAGGGTGGGCTGCAGGGTGAGCTGAATGGGCGTGGAAGCTCCCAGGGCAACAGGCGTGGTGATGGCGGGAAATGGAATCTGCCAGGTGTAGACGACGCGGAAGTTGCCGTCGAGATCGCCGGGGTCGGGTGGCGTATCGGCATCAGCGAGCGACGAAGCAGGTCCGGTGTCGTAGGTGGGCGCCTGGGCTTCGACGATGATCTCAAGCGTCGCAACGTCCGTGTCGAGAACCGCTGCCTGAAAGGGAGCGGGATTGGCAGGCGGCTTGGTGCCGACCGGCGGCTGTGGAGGGGTGATAGCCAGCAGAGCATCGAGAGTGCTTTGATCGGCGGCTCCGCAGAAGACCATCTCCGGGTAGTTGATGAGGGGACGGTCGACGGTGAGGATTTGATTTCCGCCCGTACCGGCCGTGGGGGTGGTGAACTGAACTTTCTTGGGCGGAACGTAGCGCCTGAAGTTGAGGGTGGTGACGCCGGCATCGCTGGGGCTGGTGTCAGTTGGCTCAGGACCCCCGCCGGTCAGGTCGGCGAGCCGGGTGCGGAACTGGTAGGGCTGCCCGTAGCGGAGAGAAACGTCGGGGAGTGATTCGGTGGTTGTTCCGGTGAATTCGGAGTCCGCGGGCGGGGTGGAAGCCGGGGGTTGTCCGCCGCTGAAGGCGTAGGCGTATGGATCGTTGACGACCAGGGTGCGTCCACGCCATTGCGCGAAGTATTGCGGGAGCCAGTAGTCCCCTGACCCGTTCTGAACGGGGGTTGGCTCTACGCATAGATCCTGCGCAGTGAACGAGGTGGAGAAGACGCTGGCGGCGTTGAGGGTTCCCGAAGCGGCGCACAGCGAGGCCCATGGGTCGCTGTCTGTCTGGCGGACATCCACGCGATAGCCGAGCACGGTGAAGGGCAACTGGGGGTTAATCGGCGTGGCGGGAGGCGGTGGTGGAACGGCCAACCCCTGCGCGATCTGGACCTGCCGGTTGATCCAGTTGGTAACCTGCACATCGTCCCATCCGATCTGGATGCCCGCGTCGGTGCCGGGAACGATGGTGGTGGGGTCTCCGGTGACGGCATCGGAGCTGGTGGGCTGGTTGGCGTGGACGACCTTGGCAAAGCCGTCGAGATAGAGATCCGCCTCGCCCTGTGCGGCGTCGAGCACCCCGGAGATGTAATTGCCGGAAACGGTCGGGAAGAGTACGGCGGCGAATACATCCTGGGCGGCGGTCAGCGCGGGCAGCCTGGCGGCATAAGTGGAAACGGCCAGAGCATTTTCAGTAACCAGTTTGGCGTACCAGTTGGACAGGCTGGAGGTGTCGATTTCGAGCCATATCCACCCGCCTCCGGTCACCTGCGCAGGAGTGAGCGGAATGGAGACCTGGCTATAGATGAGACCCATGGCCTGCGCGATGAGCGGCTGACGAAGAGCGTAGGAGAGAATCTCGCCCCAGGCGATGGTGCTTGACGGGACGGGCGTCGTCTGCGGCGCCGAGGCCGTGCTTCCCAGGGAACAACGGAAGCCATCGCCGGTGCTGAAGTAATCGGTGGCGGGCGTCTGATAGGCGGTTGCGTCGAGATAGCTGGGCGGCAGGTCTTTGAAGATGGCCCCGGAAGCCTGCTTCAGCAAAGGAAGAGCGGGTGTGTACTGAGTGTTGAGCGCGGCGAAGATGGCCGCCTGCGCAGAGCTGTAAGCCAGCGTGAGGGGCACATAAGTGAGCATGGCCGGGGTGATCGGCGGCACCGACGACCACGGAGGAATGGCGAGACCGGGCAGGAGCGCCGCGCGCAGCACGGGCTGGGCGTTGGCAAAGGGCAGTTCCGTTCCCGAGATCAGAGGCACGGGCACGGTGGGGTCGCCGTTGGGCAACAGCAGCAGATTGGCGATCAGATTGTGACCGTCCCAGCTTTGCGGGAGGAGCATGAGGCTCAGATTGCACGTTGTACCTGGCATGGTGTTCTCCGTCGTATGCCCTATGGGAGCAGCGGATTGAAGGGCAGTTCCTTCTGGAAGGTCCACGAGCCGGACCAGCTGATGTTGACGACCCAGCAGATGCTGATGTGAATGCCGACCGAGGCGGTGCCGATCAGGTTGATATCGGGCGGGGGTGCGGTGTCGATGCTGAAGCCAAGCCCGGCGGTGAGGGTGATGGCGGCGGAGGCCAGTCCGCCCAGCACATCTACCTGGGCTTGACCGGTGAGCAGCAGCAGGATGGTGATGACGGCGCCACCGGAGACGCCGTTGATCTGCAACTGCACCGCGATAACGATGGAGGCCGAACCAGAGGCAATACCAAGGTCGATGGAAAGACCGAGGCCGATGCCGGCCTGGATGAGAACGTCAATCCCGTTGTTTTGAATACCGGCCTGAACGCAGATGGTGCCGGTGAGCGGATCGACGATCCACTGGCAGGGCGCGTCGGGCGATCCAATGCCGACCAGGAAGTCGATATTCAGGGCGAGGATGTCGAGCGTCGTGCCGATATCGAGCGAAATGTTTTCGATGGTTCCCAGGCCGAGCGGAATGCTGGGAAGGGTGAAATCATCCGTCACCGAAAGCTTGCCGTCAGAGAAGCTGACGTTGAGGCCGGAGTTGCTGTCGCCGGTGTCGTGCGCCCGCACCACTTCAGGGCCCGAGCCGCCACCGGGACTGAGAACACTGGCGATGTCGTTCAGAACCGTAAACAAAGTGGCGAGCACGTCAAGCGGGGTATCGAATGCGGTCTGGAGGTTGGGGAAGGCTGGCGTGGAATCGGCATCGGCGTGGAAAGCGCCCTGGAACCATATGACCGGCGAGCTGCCCAGTGCCGGAATCACCAGGCCAATGGCCAGATGGTTCACGTCAAGAGACCACGACGGCGGGGTTGGCGAGCCCAGCGAGATGACCACGTTGGCCGGGTCGAGCTTGCCGGTCGGATTGTCGCCCTGCTGATAGAAGTAAAGGTTCACGTCCGCGATCGATGTGGAGATGAGGGAGATTGGCGTGGACTGGACCGTGGGGCTGAGATAGAGGTTCTGTGTGGTCGAGAGGCTGGGCGCCGAAAGCTGGTTGGCAATCGGTTGCAGTTCGCTGCTGAGAAATTGCAGGCACTGGCTGATGCCGGGAAAGCTGCTGATGGCTCCCAGCAATGCCCCGGCGTGAGCCACGTTGAGCGCATCGCCAAGAGTGAGGTTCGTTGAGCCAACTGTAAGGATGGGGCGCGACAAGAGGTTGCTTTGCGTGCCCGTGGCCTGCAGGAATCCATAAAGGGTTTCAGGCGGCGTGGTGGAACCGGGAGCGAGGCGGAAGATGTCGGCCGGGTTGGCATAGTGGATCAGATTCCCGGGAGTACTGCCTCCGCCGGTATTGGGTTGCACCACCGGCGCCGCAGTCGTGGGTGGAAGGGAAACCGGCGCGGCCTGTGTTTGTGTGCGCGAGGCCACGCTCCAGGAACCATCGGATGAGAGCTTGGGCACGCCTCGAACCGCGCAGGCGACGCCGAGACCGTTGGTAACGGTGTCATTGACCGGCGTGGCGTCGAACTCCGTTGCCCGAAGCAGGCTGTTGGATCCGCCGACGTTCAGCGTGGCGTTGATGGGACCACCGGCCCCATTGGCGAGCGCACTGAAGTTCGCCATATCCAACACCGAAAGATGGAAGCCGGATTCAAGATTAATGAATCCGGTGATGCCCGTTGAGGGGACGCAGACGCGAATCACGCCGTTGAGATCGGCCTCTTTCATGCCGCCCAGCAGCACCTGATGCTGCGGCTGGATAGCGACATCCGCATCGAAGGTCACGGGTTGAACCGAAACAGTTCCCGTAACGGGCGTAGGATTTTTAGTCCCCAAGCCAGTGTTGTCCTCAGTGCCCTGCGTGTTCAGGGGGAAGCCGAGTTGCTGAATGTTCTTGACGTTAATGACGCCGGAAATCAGTCCGGCATGGATCTGTTCGGCGGTGATGCCGGTGCTCGCGGGGTAGGCGAACAGCCCGTCGCTTGCGGCTTGCCAGCCGCTGTCGTAGCGGTGCACAACTCCCGAGGCCTGGCGGTCGATGGTAATGGTTCGAACAACCTTGATGGCCCATGGATCAATGATGCTCTGGACCTGGATGACTTCATGGCTGGTGCGGCCGATGAGCGTGTGAAAAAACACTTTGGTGACATCGGTGGTATCAGGGGATGTGTTGGTCCACTCGCTGAAGGTGCTGGCGCCGTATCCCGTCAGATCGTAGCGGCGCAGCGGGACACCGGGACTGAAGACGCCGGCCTTGGGATTGTTGAAGTGAGAGTTGAAAATCCCCGATGCGTCAGTACCCAGCACCATTTCTCCGTAAGAGAGTTCGGGCCAGGGCGGGTTATCAGTCTGCGTGCAAAGATAGGAAGCGCCGGCCAGCACGGGGTCGGGATCCGTGGGGTTGGGCGCTGCAAAGCTGAGCTGCCACGCACCTGTGTACACGGCGCCGGAGGGTGTAGAGGCGGCTGGAAACGTAGGCTGGACCAGGGTCAACTCGGGGAGGACGGTGCCGCTTTCCGTGGTGTCCGAGAGCACTCCCACCATGCCGAAGGGCAGGGTCAATTGCGCGTCGAATCCGCCGGTCCCGGCATCCAAAACAGCCTGCAGGGATTGCAACGGCGAGATGGGAATGAGGGTCGCCGAAGTGGAGCGAACCTGTGTGAAGGGGCCGTCTCCTGGCGGATGAAGCAATTCAAAGTCGCTCACGCCGGCGTCCGGGGTCGTCGAGAGGTTGTACATCGGCTCCCAGGCAATGGCGGGCAGGGTGCTCAGCGGAAGCAGAAAAGCCGGGCCGCGCACAGACAGGCCGTCGATCGTGTATTCCAAATCCTGACGTTCCCCGGTGATGACCTCGACTCCAAGCTGACTGGCCCGCGTGGAGAGATCCAGCAGCATGGCTCCGGCGGGAGTGGCCGGCAACGGAATGGGAACAGGCCCTGACGGCGGTGCGACCGCATGCTCCTGGATCTCGGCCTTTGCCGGCTCTGGCTCGATCGCGGATGGGGTGAGGCTTTGCTCGGCAGGCTCGACATGAACTGGACCATAGATAGGGATTTCGAACGGCGGAACAGCGGTGGAACTAGCCTCTGTGCTGGGCGGCGCGGCGGGATGCGCATGGGCCGTGTCTTCCAGGCGCAGCGTGACATTCGCGGGCGCGGTCCAGCCCACTTCCGCCAACAGGTAGCCCGCGACAGCGCTTCCGCCGGACGCGGGCGGCGCGAAGGTTGTGGGAGCCTGGTCCGTCGATCCTGGCGCCAAGCCTCCGGTGTAGGGGTCGGGCAGATAGAGCTCGACGAGCAGATAACCGAAGAGAAGCAGAAACAGGCCATCCGTGGCGTTGAATTGGGCGTCTGTCCGCGCTGAAAGCAGCAGCGCCAAAGGTTCGCTTACCTCGAGCAGGGCATTGTCAAGAGCCAGAGGATAGGCAACTGGCGCGCCGCTGGGGCCGGTCGGCTCAGGAAACGGCAATGCCGAGTACGCAAGCAGCCGATTGCCGGCATGATTGCGGATGAGCGCGACGATTCCTTCCAGGAAAACCGCCGGAACGCGGGCTCCACTGGCCAGCACCGGCCGGTCGACCAGAGCGTCGAGCACGGCGCCCAGCTCAAGAATCTCCTCAGATCCCGCGAGCGCATAGGTGAGTACCTGACCGGCTCCGCGGGCGACAAGCAACTGGCAGCGGCTGTTGGTAGTGGAATCCTGATCTACCCAGAGTTGGAACCTCTGCTCAAGCAGAACGCCCGGCGCGGAGCCGGAGATGAGATAGAGCAGCAAGGCTGCGCTCTGCGCAATCAGGACGCCTCCCGCAGCCAATTCAGCATTGGCAAGTCCAGTCCATTGGGAGGAGATTCCCGCACCGAATGCGATGGCGAAACCACCGGAATCGGCAGCCGTGCCCAGCGTGGCAGGTGTTGTGGACTCGCTCACGCTCAAGGCCCATCCGGCGCTCTCGATTGGGGCAGAACCGCTCAGCGCAATGAGCTTGCCTGCAACGGATGTGGGCGCGAAGGTGGCCGCGGATGAGGATCCGGGGATATACAGCAGATCCAGAGCGGTGTTATAAGCAGCGGGCAAATTGGCTGCCGTGCAACTGATCTGCTGGCTATACAGTGTTGCCGAGCAGCTATCGAAGGAGATAGACGGCGAGCCGCTGGAAGGAAAGCGGATCGCGATCTTCCCCGGCGCGGTTACCGTGACCGGGAATCCGGAAGGTCCCGCAGGCGATGGCGCCGGGACCAGGGTCACATCGATGGTTGCGCTGGCCGGAACGTCGATCACACCGGAGACAAGAGACAGGGGTTGGTCGCAGGAAATCTGGCCGGACTGTACGGTGAGGCCGGCGAAGCTGCCAGCCGGTGCGCTCGCATCGAGGGGGTTGACCGCGATCCATGCCGAACCGCTGACGATATTCGCCTGGGTCGGCGACCCGAAGTGAAAGATGTTGAGAGGTACAACGCACAACACCGTGCCTGCGCGCACAAACTCAACCATCTCGGTAAAGTTGAAGATCAGTATCCATGTTGTCGTGCTTACCTGCAGGCCTGCGCTGGTAACGGCGATTGGGCCGTAGATGGCTGACGGGCTCAGCGCGCGCGCCCATGCAGGTCGTTCCAGTCCGCCAAGCGCAGTAGGCTCACGGTCTAAGACCGCAACCCGCGTGACCACCTCCCTGGCCAGAGCAAGAGGAACAACTTTGCCGATCCAATCGGGGACGGCAGCCTGCGGTGTCACCCGCGGCGCAGAAACAGCAATGGAGGGGGCGACAGGAGCGGCGCTGGTGGATGCGGGTGCGCCGAGGGCGATGGCCGGCGGCTTCGAGAAGTCGATCCCCTGCCAGGCGGCCGGAACGCCCAGATCCAGCGCTAGCTGATCGGCACTCTGCCCGGAAGCGATCGCCCGCGCAATTGCAATGCGTGCCGCGTCCGTGGTGGAAGCTGTGGCGGCTTGCAACAAGGGAAGCTTGGACAACTCAGACGCGAGTGCATCGGCACCGAGACGCTGGACCGTGGCCATAGGGACCTCCTCGACCGCTTTCAGACTCGTAGCTTAGGAGAATTTGAGCGCATGGCAACCCGCGTTCAGGAAACGCCAAACACGGAGCGCCTGACCTCACCAATGAGATCAACGGGAGCACAAGGCAACAAGGCTCACAAACATTCGAGCAGATTGAAACCGGAAATCGGGGCCATTTCGCTAACGGATTTGGGAGTAGATTTCGTGCTTCGGGGAAGTGAATCCGCTAACGAGATGGAAGTTTCCTACTCCAAAGCGAAACTGTCAAATGAATTTTTGGACCACATTCGCTGATTCGCGGTTGCTTCGCCTGCGACCAGGAAGCGGGTGCCACCGGGACGAGGACGCTGTGCGCTTTGAGGATATTGCCGTTCACGAGGTTGCTGCGCGGTCGAGGTCTTCAGGTGAGGGACCGAAGCCGTGATCAACAAGCCCAAAGCACCAACCCACAGGCGACGATTCCACGCCAGAGATGTCTTACCTGGCACAAAGTATCCAGCAATCTTCCCGGGATTATCGCGTGCATTTCTACCCATACCGGATGATGTGAATCCAGGCGCCGGCTTGCAACAATATCCGCAGGAACTTTGCAGCGACAGTGCTATTTACGCCGTTCAAGCCATAGTGCTTCGTAGGGAGGCAGGACGTGATTGGTTTCACAATGCTTAAAGAGATACGATCTGCGCATATTGTCTTCAGATGGATTTCATGTTGCTTCCCGGTAGCATTTACCACGAAAGTAAGGCGCTCAATGAGCATTGGAAAGCTATCGTCCTGGGGCCAAAACGCGAGTTTGAGCACGACGCCTTTGCCTAACTTCCGGAGCGATTTGTGCGCCGGGTTCCAGGACATAACCTCGATGCGCAAATGCTCACAGAATGAGCATATGGACGAAAATGCTGAGTGGCGTTGGAGGAAGTTGGAAACGGCTGGCAACTCTTCTGCCGCCGGATGCGAGACAAGTGCCATGGAAGAGGCTTTTGAGCATGACTTGCCTTGGGATGATGAAAGCATCTGAGGTAGCCACCAGTACGCACCGGTGTTACTGGGAGCCGTCCTCGATTTTGACCGGGAATGCAATGGTTTTATGGGAAAAAAGGAAAATCACATCCACAACTGCCACACCTGTGTTATAGTCCGTGCGACTTCAGGACAGAGAGTGTAACCCAACACGGATGTCCCTGGCCGCACGGTGCACCGCCCGAAATCTACGCTGTCCGAAGCGATGAAAGGGAGATGCTATGAATCGTCTTGATGAATTCGTTCTTTCTTACCCATACGTTGCGTTGTCAGTCTGGCTCTGCTCAAACCTGGTTGCTGCGCTGCTGATAGGGATCAGATCGCGCACCCGCGCCTGGCTCGCAGCAGGGTTTGTTTTCTTCCTGGCCGTAGTAGTACCGATCAGTGGTCTTGTTTAGCCGGAAAGGAAGAGAAGAGGGCGTAAACAAGGAGCAAACAACAAGGCAGTCGCACAAAGGAATCGGCTACCTCCCTTCTACTAGGCAGATTCAGATCTGAGCAGGCTCCGCGGCTTCAAACGCTTCGGGGCACAGCCGAGGCATTCTAAAATCGCCATTCTTGGCCGATCCTTCTTTCGCTCACACTCGAAAAGACTTTGCGGCTTTCTTTGCTCCGTCTTTCTCTTGGATTTTCAGTACATTCGGTACAACTGAAGGTGATTTGGAACCGAAAATCGCACGTCTCTGGACATTCGGTGCGATTGCGTAGCGGCGTGGCCCAAGGAGCCTGCCTGCAAATAAATGATATGAAGTTAGTTATGTGTCTGGTACGACTGTTGTCCCTTCCCGGCGGTTCTCGCCTCAAGGAATGGGCTGACAACGAGTGAAGTCCAACCTACGGGTGGGCTGTCACGCGGGCGAAGGCTCCGTTCCCTGCCTGCGGGCCATTTTCCGGGGCCCAGGCGCAGATTTATGCGTTGTCTGTTGCAGAAGTTGACATTTTCCCCGGAGCCCTTGTCTAAGCCTGTGCGTTGCCAGTTGCAAGAGTACAATTGAGTCTCGAAAATGCGGTAAACCTGTCAACCAGTCGCGGGGTATGTTGAAACTCAATCGCCTGGAGGACCTTATGGTTGCTCGCTGGTTTCATGTTGTATTCCTGTTCATCCTCTCCTTTGCGCTCCCACTTTTTGCCAGCGGTCCCACCGGAACCATCACTGGCACCATCAGTGATCCCAGCGGCGCCGTGATCCCGAAGGCACGGATCGTTGTGCACAACGAGGGAACCAACGCAACCCGCGAGGCAAAGAGCAACAGCGACGGCGATTACACAGTTGCTTTGCTGCCTCCGGGCCGCTACCGCGTCGCCGTTGAGAGCCCGGGATTTCGCCGCAGCGTCATCCACGGCGTCAACCTGGACGTAGACCAGACGGTGCGCGTCGATTTCGCCCTGGTTGTGGGAGCCATCACCGAGGAAGTAACCGTCACTGACACGCCTCCCATTGTGCAAACCGACACCTCTACCCTGGGCCAGGTGCTCAACACCCGACTTGTGCAGGACTTGCCGCTGAACGAGCGCAACTTTCTGGCGTTCGCTCTGCTGGTGCCGGGGAGTGAATTGCCGGCGGAAGGCTCACAGAACTCGACGCAGGGCGGCGCCATCAACGTGAACGGCGCCCGCGACCAGGCCAACAACTTCCTGCTGGATGGAGTGGACAACAACGATCCCTACCTCAACCAGTATGTGGCTCTTCCTTCCATCGACGCGATCCAGGAATTCAAGGTTCAATCTGGCGACTACTCGGCGGAGTTTGGCCGGGCAGCGGGTGCTCAGATCAATGTCGTGCTGAAAAGCGGCACCAATGCCTTTCACGGAGGGCTGTTCGAATTCGTCCGCAACCGGCAGATGGACGCCAAGAACTACTTCGATTTCCCCGACTGCACTGCCAGCTCGACGCCGGGCACATGCGGCCCCATTCCGCGCTACGACCGCAACCAGTTCGGAGGAACTCTGGGTGGGCCCATTCTCAAGGACAAGACCTTTTTCTTTGTCTCCGATGAGCAGCTCCGTTTGCGCCAGGCTGTGACCAAGGAGGCGACCGTGCCTTCAGTGGGCCAATGGCAAGCGGCTACGGACCTGGCAGAGAATCTGTTCGGGTGTCCCGAGAACCCGTTCTGCCAAATCGGCCAGAATGTAGAAAGTCTCTACCCGGCTGCGAACGTCGGCTCGGATCTATCGACCTCGAATACCTATCTTGCCGCTCCGGTCATTCACAACGCGGAAAATCTGATTTCGGCCAAGGTGGACGAGCAGGCCAGCAGCGCCGACAGGATGTCGCTCCATTATTCCCTGACGGAGGAAAGCCTCTTCGATCCCTACGTCCCGTTAACGAATTCACATCGCTGCCCGGTTATGGCAGCTATACCCTGAATCACGGCCAGAACACCGGAATCGACTGGACCCGCGTCTTTCTCTCCAGCGTGGTGAATGAATTCCGCCTGGGCTACACGCGCATGCGCAACACCGTGCTGCAGCAAAATCATGGCCAGAACATTGAATCGCAATTGGGCTTTCCTGACATCCTGACCAACCCGGTGGATCTGGGCGCTCCCAACATCACCGTGATCAACTTTGATGGAATTGGCGAGCCGGTCAACTACCCTCAGGAGCGCCGCGACAACACCTATCAGCTCTCCGATAACGTGGCATGGACGATTGGCCAGAACCAGTTCAAGATCGGGGCTGACTTGCGCCGCGTTCAAATCGGCGACTATCTCGACTTCCTCGCCCGTGGCGAGTGGTTCTTCCTGGGCGAGACCGCGGCCGCCTTTCTGAGCGACGGCACAAGCACTACTTGCAACGGCAATCCCCCCTTTGACCCGCTCACCTGCTCTCTGGCTCAGTTGCTGGGCGCCGTTCCCGACTACGCTCTCGCGGTCAGCGGCAGCAGCCTCAACGACTTGCACAGTCATGGCGTCAGCGCTTACGTGCAGGATGACATCCACGTCATACCGCGCTTTTTGCTCAACGCCGGTCTGCGCTATGAATTCAACAGCCCGCCGACGGAGGCGCACAACAATTTCAGCGTTCCCGACCTCGTACCCTGTCCCGAACCCAACTGCTCACTCTCTCCCCAGTTCAATCTGGCAGGGACCAACGGAATTCCGCCGGCCACTTACTACCCCACCCATCGGGATTTTGCTCCGCGGATTGGAATCGCCTGGCGGCCCATGAAGTCGGAGCGCTGGGTGGTCCGTTCCGCCTATGGCATCTTCTACGACGTCGCTATCGCCAACGTCAACATTCTTCCCCGCATCAATCCGCCCTTCTACTCCATGGCGGCCTATTTCCAAACTCCCAGTTGTCCCGGCGAGTTATGCTTCGTTCCTGACATCCTCAGCCAGACCGGTCTGCAATCGGGCGTGGTGCAGGGCAACATGATCGACCCTCATTTCCGCGACGGCTACATGCAGCAGTGGAATGCCGACCTGCAATATGAGGTGCAGCCCAACTGGATGATCGACCTGGCCTATGTGGGTTCCAAGGGCACCCACCTGTCGAACGTCATCGATCAGAACCAGTCGAACCCAATCACAGGCCCTCCCTACGGCCAGTTCTCCTCGGTGCTCTATGTCGAATCGGCTGCCGCCAGTTCCTATCACTCCATGCAGTTCCGCTCGGAGAGACGCGTAAGCCACGGGCTGTCCTTCCTGGGTGCGTATACATGGTCCAAATCCATCGACGATATCTCCTCCATCTTCGGAGGAAGCGTGGGCTCGGGCCTGCCCCAGAACTCGCAAGATCCCCGTGCCGACCGCGGCATCTCCGACTTTAACGCGGCGCAGCGCGTCTCCATGAGCGTTGTCTACGACTTGCCTTTCCGCCGTCCGCAGTCCCAGGGCTCGACCTGGAGTAAAACGCTGCTGGACAACTGGCAGGCGGGGGGCATTCTTTCGGCACAGTCGGGATCGCCCTTTACCGTCATCCTGACCGGTTCGCCCGCCGCCTCGGCCGCGGCTTTCGGCAACCCCGAGCGCCCCAACCTTGTTGGCGATCCAAACAAGGCCGGGCCCGTAGCCGCTAACCCAGACTGCCAGGCCCCTTCTCAGATCAGGACGGTACAGAACTGGTTTAACCAATGCGCCTTCGCCGCGCCCGCCCAGGACTTCTTTGGCCCGGCTTTTGGCACCGAGGGGCGTAACATCCTCACCGGCCCGCCCTATTCCGACCTCGATTTCTCCCTTTCCAAGCTCTTTCAGCTGCGTCCCGAAAGCCAGCACCTGCAGTTTCGCGGCGAGTTTTTCAACTTGCTGAACCATCCCAACTTCGACGACCCGAATCATGAGTTCGACTTGACTGCCTGCGGGACGGACAACAACCTTCTTTGCCCGGCAGCAAACTTTGGCTCCGTTCTTTCGTCGAATGCCCATAGCAATAAGCCCCCGCGGCAGATTCAGGTGAGCTTCCGGTATACCTTCTGAGATCGGATCTGATTTCTATCGAGTCGAGGAGAGTCCCGGCGAGCAGCGGGCTCAGAGAGCTCAACAAAGATATAGCTTTCGTGGAAAGGCTGTAACTCGCGCCCTTAGCGTGATTCTTTTCTTCTTGAACGTTCAGCCTTGTATCTTCTCAGACCGCGCGATACGCGGGCTGACGGTTCTGGCTGAGTGCTCGAGAACCTGCTGAATATGCACATCCACTTGCCTGAGCACGGCAGGCGCCACAGCGCAGCCGTCGGTTTCATAGCTGAGAAGAGGCATGCCGTGTTGAATGCTGAGGGGCTTGAGGATGATTCGCCGCGCGGCATAAAGGTCGCGGACTCCGGTGAGTGCCATCCGGCCGATTTCCGGCACTTGCGAAAAAACGGGCGGTGCAGCTCACAAGGCCGCACCGCCCGGTTAGTTGAGTGGAGTTTCAGGTCAAAACTCGAAGCGAGCTCCAATCTGGATGATTCTGGGGTTTTCGGCTCCCTGCACCTGACCGAAGTTGCTGGTGCTGCCGATGGTGATCGAACTTCCGAAGCCATTGAGGTTTGCGCGGTTGAAAGCGTTGAGACCCTCAGCGCGCAGAATGAGATTGCACTTCTGATCGCCGAACCACGGAAGCTCGGTCTTCTTCTGGAGGTTCAGGTCCACATCCTGATAGCCGGGATTTCTGAAGGCGTTAAACGGCTCGTTGCCTTCGAGGGTAGTGGAGTTGGGAGTGGTGACGGTTTGGAACGGGCAGTTCGGATAGTTCTTGGGATCGTACAGATTGCCGCTGCTTCCCGCGGCGCCGCAAGCTGAGTAGAAAATGCCGGCGGCCTGGGTGTACTCCGCATGTGTGAAACCGCCGTAATGTATGCGGCTGCCGGGCTGGAATACCACGTCGGGCAGGTCGTTGTTTCCGTCCTTGTTGCCGTCGTTGTTAACGTCCTGGCTCGTGAAGACGGTAAACGGAGTTCCTTCCTGCGCGACGAAAATAGCTCCCAATGTCCAGCCATGGGTGGCTGCGCGCAATGCGCCTCCCTTTGCTCCCGGAACTTCATACGCCCCTGAGAAAGTGAACCGGTTCTTCACGTCCAGAGAGGAGTTGCCATAGCCAAACGGTGAGTATGGATTGAAAGGTGTTTGGCCCAGCGCATGGGACCACAGGTAGGAGCCCTGCCAACTGAAGTTCCCTTTGCGCTGTTGCGCTGTCAGGATCAGGGCGTTGTAGTTTGAACTCAACCCGTTGTGAATAAGTTGAATCGTTCCCACCTGAGGGGCGGGCGAGGCCAGGTATCCGGGAGCCGAGGTGGATTCCGCATTTCCCGGAGGGTTGTTGTAAGCGTTGCTCTGGTAGAACTGATTGTAGGAGTACGAACCGGAGTACGTGGCGCCCACCACAACCGAGTTTGGCAACTCCTGCTCGACGGCAAAGTCCCAAATGGCCGTGGATTGCGGCTTCAGACTGGGGTCCACTCCATACAAATTGGCGCCGTAAACAGTCCCGTTGGGACCTGTTGACAGGCCGTTTGCCAGTTGTCCGGTGACCGGAATGGCGGGATAGGGAAATCCATAGGGTGCGGAAGTGCCCTGTGTTCCGGTGATTGCGGTGGGGTTGGGTTCGCCCGCGACCGCGCTTGTGCCGGTCCATTGGCCAGGTCCGCAGAAGAAGCAGCCGCCGTAGGGTTCTGCGTTGTCATGCAGGGTCAGGGTCAGGCGGATCGGCGTGCTGGTCGGCAGGTTAGCCGTGATCTGGTTGAGGTTGATTGCATCCTGGTAGAGGCCAATTCCGCCCTTCACTACCATTTTTCTGGCGAACTCCGGTGACCAGGAGAAGGCCGCCCTGGGCAGGAAGTTCCAGGTCTGCCCACTGGTAAATGCCTGGCTGACTACCTTGCCGGTTACGCCTGCAACCTGCGAGTAGAGGGTGGAACCGGTTCCCAGAAAGGTGTTGGCATAGGCCACGGCACCATCGCCATATTCGCCAGGATTGCCAAAGTCATCCCAGCGGATGCCGAGGGTCAGCATCAGGTTCGGCTTGATCTTCCAGTCGTCCTCTGCATAGCCGGCAAACTGCGTTTGCGCGGCGCCGTAGACCTGGCTGATCCATTGGCCGGCCGCCGATTGACAATTTCCCGACGAAGACGCACAGGCTCCAATGGTGTAAAGCGAGTACTCATCCGGCTCACCCTGCAGCATCTCAAGAAGGTCAGAGAAATACATTCCGTAGGGACGTGAATATTGAGCGGAGGAGTTTTGCCAGTAGTTTCTGAGCTGCGTCTGGAAGCCGAAGCGGAAGCTATGCTTGCCCTTGAGCCAGCTCACATAGTCGCGTAGGGCAAATACGTGTTCTTTGCTGTCAGCGCCGATGTAAGGGCTGTCAGGACTTTCCTGCGGACCGCCGTAAAAGCCGTTGCTAGCGGCGTCTGAAAAGAAGGCGAACAAGGTGGCATGTGGGAAAACGGCATAGTTCGGGTTGGCAACGCCGCCGCCCCAGAAGCGGTTCAGGCCGGCATTCAACTGATTGGTGAGAGTCGGCGTGAAGACGTGGGAGTACCCGGCTGAGAAGTAGTAGCTCTGGCTGGGTGTCTTGGTGTTGAAGGCAGGACGAGGATCAATATAATCGGAGTTCTGCTGAACGCCGAAATAGCCAACATAGAGCCGGTCCTTATCCTGGTTGAAGCTGTGGTCGAAGCGAAGGTTGTACTGTTGTCCGGTGATCCCGGGACTCTGGTTGAACAGGCCCTGGACGGCAACCACCGTACTGCAGGGCAGGCCCAAGGCTGAGGCTGTGCCGGTGTCCGTGACCGCGTCATAGCACTCGACGCCAAATTTGTTCCCTGCGACTGTGCCCAGGTCGTAATTGGGGTTGGGATAGAACCCGTCCGCGGTTTCTATGACCGAGGTGTTCACAAGGCCGCTAGCGGGGTAGGTAAAGAGCTTGTTGAAGGCCACGCTTGGAAACTGCGATGCGCCCCACGCTCCAATGCCGTCGGCGGAAATTGCCGTGGCTTGCGCGCCTACCGCGCTCAGGTTGTCCACCCGCTCAATCGAACCGAAGAAAAAGGTATGGTCCTTGATGATCGGGCCGCCGAAAGAGCCCATGAAGTATTTGCGATGGAAGGGATTTACGCCGGCGCTGAAATCCGGATTGGCTTCAAAAGGCTTGGAAGTGTAGTTGATATCGAAGTCGCCGTGATATTTGTTGGCGCCTGACCTTGAGGTGAAGTCCACTTGCACGGAGCTGGTGGCACCGTTCTCGACCGAAAAGGTTGTGGTCTGAAGGGCAGTCTCGGCGAGCATGTCCGGATTCGGGACCATGTTCAACGCGCCTGTGTTCTCAGTGCTGGTGATGGGAATACGATCGAGCAGATAGACGGTCGAGGCGTCAGGCCGCCCATTGGCGCGCAAATCGGGCGTCGCCTGGCCGATGGGGATGTTGGTATTGGTGCTGCCGCTTGTTTCAATTGTGCCGACAACGCCCGGAGCAACACGAAGCGAAGTAAGCGTGGAGCGGTCCGGTAGCGGCATGTTGTTGATGTCTTGCGCCGTAAGGGTGTATTCAAGCCGAGTTTCGTCGGGGTTCAGCCCCTGCTCGGCGGTGGTTACGTTCACTGTGACCGTAGCTCCGCCGACTGTCATGGTGATGTTGACGCCCGCGACCTCGTCCGTGGACACATGGCGGTTCGCAACTGTCTTTTCGAAGCCGGGCGCTGTGACTGCAATTTGATAGTCCCCAGGTTGCACATTGTCGAAACGGTATCCGCCGGCAGTCCCGGTTGTCGTAGTATCGGTGATGCTCGTTGCAGTGTTAGTGAGAGTTACGGTGGCGCCTACGATTACTGCCTGCTTGGGATCGGTCACAGTGCCTTGCACGACGGCACTGTACTGAGCTCGGCATGGCAGCCAAACGCAGAACAGGGCAGCTAGTGCAAGCCATCTGACGATTGAAAGCGATTTTGCCGACATTCTGGTCCTCCGAGTGATTCTTGACGACTGATTCTGAACATTCTTGAAAGCGCTTAAAAACAATTTCTTGAGGCCGCGCCGGAAGTCAGGGCCTTGACCGTAGCACCCACCCCGGCGCCCCCCGTCGTCCACCGTGGTTCCGATGAGCGTAGCAAATATCAACTGCTCCGCGCCGCGGGACGGCAAACTCCAGAGGTAAAAGTTTAGTTAACAGGAAACTCAGGTCATCTTGAACTTCCTCCTCAAGCATTGCCGCTTGCCGTTGCACCGCTGCCCGCCAGTGGCCCGGCCAGAGCCTTTTTTCCATTGGACTTGGCAGCAGAATTGCAGAATTGCGACCATCACACTTTCAGGAGTTCCGCTGTTGCACGTCAAGCCGGGACCCGCTATGCAACGGTTACTCCCTCGTTAAACACTTTGCCTGCAATGTGTTTCATGGCTGCGGTAACGCAAGGGTAACGGGTGTTACGTGCTTGTCAACTCGCGTCCGTGTCTGGTAGTATTCCCGCCGGAAAGGGGTGCTGACAATTTCCTCCCAGACGCAGACACCGGATGAGGCCGAGGAAATACGAGCGGTGCTTTCTTCAGAAGCTTTTTCTGAAGCTCCTATCTTGGCCAGGCTTCTTAAATATCTTTGTGACAACCATTTCAGCGAGAACAAAAGCAGCCTCAATGAGTACAGAATCGGGGTGGAGGCGCTGGGGCGTCCCGCGGACTTCGATCCGGCAAAGAATTCCAGCGTGCGCGTTGAGATGCACCGCCTTCGTGGGAGGTTGAGGAAATACTACGAAACGGAAGGGGCGGATCACGCGTTCCGCATCATCCTGATGGAAGGCCGTTACGGACTTCAGTTCGTTCGGCGTGAAGATGGGCCCGCCGCTGCATCCGGCGAACCGGACGAACTCAGCGTCCCCGGTGAGGAATTGGGGGACGGGTCAAGCCGGCCAAACCATTCTGCCGGCAAGGCGGCCGCTCTGGGAAGTCCTGTCGAGACGCCAAAGAGAAGCCGCGTCCCCTACCTGTCGCCAAAAATCGTGGCCATCGCCGTCACAGTGGTCGTTGTACTTCTGGTTTCAGTTTGGGTGTTAATCGGAGCGCGATCGCGCGGAAAACTTGCCCACATCACTGTTGCACCCTCGCTTTCGGCGCCGGATGCCGCAGTTGCCGCGACAGTCGAGAATGGATCCGTACTGATCCTGGCCGGCTTTCCAAACGGGAAGTATGTTGACCGCGACGGGAAAACCTGGGCAGGCGATCGCTACTTCACGGGCGGAGAAGCAAGTGAGCTAAGACTCCCATTCATTCAGGGAACGGCAGATCCAACGATTTACCACACCGCTCGCGTAGGGGAATTCAGCTATGACATTCCCGTAAAGCCCGGCTTCTATGAGTTGCGGCTGCATTTCGTTGAGACGACCTTTGGACCCGGCACATTCACCGGCCGGGGAGAGAGCAGCAGGGTTTTCACGGTGTACCTGGGCGAGCAGCCGTTATTGAGCAATTTCGACATTCTGAGCGATGCGGGGGGAAACTATCGTGCCTTTACCCGGGTGTTCAAGGGCGTTTCCGCGGGCAGCGACGGAAAGATCCATCTCCGGTTCCAACGGGTATTCGATCAACCCCTTATCAATGCCATCGAGTTGGAGCCTGAAGTCGGCGGCAAGACGAGTCCGGTGCGGATTGTGATGCAGGAGAACTCCTATGTGGATCATGCCGGACGCCTTTGGGGGTCGGACCAGTATGCCATCGGAGGGATTTTAGTCACTCATCAGGATCCGGCGGTGACTGCCAGCGACGCGCATCTCTTCGATGGGGAGCGGTTTGGGCACTTCAGTTATCAGATACCAGTGGCGCCGGGGCGCTATACGGTCACCTTGCATTTTACCGAAGCATATTTCGGCACAGAATCTGCACGACGCGAACACGGTGGCCGCGTCTTTGACGTCTACGCAAACGGTGGGGCGCTGTTGCGCGATTTCAACATCTTTGAGAAAGCCGGAGGAGCCAACAAACCGGTGACAGAGACCTTTCACGGTATCGAGCCGAACGCGGCGGGCCTGATCGTTCTGGATTTTATCCCGGTTAAGAACTACGCTTGCGTGAGTGCCATCGAAGTAGTGGATGAGTCGCAGTAAGGGTTGTCCCCACCACCATGGCACCCGGATGCGCGATGAGCCGGAACAGATTGTCGAGAAGAGAGATCGGGCTCGCCCCCTCAGAAACAACACGCGCAGTTCCAGGGGTATCACAGAGACTTGGCTCATCCACTCAGAACAAATAGCGGAGGGAAAGCTGTTGTACTCGCGGCCTTGTCAGGGTCGCGCCATACACACCGAGTTCTCCGCTGCTTGTCATGTTCTGCAATGAGGTAAGCGGGTTGACGTCGAAGCGCACGGAATTCGAAACGTTGAAGGCCTCCCAAGCTAACCGGAGACCGGTGCGTTCCCGAATCTTCCAGTTCTTTGACAAGCCCGCGTCGACGCCAAAGTAGCCGTCGCCGCGAAAGTTGTTTCGTTGCCCTGCTTCGCCTGGATAGGGGTTGCGCAGATTCTCCAGTACCTGAGAAGGATTGGCAAAGACCTGGGCCGCGCCATGATCAATATGAGTGTGGGTTTGGATCGGCTCTGTCTGAATCATGCTGCTCTTCTCATCCCAATTGGTACTCCAACCCGCTCCGCTGATCACGCTGAAGGGGAGCCCGCTGGTCCAGCGCGCAACTCCGGAAAGCTGCCAGCCTCCGATCACGCTGTCAAAATACCGGCTTGTGCCGCCCAGCAGTGTCTTCCCTCTTCCAACCGGCAACTCCGCCACCCAGTTGCCGGTGATGAGATGCCTCACATCAAAGTCGGAGGCGGCGTAATTCAAGCGCGGATTCCATGCATTGAGTATGGCTCCGAAGCTGCTGCCCGCACTGGTGCCCGTACTTGAGGAGAACATGGTGCGTTCGGCGTCCGACCCCATGTCGAGCGACTTGGAAAAGGTATAGCTCAATTCCATCTGCACGCCGCTACTCATCTTGCGCCGCAGCGTGACCTGGCCGGCGTTATAGCTGCTGTTTCCGATCGATGACCACGCATACATGCTGGCATATTGGCGTGGCCAGAAGCGATTGGGTGTTCCGCCGCAGCCGGGAACACAGAGGATGTCGAGCATATAGAGCGATCCCGTCTCGTTGCCGGGAAACCACACTTGATCGTAGATATTCTGCGTGGCGCTCTGACCGCCTCCAGCCGCGTCGGGAAACATATGTTCGAAGTATGGGATGGCGGCCACATTTGCGGCTCCGGCATATTTTTGCTTTGAAAGCTGGGCAGCCGCGGAGAAGTAGTCCTGCCCCGATTTGGGATCGACCAGATCGAGCGGCTGCGCGAGATCGATCTGCTGCAACTGGTGACGACCGAACCTGCCGATGTATGCCATCTCCAAGGCGAATTCACGGGGCAGCTCGCGTTGAATGGAGAAAGTCAACCCGTGCGAATACGGCGTCTTCATGTGATCGTCGAGACCGTGCGCAATTTCGAAGCCCGTCCAAAGCGGATTGTTTGGCGCCAGCGCGGGGTAAGTGATGGTGCTGGATGGCACGCCTGTTATATCCGGCAAATCGTGAATTCCCGTGAAGCGCGGCGAGGTATCCGGCGTAAGTAAATTGGTCGGATTGGTGATGCTTTCGCTAAGTCCAAACGAACCATACTGGTCAAAGAGATTGACGATTCCCTCGCCGTAGTGGTCGTAATAGATTCCGTATCCTGCGCGAATTGAGCTCTCTCCCGCTCCGCCAAAAAGTCTGTGCCAGAATCCATCCGCGGCCGCGGGAGAAAAGGCAACCGCAATTCGAGGGGCGATATTTCCCTTCTGCATTGGCCAGTAGGCCTTCAATCCCCGCCCCTGCCCTGATGGCGCAAAGTAGAGATCCGGCTGCACGCTGTTTCCCAACGCCGCCTGCTGTCCCCGGGTCTTGAACCACTGGTCGATATCCATTGTGGGTTGCGCCTGCTGCCCGTGCGTCTCAAACGGTGTTTGCAGCAATGTGTGCCGCAATCCGAAAGTGAGTGTGAGATGGGGGCGAACGCGCCACGAATCCTGCAGATAATCTTCAAATTCGTTGCTCTTGAACTCGCGGTCGAGCATCGCTTCGGTCGGCAGCAGACTCGCCGTGCTGCCGTCGGCGGCGATCTGGTAATTGGATTGCGTCGTTACCAGATCCAGAAGGCCAGCAAGATTGGCCATTGCAAAGCTGTAAGAGTCTGCAAAGCTGCCGGCAACCGCAGGATATCCAAATGCCGCCGGATCCAGACTCTGTCCGGTGTTGGCTATCCCTGCCTGGGCCAGCGCATAAGAGTTGGTGTAACCATAGCTATAAGACAAAGCGTCAGAGCGCCGGCGGTTGTAAATCAGCCTGTAATTTGCGCCGAACTGAATGGTATGCGCCCGGTGCATCAGGGTCACATCGTCGATGATGTTGTGTACCGGGATGTCGACAAGTGTGGTTCTGGTTTCAGCATAGAGCGGGCTGATGTTGTAGAAGTTGGCGTATTGGCCCTGGCCGATGCCGCGGCTGGCGTAACCCTGGCGAGTGAATCCGTAATGCAGATTGTTGATGAGATTGGGGGAGACGTCCCATGTATCTCCCCCTACAAATCCCTTGCTGTTATCCGTACCGGTGGCGCTGGCAGGCTGCCCCGGAAACTGCGGCACGCCGTAGGTCTTGTCATTCTGCAGGTTGCCCCGGGCGAAGAGCCAGTTACGGTGCGAAGGCATGTAGTCAAAGCGCGCAATCGATGTGTTCAGCGAAGCCGGATTGGGCGCCGACCAGGTATACGAAGCCGTATTCAAGCCGTCGCCGGCAGACAAGCCGTTCGGCGCTGGATAGAGGTTCAGCACGGTGAGTACGTTTGGATCCACGCCCGGCCCCCATGGGCAGGTGTCATTGGCTGAACAGTTCGGGTCCATACCTGCAATCTGCGCGGGGTTGAGGAGAATGGGGCCATTCGAGACGGACGTCGGATACTGGATGTTTCCGGCGCGCATCGAAGCCGTGGGAACAACAAGCGTCTCTTGCTGGTTTTCCGCTGTTCGCTGCCCCTCGTAGTTTACGAAGTAGAAGAGTTTGTCCTTCTCGATCGGGCCGCCTAACGATGCTCCAAAGGTGTTGCGAATCAGTTTTCCGGGCAAGTTAGGCAGTTCATTCGATAACTCCGCCTGTTTATTGAACCAATCATTGGCCTCGCCCAGCGAACTTCGGTTGTACTCGTAAAGACTGCCGTGTGGCTGGTTGGTGCCGCTCTTGGTCACCAAACTGACTTGCGCCCCAGAGGAACGGCCGCTGTCGGCACCAAAGGCATCGGTAGTCACGCGAAACTCCTCGACGGAATCGAGCGTTGAGCGGAGCACGCCTGCAAAAGCATACCCCCGCGCCTGATCGTTATTATCCACTCCATCCAGCGTGACGTTACCCTGGTCAGAGCGGCTGCCACTTGAAGTTCCGCTCCGGCTGTCATAACTCTGATCATCCCAGGAGCCAAGGTACAGTACACCGGGTTGCAGACTCAGCAAATCCGGGACATTGCGCCCCTCCATCGGAAGAGACTGAATGGTTACGTCATTGACCGCATCCCCCATGCTGGCGTCCACAAGATTCAATTCATGGGTTTCGCCACTCACCTGAACCACCGTATTCACCGTCTGCACAGAGAGTGAAAAATTCACGGTAGCCGGTTGATTCACCAGCAACTCGGCAGCTTTCGACTGTGTAGCGAATCCCTTCGCTGTAACCGAAATGATGTACTTGCCTGAGGGAATTTGGTGAAACCGGTATTCCCCGAGCGAGTCAGTGCGGCCCGAGTTTGAGAACCCCGTTGCCTTGTTTTCCAAAACCACCTGGGCGCCAACGACGGTCGCTCCAGAAGAGTCAACGACGTCTCCGCGCAAGGAAGAAGCGGAACTCTGGGCAAGCGTGACGGCCGCTGAACAGAACAGCAAAAGGATTGCAGCCCACTGCCATCGCCAGCGCATTTCGAGCTGCTTCTCCTTTCTCACGCATTCAGCGGTAGGATCGATCATTGCCGAGACTCCCTGCGCGGCAGCCCGATCATGGCAAAGATGGCATCCAGATCGAGAGCGCGGCCAAAAGCATCGGCAAGCAGATCCAACTGCTGCCGGCGCTGCTCACTCCACGCGACCAATTCGCCGGGAGCGGACAGTTGAAGCGCGGCGCGCGACGCACGCAGGAATGCATGGCGGAAGTCATCCTGATCGAAGAGCCCATGCAGATAGGTGCCGATGATGCGCCCGTCCCGCGAGACGCATCCATCGGACAATGTGTGCGCCGCATCGCCCTGGCGGACAATGGATGCCAACGGCTCCGCTCCGTCAAGGTACTCTGTAGTGCCTAAGTGAATCTCATAGCCACTTATCTCGCAAGGGTCGATCGCCTGACCAAACAATGCGTTGTTGCTGAGCATCCCGCGTGCTGGAACGGTAACCTTATCGCGCGCCATGGTCGTCTTCACGGGGAGCAGGTCGAGCGACGATTCGGCACCCGCTCGCTCCATCCCATCTGGATCGAGAATCTCCTTGCCCAGCATCTGGAAACCGCCGCAGATGCCTACGATCAGTCCTCCTTTGCGCACATGTTCGTTGAGAGGACGCTCAAATCCGCGATCGCGCAACCAGTGCAGATCGTCGGTTGTTTGCTTGCTGCCCGGCAGGATGATGACGTCCGCGAGCGCCATGCTGCCGGGATCGTGAAGGTGCTTGAGGGCCACGGAGGGTTCGGCGCAGAGTGCGTCGAAGTCAGTGAAGTTGGAGATCGATGGAAAGGCGATCACGCCGATCCGCAATCTGCGCGAAGGCACGGCCTGCTCTGTCCACTGCGCTTCATTGCGCTGGTCGAAGCCCACGCTGTCTTCTTCGTCGAGGGACAAATGTCCGAGATACGGAATTACCCCCATGCAGGGCCGTTCCAGCCGCTGCTCGATCATGCGAATTCCGGGCCAAAGCAGCGAAACTTCGCCGCGAAACTTGTTGATGACGAAGCCGGCAATGAGATCGCGTTCATCGTCCTCCAGCAGTTCACAGGTTCCCAGCAGAGAGGCAAAGACGCCGCCACGGTCGATGTCTCCCACGAGCAAACACTTCGCATTTGCCAGCTTGGCCATGCGCATGTTCACAATGTCATTCTCTTTCAAGTTGATTTCTGCAGGAGACCCGGCACCCTCCAGCACCATGACATCGTTCTGCGCGGCAAGGATGCGATAACTCTCTTCCACAATCGGCAGCAGGGTAGCGACACGGACTTCCTGATAATTGCACGCATCGAGCTTCTGCCACACCTTGCCGCGCACCACAATCTGCGCGCAGGTGTCGCTGCCGGGTTTGATGAGAATCGGATTCATGTGCATGGACGGTGCAATCCCCGCAGCCTCGGCCTGTAGCGCTTGAGCGCGCCCAATCTCGTGGCCATCCGGCGTGGCTGCGGAATTGAGCGACATGTTCTGCGCCTTGAAGGGCGCCACGCGATAACCCGCTCGCGCAAAGATGCGGCACAGCGCGGCCGTCATGAGCGACTTGCCTACATGCGAACTGGTGCCGAGCACCATGATGGCTCGCGCGGTCATCGAATTTCCTCGCCCATATCGCTGTGTAAATTCATTACCACGCTCGCGACCATCGCGGGCCGGCTTTCTTCTCGTCCCGCAAACGAGAATCCACTTTGGCCTCGAGCTCGATCTGCCGCGCGAAGAGCCAGATCAGATCCGAGAGGCGATTGATGTAAGCCAAGGGCTGCGCATAGTCCCCCGCTCCACTCTCGATCAAACGAACGATGCAGCGCTCCGCGCGGCGGCAGACTGTGCGAGCAACCTCAAAAGCCGCGGACTCGGTGTGCGCACCGGGCAGCGACCAATCGGAAAGAATCCCCTCCTTCGCCTCAATGGCATGAACCATTTCCGTAAGCTGGTCTACATCCTCCGCGGAGAGCAGCGACGCTGCTTTTCCTTTTGCAGACGGCGTTGAGAGAGCCGAGCCTACGCGGAACAGGGTTTTCTGAATCTCGTGCACTGCCGAAGATATCTCAGGATTGGTGCAGATGCTTCGAGCGAATCCCAGGGTTGCGTCCAGTTCATCCACGGTGCCATAGGCCTCGACCCGCAGATCTGCCTTCGAGACGCGCTTACCTCCGGTGAGGCTGGTCTGGCCGCCATCGCCGCCTTTAGTCGAAATGCTCATCAATCCTCCTCTTCACGGCGCTTGGCCGCAATTACCACTGCACCGTAGGGCGCAGTCTTTATCCAGGCTTGCTGGTCAGAAAAGCCGAAGAACCTTGTGAGCGCATAGGTGATAACTCCACGATGCGAAACAACCGCCGTGACCGGCGCCGGTGTTTCGCTGAGCAGCGGCGCAATTGCCGCGTCGACTCTCGCCGTAAAGGCCGCGTACGTTTCCCCTCCGGGAGCGCTCTGGGAGCGAAATTCCTGAAGCCATCCGGCTGCTTCGCGCGGATAGCGCTCTTCAATCTGCGGCCAACTGAGGCCTTCCCACAAACCGAAATACATCTCCCGCAAATTCGGTTGGAGTTCCACGCCGATCCCGATGCGCTGGCCGATGGCGGTTGCAGTCCGAACCGCACGGAGCAGGTCGCTCGAATAGATGCGCTGGACTCCGAGTTGTGCAACCTCTTCCGCGGCACGAGTAATTTGAAGCACTCCGGCCGGGTTCAAATCCGGGTCGCTGTGGCCGCAGAATCTGCCGGCCATCTCGGTCTCGCCATGCCGAATAAAGACCAGAGTGTTCATCCGCGCCAGACCCCGCAAAGGTAGACTGCGACCAAAGTTAACTGGATGGTTGCGCCAAAACAATCGCCGGTGATGCCGCCAATGCGCCGCTTGTAGTAGAACCCGCTCAAGAGCGTAACGGCCGAAGCAGCAACAACCGGTATCCACATCGACATCCGCAACAGGTACCCCACGATACCGAACGCGAGCAAGGTTCCCACAGCCAGGGATACGCCGGAAATTTGACGTGCGATACGCGCTCCTTGACTGGCTTGCTCCCTTGCGCCGGGAAGCGCGGCGCCAAGAGGAAGTACGGTCCAGCGGCATAGAACCTCAGCGGAAATCGCATATGAGACAAAGTTGCTGGTAGGGAGATTTGCGAGCAGCAGCACGCGCCCTACAACGGAGAGCACAATGGCCAGGGCGCCAAAACTGCCGATGCTGCTGTCTTTCATGATTTCGAGGATCTTCTGCTTGTTCCATCCGCCGCCAAAGGCATCGGCCACGTCGGCCAGACCATCCTCATGCAACCCCCCGGTGGCCAGCGTTGAGAAAAGCACGATCAGGAGCGCGACGACCATGATGGGAAGATGCGGCGACAACAGGAGGTAGATTCCAGCCATGGCGCCACCAACCGCGACGCCAACCAGTGGAAAGAACTTCGCTGCACGCGACAGAGCATCTGGCCGGTAGGGGAGCCAGGATAGAGGCAGCCGGGTCAGAAACTGAAACGCCGCCGCGATGTCTTGGAAGATTCCGCTCATTCGCTCTTGGTGCTCACTCCCGCCGATGAGAAGGTGGCCATCTCAGAGAACAGCCGAACCGAGGATTCGATCAGCGGCATAGCCAGAACCGCTCCCGTTCCTTCACCGAGCCGCATACCCAGATGAAGGATCGGTGTTAGCCCGATGTAGTTGAGCAGGTAACGGTGTCCAGGCTCTTCAGAGCAGTGCCCTGCAAACAGATACCCGCTCACCTGAGGCGCAATCGCGTACGCCACCGCCGCCGCTGCCGTCGAGATGAATCCATCGCAAACAACGGCCATTCGATTGGACGCGGCGCCAAGAATGAAACCGGTCATGGCCGCAATCTCCAATCCGCCGACACAACGCAGAACCTCCAGCGGTTCCGGTGTCCTGTTTGGCGCTCCAAAATGCAGTTTCACTGATTCTTCGACAATCTGTATCTTGCGGCTTTTCCCGGCGGCATCAAGCCCTGTGCCCGAACCGGTCAATGTGCTGGCCGGCTCCCTGGTGAGCGCCGTGGCAATCGCGCTGGCTGCCGTCGTGTTCCCGATTCCCACTTCTCCAAATGCCACCAGATGCTGCCCCTTCTCTTTGGCTCTTTGCGCCTGGCGCAAGCCCACTTCAAGAGCGGCGGCTAGCTCCTCTTGTGTCATGGCCGGTTCACGATGCATATTGCGGCTGCCCCGGCGAACCTTCTCCTGGCAGAGGCCCGGCGCGTCCTCGAAATCCGCATCGACGCCCACGTCTATCACCGTAAGCTCGGCATCGTTAAACCGCGAGAGCACACTAATACCCGCGCCTCCGTTGAGACAATTGCGCACCATCTGCTCAGTGACTTCACGCGGATAAGCGCTTACCCCCTCCTCGGCGACGCCGTGATCAGCCGCAAAACAGTACGCGCCGCGGCGCAAAGGATGTGGAAGTTGTCCTTGATACAGGGTGTATATCTGCGCCGCGATGGTTTCCAGGCGTCCCAGGCTTCCCAGCGGCTTGGTCAGGTCATCAAGATGGCGCTGCGCTTCCGCGGTATATCGCGCGTCGCAGGGAACAATGCTCGCGACCACTTTGGCAAGAAAAGAATCCTTATTGAAAGTCATTGGACCAGCTCCATCCGGTTCCGGGTACGTTCCAGCAGCATGGAACGGTGGTGAGGCAGAAAGTTGAATGCGCTCTCGATAACTTCCGGCTGCAATAGCTCTTGCGGCGAACCCTGCCGCATCGCTTCATCCTGGCTCAACAACCACACGGAAGGAAATACGCCATCGATCAGCGCTAGATCATGCATCGAGGCAAGAATCGCAATGCCCTCGTGGCGTAGCGAGGCGATCAAGTCGATCATCTCGAACTGACGCCCGATATCCAGGTGCTGCATCGGCTCATCCAGAAGAAGCAACTGCGGCTGCTGTGCCAAACCGAGTGCAATCTTTACGCGCTGACGTTCGCCGCCACTTAGTTCGTTGAAGGCGCGCGAACGTAGTGACCACGTGTCTGTCAACGCCATGGCTCGTTCCATGGCTTCGCGATCCGCCGTGTTCAATCCGCCAAACAATTTCAGAAACGGCGTGCGGCCCTGCTCCACAAACTGCTCGACAGTAAAGGAGAAGGGGATCTCGACATTCTGCGGCACGAAGGCGATCGACCGCGCGATCTCACGGTGCTTCAACGAACGCAGTTCCTTATGATTCAGGCGCACATCCCCGGAATCCGGGGCAAGAATGCCCGCGGCAAGCCGGAGCAAAGTTGTCTTACCAACGCCATTCCGGCCCACAAGGGCGATGCAATCGTGGCTGAAAATCCTGGCATTGAGATCGCTGAAGAGGTTTCGTTCCGCGTAACCGAAGCCCACATGGTCAAATTCGAGGAGTGGCCTCATGACATCACCTCCCGCCTTGCTTTCCGTAAGAGATAGAGAAAAAACGGTCCGCCAATAAAAGCGGTCAGCACGCCCACCGGCAATTCCGCAGGGGCGATGACGGTGCGCGCTGCTGTATCGGCGACCAGCAGAAAAAGCGCCCCGGCAAGCGCCGTCGCGGGAAGCAGCCGCACATGGTCCGGCCCCAGAATCATGCGCAGAATGTGGGGTACGATCAGCCCCGTAAAGCTGATCAGGCCGCCCAAAGCCACAGCGGCGGCCGTCAGCACCGAGCCGATCACGATCACGGCAACGCGTGTCTGCTGCACAGAAATGCCAAGATGCGTCGCGTACTCCTCACCCAATGCCAGCGTGTTGAGTCTTCGCGCCAGCGGCACCGAACCCGCAAGTCCTATGACCAGCATCCCTGCAACGATCGCCAACTGTGGCCAGGTCGGCTGCGCGATGGTTCCATGCAGCCACGAAGATAAGATATGCATGCCCTGTCCGAAATCCTGGTCGAGCACCTCCAAGAAATACGATGAGTAGCTCAGCATGGTGCTCACCGCGAATCCCGCCAGCAGCAGAGCGACCACCGGCGTTCGACCATTGACGCTTGCCAGCCAATACACCAGCACGATAGAGCCGGCCGCACCCGCAAAGGCCAGCAGTGCGGTGGTTCCGAATCCTGCAATCGAGACCGCAGGCACAAGAAACACGCCGAGGGATGCGCCCAGCACCGCTCCACCCGAAGAGCCAATCACGTAAGGGTCAGCCAGCGGATTGCGGAAGAGACCTTGAAACAGCAGGCCGGAAACGGAGAGTCCGCTGCCGACCAATACAGCCGCGATGATGCGCGGAAGCCGGATGGAGAAAAGAATGGTGCTCTGATCGGCGGAGAGTTGGCTCATGCCGAGCGCGCTCCGGGCCAGCAGCCGCACCGGCACCGGCACCGCGCCCATCCCCGAGGCAATCAGCATCGCAAGCACGAGCAAGGCAGCCAGGAACGCAAGCAGCCAGTGCTGCCTGCGTTCCGGCGCCTCGCTACGCCCTGTGCTTGCGCGCGCCCCGGTCACTTTCCTGACCACGATTCCCCTCCAAACGAAAATTTCATCCCCATGCGGAACATGAACGGGAGCGATGGGTAACCAAACGACTCGCTGTAGTGCTCGCACAAGAGATTCTGGAAATTAGCTTCGAGGTCAACGTGCCGGTAGGCCTGATAGCCGGCTGTAAGGTCAAGCCGTTGATACGCGCCGTCTAGATTGCGATTGGGCAGCAGCATCGTGTTGCCGTAATTGGCGTCGGAGTACTCCAGAAAATCGGTGTCGTCCCTGCGCGAGACCAGTGTTCCACTGAGCGTGGCGAAGAGCTTTGCGTGGCGGTAGCCCGTTTGAAAATATCCTGTGTGCGGCGCGATGCGGAAAGGCCGCGCACCAACCAGAGGGGAGTAGGCCCCGATCGGGATCGCCGGAAAATCCGGATTGTAACTCGGACCAATGGCAGAGCTCGATAACGACTGTTGAATCCGCGCGTCCACGTAGGTATACCCGGCGCGAACAAACCAATCCCGCATCAGCTTTGACTCGATTTCAGCCTCGACTCCTTGTGCGCGATAGGCCTTTGAGTTCACTTCTGCCCCGTAAGGCCATTCCGCCAAAGCCGTGGTGAGACTGACGTCAGGATCAACAAGCGGCAACTCTTGCGGCGCGACGTACTCAATTCCATGCGTGAACTCGTTGTGAAACAGCGATAAGCTCATGCGGCTGCGGCCATTGAAGAGGAATTGATCGATCCCCCCATCGTAGGTTCTTGAATCCTCAGGCCCAATGGGAGCGATGTGGTCTTGCAAGATGGTCTGGCTTCCGCCGGGCTGGCCCTCCAGAGTTTCATAGAGCGACTCAAGCTGATCGTAAAGTGCCGGCTCTTTGATACCTTTCCCAAAACTGGCGCGCAGTTTGGTGCCGCCTGCCACCTGCCAGGCGAGAGAAGCGCGCGGAGTACCCGCGACTCCAAAGAGGCCATTGTCTTCCAGCCCCCCGCCCAGGGTATAAAACAAGCGGTTCTTTATATCTCCCTGCAATTCAAAGGTGTAACTGTAATTGCCGCGCTCGATCGAATTGCCTGGGCCCGGAGAAACCGAATACCCGCGCTCATCTTCATAGCGAAACGCAACCAGTCCGAGGATGTGCGGATTGAAGCGATAATCCGATCGCGCATAGACGAAATCCTTATCCGTTGAGTTAGGGTAAGTGTACGGGTAGGGCGGTCCATCGTTGTACTCCTGAGCCTGACCGCTGACGGTATATCCGTTTGCCCCTTGAAGCGTGACCGGCGCTCCGAGAGAATAGCCGGATTGTACAGTTCCAGCAGATGCAAACTGCGTGTAATTGGAGCGCAGCCTCACCCCCCCGTACTGAACCAGGTTATTCCAATTTGCCGTAGTCTTATCTTCCCAGGTTGCGCCGAAGTAGGCGTTTTCAGCAGCTTGTTTGGCATCGGTCGGAAGGCCATAGACCTGAATCGCACCTGGTATTCCGGATGCGACCTGGTCGTGGTGAACCGTCGCGCGCAGGCTGGATGCGGGAGTAAGCGCCCAACCGAAGTTTCCCGTGAAGGTGCCGTTGTGGTACTCACTCTCGGGAATCGAGTTATCCGTGGCGAAGCGCGCATAGTCGGTAAAGTAATCGAAGTTTTTCAACAGCCCGCCGATTGAGCCATCCTGACGATAAGTTCCGAAGTTGCCGCCATCGACCAGATAGGTGAACAGGGGCTGCGGCGTGCTTCCCCTTGCAGTGGTCAGACTGACGACACTGGCCAGGGCATCGGACCCATAAAGGACGCTGTTCGGGCCGCGAAGGACTTCCACCTGGGCAACCGCGGCGCTGGCGAGATTGGCAAACTCCACGTTCCCTCCAATGTCGTTCATCGGAATCCCGTCAATGAGAACTTTATTTGCGTCGCTGCCGCCGCCGCGAATGTACAAGCCAGTGGTTCCTCCCGCTTGCCCCGACTGCGTGGCCTGCACTCCGGGCACATAGCGCAACCCCTCCTCAAGATCTCGTGTTCCCTGATAGGCGGATGAATCCAACACGGTAACGGCAGCGCCCAACTGGGATTGCGGCGTGGGAGAGCCCGTAGAGGTAACCGTAATCTGCTCGGAAAGAGATGCGATTGGAAGAACAATATCCATGGTCAGCTCGCGACCATGGCCTGCTGTATTCAGATCTTTCTCCACTGCGCTAAATCCCGGAACCGACACCCGCAGCCGTGCACCGGGACCAGCACTCCGCGAAATGCTGTACTCACCCTTTGCGTCAGTAGCCACGGATGCGACTGGCAGACCGTTTTCGAGCAGCTCTACTTTGGCGTTGGGTATCACTGCGCCCGACGGATCAGATACAGTGCCGTGGATGGTGAGGTCCGATGCGGCAAAGGCAATGGTGGCGGAGGCTAAAACTAAACTGCAGGTCCATCTGAACGTGCGCGAAAATCGGAACATGGTTTTCCCCTCGGAAATAGCATCTGGACCGGTCTCCTGACTTGCGCCTCATCGGCTGACGGCTGCCTTCCCGGAATCTTCTCCAGTGGCAAACAAGCCGCGCCTCTGCGCTTACAGTTACGGGGTAGTGGCGGAATTGCACCGCGCTTCCCGATCATCCAGCGGTTAGTGGTTTACGGTTCGAGATGGTGTTGCCATCTCACGGATGAAATTGTCTTGCGAGTTCCTCCAGTGCATCGAAGGCGACCGGGCTAGGAAGTTCGATTCGGTCGTCCACGTAATAAATGCGATTGTTCCTGACCGCCGGCAAGTTGGCCCATCCCGGCCGCCCTCGAATCTGCTCCGTCGACATCCTTGTACTCCGCACCAGCACCAGAGCCTCTGGCGCCCGCGCCAGTACCGCTTCCATGCTTATCTGCTGCCACTCTAGCGGCAGGTCGCTGGTCACCGAGTGCCCCCCGGCAATCTCGATCAGTTCCGTGATGAAAGCGGGCTTGCCGATGGTGATAACCGGATCGAGACCCACAGGCATCAGGACGCTCACTGCCGGCTTGCTGCTTACGCGCCGGCGCACCGCCGCCTCGCGGCTGCGCAGTCTGCCGATCAGCTCCCGCGCAGACTCCTCGCGGTTGAGCGCGCGTCCCAGGCTGGCAAGCGATTTGTAAATCCCCTCGATCCCATGCGGCGCGACCAAGAATACCGCAATGCCAAGCTGCTGCAGGCTCGTCATCGTCTCTGTGCGGCTCATGCCGGCGTCTTCCAATACCAGGTCAGGATGCAGCGACACAATGGTTTCGATCGAAGGCGTCAGCGGCGTTCCCACGCTGAGCTTGGTTTTGGCCTCTGCTGGATATTTGGTGTAGTCGGTCACCGCAATGACGTCCGCTCCGGCGCCAAGCGCATACACATCGTCCACGATACTTGGCATCAGGCACACCACGCGATGAGGATGCTCCGGAACCGTGATGGAGTGTCCCATCTCGTCTGTCACCGTGCGCGCGCCGCAAGCGGGCAATGCCATGGAGAGAATCAGCAACGCGCACCAGGGCTTGATGCCGGCGCCTCTGCGGACTGGGTGCTTCCGGCCCGCGCCGCTCGCGGTCCCTGCCACCATGAAAGCGATCATGGCCGTGCTCCGATGCTCCCTTTAAGTGCCAGCGGGAGTCCGGCCACCATCAGCACCACATGGTCGGCAATGGCCGCCACTCGCTGATTCAGTTCGCCGAGTGCATCGCGATATTTCCGGCCCGCCGGATAAGGCGGCACCACTCCGCTGCCAACCTCGTTGGAAACCAGCACGACGGAAACAGGCACCGTGCGCAAGGCGTCAAGAAAACTCTCCATGCGCGGTTCCAAGCTCGCCGGATCAGCCTCTGCGGCCTCAAGGAGATTCGCCACAAAAACCGTCAGGCAATCCACCAGCAGCAGGTCGAACTCCGCCGCGTGATCCATGAGGATACGCGCCAGTTCCAACGGTTCTTCCAATGTCTGCCAGTGTTTTGGGCGATCTTCCTGGTGACGGCGGATCTTCTCACGCATCTCTGCGTCGCGGGCCTGTGCCGTGGCCACGTAGGCCACGCGCTCAAACTTCCCGGCAAACTCCTGCGCCCACCGGCTCTTGCCGCTGCGAACGCCGCCGAGGACGAGCGTGACCGTCTTGCGGTCCCTCTCCTGCATACATTTCCTCTGACCGGGAGTGCAAATGCACCCGGCACAGCGGGATCAATACAATAGGCAGCTTTCTCGTCGCCGGCGCTTGTGGTAACCGGCAGGGGAACGCTCTCCAACCCTCCCATCGAAGCTGGATCAAGCCCAGATTGGCATCTGGCCGGTCTCCTGACTCACGCTTAAACGAATCTGAACAGCCTTCCCGAGAAAACCCTCAGTGGCCGGAGCAAGCTCCCTGTCCAATTCTCAGCGAATACAGTTACGGGGTAGTGGCGGACTCGCACCGCGCTTCCCGAACACCAGATGGGACAATTCTATACCCTCCGCACAGATTTCTATCCAGGTTCCGTGCACGTTCTGCTCCCGGCTGGCGGCGCCATCTCTTTCCGCTGCCAGGCTTCCGAAACGGCCCGCAGTTCTGCGGCTTCCCAGGCGGCGAAGCCGCCTGCCATCTCTACCAGATTCGTGATCCCATACTGCTGCAGGAGGCTGGCTGCGATGGAAGAGCGATACCCGCCCGCGCAATTCCTCCGCCTCGATCAGGACTCCTGTCGGGGCGAGGAGAGAAATGCACGCTGGAATCCGCTGATCGACCTCTGGATCTGCTCCAACGGAATCGTCAGCGACAGGCGAATGTAGCCGGAACGCCCAAAGCCAACGCCGGGGACGGCAAGCACGCCTTCATCCGCCAGCAGCCGGGCAAACGCAATGTCGTCGGAGATTGGTGTCTTGAGGAAGATGTAGAACGAACCTTCGGGCCGCCGCACTTCGTAACCGATCTCTTCCAGCGCATCGCAAAGGACATTGCGCTTGTGCTCATACGGCGCTGCGTCGATCGTGTCTTCCAGGGATTCCAGCATCACCCACTGCCAGATCGCAGGCGCGTTGATAAAGCCCAGAATGCGATTGCTGAAGGCGCAGGCACCGCGCAGCGGAACGGCATCCGCCAGTCGCGGCGACAGCGCCAGGTAACCGATGCGCTCGCCCGGCAGCCCCAGGGACTTGGACCACGAGTTGCAGATCACCGTATTGGCGATGCACGACGCCACCTCGGGCTGACGTTGTCCGTCATAGACAAAGGACTTATAGGGCTCGTCGCTGATGACGGTAATCGGCTGGCCGACGCGCTCCAGCATCACCTGCAAATCGCGCAGAACGCTTTCCGGATACACGCGCCCCGTGGGATTGTTGGGCGTGTTGAGAAGAATGGCGCGCGTCCTCGGAGTGATCGCCTCCCGGATACGCTCCACGTCGGGTAGAAACGAAACGTCGGTTTCGACAGGAACCATGCGCCCGCCGTGGTTGGAGATATAGAACTGATACTCGGGAAAGAAGGGCATTAAGACGATGACTTCGTCACCGGGATCGAGAATCGATTTCAGAATCACGTTGCAGGCGCCGGCCGAGCCCACCGTCATGAAGACGTCCTCGGCTGTGAAACCCAAGCCGGTTTCCCTGCTCAGCTTGCCCGCGACAGCCTCGCGAACCTGCGTGTATCCGGGATTCGGCATATAGCCATGCGAGCCGGGACGGTTGCCGGCCACAACGCGCCGCAGCGCATCCAGCACCGCCGGCGGTGGTTCCACATCCGGATTGCCGAGCGAAAAATCGAAAACCGCGTCGGCTCCGCGCTCCCGCTTCATCCGGACGCCTTCCTCGAACATGCGTCGAATCCAGGAGGCGCTCTCAAGCTGCTTGGCAATGATCTTTGAAACGGGCATAGTCGTGGGCTTTCTAGATGTTCAGGAGTTCTTCGCTGGCCAGCAGGTTGATGCCTGCCGTCTGCAACTGGGCAATCGCCGCATCCGGATCATTGAAGCGAAAAATGAGGATTGCCTGGTCTCCCCGAAGATAAGGGAAGGCATACATGTACTCGATATTGATGCCGGTACCGTGGAGCGCCCCCAGGATGTCAGCCAGGCCGCCCGGACGGTCGGGCACTTCGACGGCGAGAACCTCCGTCACCTTGATGACGAATCCTTGAGCTTGAAGAACTGCGGCAGCCTTCTGCCAGTCCGAGACAATCATCCGCAAAATGCCGTATTCCTGATTGTCTGCCAGGAACAAGGCGCGGATATCGATGCCTTCCTGCGCCAGAAGACGCGAGGGAGCGGCAATGTGCCCAGGCTTGTTTTCGGCAAACAGCGATATCTGTTGAATCTTCATAATGCCCGCCTGTCGATGACCCGTTTTGCTTTGCCTTCGCTACGTTCGATCGTATGCCCCTCGACCAGCGAAACCCTTACCCGGATTCCCAGTACGCGATCGAGCGCCCCTTGAAGCTTCTGGTGTAGTTCCTGCATTGCCCCGATCTTGTCGTTAAACATCTGGGGAGTCACCTCGACCTGCACTTCCAACTGATCCAACCCCTGTGCGCGGGTAAGAATGATCTGGTAATGCGGAAGGGTGCCCTCGGTTTGCAGCAGCGCGGTTTCGATTTGCGATGGAAACACATTGACGCCGCGAATGATCAGCATGTCGTCGCTGCGCCGGCCGATGCGGCCAATGCGCCGCAGTGTGCGCCCGCACTCGCACCTGCCGGGCAGAATCGTGGTGATATCGCGCGTACGGTAGCGGATCATGGGCATCGCCTGCTTGCTCAGAGTGGTCAGAACCAACTCGCCCTCGCACCCGTCCGGCAGCGGCGCGCCCGTTTCGGGATCGATAATCTCCGGATAGAAATGATCTTCAAAAATGTGCAGGCCCTGATGCCGCGAGCATTCGCAGCCGACTCCCGGCCCGATAATCTCCGAGAGTCCGTAGATATCGAAGGCCTCAATACTACTCTGACTTTCAATGTGCCGGCGTATAGATTCGGTCCATGGCTCGGCGCCGAAAACGCCTACCCGGAGCGGTAGTTTTTTCATATCCACGCCGAGTTCAGCGGCGCGATCAATCAGATGCAGAAAATAGGTGGGTGTGCAGCACATCGCCGTCACCCCGAAGTCCTTCATCAGCATGATCTGCCGGTCAGCATGGCCGCCGGACGCCGGTACCACCGTGGCTCCCAGCGCTTCAGCACCGTAGTGGGCGCCCAGACCTCCGGTGAAAAGGCCGTAACCATAGGCGACCTGAATGATGTCTCCGCGATGCAAACCGCAGCCGGCCAGACAGCGGACCAGCACCGAGCTCCACACGTCCACATCTTCCTTGGTGTACGCCACGACGATGGGCTTGCCGGTGGTTCCGCTGGAGGCATGGAGACGGACAACGTCCTTCATGGAGCTGGCAAAAAGCCCGAACGGGTAGTTGTCGCGCAGGTCACTCTTCACCGTGAAGGGCAGCCGGGCGATGTCGTCGAGCGAGCGGATGTCCTGGGGCGTAATTCCGAGCTCGTCCATGCGCGAGCGGAACAGCTTGACCTGCTGCCAGGCGCGCGTAACCACCGCCCGCAGGCGCTGCAATTGCAGATCGTGGAGCTGCGCAACCGGAGTGTAATCCGGCACGCTGGCAGGATGACAATCGGTCGCGCTGCTTTCCAGGATTGAATTCATTTTGCTTGCCCTATAGCCCGCCCAATGGAAAACGATTGGAGATTCGCCTCATGCAACTTCTCGGGCAGGTTGCGCTCGAGAGCGGCGGTCCATGCCTCAACGGGAAACTGCAAATGGCGGCTCAACACTCCCAGCAGCGCCACATTGATGCTTTTCTTGTTGGGCAGGCTGGATTCGTCGATTTGAGCAGGTTCGATGAGGATGCCGCCCTGGCCCAGCGCCGCGCGATTCACCTCAACCTGATCCGCTGCGATGACCAGCAGGAAATCCGCCTCACCCTGCGGCACCATGGGGCTGAAGACGCGCTCGCCAAATCGCACATCGCTTGAAATCGAGCCGCCGCGCTGGCTCATCCCATGCACTTCGCTCTTCTTGACGTCGAGGCCGGCGCTGAACGCCACGTCGGCCAGGATGTCGGAGGCTTTCAACACGCCCTGCCCGCCCAGTCCCGCGACCACCACGTTAGTTGGTTTGCTGCTCATTGCACCTCTCATACTCGCGGATCGAGCGGGCTGCCAGCAGACAGTTCCGGCGAGCAATCACCACGGAGATCTCCGGCGTATCCAGGCAGGTTTGAATCAGTTTCTTGAATTCCTCCGGATCCTGCGTGGGGTCGTTCACGTAAACATTGCGCACGCCCAGAGAGCGCGAGAGATCCTCAAATACCACCTTGCCGGTCTTGGCATGGTCCAGCGTGCGTCCGGTCCCCGGGTGCTCCTGCATGCCGGTCATGGCCGTGGTTCCGTTGTCGAGGATCACCAGCACATGGCCGCTGGCAGGCGGATTGTAGATCATCTCCACCAGGCCGGTGATACCGCTGTGCACGAACGTGCTGTCGCCGATGACGCTCACCACGCGTTTGGCATCCTCAGGCGGCAGCGAGTGACGCAGCCCCAGGCCAACGCCGATGGCCGCCCCCATGCACACCAGCGTATCCATCGCCTCGAAGGGCGGCAACACGCCAAGGGAATAGCAGCCGATATCACCCGCGACGATGCAGCCCAACTCTTTCAGAATCGCGTAGGCGCTGCGATGCGGACAGCCGGGGCATAGCGCGGGGGCCTTGCCTGGAGCGCGTTTCGGCTCCGGCGAAGTATCGCCTTTCAGGATGCGGCGCACACGAGGAATGTTCAGTTCGCCGAAGCGGAAAATCTCTGGCTGGGCCTCGACCGCGATGCCCGCGGTGCGCGCGCCCTCTACCAGATAAGGATCTCCTTCTTCGATGACGATGCAGCGCTCGACGCTCGCAGCGAAGGCGCGCATGCGCTCCAGAGGAAGCGGATAGGTCATTCCCAGCTTCAGTACGCTGGCATCAGGCGCAGCTTCGCGCACATATTGCAAGGCAACGCCCGAGGTGATGATTCCCAGCGAGGACGAACCGGTTACAAGTTGGTTCGGCCCTTCCGCCTCGTTCCAGGCGGCGATCTCGGAAAGCGTTTTGCTCAGCCGCAAATGCGCTGGGCGCGCATAGGCTGGAATCATGACGCGGGAGGGAAAATCGTGCTCGAAATGCGCCGGGCGCGGCGCGGGAATCGTCACCGCTCCGCGCCGGACGATTGTCTTGGAGTGACAAACGCGCGTGGTCATGCGCAACAGAACGGGCACTTGCCAACGCTCGGAGATTTCGATGGCGCGCAGCGTGAACTCGTAAGCTTCCTGCGAGTCGGAGGGCTCGAGCATGGGCACGCCGGCGGCGACGGCATAACGCCGATTGTCCTGCTCATTCTGGCTGGAAGCCATTCCGGGATCGTCAGCCGAGACCACGATCAGCGCCCCGTCCAGCCGGATCTTCGCCACGGTAAACAAGGGGTCCGCGGCCACATTCAGTCCGACATGCTTCATGGTGACCAGCGCGCGCGCACCGGCAAAGGCCACGCCGATCCCAACTTCCAGCGCTACTTTCTCGTTGGGCGCCCACTGTGCTTTTCCGCCCAGCTTGTCGAAGGTTTCCAAGATCTCCGTCGAGGGAGTCCCCGGATATCCCGTGCCGAGTTTCACACCAGAGTCGAAGGCGGCCAAGGCAACCGCCTCGTCACCACTCAGCAGTGACAATGCATTCTGTTGCTGTAGAGAATCCACGCTGAAATCCTGTGTGATTTTGTGTGAATTTTAAGTGTACACGAGCAAGCTCCACCAGCAGGGACTTTTACTTTGACCCGGAACCGCGCATAAATTGCCGCCCGGCAGAAAGAGCGCTAATGTATTTCAACCCCGGTTGAGGGTAACTTCCGGTTTGGCGGTCATCCACCAACGGGTCGATCTTTAGATCGCGCCATGACGATTGCGGCGACGACCACGATGAGTACAGTCGCGCCAACCAGCCGAGGGAACCAAGCTCCGCCTCGCGTGTTCCATAGTGCAAATACCAGCCAGAAGCAAGCCACTGAAACGGTAATCCAACGTCTTCGCCGACTCCAGGCAGGGATGACTCTGTCGGCTCCAGTTGAAGAAGGAACAGCAGCCCTCAGAAGTCGATAAATGACGACACCAAAAGAAACGATTGCAATGGCACACAGAATCCCAAAGACTCTTGGCGTGATGACGTGGCCAACGACCAGCGCAACGAGCGCAATCAGAGCTACGGCGTAGCAAAGAACGGGCCGGATCAATGGTCTCGGTAGCTTCTGTTGCATATCGGCGGACGTGATCCATTTTGTCATAACTTAGCGGTCGCGCCTGGATAGTCGCCAACTCGGCAGTTACTTTTCGGTTAACAGATACCGTGAGCCGGTATTTCAATGTACCCGTATAGAAGGGTTTGCCAGAGGGTAAATGCGCCACAATCCTGCAACGTTCCGTCCGCATACCACAAGGGCAGGAGAGTAAAACATTGTAAACTATTGATTATAAATTATTTAAGTGGTGCCGGGAGGGGGGGTCGAACCCCCATGGCCGCGAGGGCCGGCGGATTTTGAGTCCGCTGCGTCTGCCAGTTCCGCCATCCCGGCCTGGGGTGGGACGATGCATGAAAAGTATCGCACAGCCTTTGCTTGCCGCGCTACCGCCAGGCCGCACGGCCCCGACCCCTGAGAGTGCCGCCAGGGCGGTTTCCACGCCTGTCCCCAATTTGGCAATTTGACCGCCGCAGGGCTTTCCACACTCTTCCGCAGACCCCCGATTTCGAATGCCGTGCGACAATGGAGGCAACCGTGATGACCACCGCCTCCTCTGCACAGGTCGTTCCCGAACCGGTCAAGGTAACTCCGCAATTGCTGGCCCAACACAGCATTACCGCGGATGAGTACAGCCGTATCCTGGCGGCTTTGGGGCGTGTGCCCTCCCTTACCGAGCTCGGGATTTACAGCGTTATGTGGAGCGAACACTGCTCCTACAAATCGAGCCGCGTCCACCTCAAGCGCCTGCCCACCAAGAGCGACCGCGTCGTTCAGGGACCGGGCGAAAACGCCGGCATTATCGACGTCGGCGATGGCTGGGCCTGCGCCTTCAAGATCGAGTCGCACAATCACCCCAGCTACATCGAGCCCTTCCAGGGCGCGGCCACCGGCGTCGGCGGCATCCTGCGCGACATCTTTACCATGGGCGCGCGGCCTCTGGCCGTCATGGATTCCCTCCGCTTCGGTCCGATCACAGAGGAGGCCTACCTCAAATCCGATTCGAGCGCGGAAGAGCGGAAGCTCATCGCCAGAAACCACTCCATCGTGGAGGGTGTGGTCAGCGGCATTGCAGGCTACAGCAACTGCTTCGGCGTACCCAATCTGGGCGGCGAAACCAAGTTCGAGGCCTGCTACAGCGGCAACCCGCTGGTGAATGCCTTTGCCCTCGGCATGGTTCGCAAGGACGAAATCTTTTACGGCAAAGCTTCCGGCGCCGGGAACCCGGTGATTTACGTTGGCGCCAAAACCGGCCGCGACGGAATCCACGGCGCGACCATGGCCAGCGAGGAGTTCAGTGAAGGCTCCGAGGCCAAGCGCCCCAACGTGCAAGTCGGCGATCCCTTCATGGAAAAGCTTCTCCTCGAAGCCTGCCTTGAAGCCATGAAGACCGGCGCCATCGTTGGCATTCAGGATATGGGCGCAGCCGGGCTCACCTGTTCCACCTGCGAGATGGGCGGGCGCGGCGGTGTCGGCCTCGACGTCGAGCTGGACCTCGTCCCGCAGCGCGAAACCGGCATGTCCGCGTACGAGATCATGCTCTCTGAAAGCCAGGAGCGCATGTTGCTCGTCGCCACCAAAGGCCGCGAGGATGAAGTCCTCCGCGTCTTTGCCAAGTGGGGCCTGGACGGAGTGATTGTGGGCACTGTCGAGTCGCAGTCGCGCCTCCGCATCCGCCATCACGGGGTTCTCGTGGCCGACATCCCCAACCAGTCGCTCACGGACGACGCCCCCCTGTACCACCGTCCCGTCGGCACCTGGAAAACCCCCATTCCGCTTGAACCCTCTGAAGAAATTCAGGCAAGACTGGCCGAGGACCGCGACTTCACCGCCGACCTCAGAAAGCTCCTCGCCAGCCCCAACGTCTGCTCCAAGCGCTGGGTCCACGAGCAGTACGACTCCATGGTCCAGACCAACACGGTCATCGGCCCCGGCAGCGAGGCCGGCGTCATGCGCATCAAGGGCACCGGCACCCCGGGCCACGAGCGTGGCCTCGCCATGGCCCTCGACGGCAACGGCCTCTGGGCTTACCTCGACCCCAAACTCGGCGCCATGCACGCCACAGCCGAAGCCGCCCGCAAGGTAGCCTGCACCGGCGCGACCCCCGTGGCCGCCACCAACTGCCTCAACTTCGGCAACCCGGAAAAGCCCGAAATCATGGCTCAGCTCTCCTCCGCCATTGACGGCATCGCTGAAGCCTGCACCGCTCTCTCGACCCCCATCACCGGCGGCAACGTGTCTCTCTACAATGAAACCCGCGGCGAGGGCATCTATCCCACCCCTGTCCTGGGCATCGTCGGCATCCTCGACGACGTAACCAAAGCCGTCCCTGCCCACTTCCAGGCTGGCGGCGACGCCATTCTCCTCCTTTGGCCCATCCCGCGCGGCGAGGAGCCCAACCCGAACCTCCATGTCCCCTTTTACCCGGAACAGGTAGAACCCAAGGCCAGCCCGCTGGCACCCGCGCTCGAAGATGAGGCGGTCGTCGTTCCCGAGGATCTTGATGAAGCGGAAGCCTCCACCGAACTGATTGTCTTTGGCTCTTCGGAATACGCCAAGGTGGTGCTTGGCGGCACCTGGGGCCAACCCCCTCCGCTCGATCTCGAGGCCGAAGCCGATCTGCACACTCTGCTGGCCGTCCTGGCTGAGCGCCAACTGCTCAGTTCCGCCCGCGATATCTCCGACGGCGGCATCGCCGTGGCCCTGGCCCAGGCTGCGTTTCCTTTGGGAGTGGGCGCCACCGTCGAGCAGGAACAATCGCTCATGGTCCATCCCCTCTTCGGCCTCTTCGCCGAGCCCGCATCCACCTTGCTTGTCAGCGCCCACCCCAGCAACCTCTCTGCCATCGAAGAGCTGGCCGGCGAATTCAGTTACTTCGCCGCCCGCATCGGCACAACGGGGGGCGAAAAGCTTGAAATCTCCGTTTATCACGAGCCCTTCATCTCTGCTCCGCTCACCGGCCTTCGCAAATCCTGGGCCTCCGCTCTTGAGGCCGCCCTCCACGACGAGGTAACCGCATGATCCGCCGCCTTTTCCAAGGTGTGAAAGGTGAGATTGAAGCAACAAACCTGGGTACACCAGGTCACGATTCCGGGACCTGGGATTCCGCCGCGTTCTCACAGGAAGATCCCAAGCTCAAAGAGGAATGCGGCGTAGTCGCCATTCACGGGCATCCCGACGCCGCCCGCCAGGCCTATCTCGGCCTCTACGCCCTCCAGCATCGCGGTCAGGAGTCGGCCGGTATCGCCACCGCCGACGGGCACCACCTCGCCAACATCAAGGGCATGGGCCTGGTTTCTGAAATCTTTACTGACGACGTCCTCGCCAAGCTCCCCGGCCAAATGGCCATTGGCCACACCCGTTACTCCACCACCGGCGACTCGGCACTGCTCAACGCCCAGCCCATCCGCGTTGACTCCACCAAGGGCCTCATCGCCATCGCCCACAACGGCAACCTGGTCAATCTCGGCAATGTCCGCACCCGGCTCGAGCGCGACGGAGCTTACTTTCAAACCACTTCCGACTCGGAAATCATCGTCCAGCTCATCGCCCACTCACACGCCGGCACGCTCGTCGACGCCATCGCCGACTCGCTCGCCCAGGTCGAGGGTGCTTTCTCCATCGTTATGATGACCCGCGACCGCATCTTTGCCGCTCGCGATCCGCGCGGCTTCCGTCCGCTCTCGATGGGCCGCATCAAGAACCCCGACGGTCCCGACACCATCGTGTTCGCCTCCGAGACCTGCGCCTTTGACCTGCTCCGCGCCGAATATGACCGCGACGTTCTTCCCGGCGAACTGGTCATGGTCACAGAAGACGGCGTCACCAGCCGCCAGTACGCCAGCGGCTACGCGCAGTCCAGTTGCATTTTTGAACATGTCTACTTCGCCCGCCCTGACAGCCGTATCTTCGGCTGCTGGGTCCAGGAGAGCCGCGACCGGATGGGCCGCCAGCTGGCCTGGGAATCCGGCGTCGCTGCCGACGTGGTGGTCCCCGTCCCCGATTCCGGTGTCACCGCGGCACTCGGGTACGCCGAGCATGCCCACATCCCCTTCCGCATGGGCCTCATCCGCAACCACTACGTTGGCCGCACCTTCATTGAGCCGGAGCAGCGCGTCCGCGACTTCGGTGTTCGCCTCAAGCTCAACCCTGTGCGCAACCTGCTGGAAGGCAAGCGCGTCATCCTTATCGACGACTCCATCATCCGCGGCACCACCAGCCGCAAGATCGTGCGCATGGTCCGCGGCGCCGGAGCAAAGGAAGTTCATCTCCGCATCAGTTGCCCGCCCACCATCTCTCCCTGCTTTTACGGGGTCGACACGCCCAGCAAGCGCGACTTAATTGCCGCCAATAAATCCGTGGAAGAGATTCGCCAATTCATCGAAGCCGACTCATTAGCCTACTTATCTCTCGAAGGTCTTCTGAAGAGTTGTGGCGACGCCGCGCAAACCAAATACTGCACCGCCTGCTACACCGGCGACTACCCCACCGAATGGGTGGATGTGGAAGACATCATGCCGGCTGCGGTAAGCCAGTAGCGTCAAACAGGGATCGATTAATTTAAAAGAGAACTGCTTAACTTGCCTGCTCGCTGATTCCACGCTGCGGCGATTTCTCTCTCTCTTTCAAACTCCGTGTCAAAACAGTCATCGCCACCGCGCCGCACAGGCAAGGCACGACCAGCCCCAGCAGTCCCGCCTGATAACTCCCTGTAGCATCCCGCATCAGCCCCATGTAATACGGGGCTACAAATCCGCTGAGCATGGCCATTGTGTTCGCCGCCGCAATCCCTGTCGCCGCCGCCCTCCCCGCCAGGAACTGCGTCGGTACGGCGAATGCCGGCCCCAGCAGCGCGTTATAAGCCCAGAAACATATCGCCAGCGACAGCACCAGCAACCAAGGGAGCCGCGTGGTACCCGCCAACGCAAAGCCCGCACACATCACCAGGCATGGCACAATGCAGTGCAACGCCCGCTCGTTGTGGCGATCGGAGTGCCTGCTGCCCAGCAGCATGGAAGCCGCGGCAGCCAGCCCGATGCCCGCCACCAGATATCCCACGCGCGTCACGCTCCATCCTGTGGCTCCTTTCAGAATCGCCGGAGCGCAGAAGGCGTAGGCATGGCCAATGGAGAGCGCGCAAAACAGAAACCCGCCGATCATCCATACCTTGCTGGAACGCAATGCCTGCAGCACGCCCGCTTCGTGCCCCAGATGCGCCTGGGCGCTGTCGGCTTTCAGTTGGCCTTTCAGCCACGCCTTCTCTTCCGGCGTCAGCCACGCTGCCGTTTCCGGGCCATCCGGCAGGAGCGTGAAAATCACCAGGCTGAACCCCAGGGCCGGCAATCCCTCCAGCAGAAACAGCCACTGCCATCCCGCCAGACCTAGTTTGCCGTTCAGCCCCAGCAGCCATCCGGCGAGCCCGCCCATGACCACCGAGCTCAGCGGCAGGGCAACGTAAAAGCGGCTCACCGCTCGAGCCCGCATCCGCGTTGGAAACCACAGCGTGAGGTAGTAAACCACCCCAGGAAAGAACCCGGCCTCCGCCATGCCCAGCAGCAGCCGCACGACATTGAACTCCAGCGGCGTCTTTACAAACATGGTTGCCGCCGAAAGCAGTCCCCAGGTAAACATGATCCGCGTCAGCCACCGCTTGGCCCCAAAGCGCAGCAGCAGCAGGTTCGAGGGAACCTCGCACAGCGCATAACCGATAAAGAACAGCCCCGCTCCCAGCCCATACACCGTCGCGCTGAAATGCAGGTCGCGATTCATCTGCAGCGACGCGAAGCCGATGTTTACCCGGTCAACATATGCAATCCCATAGCCGACCGCGAGCACGGGAAGCAGCCGCAGCCCGGCCTTCCGCTGCGCTGACCTCCCAATCGCATCAGGATCTGCAGGCGGGTGCACCGCCGGGGCCTCACTCAAGTCGTTCACACGCGCTCATGTCGGCGAAGAGTCAAAGACTCGCAAAGGTCCTTGATTCAACGGAAAGTGGAAGTAAGCAGAATCTATCACACAACCCAGGGAACGAATTCCACGCCCTCTCGCCATCTTTCTGGCGCATGGACAGGAAGCAGTCCTTCCCGGCAAGAGCGTCCCGTCAATTGCGAAGCCGTCCCTGCGAAGGCGCTACAAGAAGGAATGACCGGCCTGGACGAAGCGGAACGGACAGGTGGGTACGCGAATTGACCAAACGGGGAACCCAAAGGGCGATACTCCGTTCCATTCGCAGAGTTTACTGATCGGCAATCGGCGCTCGCTTCCCTGGCAATTGATTTCCGATCCCCGCTCCTCATCTCGGATTCCGATTTGTGCCATCAGTCACAGGACGTTCACACTCCGGTTGTGATAGCATCCGCTTCTTAGTGAAAGACGCCTGGCGGATTCATCCTCCATTCATCTGCACGGCGCCGGCCCAAGCCTTATGGACGAGGTAGACGGCAGACCGGGACACGTGGCCCTCCAATCCGGCCACCTGGGCGCTCCAAAAGGACGCCTCACCTTCTCCCTGTGCCTCCCTCATCTGAACTCGAAGAGTGATGAAATACCGCTCAACTCCAGGAGAATCCCATGAAAACGTACCAGGGAAGCGAGATCCGCAACGTAGCTGTAGTGGGGCATGCGCACTGCGGCAAAACCACCTTGATTGCCGCTCTGCTGCATGCCGCGAAGATGACCCCAACCCAGGGCAGCGTGGTCGACGGTTCCGCCGTGACCGCCTATGACGAGGAAGAAGTGGCCCGCGGCGTTACCATGCAAAACGCCGTCGCCTATGCCGAGTGGCAGGGCGTGAAGATCAACCTCGTCGACACCCCCGGCTTTCACATGTTCATCCACGAAGCCCGTGCCGCGCTGCTTCCGGTAGAAACCGCCGTCGTCCTCGTCAACGCCCAGAATGGCGTTGAACCGGTTACGGAACGCGTTTGGAAGTATGCCGAAGAAGCCAACATCCCCCGTATCGTTGTAGTAAACCAGATGGACCACCCCAAAGCCGGCGGTGGTGGAGGCCTGAACGCCCTCATCGAGGACATTCATGAGCGCTGGGGACGCAACTGTGTTCCCGTCCAGTTGCCGATTTCTGATGCCCAGGGTTTTCACGGAGTCGTGGACCTTGTGACCATGGAGGCTTACTACTACACGCCCGGCGGCGACGGCCGCGGCAAGATTGGCGAGCTTCCGGCCGGCCTGGCCGCCGACGCGAAGGCGCGGCATGAGGCGCTGGTCGAGCTGGTGGCCGAGGGCAAAGACGAGCTGATGGAGGAGTACTTCGAGAAGGGCACCATCCCTGAGGAGCATCTGGTCGCCGCGCTGCATGAAGCCATCCGCGAAGACCGTATCTTCCCAATGCTGTTTACGAGCGGTCTGGCCAATATGGGCAATGACCACCTGCTCGATTTTCTCAAGGCCTACGCTCCCTCGCCCATTGAGCGCGCGCCTTTTGCCGTGCATGCCCCGTCGCTGCAGGCTGTGGCCACCAACGGAGACGCATCCGTGGAAGCGGGCGCAGGCATCGCCTTTCGCAAAGTGGACGACAAAGAGCCTGTCGGCCTGGTGGTCTTCAAGACCATGACGGATCCATTCTCAGGGCGCATTACCTTCTTCAAGGTGATCAGCGGCGTTATCAAGAACGACGCTACGGTGGAGAACTATACCCGCCGCAGCCAGGAGCGTCTCTCCCATCTAAGCGTGATGCAGGGGCGCAAAGCTGCAGAGGTGCCTGAATTGCACGCCGGCGACCTGGGCGCCGTGGCCAAGCTCCGCGACACCCTCACCGGAGACACGCTGGGGCAGAAGGGCGCCGAGATTCAGGTGGATCTGGCCGCATTCCCCGAGCCGGCCATGACATATGCCATTGAGCCCAAGAGCCGCGCCGATGAGGACAAGCTCGCGCCGGCTATCCACAAGCTCATGGAGGAGGATCGCCTGATCCGTTTCTTCCGCGACCCCATGACCAATGAATTCCTCATCGCCGGGGCGGGTCAGCCGCACATTGAGACGATCGTCAGCCGGCTCAAGAAGCGGTATCACGCGGAAGTGACCCTCAAAGCGCCCAAGGTGCCCTATCGCGAAACCATCCGCGGCAAGGCTGAAGCCCAGGGCCGCCACAAGAAGCAGACCGGCGGCCATGGACAGTTCGGGGATTGCAGGATCAGGATGGAGCCTTTGCCTCGCGGCGGCGGTTTCGAGTTTGGCAACGAAGTCTTCGGCGGCGCCATTCCCCGGAATTTCATACCTGCGGTCGAAAAGGGCATCGTGGAGTCAGCGGCGCGCGGGTACCTGGCCGGGTTCCCGGTGGTGGACTTCAAGGCGACGGTCTACGACGGCAGCTACCACGACGTGGACTCCAATGAAATGTCGTTCAAAATGGCGGGAAGGCTGGCCTTCCGCAAGTGCATGGAATCGTGCAAGCCCTGCTTGCTGGAGCCTGTCATGAAGGTCGAGATCGAGGCGCCGGAGGAGTTTGCCGGGGCGCTGATGGGCGACCTGAACGGCCGCCGCGGGCGCGTGCAAGGCATGAATTCCAAGGGACGCACGACGATCATCAACGCAGAAGTTCCGATGGCCGAGATGCTTACCTATGGGACGATTTTGACCTCGATGACACAGGGCAAAGGCAGCTACCGGATGGAAATGGACCACTACGACATCGTGCCGCAACTGGTGGCCGAGAAGATTCTGGCCAACGCCAAGCGCCCGGTGGAGGAAGAGGAAGAATAATCCGCCATCCGCTGCAGCGAATGCGAACTGGAAGTCCCAGGTTTCAAAATCGGGATCTGGGGCTTCCAGCACTTGGCTTTCGCGCCGTTCTGCAAGCTGCTATTCCGATACAAACTGCGCAATGCGCTGGGCAACCAGCTCGGGAACCAGGCGCATAGCCATGTGGCTTTGTCCATGCAGGGTAGAGACCCGCACATGGGGCAAGGTCTGCTGGAGCGCGCGGGTTGTGGACTGGAACGGGTATTTCGGGCTTTCGCTGCCCCTCAGCAGCAGAGTGGGAGTGGTGAACTGGCGATAGGCTGAAAAATCGGCTCCGAGTGCGTCCATGGCCTCCAACTCGCGGGTCCAGCTGGTTACAAGTCCGCGCATATGCGGCCAGGCTTTTGAAGTGCGGGTTGCGGCCACCACCGATGCCGGCAGGCCGATAAACTTCTCCATGCCGATAGCCAGCGCCAGATCAAGGTCTCCGTTGGCCAGCGCCTGCTTGAACGGAAGCAGATTGGCTCCGGCCACCAGCCTGCCGACGGGATACGGCGGCTCATAGAGCACCAGCCGCCGCACGGTCGAGAGCGCCGCGCCGCCCAGGGCGCAGACGGATCCGAAGGAATGGGCCACCAGGCAGACGTCCGGTCCCACGCTCTCAAGAATGGCGGCAACGTCTTCGTACTCATTTTGGATGGAGTACGCGGAACTGAGATTGCGGCTGCGGCCCCGTCCGCGACGGTCCATCAGGATGCAGGTGTAGTGCGCAGCGAGGATGCGCGCGACTTTCTTCCAGTCGCGGTGGTCGGAGATGCTGCCGTGCACAAAAACGAGCGTGGGTCCGGACCCTACCCGGAAAAATCCAATGGGAGTGCCGTCTTTCGATAGAACAGAGCCCTCAACCACTGCGCTCTGCACACTCTTGCTGGCTGTAATCATCATGGTCTTCCTTTATGGTAAAACTCTTCCACCCGTGCATGCGAGCCGGTTGGGCCGGCTGCGGGAGCCCTCAGGCTCTCAAAAGCAAGCTTTGTCCGGGCTACGGCCGGACCGCAGATGGCTGAAGGCGGGTTGGGGAATGCTGGTTTCCCTGCAGCTTGAAAGAGCTGTAAAAGACCGAAAAGCTATCGCGCGTTTTTCAAGAATTGCTCATCGGATGTTGGCCGCTATCCTTCCAGGGCTATAGCATTTTCGGAATTGGTGTAGACCGAAGGCACGAGGCAAAGTGGTTTTTCCTTTCCGGGGTCCCCGGCGACAGGTCTTCGTCGCAGGGGTGGAAGCAAAAACCACCTTTCCCTGCTCTCAAAAAGTCTACGTGTATTCCGAAAATGCTCTGATGCAACTGAAACACACCGATTGAGATGTACAGGTGTTAGTTCTAAAAGCATTGTTAGTTTGGGGACATGAGGTTCTATCTATCTATAGCCAATCCAAGGATGCAATCGCATTTACTCTTGCTTTGTAGTCGAACGATCCTCGCTCTTCTTGATGCGACGCTCTTCGCGGTGACGAATCTTCTCGGCTTGGCGAAGGCTCAAACCCATGAGCAAGCCTACGTACTTCCGCTCAAAGCAGGTACGGCACCGGACGGGATATTTGAGAAGGAGCAGGCGAACGATATCCTTCGTTCGCAGTCTTGAAGTCCGAAAATTCGTTGATCCGCAATGAGCACATCTCATGGTTGGGGCAGACTCCAATGCAAAAAGAAATGCCGAAGGTCTGGTCAGGAAAGAAGCGAAACCCTCCCTCCTCCTCTCGTGAAGGTCAAACAGTAGCTATAAAGTAGCACGGAACCAGCCTGCCGGTTGCGCATTCGGTATAGAGAAGCCTGAGAAAGAAAGCGATGGATTTCACGCAGAATCTAGGACGGGAAGAGGAAGCCGCTCGGGTCAGACAGTGCGCTCTGGCGGGGCCGGCGGCGCGGCGGACGAGGAACCGGCGAGTCGAGTAGATCGGCAATCTCTCGAAGTTCGGTACGAGCGTGGAGGATTGCCGCAGTAACAGCCTCCTGACGCTGGGTGGAGTCGGATGCCGGACGCGGCAGGCGCGACTGGGAATCGCCTTGGGCATCTTGCTGGGGGGCTTCCTGAGGGTCGGGGTGTCGGCGGTTTGCCTGCTCGAGAGCCTGGCGTGCGCCGGCAAGGGTGTATCCCTGTGTGTGAACCAGCCGCTTGATCTCGAGAGCCAGCTCGACGTCGCGGCGCCGGTATAGCCGCTGGCCGGTTCCGCTCTTGTTGGGTTTGAGTTGGGGAAACTGTGTCTCCCAAAAACGCAGAACGTAGGTCTCAAGGTTGCAGATGCGTGCGACATCGCCAATCTTGAAGTAGAGGCGGTCCGGGATTGAGGTCGAGTGAAGGGCGCGCTTCTGGGAAAGTTGCGTGGCCATGGGGACGATGAGCAGGAGCACCGGAGAACGTGACGGAAACCTCGCTCTAAACGCAGTATAGGCCACAAATTGCACTGTTTGTGAAGCAAAATGTGGGGGTTGGCCCCACTTTGCAGTGAAAAGCTGCGCGGGAAAGCGGGATCAGCTCTGCCCCGCGCTCTATCCATTGCTTTCGGGCAGGGTGACGGGAGTGCGCGCGGGGGAGTGGCGAGGTGCGGCACGCAGGTACTGGGGCGGCCAACTGGCAGACAGGCCGAGCGCAGCTGCGGCATGGAGGGGCCAGTAGGGATCGCGGAGGAATTCGCGAGCCAGAAGAACGAGATCGGCTTCGCCCTGAGCCACGATGGCATTGGCCTGCAGGGGATCGGTGATCATGCCCACGGCTGCGGTTGGAATTTCGGCCTCGCGGCGGATTCTGGCGGCAAACCCTACCTGATAACCGGGGGCCAGGGGAATCTGCGCATTGGGAACCTGTCCGCCGGAGGAGACGTCGACCAGATCGACTCCATGTTCAGGGAAGAGGCGGGCGAGTTGAACGGATTCGTCGACGGTCCAGCCGCCCTCGGCCCAGTCGGTGGCGGAGATGCGGACGAAGAGGGGCAGATGAGCTGGCAACTCGGCGCGCACGGCGTCGACCACTTCGAGAATCAGCCGGGTACGGTTGTGAAAGCTGCCGCCATAGGCATCGGCACGGTGGTTGGCGAGAGGCGAGAGAAACTGGTGGAGGAGGTAGCCGTGAGCGGCGTGAATCTCGACGAAGTCGAATCCTGCGGTGAAGGCGCGCCGCGTGGCATTGCGAAACGCCTCGATTACGGCGTCAATGCCGGCCTGATCGAGGGCTTGGGGGACAGCATAGGTGGGGGAAAAGGCGAGGGCGCTGGGGGCGACCGGCTGCCAACCACCATCGGCGGGGAGCAGGAGGCGCTCACCGGTGAAAGCCGGGGTCATGCTGGCTTTGCGGCCAGCGTGGGCAAGTTGAATGCCGGCACGGGCGCCCTGGGAGTGGACAAAGGTTGCGATCCGCTCGAGAGCGGGGATATGGGCGTCCTTCCAAATGCCGAGATCTCCTGAGGAGATGCGCCCTTCGGGGACGACGGCAGAAGCTTCCAGAATGACTAGGCCGGCGCCGCCCTGGGCGCGGCTGCCCAGGTGGACAAGATGCCAATCGGTGGCAAAGCCGTCCTGAGAGGAGTACTGGCACATGGGCGAGACGCCGATGCGGTTGGGAAAGACGATGGAGCGGAGTTGAAAGGGGGAAAAGAGAGGATGGCTCATGGTTTTATGGATGAGTGGGACAGGGTGGGGGATGCAAAGCAGTGTCCAGTCGCAAGGTTTTAGCAGCCGCCTTGTTCGTGCAGGAACGAGTTTTTGCTGCAATTCTCTACTGCTTTTTGAGGACGGCGGTGCCTTTCTCGTCGGAGAGAATGGCGCTTTCCAGCTTGCGGAAAGAAGCTGACTTGTCCGCAGAAATTTCAACCTGGCGGACGACGTATTCGCGGTCGTAGTGGAGCAGGTTGCCTTTGGCGGATACAGAGGAGTGATAGCTGGCGAAGTCAAGGTCAATGTCGACAGGGTCAGGGGCCTCGTCGACGACGTAGCCGGGGGGCAGTGCGATGTCGTAGATATCATGCCAGCGGCCGGGGTGCCCGAGTTCTATGGAGTAGCGGCGGGGTTTGCCCTCCATGACATCCGGCACGGTTCGGGCGTGGCTTCCAAGAACGCGGGGGCGGAACAGAAGCAAGGATCCAGCGGGGTGGGCGTAACCAGTCGCGCTGAGATGGAGATCTAAGTCGAGCGGTTTGTCGAGATCGGCTGTGCCGCGGAACTCGAAGCCTTTGAAGACGAGGCCGGGCAGATCGGAGCCAATACCGTTTTCAAGTTTTTCGTGGAGTTGCTTGGAATCGTTGTCCTTGATGAACCAGCGCTCATTGCTGGCGTCATCGCCCTTAAAGGTTTCGGTGATATCGCCGGTGAGCGCACCGTCGGCGGTAAGAGTGAAGGAGCCTTTGCGGGTTAGACCGGCGGATTCAGGGGGCAGAACGGGCATTTGGAGGACCTGACTGCTCGTGCCATGAATGATGTTGGCGAATGCGCCCTGGAGGTCGGCATCAATCAGGCCAACGGGGGTTTCTTCGTCGGTGGGATCAAAGATGAGGAGGGTCTTGCCGTTGGCTGCCTTGACGCGGGCTAGTAGGCGGGGATCCTTTTCGCCATCAGGCAACTCGATGGCGGTAATCATGTGATTGCCGGCAAGGGACGGGGCATCGGGGTCAATGATGCCGCGGCGGCTGTCGACGTGAAGATAATAAGCGGGGATGCCGATGGCCTGGAGCATGGAGATGAGCAAGGTGGTTTTGTCTTTGCAGTCGCCGTATCGGTTGCGATAGATGTCGGCGGCATAGTGCGCCTGCCAGCCGCCAATGCCTCTGGCAACAATAAAGTAGCGGATGTTTTTCTGGATGTAATTGGTGATGCGGCTGAGTTTGGTGTAGAAATCGGGGACGCCGGCGGTCAGTTCCTGGGCTTTGGCGACGATCTCAGGGGTGGGATCGGGGCGATGCTCCTCCAACTGCTCTTGCCATAGACCGATGGCGCGCCATTGGTTGTCAGCACCTTTGACGGCTGCATCGCCCCACTTGACGGACATGCGGGCGGCCAGCGCCCCCCATGCGGGAGTGGCGTGGATGTTTTCGAGATCCAGGGCGGGCATGTCCTTAATCTCCCAGCGGAGATGGTTCGAAGTGACTTCCACGGGTTTGACCGGGGCGAAATTGGCCCAGGACTCGGCGTAATGACCGCCGGGCGGAAGGACTATGTCCAAGGCCTCAGAGACCACGGGGATTGAAGACTGGATCTCCCAACTCTCTTCGTTCATGTAGGGGCGGAGGTGTTCCTCGGTTTCACAGACGACGACGGAGCCGGGGTCGCTGGCGGGGGGATTGACAGTGCGGATGCGTTCAGTGAACTGGAGGGTGGGCGCGGCATAGGCACCGCTGTCAAGGAAGTCCGATTCCATGGCCTGGAACTGGCGGCCGTCTGGGGTGATGGTCCAGGAGCGGAAGTAGTTGAGCTTCTCGTCGATGTCGTAGCCGATGGAGCAGTGAGTGTAGCCGCGTCCCTGGGGCTCGAGGATGCGGATGGCTTCGCGCTCGCGTTCCACGGCGTGATTATGCTCATCGACGGTAATGACGTATTCGTCGAAGAGGATAACGGCGGAGGCATCTTTGGCGGTGGAGGGCGTGGGCGTTTTGGCGGCATCGACAGCCCATTGGGGTGCGGGTTCAGGCTTGTTCTTGGCCTCTGCGGCGGTTGGGCCGAGCACGGCGAGGCAGCAAAAGGCTCCAACGGCAAGAAGCGGAAGATTCCGGAGACGCGCGATCATCAATTGCCTTTCGTTGCCGGGGGTGCGGTAAGAACCAGTTGTTGCTGGTCGACGGCATCGATCTTCTGATAGTAGCCGCGAAGTTCCTGGTATTCCTCCGGCTTGGCGAAGGTGAATGCACGCGCAAGTTGACGCGTTACGGTGACCAGGTCGGAACGCGTTACGCATTGAGTCATGAAACTCGCATGGCCCTCCCATGGAATATCTTCATCCTGCGGCGCGCCTTCCACCGTCATGTCAGGAGGCAGGTAATAGTTGACGTTGTCGGATACCTGTTCGGGATAGTGCATATCCACTGGTTCCTGCCGCTTGTCTTCTTTGACAAAGGGATGAGAACTATTGGTGGCAAAGAAGAAAGCGGGAAGCAGCAGCCGCCTGGAGGTGACGGAGCCGAGAGTGCCGGTCACCTTGATGTCGGCCACGAGGCTTACGTCGGAATCGTCGAGCGCCTGGAAAGAATCAACGTGGGCATCGACACCCGCGGGAACCATGGACTTGAGCCAATCGTCGAAGCGCTTCTTGACCTCGTCCTGATCGTTTTGAAGAGCCAGTTGACGCCAGTAGAGCGCTTCCTGGCCAGCCATCACGAAGCGAAGATTGCCAGTGACAGCGCCGTGATCGTCAACCCTGACGCCGCCGGTGCGGTCGAGTGTGTTGTCCGTGTAGACCTGGAGCGGACTGTTGCCTGCGGACTGGCCATCCTTTGTCTGCAAGAGACCGCCGGCGCCGGTGTGCTTCCAGTGCACCATCCCGAAGGGACACATCTTTTCGCCGGGGTCGAGGATGGTGTCTTCGCCGCCGCTTGTCAGGATGATGATGTAGTCGTCAAGCTGATCAAGGCTGAGGTAGCCGAGAGCGAACATGCCTTCGTCGCGATCAACCACCTTCATGGCGTATGCATTGAGGCCTGCGGCGCGCAGCATGGCTAAATAAAGCAGAGCGATATCCTGGCTGGAGCCGCTTTTCTGGGACCAGGTGTCCTCGGCGCGCTTGGCTGCCTTCAGGTGGAGCTGCTTGAGTTCGGATTTCTCTTTCCTACGGGAAAAGTCAGTGTTATCGAGGGCCTGTACAGCTTTGTAGAGCTTCTTCGCCTTTACTACATCGTTGTCTCCGCGAGCAATCAAGCCGGAGACGGCATCATGAATGGGCTTGGAGGGTTCGGCGAAATGATCCACGTCCTTTGACCAGAGTTTGGCTTCGTCCATCCAGAAGGTATTGCTGCTCCGAGCGTTCTTGTAATAAAAGTAGACTTTGTAAATCAGGCTGCGAATGGGCGGTATCCACTCTTCGTCGGGAATGGGCTGAACGTCCTTCACGTCGACGGTAAAACCTCTGCTGACTATTTTCTTGACCTCCACGCCCGGAGGAAGTACGTACCACCAGAGAAGGTTATTGGCCACATTGCCATGCTCATCCACCAGATAGCTGCTGGTGAAGTTTTGGTTCCCGTCCAGGAACGCTTTGAAGGGGGTAAAGGCATAGTGTGCCTTGTGAACGAAGTAGCTCCGTTGAATCTCCCAGAAGGGAGAGGAGACATGATTTTCAGGATATTGAAACTGATAGTGATATTCAAGGATGCTGCCGACTTCGACGCTGGGCAAAGTGAATACCTTGCGCCCGTACTCCCTGTCTCCGCTCTTTGAGATCAACAAGTCTTCGGGCTTGCCGGTGAGCGGAACGATGGTTCCGTCGGAGTGGATGGTGCGCGCATTGATGTTCTCGACCTTGAAGTTACTTTCTTCGTAGGGAATCTCGACGGTGGCGAGTTCCTTACCCTTCTCCGCGAGCACTTTGATCCGCGCATAAAAGCTGTGATAGTGGAGCGAATCGTCGGTGATCTCTTCGATGTTCAGATAAACCGCAGCGGCTCCCGGGGCCTTGGGATCGGCGGTCATTTTGAGCTCTTCATCTGTGGGCTTTTGGAATTGCGCGCAAAGCAAAGCCGGTGAGGCTATGCCGAGCAGCAGAAGGACATTGCACATGAAAATGGCTTTTCGCATGAGATTTTCCTTTGCTTGGAGGCAACAGGAAGTCTACCGCAGGAGGGCGTAACCAGAATTGAATTCTTGTAACTATTTTGGCGGGAATAGGCGCCCACGCAAGAACCGGAGTCAGGAAACCATCGCAATGTCACACAAGGATGTTTTAAGAACGGGAGGTGTATCTTGGCGCTTTATTCCTGAAATAATAACTTCCTGGTTACTGGTGCAAAGAAAGTCTGGCGACAGCCGGGAAGCGCCCCGAATGCTTGCAACCGGGTGTCCAGCAGAGCGTGGACTGGACCTGGGTCTCGACTTTTTTGATCAGTTATCGGAGCCGGTTAGCATTTCCGCTTTGCGCGGTTGGCGAGTAGCAAATGGGTGGGTTCAGCGGCGGTCGACGGCTTCCAGGAGGGTGGAGACGAGGGCGATAGGAAGTCCGACGACGTTGAAGTAATCCCCTTCGATCCGTGGGATCCAGCGAGCGGCACGGCCCTGGATGGCGTAGGCACCGGCTTTGTCCATGGGCTCGCCGGTGGCGATGTAGGCGGCGATTTCTTCGTCGGAGAGGGTGAGAAATTTGACAGCGGTGGCTTCGGCGGCTACCTCGGTGCGTTCCGCGGTGACGACGGCGACGCCGGTGATGACGCGGTGGGTGCGTCCGGAGAGCAGACGCAACATGCGGGCGGCGTCGGCGGGGTCTGAGGGTTTGCCGAGGATGTGGTTGTCAAGGGTGACGGTGGTGTCGGCGCCAAGGACGGTGAGGGTTTCTGGAAACATTCCCTCAGGGGCTAAAGTCTCGCCTTCATTGCTGCGCATTTGCGGCACGACTGAAGTCATGCCCTGACACGGGGTCAGTTCGCTGAAGACGGCCTGAGCCTTCGCGCGGGCGAGACGGACGACGTAGGCGATGGGGTCTTCGTTGGGGTTGGGGTCTTCGGGGATTTGGGCGGGGTGGACCTGGAACGAGAAGCCGGCCTGGGCGAGAAGCTCACGTCGGCGGGGAGATGCGGAAGCCAGAACAAGCATAGATTGATTATGCCGTGAGCCCGGTCTGCAGGCCGCTCGCGGTGGCCAGGCCCCAGGCCATGGCAGGGGTGTTGTGGGCCAGGCCGAAGCGGCCGTCGGGGCCGAGGAGGATAATGCCGCCGTGGCCGCCGAGACGGTTGTAGAGGTAGGAAATGGCTTCGCGGGCGGCGATCTCTGGAGCCGTGCCGTCGGCCACGCGGTCGGTTGCCCATTTGCCAAGCACCAACTTCATGATGGGCTCGCCCCAGCCGGTGAGAGAGACGGCGGCGGAAAGATTGTCAGCGTAGCAGCCGCAACCGATGAGCGAGGAGTCGCCGACACGGCCGGGAGTCTTGTTGAGGGTGCCGCCGGTGGAGGTGGCGGCGGCGAGGTTGCCTTGGCAGTCGAGAGCTACAGCGCCCACGGTGTCGTGCGACTCAAAGCCGGAGCCAGGGTCCGCGGCAAAGGCGGTTTCCGGGCTCTTGTCATCTTGCAGGATCTCGCCGGAGAAGGTTTCGTCGGCGAGACCGGCGGACTGGCGAGCCTGGGCTCGGATCAGGCGCTGGCGCTCGCGGTCGAGTACCAGGTCGGCATTGTCAATGAGGATCATGCCGTGGGCGTGGGCAAACTGCTCTGCGCCGGGGCCGACAAAGTAGACATGGGGGCTTTGCTCCAGAACGAGGCGGGCAGCCTGGATCGGGTTGCGCAGACGCTCGACGCAGGCTACGCCGCCGGCCTTCATGCGGCCGCCGTCCATGAGCAGGGCGTCAAGCTGGACGCGGCCGTCGGAGGTGAGGAAGCTGCCGCGGCCGGCGTCGAAGGTGGTGTCGTCCTCGAGGACGGTAACCGCGGCTTCGACAGCGTCGAGGGCGGAGCCACCCAGGGAAAGGACATCGTAGCCAACTTCAAGGGCGTTGCGCACGCCTCGTTCGTGGGCGGCCGCTGCGTCGGCGGGGATGGCCCAGGCACCGCCATGGACGAGGAGGGTGGGATCGTGTGTGGCAGGGAACGTCACCGGGATATGGTAGAGCATTTTGCGGGTGCGACGCCGGAGCCATCTGGGGAGTCATTGTGCCTTGGTTGGCCTGGTGTCAAAGAAACCGAGCCGGCACAGTATGGTTAAGTATTTGAAAACAAGCGAGAAGAACAGAGCCGGCGGGTTGCATGGAATTCCAGGGTAATTCGTTAAGCTAAGAATATTCAGACCAAACGATTCGAAAAGGGGAAAGCGCAGGAGGCATTCCCAATCTTCTTCGGGCCATCTCCGCGGGTTCGCAGGCGCAGGAAAGAAGAAGAGGCAACGGCATTTCTGAAAGAGCGATGGGGGGTGATTCCGAAGGGAATTGCCCCCTTTTTCGTTTTACGGGGAGAGCGAATCACCGTGGAAGGATGGGCCGGAAATGGCGGACAGATGGCAGGGGCAAGACGGAAGCAGGCGGTACTGGGGAAGGCAAATGCGGGCGAACGCTTCAAAAAGGCGAAAAAACTTAATAAAGAGGCGCTTAAGCTGGTTGACGAGAAGGCCGCCGAGATTGCCAAGTCGCTTTATGACAGCACTCTCGATGGCCACGTGCTGAGCGCCCGGTTGCTGGTCGAACTCGCAGAGGGAAACGTGGATGCTGAGGAAGCCATGACCCTGCGGCCACTTCGCAGCCTGGCGTCGGATCTGGCGGCAGAGCCGCAATGGCCGCGCGAGGAGCTGGAGGCGGTCGAGGAAACAGGAGCTGGAAGCCGGGAACCGCAAGGGGCCTGAGTTTTTCGCTTGGCGGGGAATGTGGCAGAAACGCAAGGGGATGTGAGCCCCATTGCAGCCTGCCGCATTCCCAAAGAAGGAAGACAAACGAATGATGCGCACGAGGGACGAGTGGTTCGGCGCCCGCAGGTGGATGGGGCTGTGCCTGATGGGAATGGCGTTGGGGTTGATGGCCAATGCGCAGGCGGTCAGCACGACAACCGTTCAGGGGACGGTGTATCTGGCGAACGGGCAGGTTGGCGCAGGAACGCTGAACGTAAGCTGGCCGTCGTTTGCGACGGCCGGCGGGCAGGCGATTGCCGCGGGTCAGATGATGGTGACCATCGCGCCGGATGGCTTTGTGAGCGTGAATCTGGCTCCGAACCAGGGCGCCACGCCGGCAGGGCTGTATTACACGGTGGTTTACCAGATGAGCGACGGCACGACGAGCACCCAGTATTGGGTAGTGCCCGCCGTGGCGCAGGCGACCCTGGCTCAGGTGCAGGCGCAACTGATGCCGGCGGCGCAGGCCGTGCAGACGGTGAGCAAGGCCTATGTGGACCAGTCGATCGCCGAGATGGCAGCGAGTGAACTGTCATTGACAGGCGGGACGCTGAGTGGTCCGCTGCTCCTGAACTCCGACCCGACACAGGCTTTGCAGGCAGCGGACAAGCACTATGTGGATTCGACGCTTGGCCAGGCGGTTCCGCAGTCGGGCGGAAGCATGACCGGAGCGTTGACTGATTCCTCTGGCTTCATCGGACCTCTGACTGGCAATGTCACCGGCAATGTTTCAGGCTCCTCCTCCAGCGTAACCGGAGTGGTGCAACCGGGAAACGGGGGCACGGGGGCCTCCACCGCAGCCGGCGCGCTTGCCAACCTGGGCGGCGCAGCTCTCGCGGGTTCGACGTTTACCGGCGCGGTCAATGCTCCCGCGATCAACGGAGCGTTCAACGTTGCTTCTTACGCCAACACGCAGACCGCGGTTACATCGAATTCGGCCGCGGGCGTAACCCCTTTCTGGATTCCCGCGACTTATACGACAAGCGACCCCGAGATATGCCAAATCGAGGGCGCGTTTTCGGTGGTTACCGGCTATGGCTGCTCCTGGATGGTTCCTTCCAACGCACAGATTCAGGACTACCGCTATGGCGACTATCAGACAGGCGTGAACATTGTGGGCGATCAACCCACGTCCAACGCGAATTCGTGGCATAACTGGAGAGCCGTCTACTCAACCAGCACGGGCGTAGGTGGCCTGCATCAAATCAACTTCAACCCATCCGCTCTCTATCTGGGCGGCGGCGTCAACATCAATGAGAACGGCTACACCAACATTCCCTGGCAGTCTCTCGAAGAGCAACATCTCTACTCCTACACACCAGGTAACGCCTTCGGCGTTGTGCAACGGCTCAATAAGTACTCGAATGGCGACATGCTTTCGCTCTATCCCATCCAAACCTGCTATGGCGGACGATCCGCTGGCAGCGCGGAAGGTTGCGAGGGCATCAACATGCAGGCCAACCAGGGCACCGTTGAATATACGGCGACGGCCAGCTCGACGACATCCTGGTCGTCTTCGACCACCACGGTGCCTCTGACACCAACCGCCGGAGACGGTACGCAGGGAGCGGGACGCTTTCTAGTGGATATAACGAAGGCGTATTCGACTGGAACCATCAACTCGATCACAAATGGGAACGGAACCGTTCCAACCACAGTCACGTTTACCGGATCGGGTTTCCCGGTGAGCACGGTCAACACGACGCTGGGCACGGCGTTCACCGCGCCCGGGACATTCACCTGCACTCCGGCGTCCATGACCAATATCTCCGCGGGCACAGTTCTCACCATCTCGGACGGCAGGGCGTTCGAGCATGTTGCCGTGACCAGCACTACGGGATCAACATTTACAGCCACTTTCCGCTATCCGCACCCGGCGACTGCCATTGTGGCGGCTGGAGGGATGAGCGGTTATTACTTCGACCCGGCCATCGACGATGCAACACCGGCGCTTTACGGTGTGACGAACACGCTGCATTATGTAATTCCCGTAATTCGGTCGACTTCCGCCACAAGTATCGACATAGCTCTCGAAATGCCGAACCTCGGCTATCAAGGATATAACGGCCAGTGGGCAAGCGGAAGAACATCAATCTATAATCTGTACCCCGGCGCGGAAGTGGTCTCTGTCCAATCTCCCGTGAACGCGCAGCAACTATCCAGCACTCTGACCCTTGAGCCATACGCCTTTGCCTGGACCGCTGGAGATGTAGCAGCACAGCCGCACTACTACGATATCTTCGCGAATGTCGGCATCCAGGCGGCAACCAATTACTTTCCGCTGCTGAATGGCGGCAACCCTTCCTTCGGCGAGTGGTGGTCTTTCAGCGGAGCCTATGGCACAAATACAGCCTTTGTATTCAGCAATAACACCCCGTCCGCTGTAACAGCTAACATCGGAAGTCCGAACCTCTTTTACCCGCAATACTCGTGGGGGACATGGTTCAAGTCTGCGACGGCTCCCACTACGGCGGCAATCTGGATGAATCAATCCACAACGAACTGGTCTTTGCTGAATCAGGCTTTGCCCAGTGGCGAGGGAAGCGCGCTCATTGAGATAGAACCGACCACCTGCATGGCACAGTGGCAAGCGGTCTCCGGTACGGGCACGGGCAGTATGACTTTCAACTTCTGCAACGGCACACTTGCCACGAATGGCCAATTCAGCGGGCCGGGAACAGGACTGACCGGTACCGCGGCAAGCTTGAATATTGGCGGTACAGCGGCTGGACTTAGCGGGACTCCTGCTCTGCCCAATGGCACAACGGCAACAACACAGAACGCCGGGGATAACAGCGCGAAGATAGCTACCACGGCTTACGTGTATACAGCGGTAGGCGCGGCCACCGCTCCAACCTTCAAGTTGCCGTCGCCCCCGATTGCCAACACCGGATCGACCACGAAAAACTATGTAGGCACCATCACCATCCCAGCCGGGACGATGGGCACCGCCAGCCAGTTGCATCTCCAGGTAAGAGTGGGCGCTTGCACCGCTACATCCGGAGTGCCGACATCTGTGTGCACAGGCACGGCCAACACGGGCACCTGCTCGCCCTATGCCTATTTCTCCAACACATCCGGCTCCGGCGGCGTCACTTCCTCCATCATCAACGGCGGCTACTTCCAGGCAGCTAAGCCCGGTGTAGTGGATGCGATGATAGCCAACACCAGTGCCACCACTCAGGTGATTGACTCGTCTTTTTTGGGAACCTTCGCTGGAAGCGGCGGCCCGAGTTTTTCCGGCACGGTGAACACGGCCAATGCGACTTACATCAACCTTTTCATGCAGAACGCGGTGAGCGGCGACGAGTGCTTTATTGATTCGGCGTTCGCACAGTTGATACCGTAGTCCATCTTGCCCGCCCCACGGACGATCCGCTGTCTGTGGGGCGAGAAGCTTGCGGTGAAATGGGGCGTTGATGGCGGAAACAGGCAGAGGGCTGGTGGCTGGAACACGGGAGAGGGAGCTCTGCCTGGAGAATCTGGACAGGGAGGAACTGGAGAGGTTCGGAAGAATTCTGGACCAGCGCCCGGCAAGCCTTCGGGGCCGGACGGTGGGGATGACGCTGGCTGAAAAGCTGCTGCTGGTAAGAACGCGGGAGGGATGGACGGCGCCGCTGAAGGCGAACGCGGTGCAGCGGACCTTCGAGCGGCGGCGGGGTGAACGGAACATTGTGCTGAAGGCGCGGCAGATGGGGCTGACAACCTGGGCGGCGGCGCGGTTTTTCCTGAAGACCATTACCCAACCGGGAACGCTCACATTGCAAGTGGCCCACACGCAGGAGGCTGCGGAGGAGATCTTCCGGATCGTGCACCGGTTCTTTGACTGGCTGCCGGAAGAGTTGCGGGAGGGTCCGCTGAAAACCTCGCGGGCCAATGTGCGGCAGATCGCGTTTCCAGAGATCGATTCCCAATACATGGTGGTTTCGGCGGGAGACCGGAACGCGGGTCGAGGATTGACGGTGCAGAATTTGCACTGCTCGGAGCTGGCGCGCTGGCCCGGTGATCCTGCCGAAACGCTGGCGGGGCTCCGCGCGGCAATGGCGCCGAAGGCGGAGCTGATTCTGGAGTCGACGCCGGACGGGGTGGGCGGGTGCTTTCACGAAGAGTGGCAGAAGGCTGGCGAGACGGGGATGGTACGGCACTTCTTTCCCTGGTGGATGGAGCGGCGCTACCGGGCCGTGGCGGTGGATGCAGCCACTCTGACCGGGGAAGAGCGCGATCTGATGGTGCGGAAGCGCCTGGACCTGGAGCAGATTGGATACCGGCGGCAGATCCGGGCAGATTTTCGCGGGCTTGCGCGGCAGGAGTATGCCGAGGACGAGGAGAGCTGCTTTCTGGCCAGCGGAAATTCGGTATTTGAGCTGGAGGCGATCGAGGCGCGGCTGGCGGCGGTGCCGGAGCCGATGGAGCTGCGGCGGAACGGAGAGTTGGAGGTGTGGTTGCCACCGCTCAAGGGCAAGGAGTACCTGGTGGCCGTGGATCCGGCCGGAGGCGGCAGCGAAGGCGACTACTCGGCGGCCCAGGTACTGGAGCTGGAGACAGGCCTGCAGTGCGCGGAGTTTGCCGGCCATGCGAGCGGGCTGGAACTGGCGAAGCTGGTGACGAGACTGGCGGCAGTGTATAACGACGCGTGGCTTGTGGTGGAGCGGAATAACCACGGCAGCGGGGTGCTGGCGTTTGTAGAGACCTCGTGCAAATGCAAGCGGGTTTATCGGCAAGGAGGTCAGCCGGGGTGGTTGACCACGTCCGTGAGCCGTCCCGCGGTGCTGGGGCGGCTGGGCGCGGCGCTGGTGGAGGATCCGGGACGGTTCCAGAGCCGTCGGCTGCTGGGCGAGTGCAGGAGTTTCGTAAGGCTTCCGAACGGCAAGTCGGGAGCGCGGGCAGGGACGCATGACGATCGGGTGATGGCCATGGCCATCGGGCTGGGTGCGAGGGCGGAACTGCTGGAAAAGCGAGGAAACAGGGAATAGGGTCAGGGATCAGAGGTCAGTTTCCGGCGCTCGCTTTTGGCGTTCAGATAGGCCCGTTGTGGCCGACAGGCGGCATACCGCAAAGGTCGAATGGAGTTCCTTGCACTGCCGGCCTGATCTCTGATTTCTGTCCGCTGCTTTTGCAGAGAATTTCAGGCGAAGCGCATAGAATTCGATAAGAATCAGGAAAAGGCGGGTAGACAGGCTTGGCGGTTCTGGCGGTGCAGCATATCCGGCGGATGCGGGGCGGTGCGCAGGGCCAGTTGATGCTGGGCGCGGACGGCCACGTGTACGTGGTGAAGTTCCAGAACAACCCGCAACACCTGCGTGTGTTGGCCAACGAGTTTCTGGCCTCGCGGCTGGCGTCGGCGGCCGGACTCACGGTTCCCGAAGTCGAGTTGGTGGAGGTATCGAGCTGGCTGGTGGAGAACACTCCGGAGCTGGAAATCGATTTGGGGCGGGCGCGCGTCAAATGTCAGCCCGGGCTGCAGTTCGGGTCGCGGTTTGTGGGCGGGCTGATGCCGGGCCAGGTGGTGGACTACCTGCCCGAGGAACAGCTGGTCGAGGTGAGAAACCTGGAGGAGTTCGCCGGCATTCTGGCCCTGGACAAGTGGACCGGAAACGCCAACGGACGGCAGGCGGTGTTTACGCGCAAGCAGCGGGAACGGCGCTACCGGGCGGTATTCATCGACTACGGCTACTGCTTTCATGCCGGGGATTGGAAGTTTGAGAATCTGCCGTTGCGTGGGGTTTATTACCGCAATGACGTCTACCGGGAAATTACAGGATGGGAGTCGTTCGAGCCCTGGCTGACGCGGTTCGAGAGCATGGCCGCGGAGACGGTTTGGGCGGCTGCCAACGAGGTTCCTCCGGAGTGGTACGGCGGCGATTTGACCGACGTGGAGGCGCTGGTGGAAAAGCTGCTGGCGCGCCGGAGCCGGATCCGGGAACTGATTGAAGGCTTCCGGAAGTCGGATCGGAAGCCGTTTCCAAAATGGGGCGGGGCAGAATCAGAAAGCAAAAAAGAGGTTTGGAAGGATCCGCGGTGGGGGACTAGCATTGCGGGAAGAGTGATGTAGAAGGGGCGAAAGCCAGGCATGAATGGTGGAAACCAGCGGCGGGCGTGCGAGTTTCAACTGCTCCGGTATGTGCCGGATGCTGTGCGGAATGAGTATGTGCTTATCGGGGTGATCCTGCGTGAGCAGGGCAGCCGGGAGCCGGCGGAGGTGCGTTTTACCCGCGACTGGCGCCGGGTGCGCTGCCTTGATCCGGACGCGGATACCGCGCTGCTGGAGGGGATGGAAAGTGAACTGCGCAGGCGCTTCCGGGAAGAGCCGGATGGAAACCTGATGCACTTTCTGGAGCAATCGCTCTCATTGAGCGTGCAGATGACCGAGCCCAAGGCGTATCTTGCCGAGAGCCTGCCGGCGGGAATGGAAGAGCTGATGCGGCTTTATGTCGAACCGCCTCCCCGGAAGCGTGTGCCGCGGATGAGCGGGCGGGCGGCGATTCAGGCCAAGATGCGGGGCGAGTTCGAACGGGCCGGGGTATGGGATCTGCTGAGGAAGGGGATTGCGGCCTCGGAGTACACGCGACCGGGGGATCCGCTGCGCATCGACATGGGTTACAGGCCGAATGGGATCATCCGCATGTTTCATGCGGTGAGCCTGGAGCCGGGTGTGGAGATGGCCAAAGTGCTGGCGTTTTCCGCGGCAGGGTTGCGGGCCGGCGTGGAACGGGTGGAGAAAGCGCCACTGGAACTGACCGCGGTGATTGAGCCGGCCGCCCGGCTGGGAGCGACCGCCGAGGAGCCGGAACGGCTGGAGACGTACCGCTTTGGCGTGGAGACGATGGAAGAGCACCAGATTCGTGTGCTGACCACATCGGATCTGGGCCGGGTGGCGGAAACAGCCCGGCGCGAGTTGCGGGTGTGAAAAGCAGTTTCAGCTTCTAGCTCCCAGCTTTTTAGTGGCGAAGCTGGGAGCAGCGGTTTGCAGATAATTACCCTGCTTCGGGGTAGGATAAGTTTTGTTGGTCAGGAACCAGAGAGCTACTAGCTAGAAGCTAGGAGCTGAGTCAAGGCATGGCCCTTTCCGGGGCTGTGCCTTTTTTTGTTTTTGCGGCGGCCAAGAAAAGGAAGGTGCGCGTGAAGGTAGGAGAACAGTTGCGGGAAATCTGGCGGCAGGCGACCGGGGACGGCTCGTCGCGGCGAGCGAATGTTGCGGCCGGCGCAGCCGATGCGGAGGCGGAGCGCAAGACGCTGGCTCTGCCCGCGATCCTGAGTCCGGTCCAGTTTCCGGGGCGTCTGCTGCCCAAACCAACGCCGATGAACCTGCGCCGGTTTGCGGAAACGCCGGTGGTGCGCCGCGCGATCAACGTGATCAAGGACCGCATTGCGGCCATGGACTGGCAGGTGAGGGTGCGGCGCGGTGTAAGGCCGGGGGATGTGGCCTTTGCGGAGCGAAAGCTGAGGGCGTTGCGCAGGATGCTGGAAGAGCCGAACGCCGTGGATAGCTTTCGGACGTTGATCGAGCAGGTGATCGAGGATGCGCTGACCGGTGGTTATGGAGCCATCGAGATGGAGCCGACAGGCGACGGTGAGCGGCCGGCGATGCTATGGGCGGTGGATGGCGCGTCGATCCGGATCAATCCCAGGTGGGACGGGCAAGAGGAGACGCCCAGGTATGCGCAGGCGCTTCCCGGGCAACTGGAGTCGAACGCGGTGGAGCTGCGCGACAGCCAGTTGATGTATGTCCGCATGAATCCGCGCAGCTTTACTCCCTTTGGGTTGGGACCGCTGGAGGTAGCCTTCGAGACGGTGAACCAGTTTCTGAGCGCGCACCGGTTTGCGGGCAAGCTGGCGGCCAACACGGTGGCGCAGTACGCGCTGTGGCTCAACGAGGCTTCGCCGGCGCAGCACGACCGGCTGATCCGCTGGTGGCAGGACGAGATTGAGGGAACCGGGCGCGTTCCGTTGATTTCAACCGAGCAGAAGCCTGAAGTCTTGCGCTTTGCCCAGGGCACGGATGCGGACCTGCGCCTCGCCTGGCAGGAGTTCCTCATCCGCATGGTCGCGAATGCCTTTGGACTTCCGCCTTTGATGCTGGGGCTGGAGGCGGACGTGAACCAGTCGACGGCCGCGGAGATGACCGACGAGGCCTTCCGCGGAGCGATTTCGCCGTTGGCGATGCTGCTGGCCGGTCATATTACCCGCGACCTTTTCGGCAAGTGCATCGGTTGGCGGGAGTTCGAGTTTGTCTTCAACGATCTAAACGCACGAGATGAGGAGACGGAACTGGCAGTGCAGGTACAACTGCTGCGGGCCGGTGTGCTGACCGTGAACGAGGTGCGCGCCATGCGGGGGCTGGGGCCGTTGGGGCAGGACGGGGTGGCGCAACTGGCGGGCGGCGAAGACAGGGACCAGGAACGAGCTTCTAGCCTCTAGAAACTGGCGGCTGGGGATGAGCGGAGAGCGCATGCGATTGGAAGCAATGGCGGTAAAAATTCCCCACGTGGAAGGGCATCCAAACCGGGTGCCGTTCGAGGGGGTATTGACGGTGGTGAATGCGGCCAGCGACAAGGCTCCGGCGGGAGCGCGCGGGCACCGGGTGCTGTTGACGCGCGAAGCGGCGGAGAAGGCCCTGCCTTCCCTGCTGGGCATGGCGGTGGACTACCGGCCAGGGTGGGACGGTCACGATGCGCGCCGCAAAATCGGGCTGCTGACCGAGGTGGATCTGGTCGGGCAGCAGCTTGCAGTGCGCGGATATTTGTATGCCCGGGATTTTCCCGAGGTGGCCGCTGCCATTGAGGCATCCGCCGCGGCAGATCCGTATGCCATGGGAATGAGCTACGAACTGGCCGATGCGCGGGTGGAAGATATGCGGTCCGAGGTGTGGAAGCTGACTCGCGTGACCTTCACCGGGGCGGCGATTCTGTTGCGGGAGAAGGCAGCCTACCGGGCAACCAGCTTCCGCATGGCGAGTTAACTGGCATTGCGCAGATATGGATGGCAAACACGAAAGGAAGGACATGGAAAAGGAAGAGACAGCGATAGCGGAGCGGCTTGAAGCCGCAACGACCTTGATGGAGAAGACGCTGAGCTGGCTGGAGGAGCGGGTCGCCGCGGCGACCGCGTTGACTGGCGAAGTGGAGAGGATCTCGGCAACTGTCGAGCAGGGCCGGCGGGAGGCTGAGTTGGCTGAAAAACTGGCCGTGGCCGAACGGGAGTTGGCCGAACTGAAGGCGGCGGCTGTGCCCACGACGCTGAACCCGTTGCGCAGGACGGTGCCCGCGGCCACTTCCGAGATGCTGGCCAAGCACGGCATCGGCGAGGGTCCGGTGGATGTGAGGACCCTGGACACGGCGCTGGCCGGACTGAGCCTCGAGCAGCGCATTGCGGTAAAGAGCCAACTGCTGCGCGCCGGCGCAATCGCCTAAGAGCAGGAGGCAGCCATCAGCGATCAGCGATGAGTTGGCAGGACGCGGTGCGATCACCGATCGCTGACAGCCGATCTCCGATCAAACAACGACTGGCCCCATGGAGGGGGCGGAAAGAGCCTATGAACGCAACCTTTGCAGACATTCACGCGGCAGCGGATTATATCGGACCGGGCGCTATTGAAGTTCCGTTGTATCAGACCGAGATTTTCGACATCTGCCGGCGTTCCAGCCCCTTCGGGCAGCGCATCAAGCAGGTTCCGGCGACCGGGCATCCGTCGCGGTTCTTTGAGGAGACGGCAATCCCCAATCCGGGCACGGCCGGCTTCGTGAATCCGCGCAGCATCGTGGCCCCCGTGGTGAGCCCGACGCGAGTGGAGCGCAGCGTGCCGCTGAAAGCCATTGTTTCGCAGATCAACTACAACCTGTTCGACATCGAGTTGGGCGACCAGCAAAAGCAGTTCGCGTATCTGCAGGCCAAGGATTTGGTGGATACGGTGAGCGGCGTGATGGTCACTCACGATGTAGCTCTGTGGAACGGCAATGACACCAGCCTGAGCACGCCGACGACCACGCAATACATGGGCGTGACCGCGCAGATTGTGGCGGGCGGCAACACGGTTTCCATCGCCACGACGGCTTCCATCGTGGACGGGATCAAGTCGGCAGTGGCGCAGATGGTGGCTAACAACGGCTACTATGTGCGGCCCACGGCCATCTATGCCAACCCGGTACTGCTGGACCTGATCGACCGGGAGATGAAGACCGAATACAACGTGGTGCTGAACACCGACCAGATCACGGGCGGCTTCCGGGTGAAGATGCTGTCGACGCAGGCGGGCGATCTGCCCCTGATCCCGGACTGGAGCCTGAGCTACACGGGCACGCCGGGAACGGGCAACGCGGTGCTGCCGGCCTACATCGTGACCGAGGATCTGATCGAGTACCACTGGCTCGGTGATCCCACGCCGCGCATCTTCCAGTTGGGGTTGCCGGGCTCGATGACTTACCAGTACGTAGCGGTGAAGTTCGGCGCCCCGGTGGTGAAGGGCGCCAACTACGCGCACTACCAGGTGCTGGTGGACCGGTAGCCGTTCCACGTTAACTAAGTGTCCCATCCTTGCGACTGCTCTTTGTCGCAAGGATGGGATACCGCAACGCCTTGAAGCGGAAGAACCAACAAAGGGAAGGGTGAGGAATGGCATATCTGCAGCCAGCGGATTACCCGAACTACGGATTGCCGGCTGGAACGACGGCGGACTGGATTACGGCTGCCACGGCTTTGATCAACAGCTACTGCAGGCGGCCGGACCTGAACGTAATCCAATACACAGAGCGTTTACGGCTGACCAGCGGGTCGCAGACGGTGCGGCTGAGTTATCTGCCGTTGGCGCCGTTGGGAACGGCGACCACCCCGGTGGTAAGCATCGAGGGCCGTTACGCAAGGCCCAGGCGCGGGGAGATTCTGAACCAACCGCTTTTTGAAATCGTGTGGGCGTTTTCGCTGCCCGGCCAGTGGACGGCCATCGACCCTAACTCCGTTGACTATGACCCGAACACCGGCGAACTGACGTTGCCGTGGAATGTGCTTGGGTTGCCGTACAACGAAGTGATGGTCACCTACACGGCAGGCTTGGCGGCCATCAGCGACGACGTAAAGACGGCATGTGCGCAGATTGTGCGCAATGCGCAGTCCACACCGGCGTTGAACGCCAGCAAGACCAAGATCGACACCATGCAGATGCAGTACTTCTCGAGTTCGCTGGTAGACGAAACCGTGCAGGCATGGCTGCGTCCCTACGTGGCGAACAGGCTGGGGTGAGCAATGAGCGATACATCGCCGCGCAACCCGGTAGGAGCGCCGCAGATGCTGGCCGATGCCCTGTTGCGAAGCATGACAGGAACCACGGCCCTTCTGCGAGTGACAGGCACAAACACTGATACCAGCATGTCTGAGTTAGGACTGGTGGCTACGACCTTTGCCAATGTAGTGGTGAGCCCGGTGGTGATGCGAAAACTGCGGCCCACCTGGCAGGAGGGCGGAGAGTCGAAGTGGGAGCTATTTGTATCGGCAACCGGCGTGGAGCAGCAGGTGAACGCGCTGGATCTCGCTTCGGCTCAATCTCTGTTTGCCATGACGTTGGCAGTTACAGTTGCCGGACAGGATTACCTGATTGAGTCGATCGCTTCCAACGAAGCCTTCGGGCAGGTATATCTCTATCGTTTACTGCTGCGGGAAGCGCGCAAGCAGGCGGTGTGACTGTGAGATCTCTGGATAAGTCGGTGCGTTGATAGGGCACGGCTTTAGCCGTGCCGCCATTGCCCCAAATCGATGGGGTTTAGCCCCTGAGGGAATGCGGGCAATGTCAAAACATATCTTCAGGAATTCCTCGAGAGTTCAACTCCATGCAAAATGCAAAAGACTCGTTTTATATGGCGCTGCGCACGCGGCTGGCCACAATCAATCCGGAGCGGACAACCCTCCTGCGCGGCGCGGTGCGGCCAGGAATTCTCGTCGAGGAAGCGGAAGCCCCTTTCAGCCAGCTTCCCAACGACGTATTTGTATTGCGCTGGCTGGGCTTGGCCGTCGATATGGATCTCGGATCCACAATGGCGGCCGAGGAATGCGAAATCGTCTATCAGACCTGCGGAACGCAAAGTTTTGGCGGGTTGGATCGCGGCCGGTCGTTGAGCGAGATGGATGAAGAGTTCGTGGCGATGCTGCGGCCTTTCTACACGCCCAAGCTCAATTACGCGGTAACGCCGCCGGCAGCTATGCTGACGCATGTCTTTTGGGACGAGCCGGGATTTGGGCCGATCGTGGTTCAGCGGGACCGCCTGAGCCGCACGGCCAGAGTGATGGTTTACAGCTACCAGGAGCAGGGGGAGTAAATGGCGGCAAATTGGTTTTCGTCTCCCGCGCCGGTCGCGCGGCGGGTTCGAGCGTATTTTGCGCCCGTCAATCGCGTGACGCAGACGCCGGCGCTCTTCGATCCGGCAGAGCAAGGCGGGTTCAACCTGGACGCTCCTCCGTCTCCGTGGATCAGCTTGGGGTGGATTCAAGGGTTCACGCGCAAGCCAAGTAGCAAGACCTCGCTGGTGTTGACGGGCATTCCCGCCGCGCCGCTGGAACAGGTGCGCGAAACGCTCCAGGCGCAGGTAAGCTTGCAGTTTCTGAGCTGGACAAAGCTGACCATGGCGCTGGCAACGGGTTCGCAGCACATGAACCTGCTCGCGCCTGCTGGCGGAGCTGCTGCGGCAGCGGATGGAGCTCAGGCGAGCGCGGCTGTAACTCCGCAAAGCGGCTCGACGGCCACGTCGATTGTGCTGGCCGCGTCGGACGCCGCAAAGTTTACGGCCGGATCGATCGTTGCGCTGGATGTGGATTACACCGGGCAGACTGGCTATGTAGGCGCTCCCATTTCGGGTGCGTATGTACGGCAGGCACTTACAGATGTGGACTACATCCGGCGCGTGACTTTCAATGTCGGGTTGGTTTCCCAGGTAAGTTCGACGGCGCTTACGCTCGCCGGGCCTTTGCCGGGCGGCGCTCCGGCAGCGGGCGTCAAGCTGCAGGCGGTAACTGGATTTGTGGACCGCGAAGGCGGCAGTTTTTATCAGGAGTGGTCGGCGCTGTTTGTGATGCAAGGAAGCCAGGGGGAAAGAATCTTTTTCCACTACCCGCGGCTCCAGACCATGACCGGCGCGGAAGAGACGACCCTATCCCTGGATGGAAAACATCAAGGCGGGCAAACGCGGGTTTTGCTCAAGGGACAGTTTCTGGCGCTGCCGGTAACGGACCCATTGGATGGAGAGCATGTGGTGTGTTACCGAAGCTTCCTGCCCGCGCCCAATGCGCTTGTATAGAAGCTGTGTCACAAAGTCACCCAGCCAGTAAGTTAGCGAGTCAAAATGAAGATTACGATCCAGGGGCAGGACTACACGGCTGCGCTCGATGCAACGCGGCCGCTGACAATCGAGCGCAAGCTGAACGAGCCATCCATCTGCCAGTTATGGCTGGGTTTGCCGGCCAACGGCAGTCTGGTGATGCCCTCCCGCAACCAGTATCTGGCGGTGACGGGCGACGATGGCACGGCCTATTTCACCGGCTACATCGCGGTAAGTCCGTTGCCGGAATATAGCGGGCTGGCAATCGAGGGCCCGTGTTACCGGATTGCGATTCAGGCGGTGAGTGACGAATTGCTCCTCGACCAGTTGCTTATGCCACCCAGCACGGGAGCAACGGGCGAGACTGCCGGGACGCTGATGGCCGCCCTGGTTACTCACAGTGGATCGGCCGCGCTTTCTACCCAGGGTCTTACTTTGAGTACGCCAATTAGCAACTTTGTTCCCGATTCGGGCGCGCCGTGGAGCAAGAGCGCAGGCCAGGTGTCTACCCAGGCGCGGGCCGCGTATCGCGCAGTGAATGGGGCGCTGATGGTCTCCAGTGTTCCAGGCGCCGTGCACACGTTGAACCAGACTGACGGCAGCCTGAACCTGGCCAACCTGACGCTCACAGCCAGCGTCAAGCGCGCACTGGCTAACGACGTAACAGTTTGCGGTGAGCATGAGCCGGTGGCCTATGTAACGGAGTACTTCCTGGGTGACGGAGTAACCACGCAGTTTTATCTGGCTGCTGACCCGTTTTTCCCAGCCGCATCCAAGTCCACCATTATCAGTGAGTTTTTCAACGAGAATGCAATTGACCTGCAGGTCTGGGGCGATCCTGGCGGCAACGGATATCTCGAGCTGGGCGCAGGCGGATTGGTGATGAACGGGGGCAATGGATTCGACGGGCAGACGGTGCTGAGCTGGCTCGATCCGGTGGAAATGGGCGGAACGCTTTTGCTGGAGGCCGTTGGCGTAAGTCTTTCTCCGGGCAGCACCGGAATTCTGGCCGGCTTCTATGTGGGCCTGAATACGCAGGCTGCATGCATTGCGGGGTTTCAGGCTACGGCGCAGCAGGGTACCGGAGCGGTTACGCTGCAACCAATGATTCAAGGCGCCCAGGCAGGAACAACTTATGCGATAAACCCGGCCAACCAATATACCTTGCGCGCAAGAGTGCATTGTCCTGAGAGTGAGCGAGCACTGGCCATCTATCGTTCTTTCGGAGACAGCGGGGCAGTTACCTTGGGCGGGCAGACGAACCTGAGTCCGGGCAATCTGCAACTGGAGATACAGGAGTTTGTCAATGGGGTGGGCGGAATGCCGGTCACGCTCTATGACGGCGCAATCGCCAGCCTGCCCCCTGCGTGTGTAGTAGTGGCTGCCAGCAGCATCAACCTGATTGGAACCATGCGCGCAATCAACCTGACGAATCTGGGATCGGGTTGGGTGGTGAGTACGCCGCCGAACGGCGGGCCATATACACGGAGGGTGGGTACCGTAGCCGAGGCCGCCGAGTGCCACCTTGAGCGTACCGGCAAGCTTGTGTTTTATACCGGTTACGCGCCGGTTGCGGGCGAGCAGATCGCGGTGAGCTACCGCACGGTGGGCCGAGCAGTGGGCCGGGCGGTGAACACCGCGAGTCAGCAGACGCTTGCGCAGGCCGGATCGCCCGCCGTAGCCGCGTGGATCGGCTCGGTGACCAGTCCTCCGGCGCGCAGTTCCGCCGACTGCCTCAATGCCGCGATGGCAATCGAACAGGCGGCGGCTGGAGTGAGTGCGCTGTGGAGCGGAACCTATAGCGGAAACAGAGCAAGCTTTGCAGCCGACGTGTGGCCGGGCGATGCGTTGCTGTTGAATGCGCCTTCGGCCAGCTTGAACGCGCAGGTGGTGGTGCGGGCGGTAAAGGTGAGTTATCGGGCCAGTTATCCAGACATGGTGGAGTATGTTATCGCGTTTGCCAATGACTGGGCCGATGATCTGGCCATCAAGACCAGCGCGACAGTGCCCGCGGATGTCTGGCTTCCGGCGGCCATCGCTCCCACGTACCTTGCCAATCTGACAAGCCTCGCGGTGACCACGCTCAATGGAAGCACCGTGGCCATCAGCGCCGGCGTCACTCCGCCCAGCGGCGGCGGGTTTGAGGTACGGCGCCGGGACTTTGCCTTCATGGCGGGAGAGGATCCAGGCCTGGTGGTGAGAGCAACTCTGCCCAACATGGTCTTGTCTCGGGAGTCCGCCAATGACCGGTTCTATATCCGGATGTATGACGGTTCAACGCCTCCGAACTACTCTGAGTTCTCGACGGCCTTGTTCATCAACCTGCCGCTTGGATCGTAGGCGGCGGCTTCCCCGCCCCTTATCTGACAAGCAAAAAAACTGAGCGGGATACGCTGCAAATGGAGTTCGGCGGATGCGGATGATGAATGAATTCGAAGCGCAGGTACTGAGCGATTTGAGCGTGCTCAAGACGCAAATGACCGGGCTGATGGGCGACGGAAATGGCGGACGCCTCGCCGATCTGGAGCGGCGCATGGATCGGCATGAGCAGAACTGGCAGCGGGCCAAGGGATTTCTGGCGGCTGTGAGCGTCCTATTCGCGGTGATTGAAGTGGCCGTGGAAGCCTGGCATCGGCATTAGGATCCGCGCTCAACGTACCATGCGGGCCACGCAATCCCTGCCGCAGTTTCGCTCCATCTGAACGTGAGCCCTTATATAATCGGGCCTATGAGTGAACATCCCTTGGTTGGCATTGTGATGGGCAGCAAGAGCGACTACGAGGTGCTTTTGCCTGCGATCGAGATTCTGCGCGCGCTTGAGATTCCCCATGAGGCGCGGGTGTTGAGCGCGCATCGCACCCCCGACCAGCTCTTCGAATATGTTGAGACGGCGACGGCGCAGGGAATGCGCGTGATGATCGCCGGGGCCGGCGGCGCGGCTCACCTGGCTGGTGTGATCGCGGCCAAAACGCTGATCCCCGTGCTGGCTGTGCCGATTGCGGCCACGCCGCTCAACGGCCTGGACTCGCTGCTTTCCATGGTGCAGATGCCCAAGGGGATTCCCGTCGGAACACTGGCTATCGGCAAGCCCGGAGCGGCCAATGCCGCATTGTTTGCGGCGGAGATTCTGGCTTTGAACGACGCGGCGCTCTACAAGCGGCTGGCCGCATGGCGCGCCGCTCGCGCCCAGGAAGTGCTGGACTCGAAACTGCCCGATTGAGCGGCGGCTTATGCCTCTCAGCAACAGGTTCCCGAATAACACCGCTCAGAGGCTGGAAGCTATTTCAAAACGGCAAGCTACTTATGCGGTTTGTTACTCGACGTTCTTTTCCCACCGCTTTGGCCGCTTGTTTTGCTGAAGAATTTTCTTGCGCAGGCGCAGCGACTTGGGCGTGACCTCAACTACCTCGTCCTCGGCGATGAACTCGATGGCCTGCTCCAGGTTCAGAGTTTTGTAGGGTACCAGCCGGACAGCCTCGTCGGCGGTCGATGCGCGCATGTTGGTCATCTTCTTTTCGCGCACCACGTTCACGTCCAGGTCATTGTCGCGGGAGTGCTCGCCGACGATCATGCCCTCATAAACCTCAACGCCCGCGCCCAAAAAGAGAATGCCACGCTCCTGCAGACCGTTGAGCGAATATGTTGTCGTTTGCCCCTGGCGGTCGGAAATCAGCGCGCCGGTGGGCCGCTGCGGAATCTCACCCTGGTAGGGAATGTAGCCGTCGAACAGGGCATTCATCACAATGGTCCCGCGCGTCTCGGTCAGCATCTCGCTGCGCAGCCCGATGATGCCGCGGCTGGGAACGCGAAACTCCATGCGCACGCGGCCTGAGCCGTGATTGTGCATCTTGGTCATCTCGCCCTTGCGCGGCCCCAGCTTTTCGATCACCACGCCGGTGTATGCCTCGGGCACGTCGATGGTCAGGTGCTCCACCGGCTCCATGCGTACGCCCTCCACCGTCTTGGTCACGATCTCCGGCCGTCCGGCCATCAGTTCGAAACCCTCGCGGCGCATCATCTCAATCAGAATCGCCAGTTGCAGTTCGCCTCGGCCCAGCACCTTGAAGCTGTCCGGCGAGCCGGTCTCTTCCACGCGAATCGAAACGTTGGTGAGCAGCTCTTTTTCCAGGCGCTCGCGCAGGTTGCGGCTGGTGACGTATTGGCCTTCGCGTCCGGCAAACGGCGAGTTGTTCACGCTGAATTGAATCGCAATCGTCGGCTCGTCAATCACGATCAGCGGCAGCGGCGAGGGGTTCTCGACGCTGGTGATGGTCTCGCCGATGGTGATGCCCTCCACGCCGGCCACGGCCACAATGTCGCCCATCGTGGTCTCGGTGATCTCTGTGCGCTTGAGGCCGCTGAAGGTGAACAGCTTGGTGATGCGCGTCTTCATCAGGGTCCCGTCGCGCTTGGAGATGGTCACGTCGTCCCCGGCGTGCAGCGTGCCCTGGAAGACGCGGCAGATGCCGATGCGGCCGAAGTAGTCAGAGTAGTCCAGATTGGTGACCAGAATTTGCAGCGTGCCGTCCGCATCGCCCGTGGCCGGAGGAATGGTCGAAACGATGCTCTCAAACAGCGGCTGCAGGTCCACGCCGGGTGTGGCCGGGTCGAGAGTTGCCGTGCCCGCTTTGGCTACCGCGTAGAGTACCGGAAAATCCAGTTGCGATTCGTCCGCATCCAGGTCGATGAAAAGGTCGTAAATTTCGTTCAGAACTTCCTGCGGCCTGGCGTCGGGGCGGTCAACCTTGTTGATCACCACGATGGGCTTGAGCTTGGCTTCCAGCGCCTTGGCCAGCACGTAGCGGGTCTGCGGCAGCGGGCCCTCGGCCGCGTCCACCAGCAGCATTACGCCGTCCACCATCTTGAGCGCGCGCTCCACTTCGCCGCCAAAGTCGGCGTGGCCCGGCGTATCCACAATGTTGATCTTGCCGCCTTCGAAGACGATGGCCGTGTTCTTGGCCAGGATGGTGATGCCGCGCTCCCGTTCCAGTTCGTTTGAGTCCATCACTCGCTCGGCCACCTGCTCATTGGCGCGGAAGGTTCCCGACTGGCGCAGCATGGCATCCACCAGCGTGGTCTTTCCGTGGTCAACATGGGCAATGATGGCGATATTGCGTATCGTCTGGGTCACAGGGGGGCTTTTTCCTTCTTTTGGTTCGGCCTTGGAGGCCATGGGTTGGGGGGCGCCAGGAGGGCGAATCGCCGCGCAGTGCGGCAATTTCTATTCTAACAGCGGCAGTGGCGGCAAGGCTCGCCACTGCGTGCCGCGGTGTTGCGATGGGTCCCGCATTGGGAGCCGGGGAAGGTCCCGGGTGGCCGTCAGTGCGACGGCGGAACGAATTCCGAAGGCAGTGCGGAGCCCGCGCCAAAGAAGAACTCTTCCATCTGCTCGACCAGGAACTGCTGCGCCTGCGGGGTCCAGGGCTGGAGCCGGTATTCGTTCAGCAGCATCTTCTGGCGATCGACCCACTCGGCCCAGGCCGCCTTGGAGACGTTCTTGAAAATCTTCTGGCCGAACTCCGAGTCGAAGGGCGGTTCATCCAAACCCTCCATCTCCTTCTTGTTGCGAGTGCAAAATACCATATGTGCCATCATTCATGCTCCCAGCTTCCATTGTATTGGATAGAGCGCATTCCTGAGCATCGCGGTCGCCCTCCCGTGCCCGGAGCAAACCGGCAAACTATCGTGTTGGAGTATGTGCGGCCGATTCGCCCGTAAATTCACGCAGAAGGTTCTCGCCGACCGGCTTGACGTGGAGTTTGAGGACATGCCGTGGTTTACGCCCAGCTATAACGTGGCGACTGCCAGGGAGCAGCCACCCTGTGCAAGACTCAACAGGACCCAGTAACTCCGGTTCCGCTTCAAGGTGCCACCCTCTTCGAATGGAACCGTCCAGGAGGAGTTTCTTGGTCCGTCGCGCAGAAATCGCGCTTGACAATCTCATCCATCAGGGGTTTCCTTATCTCGGTGCCATAACCAGTTTTAACTTCAAAGGAGCTATCGTGCCTGAAAGCAATCGGTCTGGCCTTTCTGACAATGCTGCCGGGGCAATCGCCTACATCACCTTTGTTCCGGCGATCGTTTTCCTGGTTCTTCCGCCTTACAACGCGCGTCCCTACGTACGCTTTCACTCCTGGCAGTCGATCTACCTCAATATCGCGGCCATCGTCGTTCTGATCGCTCTGAGCCTTGTCATAGGCTTTGGAACGATCTTCGGGGCATCCTTAGTCTTTCTGCAGCTCATTCCGTGGTTCTTCTGGCTTTTCTGGATACTTTTGTGGGTATCGTGTGCGGTCAGCGCATTGAACGGCAGGCGCTTCAAGCTCCCATGGATTGGCACCCTCGCCTCGTCGCAGGCCAATAAGTAAGCGGCCCGCCGCCATTGCAATCCCGTGAAAGGCCTCCGCATGGGGGCTTTTCATCTTTACCGCCGATTGCCTTTCCGGCCGAATCGTTTCTTTCCCTTCGGTCCAGCCGGTGCGGAGCTTTTGCGCTTGTTCTTTTTCGCTTTGGCCGTTGACTTGACGGCCTTTTTCCCGGTCAGCGGCAAGCCTTCCTCCACAATCGAAAACTGCAGCTTGCGTTCCTGGGCCAGGATGCGGTCAAGAATAACCTGCACCCGGTCGCCTGCGCGGAAGCGTCGCCCCGTGCGCTCGCCGATAATCTCATGCGTATTCTCGCGCCAGGTGTAGCGGTCGTCGCGCAGCGTATCGATGGGTACCAGACCTTCGACGAACAGGTCTGTCAGCTCGACAAAGAGCCCAAACTTGGCGGGATTCAGCACCAGCGCGGCAAACTCCTCGCCCACGCGATCCTGCATGAAGCGCACCTTCTTCCACTCCACCAACTCGCGCTCGGCTTCGGCGGCGCGCCGCTCGGTCTGGCTGGTTTCCTCGGCGATCTGCGCCAGTTCGGCCTCGGAGATCGGCGCTTCGCCGGCGAAAACCGCTGCCTTCCTGGGGCTGCGGAGAGCAGGGATTCGACTAGCCGGCAAGCCTTCATTGGGGTGCGTCCACGGCGAGTTGTGTCGGTCCTGCGCCACTTCACCCTCGCCACGCACGCCCTCCCTGAGCAGCGTCTTGGCAATGCGATGCACAATCAGGTCAGGATAGCGGCGGATGGGCGAGGTGAAATGAGTATAGGCGGGCGCGGCCAGCGCAAAGTGGCCCTCGTTGATCTCGGAGTAGCGTGCCTGCTTGAGCGAGCGCAGCATTAAATAACTCAGAATCCGCTCCTCCGGCTTGCCTTCGATCCTTGCGGCCAGTTTCTGATACATCCGCGGAGTAACGGGAATATCTTCGGGCACCTCATGCATCCGCGGATTGCGCCCGCGCCCGTGGGCGTCGCGCCGCTCCCCGCGCGTCTGGATGCGCTTTACCGGCAGAGCACCCAGTCCCAGCGAATAGCCAAAGCTCGCAGCCAGTTCCTCGAATTGGACCACGCGTCGCGGTTCGGGCTTTTCATGAATGCGGTAGAGCGACGGCACGCCCAGATCTTCCAGCCATGTGGCCACGCACTCGTTGGCCGCCAGCATGAATTCCTCAATCAGGCGGTTGGCCCAGGTGCGCTCGGCGCGGGTAACGCCACGCATCTGGCCCTGTTCGTCAAACTCGATCACCGGTTCGGGCAGGTCGAAATCGATACTGCCCCGTTCTTCGCGCCGTTCATTCAGCAGGCCCGCCAGCAGGCGCATCCGCTCGAACTCGGGAACCAGCGCGGCATAGCGCGCGCGGGTCTCGGTGTCGCCCTCCAGAATCGCATGAACCTCGGTATACGTCATGCGCGCCGCGGAGCGAATGACGCCCTCCACGATCTCATAGCTCTCGATGCGGCCAGTGGAGTCGAGCTGCATAATGCAGCTAAGCACCAGCCGGTCCTCGCCGGGGCGCAGGCTGCAGATGCCGGTTGAAAGCTCCTGCGGCAGCATGGGAATCGCGCGATCGGGAAAATAAACGCTGGTTCCGCGCAGCCGCGCCTCCAGGTCGAGATCCGTCCCGGCGTGCACATACTCGGCCACGTCGGCAATGTGCACCTGCAGTTCGAAGCCCTCGCCGTGGGCGCGTTCCCTCACCAACACAGCGTCGTCAAAATCACGAGCCGTCTCGCCGTCGATGGTCACGATCGGGAGGTTGCGAAAATCTCGGCGAGAAGAAACCTCTGAGAGGTCGAGATGTGCCACGCTGCGCGCCTCGGTCAGCACCTTCTCCGGAAAAACCCGCGGCAACTGGTGCTTGCGGATCATCATCTCCACATCCACGCCGAAATCGTCGGGATCGCCCAGAACTTCGATCACTCGGCCAACCGGAGGCCGTGTCGGCGTGGGCCAACTGGTGATCTCCACATCCACCACCAGCCCCTCCAGATCGTCATGCGCTGCCGCAGCCGTCGCTTCCGTGCCCAGCACCCGGTGCGGCGAAGCGGCCTCGCTGGCCTCAGGCAACTCCTGCCCAGCCGGAATCAGAATGGACTGCGTCATGCGCTCGTCAAAGGGAACAACCGAATGTCCCTGTGCCCGATCGGAACGTGCGTAGTGAAAGACGCCAACCACGGTGGGGTTGCTCCGCTCCAGCACCCGGACGATGCGGCCCATCCTTCGCCCATCGGCCTTGGGAGGTTCCACTTCCACCAGCACCTGGTCGCCCTGCATGGCGCTGTTGATCTCATTCGGAGGAATAAAAATGTCCTCCTCCACCGCACGGACGGAGACCTGTCCGCGGAGACCCCGGTCTTGCCCCGAAGCCTGCCGCGCGTTGGGCCGCACAAATCCGTAGCCGTCGCGATGCAGGTCGAGCCGCCCGGCGCAGAGGTTTTCGCGCGTGCCGCCCACGCCGGAAACGGCCCTGGGAATGCTCCAGTGCTCGCGGTCCAGCTTGACCAGTTCACCGCGTGCCGTCAGCCGGGCAAGCTGCTCCAGCAGCAGACGCCGCTCCCGTCCGCCGCCCAGGTTCAGCTCGCGGACCAGTTGCTTGTATCCGGCTTTTTGCCCGGCAGAGCGCACAATCCGCGCCACCAGTTCCCGATCGGTCATAGTTCAAGAGTAGGCCATTCCACATCACTCGTTGCAATGCCGCCACGGCACATACCCCGGCCCGCGCAATACTTTGCCCGGCAGCGCCCCGGGCATTTTGCCCTCTTCGATTACCGGAACGCCGTTCACCAGCACATACTCCATGAATCTGCGGAAAGGTACCGTGGGCGCGCGGATGGGGATGCTCCTGGCCAGGCAGGCCCTCGGGCGAGGCGCTCTGTGAATTCCCCGAAAATGAAATCTTGCATCTGACAAACGTATGGGCATAATCTTGCGAACCGGTGCACCGGGCCAAAGAATCCAGCGGGACAGAAAAGGCGCACCCGCCTCTGGCGCCGGGCCTTGAAGCTGTTGTCACAGTTGGCAACCGGCGACCCTCGTTCACCCGTGCTCTCGATAAACTGCCCCGCTCCGTCTTAAAATAACGGGGACGCAATGATTCGCCGGACCACGAAGGAATAGCATCCTATCAGTGGCCGCCGATGGGGTCGCCGAAGGCCAGTGGCCCGGCGGTCCACACTTTCAGATTTTTGGGGCCGTCGGCATTGGCCCTGCCTTGGCAGCCCACGTCCCTTTGGGACAGAAAAGGAAACACCTTGAGCGCTATGTGGAAACCCACCCATTCCGGATCGATCAGTCCCAGCCCCACCCTGGAACCTTCCCGCCCCGTGCCGCCCCCACCGGCCCCTGAACCCGTCAATCGCGCCCCGATTCCGGCCGGCGACCAGGCCACGATCGGCAAAGGCCTGTTTGTCAAAGGCGAGATTACCGGTTCCGAGTCGCTGTTTATCGACGGCAAGGTCGAGGGCAGCATCAACCTTCCCGGAAACCGCGTAACCGTGGGCCGCAACGGCCAGGTCACGGCCAACATCACCGCCCGCGAAATCGTGGTTCTGGGCAAGGTTCGCGGCAATGTCTCCGCTTCTGACCGGGTTGACATCCGTGCTGAGGGTTCTCTGAGCGGCGACGTGGCCGCGGCCCGCATCAGCATCGAGGATGGCGCCTTCTTCAAGGGCGGCATCGACATCCGCAAGCCGGATGCCAAGTCCGCGGGCCCGGGAGCGCCGGCTGCGCCTGAGGCGCCCAAACCGGTTCAGTTCTAGCACGCGCTACAACGAGTTGCGGCACAAATGCGCCCGCCTCTGACGGGCCATTTGTGCCGGAAGCATGGTGTGCTTCCGAACCCGCTATACCAGTCTCAGCCGCTTCATCGTCACCCTGGGCAGCGCCGATCCTGTCTTTTCCAGGATCCATTTGGCGATCGCCAGCCAGAGCGCCGTTCCCATAATCAGCAACGCGAGGTCCGTCCAGCGGAGTTGAGCGCCATGGAGCGAACCCCAGAGATGGCCTGGCAGGCTGCCCAGACCCCAAACGGCCATCCATACCGCCGCGCCACTGGCCAGGGCGGCCAGCATACACCGGCCCATCTCCGCAAAATCCAGGCTGGCCAGCGAAACCATGCGCCGCTTGTGCAGCAACACGGCGATGGTCACGGTTTGCAGCGCGATCCCTAAATCCGAAGCAATCGCCAGTCCCATCGCACCATACCCGTGATAGAGAGAAGCGTAGAAGGGTAGCGAAACCAGCGTCACAATCGTTCCCGCCGCCATGGGAACGAGCGTGTTTCCCGCGGCGTAAAACGCGCGCGCATAAATGGCCTGCGCCGACCACAGAAACATCGAGACGGAAAACACGGCGAAGTACGCGGCGCACTCCCGCGAATCGGCGCCTGAGAAGCGGCCGCCGGTAAACACCAGATCGATCATCGGCTGGCCCAGCGCCACCATGCCTGAAGCCGCAAGCAGCCCCTGCGAGGCCACGCGCGATACCGAGTCCGCAACCCCGATGGCGAATTCGTAGCGGCGTTCTTGCGACCACAAACTGGCGAAGAACGGCATGGAAGCCGCACCGGCGGCTTGTGCCAGCACGGCCATGGGCGCGGTGAAAAGCTGCTTGGCATAGCTCATCAGTGAGACTGCGCCGCTGGTGGTCGAAGCAAAGTAGTTGATGATCCAGTTATCGGCAGTCACCAGCGAAACGCCGACCATGAGCGGAAGCGAGAGGCGCACCCACTCGCGCAGACCCTCGTCGCGCCAATCGAGAATCGGGCGGTAGTGCGTGCCTTCCCGCCGGGCAAAGTACCAGTTGAGAAGAAACGGCCCAAAAAACGCGCCCGCCAGGGTGCCCAGGGCAAGCGCGGAGACGCCGATGCGATGGACCAGCAGCAGACCGCCCACGATGGTGCCCAGACCATAGATCAGCGGCGCTACCGCCTGCACGCTGAATTGCTTGCGCACCAGCAGCACCGCGCCAAACACTCCACCGGCAAAGAAGCACAACTGCGCGGGCAACAGAATGCGCGTCAAAAGTACGCAGAGCGCGGCTTTCTCCGCGCCATAGCCGGGGAACATCAGGTGGATAAACCACGGGGCAATCAACTCGGCCAGCACAATGGCCCCGCCCAGCACCAGGTACATGGTGGTCAGAATGACCGAAAGCGACCGCTCGCCCTCTGCCTCGCGACCCGTATCGCGATAGCGCGTGAGGATGGTGACAAAGGTGATGGAGGCCGCGCCGCCCACCAGAAAGTACGAGATCATGTCTGGTAGCTGAAACGCACCGTTCAGCGCATCCGCTTCCATGCCGCGGCCGAACAGCCAGACAATGTATTTCACCCGCACCAGCCCGATAATGCGCGACAGGAAGGTGGACGCCATCAGCAGGATGGTCGCGGTGAAGGCTGTGTGTGCGTGCGAAGGGCGCAGCAGGCCCACGCCGCGCGCCCAGCGCGAACGCGGAGTGGGTTGAGTTGAAGGTGATCCTGCCACTGGAGTTGATTCTACCGGGGTTGTGAGCGGACGCGGCCCCACAATCGCGAATCAGTGCGGGAAGATCGCCCTTTGAGCCATCAGCCATTCTCTCGCGTATCCTGTCCGCAGGAGGGCGTCGCATGCAGCGGATTCTTGGATTGGGAATGGTGTTTTGGCTGGCCGTTGGGGCGGGCGCGATTGCCCAAACCATTCACGGGCGCGACGGCATCAACCTGCCGCCGCCGCCCGCCGTCGAGGCCATCCCTGTCGCCGACGACTATTTTGGGACAAAAATTGCGGATAGCTATCGCTGGCTTGAAGACGCCGCCAGCACCCAGACGCGCGCATTCATCGATGCGCAGAACGCCTACACCTCGCGCTATCTGAAGCAGGCGCGCATCCGCCCCGACGTGGTGGACGATCTGGATGCGCTGGAGAACGTATCGGCGATGGGCACGCCCATCGAGCGCGCGGGCAGCTACTTCTTCAGAAAGCGGTTGGCCGGCGAACAGCAGTTCTCGATCTACGTTCGTCACGGGTGGGCGGGCAAGGACGAGCGGCTGATTGACCCGGCCAGTTTGAGCCGGGACCCGAATACCTCGGTCCTCATTGAAGATGTTTCCCGCGATGGAAATCTGGTGGCGTACGGGGTGCAGAAAGGAGGAGCGGACGAGACCGGCATCCATGTGTTCAACGTGAAGACCGGCAAGACGCTGGAGGATGAACTGCCGGCGGCACGCTACTTCGGCATCAGCTTTGCGCCGGATGGAGCCGGCTTTTACTACTCGCGCAACGACAAGCAGGGAACGCTGCTCTACCAGCATGTGCTGGGTACGCGGATATCGAGGGATACGCTGCTGTTTGGCCGGGAATTTCGCGGTGAATTGCTGACCGGCGACGACCTTTTCTCCGCCGTGGTGACCGACGACGGCCGCTACCTTGTCGTCGTGATCCGGCGGGGTGTGCCGGCCCGGCGCGTAGACATCGTCTACCGCGACCTCACCAGGCCGGGCTCGCCCTTTGATGTGCTGGTTTGGGGACTCGACTCGCGCTTCGAGGCAATTTACGCCAAGGGCGCGTGGTATGTGAAGACTGACTATCACGCGCCCAAGGGAACGATCCTGCGGGCCGATCCCGGCATTCTGCCCGACGTTTGGAAGACGATTGTGCCCGAGGGGCCGGATGTGATCGATGCATGGTCGGTGGTAGGCGGCAAAATCTATGTGAATCGTCTGAAGGATGTGAAGACAGAGACCACGGCCTACTCCCTGGATGGAAAGCCCGCAGGCAAGATCGACTACGAAGGAATCGGCGCGTCCACCGGAGTCTCAGGACGAACCACGGACCGTTATGGCTACTTCGCCTTTTCGTCCTTCATTGTGCCGTGGACCATCTACCGGCTGGATACAGTGACGGGCAAGCGCGAAGTCTTTTTCCGTCCCAGGACCCCTTTTGACCCCAGCCAATATGAGCTGAAGCAGGTATTTTTCAAGTCGAAGGATGGAACCAGTGTCCCCATGTTTCTTGCCGGCCGGAAAGGCCTGAAGCAGGACGGGACCGAGCGGCTGCTGATGACCGGCTATGGCGGCTTCAATCTGAGCATCGACCCTGCATGGAGCCCGGTTTATGCATGGTGGCTACAGCAGGGTGGCTGGTTCGCTTTGCCCAACCTGCGCGGCGGCGGAGAATATGGCGAGAGCTGGCACGAGCAGGGCATGTTTGAAAAGAAGCAGAATGTCTTCGACGACTGGTTTGCGGCGGCCGAGTACCTGATTGCCAACAAGTACACCTCGCCGGAGCACTTTGCCATCGAGGGCAGGTCAAACGGGGGACTGCTGATGGGCGCGGCCATCACCCAGCGGCCGGAGTTGTTCTCCGCCGTGCTGTGCGGCTATCCGCTGCTGGACATGCTGCGCTTCCAGAAGTTTCTGGTGGGGTCCTACTGGACGACGGAATATGGCTCCTCGGAAAACCAGAAGCAATTCTCTTACCTGCGCAAGTACTCGCCTTACCACAATGTGAAACCCGGCACGCCTTATCCTGCGGTGATGTTCTTTACCGGCGACAGCGATACGCGGGTGGATCCGCTCCACGCGCGCAAAATGACGCCCCTCTTGCAATCGGCCTCCTCCAGCGGCCGGCCGGTCCTGCTGCACTATAGCCTTGCGGGCGGACACAGTGGGGGTATGGGCGTGGACCAGCAGGTCCAGGACGACGCCGACCAACTCACTTTTCTTTGGACTGAAACCGGACAGCAGGCCGCCCGCACCAGCAAGTAGCGCCCCGGCTGCCGCCGGATGGGTACGGAAGGACATCGTTCTTGCGTAACCTCTTGCGATTGGCGTTGTTTACCGATAAGGGAGATGCTGGACTTGGTGAACCTGTCCGTACGGGGTCTCATTTTTTGTTGCCGCGGCAATCAGACGCGGAGAGGCCGGAAAGTCCGATCTTGGCCCATTGCACAGCCGGGAAACCAGGGGAGGGTCATCGTCTCCGACTGGGCCCGCGCTGTTGTGAATACTGGGGCCTCCGGGGTTTCCGGTGTATGCCGGGTCCCCTCTGGTGGGGGGCGCAGTGAGCGTTTTGCGCTCGTTGGGGGTTAGGACACGGGCCTTGCTCGCAGGGTTGGTGTGGTGAAGTGAAGATGCAAGAAGCAGAGTTTGAGACCGACAGCTTCGATCGTCAGCAGGAAGCAGCGCGGCTGGCTGCGCTCGCTGAAACAGGGATTCTCGATACTCCGCCCGAACCCACCTATGATGCAATTACCCGCCTGGCTGCTGAGTTCTTCCGGGCCGATTCGGCGGGCATCGGTTTTGCCGACGAGAGCCGCGTATGGATCAAGTCGCACTGGGGTCCTCACACGCGCGAGTTGCCACGCAGAGATTCCATCTGCGACATGGTGTTCGCTGCGGATGCGCCCATTGTGGTTCCGGACATATCCAAACATCCTGAGTTCAGGGGTCCCGGGCTTATCTTCAAGCGACTTGGCGTGGCCTTCTTTGCCGCCGCGCCGGTGCGCTCCTTCGACGGAAAAATTCTGGGTGTGTTGACCATTTTCGACAGCCAGCCCCGCAAAGGTCTGGCTCCGGATGAGCTTCGCATGCTGGAGAGCCTTGCCGATATGGTTTCCAGCCAGTTGGAATTGCGCAGGCTGCGCAACACCTTCGCCGGGTATGAATTACACAGGCCTCGCGCCGCAAGCGCCTACGGCAGTTGGCCGTGCGGGCCAGACCTGCGCCGCGCCCTTGAGCGGCATGAGTTTGTGCTTCACTATCAACCTGAGATCGATCTCTCAACGCGCAAGATTGTTGGCCTTGAGGCGCTCATCCGCTGGAATCACCCGGAACGCGGGCTTGTTCCTCCCATGGACTTCATTCCGATTGCCGAGGAGAACGGACTCATCCTGCCCATCGGCGACTGGGGACTTGCCGAGGCCTGCAACCAGATTCAGACCTGGTGCCGGGAAGATCCGCGCCACATGTCGCTGCGAGTCTGCGTCAACCTCTCCGCCCGTCAATTCTCCCGGGAGGGGCTGGCCGATCATGTCGAGGCTTTGCTTCTCCAATCCGGCATCTCCAGCCGTCAACTCGGCCTGGAAATGACCGAGTCCAGCCTGATCCCCAACATGCGCACTGCCATGGAAGTGCTGGGCAGCCTGCGCAAGCTGGGCGTCTCTCTGCTGATGGACGACTTCGGAACCGGCTACAGCTCGCTCAACCACCTGCATTCTTTTCCCTTTGACGTACTCAAGATCGACGGATCCTTCGTGGGCCGCATGACCGAGGGAGACCAACCGCTCCAGATTGTGCGCACCATTATCGAACTGGCCCGGGTGATGGGAATGGATGTTGTTGCCGAGGGCATTGAAACCCGCGAACAGTACCGGCTGTTGCGGCAATTGGGCTGCCGCTTCGGCCAGGGCTATCTCATTGCCCGTCCCATGAGCGCCGAGGCCGTAACCCAGCTGCTGCGGTTTCCCGGACGCATACTCCCCGATTCCGGAGCCTGCGAAGTCTGCTGCAACTGAGGGTCCGGCGTTTTGCACGGAAAACGGCATGTGGTTTCACTTCGGGAAAGCTGACAGAACAACTTCACTTCTGGAACTCGATCCCGCAGCCACATTGGGAATTCCTCACGCCTGTGCGCCGTCCTCGGCGTATTCTCCAAGGCGTGCAGCAACCGGCAGAAAAATCCAAAATCTACCCTACGCCTCCTGGTTTTGCGGATATGCTGGCGGCCCTTGCCGTGCCCGCGCAGGGGGGCAAGCAAGCATCCGCATGGGGCGATGACGGTCTTGAGGACGACGTGGCAACGCTCAGCTATGAGCGCGCCCTGCGCACCCATGCGCGCTTCCGCTTGCCGGATGCCGGCGATCATTCGCTTACGCAGACACCCGATCCGGCGCCGATCGACATTGGCGACGCGCTACCGGCGTCTGCCAACCCGAGGGGTAAGAAGGCAGGCCCGCTCGTACCTCCTGCAATGAGCGCAGATGTGGAATCGGAAGCCACCCAGCGTTTGCCCAGGGCGCTTGATCGGAATCTGAAATGTACCAGCATCACCATCCGGCTAAGCACCGCGGAATACGCGCAACTACACAAACGCGCCGCGGAAGCCGGGCTTACCGTTTCAGCCTATGTGCGCTCCTGCACCTTTGAGGTGGAGTCGCTGCGGGCGCAGGTAAAAGAAGCGTTGGCGGAGTTACGGTCGGCCGCACCCAGGCGGGACCATACCGGCCCCACGCCGGTCCGGCGCGCCTGGCTCCCGTGGCTGTTGCGGATTTTCCCGCCTTGGCGCAGCAGCCAGCGCATTGCCGGGATCTGAAGCACACGGGGGCTATTCCACTTCCAGCACCAGGCACTTCAGGTATTCGGTCTCCGGCAGATTCAGCACGACCGGATGGTCGGGAGCCGCGCCGCGACGCTCCAGCAGGCGTACGCGCCGGGCTGCATCGGCGGCGGCTGAGGCCACGCTGGCCTCAAGTTCTGCCCAGCTCACATGATGCGAGCAGGAGCAGGTCACCAGCAGGCCGCCGGGGCGCAGCATGCGAAGGGCGCGCAGGTTCAGTTCCTTGTAGCCCCGCAGCGCTCCTTCTACTGCCCGCTGGGTTTTGGCAAAGGCCGGCGGGTCAAGAACGATGGTGTTGAAGGTCTCGCGGGAATCAGACCAGTCGCGCAGAATCTGGAAGGCATCGGCCTCCACCCAATCCACCTGCGCGGTGAGCCGGGTGCGATTGACCTCAAGATTGCGCTCCGCCACCTCGAGCGAGGCACGAGAGGAGTCGATACCCGTAACCTGGCCGCAAATCTGGGCCAGGTGCAGGGCAAAGCCGCCCTGGTAGCAGCAAACATCGAGCGCCCGGCCCATCGCGCCCAGTCTCCGCGCCCATTCCTGGGCGGCGGCGTAGTTGGCCCGCTGATCCAGGAAGGCGCCTGTCTTCTGTCCGGAGTTCGCGTCGAATTGGAAGACGAGGCCATTGAGCCGGAATTGGGTGCTGGTCCCCGGATTCGCAGGGCTCTCAAGAAATAGGGGATCGGCATTGGGCGCGGCCAGCCCCTCCAGCTCGCGCATGCGCGGGTCGGGCCGCTCCAGAATGGAAGCTGGCGTCAGTTCTTCGCGCAGCACGCGCACGCAAGTCTCCCGCACCGCGGCTGAGTCCAGTCCCTTGGCCAGGAGCTGAAGGATGACCAGGTCGCCATACTTGTCCGCAACCAGGCCGGGCAACGCATCGGCCTCGCTGAAACATAACCGGCAGGCGTTCGTCTCCTCGCTCAGCAGGGGCTTGCGCCGGGTAATCGCCGTGCGCAGCCGGGCCGCCAGCAACTCCAGCCACGCGGCTTCATCGATGGCCTCGCGCGAAACCATCCGCAAAGCAATTTGCGAGGACGGGCTGTACAGCGCCGTGCCCAGCAGCAGCCCGCGGCTGTCGGCCACTGGCAACAGTGCTGGTGGGGCGCTCTCACCGGCGTCGATCGATTCAATATCGGAGGCGTAGACCCAGAGATAACCGTTCCGCAGCCGGTCGGCGGCGCGGCGGTTGATCATGGCGCCGGGGGTGGAAGGCGCCGATCCGGCGTCTTTGCTTCCCAGATAGGGATTTGGTCTGGAGTTGCGGCTTTCCGGTCGTTGTTGGGCCAGGCGAAAGCTCTCGCGATTCCGTTCGGAAGGTTCGGTAAACCTGGCAGTTTTAGGCGCCTCTTTGGATCTGGCAGATCGTGGGTTGCGCGGTTTATTCATGTGGCTCCCTTTGGGTTTCTTCAGAACCCTGGCCGGGAGCTAAAGCGGAATCAGAGTCGATATACCCCGAAAGCAAGCCCGCAAAGTGCCCGTTTTCCAACCGGGACCCCATCGGCAGGTTCTTGTCGATGGGGTGGAAGTAAAAGTCACCTTGAAGACTTTCGGCATCAGGGCGCTAACTCTGGTTCCGCTCTAAAATGGGCCGCCGGCGCCTATTTCAGCTGAATGGAGTCCAGGTAGCGGCTCAAATTGCTGATTCTGAGCAGCCTGTCCTGGGGGTTACTCATATCCATCCTACCAAGAATAGGACCCCATATGGGCATCTCTGCCGTGGCGCGCGATGGGATTTCCGGGCCGTTTTGCAAAACGGTGACGATATGTGTATCCGGAAATTTTCCGCGATTATTCTTGCTCAGTACGGTCAAGTCTGTAGGCGGCTTCCGCAGTGCGGAAGCAATCGGACCCTGACCCCTGCCGTCCACGCCATGACACGGCGCGCAATAGTTGGAATACATCTGCTGGCCACTGGTGGCCGCAGTCTTGTTGACCGGGAGAATTACTTTCCTGGTTGATTGATCTGCATATCCCATGCCCGCCGCAATTGCGGCAGTCATGGCGATAACTAAGAGGCGTTTCATCGTAAGTTCCTCGGTTCCGGACCTCTAGTCCGAAGGGGACTCTACTCCTCCTCTGGAGCACACGGGATGTGACGGCCAGCACACTATAGAGAGCCTTCCAGCACTGACGAACCAATAAGAGAAAGGGCAAGATTTATTCGCATAACCTGCATATTTATAAATTAATAGAGCGTAAATTGGTTGTTGCCGGCAAAGTTAGATTTTTCCCGGCAGATTTCCTTCATCCGGCGGGTCCGAATTCGGCACGAAGGAAAGTACCCTATCTTAGAAGTTTGCGAAGGACTTCTTCCCGATTCAATACGCCGTATTCCCGAGTTAAGAAGAACCATACAGTTTGACTTATGGAATACATGCGAACCTCTGAGCTGATAGGAATATCTTGCTACGAAGAGTTCCTTGCGGAACCAAATCGCCCGCCCCCGCTGCTTTCAGCTGCTGCCTGAACCCTCATGCCGGCGCTCGCGCATCTTTTAGAAAAGTTGTAGGGGTGGAAGGCTGGGATGATAGCGGTGATGGCCCTGCGCCAGGATCAAAACACGACGCTATCTCTGAAAATGCCTTAGCGGCCTATAATGAAGTATGGCAACTGTCCGGCAAGCCATCCCGGCAGATGTTCCCAGCGCGCTTCCCCCTGCCGCGGGGGAATTGCCGTCTGCCGCGCGCGCCGTAGAACCGCGACTCATTGACAAGCAATTGATCGATCAGCGCTTTGAAGCGCTCCTCCGGCATGTTCGAGCCAACCGCCCCAATGAAGACATCTCTCTCATCCGCAAGGCATGGGAGTTCTGCGTCAAGCATCATGAAGGGCAGATGCGGGCCTCCGGCGAGCCTTACATCATCCACCCGCTCGAGGTGGCCGAGGTGCTGGCGGAGATGAAGATGGACGCGACGGCTATCGCCGCCGGCCTCTTGCACGACTCGGTAGAGGACACGCCCGCCACCAATGAGGAAATTGCGGCCGAATTCGGTGACCAGGTGGCCCATATTGTCGAGGGCGTCACCAAAATCGACAAGATCCAGTTTGCCAACCGCGAAGACCGCCAGGCTGAAAACGTGCGCAAAATGCTGCTGGCCATGGTGTCGGACGTGCGCGTGGTGCTCATCAAGCTGGCTGATCGCCTGCACAACATGCGCACCCTCGAGCACCTCCAGCCCGATCGCCAGGAAGCCATTGCCCGCGAGACCCAGGACATTTACGCTCCCCTGGCTCACCGCCTGGGCATGGGCAAGGTCCGCGGCGAATTGGAAGATCTGGCCTTCCGGTACACCGATCCGGTCAGCTACGAGAAGGTGTCGGCGGCCGTCGAGGCCCGCCGCATTGAGGGCGAGCAGTTCCTGCGCGGTGTGGAAGAAACGCTGGTGGAGCAGTTGCGCGAAAACGGCATCGAAGCGCGCGTCGAGTGGCGCATCAAGCGGCTCTATTCCATCTTTCAGAAGATTGAGCGCTCCAAGGTTTCCTTTGACCAGGTCTATGACCTGTTGGCCATCCGCGTCATCACCCAGGACGTGGCCTCCTGCTACGCCGTCTTCGGGCTCATCCACACTCTGTGGCGGCCGGTGCCGGGCCGCATCAAGGACTTCATCGCCATCCCCCGCGCCAACCGCTACCAGTCGCTGCACACCACGGTGATGGGCGCCAGCGGCCACCAGTTCGAGGTGCAGATCCGCACGGAAGAGATGCACCGCATCGCCGAAGAAGGCATCGCCGCCCACTGGAAATACAAGGCTGGCGACGCTGTGGTCACCTCCCGCGACGAGGAGCGGCTCAACTGGATTCGTCAACTGGTCGAGTGGCAGAAGGAGATGACGGATCCCAACGAATTCCTCTCCAGCCTGAAGATGGACCTCTATCCCGACGAGGTCTACACCTTCACGCCCAAGGGGAAGGTGGTGGTGGTTCCGGCTGACGGCACGCCCATCGACTTTGCCTACACCATTCACACGGAGGTCGGCCACACTTGCGTGGGCGCCAAGGTGAACGGCCGCATGGTGCCCCTGCGCACCAAGCTGCGCACCGGCGACATCGTCGAAATCGTCACCCAGAAGGATCACAAGCCGAGCCGCGACTGGCTCACCTTCGTCAAGAGCCCCCGCGCCCGCAACAAGATCAAGCACTGGCTCAACGAAGACCAGCGCCGCCGCGCAGTCGAGATCGGCCGCAAGCTGCTGGAGCGAGAGGCCAAAAAATTCAGGGTGCCGCTGAGTCAGGTCTCCGACCAGGATCTGGGCCGCATCGCCAACGAGTATGGCGTCACCACGGCGGCCGATTTGCTGGCCACATTGGGTCAGGGCAAGCACTCCGCTCACCAGGTGCTCAGCAAGCTGGCTCCGGGCCTCGCCACTCCGGCTGATGTCGAACCGGGCGCCGAGACCAAACCGGGCGGCACTGGCGAGTCGGCCATGTCCGATGCCGTGCGCAAGCTGCACTTGACCGGCTCCGACTCGCTCCAGGTAGAGGGACAGAACGACCTGCTTGTCTATCGGGCGCGTTGCTGCAACCCCATCCGCGGCGAAGAGATTGTGGGCTATGTTACGCGCGGCAAGGGAGTGGCCGTGCATGCCCGCAGTTGCCCCAACGTGCAGAACCTGCTCTACGAGAGCGACCGCCGCATCGCCGTCGAGTGGTCCCGCGTCGGCGACCAGTCCGCCGGACGCCCCCAGCGCTACCCGGTCAAAATCACCATCTTCTGCGACGACCGCACCGGCATGTTGAAGGAGTTGACCGCCGTCATCTCTGACGACAATACCAACATTCGCGGCGTTGAAATCCATCAGGCCGAGAATGGTGAAGCCGTCATCGAGTTTGTGGTGGAAGCCGAAGACCTGCACCACCTGAACCGCATGGTCCTCGGCATCCGCCGTGTAGCCGGCGTGCGCACCGTTCAGCGCACGCAAAAGCTTTAATGAAGCCCTAAAGCACCTGCTTGGCAATGGTGGCCAGTTGCATATTTGAAGTGCCCTCGTAGATTTTGCCGATCTTGGCGTCGCGATAGTATTTCTCCGCCGGATAATCCCGCACAAAACCATTCCCGCCGAAGACCTCGACGCACTGGCTGGCTACGCGCTCGGCCACCTGCGACGCGAACAACTTGGCCATGGCCGCCTCGCGCACAAATGGCTGACCGGCATCCTTCAGGCGGGCTGCGTTGTAAACCATCAGCCTGGTCGCCTCAATCTCCGTGGCCATCTCGGCCAAAGTAAATTGCACCGCCTGAAATTCGGCGATCGGTTTGCCAAACTGACGCCTTTCGCTCGCATAGCGTGCCGCATGTCCCCACGCGCCCTCGGCCAGCCCCAGCATCTGCGCGCCAATGCCGATGCGGCCCTCGTTCAGCGTTTCAATGGCGATCTTGTAGCCTTTGCCCGGCTCGCCCAGCAGGTTTTCTTCTGGAATCTCGCAGCCGTCGAAGATCAGCTCGCAGGTGCTGCTGGCGCGAATCCCCAGCTTGTCTTCCTTGCGGCCCACCGTAAATCCCGCCGAGCCCTTTTCCACCACAAAGGCCGTGATGCCGCGATAGCCTGCACTGGGATCGAGCGTCGCGAAGACAATAAACAGTCCGGCCTCGTGCGCGTTCGAGATCCACAGCTTGCGTCCGTTCAGGCGAAAGCCGTCCGCGATTTTTTCCGCGCGGGTTTGCAGGGCGAACGCATCGGAGCCGGAGCCGGCCTCGCTCAGCGCATAAGCGCCCACCGTGCCGGCGGCCAGCCGCGTAAGCCAACGCCGTTGCTGCGCTTCCGTTGCCCAGCGGCACAGCGCGTTGACAACCAGCGTATTGTGCACGTCCACCAGCACAGCCACAGCCGGGTCCACGGTGGAGATGGCCTCAATGGCAAGCGCCGCGTCAAAGAAGCTGCCGCCGGCGCCGCCGAACTTCTCAGGAATCTCAATGCCCATCAATCCCAGCCCGAAGATCTGTTCCACCAGGCCACTGGCAAACTGCTGCGCATCGTCCATCGCGCGTACCTGCGGCGCAATGGTCTCCTCGGCAAACTGTCGCACCGTGGAGTAGAAAAGGCGTTCGTCTTCGGAGAGTTGCGTAAGAGGGGCGTTGGATGCGTGAATCAAGGCGGAATGGCCTCCGGCCTCGGAGTCTATCAAAAGAATCGCGGGCGTGTCGGCACGGTGAGAGTGGAGGGGCGAAGCATCTTCCCGGCGAGATAAGGCGCGCCTTGCGCCCTATCTCGTCGCTTGTCTGAAATGAGATTGCTCTAGCGGTGTCCGCGGTAACCAGGTCGGGCTCCGGGCAGGGCGTGTTCACGGGCCGCGTCATGGCCTGCGGGGCCTACATGGCCTTGACCATCCCGCGCCTCATTTCCATGGAAGTGGTTGAACGGCCGCTCCCCGCGCTCCGGCAGTGGACCCGCGTAGCCGTGATGCGGGTCGAAGCGGTTGTCGACATGGCCATAGAAGCCGCGGGGGCCGTGAAACCACGGACCCGCCCCGATAAATATCCCCCCGACAAACCAGTCGGGCCCATAGTAGCCGTAGGGAGCGCAGTCATACGGAGCATAGTCGAAGTACCCGTAGGGGCAAATAGGAGCCACTCCAATGCTGACAGCAACCTGAGCTCGCTCCTGGGGTGCATGGCTGAACAAGACAATCGTGAGAGCTGAGAGTGCAAGGACCTTACCGAGGGACATAATTCCTCCTTGATTCGCTTAGAGTTCGAAATGGAGCGGCGAGTTGCCTCTCCCGTACACCGCTGAGCGCCGCCTCGCAACCAATCGCGATTCGCAACGGAGCAATGCGGGCTTCAGCGATAACAAGTGTAGATGCAATTGCCACGGTACGCCCTTCAGCGTTGCTCTGCGATGTTTTGGGCGTTTGGATCCATCAGTTCCAGCGCCGCCGTTCCTCTGCGCGGCGGAATATACTCCGTGGCGCGCCAGGCGATGGTCAGCTTTTCGCGGCTCAGAAGTTTGCGGATCTGTCTGCGGGCGTGATCTGCCCAGGGACCGCGATTGTCCAGTTTGATATAGGACTGCCAGTGGCGAAGGGCATGCCGCCGCTGTCCTTTACGCTCGTAGGCCAGGGCCAGGTTGTAGTGAGCGTCGGCATAGCGGGGCGCAAGCGCAATGGCCTGGCAGTAAGCGACGATGGACTCATCCAGCCGCTGCAACTCGTCGAGTACATTGCCAAGATCGAAGAACGCCAGCACGTAGCCGGGATCAGCCTCGGTGGCGCGCCGGTAGAGTTCCTCGGCGCGGGCGAACTGCCGCAGGTGAAAGTTGATGGTTCCCAGGTTGATGTAAGCCGCCGCGTAGTCCGGGTCGAGCTCCAGGATCTCCTCATAAAGGGTGATGGCGCGTTGTTTTTCGCCCGTCTCCTCGGCCTGCACCGCGGCCAGAAAGCGATCCGGCACGCCATGCGGATTGCCCTCGCCGGGACGGCGCAGCGGAGCCGGCTCGGAGCTGGCCGACGGACCACCTCTCCTGTCAACGCGGTCAAAGTCAAAGAGCAACTGGCGGCGGATTGGATCGACGATCGCGCCATGGTGGCGGAAGGCGAGCCGCGTGCCGGTGCGGACCAGGCAAGCCTCCAGCAGCGGATTGGCCATGCCGGCCACGGCCTTCATGGCCAGGATCGAGTGCCGGATGGAAGCCGCGGATACGTCTTCCTCGCGCAAGGCGCGCAGGGTTCTCAATTGCCCAAGGTCCTGGAAGGTGTAGGTCTGCCGCTGGGTAAGAATCCCGGCGCGTTCCCACCCCTGCAACTGGTGAGAACTGATCTGCAAGATGCGCAACACGTCCTGACGGCTATAGCTGGTCACTCTTGAGTGCTCCCACAGGTGGTACGGCACGGCCTCGGGGTCGAACTCGTGTTCTGAACTTGTCCCTGAATTCGCATTCCCGACTCAGGTTCTTGACGTAGTTCCTGGAACAGTTACGGAGAAACCGCTCTTGCTGCGATTATGCCAAGAGTATGCGTGGATAAGCAGACCGCAACTACCGCGGCAACAAAAAAATCCGTGGATAAGAGGTGCCTGATTTGGTTCGCGTTGGGAGCGGGGCGCCACGCGGCTTGTGGAAAACCGACAAGAAATGCATGAAATACGGCTGAATCCCGAACGATTCCGGCAAAGTAGCGTTGCGGACTGGGAGGATCGGGGATGGGAATGGAGCCGAAGATCGGACTCGAACCGATGACCTGCTGATTACGAATCAGCTGCTCTACCAACTGAGCTACTTCGGCTTGCTCAGTTGATTCTAGCCTGATGTGTGCGGGGCGTAAAGCGGCTATACTGCTCCCCATGCAAGGCAACCCAGCAGCCGATTGGCAACAGCTCACGGAACATTACCGCGGCATCAGCGATGAAGAACTGGAGGAACTGGCGGCCGATTTCGTCGATCTGACCGAAATGGCGCAGCAGGTTCTGCGTGACGAGATGAGGATACGCGGTCTGAATGAGCCGCGAGCGCCGGGCGAGCAGCCAAACAGGACAAATCCTCCTGTGGCTCCGCGATGGGCCAGCTCCGTCGGTCCAGGTACGCTCAACAGTCAATCCAACATCCCCGGCGGAAACGAGGAAGACGATGCTCCGCGGGAGTACACCTGGAAGACGCAGCTATGCGAATGTGAAAACACAGATCAGGCATGGCAAATTCATCTGGCCTTGCAGCGAGCGGGAATCGAGAGTTGGGTTGAGCAACCGGGATCGCGTTATGCCATCGGCATCAGCTATCCCCGGCTCATGGTCGCGGCCGATCAGCTTGAAGATGCGATCAGGATTGTCCAGCAGCCGATTCCGCAGGACATCGTCTGCCAATCCGGCCAAGAGGTGCCGGAGTTCGAAGCGCCCAAATGTCCGCAATGTGGAACCCCGGACCCCGTGCTTGAGAGTGTCGAGCCAACCAATGCCTGGCTATGTGAAGCGTGCGGATCGCAGTGGACCGAACCGGAAGCAGCCTGCGATGAGGAAAAGGACAAGACGGGTCGATGAGCCCCCAAAAACGGAAAGAGCCGCCCGGCAACTGGGCAGCTCTCTCCTCAGGGAGAATAGTTCCAACGGAGGCAAAACCATCAGAACTTTCTGGCTGCATAGTAGGAGCGGGGGAAGGGAGTGTCAAGGATAAATCGGAGAGGAAATAAATTCTTATAATTCAATAAGTTAGAAATTGTTTCAGAGAAAAGACATGGGCCGCATTTTCGCCGTGTGTTCGCCTTTATGTTCCCGCTTCCCCCCGTCTTTTCAGGGTGTTTCTTTGGGTTTATGCCCTGTTTTCCACAGGGTCACGCTGACGTTGACCCTTCGGATACGACCTCTCGATTGCCGGTAAAAATTTGATCGCTTCGGGGTCCCCGGCGACCGATCTTCGTCGCTGGGGGGTGATCGTCAATCCCGCAAATGCAGGCTGATGAACTCTGTTTCGTAAACCGAGGAGGCCGGTTTGCCCCGTGCGATACGGTAGAGGGCGCGCCCGCCGCCCAGGAAGAATCCGAGCAGAATGGCGGCGCCGGCGCCGATAATGACCAAGGTGGCGATGCCTAGCAGCAGCTTGCCCGTCTTTGCAACCTCTGACTCGGTCTGCTGCGGGAGCGACATCAGGTCGGCATCATAGTGCACTGTGGCCAGCAGCTTATGGCTCTCGTCGGGGATGGCGTCGCCGCTCACGATGGCTACGATCGGCCCGCTGCGGCGCACCTCAAGAGATGCCTGATCGGAGTCCACCAGCGGCTTGGGCCAAGCCGGCTGGGCCTGGCTGCCGGCCTTGATGTACGCGCGGATTCTGCTTTCTTGCGCAGCGGCCATCTGCGGCGTGGGGTAGTCGATGATGGTCAGCGTGGCTGGGCCGGAGCGCAGCGAGTAGTTTGCGGTTACTGCCTCCGCGCCACGATCGAAGCCCACCAGATCCGGTGGCAGCACGCCCCCGGCGCCAACATAGCCCACCGGCCCCACCGCGTAGTGCGTGGTCTGCTTGTCCAGGGAGCCTTGCGGCAAGTCCGCCAGGATGGGAGGCGTCAGCGCCCTGGTCCCCTCGGGGACCGGCACATGCTCGGCCAGTTCCCGCAACTCCGAGCCGGACATGGGGCCAATGCGGGAGAAGGTCGCGTCCACCACGGTATTCCCCAGCCAGAACAGCACCCGGTTGTGGTTCGAGGTGGCGCCGGAGCCAATGTCTTCCTTTGGCCATCCGTTTTGGCGGTAAAACGAATACGCGCCGTAAGCGCCGCTGGCGTCGTGAAAGCGCAGCGCGCGCAGGCTGAGCGTCTCCCCCTCGCGCTTGTAGCTGGCCAGTGCGCCGTCGGTAAAGTCGTACTCCTTGAGGGGCGCGGTGTTGGCGGGGTCGGCCTGGGCCGGGTCGGTCACGGTCTTAGGCGCTTCGGGAGCCACCCATCCGGCAAAGGAGTCCGGCAGCAACGGCTTGGGTACAGGGGGAAGCACCAGGGGCATGGCGGTCTTTGGATTGGAAGTCTTGGCCGGCGCAGCTTGAGCTTCGGCACGGCCGGCGCCTCCAAGCAGCGCCACCGAGCAAAACGAATAGGCCAGGATTGGAATCCAACGCATCAATACGCTCCAGACTTCAGGGTACACGGTTTGCCACCGCCCCCGCTGAAGCATACCCCACCTTCTTTTGGACACTGACAGGGTTGAAAAGGTTCCTGCAAGGGCGTTTCTACTGCCCCTCTTCCGCGCCAGTGTCCTGCCAGGGCGTAAGGCGCGGCAGCCAGCGATGTACGTGGCGCTTGTAACGGGGATAGTCTTCAGGATGCCGGCGAGTGAGGGTTGGTTCCTCATAAAACAGAACAAAGAGATGCACTCCCAGCCAGCCCGCCAATGCTTGAATCACCAGGCCCAAACTCCAGAAGAGCAAAGCCTCGCCGCCCAGCGCCACCAGAACGCCGGCGTACATGGGGTTGCGCACGTAGCGATACAGGCCGCTGACCACCAGGCGTTCGGTAGGCACGGTGGGCATCAGCGTCCCGCGGCCCACGTAGACAAAGCGGCGAATGGAGTCCAGCAGCGGCGCGATCCCGGCCAGGATCCATGCGGCGGCGATGAGCATTTGCCACGGGGGCTCGCCGGCGGGAATGCGGAAGCGCGTAATCGCCAGGGGAATGTAGACCAGCATCAGTCCCGGCCCGCCAAAGATCGTGAAGAGGATGGATACGATGATGCTGCGGCGGAGGGTGGCCATCTATTTCGGCCTTCGATCGTCCTGCATGTCGGATATATCTGCCGCATCGTGAGACAAATGCTTCGGAAGCAGAAGCCATGTTGCGATTGCGGCGATCATCACCAGCGCGAGTGCCAAGGTATCGCCGTGCAGGCCGAATATCTGCACCGCAACGACCGTTGCAACAATGAAGCATCCGCCCCAGAGACAAAAACAGGCCAGGCCGCGGATGACCGGTTCCAGCCATGGATAGTCCGCCATACCCCGCGCTGATTTTTTGAAGTAACCCATGGGATCGGCATAGAACCTGCGTGCCATGTAAATCACATAGCTGCCGAAAACGGCGCGCACCGCCACGAAAAGAATGGGGTTGGAGAGCGGATTTGAAAGATCAATCATGTCCGTCGCCGAAGTCTGCTATAGCGATTCTCCAGTTGTTGTTGAGGGAAATCGCCGCTGCTGAGTGGCTTTTTCCCTTCCGGGGTCCCCGGCGACAGGTCTTCGTCTCAGGGGTGGAAGCAAAAGCACCCTGCACGATGCCGGAAACTCCGCATGAACTGGAAAACCGCTCTACGCCCATCATTCCACAGAATCGTCCCGGCGTGTTCCCGAGCGAAACCGCGATTGCCTCACCCGGCAAAGACGGTCAAAGAGGATGGAAACGAAGACCTGCGGCGCGGAGAGCCTCTGCTCAGAACCGCTGCGCGCCCTCAACCACCGGCGGAGGTGGCGGATAGAGTATGTTGCCCAGCGCCCGGTAGCGGCCACCGTAGAACAGCAGCGCATACTCCCGTATCCCCGTGCTCACGGGTCCTCCAAGGCATATGCTGGCCAACAGCATGAGGCCGAATGCAAGCACGCCGAAAAAGACCTGGATAGCAATACCGGCAATCGCGGCTGCGCCCGTCGCACCGGCAAAGGCCGAGTGAAGACCGTACTCAAATGCCGCAAATGCGCCGGCCAGGGCGAGTCCCGGAATGATCAGCACAAGGAACAAGCCGACCATCGCAATCAAAGGCAGCACCACGCGCAGCAGCGCGTAAACAAGAAACTGCTTCTTCTCGGCCAGGATGCGGGTCCACACCTGGGTCCACGCTTCGCCTGCCGTTGCGTTATCCAGCGCGAAATGCGGCAGCATACAATCGCGCAAAATCAGGTCGGCCGCAATTCCAGCCAGCACCAGCAAAACAACAATCGGAATCAAGGGCAATATGAGAGAGAGCACCAACCCGATATCCGGCTGGCCGCCCTCTGTAATCTCGCGAAACAGCCGCCAAAATCCCGCGATGAACGGAAGCGCGACCAACACCACCACCAGCAAAAAGCAAAATCCCACCACCACATTCAGCCAGAAAAAGCGCATTGCCTGCGCGCGATAGAGCCGCCAACCCGGCAGAATCTTCTTTGTGTTGTGGATCAGGCAATGAAAGAAGGCAAACCGCAGCCGCGTGACCAGATAGAACACCACAATTGCCAGGACAATCGCCACCAGCACGCCCGCCACAATCGCCGCGATCCATCCCGCCGGGAGGTCGAACGGCGAATTGATGATTGGTCCATGTCCCGAAGATTGACCGCCGTTCCCAGAGGAGGAGGAAGAATGGAAATTGCTCCCAAAACCTTCCGTGATGATCGCTACCAGGCCAAGCTTCAGATAGGTTCCCCAATCGAATGGCCTGAAAAGGAAATTTCTTGTGCGTTGAATGGCTGGCGAAACGGAATCCGCGGCAGAGATGGCGCGCATATGGGACCTTTCCGGGACAGGCACAGCGTACACCACGGAACTACGCAAGTTCTATGTGCGAAGTTCCGTCGCCGGGTGCGGCATCGCACTCCACCACGCATCAAACGCCGCCAGCGAACGCTCGCACACCAGCCGATGCCGCTCTTTCTTGTCGCGTATCTTCTTGCGCATCTCATCTTCCAGCGGTTCCAGCAGGTCGAAGGTGATGTTGGCCGGTTGAAAGTCCTTCACGTCGGCGTGGGTGATGTAGTGAACCAGCGAGCCAAGCGCGCAGGAGCGCGGCGCAGGCACAGGTTCCTCACCCCGCGCCAGTGCCGCCGCATAAATCCCCGCCAGCAACCCGGTGGCGATGGACTCGGTGTACCCCTCGACGCCGGAAAGCTGCCCGGCAAACACAACTGTGGGTTGTTTTATGAGTCGAAGCGTCTCGTCCAGTAAAACCGGCGCCTGGATATACGTGTTGCGATGAATCTGCCCGTAGCGCAGAAAGCGCGCGTTCTCCAGACCGGGAATCAGGCGCAGCACGCGGGCCTGTTCTCCGAACTTCAGATGGTTTTGGAAGCCCACCAGGTTGTAGCTGTCAGCGCGAAGGTTCTCCTTGCGTAGTTGCACCACGGCCCACGGCGTCCTGCCGGTACGCGGATCGCGCAGGCCCACCGGCTTCATGGGGCCGAAGCGCAAAGTGTCTCGCCCGCGCCGGGCCAGCACTTCGATGGGCAGGCAGCCTTCAAAATACCGAGGCCCCCATGCGCCTGCAACTGGCGCATGGGGTGGCAAGTAATCCAGCTTTTCCCACTCTTTGGCCTCGGCGGCTTCGGCGGCCAGCAGCGCGTCCAGAAAGCGGTCGTACTCTTCGCGGTCCATGGGACAGTTGATGTAATCGGCAGTCCCCTTGTCCCAGCGCGCGGCAAAGTACACACGCTCCATATCAATGGATTCAGCATCGACGATGGGCGAGATGGAGTCGTAAAAGGCCAGATGGCCTGAGCCGGTAATCCGCTCGATCTCCGCGCTCAGTGCATCGGAGGTAAGCGGTCCAGTGGCCAGGATGGTCAATCCGTCAACAGGGTCCAGCCGGGTCACCTCTTCTCGAATCACGTGAATGGCAGGTTGGGCGGCAATCGCTTCGGTAATTCGCCGGGAAAACGCAACGCGATCCACAGCCAGCGCATGGCCTGCGGGGACAGCGGTTTCGTCCGCAATGCGCAGCAGCGCTGAGCCCGCCCGCCGCATCTCCTGCTTCAGCAGCCACGGCGCGGTGTTAGGAGATTCGCTCTTCAGTGAGTTGGAGCAGACCAGTTCGCCGAATTCCGTCGTCTCGTGGGCAGGGGTCAGCCGAGGCTTCCCGTCGACCATGGCCCGCATCTCATACAGGTTCACCTGGCAGCCCAGGCGCGCTGCGGTCAGTGCGGCCTCTGGGCCGGCCAACCCCCCGCCAATCACGCGAATCCTCACTGTGCGGCCTCCGCTTGCTGATCCAGAGCCGAAGCGTTCACGGAATCTGCGCCAATGCCGGCCAGCCGAACCAGAGCCATGCCGCTCACCCGCACATTCCTCCACTCGTCCAGAAACTCGGCTCCCATCGCGCGATAGAACTCGATGGCCGGGGTGTTCCAGTCCAGCACTTCCCACTGCAGGCGCGGGCAGTTCTTCTCCATCGCAATGGCCGCAACCTGCTTCAGCAGCGCCTTGCCGATCCCCAGGCCGCGAAACTCCGGCTCAACGAAGAGGTCTTCCAGGTAAATCCCGGGCCGCCCCAGCCAGGTGGAGTAGTTGAAAAAGTACAGGGCAAAACCGGCCGGCCGGCCGTTATGCTCGGCTATCAGGCAGGAATAGAAGGGGTTAGAGCCAAAACCGTCCCGCAGAAGGCCCGTCTCGTCCGCGGTCACAGCGTCTGGTTCGCGCTCGTAAGCGGCGAGGGCGCGAATGAACGAAAGAATCTGCGGAACATCCGCCGGGGTCGCGGTGCGAATCCTTGTTGCCATGCATTCATTCTAGGGTGTGATCGAGGCCACACACAGCCGCTCCTGATCACACTACCATGGAAGTGTGATCATGGTGGCGTGAGCCAGCGTGTGATCCCTGACGGCTGGAGTTGTAACCTGCTACCGGGCTTGACCGTCCGTTTGACTCCGCGTGAACTCGGCTCGAGGCCCGTCACGCATTGCCCATCCAGTCACGCGCCCTTGTGTTGAGCGGTCGATTGGATTTAACTTGGGTCCTGCAATCGGAACAGTCCACAAACCGGCTTCCGCGTGGCGGTTGTCCGGTCATAGTGGTCGGAGATCAGTTGACGGTGACACGATTTTTTTGAGCCCGCGGGCAGCTTCGTTCGCGCCGCTCCCAAGGAGAAGAACATGAAACGCACCATTTCACTTTGGCTGGGTCTGCTGGCGTTTGGCCTCATGCCCGCGCTTGCGCAAGCGCCCGCGACGCCGGCGACGCCGGCGGCGGCGCCCACTGGAACCACAGGCAAGATTCATGGCCACGTGACCAATCCGACGGGAGCGTCGCAGACCAACGGCAACGTGAGCCTGTCGACCGACGGCGGCAAAAACTCAAAGTACACATTCCAGGTTTCCTCAACCGGCGACTATGCGGGAGAAGCGGCTCCCGGCACATATACCGTGGTCTACCGTCAGCCGGATACACCGCCCGAAAAGATGGTCGACTCCTTCAACGGAGTTAAGATCGTTGCCGGCGAAGATGTATTGCAGGATATCGACATGTCCCGGAAGGCCTTCATCGACAAACTGCCTCCAGAGCAGCAGAAGCAGTTGGAGGAGTTGAGGAAGCACAATTCCGAAGCAATGAAGTCCAACGAGATTATCAAGACGCTCAACGCCGACATCAGGGTTTGCGCTCAGGATTTCAAGGATGCTGACGCTGCCCATGCAGCGGCCGTCCAGGCTCTTGGCGCGACTGCTTCCAAGACCGACCTCGCCGCCAAGGAAGCGGAGATCAAGACCGCAAAGTATAGCGAAGTCGAAACCCTCATGCTCAAGGACACGGTGCTCAGACCCGACGTTTCCACTCTGTGGGCGACGCTGGGCCAGGCGCAAACCGCTCTCAAGAAGTATGACGAGGCGACGGTGACCTATAAGAAGGTGCTTGATGTTGAGACTGCGGCCAAAAAGCCGAATCCCTCGGCTCAAGGCGCGGCCAACGCCGGTCTCGGCGAAATCTATGCACGCACCGGCAAAGTTGCCGAGGCCAATGCGGCCTATGACGCAGCCGCCAAGGTCAATCCGACGCAGGCTGCCATGTACTTGAAGAACGAAGCAGTCATCTTTTTCCAGATGAACAACGAAGATGCCCAGGTAGCCGCAGCGGACGAAGCAATCAAGGCTGATCCGAACATGTCCATCGTCTACTACCTGAAGGGACAGGGGCTCATTTCAAAGTCCACCTTCGACGCCAAGACGCAGAAGATCGTTCTGCCGCCCGCATGCGCCGAGGCATACCAGAAGTACCTTCAACTGGCTCCCACCGGCCCCTATGCCGCCGAGGTGCAGGGCATTCTCCAGCAAGCTGGCCAGAAAGTCGCCTCCAGCTACAAGGCCAAGTAGGCAGATTCTCTGCATGGTCTTTGAAGGGCGTCCGCCGCGGCGGACGCCCTTCGCGTTTCTCGCGCCTCCGGTGTCTCTGCCTGTCCCGACACTCTACAATCCATTCCATGAACCCCGTTCTGCCAAATTACGAGCAGGCTGCGGCATTGGTTGCCGCTTATGCCGCAAAATTGGGCCGGTTGCAGCCCGATGCGGAAAGCGTGGGGCTTGGTCTGGCGGCAGGCCGGGTGCTTGCCCAGCGCCTCTGCGCTGATCGGGATCAGCCTCCTTTCGCCCGTTCCACGCGGGATGGCTTTGCCTGCCGTGCTCTTGAAGCCTCCACCCATCGGTTCCTTCACCTGGTTGGCTTTTCTCGTGCCGGAGAAGCCCCGGCGGGGCCGTTGCCTCCAGGCGCGGCCTGGGAAATCATGACCGGCGCCCCGGTTCCCGCTGGAGCCGACGCGGTGCTGATGATCGAGCACGTCGAGGTGGCCGAGGGCAGGGTTCGGCTGCTCCCGCCCCGCGCCGTAAAGGCGGGCGAGAACATCGTGGTCCAGGGAGCGCAAGCCCGCCAGGGAGACTTGCTCCTTTCCGCCGGGACCGCCATCCACTCCGCGCAAATTGCCCTCGCCGCGGCCTGCGGCTACGCTTCTCTTGAAGTCTTTGTCCGGCCCCGCGTGGCCATTCTCACCACCGGCGACGAACTCGTCCCCGTCGAGTCCTCGCCTGGCCCCGGCCAGATCCGCAACTCGAACGCCCCCATGCTGGCCGCGATGGTTGCCGCGGCGGGCGCTGAGGCCTGGGTTCTGCCCACCGCCGCTGACAACGAGCAGTCCCTTGACGCTGCGCTGGCCCAGGCGACGGAAGCTGACCTGCTGCTTATCTCCGGCGGCGTCTCCGCGGGCAAATTCGACCTTGTTGAGCCGGCCCTGGCTCGTGCGGGCGCGCGCTTTCACTTCACCGGCGTGCGCATCCAGCCTGGCAAGCCGCTGGTCTTCGGGGAGTTGCCGCGCAGCCGCAACGCAGCTTTGCAGTCGCCCGGCGGCGCGCGCGCTTTGCCTTTCTTTGGGCTACCCGGCAATCCGGTTTCTTCGGCTGTCACTTTTCTGCTCTTCGCGGCGCCGGTGCTGGCTGCGCTTGCCGGCAGCCTTGAGCACGCCCCGCGTTTCGCCCTGGCGCGGCTGGCCTCAACCACTGACAGGCACGGAAAGCCAGGCCTGACCCGCGTTCTGCCCGCGTCTTGCACCTTCAGCGCATCAGACGCGGAACCGCCGCAGGTTACGCTTGTCCCCTGGCACGGTTCCGGCGACTTGGCCGCCCTGGCGCGCTCCAACTGTTTCCTGGTCATTCCTGAAGAGGATCATCGCCTTGAGATGGGCGCAATAGGCCGCATTCTGCTTTCCTGAGGTTTCCCAATGTCCAAACTCTCCCATTTTGACGCGTCCGGCCGGGCCAGCATGGTGGACGTCAGCACCAAGCAGCCTTCCCGGCGCACGGCTACCGCTTCGGCCTTTGTCGAGCTTTCCGCGGCTGTGCTGGCGGCCTTGCCCGCCAATCCCAAAGGGAACCCGCTTGAAGTGGCGCGCTTTGCCGGCATCCAGGCGGCCAAGCGCACCGCCGATCTGATTCCCATGTGCCATCCATTACCGCTGACCCATATGGACGTGCAGACGGAGGTCGTCGCCGGTGGCGTGTGCATCACAGCCACGGTTGCCACCGTCGGTCCCACCGGCGTTGAGATGGAGGCGCTCACTGCCGCCGCCGTTGCCGCCCTCACCGTCTACGACATGACCAAGGCTCTTGACAAGGCAATCGTCATCCGCAACATTCAGCTTGAAGCGAAGTCCGGCGGCAAGAGCGGAGATTTTTCAAGAGATAAAAGCCGCGCCTGATCTATTTCGTGTGCGTGGGCGCTATGCCCGCCGCCGGCGCGCTCTTGGCTGGACGCGTGCCATCCTCGGGCGGAACGCCAAACGGCTCAGGGCCCAGGTGCCCGCGATGGCAGGTGCCGCAGGTCACGGGCACTTCGGAATTCGGGACTTTGGACACGTAATTCCTGTTGATGTCCTCGGTCATGGTGTACATCAACCGGGCGGTAGCCTTTTCGGGCTTGGAGTCGTCGGCATAGTTGAGCCGTGGCCGCCCGTTGGGACCCATGTTCTTGGGGTCCGCAGTGTGGCAGGCGCCGCAATGCACGCCCAGCGCGGCTTCCCATCCCTCCATGATCTCGTGAACCTGGTCCCCGGTCAGGTTCCTGGGCAACACCTTCAGGTTGGTAGGAGGGCTGTGGGGATGGTCGCGATGCGGAGCCGGACTGCCGGCTGCGGGTTGTTGAGAGGGGACAGCTTGCGGAGCCTGCGAAGTCGCGGTGAGAGCAAAGACAGCCACAAGCAGCAGCGCGGTCGCGGCAGCGGAAAGGGACAGGGAAGAAGGCTTCAAGCGGAGAGTCTCCTCGCAGTTTGAAATATTCATGCCGATGGACGGAATTCTATCGAAAGACGACACGTTTCCCGGCAACCCTGCTTGAGCCGGAGACACAAGGGTGGCCCGGCAATGCGAAGCGCAGAGGCCAATCCACCGCCTCATGGATGCCGACACGCGTGGTGATCAGCACCTCGGCAGCCTGGTAGCCGTCGTCCCGGATCTGGAGCGGCGACGTTGGATCAAGCAAATCGAGGCCGTTATGGCGTTGCCGCGTGAGCGCGAGAGCCTGACACAGCCGGCCGGGACCGGAGGTAAGCAGCCGGGCCATTTTGACGGGAACATCGCTTCCGGCTGTCAGGCCCCGGTTCCGGGCCATCTGGTCTGCTCCAATTACCGGCTCCAGCGCACGCAGCAGAACGCATCCGGCTTTGCCTTCGCTCTCGCAGGAAATATTCATGCAAAAATAGCGCCCGTAAATTGTGTAGACATAGGCGTGCGCCGCGGGGCCAAACAGGACGCGGTTGCGCGGCGTGGGCCCGCGATGGGCGTGGGCAGCCGGATCGGGCGGGTCGTTATGGGGGCCCAGGTAGGCTTCAGCCTCTACAATTCGCCCAGCCAAAAGCCCGGCGCTCGTCCTGTGCACCAGCACCTTGCCCAGCAGGCGTGGAGCCACCTGTTCCGGCGGAGCCTCAAAGAAAGCGCGCGCCGGCAGGCGGCCGGGCAACCGGGTCGTCGCGTGGGTCATCTTGCTTACTTGTGAGCTTTCTTCCATTCCTTGATCAGGGCGAGCACTTCCTCGGCGTGGCCTTCCGGCTTAACCTTGGGAAAGATGTGCAGCAGGGTCTGGTCCGGGCCGATCACGAAAGTGGTCCGCTCAATGCCCCACACTTTTTTCCCATACATGTTCTTTTCCTTCAGCACGCCAAACTGATTGCAGACTTTCTCGTCTACATCAGCAAGGAGTGTGTAGGGCAGATCGTATTTGGCGCGGAACTTGGCTTGGTCCTTGGGTGTGTCGCGGGAGATGCCGAGCACGACTGCGCCGGCCGCCTGCAGCTTCTTGAATGTGTCGCGGAAGCCGCAGGCCTCTATGGTGCAGCCAGGAGTGTCCGCTCTGGGATAAAAGAAGAGTATGACGGGCTTGCCGGCATAGTCTGACAGGCTTGCGCTCTTGTCTTCGTCGGTTTGCAAGGTAAAGTCGGCGACTTTTTTATTGAGTTCCATGGGGAGATTCCTCGTAGGCTGGATGGAGGGCCAAGGTTGGCCATCAGGTTCGATTATTCCCGAGGTGGGCGGCAAATGTCATCGTGCAGCGCAGGTGCTTTTGATTTTTTGATGAGACGAATGCTCCAGCGAACTGCGGAATGGCTCTTGGGGGCAAAATACTCTTCTGCTTTGAAAGGGCGAGGCTTCCGCCGTGCCGCTGCTCTGAAGCCGTGCCCTTGCAAAGCCTGGGTTTCGTCTTTGGCTTGTCTGGTTTTGCTTCTGGCCTCGCTGCCGGCATGGGCGCAATACCCAGGGCAGATCACCAAGAGCAGCAAGGACAGCCCCGAACTGCGGGCCATAGCTGTGCTCGAGTGGACCGGCGAAGCAGGCAAACCCACGGCCAGCCGCCTGGTTCCCGTGCTGGTGCTGGACGGCGGCCAGCTGCAGGACGGCGGCATCTACCTGGCCCGCCCCCAGCCGCTGGCCTTGTCCGGTGAAGTGGAATACGAGCTCGAACAGAACGGCAAGCCTGTGGGCCTCTATGACATCAGGAACGCTGGGCAGGAGCAGGGTTCCTGGGTGGGCTATGGATCGTGGAAACCCATGCCCACCGCTCGTCCCAGGCCGTCGCCGAAGGACTTGGCCAAAACGGATTTCGATGACGTTGAAAGCGACGACCGCCCGGTATTGCATCGCAAGCACCACGCCGACGATGCACCCGCCGGAGGTGCGGGCAACAGCGGCGGCAGCTCAGGAGCTGGCTCGGCCAGTCAGGCGCCGGCCAGCGATCCTGATCGGCCTACCCTCCACAAGAAAGACTCCAGTGACAGCTCTGACAATGCGGGCACAACAACCACAACCTCCAGCCCGCCCTCCGACTCCAGCGCCGATCCTGACCGGCCGACGCTCCACAAAAAAGACTCCAGCCAAAGCGACGGCAACACCGCCGGAAGCAGCAGTGCGCCTTCGAGCGATCCTGACCGTCCGGTGCTCAAGAAGGGCAAGAAGCAGCAGCCTGAGGATGTCGGCCACGTTGACTCGTTGCCCGATGTCACCGATCCTGATCGGCCGCGGCTCAAGCGCGGCAAGTCCAGTGGCGACGGACCGGAAGTGGTCCCCAACTTGATGGGCCTGCCGCCGGATTTGCAGCAGGCCGTGGCCGTCTCTGACGCCAAAACCCACCCTGAGCATCCGTGGAACTATGAGTGGGCCAACCCGGACGACGAGGCCAGGATGAAGTCGGCCCTCGAAGAGATTGCCCGCGCCGCCTTGGGCTTGAATCCGCCCACCCCCGCGGCCGCGACCACGCCCAAACGGACTGCGTCGCGGAAGAATGCCAGGCCGGCTCCGCCGCCTCCCGCACCCGCTCCATTGGTCGGCGAGCAGTTTCGCGTCTTCGAGCTGGCCTACGGTTCCGGGGCCACGCTGGTGCTCACAGCGCATACTGATGGTCCGCCTGCGCAGCGGAAGTTTGTAACCCTGGTGGCTCAGCCGGACCTCTACGGCAACGTGCTGGTACTGCTCAAGAGCGTCACCGATGCCGCCCACCTGGACGAGACTCCGCGGATGCGCCTGGTGGACGCCGTAGACGCTCTGGCCGATAACCGCGGCGAGCTGCTCTTTGAATTGCGCGGCGCCACTCAGCGCCAGTTCGCCCTTTATCGTGTGCTGCGCGGGCAGGCGGAGAAGCTGTTCGTCAGTGGCGGCGCGGAGTTTGGCGTGGAAAACCGGGAATAAGCGTCACCCGTGTCCATTACCCATGGAGACAGCGCCTGCAGGACAGATGGTGCATTGCCTTGTGCGCGAGTTCCGGGTAGGGATACAGCGCCTGATTGATACTCAATCCCAGCACATCAATTTGCGATAGATCGCCAGTGCCAATGCCGCTTTGGCTGGCCAGCAGCACCTGGTTGTCACAACTGGCAAATGGCGCAGTGCCGCGAGGCGCCAGCGGATTCGGGTAGCCCATCACGGCGATGCCGACGGCATCCGTCGAAACCGCGTTCAATCCCACAATCATGACTCCCGGTGAAGTAGGCGCGGCATCTGGCGCCCAGGGTCCTTCGCCTCCGCTCAACGAGGTGATTCCGTCAATGATGCTGATATGGACGGGACGAGCGGCATTGATGTCGGCAACGATCCGCGGGATGCGCGACCCTGCGTCCGCGGGAGGAGTACTCGTATTCGCACCCGGAGGGTTGATCCCGTCCCAATTTGCCGCGCCATCGCCGTGTAACGGAGTCCGTGTACCGATTGCGTTCTCTGTGCCGGCGTCCGAGCCATAAAGAGAGTTGGGCGTGGACCCGTACACATTCTTCATCGAGAGAGAAACACCTGCCGTCAGGTGCTGCTTCAGTTTCGCCAGGGAGATGAAAACGTCGGTGTCCTGATAGCAATGATTCAACTCAAAATCGGAAAAGAGATAGCCGCCGCCCGGTACATCCAGAATGCAGTACTGGCTCCCGCTCCCGAGATTGCGCGTATTCTCCAGCTCCACGTTCCCCTGGGCAAGCAACGTCGGCACATCCCAACCCGCCAGCACCAGAACCTGATCCAGTGGCAAAAGGAATGGCGCTGAGTCCACAAACCGTACCATCGTTGCGCCGTTTGAGAACAGCAGTGAAGCCAGCGCAATGGCCGTGGCCCCATTCGTGATGTAGGATTCACCCGGCGGCAGGCCGAAGAGATCTGAATAAGTGCCGCCGCAGGTAAGGTTCACCTTCACGGTGACTTTCTTCCCGTTTACCAGCCCTCCAATGCCGCCCAGCAGGCTGAATGCCTTGTTGAGCGAGTCTTCCACCTGCGACGATTCGTAGCTGGTGCAGGCCACAATGGCCACCTTGACGCCGGACCGCGATTGAGGAGCCAGCGGGGAGGAAGTCTGGAACTGAGTTCCACATCCGCTGGATAATGCCAGGGGCGCGCCTGCTGCAAGCCCCAGCCCCAGGCGCAGAAAGCCTCGCCGTGTGCAGTCCGTCGGTCTATCGTTCATCCAGATTTCCTTCTTGGTTTCAGAGTCCTTCAAATACTACGCGCACCTGCCGGGGCCATCAACGCGATCCGCTCGTCCGGCCGCATCGGGAAAGGGGTTCCAATGCCTGATAAGTGAGCAAAACTGCTCACTTATGCTGGAATTCTTATCACTTTACCAATGAGAATGCGGCGACGGCCTTGGCTTTGTTGTTGCCTCCGATACAATGGGCGTAAGAGAGTGGGCGCATAGCCACTCTTACAAGGAACTTCCCCAAGTATGGCATTCATCACAATCGCTCCATCCGTTGAAACCGCAACCGCAAGCTCTGACCTATCGATTCCTGCAGCATCTGCATCTCCTGCCACCGCCGCAGGCCGCGCGATTCCCGCGTGGAAGGAGATTCGCATGGGACGCGCTGCGACCATCAGCGATGGAATCAACTGGCTGACACTTGTGGTGGTTGCCGTCTTTCACCTGGGCGCGCTGGCTGCGCTCTTCTTCTTCAGTTGGCAAAGGCTGACCGTGATGTTGGTGCTGTACGTGGTGGCCATCAACGTCGGCATCGGCATGTGCTACCACCGTCTGCTCACCCATCGCGGCTACCAGGTGCCCAAGTGGCTGGAGTATCTGATGGCCACCTGTGCCACGCTGGCGCTTGAAGGCGGACCCATGTTCTGGGTGTCGACCCATCGTGTGCATCACCAGCTCAGTGACCATGAGGGCGACCCGCATACGCCGCGCGAGGGAGGATGGTGGGCCCACACCGGCTGGCTCCTGTTTGGCAACGCGCTCCATGCGCAGACTGAGGTGCTCAATCGCTATTCTCCTGACCTGGGCCGTGACCGCTTCCATGTCTGGCTGAGCAAGTATCACTGGATTCCCCTCACCGCCAGCGGCGTTGTGTTGTTCGGCCTGGGCTGGCTGCTTGGCGGACCTGTGAACGCCGTGGGTTGGCTGCTGTGGGGAGTCTTCCTGCGCGTAACTCTCGGCTTGCACGCCACCTGGCTGGTGAACTCTGCCACGCACCTGTGGGGCAGCCGGCGATTTGAGACCCGCGACGACTCGCGCAACAACTGGTGGGTCGCCCTGTTAAGCGGCGGCGAAGGCTGGCACAACAACCACCACGCCCATCCCGTCTCAGCGCGCCACGGCCTCGCCTGGTACGAGGTCGATCCCAACTGGTGGGGCATCTGGCTGCTCTCCAAGGTCGGCCTCGCTCGCAAAATCAAAGTGGCCAAATATGACCGCGCCAACCCCAAACCAGCCGGCCTCTAACCCCAAACCCGCTGGCCTCTAGAGTGTGTTTCCAATACACGCCTTGTATCAGGGCATGACTTCAGTCGTGCCGAAAAGGGCCTTAATATAAGGGGCTTTAGCCCCTGGGGCATCCTTCCAGCCCCGCGCCCCATCCTTTCCCCTTCCCGCGGGTGAAAGGTTGGGAAACCACAAGACCTACCTGACAAGTGCAGGATTCCCGTCTAGCTGCGCAGCTTGGCCCGCACCCACAATGCGCCGAACACCGGCAGCGCAAAAATCAGCACCAGCGCCCCGGCCGGAAGCCCGATATAGCGGTAGCTGTCGGCATAGTTGACCGCATGGTGGCCCAGCAGATTCCACCCCAGCAGCGCAAAAATCGCAACGCATGTCGAGGCGAAAAATGTGAAAAAGGCCGCTGCAAAGGCCAGCAGCAGGCTTTGGAAGAAGCTGAAGCCTTCCAGCGGAAAGCCGAGAACCGTTCCGCCGCCGGTGTGTTGCGTCTTTGCGGGTTGCGTCGTCATGCCGGCCTCCGTCGTCGATCGCATGGCCAGACAGCATGTATCTTGAAGGCAAACACTTCAGTCGACGCGACCATCAGGGAGCGCCGACCCCGCGGAAAATCGGAAAGGACACAGTTTGCCTGGTCATGGCTTAGAATACAATTCAATGTCCACAGGCGCACAAATCGAACTCTTGTACGCGGAGAAGGTTGCAACTCAGGTGGCCGTGGTTGAGGCTTCCAACGGGATCCACTACGCCGCATGGGGTGAGACCCGCGTCTCTGAGTCCGATGTGGAGCGTCTGGTGGGCGCCGTGCCGGCCACTCTCTCGGCCGCCCTCGCCCGCCGCGCCTATTACTTTGTGCCGCTGGCCATTGCCGATACCGGCGAACTCATGATCGCTCCTTCCTACAGCGTCGAACTGGGTGACCGCGCCATTTGCCATCGCAACGCGACCTTCGGGACCACCGAGGCGGTTTTTCTTTCCACCCGGCTGGTCGAGGACCGTTTCGGTCTGGCCTTCGAATTTTTCATCAACGTGGCCCACAATTTTGTTGAGGCAGCGGGCGTTCCTGAAAGCTTTTCGTCTCTGGTCTGGTCGCAGGCCGAGGCCCAGGTCCGCGGCGAAACCAGCCAGGACGCCTGGGAGACTCGCCGCCGCGCCCAGGACAGCCGGGCCGGCCAGAAGGGAATCGACGAGCGTTCCCGCTCCAGCTACTTTGAGGCGGCCTTCTCTGATTCGCTGGCTGTTTATATGCTGTCGCTGGCCGTCGACTTTGACTACCATGACCTGCGCGAGCGCGACTACCCTCTGCTCGCCGCCCCGGCCCTCGCCGAGCGTCTCCGCCACGTCGCGAGCCTGTTCCCCGCCAACCCCGGCTACGAGTTCCAGGTCCTCTACCGCCGCAAAGGATGAGGAACGAGGGATAACTCCCGGTTTGGCAGTGATACGCCCTGAGTTCCTCTGAACACGGCGGACTGAGCCAATTTCTTATACAATCGACGCCGAACGAACGAGAACTTAAATGGCACTGCGAACCTTCTATCGGATTGCGTTTATTGGCACACTTTACTTACTTGGAATAATGGCAGCCTTCGACGTCCTCGCTGTCCTGTGCGGCTTCGACACGTTCAATGCGCTCGAAACGTGGCCGGTGGCCCTCTGGATCCTTCCTTGCCTGATTTGCTCGTTCTTTGCAATTGGCATTACTGTGGCTTGGCTCGGAATGATTTGGGATTGTGCATTTACAAGTAATCTGCCGATTTGGTCGAAGGGGCTGTGGCTAGTTCTCCTGGTCTTCACAAGCACCATCGGAGCACTGGTTTATTACTTTTGTGTGTATAAGAACCGGCCTATACAAAGTGTCCTTGCGGAAGCGAATCCGCCAACGCAAGCGTGAACTAGCTTTCAGGGAGGATTGTCGCCGATCCGTACATAGTTCTTGAGTGCGGAATGCCCAGGATACGCCGGGTGCAAGGTCTCGCCTCTGAAACCTGGGATGTCCCGCTCGATTGCAGAGAATAATCTCCCCTCGGCGCACAATGGCAATTAGAGGGACGAGTAGACGGGCAACCGGCGAACCCTGCGCGCGGGTCACCCTCAGTTCGGTAGCAAGCTCAAGGGTCGGCCGCCCGCCCATTCAGCCCTGCCTGGCGGCCAAGGGCGGGATGCTCGTCTTCCCATCGCAGCCCTCCTTAAGGCAGCGGGAGTACACCGTCCAGTCCGGCGGCGATCGCTGATTTCCAACAGCCAGCCGACTCGATAAGATGGAGAGACTACACAACCTGAGGCCTTGAATGCCGACTCGTCTCCTCTCGCTAATCGCGGTGCTGTGCCTGTCGTCCGCCCTCCACGCCCAATCGGAGGCCCCCGCGCGCTACCAGATCTACGGCGGCTATGCTTTTCTCTCCAACTCCTTGAATGGAGTACCCGGATCCCACCAGCCGCTGAACGGATTCGATGCCACCGTGGCCTTCCCGTCCTGGCACCGCTTGCGTTTCAAGGTCGACTACTCCGCATACAGAGGGACCAACCTGGGCGCGCCGCAACACCCCTATTTCATCCTGGGCGGCGGGCAATACACCTGGCGGATCGGCAGAGAATCCGTTTTTGCTGAGGGATTGGGGGGAGTCGGCGGCGCCAATCAAAGCTGGGCGACAAACAATGCAATCGGTCAAACCGCCTCAATTGCGATCCTCGCCGGCGGGGGCCTGGACACACCGCTCACGCGGCACATCGCTTTCCGTGTGGACGGCGGCTTTCAGTACTCCTATTTCGCCCTCGAGCGCCCAGTAACGTTAGTCCCATACCGTATCCCAGGCCTGCCCACCGATTTCGGCCGTATCTCCAGCGGATTGGTCTGGCAGTTCTAGAGCGGTTCTCCAGTTCACGTGGAGTTTCTGGCATCGTGCAGGGTGGCTTTTCTTAAGGAAAAAGCCACCCAGCAGCGGCGATTTCCCTCTACAGCAACTGGAGAACCGCTATAGATCTCAGCTTCACGGCAAGTTCCCGGGAACCCCGCGTTGGTGATTCGATCCTTCGACAATTTAACTCTGATTGCGGTCGTGTGACGGGCGATCCGTACATAACTCTTAAGTGCGGAATGCCCAGGATGCGCCGGATGCAAGGTCTCGCCTCTGAAACCTGGGATGCCCCGCTCGATTGCAGAGAATAATCTCCCCTCGGCGCACAATGGCAATTAGAGGGACGAGTAGACGGGCAACCGGCGAACCCTGCGCGCTCTCCAGCCCATCTCGCCGTTGTAAACAAACGCCCATGGACTTGTGCAGTGTCAGGGATGTGACCGGTCCGTACCCCCTCCCCCCTACTTCCTACCCCCTATGGTATTTTCGGTTTTTTGTTCGCTTTTAGCTGCATAGTTGCGCATAACTCAAGCGCAATCAGTTAGATATAGTCTATCCGCTCGTGGCCGGGCGCACCATCCTGCTGAACCATCGCCAGCGGCCGGTTGCGGTCCGTCCGCAGCGTAGGCACGGCCGCCAGCAGGCTTCGCGTGTACGGGTGCTCCGGCGCGGTCAGCAGGCGCGCGCAAGGGCCAGTCTCCACCACTTGTCCGGCGCGCATCACGGCCACGCGGCTGGCCACCTGGCCCACCACGGCCAAGTCGTGCGAAATAAACAACATGGCCAGGCCATGCTGCCGTTGCAGATCCTTCAGCAGCTCCAGCACCTGTGCCTGCACCGTCACGTCCAGCGCTGTCGTCGGCTCGTCGGCAATCAGCAGCCGCGGTCGGTTGATGAGGGCCATGGCGATGAGAATTCGCTGCCGTTGCCCGCCTGAAAACTGGTGCGGATAGTCGCCGTAGCGCCGCGCCGCTTCCGGTATCGCCACCGCCTCAAGCGCCGCGATAGCCCGCCGCCGCGCCTCGCGTCCCGTCCAGGAAGGAGAATGTGCCTCAGCCCCTTCGGCCACCTGGCGGCCAATCGGCATAACTGGATTGAGCGCCGTCATGGGCTCCTGGAAGATCATGGCGATTTCACGGCCGCGTAGCCGCCGCAGAGCGCTCTCGCGCAGCCGCAGCAGGTCGAGCTTGGCGCCGCCGCTTTCACCGTCGGATTCCTGACTTAGGCCGCCGGCACCGTCGGGCCGCCACAAAATCTGCCCCTTCACCCGTGCCGCCGGCCCCAGCAAACCCAGGATCGCCAGTGCCGTAGCGCTCTTGCCCGACCCCGACTCGCCCACCAGCCCCAGCACCTCGCCCTCATCCACCTGCAGGCTGATGCCGCGCACGGCCTCGGTCGCTCCGAAACGAATCTGCAAATCGCGGATGTCGAGCAGCGGGCCCATGTGGCAATCGTAGCCCATACCGTCGCCTTGCCCCCGGCGCGCGGAGAGGTTCAACATGCAACAACCAAAGAATGAATGACTTGCGTCCGGCCTCAGTGCCTCGGCAGAGCAGCGACCCGCAGAGTTATAACGCGAAGATCTTCGCCCTGGTTCCCTGCATTTCCGGTTCCGCTTGCGGCCTTGACTATTCGGGAATGATTCTGGCTTTAGGCCTTGACCGGGCCCGTCGATTCGCGAAGGACGAGCGTCGGTTCCACGGTAACCGTATCGTGCGGAGTAGCCGTGCCATGGATGCGGTTCAGCAGGCACTGGGTCGCAATCCTGCCAATCTCTGCCAGCGGCTGATTGATCGTGGTAAGACGCGGCAAGGTATACGCGGCTGCTTTGATGTCGTCAAAGCCGATGACCGAAACATCCGCCGGGACCCGCAAATTGAAGTCCTGCAGTGCGCGGATGGAGCCCATCGCCGAGATATCGTTAAAGGTAACCAGAGCGGTGAATGGCAGCTTGGTTGCCAGCAGTTGCTGCACCACTGGATAGCCAAGTTCCGGTGAAGACATGTCACGGTCGAGGCTGACAACCAATTCCGGTTTGATCTCAAGGCCCAGTCTCTGAGCAACCGCCATCAACCCTTTCCAACGCTCATCTGAGTCGGAGCTGAAGGGCTGTCCGCGCATGAATGCGATATGCCTGTGCCCCAGGGAATATAGGTGCGTCAGAGCAAGCTCTGCGGCGCGTGCGTGATCGAGGACGATGTTGGTCACGCCATCGATGTGGCGATGACCCGCCACGGCAACCACCGGAACCGGTATCGGATGCTCCAGCAGGGTGTCGATGGCGATGATACCCTGCGCGCCCCGTCCAATGAACATCCGCGTGTATTCCTCAACCAGGCTCTTCTTGTGTCTATGGTGCGCCGTAAAGTAAAAGTATCCGGCGTTGATAAGCTGATCGCCGATGCCGCTCATCACTTCCGTGTGATAGCCGTCGCCCAACTCAGGCACGAGGATGCCGATCGTCAGAGTCCGGCGGTTGCGCAGCGAACGCGCCAGCAGGCTCGGCTGGTAGTTCATTTGCTTGGCGGCGGCCTTGATGCGGTCGCGCGTGACTTGGGGAATCGATCGACCTGGAACATCATTCAGGACGACGGATACGGTTGCCGGATTCAGCCCTAGATGTTCCGCGAGTTGCTTCAGGCTGACCGGCTTGTGGTTCCCGGGTATCACGGTATCTTCGTGTTGATTATTGGTTGAGGAATCCTTCATCAATGCGCCCCATTTGCCTCTGTTTCTATCCATTGCGATGCAATGCGCCGTACTTTTAATTTTACATTCATGGACCACTGATTTCTCTTCAGATATGCGCAACATGCGTTTCTTTCCCCGCGAAAACCGCCAGCGAGGTAAGCTCGGGCGTGGAGCCGTCGATCGAGCGCCGCGGACTGCAACACTTCAGCGCAGCGTCCTCGTTCCATTCCCCCGGTAGATAGCTTCCTCCGTTGCTCCGGGCGCTTGAAGAACCCGGTTCCGTGAAGCCCGGCGCCGCCGCCGCCCACTAAGTGGGATTGCCTTTCTCGCAACGCACTTGCAGCCGCCCATCCGCCTTCAGTCTGCATCCGCTGAGCATGTATGATTGGTTCAACGGCACGTTTCCGCCAGTCCCTGGTAGGGTCGCGTGTTACGGTCAGCCGAAGGCCTGAGAACCGCGCTATCGGCTAACTTCCTGTGGATTCAATGCCTCTGATTTGTGGCGCCATGAAGCCAAAACCGCGCAAGCATCTCCCACATCCCAACTGGCAAACCGCCCTGTGCATCGCTGTCGCTGATTCAGGAAGAGCAGCCACCGGATTCGTTCTCGCTGCGCAACTGACCCTTTGCCTGCTCGGGGGCGTTCCCGCCCTGCGTGCCCAAACGCCGCCGGCTGCACCGGGTCAAGGGTCCGCGCCCCATCAGGCAGCGCAGCCCCTCCGGGCCGCTCCTGACGATAAGTCCCCAAACACGGTTGTGCCGGCCGCATCGGCCATCCAATTCGAGGACATTATCCAAAAATCGAAGATCAAGTTCACGCTCAAGAACAGCGTCAGCCCGCAACACTACTCCATCGAGACCATGCTGGGCGGCGTAGCCGTATTTGATTACAACAACGATGGATTGCTGGATATCTTCTTCACCAACGGCGCGGCGATCCCATCGCTCGAAAAGAGCGATCCCAGTTACTCAAACCGCCTTTTCCGCAACAACGGAGATGGAACATTTACAGATGTGACAGAGAGCGCGGGCCTGAAAGGCATCGGCTACTCCATGGGAGTCGCAGCCGGAGACTACGACAACGACGGATTCGTAGATTTATATGTCACGGGTGTCAATCGCAATCAACTCTTCCACAACAACGGGGACGGAACCTTCACCGATGTTACAGAAAAGGCTGGCGTCAGTGGCATCGTTCCGAAACTGGGGAAAGCCTGGGCCGTGGCCGCGGGTTGGTTTGATTACAATAACGATGGCCTCCTTGATCTGTTTGTCGTCAACTATCTGAATTACGACATAAAGACAGCCAAGATTTGCCCCGTCGATGGCGTGCCTGCCTATTGTTCGCCGAATGAGTTCCAGGGCACGCCCAACATTCTTTACCGCAACAATGGAGATGGGACTTTTACGGATGTCTCCGAGCAGTCCCACATTTCGCAATACATCGGCAAAGGCATGGGTCTTGCATTTGCCGACTATGATGACGACGGTTTTACCGATGTTTTTATCTCCAATGACAGCTTTCAGAATTTTCTGCTTCACAATAACGGCGATGGCACCTTCACTGATGTTGCGATGCTGGCCGGCGTTCAATACAACGAAAGCGGAAAGTACATGGCTGGAATGGGTGCCGATTTCCGCGACATCGACAACGACGGAAAGCCGGACATCTTCCAGACCGCGATGTTCGGCGACAGCTTTCAGTTTTATCGCAATGTCGGCGAAGGCCAATTCCAGGATCTGTCCGGCGCGTCCGGAATTACACTCATGACCAGCCGTCTTACCGCGTGGGGGACGGGAATCGTCGATTTTGACAATGATGGATATAAGGATATCTTTACCGCCGACGGCGAGATCCTTGATAACTCAATGGAGATTTCGCACCGTCCCGCCGCCCTTCCCAATGGCTTGTTCCGCAATCGGGGAAACCTTACCTTTGATAATCTGAGCGCCAAGGTCGGGGCTGACTTCGCCCGTCCAGCCTCTCATCGTGGCGCCGCCTTCGGCGACTTCAACAACGATGGAAAAATCGATATTGTAGTAAGTGTCTTGAACGGTCCACCACAACTGCTGATGAATCGTTCCAATAACCAGAACCACTGGATTATCCTGAATCTGATCGGAACAAAGTCAAACCGCGACGGGCTGGGCACAAAGGTCAAACTCACGACTTCTCATGGCAGCCAGTACAATCAAGCCACAACCACCGTGGGATATAACTCATCAAGCGACAAGCGGGTTCACTTTGGGCTGGGAGACGCAACCATAATCGACAAGATCGAGCTGGCCTGGCCGAGCGGGGTGAAACAGGTGCTGACCGGCGTCAAAGTGGACCAGATACTGACAGTAACCGAGAACCGGCAATGACCGGAATTACTTAAGGCTTGAGTGTCCCGTCAAACGCTGCGCCAGTTCCGTCTGCCCGTTGCGGTTCAGCAATTCCGTCAGTCTTTCCATCAACTCCTGATCATCCTTTGAATACGCCGCTACAATCTCCGCTGTCAGGTCTGCGTCTTTAATCTTTCCGAGATGGAAGTATGCGTCGCAGAGCGTCAGCAGCAAGGCTGGGGTTCTTGTGTGAGACTTGGACAGTTGGTCTGCGGCCTCTGCCCATCTTTGCTGCTTGTATCGCACGACGCCCAACTCTGCGACTGCTGTTTGATAATTCGGATCGTTGGCAAGTTCCGCATCGAATTCCTTCTCCGCCTCATCCAACTTTCCCTGCTGCAGATCGAAGATTCCTAAGTAGGTGTGCGCCCCTCGAACTGCAGGCTCAAGTTCCAACGCACGATGCAGGTTGCGCAATCCGTCCGCCGAATTTCCCATATATAAATAAAGTGTGCCAACCAGAAAATAAGGGTGTCCGGGGGTCGCGGACAGCCCTTTCGCCTGGTCCTTGAACAACTTCACTGCCGCATCTTCATGACCCTCTGCCAATAGCTGTTTGGCCTGTGCCCAGACTGCCTTGTCCTGCTCCGTGCCCAATGCGGATGGAGCGAACGAAGCTTGCTCCATCATCTTGTGGTGAAGGTCGGCCTGATGCTGCGCCTCGGGCGAATTGTGGAGCCCCGCATAGGCTCTGGATAAATAGTAGTGCGCCAATATCGCTGAAGGATCGATCTGCAACAAGTGATTCAATGTGTCAACTGCGGCTTGGTACTGCCCCAGTTCAAATTGGCAGCGGCCCAGTCCCAGCAAGGCATCGGAGTTATCATTCCTGAGCGCCAGCATGCGTTCGTAGGCCACGATTGCGTCCTGCCACTGGGACAGCTTGACCTCAGCCGAGGCAAGTAACTCCTGCGCATTGGGATCGTTCGGATGCAGTGCGGCGGCTTTTTCTGAATATTTCACCGCATTCTGAAAATCCATAGTGTTCATGCTTGCAATGCCAAGGTCGAATTCGATGCGATCGAGTCGAGGATTGGATTGTTGAGCCTTCAGCAACCATCCAAGACCAGTCTCGCTATCGCCTGAACTGCAAAGCAACTCCCCATACTTTTGCCACACCGATGGATTGTCCGGCTCATATTTCATGCACTCTTGTATAGTCTTCAACGCCAGGTCATCGTGACCGGTCAGATGATATGCCTGTGCAAGATAATAGAGCGCGTCTCCGTCTGTTGGTTCCAGCCGCAGATGATGAAGTAACAGGGTAATAGCCTGGTCTTTGTCCCCTGCGACGAGTTGATATACACCTACCTTGAAGAGAAGATCACTATCGTTAGGCGCCAATTTCAGGCCCTTTTGGTAGGTCAGCTCTGCCTCGGCAGCCCGTCCCGCATCTTCAAGCAGCATGCCTTGCAACTTCAAGGCGGGCACGAAATTCGGATGTTGTTCCAGCAAGTGACTCGTCAACACCAGAGCCTGGCGTTCATCGCCATGCTGAGCCATGCCGAGCGCCTCATGAAACTGCCTCGTCAGGGGCGATTCGGCAGGGCTATTCGGGTTTTGCGCCTCGGATGTGGCAGTAGCAGCGGCTAAATAGGCGGCAAAGAATATCCACATGCAAAGATACGTGCGATTTCTGCTCACGGATCGCCCGCACGCATTGAGCAAACCAGGCGTCCTTCGCCGTTTGGGTTTGTCTGCATCGGGTAAGTGCTTACAGCGCATCACTTTGCTTTCAGATGTCCTTCCAATGAAGTTAGCTGGCGCTTTCATGCCCGCGCCGCTTCGTTGTTTGCAGCTATTTGGCATCCGGCTCATCGAGCCGGATTTCACTGGGCCGTATCTGCATTTCCTTATAAAGAGCGCTGAGCTTTTCCTTCATGGCCTTGTACTTCTTATAGAGTTCCACCTCGCGCTTGGCATCCTCCAGGCGACCCTTCTTGTGGTAAAGCATGCCCAGGCGGTAATGCGCCGTCGCATTTGTCGGCTCCAACAGGACGATCTCTTCCAGCAGCGCCAGTGCTTTGTCCGGTTGATTCATCTCGACCAGCACGTTGGCAAGGCCCAGCTTTGCATCTGCATCTGTCGGCGCCAGTTCGGCTGCTCTCGAGTATTCCTCATACGCTTGAGGTATGTTTCCCTTTTCCGCATCGATCTCGCCCAGTCTGCATTCTGTCTTCTCATCCATTGGATTTGCCGCCAGTGCCGCGCGATACTCCTGCATCGCCTCGTTCCTGACCTTCGCATCCTGCGAGGTATTCAGCAACTCGGCCAATTCAAAATGAACGCCCGGCAAATGGGGGTCGATGGCAATCGCCTTGCGATATTGCGCGATGGCTCCGTTGGTATTCCCTTGCCTTGTCTCTTCTTGGGCCATCACACGATGCATCTCGGCCGAATCCGGATTGACCATGGAAAGACTCAGCATAGCTTCGCCTGCCATCTTCGAATAGATTCGATAAGCGGCGTAGAGCACGCCGACGCTGGTCGGGTTGTGGGCGCGCAGCACCTCAACAATCGCCGCGGCCTTGTCGAGATCGCCGGTGCTCATGTAGATCTCGATCAGTTCCATCCCGGTTTCGAGGCGAACCTTTTCGTCCTCAAGATGCGGAAATGCGGTTTCGAAGTCCGCGCGCGCGCGCGCCGTCTCGCCTTGCCGCCGCTCGCAGATGCCGAGCAGAACCTGAATCCGCCACAGTCCCGCGCCCTGAGTCGTCGCGGCACGCAACTGCGGTGTGGCGTCTGCGCAATCGCCCTTGAAGAACAATAGAACCCCAAGGTTTCCACGGGCGTCCACATTGTTCGGATCGAGCGCAACCAGAGCCTGCAACTCCGGGATGGCGAGGTCAGGCTTCTTCTCCTGCAAGTACTGCTGAATTTTGCGGTTGTGCTCGGCGATCTGCTGCTGCGTGTCGGCTGCGCCTTGCGCAAGGCACAAGCCGGTGCTCAAGAGCAGCCCAGCCCCGATCCATCCTATAGAGCGATTTAGATTCATTCAAACCTCATTTTAGAGCGATTCCACCAATCACGTGCGATTTCCGGTCCAATGCAAGGCGGCATTTTCTTTAGAAGAATGCCACCGGACGGCAATGACTTCCGGGTAGAGTCATTGTGGAACCTCTGCAGGTTGCGGCAAGCGCAGAAAATAGCGCACTAAAACATAGAGAGACGGCCCGTGGGCCGCCTCTCCAGTCAGGTCAAAATCAACCTGGAGTTAGAAGTTCAAGCGCATTGCAACCTGAACGTTACGTCCACCCACCGTGACGGAGTTGATCTGGAACTGACCGCCAGCGGTACCGGTATAGTCCGGACTGGCGGTTGTGGCGCCGGTAAGTGACCCGTTGGGCGATCCGAAGCTCGGATGGTTGAACGCGTTGGATGCATCGGCGCGGAACTGTAGTTTCACGTCGTGATGCCAGGCCTCCAATAACGCAAACTCCTTGTGAGCCGAGAGGTTCACAACGTCGATCCCAGGACCGTACAGAACGTTTCTCCCGACATTGCCGAAAGTCCCATTTGCAGGCATCTGGAAGGCAGCGGTGTTATACCAGGTGGTGATGCTCTTGTGTGCTGGAATCGGGCTGAGGCCGCTCCAGTTTGGATAGGCGCCACCACCGTTGGCATTGGTGAGCTGGGTGCCAGTCAGGCTGAACGGATTGCCCGTGGAAAGTACCATCGAACCGGACACCTGCCATCCGCCGACCACTTCATCCAACGCTGTGTTGTGGCTCAGGTACGCCTTGCCTTTACCAAACGGCAACTGATAGACGACATTGCCCTTGAAGGCATTGCGGACATCGAAGTTGGAGCTGGCGTAGTTGGCGCCCGGGTCATACGCATTCTGGTACGGAAGCGGACCGGCATGGCTACCCCAAGCGGAGGAATCCATGGAGTCCAGCATGTGCGACCAGACGTAGTTGAAGTTGAAGCTCAGGCCAGAATGGAATCTCTGCGTGATCTGCGCCTGGAGCGAGTTGTAGTTGGAGATGGCGTTGTTCGTATACCCGGTGATGGAGCTAAAGTTCGGGTACGGAATGGCAGCCGTATTGACGCCAGTGGACAAAAGTTGGCTCTCGGGTATCTGGTTGAGCGCAACTCCGCCGCCGCCACCGAAGATCAGGTCGAATGCGTGGCTGGCCACATAGCCAACTTCGGCCACCAGGTTCGGAGCCAGCTCGCGCTGCACGGCTAGGTTCCACTGGTAAATTCTCGGAACCGGAGTGTGATATGCCGTGTAGGAAACGCCTTGGCCGTTGTATGCGTCCGGAGCCGTATTGTTGGAAATATAGGGCAGGGTCGCACCGGTTACAAAGTTCGTTCCGGGGCCATCGAGCTTGACGATCGGTGTGATGCCGCCCGTGGCGTCCTGAGCGTTGCCCGAAGCTCCAAATGGCGCTCCGATGCCGTTCCCGTAGTCGTCCGCACTCCAGTTGTAGGCGTAGACGCCGAAGCCGCCACGAATGGTGGTCTTGGCATCTTTCAACCAGGAGAAGCCTACGCGCGGAAGGACGGTGTTGAAGACATTGGCTTCCATTGAAGTACGCCCATTGGCATGGGTGTTCCCGAACCACATGGCGCCCAGGGTATTCGTGGCCGGATTGATCACTGTCGGGTCGAAGCTGTCGAGGTCCCCGTGAATCTCATTCCAGCCATGGTTGATCTGGTAGCGAATTCCAAGGTTTACCGTCAGAGTCGGACGGATCTTCCAATCGTCCTGGACGAAGAACTGCGGAGACTTCAGGCGAGAGCCGAACTCGGGCGTTTCCTGCGCGCTCCAGCTTGCCGCATAGCCCAACAGGAAGTCCGCCATCGCCCAGCCGGTGCCGTTGTTAATGCTGGCGGCTCCCTGGCTATTTGTGGCCCATTGCGCGGTGTAGTCGTTGTTGCAACCGCAATAGTTGACGCTGCCGAAGCCGAATGCGCCAGCCTGGTGTCCGCCATTCCACAACTGCGAATCGTTCCTGTACATCAACACTTCGCCGCCGAAGTGAAGAATGTGCTTGCCCGTGACCAGCGTGACCACGTCAGACGGATCGAAAACATGCTCCTTGAAGAGATTGTTTCCTTGCTTATTGATCCATGCCGGAGTCCAGTCGCCGTCCTCGAAATCGATGTCAGGGAAATCGTCTTCCTTGGCAAACTTCCATCCCAACTGCGCGGGCAGACCAAGACCGGCGGTTTCGTCCTGAAACTGGTTGAACTGGTAGGTGTAACCGAGACGGGCTTCGTTGACCATGTGTGAGTTGATGGTCCACACGTCGGTAACCTGGGCATTGTTGTTTTCAATGTCCTGGCTCTGGCAGCCCACAGGGCACGCCTCAACACCGCTCGGATTCGAGACCTGAGGAGCGTCATTCTCCACTTCGGACATCGTCAACCGATTCTTCGGTGTCAGGTCGTAGTCCAACCGTCCGAAATACCTTGTGACCGGCATCGGCGACGAGAGGGCAGAAGCAAAATTGTTGGTCGGCTCGCCGTGTCCACCCGGCGAGCAGGCAGGAAGACCCGCAACCCCGCAAAGAAAGGTTCCGCCTGCAATGTGGTTGGTCGGCGTCGGATACCACTGGATGAACTTTGCGGCTACAGAATCCAGTTCGCCCGAAGGAATCGTATTGTTTTGAAAAGCCTGACGGACCGGGTAAGGATTGCCGTTGGAGTCCGTGGCGATCGTCTGCGTGGTCGGGTCGTAGAGCTGGGCTGATATCGCGCTGAAGTTGCCGATCATCATATCCGGAGTGGGAACGGTGTACCTATTGACGGAGCCGCCCGCACCGCTGTGGGCGATATGGTCATAGTTGAAGTAGAAGAACGCCTTCTTCAGCTTCGGCATCGGGCCGCCCAGCGCTCCACCGAAATTGTTGTAATGCAAGGGCGAAGGAATGCCCTTGGCGCCGAACGAATAGGAGTAGGCGTTCAGCAGCGTGTTCTGGATGAAGTCGTAGGCCGTTCCGTGGTAGGAACTTGTACCGCTCTTGGTGATCTGGTTGAAGATAACGCCGCCAATGCCGTACTGCGCCGAGAACGACGATGTGTTGATCTGCAGCTCCGCAACGTCTTCAAACGTGGTGGGGTTGGCGTTCATGCTTTGGCCCAAAGTGGTCGAAGCGCCATCGGAGAGGATGTTGCTGTAGGGCAGGTTGCCGTTGATCGCGGCTTCCTGGCCGGGGCTCGAACTGGTGGTTCCTGCGGCGCCCGGCAGCAGGATCACGAAGTTTTCCCAGTCCTGGGTGACCTGGGGCAGCTCGTCCATCGACTTCGCATCCAAGGTGGTCGACTGGTCGCCCGTTTCGGTGGTGAGCAGCGGCACATCCGTTGTGACCGTCACCTGTTCTTTTGTGGAACCGACTTTCAACACTCCGTTAACGGTGGTAAAACCGACCTCCAACGTGATGGGGCCGCGCACCAGAGAGTCAAAACCGTCCCGCATGAACGTGATGGTGTACTGGCCCGGAACGATCGAATTCGTGTCGTACAGACCCGACTGGTTGGTGGTGAAATCCTTTGATACTCCCGTGTCGACGTTCAACACTGTGACCGTCACTCCGGGGATCAGTGCCCCGGTAGAGTCGGTCACGCTGCCGCGAATGTCGCCCGCGTTTACGCTTTGTGCAAAGCCTGTCCCGCTCCCTGCGATCAGAAAGATCAACAGAAGGGGAAGAACCCATCGCATCATATTTTTCATGAACTGCCTCCAGAACTGCTTACCGATACAGCCTTCCCAACTCTCCAGCCCAGACAGAGCATTCAGATAGTCGTACTTCACTGCCTTGAATCTCAATCCCTGGCCACAGCAGGATCGCATGCGACCCATTGCCTCAATAACGCTAAACCAAGCAAGACAATCGATTGTTTTCTAGGCAACCGGTTGTAGAAATCTCACGCGGAGCAAATTAAACCACTCAACAATAACCATTGTCAAGCAGGATAATTTTTCCCTTTCCCACTAGACAATCGGTTTGCGTGGGCATACAGTTACCCCGTGGCGACGTGAGCGGTTGCGCCGTCACATGCCCGCCCTTGCGGCTTCCTGAGGGTGGACGGAATTGAGGCGCAACCATCAAGACAATACGTTTGTCTTGCCGGGATTGCCACACCGGCAGGACGGCCCGGAAAGTTTGAGTAATCGATCCATGAAAATCAATTCTCGACGTGTTTTTATGCACCAGGCCGCCGCTCTCGCGGCCTCGTTCGCCTGCGCAAATCGATTGTCTGCCTCAGGAGTGGCTGTTTCCGCCGCTCCCCGAATTCGCGCCTGGATTACAACCGGCGAAGAGAGATTCAAGGAGCTTGCCGTTCAACCGTGGCAGGCTGCATCCGGCGCGCCTTCCTCCGGAGTGGAAATTGACCCCACTCAACGATTCCAAAGCATCCTCGGATTCGGTGGCGCCTTTACCGACGCCTCCTGCTACCTGTTCAGCCGCATGGAGCCGGCTCAACGCCAGCAATTGATGGAAGAGTTGGTCGGTGCTCAGGGCCTTCGGCTCTCCGTTGGCCGCACCTGCATCGGCGCCAGCGACTACTCCCGCAGCGCGTACAGCTTCGACGACTCCCCGGTGCCCGATCCCGAGCTCAAGAACTTCAGCATCGCGCACGACCGCAATTACATTCTGCCCGTGCTCCGCGACGCGCTGCGCGCCAATCCGGAGCTATTCCTCTTCTCCGCTCCGTGGAGCCCACCCGGATGGATGAAGTCAAGCGGTTCGCTTCTCGGCGGCTCCATGCGCAAGAAGTATCTCTCCTCCTACGCCCGATACTTTGTGAAGTTCCTTGAAGCCTATCAAGCCGAAGGGGTACGCATTGGAGCAGTGACCACCCAGAACGAGGTCGATACCGACCAGGACGGCAGAATGCCCGCTGCCCTGTGGGGACAGGAATACGAGGCCAACTTTATCGGGGAGTTCCTCGGGCCTGCCCTCCGCAATGCCTCCCTCGGCACGAAAATCTGGGTTCTCGACCATAACTATGATCTGTGGGGACGCGCCATGGATGAACTCAGCAATCCGGCTGTCTTTCAATACGTCGATGGCGTTGCCTGGCACGGCTACGTTGGCTCGCCCGACGCAATGACCCGCGTTCACAACGCCTTTCCCACCAAGCATGCCTACTGGACCGAAGGCGGCCCGGACATTTCCGCCCCCGACTATGCTACCGACTGGGCTAAGTGGTCCGGCACCTACGCCGGAATCCTCAAGAACTGGGCGCGCTGCATCGTCGCCTGGAATCTGGTTCTCGATGAAAAAGGCACTCCCAATATCGGCCCCTTCAGTTGCGGCGGAGTGGTCACCCTTGACTCCAGGACCCAGCAACTGACGCGGAGCGGACAATACTGGGCATTTGCCCACTACTCGAAAGCCGTGCGCCGTGGGGCGCGCGTCATCGCTACCAAGGGAACGCTAGCCGGCATCGACCACGTCGCCTTCGCCAATCCGGATGGGGATTACGTGCTTGTCCTCACCAACCAGGGAGAAGAGCAGGCGATCGATTGCCGATTTGAAGGTAAGCGGCTGAATCTGAACCTGCCGCGGAACTCCATCGTCACTCTGCAGTGGAGTTAGAGCGGTTTCTTACCAGTCGTATTTCTGGAAGCTGTTGTCCAGGGTGGCCTTTTCTCAGTGAAAAGGCCACCCTGGACATGCGCGGCTCAGCTACTGAAATTGGAACCAGTTCACATTCGCGATGCTGTCGCTTGTTCCGCCTCCACCAAACACCACATACAAGTCATGCACTCCCGAAGCGCCGCTAGCGGTGGCAGTGACGGTGCGCCACGTTTGCCATCCTCCGGTCACCGGCAATGTGGCCGTGGCAATGGGCGTCCCTGTCATATTGTCGAGGTAAAACGTGGCCGTTCCGCCGTTGCCGGCGCTTGCCGTGCGCACATTCACTGCACTCACGCCGGTCCCGAAGTCGACTCGCTTGTACACCACGTTGGCTCCATCCGTGAGATAGCCCAGATCGTATTCGCCGCTGGAGTCGCCGGTGGTCTCTGTCTCCAGCCCGTTCTCGCTTGAGTAGCTGGAGCCCTGGATCTGCGCTGTGGCCGCCGTCGTGGATAGGCCGTTCTGCGTTCCGTCCCACGTAAACGTGGCAGCGGCCAGCGCGGGTAGAGTGTAGGAGAACGATTGCGTACCCCACTGCACCTGGAAGCTTTGGCTGCTGCTGGAGCTATTGAACGCGATCAATGCCGTCGAGCCGTCAGGATTTTCGAATGCGACGCTTGCAATGGCAGCCGTGTTGCTGGAATAGATGCGCTCCGCGCCCGGCAATACGTACTTGCTGTATTGGCCCAGCGTGTAGTACTCGATGTCCTTGGTGATGGCGCCTGTCCCGCTGTTGACCGTCACCAGTGGCGTGCAGGTATCGCATCCTCCCAGGCTGGCGTTCAGCGTCAGGTTCGGCCCCAGGTTCTGATCCAGAGCAAGGCTCCACTTCACATAGGACTTTGCGGAGTTGCGCAGCACCTGTGTGATCTCAAGAAAGTCGGACGTGAACTGATCTGTGACCCAGGTGCCGCCGGAGTGTTCTGTCTCCCACGTACCCAGGCTCGGGAATTCGTTCTGCACCAGTTGCTGTGCGCCGGGCGCGCCAGCATACCCATGCCAGGCCGTACCGGCCACCTGGGTCAGCTGCTGCGCCGTCAGGCCCCCCAATACATACTCCGGGTAGGACGGAGTGTCCCAGTTGTGGTCATAAACAAACACCTTGGACGAGATATTGTTGGTCGCCAGTGCCGGTAAAACGTAATTCTGCAGCAGGGTTAGCTGCGTGCTGTCGCTCATCCCCATGCTCGGGTAGGCCGTGGTCATATTCAGCGGCTCGTTCTGCAGCGAGATGTAATCGATGGGAACCCCGGCAGCCTGGTACGCCTGAATGTATTTGACGAAGTAGTTTGCGAACGCGGTCTCATTGGTGCCGGTCATCAGCAGCGTTCCACCCAGCATCGAGACCGGGTTCATCGAAGAGGGATCCTTCATCCATCCCGGAGGGCTCCAGGGATTGGCCATCAGCTTCATCTGCGGGTTGAGCGTCTTGGCTTGCAAGATGATGGGCAGAATGTCCACCTGATCATGAGCAATGGAGAAGTTCGCCAGCGTGGGATCGGTCTGACCCACGGGCAGGTCGTCGAATGAGTAGACAGAGCGGGCAATGTCAGTGGCGCCCATCGGAATGCGCATAAAGCTGAGGCCGATCCCGTTGCCGTTCCAGGTGAACAGATCGTTCATGGTGCTTGTCAGCTCGCTCTTTTGCGCGACTTCGTTCAACAGATAGGCCGCCGAATCAGTAAATGCCGCGCCAAAGCCCTCGATGGACTGATACTGCTGCGTCGCATCGACGACGATCGTGTTCGTACCTGCGTCCGCCGTGCTCGTGGTGAAGCTGACGGCGGGTTGAGCAACCAGAAGCTGGCTTTGGTCATGGGTGCTCAGGACTACAGAGATCGTTGAGGCTGATCCTGGAAACGTATAGGTACCCGTGGCGACGGCGCTGGCCGAGTAGCCGGAAGCAACGGCAATCGCTTCAATCGTCGTGGTCGACGAAACGGCGATGGGCGCCGATGCCGAATAGAGAGTCGACTTGGTGGTGGGCGTCGTTCCGTCGGTTGTGTAATAAATCGATGCCCCGGTGGTCGCGTCAGAAAGGGTTACCGTCTGGGCCGAGGTATAGGCCCCTGGGGCAGGAGAGAATGTGGGGCTAGCGGCCGCCGGCAGGTTAATGGTGTACGTACCCGTGGCAACGGCGCTGTTCAAATAGCCTGGCGGGGCAGCCGCGATCGCATTGATCGTCGTGGTGGACGAAACGGCGATGGGCGCCGAATAGAGAGTCGAAGTCTCGGTGGGCGTCGTTCCATTGGTCGTGTAATAAATCGAAGCCCCGGTGGTGGTGTCAGAAAGGGTTACCGTCTGGGCCGAGGTATACGTTCCGGCAACCGGGCTGAACGTTGGTGTTGCGGCTTGTTGCTCCGGGGGCTGCACGTTTCCACCGCTGCAACCCGTGATACAAAGCATTGTAAGAATACTTGCAAGAAACCCGCTGCGCATGGCCGTCAACCCTCCCCATCCTTTCGTGTGAAACCCAAATACCGTGCTCCGGATAGGTGCGAAAGAGCACAGGGCGCTGCACGATACATAAGACAAACGATTTTCTACTGATGACCGCGCTTGCTTCATTTCGGCCACGGGTTGGAATTATCGGCCGCAATGAGGATCGTTGTCAAGGAAGCATTTTCCGCATTTTCCCAGTAAACAACCGTTTGTCTTTTCTTCTATCCTTGGCCCGGAATTGCGCAGGCGAAAAAGCGGAAAAATGCGGCCGCGTCCCGGCTTCATAACCGGCGATTACGCCAAGACATACGATTTGTCGAGCCGGAAATTGATCGAGAGGTGTAGGAATTGCGCCGCAGCCAGCCGGACCCCAGCCGCTGACACAGACCTCTGCCCTGGGATGATGGCGGGCAGCATCGCGGGCATTCCAGGGTCACGGCACGCCAAAATCGTGGACCGCCGGATGGTGGCCCGACGTTCGGCCAGTACCGTGCGAAGACCGCCTTGATCGCACAGAGGAAGTCTAGGAGGGTGGAACCTTCAGCCCAAGCGCTCCCAGGTATCCGGGATTCACCTGGCAATTGTGAAACTGAATCTTCTGCAGCAGGTCCTGGAGCGCCGCGCGCGAGTGATCCAGCGAGGGACGCACCGCGATCTGCTTCTCCGCGTCTCCCGTCGAACCGCGCGTCTTGGCAAACGCTACGATCTCGTCCCAATAGACGGGTTTCTGCCAGGAGACCGGTGCCGACGTTTTTTCCATCTTCTTGTATGGCCAGAAGGCCCACCCGATCTCGTCTTTTTCCAGTACGCCGGTGAAGTCGTGAATCCACGCATCGGTGTTTTCGCCGGATTCACCCAGCCAGAGAGGGACGTTGTAGCGCGCCCGAAAATCGAGATACGACTGGATCACAGCTTCGGTCGGAGGGGTCCAATACTTGTGAAAGGTGTACATGACATTCCGGTCAAAGGGCGGCCCGAAGACATTGAAGTTGGAATCCCACTGCGCCCCGCCCAAAATAATGACGTGGTTAGGATCCACCTGCCGAATTTCGGCAGTGATTCTCTTGTAAAGCGGCTCCAGAGCCGTGTTGTATCGCTGCAACTGTGGATAGTGAGGGATGGGTTCGTTCAGCAGGTCATAGCCGAGAACTGTTGGATTGTCGCGATAATGTTCGGCAATCCGCTTCCAGATGCGAATGGTAAGTTCCTGATCCTCGGCCGATTCGTAAAGCCAGGGATAGCCCCAGCTATCGTCGATGTTCGTGCCCGTCTGGCCGCCGGGAGCACAGTGCATGTCGAGGATGACGTAGAGGTCATATTTGCGTGCCCAGCCGACCACGCGATCCAGCCGCGTGAAGCCTTCCTCGTTACCGGGGAGAAAGAACTTGTAGTGCAGCGGGATACGGATGGAGTTCATGCCCGTCTGATGCAGAAACCGGATGTCGTCCTCGGTGACGTACGCATCGCGGTAGGCCTCCCAGAATTTTGTGGCCGCCTCCGGACCGATGAGTTCATTGAAGAAGCTCTCGATCTCGCGAGGAGATTGCGGGCCGCCGTCCAGACCGAACATGTAGCCTTCCGGCTCCAGCCAATTGCCCAGATTCGTGCCTCGCAGCTGCAGGCGCTTGCCATCCGGAGCAGCCAGGTACTTCCCGTCGGCGTGAACAAACCGGGACTGAGCAGACATGGCGGTACAAATCGCGACGACAAGAAGAACAAGCCATTTGCGTTTCATAAGGCAACCAACCCCGCTGTAGGATACCGCATCGATAACAAGTCGAACTACGATTGTTTGCGAGATAGGTATATCGCCATTCCATCGGGCAATCGGCGTTTTTCTTCCTCGTGGACACACGCTTCGGCAGCCTCAGAGGATGCCACGGGGGCATCGGAAGTGCAAGCAAGGTCGGGGCCTGATCACAGGCGGGAAGGAGGGTTTGGGACCGGAGCGTCCGCCCGCCGAAGGCTCGTGGAAAGCAGAACGACCATGAGAACGGCGGCGCCGCAAGGTGCGAGGAGACCATACCGTAGCGATCCGTAATGCGCCGAGAGCAGTCCGGTCAGCCAGGGGAAGAGAGCCGACCCCATCCCCGCGACGGCAAATATCCAACCACGCGGAGAACGCTCCAGCAGGAAGGAAAGCAACAGCGGGTAGACCGGACCGATGCACAGGCCCGCCAGTCCGGCGACAACCCGGATCGGCGCCGGGTTATGCGCGGCAATCAGTAGCGCCACTGAAGCCGCTACCCCCAGGAGCGTTGCGTGGAGCACTCTGCGCCGGCCAATGATCGCCAGCAACCGGGTCGAAAACGCAAGCCGGCTAAGTACGATTCCGAACCAGAAGAGCGAGGTGGCAAGAGCGGCTCCTCCCGCATCCCGTGAATCGGCGCGATGAGAATAGGTCGTCAGCCACCCGCTCAGCGCGCTTTCTACGCCAACGGCACACATGGCCAGAACCACCAGCGGCAGCAAAGAGCCAAGGGGAGCGGGGTTCTGCGCACGCGATGCATTCACGATCAATTGCCCGCATGGCGCCTCCTGTCTTTCTCTGAGAACTACCCAGACAAAGAGCAACAGAAACAGTCCCTGAAAAGTGAAGAAGAGCGGGCCAAGGCTGGCCATATGCAAAAACGGCAGAAACAGCACCGGAGCAGCCGTGGCTCCCGCGGACCATGCAAAGTTCAGCCGCTCAAGTTTGGCGGCGCGGTCGTCACCGTAGCGGTCAGAGAACAGCAGGCTGGTCGCAGTCATCGCCATGCCCAGTCCCAAGCCGAAGAAGAAAAAGACCGCAAAGGACACATACAGCCCGGCAAACGCCAGGGCGCACGCGCTTACCCCCAACAATCCATAACCGATCATGAGTGCTCGAACGCGATTGGCGCCGGTCAGGATTGCGCCGAGCGAAGATCCCAGAAATTGCAGGAGGAAAAGAAAGCCGGCTGCATCGTCCCGCAGCCCCCACTTTTGCGAAAGTACCGGAAGCAGCACTCCCAGCATGACGGTTCCGGCGCCGGTCAGGCCAAACCCGGCGCCCAGAATCAGGCTCGACACAGTCCGCCGGCCTGGAAAAGATTTCCCAGCAAAATTACCTTGATTCGTCATGCGTCCCCGGCAGCGCTTGCCCCCGGATTATAACCTGCATGCAACGCCCAAAATCGGGGCCCGGCGGTCGAAACTCGTCGCGTGTCCATCTCATGGCTTGTTTGCCGAGTCCTTGCTCAATGAGGCGGGGTGCTCCGCTTTGGGTGCGGCCTCGGCCGTGCATGGGTTGCCGCCGCAAAGCGCGCCGGTAATGCCCTGGCCCTCGGTGATCGTGTAGATGCGGTCCACCGCGGGCAGTTTCACCGTCTCTTTGGCGCCCGAAGGCCAGTGAATCTCCGCGGTCCCGGCGTCGGTCGAGTCGCCCAGCCCGAAGTGCGGCCGCCGGTCGTTCGACGAAATATAACTGCCGCTGGCCAGCACATCCTGGCGCATCCGCATGCCGTTGGCATTCAGGTAGACCGTGGCGCACGTTGCGTCGCGCGGACTCCCAGGGCTTTTTGCAGTTTTGCCCCCGCCCACCAGCTTCATCTCCACCCAGTGATGATGGTCCGGATTCACATTCCGCAACAGCGTGGGCGGTCCGTCGATGGGATTGATAATCACATCGATCTTGCCGTCGTTGAACAGGTCGCCGAAGGCCGCGCCACGCGCTGGAATGACCACCGCGAGTCCCGAACCCTTCACCGCCGGAACGTATTCGAATCTCCGTCCCTTTCCACTTGTATCCGGCACGTTGTGGAACAGCAGCGGGCGCTCGGCAAAGGTTGTGCCCCAGTCGTGCTGATCCGCCTCGGGATAGACGTGGCCGTCCACCATAAAGAGGTCCAGCCAGCCGTCGTTGTCGTAGTCGATAAACGCATCGCCCCACCCGACAAAGGGAATCGTAGTCTGCGCCACACCGGCCTTGTAACTCACATCCGTAAAGCTCGCGTCGCCGTCGTTATGGTAGAGCACCTTGTAGTCGTCGCCGAAGTCGGTCACGAAGAAATCGATCAGGCCGTTGTTCTCATAGTCGCCCGCGGCAATGCCCATCGAGGCAATTTCCCGCCCATCCTTGTTCAACGCGAAACCCGACACATAACTCTGGTCGTCGAAGGTCCCATCCCCCTTGTTGATGTAAAGATAGTTGGGCTCCGAGTCATTGCCTACCACCAGGTCCGGCTTGCCGTCGCCGTTGAGGCTCACAAAGATTGTGCTAAGTCCGTAGTAACGCTCTTTGTCTTCCACTCCGGCCTTTACCGTCACGTCGGTAAACGTTCCGTCGCCGTTGTTATGAAAGAGATGGTCCGGCTCGCCCTTGAGACCCCTCGGCCCGCAGTTGACATCCACGCCACGATACACGCAGCTGGCATACCCTACCGCCTGGGTGCCGGCAATCGGAAGGTTGTCGCGGTCGAAGTGCACATAGCCGGTGACATACAGGTCCAGCAGCCCATCGCCGTCGTAGTCGCCCCAGGCTGAGCCGGCCGACCAGTTGCCCAGCGCCACGCCGGCTTTCTCCGCCACATCGGTAAACGTCCCGTCATGGTTGTTGTGGTAGAGCCGGTTCTTGCCGTAGTTGCTTACATAGATATCGGGCCAGCCGTCATTGTCATAGTCGGCAATGCTCACGCCATAGCCCCAGCGATCGTTGGTCACCCCGGCTTGAGCAGCCACATCGGTAAACGTACCGTCGTGGTTGTTGTGGAACAGCGCTGCATGGGGCGGCGTCTCCTTGCCATCCAGTGCATTGAAAGTCGAACCGTTCACCAGGTAGATGTCCAGCCAGCCGTCGTTGTCGTAGTCGATCAGCCCTACGCCCGACCCGTTGGTCTCGACAATGAATTTTTCCTCCGGCACGCCCATCTTGTGCGTCCAGCCGGAGAGCCCAGCCTTCCTGGTGATGTCCTCGAAAACCACCGGACCCTTTTCCACAAACCCGCCCGCCGTGATGGGACGTTTCTGCTCGTCGTAGACCGGGGCAGCTCCAATGCCCCCGGCGATTCCGCCCATATTGCTTTGCTTCTTGGGGGCATCTTGTGCCTGTAAAAGCACGACCAGCGCCGCTGGCGCAATGGATGTAATCAGCATGCACGCAAGAAGACACCGAATGCGCCGCAACAGAATTCCTCCGATGCCTGGAGTTTACCGTAAAGGATCTTCCGCCGGCTCCAGGGTTCCCGCGCATCGTCTCCCGATTGGAAAGGCTCGGCGCAGTCTTCCTCGCCTTCCGCGACTGCGCCTTCATCGCAAGAGCAGATGGAAATGCGCTTACTCGATATATTCCATTGCGGACCGCGCACCGACGTTGTCCGGACTTATCTCCAACGCTCTTGCCAGCTCTCGCTTTGCATTTTGCTTGTCATCCAATCCCATATAGCCGAGGGCGGCGGCGTAGTGGGCGGAGGACAGACTGAACCGCTGGGAGCGCAACTTATCCGGCGACATATTCGGGTCGAGTTCCGCCGGACCCTGCTGAAGCGCGCTGTGTGCCGCAGTCACTAAATCGCGAAGCATGGTGGCAGCCCGATCCGTTTGCCCGAGTTGACGAAGCGAGAGGGCCTGGTAATACGACTGGATCTGTCGCGGGATGAATTCGCCGGAACCCTGCTGCTCCTGTGCCGGATTCGCACCGGCCGACTTCTGCCAGTACACCTTGGCCTGCGCCAGGTTACCCGCGGCGGAGTAGGCCGTGCCAATCCAGTAATTGACCTCCGGCTCGCGCGCCTTCACATCGAATCCTTCTGAGGGAAGAGTAGCCGGGATCGCCAGCGCACGCTCGAATTCCGCCAGAGCTTCTTGGGGATGCTTGCTTGCAAGCACTTTCCGGCCGAGCAGAATGTGGGCGTCTGTCCACATATCGGCGACATTGAGATTCGCGCCTTCCGCAATGGCGAACTCATGGCCGCTCAGAAGTCCAATTGCCTCGTCCTGTTTGCCCAGCGAGACGAGCAATGCAATCTCCCGTGCAAGCGATCCATCGCTCTGGCCGACGACCGCCGGATTCTTCTCCAGCACCTTCAATCGCTTGGCGGGATCGGCTCCGGTAGCTTCATAGAACTCGTCCAACTCTGTGAAGTGGCGAGGATATGGATGGCTCAAGGACACGGCTTGTTCCAACTGTGCGATCGCCTGGTCTATCGAGGGCGAGGACTTCCGGTATGCATAGGCGATTGCCAGGTTGCGATGAACAATAGGAATTGAGGGGTCGATCGCAATCGACGCCTGCCACAACCTGGCCGCTTCCGATGGTTGCCCGTCGAAGAGCAGGTTGCCCAGGTAATACGGTGCATGCGCATCCTGCGGATTTGCTTTCATTACCTGGCGCAGCACCTCGATTTCCTCGCTCTGGAATGGGAAAACATAGTCGGACGGCATCTTCGCCGCGAGCGCGAAATACTCGGCGGCCTTCGCGGGCTGGTTCAGTTTTCCGGCGAAAAAGCCCAGATAGTAATAAACCATCGCGTCGATCTTGTTTTTGTCGGGCGCATCCGCGACGGCCTGGGATAGGACGTCGCTGCCGTCCTGCCACATGCCGGCGTTCATATACTCGGCAGCCGTTTCTGTTGCGGTGGCGGGATGCGCGTTCATCGTGGCGGTGAGAACGCTTCGCGCTGCGGGGTCATTCGAAGCTAACCAGCGCTCCGCCATTGACCGGACATCCAGCGGATCGGACTTGCGATGCGCGGCGGCAAGCACCTGCAACGCCTCTTCAGGGCGGCCAAGATGCCGCAACAAGGCAGCCTTCAGATTCATCGCCCGAATGTTCAAAGCGTTGTTATCGATGGACCTGTCCACCAGGTCCAGTGCCGTATCGTACTCGCCGCGCATGGCCGCGATTTCTGCCGCACCGTAGTATCCGGCGGCACGCCAGGGCAGGTTCCAGGTGGCGTTGTAAAGGTACTTGTATGCCTCGTCAAACTTCCCTTCCGCCTTCAAAGTGAGCCCCAGATAGTAGATCGGCTCGGCGTCCTTTGGCGTTGTATAGCGATCGGTCAGCCGTTCCAGGGCCGTGCGAAAGCACTTTTCTGCGTCGGCAAAGCGCGCCTTCTTGAAGTAGTTGATGCCGAAAGCCGTGTTGACGCGAACGTCTTTGGGATCGCGGCGCAGAGCCTCTTCCCAATAAGGCTCCGGTGCGATGGAGGGATCGTGAAACTGTTCGGCGCGGAGCCCGATCAGATAGAGTTCCTCAACCGTTTTAACCTGCGCTGGGGGCAGGGGCGACGTCACGGGCTTCGGCATAGGTTCCGGTGTCAGGCGGATCGGAGAATAAGAAACGAGTTCCTTGCCATCCGCCGAAATCGACGCTCGCAGATCGTGCTCATCGATGCCTGCCGGGATGGCTACCTGCTTGAGATAAGGCCTTCCCGGATCGATGGCGACCGTCTCTTCCAACAGGACTTTTGATCCCGCCTCAAGTCGGACGGTCGCCGCAGCATGCGCCGAGGTCGTGTTGAAACCTACCTTCGCCGTGCCGTCCTTGCCAACCTCCAGATTCACTGCCGCATCGAGATTCGCATTCTTCACTCCGCCGATGTCGCGGAACGGATACCAATTCATGGAAAACGACTTCACGTCGAAGGGCTGGAGCCAGCTATAGTCTGGCTGGTTGTCGGAATATGCGCCCACCATCAGCTCGTCGTATGGGCCGTCCGTGTCGGTGAGGATGTGATCCCACATCCTGCCGCGCGGCCCATCACCCCACGTCCAGACCTTCTTTCCGGGCACCATGTTGTGATCGGCAACCGCCATGGTTCCAGCCTGCTTGCCGTGGTCATATCCGGCGAAGAAATCGTCACTGTAATTCCAGGCGAAAATCGAGTTGGCCAGAAGGTGGTTCTTGTACCAACTCACGTCCACGCCCTTCGTGAAGTCCTCGCCGTCATAGACAGTGCTGGCGATGGGCCAGTTCACGAACTCACGCTTGCCGTGAAAGGTTCCGTACTGCGTGCTGGGCGGAAAAATGACCTGATAATTCTCGTTGACGTGCACTGCCACGTTGGCGAAGCAGAGCATCGTGTTTACTACCGGCGTGCGGTTCAAGATCCGCACGCGGGCTTCGACGTACGACTTACCGGGGTGCAGAGTATATCCGACAGCCCAGCGCATGCGCTGGCGCACTTCCAGTTCACCTACCCAGACGGTTTTGCTGCCATCGCTGTTCTCCTCAATGCTGTATTGCACGGGGAGAAATGTGGAAGCCCGGTGATGATGCGGAATGTTCCATTCAATGCCGCCGGAAATCCAGGCGCCGATTAGTCCGATCAGCGCCGGCTTGATTACGTGCTGGCGGTAAATGAAGTTATAGCCATTCGTCTTATCAATACCCTCAAAGAGCCGGCCACCGATTTCCGGGAGAACTCCGACGCGGATGTATTCATTTTCGAGATATACGATTTTATATGTCTTGTCGACCTTCTTATGAGTGAGGGAATCATAAAGCGGATACGGGTATACAATTCCCCGCGCACCCTGCGAGTTCCGACCCAGATCAAAAACCGGATTCGGCTCCGGCGCGCCCGCGAGATAAGTAGGGATGACGATGTTTTCCTCCCAGGCGCGGACAGAAGAAGCGTCAGCCGCCTGGAGCAGGGGCGCGACGCCTGCGAGCACAGCAAAACACACGGTGGCGTAAAACCCTTTGTGCGCGATGCATTTCATTGCATTCATTTCATCTCCAAAGAACAACATCCGCGAGTACAATCTGTCGGCAGCGAAATTATATAGCACGTTCACTATTCTTAGTTCCGGAGCGTTCGCGCAGAGGGCTATGCGGGTATTGGCAATCACATATCCCGATCCTTGCTACAGCGGTTCTCCAATTGCTATAACCTGGAGCACAACCCCTGAGTGGCTTTTTCCTCAAGAAAAAGTCATTTTGCACAGAGTTGGAGAGGGCATGTGAATTGGAGAACCGCTCTAACCAGTGCGTTTGCAATCGGCACCTCAGGTTTCGATTGCGAGACCCGGGCGTCCATCCGTTGTGACATTGTTGTTCGGCTTGGTTAGCTTGGAAGGGCGGCGAAGTATTGGGCTACTTCCTGCCAGTTATCGACACGGACAAATCCCGTGGCGCTCAAGTTATGCGGTGCGGTATAGAGGATGCCCTGGCCTTCAAAGCGGAGCAGGTTGCGGGGCAGGTCGTCAATGAGATAGTCGGCGCGGAGAATGGACTTATTGCCGCAAAACACGTAATGAGTGCAGGGGATGAAGGGGAAGTGGCGCTGCAGCCAGCGGTACTTGGGACCGAGAGAGTTGGGCACGGTCATGGCCTGGGTGGCGATGAAGATTTCAAAGCGGGTGGAGAGGTCTTTGAGGACATCCTGGGCGCCGGGCATGAGGGCCAGGTCCTCAAAAAAGTCCTCGGCGTCAAGGAAGGCGCGCAGTTGCTGCTGACGGTCGAGGGGCGTAATCTCCCACAGGCCTTTTCCGGCCAGGTCCTCGGGGGTTACGTCCTCATCGAAGGTCTGGTTGTAGCGGCGCAGATGCTCGGCGAGGGTGTCGGCCATCACCTCATCCATGTCCACACAGATGCGCTGCACGGCTTGCTCCTGGATTGCTCTCGTTCGATAAAAGGGTAGCAGCCGGGGGCTGGGGAACTCCAGAAAACCGCCGGCTGAAGCGTCTTTTCGATCTGCCTGGGCTTCGTGGGCTACTACTTGCGGACAGCGCGGCCTGCGCCGTGGTTGGGAGCGGAAGCTGACCGGGGCGGGATGGCCGCCGGCGCCATGGACGGGTCCCAGTAGAGAAGGCGCCCGCAACTGTCGCAGGTGAGCAGCTCGCCTTCGCGGAGTTGGTTCCAGGTTTGAGGGCGGACGCCCATGCGGCAGCCGGTGCACTGCTGATTTTCAGCGCGGGCAAGGCCGGTGCCGCGGGAACCGGCAAGGCGGTCGTAGCGGGCGAGCAGATCGGGCTCCAGACACGAGCGGAGCGTATCGCGCTCGGCGTCGAGAGTGGTCATTTCGACAGCAATTTCCTGCTGGCGGAGGGCAACGCGGGCGCGGGTCTTGTCGAGGGTGACAGCGAAGGATTCCACCTGCGCGCGGGCGGCGGCAAGGGCGGCTTCGTGGAGTTCAGAGCGCTCAAGGCTGGCGAACTCATCGTTTTCAAGGCGCTCGGCCTCGGTTCCGGCGAATTGGATTTCGTGCTCGATCGCGTCGGCCTGGGCGGGGGTCTTTACGGTATCGAGCTGGGTGCGGAAGCGGGCGGCCTTCTGCCGGTGGCCGGCGATTTCGCGTTCGAGACGCGTGCGGAGGGACTCCTCGCGGGTGATGGCGGCTGAGGCTTCTGCGGAAAGGCGCTCGGCAGCGGCAAGGGCGGCAGCGGCCTGCGCAATCTCGGCCGGAAGCGCGCGCTCGGCAACGGCAATACGGGCGCGCTCCAGATCGACCGCTTGCAGCTTTACCAGATTCTCAATGTGTACTTGCATCCGTGGTAAGAAGTCTACGGCATTTACCTGGTATTAAGAAACAGGGGCCAGGGTAGGACTGCATCCAAGCTGGTGGAAACCACTTGTGAGGGGACGAGCGCATTCTGGGAAAATGGGGGTGGATTGGGAGGCGGTTTTGGCAGAGGGACGGAGTACATTCTGGCGCGGAAACCGGTGGCTTATGTGGGTTGCAGGCGGATTACTGTCAGGACTGTTGGTGGTGATCGGGATTGTGGCTGTGGTGGCGCACCGCGCCGAGCCGTTCCTGCGGGCACGGATTGTGAAGGTGTTGCAGGACCGGTTTCATGCGCGTGTCGAGCTGAACAGCTTTCACATTTCGCTTGACCACGGCTCGCAAGGCAGGTGGGGCGTGTGGGCTGAGGGCAAGGGGTTGCGCATTTGGCCGTCAGCCCAGGCAGAGGCTGGCAGGGAGCAGGCAGGAAGCGCGCAAGGGGAAGGCTCGGGATCGGACGAACCGCTAATGCAGGTAGAAGAGTTTCGCTTCCATGCGCCGTTGGCATATAACCCCGGCAAGCCGTTGCGGATCTCGCAGGTGCGGGTGGAGGGACTTCAAATTCATGTCCCGCCCAATCGGCACGATATACACTCCGCTGGAGCCCCAGGCATTTCAGGAACCTTGGGCGCTTCAGGAATCCAGGGCGGTCGTGGCGCCAAGCCTGCAGCAGGGCATCCAAGTGAGGAGGCACAGGCAGGTACTGCCGAATCGCCCGATGCCGGGGACCGACCCGCCAGCGCCAATCCATTTCCCAACCAGCCTACCAACCCAACCGCCAACCCGCCGGAGAACCGGCCGAAAGACGCCGGGATCTTTTCAAACGTGATGGTGGAACGCATCGATTGCGACAGGGCGGAACTTGTGCTGGAGACGAACAAGCCGGGCAAGCTGCCGTTGGGATTTGCAATCGAGCATCTCACTTTGACCGGCGTTACGGCCGATGGACCGATCGGCTTCGAAGCCGATTTGACCAACCCGCAGCCGCTGGGGAAGATTCACACGACGGGGAGCTTTGGACCGTGGCAGGCGGAAGACCCCGGCGCAAGCGCGGTGAGCGGAGACTACCACTTCGATCACGCCGATCTGAGCGGCTTCAAGGGCATTGCGGGGCTTTTGAACTCGACCGGACACTACGCAGGCACGCTGCGGGCCATTGTGGTGGATGGAGAGACCGATACGCCGGATTTTCGGCTGACAGACTTCGGCAATCCCATGCGGTTACACACGCGGTTCCACGCCAGCGTGGACGGCACGGATGGCGACACATGGCTTGAGCCGGTGGATGCGACCCTGGGCAACTCGCACTTTACGGCACAGGGGTCGGTGGTGCGCTTCAAGAGTCCGGTGGATGCGGCGACTGCCGACAATGTGGCTCAGCAGGCGGAACCGGGGTCGCCGCTGGTGAAAGAGTCCCCGTTTCGAGGTGGGCATGAGATCGCGCTCACGGTGAACGTGGACCGGGCGCGGATTGAGGATTTTCTTGAGTTGGCCACCCACTCGAAGACGCCGCTGCTGACGGGTCCGGTGACGTTGAAGGCTGAGCTGCGGATTCCGCCAGGGCCGGCCAAGGTGCATGAGCGGATGCAACTGAAGGGGAGCTTCACGCTGAACGAGGTGCGATTTACGAGCGCGAAGATTCAGGACCGGATTGAAGAACTGAGTCTGCGCGGGCGGGGGCGGCCCGAGGATATTAAGACCACCAATCCAGAAAGCATCGACTCAGCGATGCAGGGGGATTTCCAGATGGTGGATGGGACGATTACGCTGCCGGCGCTCAAATATACGGTTCCGGGGGCGGTGATCCAATTGAAGGGCACGTATGACCTGAAGGGCGAGACGCTGAACTTTGAGGGCTCCGCAAAGATGGAGGCCACTGTTTCGCAGATGGTGGGTGGGTGGAAGGGACTTCTGCTGAAGCCGGCCGACCGGTTCTTCAAGAAGAACGGCGTGGGAACGGATGTTCCGATTCGCATTTCCGGGACGCGGGCTGACCCGCAGTTCGGTTTGGATTTCGGGCGAAATAAGAACAGCGAGGAAAAGTAGCGCGGCGGTGGGTGGGTTGGCAACTAGGCTGGCCTTGTAACTTGAGTTATTTGGCGATCCTGTATAATCCGGCGTTGCTTTAACATCCATCGGAGGAGGATTCAAATGGACATCTTTCTGACGATCCTGCTGATCGTTTTTGGCATCATCGGTCTCTCTCTCGTTCTGGGAAGCTTTTTCACGGTGAATACGGCGCAAGTGGCCGTGATCACGCGCTTCGGCAAGTTTCTCAGGGTTGCCGAGGCCGGGTTGAACTGGAAGACGCCGTACTTTGATTCGGTGGCCGGGCTGGTAAGTCTGCGCGTAAATCAGATCACCCTGACCATGGAGACAAAAACCAAGGACAACGTGTTTGTGACCATTCCGATTTCAGTGCAGAACCGGGTGCGTCCAGAGAAGGTCTACGACGCGTTTTACAAGCTGTCTGACCCGGTGGCGCAGATCAAGAGCTATGTGGAGCAGGTAATTCTGGGCCATGTGCCGGGGATGACGCTGGACGAGGTCTTCGCCTCGCAATCGTCGATTGCCGCTGCGGTAAAGAAGGAGCTGGACGAGGACATGGCGACATTCGGCTACGAGATCGTGAATGTGCTGGTGACCGATATCGTTCCAGACGGCAAGGTGAAGTCGGCGATGAACGACATCAACGCCGCGCAGCGAGAGCAGGTGGCCGCCAACGCCAGGGGCGAAGCGGAAAAGATTCTGGTGGTGAAGAAAGCCGAGGCCGAAGCGGAGAGCAAGGCTCTGCAGGGACAGGGAATCGCCAATCAGCGGAAGGCGATCATCGAAGGCTTGCAGACCTCGGTGGAACAGTTCCAGAAGGCGGTGTCCGACGCGTCGGCGAAAGAGGTGATGCAACTGGTGCTGGTGACACAGTATTTTGACACCCTGAAGTCCATCGGCGAGAACGACAAGAGCAGCACGCTCTTTCTTTCGCACAGTCCTGCGGCCGTGAAGGATGTCTCAGATCAGATTCTGCAAGCCATGCTGGTGGCAGAGCGATCGAACGGGTGATTGAGGACCGTACTTCCCAGGTCTCAAAGGCGAGACCTGGGGCACCCGGCAATGAAGGCGTTGACAGGACATGAGACGAACAGAGTGCCTGTGACTGTGATGGTGCCAGATGAATAGCAAATCAGTGAAAAAGACGTACATCGTTCTTGCATTTGTTGCACTGGTTCTTCTGGGCGGCGTGAGAGCCCAGTGTCAAATCATGTCAGTTTCAGTTCCGACTCTCCACGTTGCAAATAACGAGCGGATTATTTCGTTCGAGATACACGTTCACTCGGGGAGGATCGCACTACTGCCTAATGTTCCCATCGGGTGGAACATTACCGTAAACAACGATCCGTCTTGGGATACTGCCATTACAGGAGTAGCTGTAGTAGGTGCAGCTATGATGTATTCTGATTTCCTTCAAGACATTCTGGTTGTAGAAGTTGAAAAAGACGCGCCGTCTGATAGTAGATTCAGCCTGGATGGAGAGGTCAGTGTTACGTCCGATGGTGGCGCGACAGAGAGAAGGATCAAGCTATCCATGAGAGACTTTGTGACTAAAGGGACAGAAGGTAACAAAATAGCAAAGGGCCATTAAAGGCGTCAGACTGAATCGGCTCAGACCCAACAGCAGAGCACGACGTATACGAAGGAAGGCGCTGTTGTCTATAGCGAAAAAACAACCGCGACTCCTGCTGAAGGCGGGTGCCCCATATCTCAACCCTGGATCACGAGAGCGGGTGCCCCATGTCTCGCCTTTTGGAAACATGGGAATCGAGAAACCCAACCATCGTACCTCGGCGACGCCTGCCGCCCGACTCCTTGCCCACGGTCCGCCCCGCGTGTTTGACTGAGGTCCGAAGGCGGACTGAAACGCATGGCTTACATCCTTGCACTGGACCAGGGAACGACCAGTTCGCGGGCCATCCTGTTTGACGAGGCGGGCACGATTGCCGCCGTGGCGCAGCATGAGTTCGAGCAGTTCTACCCGCAGGCGGGATGGGTGGAGCATGACCCCACTGAGATTCTGACCAGTCAACTGTCCTGCGCGATTGAAGCGCTGGGGAGGGCCGGTGCGTTGCCGCGCGATGTGGCGGCCATTGGCATTACCAACCAGCGCGAGACGGTGATTGTGTGGGACAGGGCCACCGGAAAGGCGATTCATCCGGCAATTGTGTGGCAGGACCGTCGGACCGCGGCGCGGTGCAGCCTTTTGATTGCGAGCGGAGTCGAGGATGCCGTTTCCGCGAAGACCGGGCTGGTGCTGGATCCTTATTTTTCGGCGACCAAGATTGCGTGGATTCTGGACCACGTTCCAGGAGCGCGGCCGCGGGCGGAGCGCGGCGAGCTGGCCTTCGGGACCGTGGATAGCTGGCTGATCTGGCACCTGACCAGCGGCACCAGGCACGTGACAGACGTGACGAATGCCTCGCGGACGCTGCTCTACAACATTGTGAAGGGCGAGTGGGACGCGGAGTTGCTGAAGATCTTCGCGATTCCGGAATCCATGCTGCCGGAAGTGGCCTGGTCCAGTGAGAAGGTGGGCGCGGTAACCACGACGCTGGGTCTGGGCGGCGTGCCCATTGCCGGGATTGCCGGGGACCAGCAGGCGGCGCTGTTCGGGCAGTTGTGCTGGAAGGCGGGCGAGGCCAAGAACACCTACGGCACCGGCTGCTTCCTGCTGCAGAACATCGGCACCGAATTTGTGCGGTCGAAGCACAGGCTGATTACCACGCTGGCGGCGAGCGCGGAGCGGCGGCTGGCGTACGCGCTGGAGGGGAGCATCTTTGTCGGCGGGGCGGTGGTGCAGTGGCTGCGGGATAACTTGCGGCTGATTGGCTCGTCGGCCGAGGTGGAGGCGTTGGCCGGCAGCGTGCCGGATGCGGGCGGGGTGGTGTTTGTGCCGGCATTTGTGGGTCTGGGCGCGCCGCACTGGGATGCGCACGCGGGCGGCCTGCTGATCGGACTGCGGCGGGATACCAAGCCGGGCCACATTGCCAGGGCGGCACTGGAAAGCATCGCGTTCCAGGTGGCCGATGTGCTGGAGGCGGTGCAGAGTGAAACTACGCCGCTGGCCGCGCTGCGGGTGGATGGCGGGGCGGCGGTGAACAACCTGCTGATGCAGTTCCAGGCGGATGTGCTGGGTGTGCCGGTGGTGCGGCCGCAGGTGACGGAGACCACGGCGCTGGGAGCCGCATATCTGGCGGGATTGGCGGCCGGTTTCTGGTCGGGACCGGAAGAGCTGCGGGCAAGGCGGCAGAACGATGTACGGTTCGAGCCGAGGATGGATGCGACCGAGCGGGCCGAGCGCCGCGGGCGCTGGCAACGGGCCGTGGAGCGGGCCAAGGGGTGGACCGCGTAGCAGTATCGGGTGGTGTAAGAGGAAGAACAGCTCGAAGGGACGGAGGTTGGGATGGTGGCAGGGGTTTGCAGTCATGCGGCGGCGCACCTGAAAAAGGTGAAGCCGCAAACAAAGGGATGCGAGGAGTGCCTGAAGAGCGGCGACACGTGGGTACACTTGCGCATGTGCCTGGAGTGCGGGCATGTGGGCTGTTGCGACTCGTCAAAGAACAGACACGCGCGGGCACATTTTCATGCCGTCGGACATCCGCTGATCCAATCCAACGAACGGGGTGAGGACTGGCGGTGGTGCTATATCGATGAGATGTATTTGTAGAGCGACCTCACGGCATAGTCCGCAATGTTCCGGGTTACTCGACGCAGGGCTATAGGGTCGCGCACCGGCGCACATTGATCACGCGGGCTCTGCCTTTGCGGCGCGGAATGAGAGCCAAAGAGCCGTGAAGGCCTCTCTCGACGCGGCTTCGTACTCCGCGGGATCGTCGCGCTGAAAGATGGAGAAGTTCGATCTGCTGCCGGTGGGCTCGAATGAGAACCTGCCGTCGTCTCGTACGTGGACGTCGCAGGGAATAAGGGAATTCCGGATCACGCGGCTGCCTGCCGTGCTTTCTTCCGCGGGCACGATCGCATACTCGCTATTCGCTCTGCGAATGAGCTTCCGCCGGGTAACATTGAGCCAGACAGCCGTCTCCCAAACGTGGTGCGGGTGAGTTAACCGGTCGGATGCAGCTTCGATCGGCAGCTCGCCATCCAGGCAGGCGAGGAAGTCCGGCCGGTTCATGCGGGCCAGGGCATAGATCCCATAATTACGCAGTCGGCGGTCAAGACGCGAGAAGAAGTTGAGATCCTTGAAGTTCCAATAGGTGTTGTTGGTTCCGTATGCGTGTGCGCCGTCCTGGGTGGAACAAGGGTACAGCGCGATGGGCAGGTCGGACTGCAACAGGCGGATAAAAGCCCAGGGGTCGAGGGCGACATTCCACTCTCCGCCCGGTTCCTCGTTTTCAGCCGGCGATTTGCTGGGTTCAAAGTGGGGCGCCGCGGTGCCCGCGCTGATATGAATGCGAGCGACTTTGCGGCGCATCAGCTCGGGATTGCGGTTGAACGCGACCGCGATGGTGCGGGTTGAGCCAAAGGACAGGATTTCAACGGGCTGCTCGCTTGCCTCCAGAGTATCGAGGAGCAGGCGAATCCCGGCCTGCTGAAACGAGGGGATATCCAGCATCCTGTCATCCGCCGTGCGCATGGCCGTGAATGGGCTCACCGCATAAGGGACCTGCCGATCGAACACATAGTTCAGTTGCGTGACCGGGACGATACCGGGTTCGCGAGGGCCATTCGGATCGTGCCACAGGAACGGCGCGTTTGCCACGGGACGGCGAAATGCGTCGGTCACGTCGAGGATGACGGCGCGCAAGTCGACCTCAGGAAATGCAAATCCATAGACCAGATCGAGGTTGTCGCCCGGGTCCTGGAAGGGATGGTAAAGATCCGTGACGTCGATGATGGGAACGCGGCCGGAAGGCGGCTTCGCGGTGGTCAATCCCATGGTTTGAGAAGCCGGCGAAAATGAAGCGGCGGCGGCTATTGCGCTCGTTTTGGAAAGGAACTCTCGACGATTCATCTCAATTGCATTCCCATCATGGCTGCCAAAGCGAAGAATTAACCGCTAAACCAACTCCAATTCGATCTTCCTCGTTTCCGGGTCCAGCTTGACGATTTTAAAGGTGCGGATCTGGCTTTGGCTTAGTGGCTCGGGTTTGGATGCCGCGGCAGGAGCATTGCCTTGCCAACGGGCTTGCAGCATCGACGACAGGCTCGACAGGTTGGGTTTGGCGTTGCCCTTTGGTTCCGGCGTGGACGGTGCGGCAGCGGCGGGAGAGGAGCTTGCGCGGCAGGTAGCGCGGATGCCTTCGCCCAGTTCAACGATGGTTTGGGTGGGGGTAAGCTCGACCACGCGGCCAGAAACCTGGTCGCCGGGTTTGTGCTCGGCAATGTACTCATCGATGCTGGTGGGAACGAGTTGCTTCATCGAGAGCTTGATCTGGCGCTTTTCGGGGTCGATGGCGAGGATCTGCGCTTTGACGATCTGGCCGGCGCGGAGCACGTCGGAGGGGTGGTTGAGGCGGCGATCGGCCACGATTTCGCTGATATGGACGAGACCTTCAACGCCGTCGGCGATCTGAACAAACGCGCCGAAGTTCATCAGCTTGGTGACTGGGCCTTCAATTTGCGAGCCTATGGGGAAGTTGCGGCCCACCTCGGTCCAGGGGTCGGCGAGGGTCTGCTTGAGGCCGAGAGAGATGCGGCGCTCTTCGGGCTTGACAGAGAGAATGACGGCATCCACGGTATCGCCCTGTTTGAGGATGTCGCTGGGATGACGCACCTTTTTGTTCCAGGCCATTTCTGAAATATGGATGAGGCCTTCGAGGCCGGGCTCAATTTCGACGAAGGCGCCGAAGTCGGCGAGGCGGGTGACGGTGCCGGTAATGCGCTGGCCAGCCTGGAAACGGGCGGTGGCGGTTTCCCAGGGCTCGGGCTGAAGCTGCTTGAGGCCGAGCGATATCTTCCTGGTTTCAGGATCGATTTTGAGGATCTTGACCTGGAGTTCCTGGCCTACGGTCAGAACGTCCTCGGGCTTGCTGACGCGGCTGTGAGAGATGTCGCTGACGTGGAGCAGGCCGTCAATGCCGCCGAGATCAATGAACGCGCCGTAGGGAACAAGGCTGCGCACCGTGCCGGGGACGGTGTCGCCTTCTTTCATGGCGTCACGGCGGGTTTCGGTAAGTGCGCGAGCCTGTTCTTCCAGAACAACGCGGCGATCTACAACCACATCCTCATCGGTGACGTCGAGCTTGGTGATGCGGCAGGTGATTTCGGTTCCCACCAGCTTTTCCAGTTCGGCTGCGTCGTGCGTGCCGCTGCGGCTGGCGGGCATGAAGGCACGGACGCCTACATCCACGGTGAGGCCGCCCTTCACGACTCCGGTGACGGTGCCGACCACGGCGAGCTTCGCGGCAAAGGCCGCTTCGAGGGCCGACCAGTCGCGGGGCTGTGCGACTTTGAAACGGGAGAGTTCGTAATAGTGCTCTTCGTTGCGGCCGGTGACGGAGACCGGAAAAGTGTCGCCGGGCTTGACCGATTCGGCGTTGTTCTCGAAAGCGGAACGGGGAAGGACGCCTTCTGTTTTGTAGCCGATATCAAGGAAGACCTGGTCGGCGGAGAGAGAGACGACGGTTCCCTGCAACTGCGTGGCACCGGTTGCGGCCTTGTGCGAGTGGGTCCGCTCAAAGGCGGAGAGCAGATCAGCGAAGGACTCCTTGGGCTCATCGCTGGGGGACTTGTCGATGGGTGCCTCGGCGGTCGGGGGTTCTTCGTTGGGAACCGTATTGGGCTCGGGAGGGATTGCAGCGGCGGGTTGGGACTCTGGAAATCTGTCGTTGGTCATGGCGGCTTATCGTTCCATTCTCCCATGATTCAACGGCGAGGGTTTGCGCGGCGGGCCTGGGCTTGTGGACATGGGGTGGGGTGGGGAGCGAAAATTGCGGACACACGGAGAAAGCTTTGTGAAATTGTCTTTGATGACACGGCGCGATTTTGTGCGCCTGGGCGCAGGAGTGGTTGCGGCGGGAGCGGCGGCGAAAGCCACGCTGCTGGAGCCGGTGGCAATGGCGGCCGGAAGCGAGACGGGGCGCAGGATTCGGTTTGTCTCCATTGGAACGGGAATTCGCGGGTGCGATCTGCTGCGAGCCGCGCGACAGGTGCCGACGGGGGTTTGCGTGGGCGCAGCGGACCTGTACGAGACGCGGCACATTGCGGCGAAAGAAGCGTGGGGCGCTGATATCCCCACCACGCGCGACTATCGGACGCTCCTGGACCGCAAGGATGTGGACGCGGTGTTTATTGCCACCTCAGACCACCATCACCGGCGCGTGACGCTGGACGCAATTGCGGCCGGCAAAGACGTGTACTGCGAGAAGCCGATGTCGCATAACGTGTCTGACGGTCTGGCCATGGTGGAAGCGGTGCGGGCGAACAAGCGCATCTTCCAGGCCGGCAGTCAGCGAGTGAGCTCGATTCTCTATGCCAAGGCGAGGGATATCTATGCGTCGGGGCGGCTGGGCGAGGTGCACTCCATCGACGCCAAGTGGAACCGCAATTCGCCGGGCGGTGCGTGGCACTATCCGATTCCCGCCGATGCCAGCCCGCAGACGGTGGATTGGAAGGCGTTTCTGGTGGATGCGCCGCAGCGGCCGTTTGACCCGCTGCGCTTCTTCCGTTGGCGGCTGTTTGCCGACTACGGCTCGGGACTGGGCGGGGATTTGTTCGTGCATCTGCTCTCCGGCATCCAGGCCATTACCGGAATCGACACTGTGGCTAGCCGGGCGTATTCTAGCGGCGGGCTTTACCACTACAAGGACGGGCGGGACTTTCCAGACCAGTTGGAAACGATCTTCGATTACCCCGGCATCCAGGTCCATTTGCACTGCAACCAGAACAACAACGACGGCGACGAGGGGATCTGCATTTACGGATCGACGGGGACCATGGTGCTCACGGGCCAGTCGGTGACCTTTACGCCGCAGGACGTCAGGCCGCGATTTGAAGCCTATGGCTGGGGCGGAATGACAGCGGCGCAGCGGCGGCAGGGCGAAGAGGCGTGGCGTGCCGCGCATCCGGCGACGCCGCCGGCGCTGGGCGAATCAGAGAGCTACACGCTGCCGCAGGACTATAGCGACACCGCCGACCACATCGCCAACTTCTTCCGCGCGGTTGAGACGCGGGAGCACGTGGTGGAAGACGAGGTTTTCGGCAACAACGCCGCCATTGGTTGCCATCTGGCCAATCACTCTTACTTTCACCGCACCGTGGCGACGTGGGACGCGGCGACACAAACCATCAAAGGCTGAGCTTCGGCTTTCCCAAGGAGAACCCCTCATGAGCTTTACTTCGCGCAGAACGTTTTTGAAGGCCACGGGAGCCGCTGTGGCCGCGACCTGTGCCGGCGCCGTACGAATGAACGCGGCGCGGCCTCATTTTCCCGTCGGGCTGCAACTCTACAGCGTGAGAGATCTGCTGCCCAAGGATTTTGACGGAACGCTGCATATGGTAAGGGCGGCGGGATACACCGAGGTTGAGGCGGCGGGATACTATGACCACACAGCGGCACAGTTTCGCCACGCCATGGATCAGGCCGGCCTGCACTGCATCAGCACGCACCACGGGCTGAGCGAGATGCTGAAAAAGTCGGACGCGCTGATCGAATATGGCCACCAGCTAGGCCTGGACTACATTGTGAGCCCCGCCCCGGCGCGTCGCGACCCGGCGGCCAGGGGACCGATGACGCTGGACGACTGGCGCTATACCGCGGGCGAGCTCAACCGCATGGGCGAAAAGGTGAAGGCCGCCGGCATGACCTTCGGCTACCACAATCACAGCACGGAGTTTGACAACGAGGGCGGCGTTATTTTCTACGATGAGCTGCTGCGGCTGACCGACCCCAAGCTGGTGGTCTTCGAGATGGATTGCGGCTGGGTATATGCAGCCGGGCGTAATCCGGTGGATTATCTGAGCAAGACGCCGGAGCGGTTCCCGCTGCTGCATGTGAAGGACATCGAGCGCGGGGCGGACGGCAAAACCCACTCACCGGAGATGGGCCGGGGAGCGATGGATTACCGGCCGATTCTGCGCGCGGCCACCGGGCTCAAGCACTACTTCATCGAACAGGAGGAGTTCGATATGGACCCCTTCGCGGCGTTGCGGCTGGATGCCGAGTACATGCGCAAGCTGAGCCTCTGAGCGGGGCTTCCTTACGGCAGCTTCAGAGTAGGTGCGACGCCCGCTTTTCGGTTAGGCTTGGCAGATGAGCGTTTTTGACGAGAAGCGGGCGGAGCTGGAGCGGCACGAGTTCATGATGGGCGTGGAGCGGGGCAGGCTGGCGGTGGCGCTGGACCTGCTGACGGACTCGCTCATCCTGGTAGGGCAGCACGGGGTTTATTGTGCGTCGAGCCGCAATCCGGCCAAGCCCGCGCTGGATTTGCAGGCGGTTCTGGGCGGGCTGGAGGGAGCCAAGGAACTCATCCAGTCCGTGATGGAAGAGCTCCGTATGCAGCGCGAGGCTGGACGGACGGAAGGCTCGGCCGCCGGCTGAAACCGGCCGGGAAAAGCAAAGTGCGGTATGCTGAAAGAGCGCGCCCGTAGCTCAGCTGGATAGAGCGAACGCCTCCGGAGCGTTAGGTCGGGAGTTCGAATCTCTCCGGGCGCACCATATAAGTTTTTTTATCGATGTTTTTAGCTCATCCTTCCGTTTAATCTGCTTTGGTGCTCGCAACTCTGACGAGGTGAGGGAATATGGCAGATTGGGATACCGCATACAACTGGATGATGGACAACGAGGATTCCACTCGGGCCTGCGCTCAGGTTCCCGACTCCCCGCCTGGGGCGTTTGCCATCAGCGGCATCAACAGCGCGTCCTATCCGGCGGAGTTCGCGGCTATCGCGGCGGCTCCCCAGGCTGAACGCGAGCCGCTTGTCCAGCAGTTCTATGAAAACAAGTTCTGGAACCAATGGTATGCGCAGGTGATCTCGGACGATGTCGGCAAGCGGGTCTTCGACTTCGCGGTGAATGGAGGCAGCGTGGCGTCTGTGCGGTGTCTCCAGCAGGCCGTGAACGCTGTGGCTGCTCCCGGCGCCAGGTAGTGGGGTCATAGAGTGGATACGAGGTCCTGAATTGACATGAGGCGATTCGTTAGTCCAGCCTGCATCCCTGGCGATACCCGTAACGTTCCATGCTGCCTAGCGAAATTGTAAAACCAAAAGTGCAGTGCCAGAGCCGCCTGAAGATTCTCCTTGCGCTTGGAAAATGCATAAGTGAGGCGGGTAAGCCTCTTGCACCACTGCCGGAGCGAGCCGTTCTTGCGTTCAATGTGCGAAGTTCCAGCCTTCTCCAAATCAGGATTGCCGCGCTGCGCTGCCTTTTCGACAGTGACAAACTCTCCGGGGCTATAACGTTCCCGTCCCTCTTCCGGCTTACTGAAAACCTTCGTTACGACACTGTGATTCGCACGATCCCATAGCCCTTCGCTAATCGCTCGATTGTAGGGGGCAAATGCATCGGTCGAAACGTCGAATCGCTGATCTGGGGCTGTCACTGTGCGAACCCGCGAGATAAAGTCGTTTGTGTTCTGCTGGTCGCGCTTGCCGACATGCCACGCAATGACCATCCTAGTTGTCCGGTCCTGAGCAATGTAAACGTATTGGTCGCCGATGCTGCTGTCCGAAGATTGGATCGCGGACAGACGGCGTTGCTTAATCTTTACGAACGTCCAGCACTCGTCAAATTCAAGGTCAGTAACGCGCACATCACGAATCGTTTGGTTCATCAGATACTCACACTGGCGTCCAGCCCGGACCAGTAAATTGAGAACCGTTCGCTTCTCCACGTCGCACAGACGTGCAGTGCCACGCACAGAATTGCCCTCCGCGAGGCAATGGAGAATCATGGCCACCTTTTCAGGAGCAAGGCGAATATCTGCGTTGAAGGGCTTCTGCGGCGGTTCGCTGAGGCGCTTCCCGCATTGCTGGCACTTGTACCTCTGGACACGGGCTTTTCCGTAGTAGCCAGCTTTGACCATGGTCGTCCGGCAGTTGTGGCAAGTCATTTTGACCCTTGCTTTCTTCGGGCTTGAGCGTCAAAATGACAATGGGTACCAACCCTGTCCTTTGGCTCTGCCTGAGGATGAAGCCCTGGTAGTGGTTACAGCCACTATCGGGGCTATTGTTGGTGTGGAGAACCCGGAGGGAGTCGAACCCTCAACCTGCTGATCAGCAGTCAGCTGCTCTATCCGGTTGAGCTACGGGTCCTAAAGGTCCTAACAAAAGGCCAGCGAATGACTTTCCCGAGTCGCGTTCGTTGGCCTTTTTCATATCTGTCCCCATCTTCCCTCTTTCAGGCTCACACGTCAAGCCAAATTTTCCGAATAGATGCTATTTGTGCGATTTTTGTTGCGATCAAGATTTCGCGCTGCTATATTTCTATTGGAGGTGGTTTATGGGACGAGGACCGTCATACCCATCTACTGATCTTGAAGGGGCCATCGCGTACACGCGCAAGGTGTACGACTACGTGAAACGCGGCTCGGCTGCTGTCGATGCCGTAGTGAAGGATGGTCTTAAGCTGTCGCCGACCAGTAGTGGCTCTCAAAAGACTATTGCCGCGTTGCGGTCATTTGGAATGATCGAAGATGCCCCAGCATCAAACGGCAAAGCAATTAAACTGAGCACACGAGCAATCCGCATTCTGCTCGATGACCAGGATTCAACCGAACGGAACGAGGAACTAAAGAAGGCTGCGCTGAGTCCAAAGTGGTATGAATACTGCTGGTCGAAATGGGGTAAAGACATGCCCCCTGCGATGCGGTCGAATCTGTTGATTGAACATGGATTCATCGAATCCACTATTGATGGTTTTTTGAGCGACTATCGGAAGAGCATCGCATTTGCTGGACTCTTGGACGATGTGATCCTCCCGAAGGAGGGTCAGGGAAAAGATGAAAGCAAGGATCGCTTTAAAATTGGGGATTGGGTACAATGGGAGACGCAGGGATGCCTGCGGCTACCGAAGGCGAGTCGAATTGTAGCTTTCGTCGATGACGATGGAAAGTACGCGACAGTGGAGGGGTACGAGAACAATCCCATAGCTGTCGCCGAACTCATCCAGGCTGAAGCGCCGAAGGAATCTGAGAAGCCGTTCACACCGCAGAATATCTTCATCCCGGCGATCAAGCCATCCGGCCAAATACATCCGGTGGTGCGGGAGGAATCGAAGATGCAAACAGACGTCATCGCTATTGGCGGCAACAGCATTATTTTGCAGATTCAGTGGCCCACAGAGATCACGCAAGAGGCTTACGACGACCTGGACGACTACTTGGCCCTTTTGCTGAAGCGTGCAAAGAGAGCAATCAAGGTTGCGTCAGACGCGCCCAATTCGACTCCCACGCCTCATTACACGGCAACGACTGAGGGTGTCTCTTAACCGGGACACCTCACTCACTTCCGTCCGAGTTTCATCTCCACGCTAAAACACCACTACCCGGCGCCACGCCCATTGCCGAGGACGGGGGTTGGGGGCCAATCACGCTGGGAGCTGCCAATGCGGCAGACCCAGTGGCGCTGGTCGCGGCATTCCAGCAGCAACGGATCGCATATTATCGGGCCATCGTGAACGCCAATCCCAGCCTCGCGCAGTATCTGAATGCGTGGATTGCGCGCGCGCAGAAGTAGTCCGGCAGAAGAGCACGTCGATTGCGGCTTCAAGATGCCACGCTGAGCCTGATTTGCAATGCACGCACCCCAACTTACAAAGCTGTAGCGAACTGGTCGGCTGATCCGCTGGTCCGGTTGCGGGCGGTTAGACTAAAGATTGGCCTGCGCAGCGGTCAACATGCGGGGCGGATAAGGCGAAAATGCACTTCAATTTTGATTGGTCGACAGGCCAGGTTCTGTGGACGCTGACCTTTGCGGCGTTGCTCGTGCTGCTGGTGGTTTTGCTTGGGCGGGACCGGACACGGCGGTTCAAGTGGTTCACCATCAGCATTGTGCTGGTAACTTTGCGGCTGCTGGCCAGCCGGATGCTGTTCGGGCGGCTGGCGCCGCTTACGGCGAGCGAAATCTTCATCACCCTGGCCGATCTGGCCACGATTGTGAGCCTGCTGGTGGTGGCCGAGTTGGCGTGGCGGGCGTTTGGCGGCGCGCAACGGCGCACCTGGATTATAGGCACGTTGGCGGTGCTGGCCGTGGGAGCCGGGGTGCTGGCGGTGTGGGGACCGTGGCCGGCATGGAAGACGCTGACCGCGGACTCCCAACTGGCGGTGCTGCGGCTGATGCAAATGGCGGCGCAGAAGGGCAGTATGCTGTCTGACGTGCTGACGGTGGAGCTGGGTCTGCTGGTGGTGGTGTTTGGGCGGCGCTTCAAGGCCGGTTGGCGCAGCCATACGCAGCGGATCGTGATCGGGCTCTCGACGGCGGCGATGGCGCAACTGGCGGTGCAGGGCGTGTGGGAGCTGATTGCACTGAAAGCTGTGCCGCACAGCCAGGCGGAGTATGAGCGCATCCTGGGACTCAGGGAAAAGCTGTTCAACGCCAATGAAGTCGCGTACGTGGCCGTGCTGGTGTGGTGGATTGTCTGCTTGTGGATCGATGAGCCAAAGGCAGCGGTTGCTGGGGTTCCGGTGTACGTGGCGGCGGACGCGACGGTTGCTGAGATTCCGGCCAGTGTCGACGCGGAGGGGGCGGCTGCCGAGACGGATGCTGCTTCAGAAAGCGCCGAGCGAGAGAACGCGCGTTAGCGGGTTCCCACCCTCACGTTTCGGGCGCGGCGAGATACGGCAGACGACCATAACAACTGAAGGCGAGAAAGTGCATGTTGCCGCAGTGTTGGTAACGAACGAGTCTCTCCGGCATGAATTTGAGAATACGCGCTCTTTTCCAGGTCCGAAAATCCGGACCTGGGGCACCCACAATGGGAAGTGTTGAAAGCACGTAAGTTACAGATTCTACAATCTCCTAGATCTCCAAGAACTCCATAAAGCCCATGATAGTAGCACAATTTAGCACAAAATCCTCAGACTGCGCCTTCGGCGGGTTTCCGAGTGAAGCTCTTCCCAAACTTCCGAGTAGGCGGTGATACGACCGCATCGCGCACTTGGATCCCAACCGTGGCTTGTTGGCGGGGAAAGAAGGTTCTATGATTTTCCCTATCCTACGTTTTCGATTTCCTGATCGCTCAGTTCACAGAAACTGCGGAGGGGCACTCGCATGGGGAACGATCTCGACAGAATTGCCGCCCTCCTTTTGGAGAATGGGGACGGTAAGGCCGACTGGGGCGATATTTCACATCTCAAGGGAGCGGGGTGTTCAAAGGGAGTCGCGAATAGATTTCTGCTGTGTTGTCTTCTTGAATGGCAATCGGATGCCGACGTAGCGTGGCGGAAAGGCGAGGAACTTGCCAGGAAGCTCGGCGATCCGGACGACATCTGGACGACGATCAGCTCCTTCTCAAGAAATCAATGGGATTCGAGATACGAGGAATTCGGTCGGCCGCACCGGTTTCACAGGGGCTACAGGCGTCTATGGGCAATAGCAAACGACATCTGCGCTCGGTACGATGGCGACGCTCGGAGAATCTGGGCTGGCAAGTCCCCTTTCGAGGCACTCATTCATCTTTGGGCGCTAGGTGCAGGCGATCAAATTTCTCGCATGATCGTCGGCGCGTTGCGCGACTCCAATCAGATCAACGGCGACTCAGGCGATGTAAAGGCTGACCTTCACATCCGCCGTGTACTCGGTCGCGCAGTCTATGGCGAAGAAATCAAGGCTTCCGAAGCTCCCAAGGCCATCCAACTGGCCCGCACTCTGAGCGCCGATCCGTGGAGTCTCGATCTGCCCCTGTGGAACGTCGGAAAATCTCATTGCCGACCTACGAATCCAAGCTGCGAAAGCTGCTACTTGCGGCCGCACTGTGATTACCATCGCCGGCATGGTGCCGAAGGAACCGGCGGCAGCTCGGCGATTTGAGAGTTTCGGGAGTTTATTCTGAGAGAAGGAGCGAATCCCATGAGCACGGAACCAGAGATTTCCTTGCCGGCTATCGTAATCGTTCTACGCGTAGTCGGGTGCCTCTGTCCAGTGGTAGCTGTTATAATAGCAGGGGCTACCAACGCGAGTGACGCTGGTGGCTGGCTCATGGTCTTGAGTTCCCTCATCGCTACGCTGCTATGGTTTGCCCTTGCAAGCATCATACGGCTGTTAAATCGAATTGAGAAGCGGCTGAGCCACTCCGACTCTGACGTTTCGCTCATTAGTGGCACCACGAATTAGCGACGCTGAGTTTTGCGATTTCTTGCGGGTCCGGCTGGCTCTGGGTGATTTGTAGCCTATTCGGTAGTTTCCTCGTGTTAAACGGAGTTATGTTGATGGGGTTAGCACAAAACTAGCGCAAATACTTAAGCTTGATTCTCAAGGCGCTCATTTTATGGAGCTTGGGACGCATTCGAAACGTGGGGCACCCAGTTTTTACTTATGCCGACCTGCGCCACCCGGATTCCCGATCCAGCAGGGAGTGCGTACTACTCCCTACTCCCTATTCCCTGCTCTCTATATGTGGCAGCTCGCCTGCCCGCGCTTTTCCAAATAGCGTTGGTGGTAATCTTCGGCGCGCCAGAAGGTCTGGGCGGGTTCGACTTTGGTCACAATACGTTTGGGTTGGAAGCGGCCTTCGGCGGTGAGTTGCTCGATCTTAGCGCGGGCCTGTGCTTCCTGCTCGGGGGAGTGGAAGAAGATGGCGGAGCGGTACTGCGTGCCCCAGTCCGGGCCCTGGCGGTTGAGTGTGGTGGGGTCGTGGAGGGCGAAGAAGGCGTCGAGAAGTTGTTCGAAGCTGACGCGGTCGGGGTCGAAGTCGAGTTCGACGACCTCGGCGTGGCCGGTTTGGTCGGTGCAGACGTCTTGGTAGGTGGGGCGGTCGAGTTGGCCGCCCTCATACCCGACGGCAGTGGCGGTTACGCCCGGAATGGCGGCAAAGGCCGCTTCAACTCCCCAGAAACAGCCGGCGCCGAAGGTTGCTTTTTCTTGGCTCATGAGAGTTGAGATGCGCGGCCAGTGGATTCGGTAACAATTTTGCGACTGACCTATAGCGGTTCTCCAGTTACTGTAGAGGGAAATCGCCGCTGCTGAGTGGCTTTTTCCTTAAGAAAAAGCCACCCTGCACGATGCCAGAAACTCCACGTGAACTGGAGAACCGCTCTAGCTTGTCAGGTTGTAGATCAGGCCATAGGGATCCTTGATGTAGCAGCGCGGGAAGTCCGGCTCGTCCTTGACGACCTGGCATCCGCTTTTGACGAGCCGGAGCCTGGCAGCTTCGACACTGTCAACCGTGACTTCCAGAACCGGCCCAAGCGCCGGTCCGCGCTCGATGAAGAGGTTGATGTGCCTGCCATGAAGGCTGACCATCTGCGGGTCTTCGCCGGTGACCTCGAATCCGAGTTGATCCACGTAGAAAGCGGCTGCCTTCTTTGGATCTGGCGCCTGAATCAGAATGTCGGAACCAAAGCTGTTTGCCATATGGGCTCCTTGGTGCGTGAAAAGCTGTCGAGGTCAACTCGGAAACTGCCCCGCTGCCAAAAGTGGCGGGGCGGGGCTTTATTTCCGTTTTTTCCCTCCGGGTGCGCCGCCGGGGCGTTTGCCTCCGGGGCGAGGGCCAGTGCGTTTACCGCCGGTGCCGGAAGACTTGCCCTTGTAGCCGGATTTGGAGAAGCCGCCGGGCTTCCGCTCCCTGGACGAAGACCTGTCCGCAGGGGCACCGGGCTTGGAACGGGCGCCGGAGGCTGGCTTGGGTCCTCCGAAGCTGGGCTTGGGCTTCCAGCCGGTTCTGTGTTCGGTTCGGGGTGCGAAGGAGCCTTCAGGCTCTTCGCGGCGGAAGGGGCGTCTGGCTGGACCGGCGGGTGTGCCGGGTCTGCTGCTGGGGCGTGCGCCGCCCGCGCGAGGTTTGCCGCTGCTGGTGGTAAAGGGGCGCGAGAGGCCGCCTTCACCGCGGAAGGGACGAGGCGAACTGGACCGGGCAGTACCGGAACGGCCACCGCTGGAGCGGCCGGGACCGGGACGAGGCGAGCTGCCACGGTCTGAAAATGGACGCTCTGGCCTGGGTCTGGACGAGCTGGGCCCGACCGAGTAGGGCCGGGGTGCGCTGGGCCGGCTGGGCGCGGGACGGTCAGACCCGTGGATTTCCTCGATGTAAAGGTTGGGCGGTCTCACCGGGCCGAAATCGTCATCGTGGACGGGAGATTCGCGGCGGGGCGCGGCGGGGCGTTTGAAGGGCGGACGCTCACTGCTGCCCGACTTTGACCAGGCTGGTTTGTTTGGGGTTGGCTTGTTGAAGGCTGGTTTGGCTCCGTAACCTGTGCCCGCCGCGGGCTTGGCGCCATAGGGGCGTCCCGCGGGCGGTTTGGCTCCATAGGTTCTGCCTGCTGCGGGTCTGGCTTCGTACGCGCGACCTGCGGGCGGCTTCGCGCCGTAGGAACGGCCGGTGGCGGGTCTGTCGCCGTAAGGCCTGGCGGCAGGCGGGCGGGCTTCGCCGGTTGATCCGGCAGCAAAGCGAGAGGCCGGACGAGAGGGACGGTCGTCCTTCTTCCATGCCGGGCGGGCGGGGCCGAAGTCTTTGCCGGACGGGCGCGACGGACGAGACGGTCTGGCGCTCCCACTTCCCTGATCGAAGGATCTCTTGGGGCGGTAATCTTTGGGCCCGGGAGCGGGGCGTTCTTCAAAAGACTTGGCTCCGAACGGCTTGGGAGGGCGCGATCCCGTTGCGCGGGGAGCAACGGTGGGCAACTGGGCGGCGTCGGCTGCGTTGCGGCGGCGGATCTCCTTGGTTTTGGGGGTGCGGAGTTTGCCTTCGGCGGCTTTGCGCAACAGTTCCAGTTCCCGGGGATCGAGTTCACGCAGGTTGCCGGGTTCCTGGTCCAGAACCAGCGGGCCGTAGCCTACGCGCCGGATTTTCTCCACAAAGTGTCCGATTTCTTCGAACATCTTGCGCAGTTCGCGGTTGCGGCCCTCGATGAGCACGACTTCGTACCACGGGTTGTCGCCCTGGCGGACCTGGCGGATGCGGGCCGGCGAGGTGCGGACTTTGGCCGAGCCGGGCTTGCCGCGCTCAATGGCGACACCGCTGCGCAGGATGTCAAGCTCGCCTTCCGTGGGCTGGCCGGCGACCTTCACCAGGTAGGTTTTTTCCACGCCGGCTGAAGCGCGGGTGAGGCGGTTGGCGAGCTCGCCGTCGTTGGTGACCAGCAACAGACCTTCGCTCATGTAGTCGAGGCGGCCGACGGGGTAAAGGCGCTCCCGCATCTTCTCAAAGAACTGCATGACCGTGGGGCGACCCTCGGGGTCTCTGACGGTGGTGACGTAGCCCTTGGGCTTGTTGAGGACGAAGTAGCGAAGGCGCTCGGCGCCCTGGAGCAGCTTGCCGTCCACGCGGATGTGGTCGCGGGCTGCGTCGGCCTTGGTGCCCAACTCGGTGACGACCTTGCCGTTGACCTGTACGCGGCCCTGCTCGATAAGCTCTTCGGCCTTGCGGCGGCTGGCCACGCCGGCCTGAGCCAGAATCTTCTGCAGCCGCTCCAATTTGGCCGGGGGATGGGGCTTGGGGCTGAATTCGGGCTCGGACTCGCCGGATTCTCCCACTGCTGGCTCTTCGGGCACGGGTTCGCTGGCCTTTGGCTCTTCTGTCCTGGGCTCTTCAATGCCGGGAGCTGAACCCGCGTCGGGGTTGTCAAGGATTTCGGCCTTCGCCGGGGTTTCTTCTTCCGCGGCTTCGATTTCAGATCCAGTTTCCGGTCTGCTCTCGGTGTGAGGCGGAGTCTTGACCTCTGCACCGGTTTCGTCTCCAGCGGGGTCCGCTATTTCAATCCTGGGGACTTCGGTTTCGGCGGCGGGCTCGCTGGAAGCGATCTCGGGAGCATCGATCTGAGTTGCTTTAATCTTCTTCTTCGGCATGGGGGGAAGTCTCGGTTTCTGCCTGCTCTGGGTTGGGAGGCGGAGCAGGCGCGGCCTCGGCGGGGGTTGGTTCCGCTGGGATTGCCGGGATTCCGGCGGGGGGTTCGTGGCTGACCGCCGTCGCGGCGGGCTCGGAGGTTTCAGGGGTTACCTGTGAGGAGATCGAGAGTTCGTTTGGTGGGTCTTCGGCACTGGTTTCATCCAGCTCCAGGCTTAATTCCGAACCCGGGACTTTGGCTGTCGAGGCAGAGGATTCATCGCTGGATGAGGATTCCTGCTCCTCTAGCTCGATTGCGGCCAGCTTCTCGAACTCTTCCATGGAGGGGAGCTCGGTGACGTCTTTGAGGCCGAAGCGGAGGAGAAACTCGCGCGTGGTCTTGTAGAGGATGGGACGGCCGATGACCTGCTTGCGGCCGGCGGTGGCGATGAGTTTGCGAGCCAGCAGGGAACCGAAAACGCCGGAGGAATCCACGCCGCGAATCTCGTTGACTTCAGGGGCGGTAACGGGCTGTTTGTAGGCGATGACGGCCAAAGTTTCCAGAGCGGGCAGGGAAAGCTTGAGTGCCGGTTTGAGGCTCTTGACGAAACAGCGGACGGCATCGTGGCACTCGGGCTTGGTGGCCATGCGGTAGCCGCCGGCGATTTCGCGGATCTCAATGCCGCGCCCGTCAGAGACATAGGAGGCAATGATCTCGCCGAGCAATTGGCGAAGGATGGCACGCACCTCGCGATCGCGCAGACGGGCTTGGCGGCGAGCTTCCTGCTCGGCCTCGGCAGTGGCTTCGGCAGACGGGATGGGCTCGGCGCCGGCGTCCGGTATGGCTTCCGTGATCGAGGCTGGGCTTGAGGCCGAATCCGAATCGGGGAGAGGTTCCGGCGACGGTTCGGCATTGCCTGTGTCGGGGGATGGGTCGGGGGATGGCGCGTCGTTTGCGGAGACGTCGGCCATCGCATCGAGTCCCACGTAGTCCAATTCGCCGGAAATCAGCGATAAGGATTCGGGCACTTGGGATTCCGCGGCCAGTGCGGCGGAGGCGGCGGCTTGCTCGGCTTTCCACTCGAGGGCTTCAGCGGCAAAGAGGGTGGCGAGCTGGGCCAGAGTGACCGGCTCCTCGGCGGCGTAAATGACGGCTTCTAGCTTGGCTTTCAGGCTCATTCTGCAATAGGTACCTCAAGTATGGTACCGGAACTGGAGCGTGGTGGGTGGTTCTTGGAGACCGTTGGAGGGCGAAAGCGGGGAAATTGCCGCATATTTGGTCCATCCGGACTGCAAAAACCGGCCCCGCCGTCAGCGGCTCACCTTCAGCACCCAGGCCGGTTGGCGCAGCAAATCGTCGCCAAGCTCGGGAAGCTGGATGCTTATCCCGTTCCCCTCAGCTTTGAACTTCAAGGCCTCCGCCGATCCCAGCAAGGTCACAGCTTTCACGCCGCTCACGTCGCGCAGGACAAAACTGCGTCCCGGCCAGCGCGGCAGAATCGCGAACACGTCGTTGCCCCTGGTGGTAAAGAAGGCTTCTATCGCCGCCTTCCCCGGTTCCGGCTTGCCTGCCAGTTTCGATACGTCATACGCCGTCTGGAATTCGCTGTTGTATTTCACTGCGGGAACTTCGCCGGCGCTCCATTGCCGCGAGACCTTCCAAGGCTTTGTGCCGTAGATCGAGTCCCCATTCACCTTGAGCCACGCGCCCATCTCATGCAGCCGGTCCTGCATGATCACGGGGATGGTTCCATCGGCCGCGGGTCCGATGTCGAGCAGCAGGTTGCCGCCGCGGCTCACAATATCCGCCAGCATGATCACCAGTTCTCGTCCCGTGTGGTAATCCTCCAGGCGCTCGGCACGGTTGTAACCGAAGCTGAAGGCCATTCCGCGGTTTTCTTCCCAGGGGTGGTCGATACCGCTCATGCCCGGCGTGTATTCGGTGGTCCAATAGCCGCCGTGTTTGTGGCGCGTATCGCTGCCCCACCGGTCGTTGATCACCACTTCATCCTTGACCGGCGAATCATTGAACAGCCACGCCAGCAGCTCCGGGCTGCGCCAGTCGCTGGAGGATAAATCCCACTCGCCGTCGCTGAAAATGATGGACGGCTTGTAGCGCGTCACCACGTCCTTGAACTGCGCGAACATGTGCTCGCTGACGTAGCGCGGCTTGTCTTTGAGCCACAGCGGGTTATACCACTCGTAGAGCGAATAGTAGATGCCCATGCGCAGGCCCTTGCGCCGCACCGCATCGCTCAGATCGCCCAGCACATCGCGCCTGGGGCCGGTTTCGACCGCATTCCATGGCCGGCCCCAGGTTGCAGAGGCTTCCTTGCTGGGCCACAGCGCGAACCCGTCATGGAATTTTGAAGTCAGCACGACATACCTGGCTCCCGACCCCGCCAGAAGGCTCGCCCATTGATCCGGATCGAACAACACGGCCCGAAACTCCGGCGCAAAGTTCCGGTAGGCGTAGTCTGCTCCATACTGCTTCTGGTGATAGGCCCACGTGCCGGTCTCGATGGCATTGGCCTTCGGGTTGTCCCGGCCCTCGGTCATCTGGTGCCCGTACCACTCCGCGTAGGCCAGGTTGCCCGGAATCACCGGCGCATACGCCGGCACGGAGTAAAGTCCCCAGCAGATGAAGATGCCGAATTTGGCATCAGTGAACCAATTTGGCGTAGCCCGCTGGTCAATGGACGCCCAGTTGGGCTGGTAGGTCTGCGCGCTCAGTGGCGCCAGCGCAAGAAGAAAGAGAAGCAGCCGCTTCATTTTCAGGTCCCTTCAGTCGAAGAGAAATCATCGCATAGAGAAGCCGGCGTTGTGGCCAAAGTTCGAGCGCTTCGCTCGTTTCTTTTCGACACCGAAAGCTCTGTAACTGGACAAGCCCGCCGAAGAAAGCCCAATAAGCAGGAAGACAAACAAGTGGTCTTTCCGAATGGCCTGAAAACAGGCTCACGCGTTTTGTCTCCATTCACGATAAACTAACCACTGGCAGGAGGACCGGGCGGTCGCTGCCGGAGGCTTTGCGCAAGCGAGGATCTCCGGGGGAGGAAAGTCCGAACTCCGAAGGGCAGTGTGCCGGATAACGTCCGGGACGTGAGCTTCAAGGCTCATGGACGGCCAGTGCCACAGAAAAGATACCGCCCCGGCTACCCCTCGCAATCTGGAGGGCGGCCCTGAAGCAGCTTGCTGCGTCAGCGCCGGGGTAAGGGTGAAATGGTGCGGTAAGAGCGCACCGCCCCGGCTGTAAAGCCGGGGGCAGGGTAAACCCCACACGGAGCAAGACCAAATAGGGAGGGAAGCGTCCTAAAGAGCCAAGGAGACGCTGCGCACCGGCCCGGCGCGCCCAGGCGGCTCAAGCTATTGCCGAAACCTCCGGGTAGGTCGCTGATGAGTGTCCGCGGCAACGCGGCGCCTAGAGGAATGACCGCACACGACAGAATTCGGCTTATAGGTCCTTTTGCCGAATATCTTTGCTGAACAACGACAGCCCCGGCCGGAAAACTCCCAGCCGGGGCTGGCCATTTGGCGCCCTCGATCTCGGTCGTCTCTGCGGGGGCGACTATATGGTAACTTCCGGTTGGACGACTGTCATCTCGGCAGTTACCATTTTATAAACATGTACTCCCCCCTCAATCCAGCGGCTGGGGGTCGGGCAGGGGCATACCTAGAGTGACAATGATAGCGGCAACTGTGATATCAGTTATTCGGAATTCCTTCCTTTCGCATTGCCATCTGAGGCGGGTGGCTGGCCGACCCTCCATGCTCTTACTCTCTCTCCCTCATCATCGTTGAGGGTGCCCCGTCCCTGCACTTTTTTCTAGCGCAAGGGTGAGATGCACGAAGGACCGCTCACCGACATCTTGCATGCTTCTCTTCGCCGCGCCGTCGTGCATAATGATTAGCACGATGGCCCTATTGTGGAATCCGGAGAGCTGGCAAAAGCGGCTGGCGGAGTTGGAAGCGCAGTCCGGCGAGCTGAAAGAGGCTCCGCTGCGGCGCGACGTGCGTTCGCTGGGCACGCTGCTGGGCGACGTGCTGCGGGAGCAGGCCGGCGAGGAGTTCTTTGCCCACGTGGAAGCGCTGCGGCAGGGCACCATCCGCCGCCGCGACGCCGAGGCACGCGGACAGGACAAAGAGGCCGCACGCCACGCGGCGAATGCTCTGGAGCTGGTGCACTCGCTGCCCGTGGAGCGGGCTATCCTGCTTACGCGCGCGTTTGCCTTCTACTTCGAGCTCATCAACCTGGCTGAAACGAACCATCGCAAACGGCGGCGCATTGCCCTGCGACTGAGCGGCGAGGCCGGGCGGCAGCGCGGTTCGCTGGCCGGGACTCTGTGCGAGATGCGCCGCGTGGGCATAGGCGCGGACGAGGCTCTGGAGTGGCTGAGACGCGTGCGCATTGTGCCGGTGTTTACCGCGCACCCCACTGAGGTTGCGCGGCGGTCAGTGATGTTCAAGCGCCGGCGCATCGGCGAGTTTCTGGCCAGGCTGGATCGCATCCCCGTGCCCAAAGAGGACATGGCGCGCCTGGAACAACTGGTGCTGGCGGAGATTACCAGCTTGTGGCAGACCGACGAGGTCCGCTCACGACGCCCCACGGTCTATGACGAGATCAAGATGGGGCTCGACTACTACGACGTCTCGATTTTTGACACGCTACCCAGCCTCTTCCGCGAGATTGCGGAAGCGCTGCGCGCCTCCTATGGCCTGGAGATCGAGGCGCACGCGCTGCCGCAGGTGCTCTGCTTCGGCTCCTGGATCGGCGGCGACCGCGACGGCAATCCCTTTGTTACACCGCAGGTGACACGCGACGCGATTCAACTGGCGCGCGGCCATCTGCTGCTCTACTACCAGCGCCAATTGCAGGAAATTATCGACCTGCTGACCACCAGCGCCCAGCAGAGGCCGGTGAGCGATGCGCTGCGGGAACGGCTTGAAGCCTACGTGGCGCAGGTGCATACCCCGGAAGCGCAGGTGTTCGGCGAGCAATACGAGTTTGAGTATTATCGCCGCTTCATCATCTGCCTGAAAGCGCGGGTTCTCAGAACCATGGAGCATCCCGGCCCGGCGGACGCCGCGCTGCCCGTAACTCCCTACACGCTGGCCCAGGGACAGGAGAAGCTGGCGCAGGTGCTGCCGGCCTACTGCTCAGTGGAAGAGTTTCTTGCAGACCTGGAGACCCTGCGGGCCTCACTGGCCGCGAACCGCGGGCTGCGCATTGCGCGCACGCTGGTGGATCCGCTGATTTTGCAGGTACGCACTTTCGGCCTTCATCTGCACACACTCGATATCCGGCAGCACGCGCGGGTGCATGCCGCCGCATTGCAGGAAGCGATCAGCGACACCATCGCGCCCGCGTTACCAGGCGGCCTTTCCGCCGAGACGGCCAGCGTGCTGGAAACCTTCCGGGTGGTGGCCGAGATAAAAAACGGCTGCTCGCCCGAAGCCATTCGTCAGTACGTCATCAGCGGCGCGGCAACGGTGGAAGATGTATTGGCGGTGGTGCGGCTGGCACGGCTGGGCGGCGTGCGGGTCGAGGGCTCGGGACGTGATCCCGGGCTCATGCCGGTGCCGCTGTTCGAATCCATCGAGGACTTGCGCCAGGCGCCAAGTGTCTGCCGCGAGCTGTGGAACCGGGCGGACTATCGCAAGCTGATGGCAAGCTGGGATAACTGGCAGGAAGTGATGCTGGGCTACTCCGATTCCAACAAGGACGGCGGCATGTTGACCAGCACCTGGGAGATTTTCCGCGCGCATCGCGACTTGCACGTAGTGGCGCGCGAGTGCGGCGTCAGGCTGCGGCTCTTCCACGGCCGCGGCGGCACGGTAGGCCGCGGCGGCGGACCCACGCATCGCGCCATCTTCGCCCAGCCTATGGACTCTTTCGAGGGCCAGTTGCGCATTACCGAGCAGGGCGAGGTGCTCAACTTCAAATATGCCGACGAAGTGCTGGCCGAGCGCAACCTTGAATTGATGATCGCGGCCTCGCTCGACGCTCTGGCGCGTCCCAACGCACGCGATCCCGAGGGCCACTTCACCGGGGTGCTCAAGCCCGAGTGGGAAGCTGCCCTGAACGAGCTTTCCGCTATCTCTTACGACTTCTACCGCAAGCACATCCTTGAAGACCCGGGGGTGGTTACCTACTTCGAGCAATCCACGCCGGTGGGCGAACTGGAGCATGCGATGATCGGCTCGCGGCCTTCGCGGCGAAACGCATTGCCCAACCACCCCAACGACAAAGACCCGTCGTTGGGGACCCCGGCAAATCACCCCAACGACAAAGACCCGTCGTTGGGGACCCCGGCAAACCTGGCGGATTTGCGCGCCATTCCCTGGGTTTTCGGGTGGACGCAGTCGCGGCTGCTGGTGCCGGCCTGGTTTGGCGTTGGCTTTGCACTGGAGCAGTATTGCGAACAGCCCGGCGCAATCGACCTGCTAAAAGACATGGCCAGCGAGTTTCCACTCTTCATCGACCTGCTGCGCAACGTGGAAATGGCACTGGGCAAGGTGGACCTGGCCACGGCGTGGATCTACTCCTCACTGGTCGAGGACGCGAAACTGCGCGAGCGCGTCTACGACCTGTTTGAAGCCGAGTTTCATCGTACCGTGCGCGCGGTACTTGCCGTTACGCAACAAAGCGAACTGCTGGAGACAAACCAGGTGCTGGGGCGGTCAATCAAGCTGCGCAATCCTTACGTGGATCCCATGCACCTGATCCAGGTAGACCTGCTGCGCCGCAAACGCGCCGGCGAAGATACCCCCGAGGTCAACCGCGCCATCGCTGCCACGATCAGCGGCATCTCGGCGGGGCTGCGGAATACGGGCTGAGACAAAGGGCCGCGCAGACGCTTATGGTGTTTTCCGTCTTCTCCCCTTGCCACATTCCGCGTCCTGGGGCTACGCTGTTGCTATGCATCGATGTCGCTAACGCCGCCCTGGTGCCAGCCGCGATGCATATGTGCGCCTCGTTCGCGCGCGTTTTTTCCCGCCTAACGGCTCGACCATCACCCCAAAACTTTGAAAAGCAAGCCCCGGGAGTATATTCCGGGAAAAGGAGATCATTATGGCGCGTATTGCCGCGAACGTAACTGAGATCATTGGCCACACCCCGCTGGTGCGGCTGAACCGCATGGCGGCCGGTCTGCCGGCCACCGTTCTAGTCAAGTTGGAGAGCCAGAACCCGCTCAGCAGCGTGAAGGACCGCATCGGGCTGGCGATGATCGAGGACGCCGAAAAGGCCGGCAAGATCAAGCCCGGCGAAACCGTATTGATTGAGCCCACCAGCGGCAACACCGGCATCGGCTTGGCCTTCATCGCCGCCGTCAAGGGTTACCGGCTGATCCTCACCATGCCCGAAACCATGAGCCTGGAGCGCCGCGTGCTGCTGCTTGCCTTTGGCGCGGAACTGGTGCTGACGCCGGGACCGAACGGCATGAAGGGAGCCATCGCCAAGGCCAACGAACTGCTGGCCCAGAACCCACACGGCTACATCCTGCAGCAGTTCGACAATCCCGCCAATCCGGCCATTCACTATGCGACCACCGGCCCCGAGATTTGGCAAGACACCGACGGCAAGGCCGACATTCTCATCTCCGGCGTGGGCACCGGCGGCACCATCACCGGCATCGCCAGCTACATCAAGGAGCGCAAGCCGAGTTTCAAGGCCATCGCCGTGGAACCCACGGATAGTCCCGTGCTCTCAGGCGGCAAGGCGGGACCTCACAAGATCCAGGGCATTGGCGCGGGTTTTGTGCCCAGTGTGCTGAACACCGGCCTCATTGACGAGATTGTGCAGGTGCGCAACGACGACGCCATCGCCACGGCCCGCCGGCTGCCCCTGGAAGAAGGCCTGTTCGTGGGCATCTCTTCGGGCGCCGCGGTTCATGCCGCGCTCACGGTGGCGGCGCGGCCTGAGAATGCCGGAAAGCTGATCGTAGCCATTCTGCCCAGCTTTGGAGAGCGGTATCTATCGAGTGCCCTTTTCGACACGCTGCGACAGAAGGCGGTGGCCCTGGTGACGCAACCGGTTACGCTGTAAGTAGCTGCTTCTGATTCACCGATGCCGGTTGCAGTTTGAGGTTTCCCAGGTCTCAAATGCGAGGCCTGGGGCACCTAACTTTTCTCTCGGCAAGTTTTGTGCGGGCTGAAGCCCGTAGCCTTCAAACACTGGTCTCAGACCGGTTCTGAGCCGTTGTCACCGGGCGTGGCCGTCATGTCTCTGTTTGCCCGAATCCGCGAAGATATCGACTCCGTCATGGAGCGCGACCCTGCCGCGCGTTCCCGGCTGGAGGTCTTCCTGTGCTATCCGGGGCTCTGGGCGGTCTGGATTCACCGTGTCTCCCACGTGCTGTGGCGCGCCAAGATGCGGCTGGGGGCTCGATTGCTTTCGCAGGTGGGCCGCTTCTTCACCGACGTGGATATTCACCCAGGCGCGCTGCTCGGGCGGCGGCTGTTCATCGACCACGCGATGGGCGTGGTGATTGGCGAAACCGCGATTGTCGGCAGCGATGTGACACTGTACCAGGGCGTGACTCTGGGAGGAACCGGCAAAGGCCACGGCAAGCGGCATCCCACGGTCTGCGACGGCGTTTTCATTGGCAACAACGCCAACGTGCTGGGCAATATCACCGTCGGAGAGAACTCGCGGGTGGGCGCGGGCTCGGTGGTGCTTTCCGATGTTCCACCCAATTCAACGGTCGTAGGAGTCCCGGCGCACATTGTCTATCGCAACGGGCAGCGCGTGCTGATTACCGATCCGCACGACGTGAAAGACCCGCTTTCCGACGCGCTGATTGCGCTCTCGGTCCGCGTGGAGGAGTTGGAGAAACGGCTCGGCGAACAAGCGCATCCGACGGAGCCATTCACCGCCGAAGCGGCCGAGCGGACCGCCTATCGCGAGGAACTGGAGCGGCTGCGAGACTTTGTTTCCATGGGCGAAGGAATCTAAGAACTGGGAACGGGGATTAGAGAATAGAGCTTGAGCTGAGGCTCTGCATGCCCGCAGTGCTACAGTGGTTTCGTTCCCACTCTTGTGCCGGGGTTTTCGCTTCTTGCTGGGTATTCGTCCACTGCTCGCGGCCCTTCTCGCTCTTCCTGTCGCCGCCCATGCCGCCTCTCGCGTTCAGGCTGCACCGGTCCCTGAGGAGATGCGTTCCACAGCCTTTACCGTAACCGTGAACGGCCGGCCCGTGGATGTGGCGCACGCCGCAGCAAACTATGAGTTTGTCAGCTTTGACGTAACCGGCCCCGTGGACGTGGCTATCACCGCCGCAGAACCGGGCTTTTGGGATCGCGGCGTGGATATTCAGCCCTGGCGGCTCGGCCTGCGCCCCATCCGGCAAGGCCGGACCATTCGCTTCCGGCTCTCGGCACCGGCCAAGCTTTCCATTTCGCGGCCTGGCGACTTTCTCAACTACGCGCATATGCTCTTCCTGTTTGCCGGCACACCAACACCGCCGCCGCCGAGCGGCCCTGGCGTGCGCATCCTGGACGCGGGCATTCACCGCGAGAGTCTGAACCCCAAAAGCGGCGAAACCCTCTACCTTGCTCCCGGCGCTTACATCTTCGGCAGCCTGAATCTGTGGAAAGTGGATGGAGTGAAGGTGCTGGGCCGAGGAACGATTGTTTACGAGGGCTCCCAGGACCCCAACAATGACGAAGGCTGGATGCAGAAGCCCGACTGGCACTGCATCGGCGCGCTCGAAGCTCGCAATGTTGAGATTGACGGGCTGACCTGCATCGTGAGAGCGCGAACCTGGTCGATCCAGATGAAGGATTCCAACAAGTTTGTTTATGACGACCTGCGGGTGATCGGAGGCAATCCAGGCAACGCCAACCAGGACGGCATGGACTGGCTGGGCGGCGGCGACACGATTGTGCGCGACTCCTTCTTCCGCGCCTCCGACGATGTCTTTGCCATGCAGGGGAACTGGGACGGCTACACCGACGAGGAGATGACCCGCCCCGGCCACGACGTGCAGAATATTCTCATCGAGCACAGCGAGCTCTCCACCAGCATTTCCAACATCGTGCGCGCGGGCTGGCCGCGAAAAGTCTACAACTCGCGCAACTTTACTTTGCGCGACTCCGACATACTCCACGGCGGCATCGGAGCCTGCGGCCAGACCTTCGGCCTGTTCGGCTTCTGGGGCGCGCAGGGGGCCAAGGGCGACCACTCCGATTTCACCTTCGAGAATCTGTTCCTGGATAACTGGTACTCCCTCGTGCAGATGGAGCAGGAATTTCCAGGCCTGCATGGGTTCACCTTCCGCAACATCTGGGCGCTGGACCAGCCGCCGCTGACCGCTTCCACGATGATGGGCGACGTGGCCGACGTAACCTTTGACAATGTGAAGATGGGCCAGACTCGCGCCACCAACGATGCCGACCTGCCGCTGGCGGTCTTTGACGGCGCGGCGGCTGCTCACTTTACCGACGCACACAACCCGGTTGCGGCATTCACCATCGATCCCCCGGTCTTTGCACCGGGCCAAAGCGTTACCTTCACGGCCGGGCCCTCGGCTGGCGCACGCTACACCTGGCTCTTTGGCGATGGAACCCAGGCACATGGCCGCCGCGTTCGCCACCGCTTCCCAGACGCGCTGGGAACCCAACTGGACGGGGCAGCCAACGGCGCCGGCCGATTCAGGGTTCTGCTCCACGTCGAGGATCGGCAGGGCCACCAGGACTGGGCCGCCCAAGGCGTGGTGGCCGTGGCCCATTGGCACGAAACCGCGTCTCCAGTTGCCCCGGTTTCGTCCGGACTGGGCTTTCAGATCTACCCCGGAGAATGGACCGAACTGCCGGATCTGGCCGTCCAACACGCAGTGTTCGCGGGCGAGGCGCCCAACCTGCAGGCCAATGCCCAGGGCTTTACGCGCTATGCCGTCGCGTGGGATGGCCTCATCGACATTCCCGCAGACGGCGGCTACACCTTTCATTTGATCGCCCGCGACGGGGCGCGATTGTTGATCGACGGAGTGGAAGTGGCAAAGACCGGCCCTTCCTTTGCCCAGGTTTGCGGCTCTGCCGGCAACGCGCTCCGCTACGACCGCGGGGCTCTGGGCCTGCGAGCGGGCAAACACGCATTTCATCTGGAGGGCCTGCACTCAGCCAGCGAGGACGCGCCGCGGCTGCTGTGGGAGGGACCCGCGTTGCCGCTAGAGCAGAATCAAGTTAGCTATACCCATCGACGATTCTATGAGTAATTCTGGGTATCTCTGGCGAAGTGACCGCGATGACGAGGATGGGACGAGCCTATTCGGACGATTTGCGGGTGAGGATTTTGGAAGCAGACGAGCGCGGCGAGGGCAGTTGCCGTGTGCTCGCCAAGCGCTTTGGCGTCAGTTGGGAGTATGTGCGCAAGTTGCGCCGGCAGCAGGCTGCGACTGGGCAAAAGGCGCGTGTTGCGCAGTCGCGGTATGGTGTCCGGAGCAAGGTGACCGAGCCGGTCAAGGCGCACATGCTCGACCTGGTCAAGTCGCAACCGGACCTGACTCTGGCCGAGTTGCGTGAGCGCATCCGCTCGGACAAGGGCGTTTCGATGAGTTGGGGGCTGGTGCACCTGTGGGTGGCGAGGCTGGGTCTGCGGCTGAAAAAAAGTCGCTCCACGCCGTCGAACGAGACACCGAAGCCAACCGCATCCGTCGCGCCGAGTTCCACCAGCGCATCCTCGCGATCGATCCGAAAAGGCTCGTCTTCCTTGACGAAAGCGGTATCTCGACCACGATGACGCGGCGCTTTGCGCGCTGCCTCGGTGGAGCGCGTATTCATGAAGGGACGCCGGAGGGAAACTGGCAGATCGTCACTATCCTGGGCGCGATGAGCCTTGATGGCATGATCGCTACGATGACCGTCACTGCGGCCACCGATACGGACATCTTCCTCGCCTACCTGGACCATTTCCTCTGTCCGGCCCTGACTCCGGGAGATGTGGTGGTGATGGACAACCTCAGTGCGCACAAGGTCGACGGCGTGCGCCAGCGGATCGAGGCAGCAGGCGCGGAGTTACTTTACCTGCCGCCTTACTCGCCCGATCTGAACCCCATCGAAAAGGCCTGGTCCAAATTCAAACAACTACTCCGCTCCACCAAAGCTCGGACGGAACAAGCCCTCGACCAAGCCATCACACAAGCCCTTCAACAGATATCCGCAGAAAATGCACAAGCATGGTTCAGGCTGACGCTCAACTGGGTACAGCCATGATGAAATTGCTCTAACCGACGTGCCGGCTGCCGCCTATAGCCACCTGCGGGAGGATGCTTTGAAGCAGGGAATAGAGAGCAGGGAATAGGGAGTAGCGGGGCGGTAGTGCTCAAGGCTTGGGCGCGGTCAGTTTTCAGGCATCAACGGCCGTTTGATCTACCCCTCAGTTTGCATGGCCTTCGTCTGACCTGCAATTGCGCTATTCCTCATTCCCTATTCCCTACCCCCTACTCCCTATTCCCTGCCTCACTCGTATCTGAGGGCTTCGATAGGGTCCATCGAGGCTGCTTTCCATGCGGGATAAATGCCGAAAACCAGGCCAATGGCGCAGGAAACCGCAAAGGCGATCAGAACCCAGGTAGGCGAAAGAGCCGCATGAAGGAACGACACGGCAAAATGCAGAATCAGGGTCAGCAGGGCTCCAGCCAGGATGCCGAGCAAGCCGCCAACCACGCAAAGAGTTACGGCCTCCAGCGTGAACTGGAGAAGGATGTTTCTTTTGGTGGCGCCGATGGCTTTGCGGATACCGATTTCCCTGGTGCGCTCCGTTACGGAGACAAGCATGATGTTCATGACGCCCACGCCGCCGACCATGAGACCTACTGACGAGACGGCGACCATAAACAGAAAGAGTCCGCCGGTGAGCTGATTCCATAGGCGCGTGAGCGAGTCGGGGCCAAAGATGGCGAAGTTGTCGTCCTGTTCCAGGCGCACATTGCGGCGGCGGCGGAGAAGTTCGCGAAGTTCATCGATCACCAGCGCCTTGTGGGAGGGATCGTCATATTTCACGACGATCCAGAAGTCTTTGATCTCGGGATGAATCTTGCGAAAAGTCTCCAGGGGGAAGTAAGCCGAGTTGTCCTGCGTGTTGCGGCCGCTTCCGAACGGCTGCGGCTGAACATCCAGCACGCCGATCACGGTGAAGATGTCGCCTTCACAATCGATATCCTTGCCCAGGGGCGACTCGCCCGGGAAAAGATCCTCAGCGGCATCATGGCCGAGGACAACTACATTGGCGCTGCGCTCTTCTTCTGAGTCGGTCCACATGCGGCCTTCGGTGAGCTCGATGTCCTGGGTTTCTTTCACCGCCGATGTGGTGCCGTTCAGAATGGTGTTCGAAATCTTGTGCGTACCGGCCTTGAGTGAAACACTGCCGAGTCCCGTTTGGAAATTCTGATAGGTAAGTTCGGGATCGACGGCAGCCACATACGGCAGGCTGCGCATGGCAATCCCGTCTTCATAGGTAAGCTGCTTGCGATTGAGCTCCTCGGTCGTGGGACGCTTCCCGAACGGTTCAAAGCGGAAAACCCACAAGGCGTTGGTTCCCAGAGATTTCACGAATGTATCGATATTGGTATTGAGTCCGTTGATGGCTGAAGAGATGAGAATCACGGTGGCGATGCCGATGGAGATTCCAAGCACGGTGAGGCCGGAGCGTAGTTTGTTCTTGCGCAGCGTATCCAGCGCCAGCAGCACGGATTCCTGTGAGTCACGCAGCCTCATGCCTATAGCTCCGCTCGCAGGGCAGTGATGGGATCAAGTTGCGCAGCTTTGAATGCCGGATAAACCCCGAAAAACAGGCCAACGCCGGTGGAAACAATCAAACTGACGAGTATCGACCAGAGTTCCACTTCCGAGGGGAACGCGATGATCAAAGTAATGACTTTGGCCACGGTGATGCCCGCGGCCACGCCGATGACGCCACCCACCAGAGACATGGTCGCGGACTCGATGAGGAACTGAAGCAGAATGTCTTTGCGGCGCGCGCCGAGGGCCTTGCGGACACCGATTTCCCTGGTGCGTTCAGTGACTGAAACAAGCATGATGTTCATGATGACAATGCCGCCAATCACCAGAGAGATGCCGGCAATGGCCGCCACCACGGCTCCGAAGCTATTGAGGATGTTGCCCAGCAGGTTCTGAAAGGTCGCGCTTGTTTCAATCGAGAAGCTATCCGGGGCGCCCGGCGCCAGATGCCGGCGCGCGCGCATAATGGTGCGTAACTCGTCTGAAACTTCATCCATCACCGCGCCGCCCCCGCCCGCATTCACATAGACGACCATGCTTTGATGACCGCCGTAGGCGCTGAGAAATGCCGTCAGAGGAATAGCGACCCAGTTGTCCATGCTCATGCCCAGCATCTTGCCCTGGCGTTCGCCTACGCCAATCACGGTGTAGGGAGAACCGTCCACGCGAATTTCCTTGCCGAGCGGATCGCCGGCGCCGAGCACATTGTCCACAACGTCATAACCCACGATGGCCACATGAGTGCTATGTTCGTCCTCCACTTCAGTGAAAGAACGGCCTTCGTCGATATTGAGGTTGGAGATGGGTGGCATGGTCCACGTCCAGCCGCGAATATTGGTGTCCGTGGTGGACCTGGTCTGGTAGACGACCTTCCCTGTGGTATTGCGCTGCGCGCCGACCGATACGCAGGACCTGCAACCGGAAACGACGGCTTTGTAGTCGTCGAAGGTAACGTCTTTCCGCTTCTGGAAGGAGAGATACTCCTCAATGGTGATGAAGGTCTGCGGCATCTTGCTGATGGTGACCACGCTGGCGCCATAGGTGTTGATCTTTGTGGTCACAAATTGCTTGGCGCCGTTGGTCAGGGTGACGACCGTGATCACGGACGCAACTCCAATGACCACGCCAAGCAGCGTGAGGATGGTGCGCAGCTTGTTGGCCCACAGCGACTGCAGCGCGAGTTTGACGGCCTCACCGAATTGCATGATCTTGCTTTCGTTGTGAGAGCGGTTATGGGTTGATGGTTTCCCACCCGTTTGCCAAAGCCGGGGAAGAAGCCGCGATCACCGGCACACTAACTCTGCGTGCGCCGGGGTGGAAACACGAGACAAAGAGGCGGGGCGCGCAGGATGTATGGCGAAACCCAGCCCGGTTCTTTCCAGTGTACGCAATCTCGGATATTCCTTGTGACGGAGTTGAGACCATTCAGGCCGCATTTCAAGACCCGAACCGGACGCAGCCGGAGATGTTTCTCACTTTCGGGATACGCAAGGAGCCGTGGCCAGGTTCCGGCGGCTGGCGAATTCCACTGAAAATCCGGGTCCCGGCTGGATTTTTCGGAACCTTTTTGATCCCATCCGACGTAGCATAGGTTGACACAGTTTTACGCAGATGTTTTCGATTGGCTATTCAGTTAGAGCGGTTCTCCAGTTTACGTGGAGATTCTGGCGTTGTGCAGGGTGGCTTTTTCTTAATGAAAAAGCCACTCAGTAGCGGCGATTTCCCTCTACAGACCTGGAGAACCGCTATAGTCCATCTCACCGGAGGCCCAATGACTCGCATGCTCTCCCGGCTGGTGCTTGTCCTGCTTGCGCTCGCCACAGTTCTTCCTGTTGTTGCTTTGGCTCAAGCCCCTTCCTCGGCCGCATCCGCCCAGGCGCCGCTTCTGCTACGATTCCCCTCCCTCAGCCAGGATAAGATCGCCTTCCGCTACGCCGACGACATCTGGACGGTCAGCCGCCAGGGCGGCGACGCCGAACGGTTGACCTCGAACGGGCAAGTGAGCGCGGGGCCGTTCTACTCGCCTGACGGCGCCTGGATTGCCTACTCGGCCCACCTGCAAGGCAATACCGACGTCTATATCATTCCGGCCGCGGGCGGCATTCCCCGCCGCATTACCTGGCATCCGGCAGGTAGCACCGCCTTGGGCTGGTCGCCAGACGGCAAGGACGTGCTCATAGCCAGCGGGCGAGCCAGCTACCGCCATTACCTGCGTCTGTTCCGGGTGCATGCCGACGGCATGGGAGTTCCGGAGCCGCTGCCGCTGCCCGCGGGGTTCGAGGGGTCGTTCTCGCCTGACGGCCAGTCGCTGGCCTATGAGCCTTTCACCAAGTGGCAACCGGCCTGGAAGCGCTACGCGGGTGGCCAGACCACCCCCATCTGGATCGTCAACCTGAAAACGCTCGATCTGGTAAAGGTGCCGCGCGAGAACTCCAACGATTCTGACCCCGTGTGGGCCGGCAACTCGGTCTACTTTCTCTCTGACCGCAAGGGCCCGGTCTCGCTCTACCGCTACGACACCGGGACGAAGGAGGTCAGCCAAGTGGTTCCGAACACCAGCTATGACCTGAAATCCGTTCAGGCCGGTCCGGGCGGGCTGGTTTATGAGCAGTTTGGCTCCATTCATTTGCTCGATACGGCCACCAACGCCGACCAGACCGTTTCCATCCATATTCATGGCGAGTTGGCCAACCTGGTGCCTCGCCGGGTCAGCCTGAGCCCGGACGAGATTCGGAATGCAGCGCTGTCGCCCACCGGAGCCCGCGCCGTCTTTGAGGCTCATGGCGAAATATTTACCGTCCCCGGCGAAAAGGGCGACACCCGCAACCTGACGAATACCCCCGGCGTTGCCGAACGCGACCCGTCCTGGAGTCCGGACGGAAAGACGATTGCATACTTTTCCGACGCCTCGGGCGAGTACCAGCTTTACCTGCACGATCAGACCGGCTTTAAACCGCCCACGGTCATCGACCTCGGTCCCCAGCCGAGCTTCTTTTACAGTCCCGCCTGGTCGCCGGACTCGAAGCGCATCGCCTATTCTGACAAGCACCTGCGGCTGTGGTACGTGGATGTGCCCTCGGGCAAGCCGGTGCTCGTGGATACGGGAACCTATGGCAGCTTCGGCTCCGATTTTGGCGCCGTCTGGTCGCCGGATTCGAAGTGGCTCGCATATTACCGCGACCTCGACAACCAGTTGAACGCCATCTTCCTCTACTCGCTTGAGACCCACAAGGCGACCCAGGTGACGGATGGCATGAGCGACGCCACCAGTCCGGCGTTCGACCCGAACGGCAAGTACCTTTACTTCATTGCCTCCACTGACGACGGGCCTTCCCGCGCCGGTATCGATCTTTCGTCGTTGGACCGCGGCCAGACCAGCGCAGCCTACGTGGTTGTGCTGGCCAAGGACGGCGCCTCGCCGGTTCCTCCGGAGAGCGACGACGAGAAGATCAAGGACGAGACCAAGAAGGACGACAAGAAAGACGCGGACAAGAAAGACACCGGCAAGAAGGACGAGAAGGCAGATACAGAAAAGAAGGACGAAACGGCCAAGGACAGCGACAAGGACAAGAAGGACGCCGAAAAGAAGGATGCCGGCAAGCCGGTTGAGGTGAAGGTAGACCTTGAAAAGATCGGCGACCGCATTCTGGCGCTGCCCATTCCGCCCCGGAACTACGGCGGCATTGCCACTGGAAAGGCCGGCGTCCTCTATCTGGGCGAGACTTCGCCTTTTGGCCGCTCCAGCTACGAGGACGATGTTCCGGGCATTCGCGCCATCTGGCGGTTCACGCTGGAAAAGCGCAAGCCCGAGATCGTCCTCAGCGATCTGGACGCGCTCAAGATTTCATTTGATGGGTCGAAGGTGCTCTACTCGCGCAAAGGCGGATGGACCATCGCCTCGGCCGACGACCTGAAGCCCGGCGAAGCGGCTCCCGGCAAGCCGCTGAATCTGGGCGGGCTTGAAACCACCATCGATCTGCGCGCCGAGTGGAAGCAGATGTATCACGAAACCTGGCGCATCGAGCGCGACTTCCTCTACGACCCCCACACCCACGGCCTGAGCATTCCCAAGATCGAGGCGAGATACAAGCCGTTCCTCGACGGGCTGGCGTCCCGATCCGAGTTCACCTACCTTTCCACCGAGATGCTGGGTGAAATCACCATCGGCCACATGTTCGTGGGCGGACCGCATCAGCCTGACAATTCTCCCAAAACCGGCCTGCTGGGCGCCGACTACAAGGTGGAAAACGGCCGCTACCGGATTACCAAAATCCTCGGCGGGCAAAACTGGACCCCTGGCCTGGCCTCGCCGCTGACCCTGCCCGGCGTCTACGTGAAAGAGGGAGAATACCTGCTGGCCGTCAACGGCCGCGAGCTGCACGCCGGCGACAATCTCTACCAGTTGTTTGACGGTACGGCCGGGAAGCAAACCATCCTGCGCGTGGGCCCCAACCCCGACGGCAAAGATGCCCGGGACGTGACCGTGGTGCCCATTGCTGACGAGGACGGCCTGCGCAACCTGGATTGGATTGAAGCGAACCGGCGCAAGGTCAGTGAGCTCTCCGGAGACAAGGTGGCCTACGTCTACATGCCCAACACCGGCGGCGCGGGCTACACCAATTTCAATCGCTATTTCTACTCTCAGCTCGACAAACAGGCGCTGGTGCTGGACGAGCGCTGGAACGAGGGCGGCTTCATCGCCGACTACGTGGTGGACGTGCTCAAGCGGTTCCCGCTTTCCGGGGCCATCGAGCGCGACGGCAAACCGATCCATGACCCTGTGGGCGCAATCTTCGGGCCCAAGGTCATGCTCATCAATCAGAACTCCGGCTCCGGCGGCGACGCCATGCCCTGGTACTTCCGCAAGGCGGGCATCGGCAAACTGGTGGGCACGCGCACCTGGGGCGGGCTGGTGGGCATCGGCGGCTATCCTTCGCTGCTCGACGGCGGTCGTGTGATGGCGCCGCGCTACGCCATCTATGGCCTCAACGGCGACTGGGAGGTGGAGAACCGCGGCATCGCCCCCGACGTACCGGTGGAGGACCTGCCCAAGGACGCAGCCAGCGGCCACGACCTCCAACTGGAAACCGGCTTGCAACTGGTGCTGGACGAGCTAAAGGCCCATCCCGTGCCGAATATTCCCATCCCGCCCTACCCGAACTATCACAAGAACGACGGGCTGGGAATCCAGTAGCAAGTCGGCAAGTCAGCAGGCTAGCCGACTGTTCCACGATCGATTCGGTGTCCCATCCTTGGCGCAGGCTCATCGCGCCAAGGATGGGAAGCACCCACTCATCGTCCGGTGCTGCCAAACCCCTTTTCCGCGCGCGCCGACACTTCCAGCGTTTCCACTTCCTGGACGGGACCCGTCAGCACGGGAACCGGAATCATCTGGGCAATCTTCTCGCCGGCCTTCAGTTCGACAGCGGCCTCGCCCAGATTGGTCATCAGAACCAGAATCTCGCCCCGGTAGCCGGCGTCGATCACTCCGGCGGTGGTGGCAATCCCCCGCGCCGCCATCGACGAGCGATCGCGCACCAGCAGGCCCAGCGGAGCGCCGTTGACGGGACTGCGGGCCTCAACGGCAATGCCGGTCCGCACTCTGACAGTGGCCCGAGGAGCCAGAACCGTGCCCTCCAGCGCAAACAGGTCGTAGCCCAGATCTTCGCCGGGATGCGCCACCACCGGCAGCCGGGCGCCCTCTTCCAAAAGCTTCACACGTAGCATGTGTCGATGGTAGCAGCGAGGTTGGCCGCCCACTGCCGCCAGTGGATGCGCAGGCCCCATCCACGGCTCTCCTGTGGCCCGCCTCCCGCATTGCAGAGAATTACGCGCCAAAGGTTCACTATTAAGTCAGGAAGCAGGAAAAACCAGAGAGCAGCGGCCGGCCTTTCGCAAGTTGAACGGCCTGAACGGCCTATACCCCCGGGCACCCCCCTACCCCCCTTATACCCCTGGGGGGCTTTGCCCAAAAAGTCGTAACTCTGCCCAGGTATGCCTCCGGCCAGATCCCCAGCCGCTGGATTGAGGGGTGAGTAAATGTTGATAAAATGGTAACTGCCGAGATGCCGGTAATCCGCGACCTAATCTGGGAGCGAAATGAGCATTGGTTATTGAGGTTAACATTGGGCATGCGTCATTTAAATCTACTGCTCGTTTCGTTTCTTGCGTGCCTTCCCGCTCTGTCCCAGTCAATGGGCTCAAACGACGAAATGCTTTCGAAGACTCGCGGTCTCTACGATGCACCGCTTACCCGTCAACTCGTGTCATTCGATTGTGCAGTGCAATTCGATTGGAAGAGGCATTTCATCAACACACTTGGAACAGTTCCTTCCGCTGCTCTTCCAACGGTGAATCGTCTTCAGTCGCTCTCACATCGAGTTTTCGTAGACCGGTCGGGTGCGGTCGTTTCGGAAATTCCGAGTGCAACGGACCTGTCCGGGACGCCTCACGCTTCCGATCTAGAAGCCACCCTTCAGGCAATAGTGTCCTCTGGATTGAATGCTTGGCTCCCCTTTGCAACAAATGTCATCCTCCCTGTAAAGCCGACAACATTCACGTTCCAACCCGTAGACGCTGGCTTCAGGGTGGTGATGAAGGGGGCGAACGTCTCAGCCACTCTCAATCTTCTCCCCGATATGCGGATCACCAGCGTGATAAGCGAACTTCCGCAACCGCAGCATTTCGCAACGGAGTTCACAACCGGGCCAAACGGTTATCTTATTCAATCGGTGAAAACTGGGTCGCGGGCTGAGGCTCAAACTTCATGGGATGCCATTTTTGCTTACCGCTATCAGAACATCCAGGGCTTTCAACTCCCCGCTGAGGTGGTTGTCACCCAGGTAGCGACAGGAGAAAAGTGGGACTACTCGCTCGATGACTGCAAGGCCATGACGGGCACAGTTCTTAACGTGCAAGCGCCCAAGAAGTAGCAAGTAATAAACTTCTGATCGATTCCATGCGGTCTGAAACCTTCGTTCAGAGAGTATCGTCGCCCAACCGGAAGTTACCATCTAGTCGCCCCCGCAGAGACGACCGAGATCGAGGGCGCCAAATGGCCAGCCCCGGCTGGGAGTTTTCCCGGCCGGGGCTGTCGTTTATTCAGCAAAGATATTCGGCAAAAGGACCTATAAGCCGAATCCTGTCGTGTGGCGGGTAACTCACCTGTGAGTTAGCCACAAACGTGGGGGTACCCCATCCTTGACGCAGTTTTATCGCGGCAAGGGTAAGAGAGCACGAACCTCCATGCCGTGGCCCACGTCCCAAAATCTTAACTCGAACAAGCCGAAGAGTGCCCAGGTCCGGATTCTCAGGCCTGGTAAGAATCACACCCCTCCACCCATTTTGCGCAGCATTACCCTCCATTGGTGCACACTGGCAAATAGAAGAGAAGTCCGCAAAGCCCCTCATCGGCCGGGAAGCAAGGCGCAAGGCACCTCCCCCCCCTCCCCCCCCTGATTTTCCACATAAATGCCGAGCAAAAAATAAAATCAATAGCCTAAAGCAATATTTTCCTGCAAACCGCTGCCTGCAAGTGGCTAAAAATAAACAACTTAATAAACCTAATCGCAGTTTCAAGCTTAGGAAACGTGCAGCATCAGGCGCCTTCCAGTTGCATCATCAGTTCTTCCCACTCGGCGGTAAGCGCGGCCAACTGCCCGCGCAGGTCCTCGGCTAGGTCGGTGAGCCGCTGCGTCTCGGCGGCAGAGACATAAACGCTCAACTGCTCCTCGGTGTGCGCGATGGCGGCCTCGATGCGCGGGGTTTCCTCTTCCAGAAAGGCGCACCGCTCTTCCATCTGCTTCTGCTTGATGGGATTCAGCCGCCGCGGGCGGTCCTTGGCGGCTGCGTCAGCCTCGTCGTCCGTGCCGTTGTTGGCCGCTGGCACGCCGCCGTTTGAAACCGCCTCCCATTCCGGCTGTTTGCTCCTGGCCGTTGGTTCTGCCGCTGCTCCAGCCGCCTGCGCTTCTTTCCACCGCAGATAGTCCTCGTAGTTGCCTTCGTGGCTGGTGACAGTGCCGCCTTCCACTTCCAGCACCCGCGTAGCCAGCCGGTCAATGAAGTATCGATCGTGGGAGACAAAGACCACGGTGCCGCTGAAGGCCGCCAGCGCATCCAGCAATACGTCTTTGGCGCGCATGTCCAGGTGATTGGTCGGCTCGTCGAGCAGCAGAAAGTTCGACGGCGAAACCAGAATCCGCGCCAGCGCGTAGCGGTTGCGCTCCCCGCCAGAGAGTACGCCGAGCGGCTTGAACACGTCGTCTCCGCGAAACAGAAAGCAGCCCAGCAGCGACCGCAACTCAACTTCGGGCACCCGGAGCGCGGCGCCGCTGATGTCGTCCAGCATGTGTGCGTCGCCGTCCAGCACCTTGTACTGGTCCTGCGCAAAGTATTCGCTGATGACGTTGTGGCCCAGCTTGACCTGCCCGGCCGTGGGCGCTTCATCGCCGGTCAAAAGTTTAATCAGCGTGGACTTGCCGGCGCCGTTCACGCCCACCAGCGCCACGCGGTCGCCGCGCTCGATGGTGAACTTGACGTTGCTCAATACTTGTTTGGTGCCATAACTCTTTGATAGGTTCTCAGCCTCCGCCACCATCCGCCCCGAGGGCGGCGGCTGGGGAAATTTGAAGTGGATGATCGGCTCTTCCTCGGGAACCTCGATGCGCTCGATCTTTTCCAGTTCCTTGATCCGCGACTGCACCTGTTTGGCCTTGGTGGCCTGGGCGCGAAAGCGGTTGATGAAGGCTTCAAGATGCTCGATCTGCTCTCGCTGGTTGCGATAAGCCGCCTCCAACTGCGCCCGCCGCTCGTCTTTCTCTTTCAGGTATTTGGTGTAATTGCCCTGGTAGATCGTCAGCCGCTTGTTCCATATCTCCACGGTGCGGTCGATCGTAACATCAAGAAAGTAGCGGTCATGGGAGATGAGAACGTAGCCGAAGGGATAACTCTTGAGATAGCCTTCGAGCCAGTTGCGGGTTTCCAGGTCGAGATGGTTGGTAGGCTCATCCAGCAGCAGCAGGTTAGGCTTGGCCAGCAGCAGCTTGGCCAGCGCGATGCGCATCTGCCATCCGCCGCTGAATTCGTCGGTCTGCCGTCCCCAATCCTCCTTGCCGAAGCCCAGTCCGGTGAGCACTCCGCCCACTTGCGCGTCCAGAGCGTAGCCGTCCAGGGCGTGAAAACGCTCCTGCAGCATTGAGTAGCGTTCCGCCGCAGCCTCGTACTCCGGCCCTTCGTGGTCCAGTTCGGCCAATTGCCCGCTGAGCCGCTCAATCTCCCGTTCCATCTCGCGCAGCTCGTCGAAGACCGTCAGGCATTCCTCAAAGACCGTCCGCCCGGTCAGTTGCAGCCCTTCCTGCGGCAGGTAGCCGATGCTCATGCCGCGGGTCTGCTGCACTTGGCCGTAGTCCAGTGACTCCAGCCCCGCCAGCACTTTCATCAGCGTGGATTTGCCGGTGCCGTTCGCGCCCACCAGCGCGGTCTTTTCCTTGCTTCGGATAAGCCAATTGGCTTCAAGAAACAGCACCCGCGGCCCAAACCGCTTGCCGGCATTTTGCAGAGAAAGCATTCTCTCCATTTTCGCAGAGAGGCCAACCGGTGCCCGGAGCGCGGCGAAGACCAGCGCCGTAACGCCCTGATCCAGATGGAAAACTTCCCTCCATCGGGTGATCGCATCTCCTGAAAGAGGCATGGCCACGCTTTCGCGGCATTATCCGAGGTCGGCGAGATCGAACTCTCCGAGCCGAAGGGGATAAACCCCGTGCTCGCGCACCAACCGGACCACATAGTCGTAGCTTGCGCCCGGCACATTTGTGGGCACCGAATGATCCGATTGAAAAATGAAGCCTCCGCCCTTGGCGGCATTCAGCTTGGTGAGTACGGCGGCCCGCAGTTCTTCCCGGCTCCCCGACGACCAGAGTTGCACGTCCATATTGCCGCAGAAGCCTATCCGCTGGCCGAATCTGCGTCGCAGGTCGATCACGTCGAGGCCCGCCTTGAACTCCAGCGGATTGTAGGCATCCACACCGATCTCAATAAAGTCCTCGAAGATGCGGTTGACATTGCCGCAGCCGTGATAGATCACGGGCAGTCCCTGGCTGTGGCACTCATCGATCATCGCCTTTACGCCGGGCTTGAAGTGCCGGCGCCAGAAGGCGGGCGAGAAGAGCATTCCCTTCTTGTACGCCACGTCGCCCCAGATCACCATGCCCGCCAACCGGCCCTGCGCGGCCTTGATCTGCGCCCGCAAAATACCCAGGTTGAATGCATGCAGGCGCTCGACGAATCGGGCAATGGCGTCTGGAAACTCGCCCATCCATAGCATCACGTTCTCCGTGCCGACGATCCTCCAGATCATCTCGTGAGCCTCGCAGACAGACCCGAAAACAGGAAAATCCTCGTAGACGGCGCCGACGCGGTCGACGAACGGTGGCAGGTTCCGCGTGAATCCGTCGCCCACTCCATTGATCTGGTCGTCGCCGGCAGAGAAGTAGCGGCGTTCGTCAAAGGGATCGTCGAACTCGAAAGCCTCCATCTTCTCCACTGTGTCGGTATCGAAGCCCACAAACGCCGGCATAGGCAGGTCGAACCTCTTGCGAATCGTGGCGCCAAACCCGGTGCGCACCGTCACCTCGGTCTCGTCTTCGCGCAGGATCTCGAATTGCCGGATATGGGGGTCCATGTTCGGGCTCACCACCTGCCAGTCGAGATCGTAGTAACGGTAAATATCCGTGCCGGCGGAAAGGCCCAGCTCCTCGCGCCAGCGGTCGAGAAAGCCGCCCCAGAAGAAGTCGCTGATCGGCACCCGATCCGGCTCTTCGTGGTGGAGCGCCTTGTTCATCCGCTCGAGTTTTGAGAGGCAGTTGGCAGTTCGTTCCATGTCGGGTCCACCTGTACGCTTTCAGTTCGCTGGGCCGCCGTGCATCCAGTCGGCGTGCAGATCACGATGGGCTTCGGCCCATGTTCCTTCGGACGCATCATCTTACTCTCTCGGGCGAAGGCGCGTTGGGTAACGCATCTCTGGCCGATCCACATTTCGCAGAGGGGTTGGTCCGTTCGTGCCTCTGCGTGTACAAGGGGATTGCCCGGCATTTAAGATTGCCGGCATGTCTACGAAACTGCGCTGGGGAGTACTCAGCACTGCCAACATCGGTCTCAGAAAAGTCATTCCTGGCATGCAGCGGGGCCAATCCACCACCGTCGATGCCATTGCATCTCGCGATCTAGCCAAGGCTCAGGAGGCGGCAACCGCTCTCGGCATTCCCAAGGCCTATGGCTCCTACGAAGCGCTCCTCGCCGACCCCGATATCGACGCCGTCTACATTCCTCTTCCCAATCAGCTCCACGTGCCCTGGACGATCAAGGCCGCCGAAGCCGGCAAGCACGTTCTCTGTGAGAAGCCCCTCAGCCTCACCGTCGCTGAGGCCGAAATGCTTCTTGCTGTTCGCGCCCGCACCGGCGTCAAAATAGGCGAAGCCTTCATGATTCGCAGCTATCCCCAATGGCTCCGCCTGCGGCAGCTGCTCGACCAGCGCCGCATCGGCGAACTCCGTTCCGTCGTTGGCGTTTTCAGCTATTTCAACGTCGACCCGTCCAATATCCGCAATCACATCGAGTGCGGCGGCGGTGCCCTCATGGATATCGGCTGCTACCTCATCCACGCATCGCGGTACGCATTTGCACAAGAGCCCACCCGCGTCGTCGCCCAAATCGAGCGCGATCCGCAGATGGGCATTGACCGCCTCACTTCGGCGATCCTCGACTTCCCCGGCGGGCAATCGATCTTCACTTGCAGTACGCAGTTGGTTCCCTACCAGCGCGTCCAATTCCTCGGCACCCTCGGGCGCATCGAGATCGAAATCCCGTTCAACGCACCGATCGACCGTCCCACGCGGCTCTTCATCGATGTCGGCGGAGACCTTTTCGGCGGCGACATCGCCACGGAAACCTTTCCCACCTGCGACCAGTACGCCCTGCAGGGCGATGCCTTTGCCAAAGCTGTTCAGGAAAATACTGAAGTTCCCGTCCCTGTCGAGGATGCCATCAAGAACATGGCCGTAATTGAAGCCATCTTCAACTCCGGCAACTCGGGCCGATGGGAGTCTCCAAAGCGATGAAGCTGTATACCCGCGCTGCCATGCAAGGCAGCGAAGCACATCTAAATTTGGAGCGCCGGGCGGGAATTGAACCCGCGAATACAGGTTTTGCAGACCTGCGCGTTGACCGCTTCGCCACCGGCGCTTCTGAAGCAGTTGAAGTGGTCGGCACAGATCGGCAACTATCAACTGTTCGCTGAAAATCAAAAACCCACCGCGCCTGCTGGCGGGTGGGTTGTCGGGGTTCGTAATTCCTGCTTCGGAATCTAGCCCAGAGTACACGCCCGCGCAGCGCAGCCCTGACAGCAGCACAGACACATCGCGGGATGGAAGAAGTGGGCCATTGAATCCTTTACTGGCGGAGCGCCAACCGTTCGGCTACTCACCAGGTCTTCGTAGAGTAAAGCCAGGGCGGAAGTATGTCAAGAGGGCCTGGGGCAAGGATCAGGGCAATCGCATTTGAACTTTCATGGCAAGCGAATGTCTCAGTCTGCCGCGAAGACTCCATCGAAGCGAGCTTTGTATCAGGGCATGACTTCAGTCATGCCGCAAAACGCTCCCCAAAAAGAGGTCGGGCTTTAGCCCCTGCCACATTCGAGCCGCCTGTGGTCTCTTTTTTCCACCTGCTCCGTGCCTCGCAAGCAAAATCCAAACGTAAGCTCTTTCAAATGCGATTGCCCTGGGACAAGAATGTTCTCGTCTCTGCTCACGCAATCTGGCGGGTTCGCGTCTCCTGTTTCGGACAGCAGATATTCTCCCCGCATACGGAAGGGGGTGCAGGCTCTTACGCGCATAAGCCAATATCGTGTGTTTCCACCAGAAGCGATTTGGCCGGCAAAGCCGGGAATATCCAGAAGATCGGCGAGGATCGGCGCCGGCCAGTTGTGGAGGGAAAGACGGTCCACCGTTTTTCGCCCGAGTTTGTTTTGCATCCCCTTCACCACGCGATGCTGGCCCGGTTCGGCGAAGCAGGCGCGGAGGCATTTACAATCATGAGAATCGCTGGCCATGGCAGCGTCACCGCAAGCCAGCGTTACGTGCATCCGACTTCCGAGGCTGGGGAACGTGCGTTTCAGCGACTCGAGATCCTCAATGTTCAGAGCGGGCAACTACCTGCCCTAGAACGGGAGATTTGGCAGCTACCCGCCACAATTTCCGCTACAGTCGAATCTGAGGATGCCGTAAGTCATTGAAGGGCCTGTAGCTCAACGGTTAGAGCAGGGGACTCATAATCCCTTGGTTCGGGGTTCGAATCCCTGCAGGCCCACCATAAAACCTTTTACGTTCAATGCGTTATGTCGGATACACGAATCGTGTCCTGAGCCTTCCAACGCAGCGTAACGAAAAATGTGACCAAACTCTGCCACACCCAGGTCTCGGGGTACAGCACTTGCGAATGGCTCTAAACCGTCGAAGCCGCAAGGATTCTCTTGCTGGCGAATCTCCTGAAAATGAAAGCGGGCCCGGCGCAGCCGCCGAACCCGCTGTCGTTCAAATCGGCTGAGCTATTTGCAGCCTGCTCCATCCTTCACTGAAGTCAGCTCCTGAGCACTCGCCGTGAGAGTTCGGCTGTAGCATGGTCCGCGCGTATCTTTCCAGGTATATGTCTGCCACGTCTTGCTGCCCGTTGGACCGAGAAAATTCCCGCTGGAGTCCCAGTTCAGCGTGTCCGTGGCGCTCACCTCGTTGCTGAGTTGGCTGGCAGTGAACCGAAAGCTGTTCGCGCCGCGGGTTTCGGTCACCAGGTCCTTCTGGTCCGACGTTGCGGTCTGGGTAAAGCTGCCGTCGGCATTTACCACATACGAATAGTCCTCGGTCAGCGGATAGCTGAAATGCTTCTCCGACGTATTCTCCAGCCAGCCGTCGCGCGTCATGGTTACGGAGTCTACGGTCGTCAGTTGCTGAGCGTTCTGAATATCCGTAGTCGGGCTCACGTCAAACGACTGATTGCTTGAGAAGTCCACGTTCTGCCTCAACGTGGTTTCCACTCGCCCATGAGACGTGTTCACATACCCGCTGATGGCAAACGCGCGCGTAGACGTCACCAGCACAGTGCCGGTAAATATCGTTCCCGTGGGATCAACCGTGATGTTCTCCGTCACCACGGGTGCAGGCGCCGCGGTCAGGCTGTTGCTCAACAGTCCGCCCGTCACCTTGGTCGCTCCATGATCTGTATACACAAGCAGGTTGGCCGTCGCCAGGAAGTAGTAGTCCGCGTTGTACACACTCACGCCCACCGTATGCGTGCTCCCATCCGCAAGGATCCCGGCAAACGGCGTCAGGTCCACGCGATATGGCTTGAAGTCCAGCGTCTGCACGCCCGGAATCGGCTCCCAAAGGAACGGATCGATGCCGCCCGTATAAATCCAGGGATAAACCGGCGCAACTCCCGCCGGATTCCCGTCGATAGTCACCTCGGTTTCGCGAAAGGCGGTGTTGCCGCAGCTCTCAAGGTTCGCCGTCTGGTCGTTCGGCACGCAGAAGTACCAGAACTCGTCGTTCGACTGGCTCTGCGCAATTACATCCAGATACACGCTTTCCACGTTGGTGGGCAGGCTCAGAGCTTGCGTAATCTGGTCTGACGTTGTGTTCAGGGTGCCCGCATCGCCGCCCGACCCTTCCACGGGCACCACGATGTCCGGAGTCTTCGGCGCTGGATCTCGCCACGATGCCGGATAAAACTCCAGCGCTGCGTTTGCGTAAATGATGCCGTTGTAGTCCACGCCGTCATACACGCCCACAAAGTTTCCCAGGTTGGCCTCGCCCGTCTCTGCGGTCTTGAAGATTGCCGACAAATCGGTTACGTCGCGCTCCACGTGCCACGACGGGCTCAGCGTCGACCGGGGCTCGGCGGTCGTGCCGTAGTAGATGTTCGCATGACCCAGGTAGAACGCCGCCGTCCGGTCGTACTGGGTCCCCGCCGTCACAGTGAAATCGGCCGTGAATACGACCTTCGACCACGGGCCGGGGCATGCCGTCGGAGGGCTGTAGCTAAAAGTCTTCGGGGTATAGTCCGCGAATTCCAAGTTCTGAAACAACTGCACCACGCACGGCTTGGTGTGCGGCCGCGCCACCGGCGGTTCAGCGGTTATAGGATTCGAGGAGCCAATCTGCGGTGCGCTTGGCACAAGCACTACCTGGGCTTGCACCGCGCCTGTCGAGGCTGACAACAACACGGCCGCCGACACGAACCAGCGGCTCACGCGAGCGATGGGGGAAGATGCAACTGACCTGTACATCGGGGGTCTCCTTTCAGTCGATCAGGCCCGCCATTATATTGACGCTAAGCTGCAAACGGCAACCCCTTTCAGGGCCTGTCGAGCAGGGCTCTGCAGACGGTTCCAGATCGGCTTTATTCTCCCGAGGGAAGAACGCGAATGCGGTCAAACCAGCCATAGGTTGCTGGCCCGTTTCTTGCCCGTAACCCTCGTAGAAGCTCCGGCTGGCCTTCCGCTCATGCGCATGTGCCAGGAAGTCTGCCGGAACCGATGACGCAGCCCGCGTCAGGGACGCGGCGGAACGACATAGAAGAGGATGGCAAAGTAGTGGGCAATGCTGCCCGCCAGGACGAAGACATGCCAGGTGGCGTGGAAGTAGCGCAAGCGGTCAAAGGCAAAGAAAACGATACCCAGCGTGTAAGCCAATCCCCCCGCGCCCAGCCACATCATCCCGCCCCAACCGATGGCCCGAAGAAGGGAGTGGGCCGCAAAGACTATGAACCAGCCCTGAAACAGGTAGACCAACGCCGACGCCACGGCAAACCGGCCCACCGCCAGGCTCTTGAAGATCACCCCGGCTAGGGCCAGTCCCCAGACAATGCCAAACAGCACCCAGCCCACCGGTCCACGCAGCGAAACCAGTGTGAAAGGCGTGTATGTGCCCGCGATCAGCAGATAAATTGCCGAGTGGTCGAGCACCTGGAAGACATGCCGTGCCCGCGTGCGCACCAGCGAGTGATAGAGCGTGGAGCACAGGTAAACGAGTACCAGGGTTGTGGCGAAGACGGCGCAACTGACGACGTGCCACACAGTTCCCCGCATTGAAGCGGCTATCAGGTACACAGCGCCCGCCGCGGCAAGCGCGGCTCCGATCCCGTGGGTGATTGCGTTGGCAAGAATGTCGCCTAGTTTGGCTTGGGTTTGCACTTGTCGATGATAATCCGCCGGAGACCCGTGCTCCCCAAACAGCAGTTCATTGCGAACGTCCAGCGCCGAGGGAAATTTCATCCCGGCCATTCCCGGCAAAGAAGTCGCAGCGAAGTGAGCGTGGCGCAATCCGTAGCCGCCGGTCGCCCCAGACGCAGCGAGGAAAAGTCTCCTCTGCCTGGTCTGGTTCCCATGCGAATACCATAATTGTCGTATGCGCCTGTTTGTTGGGGTACCTCTGTCGGTTGTAGTAATCGACGAACTCCGTGCGATCTCCATGCGGCTTCAATCCCACGGGGACGGGCTGCGCTGGCCGGTTCCCGAATCGTGGCACGTTACTCTGCAATTCCTGGGCGATGCCAGCCCGGAACAATTCGATTGCACGGTCGCAGGATTGCGCAAGCTGCATTTGCCATCCGTTCCTGTTTGGCTTGAGGGGCTGGGCTGCTTCGATCGCTCCGGGATTTTCTTTGCCGGTGTCAGGCTCACGCCTGAACTGCTTTCGCTTCAGAAACGTGTTACCGCAGCCACCCGGCTTTGTGGGTTCATCCCCGAGGCGCGTCCTTACCAACCGCATATCACGCTCGCGCGAAGCAAGGGCAAAGGCCAACGATTGGGGCTCAGTGAACTTAAGACCAAAATACGCAGTCAGCCAAGCTTCACCGGGTTTGTCGCGGCGGAATTCCTTCTGTATGAAAGCTTCCTCGGTCCCGCTGGCTCTCGCTACGAAATCCGTGAGCGCTTTGCACTCGATGGCCGTTAGATGCCATTGGCCGTAACCGGAAAAGCTGTTGATCCTCACTCAAGGCGCTGGACCTGCTGAAGAGAGCGGTTCGCGATAGAGATACCGGCTTTCGCAATGCCTGTTTACCTGGCTGGATCAACCAGAGCCTGATAGACGACAGCGTGGCTGCGGTACTCGAGGATGTGATTGTCCGGGCTCGCCATGCGCTGGATCATGGCCACAAAAACGATATCGTTTGTTGGATCGACCCAGAACCACGTTCCGGCGGCTCCGTCCCATAGGAAAGTGCCCTTCCCGTCCGGCAGGTTGGCCTCGGGTGGGTCGAAGACGACGGCGCAGTTATAGCCATAGCCAAAGCCCGGCCGCATGACGTGGAGGCCGCCGGCAAACTCGCCCGTGAGCAGGGCGGCGGGCACGTGATTTGAGGTCATCAGTTTGACCGTGGCCGGGGCCAGAATCCGTGCGCCGTCCAACTCGCCGCCGTTGGCCAGCATCTGCGTAAGGCGGTAGTAGTCCTGTGCGGTTGAAACCAGGCCGCCGCCGCCCGAGGGCATGGCCGGCAGCGCGGCATAGTCGCTGGGAAGCACGCCGCCCGTTGGATTGGGGATCAGCTGGCCTTGCGCATCTTGTCGATAGTTCGTCGCAAAGCGTTGGCGCTTCTCCTGGGGGACGTAGAAGCCGGCGTCCTTCATACCCAGCGGTTGAAAGATGTGCTCCCGCATGAAGTCGGGCAGCGTTTGGCCTGACAGTTTCTCCACGATGTAGCCCTCGATATCCATCGAGACGCTATAGACCCAGCCTTTGCCCGGCTGGTAGAGCAGCGGAATCTTGGCCAGCTTCTCAATCATCTCCTGCAGATTCTGCGATTGCAGGATCTTCGAATCGCGGTACAGGGCGTCCACCGGAGTGTTCCCGAAACCATAGGTGAAGCCGGCCGTGTGCGACATCAGTTCGCGCATGGTGGGCGCGTGGTCAGGATCCGCCAGAATCATCTTGCCGTCCACATCAAAGCCCTTGAAGACCTTGAGGTGGGCGAACTCGGGAATGTATTTGGCGATGGGGTCCGACGGAAGCCACTTGCCCTGCTCGTAGAGAATCATCATGGCCACACCGGTAACCGGTTTGGTCATGGAGTAATCGCGAAAGATGACGTCGGTGGTCATGGGTGCGCCGCTGGCCATGTCGCGCTGGCCGTAAGTGCGGTAGTCCACCACCTTGCCGTGTCGCGCCAAAATGGTGACGGCGCCGGCAATCTGCTTCTGATCCACCGACTGTTGCATCAGCGCGTGAAGGCGTTCGAGACGCTCGGATGAGAAGCCCACGGTCTCAGGCTTGACGACCGTGCGATTCAATGCGGGAGAGGCCGGTTGTTGCGCCGGCGATGAGTGGATGCCCAGCACAAGCAGCGCGCCCGCCAGCGACATGCGGACGATGTTTACGTATCGATTGATGGTCATGCAATCCCCTCGTGTCCGCTGCGGTGAAAGCGGCCCGGTTTGCCGCACCCTTTATACCAAATCTGACCCCTGTCAGCTCAGTTCTCCGCTTGGGATCTCTTCATGCGGATGAAACGGTTGTTGAATGGCGCGAGTCTCCGGATGTCTGCGGTCGGCCACAACTTCGCAAGGGGCAAATCTGGGATTTTTTGGTCCCGGCAAATGCAATTGTTGACGCCGCGTGAATCAGGGGGTAGATTGATCTCGTACGGGGAAGGAGATCGGGCCAAAAGATGCAGAGAGTCTCTTTGAGCAGTACAGTACGTGAGGTGACTGAAGCCTAGGGCATCGCGCCCCAGACCCCAAGGTTGCCCCGGCGGAGAGGGATTAACCGCATGGGACGCTACCGCATTCTTCACGTAAAGACGCATCCCTCGACCCCATGTGCAGGATGGCGATTCTTCGAGTGGAGCGACGACTCTGTCGCCCAGGAAGCCCGGTTTACCGGGTAGCGCCATCAAATCATCGCGGCTTGGGAGCAGGAGTGAAAATGCTCGGGCACTCGCGGCAGCGCGATGGCCTAAGTCCAATACCCACAGTTCACCGCGACGGCCTGGGCAATGCGCCCGGGCCGTCGTTGCCTGGGCCGGCCAAAGGATCCTGCTCCATCAGCCCAGTCGCACAGCGAGCATCGAAATCGACCCGCCATCTACACCCTCAACAGGAAAGCTGATCAGGTCGGATTGCGTCCGGGTACCGATGACATAGAGGAGAGGCAGGTAATGGTCGGGTGTGGGCACCGCGAGCATGGCCTCCCTGCCGAGTTTATCTTCGTAGCGGATCAGGGGTTTCGTCTCGCCGGACAACAGGAACTCCCGCACTCTCTGCTCAAATGAAACTGCCCATTCATAGGGATCTACCGCGTGTTCTCCCCATGCGTATGTGTGCAGATTGTGAACGAGGTTTCCGCTGCCGACGATAAGAATGCCCTCCTCACGAAGAGGAGCAAGGCGCTGGCCGATTTCGTAGTGGAACGATGCAGGCTGGTTTTCATCAATGCTGAGTTGCACCACGGGAACGTCGGCCTGCGGGTAAACATGGCACAGCACTGACCAGGTCCCGTGGTCGATTCCCCAGCGTTCATCGCTTCTGACGGGCAAGGGAGCAAGCAGGTTCTGCACGCGGGCAGCAAGCTCCGGGTCGCCGGGCGCCGGATACTGCACGTCATACAGTTCGCGGGGAAAGCCGCCGAAGTCGTGAATTGTTCTTGGGGTGGTGCTGACGGTTACGGCAGCATCTTGAATGTACCAGTGCGCCGAGATGCAAAGAATGGCTTTGGGGCGCGGGAGGCTTGTTCCGATTCTCGCCCACGCTTCGGTGTACTGATTTCGGTTGAGAGCGTTCATCGGATTGCCGTGTCCGAAGAAGACGGCCCGCATTCGCTGCGTCATGACGAAACCCTCCAGGACGAACCGCTTCAAAGCGGCGTAAGACAGCCCTATTGTAGCGATTGGCAGTGGGTGCGATCACCAGAGTGCGCTGGGCGTCCGGGTTGAAAATGTTTGGTATGCAGCCTCTCGTGGTGTTCGGCCTCGTCGTCGCAGGGTTACCGGGCGCTGCGGCTTGGCAATTGCGCAGATATGCCTCCGCCATTCGTCTCATTCGCCGTTGCCGGGTCTTTGGGAATAGGCACCGCGGCACCTTTGCCTTCGAGGAGAGAGACGAAGCGATTGGCGGGTCCTCCAGCGAACTGTTCGAGCAGGCCACTCGGCCATAGCACTTCGATGCGCTCGAACGACGCGGTTGCTCCGAGTCCGAAATGCAGGCGAAGATCGCTGCTTGAGAGATAACTCGAACCGCTGCGCACCTCCTGGATCCACTTGTGGCCCGAGGCGAAAACCGTGACGCGCGCACCGATCGCGTCGCGATTCGATCGGGTACCCTCAAGGGAGATTCCCAGCCAATGGTTGGAGTTGGCCGCCAGATTCACCAGTAACATGGGTTTGTCATCCATGTCATTTACCACGGCGGATACCCTGCCTTCATTCCAGAAATCGGCTACTGCAAGGCCGCGGCTCGACATAGGCTCGGTACAGCCAGGACCACAGAGCTTGCTGATGTCCTTGAACTTCCCGTTGCCCTGGTTCCAGTAAAGCAATCTTGGTTCGCGATAAGTCGCTCCCAGATGATCGATATCGACCTCGGGGTACACATGGCCGTTGACAATCAGAATGTCTGGCCAGCCATCGTTGTCCACGTCCATAAACATGGCTCCCCAACCCAGATACGCAGTGTTCAGCCCCAATCCCGCGTCTGCGATTGCGGACGTGAAGGTGCCGTCTCCGTTGTTGTGGTAGAGCCCGGAAGTATCGTCTGAAAAATTGGTTTTGAACAAATCCGGCCAGCCGTCGTTGTCGTAGTCGGCCACCGTGGAACCCATGCCAGCCTGTTCGCGGCCGTCTTCGCTGAACGCTACATATGTGTCTGGCGCGACATCGGTAAATGTGCCGTCCTTGTTGTTGCGATACAGAATGCTCGGAGTGCTATCGCAGGCAATAAAGATGTCGGGCCAGCCGTCGAGGTTGTAGTCAAAAGGCGTGACGCTGAGACAGTAATGTCCATTGGTCTCGGTAATGCCGCTTGCCTTGCTCACGTCGGCGAACTTTCCGCCGCCCAGATTGTGATAGAGAAGATTGGTTGTGTAGGGAAGCCCGCGAGGTCCGCACTCGACGGGTACGCCTTTCCAGATGCAGGTCATGCCTTCGCCGGGCTTGGGTGTTGTCTTCAGGTCAAACTGGACATAGTTGGCCACAACCAGGTCAAGCTTTCCATCCCGGTCATAGTCCACGAAGGCACAGCCGGTACCCCACTTGGTGCCGTCGCCGGCAACGCCCGCCTGCTCGGCCACTTCCTTGAAGTGGCCATTGTGCTCGTTGTGATAGAGGCGATTCTTTCCATAGTAGGTGACGAAGATATCATCGTAGCCGTCGTTGTCGTAATCGCCAATGCAAACGCCCTGCGCCCAACCGGTCCCCTCAAGCCCGGACCCGGCGGTCACATCGGTGAAGGTGCCGTCGTGGTTGTTATGGTAGAGGTGGTTGGTGGGCGGCCTGGCGGGAGCGGGTTCGCCATCAAGCGTTGTGCCGTTGAGAAGAAAAATATCCGGCCAGCCGTCGCGATCATAATCGAGAATTGCAACACCGCTTCCCGTAGTCTCGATGATGTACTTCTTGCTGGCGGAATCACCATTTACATTCAACATGGCAAGGCCGGCCTGCGGCGCGACATTCACAAACCATGCCGGAGCGGGATAGTTCGTGGTGGCTGGATAAGGATGGCCTGTCTGGTTTGACGCCGAATTATCGCGAACCTGTGCGCTCAGAATCACGGCGAAGCATACCAGTTGAGCGCAGATTGGAACGCCAATCCTCATCTTGCGGGGGATTTTATCACTTCTCAATGCGCACCATTCGCAGTATGCTGATGACGCCATGCGCGCTCTGTTTCCTGCTGTTCTACTCCTCTCATTTGTTTCTCCCCTCGTGCCTCAGTCGCCACCGGCCCAGGCGCCGGAAGACAATCTTGCCAAAGCACACGCGGCCCTGGAAGGCGACCATCCTGACGAAGCCATTGCGCTCTTGCAAAAGCTGGCAGCAACGCAGCCTCCCGTGAAAGGCGTGCAGCATGAGCTGGGTCTCGCCTACTATCGCACCGGCAAACTCGTCGAGGCAAAGAACGCTTTTGCGGAAGCCATGGAGCAGGATCCTTCTGACAAGGAATCGGTACAAATGGAGGGCCTGGTGCTGTATCGGCTCGGTCAACCCGGCGAGGCCATCCCCTATCTTGAACGTGTTCGCCAGTGGATGCCCGGTGCCAACGCAGACGCAACCTACGTCCTTGGACTTTGCTACCTGAATGCGCGGCGCTACGACGATGCGCGTGCTTCTTTTGCGGCGCAGTTTGGCGAGGCTCCTGATTCGGCGGCCGCCTATCTTCTGTTGGGCACGATGCTGCGACACGCCAACTTGCCCGAGCTGGCTGCGGTTCAGGCGCAGAAAGCGCTCGATATCTCGCCCAACCTGCCGCTGGCGCACTTCATGCTGGGCGAAATCGCCATCTACAAATCGAACATCGATCAGGCAATCGCCGAATTGGAGGCGGAGCGCCGCATCAACCCGGACTACGCTCCCGTTTACGACCGCCTGGGCGATGCCTACCTGCGCGTAGACAAGTTGGATGAAGCCCAACAGGCCGTGACCAAAGCCATTGCTCTGGACACATCCCTCACAGGGGCTTTCATCAAGATGGGAAAGGTGTTGTTACGCCGTCAGGATATGAAAACGGCCATCATGTACTTGAAGCATGCTGAAAAAATGGACCCGGAAGATTTCACCACGCACACATTACTTTCCCAGGCCTACCACCGGATTGGTCTCGATAGCGAAGCAAAGCGGGAAAATGCGCTTGCCTCCAAGATTCATGCCGACAACCAGTTGAAATTGGATTCTGACAAATAGCGAGAAAAGCAGGCCTTTGCGTGCGAGAGGCAATTGCCGGGCAGGCCTCAGTGAACGCGGATCGTTACCAGGTGGGTCTGAAGCGGAACACCACCCCCAATCGTCGTCTCCAGCACTGCTTCAAAAGGCCGAATCTCTCCCTTTGGTCCGGTAATCTTCTTTAGCAACTCGGCAGCCGTTTCAGGACGGCACACGTAATCAACGGCCGCTTGCGTGCCGAAGGTGGTGAGCCCGCTGAAGATCAGGATGCGCTTGCCCGCCTGCATCCCGGGCAGCAGCGCCAAAATGGCGTAGTCGCTGGTCAAGGGTTGCTCAGGCCGCGAGTAGACTGCCGGTTCACCCGGTTTGGGATTGTGGTTTACGACTCCGGCGGAGTCGGGAGCGGCAACCATGGTGAAGTCGGTCGTCCCCGGCAGAACGCGCAGCGACGGATTTTCTGCCCGAGATCCGATGAAGATCAGGTTACGCAGTTCGGCTTCATCCCAGGTAACCAGCAGGCTCCGCTTCAGGATGAAGGTCGCTTGATGGGCATCGAACAGCCGGGTGAGGTTGTAGACCGACGCGAGCTCGCCGATGCCGGTGTAGGTGTCCACATAGGGTTTCTCAGGGGTCGCGTTGGAATCCCGGGGAGTGGCATAGCGGAGGCCGTTCGTTGAATCTCCCGTGAACAGCGCATTGCTGAAGATCACGATCGGCGGTTCACCCGTCAAGAACGGGCGCCAGAAAACGTCTATCGGCGACTCCGCCACCTGCGGTCTCTTCCATGGCTGCCAGGAAAGGATTCCAACAGCTGCCAGGACGGGGAGCATCACCCAGGCGATTCTCCACTTCCACAGGCGCGCTCGACCGGAAGCCGGCCCGTCCAGGCTCGGAGTCTCCGGCGTTTGCACTGCCGCCGGTTCCCTCGCAATAGCCGCTCTTTCAGAGCGCAATCGAAATACGGGAAGATAATGCCCTTTGGGCACCTCCACCACAATTTCTTCTGTGCGGCCCTCTTGCGCAAAATAAGACTCGAGCTTTTGCCTCAACAGTCGAGCGTGTGTGCGCACAATGCTGTCTTCGCTGGAGTTGTATCCGGGGGGCCTGCCAAAAACGCGAATCCCAATCTGCTGTTCGGTGGCCTCTTCCGGCACTCCCCGAATGGCACATTCAGCCACATAGAAAAGAAACTGGCAAAGCCGCGGGGAAGACTTCAGATGCTGGCTTAAAGCAATTCTCTCCACCACAGCCCATCGTCCGTCGCTGCGCGATGGAACATCGAGTTTAGGCGCTCCAGCTACAGGTACCATCACAGTCGATTCGCACCATGTGCGCGCAAGTCTAGCACCACGTCAATTCACGGGTCAAATTGCTTCATAAGATACGGTTAAACCGCAAAATCACCGTGAAAAACGTTGCCAGTCGTGATCGGATTTAACGAATCTTGTCGGCGGCAAGCAGAATTGCCGCAGGTTGCTTTCCCCATGTGTCGGAAATGGGTGGACACCCGGAATTCCGGATCGAGTGCGATTGGCGGTAGTGCGTGGTCCAGCATACAAGGTCTGAGAGTTCGTACGAGGAAACTTGGGGTGGGAAAAGAGACGGTGCTCTTCCTCGCAGGCACCTTAGCCAACTGTAGATATTCAGGAGCCAGTTCTATGAACAAGCCTCAAAGAGACCCATCGAGAACGCGCCTTGGCCTCAGCGGATTACTGCTGGCGCTCAGTGCCTTGCTACTCTGGTCGATCGCGGGCAGTTTGCCGGCAAGCGCCCAGGCGGTCTACGGAGCGATTTTTGGAACGGTGACCGACAAATCGGGCGCCGTGGTTCCAAACGCCACCATCACCGTGACGGACGTTTCCAAGGGAACCTTTGTCACCGTAACGACGAATGACAGCGGTCTGTACCGGGTGCAGCACCTCATTCCAGACACTTACAAGGTGCAGGCGGAGGCTCCCGGCTATAGCAAGAGCATGGCCGACAATGTGATTGTCTACGCCGACACCGCGCCGGAAGTGAATCTGCAATTGGCCGTAGGGGAGGTGTCGAACACTGTCACGGTCACTGCATCCGCGGCGCTGCTGGAAGTGGATCGTGCTGAGGTCAGCACCATCTTTGACGAGCGTGCGGTAGAGAATCTGCCCAACTTCGATCGCAACTTTACCGCATTCGAGCTGCTGACCCCCGGCACCACCTACATCGGCTGGGGACCAGGAGAAGGCGGCGGCAACCCGCAGCGCAGCGAGGCCATCGAGGTCGACGGCCAATTGCCCTTTGCCACCGGATATGAGTTGGACGGCACCGACAACCAGGATCCAATCAACGGTGTCGCCATTATCAATCCAAACCTGGATGCTGTCTCCGAGATGAAGGTGAACGCGCAGAACTACGACGCCGAGTTTGGCAAAGCCGTCGCTGGCCTGGTAACCGCGCAGACCAGATCCGGGACCAACGCCTTTCATGGCACTGGATTCGACTATCGGCGCTCGGACGCGCAACAGGCGCGTGATCCATTCGCCAACCAGTCCATAAATCCGCTCACCGGCAAATATCTGGCTCCCACACTCCATAACCAATTCGGCGGATCGGTGGGCGGACCCATCATGAAAGACAAGCTGTTCTTCTTCGGCGACTACCAGGGGCTGCGCGAAAAGACCGGCAGCGCCACGCTGGTTACCGTGCCCACGGCCACGGCGCTCTCCACCTGCACCTCCGGCGGAACCTGCGACCTGAGCGACTACCTGAACCCGGCCCTGACCAATGCGCCCCAGCAGGTCTACAAACCGAATTATCTCGATGACGTCACCAACACTGGCAGGACCGCGTACGCGAACAACCAGATTCCAGCAGGCGACCTCTCATCCGCGGCGGTCAACTTCTTCAAGCTCATTCCGGCGCCCAACGTGGCTGGAGCCGGCCTGATCAACAACTACGCGACCTCCGGTTCCGGCGTCTTCAACACCGACCAATGGGACGTTCGCGGGGATGACAAGCTCACCCAAAAGCTGCACGTCTTCGGGCGCTATACCCGCTTCAGCGGAAATCTCTCCGGTCCCGCGCAATTGGGAGCCGCCGGCGGGCAGTCTCTTGGCCCCATCGCAGGCACGGATCAATTCCACTACAACAGCCTCGCCTCGGGCGGCGACTATGTTCTGTCCGCCAAGTGGCTCACTGACTTCCGCTTTGCCTACAACAGCATCTATAACAACACCGTGCAGCCGGACTACAACCAGCCGCTGGGCAACAACCTTGGCATTCCCAATGCCAACGGCACAGACCTGACGCTCTACGGCGGCATGCCGCAGTTCAACATTGACGCCCCCGCCGCCACAGGCGCCAACGGCGGCGGAAACCTGGAATACGGAACATCCACTAACCCCAGCCTCCAGCAGACCAGCCAGTACCAGATCGTCAACAACTGGTCGCATACCATCGGCAACCACAACATCAAATTCGGGATGGATTACCGTTACGGCAAGGCATGGCTCGTCTCCGTTGAAAGCAATGCCCTCCGCGCCGGTACCTACTTCGCTCACAATGCGCGCACCTCGGGAGTCGACGAGGATGGAAACGAATCTCCAGGGCTGGGATATGCAACCTTCCTGCTGGGCGATGCGACCACCTTCTGGCGCACGGAAACGGCGAACGTCAACGCCCAGTCACGGCAGAGTCGCATTTTTACCTATGGGCAGGACCAGTGGCACGCAAACCAGAAGCTCACCGTCAACTATGGACTCCGCTGGGAGATTTACACGCCTGAGACGGTCACCGCCTCGGGCGCAGGCGGTTTGCTCAACATAGACACTGGATTCGTCAACATCACCGGCGTTGGGCAGGTCAACAGCGCCGCCAACGTGCAGAACAATCTCAGCATGTTTGCACCTCGGCTGGGCGTAAGTTACCAGTTGCGGCCCAAGACTGTAGTCCGCGCCGGTTATGGACTGGTATTCGGCCAGGGCTGGGCGGGCGACAGCTTCGGCGAAGACATGACCGGTTCGTTCCCAAGCCAGATCCAGCAGAATGTACAGCCAATTTCCGGCTTTGCTGCGGTGTTCAACCTCACAAAGGCCGAAACCTTGTCCAATGGCACCACCGTGGTCCCGGCAGGACCGCCCAGCTACACCTTCCCGGCCACGCCAAGCAACGGGCTTTACCAGTTGCCCAACGGCATCTACCAGGACACGCGCCCATCCAAGGTCCGGCTTCCCAGCGTGAGCGGCTATAACTTCACCGTTCAACAGGAATTGAGCCCGACCTCAACCATACAGGTGGCCTTTGTTGGAGCTCAGGCCTACCACAACATGTTTGACTCCTCGCCAACTTTCAACGCCAACGAAGAGACTCTGGCCGGTTTTGAGCAGGTAAATCCGAACAACACTACGCCGGAAGGCGGGAGCTGCTCAGGACTGTCAGCGGCCACCGCGCCTTCGAGCTGCTTCTACACAGGGCCGCAGCGCTCGCCCTTTTATGACGGCACGGCGCAAGCGCAACTGGGCGTCAAATTCGGCCATCCTTTCGGCTGGACACAGCGCATCGACTATGCCATCAACCAGGCGACAGAAAACTACAGCGCCCTGCAGGTGGTCTTCGTCAAGCGCATCAGCGCCGGGCTTTCGTTCACCTCCAACTACACCTGGTCTCATGCTCTCAGCCATGAGGCGTATGAGTTTGGAATCGACCCGACCATTGGCCGCGGCAACAGTTACTACAACCGCCGCCAGCAATTTATCTGGGCGGGGAACTACGATCTGCCCTTTGGCAGGGGCAAAGCTTTCGGCAGCGATGCTTCGCCGCTGGTCCGCGAGATCATCGGCGGATTCCAACTGAACAACACCTTTACCTGGGAAGGCGGCGTGCCCTTCACCGCCTGCTACAACGAGATCGCGGAGGACAACGACGTGGCTGCCAACGACGGCTGCGGTCCCTCCTTCGTCAACCACGTCAAGGGAACGGGCTTCGGCATTCACAAGGGAAAGTTCGATCCCGTGGGTGATAAAGTCGCGTACCTCCCGGAATCGCCTTATGCGCTCACACCTCCGGGAACACAGGACAATTCGTGGGGTCCCTGGGCCCGGCCGGCGGCCGGAACCTGGGGCAACTTGGGGCGCGATGCGCTCTGGGGCCCGGGGATCGTCAACGTCGATTCGTCCCTCTCCAAGAACTTCGACCTGCGTGAAGGCGTGAAGCTGCAGTTCATTCTTCAGGCGTACAACACGTTCAACCACGTGAACTATAACGGTCCGAATTCGTGCGTCGACTGCGGAGGAAGCGCCGGCACCATTCAGAGCACGTTGAGTTCACAATTCGATGGAACCACGTTGCGGCGCCTGCAGTTTGCTGCGCGTCTCAGTTTCTGACGTTCAACCAATCAAGAGGGATGGCAAGTGAATCCACTTGCCATCCTTGACGCTTTCAGGTGCCCGCGCATTCACCTTGACACAAGCGAAGAGCCATTGCCCGTCAGTCGGCAAGGACTGGCGCCTGCAATCCGGGGCAGGGAATGGAATCGACAGCGGTATGCCGCCCAATGCAACGTGGAAATGAGATTCAAAAGTCAATTTTAAGGTTATTAGGGAGCCCAACATCAGTGGCAAACGCGAGTGCTGCCCGATTTCTTACCCTGCTCGGTATTCTCTCTGTGGCCGGGCCGGCGCTTCCGCAGACGGGATTTCCGCAACTTGCGGCAGTACCTGTATTTCCTTTCCAATCCTCTCCTGAGCAGTTATCGATCCAGCGCGAAGCCGTTGCTTCCCGGCCGTTCTCCGTGGTTGGTCCGCGTGGCGCCATCCTCGGGCAACAGGATGGTTCCTTCGAGCTTTGGCTCTTTCCCTGGAAGATTTTGAGCCATCTGCGCATTTCGGCGCAGATGGACAACTACCCCGTTCCGATTGATGTCAACCAGCACGCAGCCTGGATTGAAGTTCGTCCCGATTCCACTGTGATTACTTTCGCGCACGCCAACTTTACCATCCGCGAGATCGTCCTTGCGCCAAAAAACGTGTCCGAAGGCAGCGGAGCCCTGGTTCTATATCAGATAGAATCCGTGCGTCCCATGACGCTGACTTTCAGTTTCACTCCAAACATGCAGCGTATGTGGCCTGCCCAGTCGGATGATCGTCCCGACCCTGAATGGATCAGCACAGACGCCACAAGCGGCTTCTATCTTTTGCATCTCAACTTTCCCGATCACGTCGCGGCCATCGCCATGCCCACCACGAGCCCCGGCATTCTGGAGCCGTATCAGGAACGCGCTGCGACTTATCCTTTGCAGTTCCTTCTGCACTTCGACCCCGCGCGGGATGCACACTCTCTCTTTCCTTTGGTTGTTGCGCTTGGCAACTCGAAAGCCACCTCAACAAAAGAGGCTCTGGCGCAACAGCTCAGCGCATTCGATCGCTCGATCCAGGCCATCTATGAAGAGAACCAGTCGTACTACACCAAGCTGCTTGCCTCGAACATGCGCATCGAAACTCCTGACTCCCGGCTGAATGACGCCTTTTCCTGGGCAGAAGCCTCCGTCGATCAGCTCCGTGTGGAGACAACGCCTGACTACGACGAGGAGGCTCTCACCGCGGGTTTTTATGGCTCGGGCGACTCAGTGCGGCCTGGCTTCGGATGGTTCTTTGGCCGTGACGCGCTTTGGACGCTCTACGCGTTGAACAGCGTTGGCCGTTTTGAGACCACGCGCAACGAGATCGAGTTCCTTCTGCGTCGTCAGAGCCCTGAAGGCAAGATCCTTCATGAGTGGTCGCAGACCGCAAATCTGGTCGACTGGAGGAGCCTGCCCTACGGATATGCGTCCGCCGACGCGACGGCGCTGCTCCCCATGGCCATGAACGACTATCTGCGCATCAGCGGCGACAAGGATTTCATCGCCGCGCACTGGGATAGCCTGGCGCGGGCATGGCAGTTCGAATGTTCCCACGACACCGACGGTGACGGAATTTATAGCAACTCCGAAGGCACAGCCTGGGTTGAATCTTGGGTGCCCAGCATGCCCAGGCAGGAGATCTACCTTGCGGTGTTGGATGAGCAGGCCAGCCTTGCGTTTGCCAATCTGGCCCGCGTCACGGGGCACGGCGATCTGGCTGCCGGCGCCGAGATCCGCGCAACCCGTCTGCGTGAACTGATAGAAAAGCAGTATTTTCTACCGAAGACAGATTTCTATGCCTTCAGTTGGAACGGCAGCGGCGCAGACTCCACGCCGACCATACTTCCCGCAGTCGCGTGGTGGGATGGGGATTACGCGCTCGAACATAGCCCGGCAATGCTGTCGCGCTGGGCTTCAGACGAGTTCTCAACCGATTGGGGTACGCGCATTACGAGTGACCGCACAAGCTTCTACGACCCCATCAGCTACCACCAGGGATCGGTATGGCCGCTCTTCACCGGGTGGGTCTCGGTTGCCGAGTATCGCACGGGCCACACGCTCTCCGGCTATGCCCATCTGATGCAAAATGCTGATCTCACCTGGGCGCAGGACCTGGGCAATGTTACGGAATTGCTTTCCGGCCGGTTCTTCCAACCGCTTGGACGCAGTACCGCGCACCAACTCTGGTCCTCCGCTATGGTCATCTCGCCTGTGGTGCGCGGTCTCTTCGGGTTGGCGTGGGACGTACCCGGAAACACGTTGACTGTCACGCCCCATATGCCCGCGGACTGGCAGGATGCCACGGTGCGTAACATTCCCTTTGGCAATACGCGGCTCGACCTCAAATTTTCACGCGCTGGCTCAGAGCTTCTGGTGGAAGCAATGCGCGCCCCTGTTGGGATTCAACTGGCCTCGCAGACGCCCGGAGCCCGCGTACAGGCAACCATGCTTCACATTCCATTGCCTGAAGTAGAAATCGCACTCAAGAGTCAACTGCCGGAGTTCGGCGCCGAAACACGCCAATTGAAAGTGCTCGATCAAAACATCTCAGCGCGGCACTATACGCTGACTCTCTCCGGAATCGGCGGAGCATCCTACCAACTGCTCCTTCGCGAAAACGCCGCCAACCTGGTGATTCATGCCGATGGCGCCACGCTGGGGGCATTGAATCATGGCCTGCGCCCTGTCACCGTTGAGTTTCCCAATGGCCCCGGCTATGTGACGAAAACGATAACATTTTCCTGGTAGCTCCTATTCACGTTTCTGTCCGTCGCCATCGACGGGTAAACGCCATGAGGCCGAGAATACCTCTATGAAGACGCCGAAGTTCGTAGCCCGAGAGGAAATGCGCGGAGGCAGGCTTGGCCTTCTTCTAGCGGCTTGTTGCGTGTCTCTGTTCGCGATCGGCGGATTTGCCCAGCAAGATCTTCCGGGTCCCCCGTCGGGCGGGAACCTCGCGCTCGGCACTGATGCAGTTTCATCCCCGCGTTTCATTGCTGTGCATGGTCGTCGCGCTCTAATCCAGGGATATGCCTCGGATGGTCTCGAGGCCTGGGCCTATCCATTTCAGATTCTCAGCGGCTATCGAATCGCATTTCGTCCGCAGGGCACAACCACCGCAATCAATGGGCTTGAAATTCTCAGCCGTGTCGTCTACCAACCGGATTCGGTCACGCGCATCTATCTTGGACCAGGGTTCATTGTTTACGAAAAGCTGTTTGTTCCGCTCGACCGCGCAGGCGCGATTCTCAGCTATTCGATCCAGAGCGGAACCCCGGTCGAGATCGAAGTCCATGCAACGCCCGTGCTCAACCTGATGTGGCCTGCCGCGCTGGGCGGGCAATCTGTCGAGTGGAATGCATCGCTCTCCGCTTTCGTTCTTTCTGAGCCGGCCAACGGTTTCACGGCTGTGATCGGTTCGCCAGACATTGTGGCTCACGATAACTCCGGCAATCGCGCGATGCGCGGCGCGGATGAAACGGGACTGAGCTTTACTCTGCGTCCGGGGAGCTCCGGCGCCGCCAGAGTCTTCCTTGCTCTCAACCCACCGCATTCCACCGATCACGGGTTGCTGTTCCACGAACTGATCCGTAATCGAGAGACCCTTGAGGCAGAGGCCGCGGCACATGTCGGCGAGGTTCGGGAAAACGTTCTGCGTGTGGAAACGCCCGATGAGCGCGTAAATCGGGCAATCGCGTGGGCCGAGATCGCGCTCGATCAGGCATGGGTCTGCAATCCCGATCTTGGCTGTGGCTACGTCGCAGGCTACGGACCCTCCCGGGATGCAAGACGGCCGCAGTACGAATGGTTCTTCGCCGGGGACGGCATGGTTGCTGGCGACGCGGCTATCATTGCCGGTGATCGCGTCCACGCCCGCGAGGAACTCGAATTCATTCTCCACTATCAGGACAGCAAGACGGGAATGATCTGGCATGAGCTTTCGCAGAGCGCTGGCTTCATCGACTGGATCGGTAAATACCCCTACATGTATGTCCACGTGGACATCACCTTTCAATTTCTCGATGCCGTGGGGCGCTACGTTTCCACAACGGGAGATATCGCCTTTGTCAGCCGGCACTGGCAGGCGATTGAAGCGGCATACCGGTACTGCCGGTCCACGATTGACCCGGCCACCGCGCTGCCGCGCATACCGGCCGGCAAAGAAGGAGGCAATGAGCAGGACCGGATGTTGGACGACCTCGGTCTGTCTGCCAGTTGGGTCGCAGCCAGTTCGTCTTTTGCTCAACTGGCCACGCTCACCGGCCACACTGCTCTGGCCGCTGAGGCATCACGCGCCAGCCAAAGCGCGCGCGACGCCATTCCCACACGCTATTGGGATGCCGGCCAGTCCTTCTGGATCAGCGGCCACACGCAGGGAGGCCAGCAGATGCTGGACCGCCGCAGCGGCCCCAGTCAAGCGCTGACCATGCATCTCTTTAACCCACAGCAGAACGCGCTCTTGCTCGATCAGCTCGCTTCCTCCACCTTTCAAACCGATTGGGGTTCGCGCGGTGTCGGCGCTGGGTCGGCGGCCTTCGATCCCGAGTCCTATGCCAAAGGCAGCGTCTGGCCTGTGGGCACAGCGGCGCTGGCCGTGGCGTTCTGGTCGGAGCATCGCCCGGTGACGGCGCTGGCTCTGTGGAACTCGCTGCTTCCGTTAACCTCGCTTGACTCCCTCGGCCACATTCATGAGGTGCTGGCAGGCAACTTTTATCGCCCGCAAATCGAGTCGGTGCCGGAACAGACCTGGTCTTCGGCGGGCTTTATTGAGGCCACGATTCATGGTCTGCTCGGTTTGCAGGTAGACTCCATCGCCAACCGTCTCGTGTTTGCTCCGTGCCTGCCGGCTGCGTGGAGCGATGTTTCGCTGGCGCACATCCAGCTTTCCGGCGCGTCTGTTTCTCTGGAGCTGCATCGCGATGCCGACGGGATCACGCTGGGAATCGACAACTCCGGCGCGCCTTTCAAGTTTGAATTCGTCCCCGATCTTCCTCTGGGAGCGAAACTTCGCCGCGCGGTGTTCAATCACCAGCCGGTTGCCGGTACGGTGGAGAGCTTTCAACAGCAGACCAATGCCAGGGTGACGCTGAACGCACCGCACGGAAAGAGCGAGTTGCGCCTCGACTTGCAAGGAGGCATATCGGTAATCCCTGATGCGCCTGAACCGCTGCGGGGAGATCCGAGTGTTGGCATACGCATCGTCGATGTTCACCTGGAGGGAAGTGCGCTGAAAGTTGCCGCCGATGTGCCGGTGGACCGCGCATCTCACTTGCGCCTTAAGACCACATGGGAAATTGCAGGCGCCGACGGCGCAACAGTACAACCAATCGCTGCCGGGCTTGTCGAGCTGACCTTTGCTGCCACTCACGACGCCTCGACCCCCTATCGCCGCGCCCAGGCTACCATCGAGCTGAAACCATGGCAGGTGCACTCTTCATCCGGTACTGTCCAATAGGAAAGATCATGCCTGAATTGCATTTTGAAGCGGGAGCACGAAGCCTCTTGTGTGCAGGTATAGCCGCAAGCCTGGCACTCGCAAGCGCTATACACGCACAGCAACCGCGCGAATTCACCGCTATGCTCAAGACGTCTGAAGCGCGAATTGAAGTGAGCGCCGGCATTCATGCGCCGCGCCTCATCAGCCTCACAGGAGTCACTGGTTCCCCATGGCGTAACTGGCAGGAAGAAACTCTGCCTTCAACTGTGGATGCGATCGGCAAACCCGTCCCGATCGTGTGGCTGCTGAAACCGGAGTTGGGCAGTGCCGATGCCCGCCATGTTGTCTTTGTCTATGAATCCACCCAGCCGCGCCTCCGGCTGCGCTGGCAGTGGGAGGCGCGCACGGATTTTGGCCCCATCGAACATCGGATCACCGTGGAGAACCTGAGCGCGCAGCAGGTGTGGCTGCCCATGGTGGACTCGCTCAGCCTGGACTGGCGCACGTCGCCGTCGGGGGCGCTCAGCCACTTCTACGTCGAAAAGGGTGCGGATACTCCATCGGCGCAGGGAACGCACCTGGAAGCGGTGGGGGAGGGTTATCGCTGGATCGGCAAGTCCTCAACCTACGCGCATCCAGTGCCGGGCGAAGGGCGCGAGATCATTCCGGTCGAGTTTGTTTATCGAGCGTCCGATCTACAGGACGGCTGGTATGCCGGCATCGAGTTCAGCGGACGAACGCGCATTACGCTGGAGCGCGCCGGCGACAGGCTGAAGAGCAACCTGGGTCTGGATCCGGAGCCGGGGCCGTTTCGCACCCGGCTGGAGCCGGGTGGCAGCTTCGAAACGCCCACGGTCTTTCTGGGAGCGTTCACCGGCGGCCCGGATGGCGCTGGGAATCAGCTGCGTCCGTGGGTGCGCGTTGTGCTCGGCAATCCGCTTACCTGGAAGGACCCGCAGTATCCGCTGACGGTGAACAACAGTTGGGGCAGCGGAATGCAGGTGGACGAGGCCCTTGCGTTGCGAATGATTGCAGACTCAAAAGATCTTGGACTGGAGATGTTTCACCTTGATGCGGGCTGGTTCCGCGGGGTCGGCGACTGGTATCCGGACCCAAAGAAGTTTCCCCATGGATTAACGGCGGTTGCGGACGAGGCGCACCGTCAGGGTCTGCGCTTCGGCATCTGGGTGGACTGGAGCCAGGCCGCCCTGGACACCGAGCCCGGCGCCCTGAACGCTCGCGATCCCAGGGTGCGCGACTGGCTGGTCACTGACCTGGCGCCAGACTGGAAACCGGAGGAGTTCAAGGGACAGACCATCGACCTGGGCGTTCCCGCCGCCCGCGACTATGCCGCCAAAGAGGTGAAGCGCATCGTCGAGGACTACCGCCTGGACATGTTGGAGCACGACGGCTATGTGGTGGCTCAGGGCTGTGCGCGGGATGACCATCCGCACGCCCCGCCAAACCGCAGCATCATGCGGGTGATTCATGACTCTGGCTTTGACTTTGTGCTGGCGTCGAACTCGACCGACGTAAGCTACCACGCGGTTCGGGCATACTACGAGATTTACGAGAAGCTCCGCCGCGAGCATCCCGGCCTGTTGTTTGAAATCTGCAACGACGGCGGGCGCATGGTGGATTTCGGCTCGGCGGCGCATGGGGACTACTTCTCTATCACTGACACCTACGATCCTCTCTCGAACCGGCGTGCATTCTACGATACGAGTCATGTTCTGCCGGCGGCAATGCTGGAAAGCTACGTGGAAAAGTGGCCCACGCCCAATATCGAGAACCTTCTTTACATGCTGCGCAGTGGCATGATGGGTTGGGTTTCGATCATGCTCGACACCACCGCCTGGACCCCTGAGCAGCATGAAGCGGCGCGGCGGGCCATAGCACTGTATAAGCGGGACTTGCGGCCGCTGATCCGCGATGCCCAGCTCTACCACGTCTCGGCCCGGCCGGACGGCATACATTGGGACGGCGTGGAGTAATGGGACCCGGCGCGCGGCAAGGGCGTGGTGTTTGCCTTCCGCGGGACGATTCCGGATGAGGCGGAGCATCGATTTGTGCTGGCCGGCCTCGATGCCGGCAAGCATTACCGGCTGCATTTTGAAGATGGAAGCGCCCCGGACCGCGAGAGAACGGGTGGTGAATTGATGAAATCCGGGTTAGCCGTCTCGCTCCGGGAGCCGTTGAGTTCAGAGCTGATTTTTCTGGAAGAGGCAAACGTCGGCAACTGAGGTACGCAGCCAGCATGAGGAAAGGCGGGGTTGTGGAGGACTTGCCGTCTGCTCCCATCCTTGGCCGGAATCCCGGTTTGACCGTGGCCGTGCTGTGCCCGATCGCCGGAGGACCACTGAGCGGGCTCGGAGAATAAGCCAGTTTCAAGGTTCTCGAATCGGAGGCAAGGCCTCCGCTGTCGTCTCCCTTGGCTCCTTATATTCCTTACTCACCGGGGTTTTGGCGGTGCACTTGTTGGGCGGTCAGCTCATCCGGATAGGGTCGCCCGGCGCGGCCGCGGCGATTGCGGCTGCAATTTTGCTTTCGCTTGAAGCAGCGCCGAAAGCCGAAGCCTGAAGCAACTGGATAACAACCCCTTTTCGTGATAACGTTTTGAGCAGCATATCCCCCCGCGCTTCAATCAGGCATGGATGCTTTGATCGCGGGCTATCGGTTGTTTACCCCGGCAGGGCTTCTCCTTCTACTTCGACAAAGGTTCGGCGAGGACAATGGATAGCGTCTCTACGGGAAAGATCGGGAAATACGAGATCATCAAGGTTCTCGGCCGCGGGGGCATGGGCGAGGTTCTGCTCGCCCAGGACGTAGACCTTGGTCGTCGGGTAGCCATCAAGAGGCCTTTCAAGTCTGCGCTCGAAGACGGTCTGGCCCGCTTTCAGGTAGAAGCCAAAGCAGCCACGCTTCGCCACCCCAATATCCCAGCCATCTATGAAATGGGTGTGCAGGACGGTTTGCCTTTTATTGCCATGGAGTTTGTTGAGGGCGAGCCGCTCGATAAGATCATAGCTTCCGGCATACAACTTGATCTGATCGCCAAGCTAACCATCATCGAACAGGTTTGCCTGGCTCTCGGCTATGCCCACGAGAATGGAATTATCCATCGGGATATAAAGCCGGCCAACGTGATCGTGCAGCTTGACAAGGACAAGAGCCGGGTAATCGTGGCCAAGATCATTGACTTCGGCATCGCCAAGATCCAGGATGCGGACGGGAAAGCCGGACTTACACAAACCAGCGCGGTAATCGGGTCGCTGCATTACATTGCCCCCGAGAGGTTCAAGGGCGGGCCGATTGATGGCCGGGTCGACATTTTCTCTGCGGGTGTTACCCTCTATAAGCTGCTCACGGGAGAGGAACCTTTTACCGGCGGCGAAGCTACAGCCTCGTACAAGATCGTAAATGAAGCCCACACTTCGCTCGCGACTTATATCCACGACTACCCTCCCGTGCTCGATGAAATCGTTGCCAAGTCTCTGGCGAAGAACCCCGAGGATCGATACTCGACGGGTGAGGATTTTGCCGATGCTCTCCACGAAGTTATCGAAGATCTCAAGCGGAGCCGCGTATCGGATCTCTTTAATGACGCCGAGCGATTGACAACGGAAAGTCGCTTTACGCCTGCCCTGGAACTACTGGAAGAAGCCGTCAAGCTTGATCCGGCGAACACCCAGGTAAGAAAGCTTCGCAAGTTCGTTCGTGAACATCAGGAGCGCATCAAGCGCGCGGAGCGGCTCCGCGAGTGCACCATCCGCGCAGAGGAATCCCTTTTAGCCGGGAACTTCGAGGAAGCGCTCACCCAGTTGAGGGAGGCGCAAAATCTTGACCCAACCTCGGCGGATCTCAAGCTCAAAATTCAGGATGTAGAAGATAAAAAGCGCCGCTACGAAATGAGCGCAAGGGCTCTGACGGATGCTGAGTTGGCTAGAAACAGGGGCGATCTTACCGCCGCGCTGCGAATTGTGGCCAGGGCTCTTCAGGAGGACCCCGACAACCAGAAGCTTCTGGCTGTAAATGGCGTTCTCGCCCGGCAGGCAGAGATTGAAGCCCAGCGTGGCAGAATTCTTGAATTGCTTGAAATCGCCCGCAGGGAGCTTGCAGCACGACATTTCGCGGCTGTGGATCAGCTCCTTGCCGAAGCCGACAGCATTGATCCCTCGCATCTTGAAACCGACGAACTCCGCCGAGAGATGGCGAAGGTCAGGGAGCAGGAGGAACGTCGAGCTGTTCTCGATGAGATTCAGAGAAGAGTCGGGGAATTCATAAGGACCGAGTCCTTCGATCAAGCAACGGATCTGCTCAATCGCGCGATCGACAAGTTGCCGAATGAGACGATGCTGCATCGTTTGAGAGCCGAAGTAGACACGGAAGTGCGCAAATTCCAGGCGAAGCGCTTCGTGGAAGAGGCTATTTCTCAAGCCAGGGAACTCTTTGCGGGCTCCCCAACCGAAGCCATTGCGGTTCTTCAAAAGGCATTGGAACAGATGCCCGGAGAAGAGCGACTGGTTTCCTACGAACGCTCCCTGCGGCAGCAATTGGATGTCCGCCGGGTAGAGGAGTTGCATGGCCAGACTCTGCGCAAAGCGCGGGAACTGATTGCCACTCGACAATTCGACAAGGCAATCGTAGCTCTGGAGTCCTTCCGTATTGAATTTGGAGATCTCACGGATATCGACGATCTTCTGGGCTTTGCCAAAGACGAACTGGCGAGGCAACAACGCGGGGCCATCGTCGATCGATGCACCACCGAGGCGCGTTCTCTGATCCGTGAGGGACGGCTGGATGATGCCGTTCAGTTGCTGGATTCAGCCATTCAAGAGACTGACGATGCTTCTTTGTCCCGGCTTCTCGAAGAGGTTCGGGAACAGCAGGTTGCGTCCGCTCGCAAGCTCGAACTGCTGCAGAAACGCGTTGCGCTCTTGAAGGATCGCGGGGAACTGGATGAAGCAGTCAGGCTGCTGCGGGACTACCTGGTGGAAACGCCTGGGAGCGCGCCGGTTCAGGAGCAATTGACCACTCTGCTGGCAGAACAGGAGCAAAAGCGCGTAACCAACGAGGCAATCGCCGCTTCTCGGGAAGCGGCCAAACGCGGCGATTTTGCTGCCGGGTTGGAGTCGCTGCAGCCGGTTCTGCGGGCCTATGGGGAATCAGCAGAGTTGACCAGGGCGATTCAGGAGGTGCAAACCGCACGCTCCGCATTCGCCCAGGATATCGTCGGCAAGTCCATCGAAACGGCGCGCGCAGCCCTGCTCAAGAACGACGCTCAAGGCGCACTGGCGGCCTTGAAGAGCGCCACGCAATGGATGGAGTTTGCCGACCAGAAGAAGCAGGCGGATTGGCAGCGCATTGGCCAATCGGTCAAGAAAGCTCTGGAGCAAACCGGGACAACGGCCAGCGCTGGCGCCGCCTTCGATGCGCAATTAGCTGAGATCGCGACTGCCAAACCTCGAGGAACGCCAATTTGGGCCGTCGCCCTGGCATGCCTGGTTTTGGCGGCAGCAGGAGGTCTCGTGTGGTGGAAGATGCAACCACCCCCTCCATCAAATGTGGCCCATATCAAGATTGCAAAGGCTCCGCCGGGAGCCGTGGTTTCCATTGACAATGGCCCCCCCACGCAAGCCGATGCCAACGGCGAGCTTACCGTCCAGGTGAAGCCGGGCTCGCATCAGCTCCAGGTTTCTGAACAAGGGTTTGAGCCCTTTAGCGACAAGCTTGAAGTCAACGCGGGAGAGACCGTTAAGGATGAAGTTTCGCTCACTAAACTTCTGCCTGCCGGAACCTCTGGAATGCTGTCTCCGCAAGGCAATGTGTCCGAGTTCAAGCTCTCGGTGGATGGCAAGAACATGGGGCTGCACCATGCCGGAGAGTCGATACGCCTCGAACTGGGCACTCACAAGGTCAAATATTCGGCGCAGGATGATTCGGATTCCCAGGAACACACCATCCAGATCGCTGCCAACCAGAACACGCCGGACACATTTTTCCTGAAACCGCCGGCGCCCAAGCCTCAAGCGCAACCCAACCCGCAAGCCGCCAAACAGGCTGCGCCGGTCGCAGGTAAGACACAGCCGCCTCCCGTGCAACCGCAGCCGGTCGCGGCAGTTGCTGCTCCGGTCGCCCAGCCGACGGGCTCTTTGTCCGCCAGCGCAAACTCGATCGAGCGGGGCAAATCGATCCAACTCTCCTGGCAGGTGAATAACGCTTCTTCCGTGTCCATAAGTGGTGTAGGCGCTGTCGCTCCGCAGGGCAGCACAACGGTCTACCCGACTGCCACGACCAAGTACCAATTGACCGCAAATGGATCGACTCTGCTTTCGGAGCAGACAGTGGATGTGTATGAGCCAAAGCCGCAGGTTCAGGCGCCCACTCCAGCCGTAGTCACTACGCAGCCAAGCAAGCCTGCGGGCCCGGATGTGGCGGCGCTTACGCCGGCGCTGAATGCTTACAAGGGCCTGTTTGCCCGTGCCTCCGGCAAAAGCAGCAAGGACTGCAAAGGTGTTCTCAGCGGTGCTTATCAGGGCAAATTGGGAGCTTTGGCAAGATGGTGCGACTCGGCCAAGAGTTTTGACGTGAGTGAGCAGTGCAGCCTGGTGAGCGGTTCACCGGATGCCCCGACCTTGACGTGTGCTGAAACCCTAACCATCCATCCCAAGGACGGTGACCCGCAGACTTCCCACGGTCAAAAGACATTCCACTTCGCGAAGAGTCAGGACGGATCCTGGCAAATCTCCGGCTGGTAACAGAACCTGCAAACAATCCCCCATCAGGATGGTCGAGTTCCCGGTCCATCGTCATCGGGCTGAATCGCCGGGGCTACGGCATTTTCGCTTCTGCTCTTTACCGAAATCCTAAAGTCGAGTAGCTCCTTTCAGCGCAGTTCCTTGCCAGAGACTATTTCCTCATCCTGAAGTTATAGGCGATGCCGGCCAGCGGAACAAGGTTGCTGCGCAAACCGACATTGTTTACTTGCTTCAGCACGTTCCCATACAAAAGAAAATGCGGAAAGGGAGACCACTTCAAGCCTGCGCTCACGTTGGCCGTCGAATAAGTGTTAAGGAAGTTTGTCTGGGTGGTGAATTGAGGATTTATTCCACTGCCAGCAGCCGGCGCGGGGGTAAGGTTGGAAGTAGTCTGAGCGAACGACGGCGTATTGACGAATTGATTTCCTAAAAGATCGAACGCCAGGGTCAAAGACCGGACCACCTTGAAGTCTGCGCCTGCGGCGTATTGAAGTCCGCCCGGCAGCCGCGTTGTGGGCGCAGCCTGAATGTTTACGACCTGCGAGTCGCCGTTCCATTGGTAGCTCAGTTTCAGATGCGGTGCCAGGCGCGCCCTGTATTCAAAGAGGCCGTACGCGTTGCCGCCCACTGCGCCGGACCCAAGATAGTTAAGCGCATCGCCGCTGGGGAAACGGATTGAGGCTCCGGCCGCTACCGCGGCGCGGCTGCCTTCGCCTCCCAGAAGCAACTGCTTGATGCTTACGGTCACGTCCCCTACTCCGCTGGCCGTGCCGTTCGTCGATACCGATGTGCCCGCCGCGGGACTTTCATTTGTATACGTATTAGACACAGAATCGTAGAAGAACGCCTGGAAGCCGGACGATTTCACTCCGAGCGCGACCGAATTGAACGGTAATATGACCGATATATCGGTCGTCTTTGTGATGCCCAGTGTCGCCACTCCCACATACTGATCGAGTGTAAAACTGATGTTGTTGTTTTCTGACCCATAGAATGTCTGGGTATCGCTGGGATTAAATGGCGAGGGTTGGCTGAAACTGAAGTCAACGGGGAGCGATCCCAAACTAACACCGTCAAGTGAACTCAAATTGAAGTGTTGATAGCTGAAGCCCATGAACAGATGTCCCTTGCCCACCGTATCCGGACGGTCGGTAAGTACCGGGCCAAGATTCTCGAAGGGAACTCCGATCTCGCTTCCTTTCTGTTGTAAGGAAACCACGCCAACCGTGGCGCTGGGGATGGGAAGCTGCGTCAACTGAGCGGCGATGGATGCGTTGATTGGGTTGGCTTCTGCCTCGCCCAGGTTGATGTATGACTTGCCCCCGAAGCTGATCGTTCCCAGGGCTCCTGCGGAAGCGGGGAACTCGCAGATCAGCTTAGTCGACGTGAGACAATCGACCTGCCCGAACGAGTAGACAGTCGGCAAGCAAGCAAACGAAATGAAGAGCAACAGCGCTTTAGCTTTCACAGATTCTCCCCTGCGCGATCAGCGCAAATCATAGACATTGACGGAACACCGGCGACAACATCAATTTGCCCCTTCACTCAATTTGAATTCACAGTCAAAGGCACCACCGCATAGTAATTGGCGCCATTTTGGTCAGTGGCAACCACCTGAACGAGGTAGCTGCCGGGAGCGATTCCGCCGCTGCTGGGCGGCGTGCCTGTGGATGTAAAGCTGCCTCCGCAGCCAGTCGCATACGAGAGACCCAGAATCAGCAGGATCAGTCCAAGGAACCGGAAGAAGTTTTTGCGTGGCGATTTTCTACTCCCAAACCATCCCACCAGGGCGAGGAGTGGTATACCCAACAATGCCGCCATGGAGACGGTACTGGATCGTTGCATCTGGGCAGTGGTCGAACCGGTATCCGTAATGGTAATCGAGACTGTGACCGACTGAGCGCCCGCTGGTACAGTCACGCCTCCGGATGGACCGGTGCACGTGAGCCCGGTGCTGGCAACCTCGCTTCCGGTGGCCACATTCACCAGGGTGCCGCATTTAAAGGAACTGAGCGTAGTAGGCGCTTGTCCGGACGGAGGAGTTGCCGTGTTGAACACGGCGCTCTGCGTTGCGGCTACTCCCGGCGCCACAATGATCGGGCCAGACACACCCACAACGTATACAGCCAGCGGTTTCACCGTTGTTTGAACAAGCGCCGAAGTGTTGCTATCGATGGCCGTGAGTGTTACGGAATATGCCCCTGGAGCAGCGCTGGACGAAGCACTGATCGTGTATCCCAGGGAACCGCTGTTTCCAGGCAACGTCGCGGATAACGGCGAGCACGATGGATCGCTGACAGGCGAACTGGTCGATGTATTGATCACCGCGCAGGTAACTTTCAGCGGATCACTGAACCCGCCCACAGGCGTCGAGACCACCGTGATCTGCGTGGGGACGAACGGATCCGTGACATTGGAATAGCCTTGGGTCAGAAGGACAACATCTGACGCCGGCGAAGAAAACGCAACGCTAAAGTTTTGCACTGTTTGCGCAAAAGAGCCGCTGTTGGCTACGAAGTTGATATCGCCGGAATAGCTGGCGGAAACACTGACCTGCCCGCCTGTGGTCAGTGGGAATGGAACCATGCAGCTTGCCTTAGCCGTTCCATTGCCAGGCACAGTCACTGGAACCGCGCCGCATGTATTCACTGTGCCGTCGGATGACGTGAAGGTGATCTTACCTGTAGGAGATGTTGCTCCGGTCGGCGACGGCATCACTGTCGCGGTGAAGGTGACAGATTGCGTAGCGACGCTGGTTGGCAAGGAAGAAACCAAAGTCACTGCGGTAGGCGCCGGATTGACTAGCTCATTCAAGGCGGCGGGTAGGGAGGCGGCAAAATTGGTATCGCCATTGTAGGTCGCGGTAATCGTGTGCGTGGCTGCTGTCAGTAGCGCGGCGGTGCAGGCCGGCACAGTTCCGGTTGCGGAAACCGTTTCAGTGCATAATGTGTTGCCGGCTGACGTATCGGTAAACGTCACAGTTCCGCTGGGCTCTGTTGTACCGCCAAAGGCCGGCTTGATGACAGCGGTGAAGCTGACCGGCTGGTTAACCACAGAGGAAGTTGGCTGCGACGTTACTGTGACTGTTGTGGACGGCGAGCCGACCGCCTGACTCAGCGGAGCAGAGGGACCTTTCAGGAAGTTGCTGTCTCCGTTGTATGTCGCCGTGATCGCGTACGTTCCGGTTGCAGGCAACGAGGCGACGCATTGGGCAGAGGTGACCGAACCCGTCGTGACCAGAGTTACGGCGCCCGTGCACAGGACGCCTGACTGTGCGCCCTGCGTGTAACTGAAAAGTACACTCCCGGTGGGAACGGCCAGCGTTTCCGGAGTTGATCCGGCATAAGCTGGAATAGTCGGCGTGGTAACAGTAGCGGTGAAAGTCACCGGCTGGTTGACAGACGAACTGCTGGGCACCGAAACAACGGTTGTCGTAGTCGCGGTTTGGGTCACGAACTGGGGTAGAACGCTGGAAGTCGCGGTTTTGAAATTCGAATCGCCGCTGTAGGCCGCGGTAATCGAATGCGTGCCCGCGGGAGAGAGCGGAACCGTGCAAGTGGGGACAGCTCCAGTGGATACAGCCAGGGTGACCGTGCAAAGCGTCGTGGAGCCGTCGCTATAAATCATGGTTCCCGTGGGAACCGTTGTCCCGCTGTTGGCGGCGTTGATGGTTGCGGTAAACGTCACCTGCTCATTTACCGTCGAGGCAGCCGGTGCCGATGTGAGCCCGATTGACGTCGCACCGGCATTGACCGTCTGCACATCCGCCTTCGGAGCCGAAGCACTGCCGGTGAAGTTGGCATCAGCGCTGGTGTAGGTTGCGACCACGCTGTTGGTGCCGGACGAGTTGAACGTATAGCTGCAAACCGGCACTGTCCCGCTGCTTAGTGTCTCGGTGCACAAGGTGGTTGTTGTGGTTGTATCGGAAAAGACCACTGTTCCCGTGGGCTTTGCGGTCCCGGCAGTGTAAGTAGGCGTCACGGTAGCCGTGAAGGTCACCGCCCCGCCAACGCTCGAGGGGTTAGGCGTTGACACAAGACTCGTCATCGTACCCGAAGCAACCACAATCTCCGATACGGTTGCGGGAGTTCCGGCCGAGAAGTTTGAATCGCCGCTATAGGTCGCGGTAATCGTGCTTCCAGGAGACGCGATTGCACTGGTGAAGACGTAACTGCAGTTCGCAACTCCAGTGTTGGCGTTAATCGTCACCGTGCTGCAAAGAGTCGTGCTTCCCTGTGTAAACGTGACGTTTCCGGTGGGGAGAACCTTCGTCGACGAGCTCGAAGGCGGAGTTACCGTGGCTGTCAGGGTTACTTGCTGGTTTACAGCTGGGGAAGTCGGCGAGGACGTCAACATGGTTTGAGCTGCCGTCTTACCCACGGTCTCAGTGATCGAAGCCGGTGCAGCAACGGTGAAATTCGTATCGGCGCTATAAGTCGCTACGATGACATCGGCTGGAGCAACCAACGATGCAGTCGTGCAGGTTGCACTCCCGCCGGAACTCACCGTCACTGCCGGGCAATCGGTGTTGTCCGTGCTTCCGTTAATTGTGAAGCTTACCGTTCCCGAGGGGTTGACCGGCGCAAGTGCGCTAGCCGCGAGTTGGGCTGTAAATTTCACTGAGGTGCCGGTGCTCACGGAAGTGGAAGGCGAAGCCGTCAAACCGAGCGTGGCAGCCAGGGCATTCACGGTTTGCACCACCTGTGGCGACGCCGGCGACAGGGTGAAGTTGGTATCCCCGCCATAGGTCGCGGTCACCGTGTCAGTGCCCGCAATGAGCTTGCTTGTCGTGCAGGTGGCGGCGCCCGAGCCATTCACAGTTACGGCAGTGGTGCAGTCGGAGATGGTAGTGCTGGTGGTGCCGTTCTTGCCGACAATAGTGAAAGTCACCTGTCCGGACGGCAATACACCTCCCGTGGAGCCGGTGGGCGTCACCGTTGCGGTAAAGGTCACCGATGAGTTGACGTTCGAAGCAACGGCGCCGGTGCTCGAAGCGAGCGTGAACGTAGCGGCCTCGGCATTCACGGTCTGCACCACCTGCGCTGATGCCGGTGACAGGGTAAAGTTGGTATCCCCGCCATAGGTCGCAGTCACAGTATCAGTGCCCGCAATAAGCTTGTTCGTCGTGCAGGTAGCGACGCCTAGACTATTCACCGTTACCGCAGTGGTGCAATCGGAGATGGTGGTGCTGGTGGTGCCGTTCTTGCCGACAATGGTGAAGGTCACCTGTCCGGACGGCAATACGCCTCCTGTGGAGCCGGTGGGCGTCACCGTTGCGGTGAAGGTTACCGAATCGTTGACATTTGATGCGGTGGTGCCCGTGCTCGATTTGATCGCGATCGTCGCGGCCTCGGCATTCACGGTTTGCACTACCTGCGGCGACGCCGGCGACACTGTGAAGTTGGTATCTCCGCCATAGGTCGCGGTCACCGTGTCAGTGCCTGCAATGAGCTTGTTCGTCGTGCAGGTGGCAGCGCCTGAGCTATTCACCGTTACCGCAGTGGTGCAATCGGAGATGGTGGTGCTGGTAGTGCCGTGCTTGCCGACAATGCTGAAGGTCACCTGTCCCGATGGGAATACGGCTCCCGTGGCGCCGGTGGGCGTTACCGTCGCGGTAAAGGTCACCGATGAGTTGACGTTCGAAGCAACGGCGCCGGTGCTCGAAGTGAGTGTGAACGTAGCGGCTTCGGCATTCACGGTCTGCGTCACAGCGGACGAGGTAGCGGAGGCATATGTCCCATCTCCGCTGTAGCCGGCGGTGAGAGAATCGCTGGGCGCCAGGAGGGAAGACGTCGTACACGTTGCAGTTGAAGGTTCACCCACCCCGCCTGCGGTGAGTGGCTCGCCGCTGCTGCCAGCGCAGTCAGACATGGCTGTGGTGCCGTTGTAGAATACGACGGTCCCTGTCGGCGCGGCACTTGTCGGCGAACCAAGCACAGTCGCTGTCAACGTGACTTGTTGGTTCACGGTTGAGGGATTTGGTGACGGCACCAGGGTGAAGGCACTCAGACCTGTTGTGCCGGTTGCTAAGCTGCCGTTTGCCAGCACAGTAACGTCCGTTCCCAGTGTGGGAGATCCGCTGTTGCCGTTGGCCGTGGCCAGGCTGGCGTGTCCACCCGTGGCGCCTGCAATCGCGGTTAGCCCCTCGGGGCCTGTCCCTACTGACAACGCAGTGGCCGTCCGCAGCGTGCCATCCCCGTTTCCATACAGAATACTTACCGTGGAGTCATTGAAATTGGTAACAGCTACATCCGCCTTGCCGTCTCCATTAAAGTCAGCCACCACCAGAGACCTCGGCTGATTGCCCACCTGATAAGGAACAGCCGCCCGGAATGTTCCATCGCCATTACCGTGCAGCACCGCCACCGTATTGTCAGTGGACCGCGAGACCAACAGGTCAAGACCTGACCCGCTCAGATTCCCAAGAGCAATCGACGAGGGACTGTTCCCAAGGGTGACATCCGTTCCCGGCTTGAACTTGCCTGTTCCATCGCCAATCAGCACGGTTGCTGTTCCAGGCGACTGGCAGGAGGCGTCTTTGCCGCACCGATTTGCCACGAGAATATCGAGATTCTTGTCTCCGTTGATGTTTCCCACAGCGAGGGAGCTTGGAGAGTAGCCTACCGGATAGCTCAATGCGCTCTGGAAACTGCCGTCTCCGCCGCCAAGCAGGATTTCAAGGCTCCCCGGCTGGGAGCACTTTGCGGATCCGCAATCCTCCAGCACGGCGAGGTCTGGCTTCCCGTCCTTATTGAAGTCGCCCACCGCAAACGCGACCGGAGCGCCGGCTAACGGAAGCGCTATCGGCTGCCGGAAGGTTCCATCTCCCACCCCAAGAAGGACGGAGGCCGTCTTGTCGAGTCGGTTGAGCGCGACGATATCCAGGTTCTTGTCCCCATTCAAGTCGGCCAACGCAACCGACACCGGGCCGGCGCCGACGGTGTATGTGGAAGAAAGCTGATACGCGCTCTTGCCATCTGCAAGAAAGACTGCCACGTTTCCAGCCGTGCTGCAGGAAGGGTCGGAACCGCAGTAGTTGGTAACCGCCAGGGCTGGGATCTTGTTGCCGGCCAGGTTTCCTGAAGCGATTGAAATGGGCTCCTGCCCGGCAAAATAAGAGCGGCCGGCCTTGAAAGTGCCGTCCCCATTGCCCAGCGGAACGCTTACCGTTTGAGACGAATGATTGATGATGGCCAGATCGACGTGACCGTTGCCATAGAAGTCTCCTGCCACGGCGGCGAGAGGCGCATTACCGGCTACAAAGTCAAGCGAACTCTTGAACGTCCCATCGCCATTTCCACCCAGAATACTGAAGGTATTGCTGGCATTGTTGATGACGATAAGATCGGCAACGCCATCCCCATCCACATCAGCTACCACCGTGGAGACAGGCTCGCTCCCAACCGGATAAGACGCCGGGGAGGCAAATGTTCCGTCTCCCTTACCAATCAGAACTGAAACCAGCTTTTGGCCTGGTTGCGTAACTGCCAAATCGATCTTGCCGTCCTTATTGAAATCTCCTGCAACGATCGAAGAGAGTGATCCTGAAGCCACGCGGATGTCCTGAAGCGGATGGAACACCCCTCCGCCTTGGCCGAGCAGGATGCTCACCGTTCCATCTGCGTTTGCAAGCGCCAGGTCGATGTGTCCGTCGTTGTTGAAGTCCGCCGTCGTGAGCGCCATCGGCGTCTTGGGTAGGGAGTACAGGATGGGCTTCTGCAGGTTTCCATTCCCATCGTTCAGAAAAATGGCAAGCTGACTGCTGGATTCTCCGGCAACCGCTACATCCGTTTTTCCATCTCCATTGAAGCTGCCCGCGGCGAGGAAAGATGGCTTGAAGCCAACTGCGTAACTTTGCAACGGTTGCAGCGTCCCATCGCCTCTGCCGAGCAATACACTGATCGTGCTCTCGGATTCATTGGAAACCACAACATCGGGTTTTCCATCGCCATTGATATCCGCCACTAGAACGAAATTCGGGCGAGGGCCGGCGGGATACTCGACGGGTGCGGAAAAGTTTCCCTGCCCGGTTCCGAGAAGGACGGTAATATTCCCGGACGTGTAGTCTGCGGCGACCAGATCCAATTTGCCGCTTCCTGTCAGATCGCCAGCCGCCACGCTCGATGGAGCATAGCCGAGAGGAAAGGATGGGGCAACGAGAAAAGGAGAGGGCGCAGTATAGCTCTGGGATGAATCGGCCCTTGTCGATTCGGCTGATTGCGCGCGAATCCCGCTCACCAGGCATGCGCTGGAAAACAAGAACAACAGCGTAGCCGACGCAGCACTTCCATACAGGCGAAGCAACTTATAGCGAGTCATGTATGTTCTCCAAACAGATGGGCCGGGAAATCCACAAACCTGCGTTTGAATAGGAGCCAAGCACGTTTGAGTGCTTAGGGCAAACGGATTGTCAATGTGTTTGCGCGAAATTAACGGACGCGGACAAGAAGCAAGACAACCGGCAGCAGACGACACGACTATTTCAAGAGCCGCTCAGCGTATTCCGTTCTATCGGCAAATCCAAATTCAGGGAGGCCGGCATCAAACATCCTGGAATTTGAGCTGCATGAGGGGAATCCAGGTGTCCGGCTAGGAACCAGAATCTAGCACCCTCATAGGGGCAAGTCAAGTAAAAAGATGAGATAAAACAAAGCGATCAAAATGGCCATTCGGGATGATTTGGAGCGGTTCATCCGGCCTTCATCGGACAGCCGTTTTCGCATGGCGCAAGCGCTTTTCGGATACCGCGAACTCTGGAAATGGATGGGCAGCTATCCCGGCCGGACCTACCGCATCCGCCAGCTCTTTTTTAAGCAATGCGGCTGTTCAAGACCGGCGGCCGGTTGGGTATCGCGAGGCGCTACTGGCGGCAATAGCATTTTCGGAATTGGTGTAGACCGAAAGCACGAGGCAGGGTGGTTTTTCCCTTTCCGGGGTCCCCGGCGACAGGTCTTCGTCGTAGGAGTGGAAGCAAAAGCCACCATTCACTGCTCTCAAAAAGTCTGCGTGTATTCCGAAAATACTCTGAATTGCCGGCGTGAACTCTGTCGGGCGATCAGAATTCCTCACTGTCTTCGACGGCGGGCAATATATCGTTCTCGCGGGCTACCCATACATATAGCGTCGGCAGCAGGAACACGCCGATAACCAGGTTGGCCAGCAGACCGCCCACAATGACGATGGCGAAGGGACGCTGCGAGTCAGAGCCAATGGCATGAGAAAGCGCCGCGGGCAGCAAGCCCAGAGTGGCCACCAGCATCGTCATCATGATGGGACGCAGGCGGAGGACAGCACCCTCAACAGCAGCCTCGACAATATGTTCCTCGGTGGAGACCTCCATACCCTTGCGACGGGCCCGTAATTGGTTGATGAACTCGATCATGATGACGCCGGTTTGCACCGAGACGCCAAAGAGAGCCAGAAAGCCTACGGCAGAGGAAACCGAGAAGTTCGTGTGAGTGATAAACAGCGCCAGCGGGCCGCCGATGGAGGCCATCACTACACTGACCAAAATGAGTATGGCCCACTTGGCTGAACGGAACATGGTGTACAGGATAAGAAAGATGGCCAGCACGGTAATGGGAACGATTAAGGCCATGCGCTTGTTGGCACGCTTCTGACTCTCGTATTCTCCGGCCCACTCAAGATGGTAGCCGGTGGGCAGTTGGACGTTGTGCTCCACCTTGGCAATCGCCTCTTCGACGGTTGAGCCGAGATCGCGACCCTTTACGGAGTACTTGATGGCGATATAGCGTTGCCCTCCCTCGCGATTGATCTGTTCGGCTCCGTCGTCGGTGGAGGCGGTGGTGAGTTGTGCCAGCGAGACGCGCTCGCCGGAGGGCGCGAGTAGGCGGATGTTTTGAATGGCCTCGCGGGTGTCGCGGTACTGCTGCTGATAGCGCAGTGTTACATCGAAGCGTGCTTCGCCCTGCTGCACCTGGGTGAGAGCGTTGGCGCCGACGGCGGTTTGCACGGCGTCCTGCACGTCAGACACGTTGATACCCCAACGGCGGGCGGCCTTGCGATCTACCTGCAGGTTGAGATTAGGTTGGCCTACGATGCGGAAAATACCCAGGTCGCCAACGCCTTTGACTGAGGCCATCTGCGCCTGAATCTTTTCGGCCGTATGTTCCAGGATGCGAAGATCGTCGCCGTAGAGTTTCACGGCCAGTTCACCCTTTACCCCGGAAACAGCCTCCTCCATGTTGTCGGAGATGGGCTGGGAGTAGTTCCAGATGACTCCGGGAAACTTCTCGAGTTCCTTGTCGATGGCGGCCACCAGCTCCTCCTTGTCCCGGTGGAAGACGGGGCGCCAATCTTCTTTTCGCTTGAGGTCGACGAAGTACTCCGTATTGAAGAAGCCGGCGGTATCGGTGCCGTCGTCGGGTCGGCCGGTCTGGCTGACCACCTGGGTCACCTCAGGAAAGGAGGCCATCACGAGGCGAGCCTTGTTGGTGAAGTCGATGCTGGCGGTAGGACCTTCACTTGGTGGCAGCGTTCCGCGCACCCAGATCGAGCCTTCGTCGAGGTGGGGCAGGAACTCCGAGCCGATCGGTCCACCCACAGTGAGATACACGGCAATGGCGAAGAGGAAGGTGGCGACCCCCACCGTGATGTAGTGATGCAAAATGGCTGCGCGCACCGCCTCGCGATAGTGCCGGATCAGCCATTGCATGATGGGGTTCTGCCACTCTTTGGCGCCCTTGCTGAACAGGATGCTGGCCATTACCGGCGCAACGATGATGGCGAAACCGAGCGCGCCGAGCAGGGCAAAACAGACTGTCCAGGCCATGGGTTTGAAGAGACGGCCCTCGACAGCTTGCAAGGTGAAGATGGGGAGATAAGAGGTGATGATGATGCCTCGGGCGAAGAACACGGGCCGCAGCACCTCGTGTGCCGCGTCGCGAATCTTTTGCGCCGGGGTGCGGGTCGAGTCCTGCTGGGCAAGATGGCGGACCATGTTTTCGATCATCACCACGGATCCATCCACGAGCATGCCGAAGTCCAGCGCCCCGAGCGACAGCAGATTGGCTGGAATATGGCTCAAATCGAGGCAGATGGAGGCGAACATCAGCGCAAACGGTATGGTAAGCGTGACGACAATGGCGCCGCGCACGTTGCCCAGGAAGAGGAACAGAATGATCGCCACCAGGATCATCCCTTCCGTCAGGTTGCGCTCCACCGTCTCCACCGTGTAGGCGACCAGCTTGGAACGGTCAAGAAACGGGACAACCTTGACGCCCTTGGGCAGGATGCCGTGATTCAGGCTGTCCACTTCCTGATGAATTCCCAGCAGCACCGGGTCGGAGTCGTCGCCCTTCTGCAGCAGCACAATGCCCTCGACGGTATCAGGATTGTCGACGATGGTTCCATCTTCCCGGTGGGTGGCTTTCCCAATCTGCCCCAGGCGAATCTTGGGCCCCTGGGAAACGGTGGCGATGTCCTTGATCGAGATGGCTGCGCCGTTCTGCGTCTTGACTACGGTGTCCTCGATGTCCTGCACGTTTGTGAACAGGCCCATCGACTGCACATTGATCTGCTGTGCGCCCTGCTCGATGAAGCTGCCGCCGCCGTTGGTGTTGTTGTTGGCGATCTGCTGCTCAACCTGGCCTATGCTCAGCCCATAAGAGACCAGCTTCTCGGGATCGAGCTTGATCTGATATTCCTTTGTCGGCCCGCCGAAGCTGGACACGTCCACTACGCCCTTGACGCCCTTGAACGACTTCTCCAGCAGCCAGTCTTCAAGCGACTTCTTCTCCATCACGTCGTAGGCGGGGTTGGTGCTCTCCAGCGTGTACCAGTAGATTTGTCCGACAGGGCTCCAGTCGGTTCCCATCTGCGGGGTGAGATTGGCGGGCAGACTCACCTGGCCTAGCCGTTCCACCACGTGTTCGCGGTTCACGTCGCTGGTCGTGCCGTCATCAAAGATGAGCATCAGGCTAGAAAGGCCGGCCAGCGTGGTGGAGCGCAGATGGGCGAGGTGGGGAATGCCGGCCATCTGGATTTCGATGGGCACCGTGACCTGACGCTCAATCTCCTCAGCGCTGCGGCCCGGCCACTGCGTAATGATCTGGACGTAGTTGTTGGCAACGTCCGGGTACGCCTCGACGGGCAGGGCCCGGAACGAAATAATGCCCCACGCGGTGAGCACAACCACCGCGCCAAGGACCAGCCACCGGCTCTTCAGCGCGAAATCGACGAGTGCACGAATCAATTACCAATCCCCGCGTAGCAAGGGCCAGCATAAAGATCTTGTGAGGATTCGGCAAGGATTTGCGTCCCATTCCTGAACTGGGCCGATTTTCCGGGCCAGAGCACACTTGCCATGCCCGTCGCGCCAGTCCGCGATGTGCACTGGCACACGCCCTTGCCATGGTCGCCAGAGTCCCGCGACCAAACAGAGTTGGTGGTTCGTTATTCCGTGTTTTCGGTGGGGCGAAGATGGCGTGCGAGGGACCACTTAAGATCTTCGATGCCTTCGCCGGTTACGGCGGAGACGGCGTGAAACTCCAACTTCTTGCGCTTGATGTGGGCGGATAACTTCTTTAATTTCTCAGGATTGGCGGCGTCGATCTTGGTGGCTACGACGATCATGGTCTTGTTGGCTAATGGGTGTTCGACCAAAGGTCCGGGGTTGTCGTCCATGGGTTGGGCAACAGTGGTGGTGGAGAAGCTGGCCAGCTCCTTGTTGATGACTTTGAAGTCTTCGACAGGGTCGGGGCGGGCGGAAGAGTCTGACACGTCGACCAGGTGAAGGAGAATGCGGGTGCGCTCGATGTGACGGAGGAACTGGGTGCCGAGGCCGGAGCCTAAGTGCGCGCCTTCAATGAGGCCGGGCATGTCGGCAACGACGTAAGACTCCTGGTTGGGCTCCTCGCCGACCGTGACTACGCCTAGGTTGGGTTCGAGGGTGGTGAAAGGGTAGTCGGCGATTTTGGGTTTGGCGGCGGAGATGCGGGAGATAAGGGTGGACTTGCCGGCGTTGGGATAGCCGACCAGGCCGACGTCAGCCAGGAGCTTGAGTTCGAGGCGGTAAAGGCGCTCCTCGCCGGGGCGGCCGAGTTCGTGCTCGCGGGGAGCCTGGTGGACGGGGGTGGCGAAGTGCTGATTGCCACGGCCGCCGCGGCCGCCCTTGGCGATGACGATGGAGTCGTCGGGCTCGGAGAAGTCGTGGATGAGCTCGCCGGTTTCCTGGTCGTAGAGGGATGTGCCGACGGGGACCTGGAGGGTGATGGAGTTGCCGTCAAGCCCGGTGCAGTTGGAGCCCATGCCGTGCTGGCCGCGCTGGGCCTTGTGCTCTGGGTTGTAGCGGAAATGGATGAGGGTGTTGTGGCGCTGCGAGCTGACCATGACGACGTCGCCGCCACGGCCGCCATCGCCGCCGGAGGGTCCGCCGCGTGGAACGAACTTCTCGCGGCGGAAGGCCATGCAGCCGTTGCCGCCGTCGCCGGCCTTTACTTTAATTCTTGCTTCATCGATGAACATAGGAGACCAGAGACCAGGGAACGGGAGCCAGGAAATAGCTCTGCAATGCTTACTGGCAGGGCTAAATCGGAGCTGCCGTCTTTTCAGTTTACCGGACGAGGCTTAGAATCGTTGGCGACTTCACTATTAAGTGTTTAGGCAGCGAGAAACGGGCTCCGATGAGCGCCGGGACTCGTGTGCTGTCCGGACCCGCCGCTAGAGCGGGACGGGCTGTGCGTGTGCTGCGGATTTTCCCAGGGTCTGCCGCGAGCGGGTATCTCGATGGCAGAAGTAAGGCGGAGTTGGATCAAGCTGCTGGTTGTGTGCGTGCTATTGGTCGGAGTGGCGCCGGCGTGCTTCGCGCAATTCGCTGAGAGCGGTTCCATCACGGGCAAACTCACTGATATGGATTCGGCGCCGCTGGCCGGGGTTGCGGTGGTGGTGCGGAATGAGGCTACGGGGGCAGAAGCGCGGACCACAACCGGGAAGAACGGGAGCTACCGGTTTGCGGGGCTCAGGACCGGGAAGTACACGTTGGAGGCTGAAAGCGAGCGGCTGGGCCGAGCGCGGCTGGAAGGCATCATGGTGGCCGCGGGACACGAGACGCGGCTGCAGACGGCGATGCAGTTTGAGCTTGCGAAGCCTGCTCCAATCCAGCGTTCGGTGCATGCCATCGACACAGTGGCCCCGGGGGTGACCACAACGATCACGGCAGAGCAGTTGCAGGGGTTGCCGGTGGCCGGGCGGCGCTGGCAGGATTTTGTGCTGGATACACCGGCGGCCCGGGGTGGGCCACAGAATTCACAGAGCGGTACGGGCCAACAGCCAGCGGAAATCACGGTGGACGGAGCGACGACCAGACTGGCTTTTGGCGAGACGGGCAGGAGTGGAGCTGGATCGTCTGGGCAGGGTGGGGCTGAACCAGGTGGGGTGGGCCAGGCGTGGACAGATGGGCGGGGCTCATCGGTTATCGCCGAGGCAGCGATCCGCGAGGTGCAGACGGTTGCCGGGAACGTGGAGGCCGACGGGGCGCGCGCGGTTGGCGGGCGGATGGGCCTGGAGACGCAAAGCGGGGAGACCGGGCGCGGTACGAATGGTTTGCACGGGCAGGGATTTCTGTTCGACCGGCAAAACATCTGGGGTGCGCAGAACCCGTTTACCCAGTGGGTAAAGGAAACTGCGCCAGCCACGGAGACGACCACGCCGACGTTCACACCAGAGGCGTACACGCCGCCGGACCACGAGACGATTTGGGGGATGGGGCTGGGCCGGCAAATTCGACGCGACAAGCTATTCTGGTTCGCGGCGCTGGATAGTTACCGGCGGAACGATCCGGGGTTGGCCACAGTGAAGCATCCAGACGAGTTCTTTGCGCAGCCCTCGAACGACCAGATGCAGGTGCTGAGCGCGCGCCTCGGCTTGAGCAGCACGAATCCGGTAGCCGCGGGTCTGGCAGCCTATTCGACAATGCTGGGGACGCTGGACGGGCTGCTGGGACCGGCTCCGCGGACGGCTTCGCAGTGGGTTGGTTTCAGCCGCATCGACTGGGAGGCGGCCGAGCGCCACCGGTTCACGCTGGAAGGGATTGGCGCCGCGTGGAACTCGCCGGGCGGAGGGCTGACACGCGTGGCTGAAACCTACGGGACCAACAGCTTTGGGTTGACCAAGGCCAGTGAGGAGTGGCTGCTGGGACGCTGGGAGGCATTTCTGACTCCGAACGTACTAGCTGTGAGCCAGGCTTCGGCGGGACGCAATATCCTGGGCGCTCACGCGGAGACGCCATCCACATTCGAACAAACACTGCTAAGGCCAAGCGTCTGGGGCCAGTTGCCGCAGATGGTGGTGGATTCGCGATACGGGTTTACCATCGGCAATCCGTCGCGGTTCGGCGCGGGCAGCTATCCCGATGAGCGGCTCTACGAGTGGCAGGAGAGAGTGGACTGGGTCAGAGGCAACCTGCTGGTGAAGGCAGGGTTCAGCTTGAACCATAACTCCGATGCCACCAGCCAGCTGCGCAACCAAACGGGAACGTATTATTACTCGAGCGTGGAGAATTTTGCCTCCGACGCTCTGGCGTTTGCCGCCTTTGGACTTTCCGGCCAGGACAACCCAACCAACCAGCACAACTGCGACGAGACGGGCAAGGTTTGGCGGGACGCGACGGGCACACTGCGTGGACTGGGCTATCTGCCGTGCTACTCCTACTATTCGCAGGTGATGGGACCAACGAACTGGCACTTGAGCACCAACGACTGGGCCAGCTATGCGACCGCGCAATGGCAGCCAAAGAAACTGTTGGTGGTTTCCGCCGGGCTGCGCTGGCAGATGGAGCAGTTGCCGCCGCCAATTGCCGCGCTGGCCAACCCGGGACTTACGCAGACGGAAAAGCTGCCCAGCCTGGGTAACAACTGGGGCCCACGCTTGAGCCTGGCGCTGGGAAACAGCGAGGGCCACTTGCCGGTGCTGAGGCTGGGCTATGGAATGTACTTCGGCCGGACGGAAAACGCCACGCTGGAAACGGCGCTGACGCAGACCGGCTCAACGAACGGCGATTTGAGTTTCTTCATGCGGCCCACAGACAACCTGAATGCCGGGGGAGCTCCGCCGTTCCCGTATGTGCTGGCAGGGGAGCCGCTGAACGTGGTCAAACCGGGGGCGGTGGAGTTTGCGCCGGGGTTCCGCAATCCCGAGGTGCATCAGGGCGTGGCCGGCGTGGAGGAAAGCTTGCCGGGCCACGTGGAGCTGACCGCAAGCGCGATGGTGAGCCTGGGACGGCGGCTGCCCATCTCGATTGACACCAATTTTGACCCTGCGGCCAATCCGCGAACCATAACCTACGGAGTTGTGGATGGGACGGGCGCCGGACCCATCAAGACGACGCAGATTACGGTTCCTTTTTATGCATCCTGGCCATCGGCAACGGGCATTGTGGGGCGATTGAACCCGGACTACCAACAGATTTCAGAGATTATGAGCCGGGCAAACTCGACCTATGAGGCGGCGGTGCTCAAGGTGACCCGCAATGGGCGCAAGGGGCTGAGCCTGCACGCTCACTATACCTACGCGCACGCCATGGACTGGAACCCCAACGAGAGCGCCACGGTAGCCGGCAGCGATGTACTGGACCCGGCCAACTTCAGCCAGGAATACGGAACCAGCAATTTGGATTTGCGCCACTCGGCCGCCATCATGGCCATGTGGGAAACCAAATGGAAGCTGCACAATCTGGCCGGGCGGCTGGCGAACGGGTGGATGTTGTCGGGAATCGGGCAGTTTCGCAGCGGACTGCCTTACACCATGCGCACCTCGGGTTCGCTGGCCGAGGAGTTCGACGTGACGAGCGGAGCGGCCATCGTGGGGCTGGGGCCGGGAATGAATGGCTCCGGCGGCGACAACCGCGTTTATGGCGTGGGACGCAACACCTACCGCTATCCGGCTACCTGGAAGGCCGACCTGCGACTGGGCAAAAGCTTCGACCTGCGGCAGATGCGAAAACTGGAGCTGATGGTGGAGAGCTTCAACCTCTTCAACCACCAGAACGTGACTGAGCTGGAAACCACAGGCTATTACCTCGAGCCGGGCAGCCTCTCCGGCACCCTGCCCACACTGAACTTCCTGACCGGGCTGCAGGCCAATGCCGCGGCATTTGGTCAACCGCTGAATATCAACGCGACTAACTTCTATCGGGAACGGCAGGTGCAGGCGGGTTTGAGGATGAGATTCTAGGGCATTCGCGGGTTTAACGCGCCGTGGCCAAATCCCAGCGTCGCTTTTGTATTGAATTGTCATACAATCCGTTGCATGCGAATTTCAGGTTCTCCCATCGTCGTTCTGATGCTGGCAACAGCGGCCTCATTGGCTCAGACCGCTTCCGCGCCGAAGCCTCCGATTGCGGAGAAGATCCACACGGAAAGGGCGATCAACGGAGCCATGTTACAAGACGACTACGGCTGGCTCCGCGAGAGAAACAACCCGCGGGTGCGGGAGTATCTTGAGGCGGAAAATTCCTACGCCGAACAGGTCATCGCCGACGAGAAACCTTTCGCAGAAAAGCTCTATAACGAAACGCTCAGCCACATCAAGCAAACCGACACGTCAGTGCCCTATCGCAAGCATGGCTACTGGTACTATTCGCGCACCGAGGAGGGAAAACAGTATCCGGTGCTGTGCCGGAAGAGAGAGGCGCTTACCGCGCCAGAGGAAGTGATGCTTGACGTGAATGAACTCGCGCAGGGCGAGAAGTTCATGTCGCTGGGTACGTCTGAGGTGAGCGACGACTCGAATTTTCTGGCGTACACGACCGACAATGTCGGCTTCCGGCAATACAAGCTGCACATCAAAGATCTGCGCACCGGCAAGCGATTGCCAGACACGGCGGAACGGGTCGACTCGCTTGCCTGGGCGGCGGACAACAAAACGCTCTTCTACAGCACCGAGGATGCGCAAACCAAACGCAGCGACCTGGTGCACCGGCACGTGCTTGGCACCGACGCGATGGCCGATCCCATAGTCTTCGACGAAAAGGACGAACGCTACGACGTTGACCTGGGCCGCACGCGGGATGGCAAGTATCTTCTGACGGCTTCAAGCAGCCACGTGACCAGTGAAGAGAGGTTCGTCGCGGCAGACACTCCAAGCGCCGATTGGAGGCTCATTGAGCCGCGCAAGGAAGGCGTTCGATATGACGCGGACGAAGGCAACGGCATTTTTTACATTCGCGTCAATGACACCGACCCGAGCTATCGGTTGGTGACCGCGCCGGTGGCGACTCCAGGCAAGGCGCACTGGACTGAGCTGGTTGCGGCGCAAAGGGAAACGCCGATCGAAGAAGTGGACGTATTCAAGAGCTTTTATGTGATCACGGAGCGGGTGAAAGGGCTGCCGGTGATGCAGGTTATCGCGATGAATGGCAAGGAGGCGCACACCATCGCAGTCCCTGAGCCCGCATACACCTTGAGCGCCGCAATGAATGCGGAGTTCGACACGCTGAAGTTTCGCTATAACTATCAATCCCCGATCACGCCGAGCTCGACATTTGAATACGATGTTCTCAATCATGCTTCAACTCTGTTGAAGGAGCAGGAAGTGCCGGGCGGCTATGATAAGTCGCGTTATACAGTCGAGCGTCTCTTTATTCCCGCCAAGGACGGAGTCGGGATTCCGGTCACCGTGGTTTATCGCAAAGATAGGTTCAAGCCCGGTGAAAACCCCCTGTTCGTGTATGGCTACGGCTCTTACGGTTACACCCTCTCTGATACGTTCTCGGCAACGCTTCTGCCGCTGCTGGACCGCGGCGTCGTGACCACCGTGGCGCATATCCGCGGCGGCGGGGAGCTTGGCGAGGCATGGCACGACGCGGGAAAGATGATGACCAAGCGGAACACCTTCACCGATTTCATTGACGCGACCGAGGGGTTATTGGCACAGGGCTACGGTAAACGGGGCAACGTCGGAATCGAGGGCGCGAGCGCGGGCGGTTTGCTGATGGGCGCAGTGACCAATATGCGGCCTGACCTGTTCAAAGTGGTCCTTTGCGAAGTGCCATTCGTGGATATCATGAACACGATGCTGGACGCGACTCTTCCGCTCACGGTTCCCGAGTATGAGGAGTGGGGCAACCCGAACCAGAAGGCCGCGTTCGATTACATGCTGAGCTATTCCCCATACGACAATGTGACGGCGAAAGCCTATCCGGCCATTCTGGTGCAAACATCGTTCGATGATTCACAGGTGATGTATTGGGAACCGTCGAAATATGTAGCCAAACTCAGGGCGCTGAAGACCGACCAAAATCCATTGATCTTTTTCATCAACATGCACGGCGGACATGGTGGTTCCAGCGGACGCTATGACCGCATCCGCGAGCAGGACCGGCGATATGCATTCCTGTTGAGCCAGCTCGGCATCACTGAGTGATTTTCTGCTCTGCTATCGCCTCGAATAGTGCTTCGAAGGACGGAAGCGCCGTCGACTGGGACTCGGAGGCAGGCTTTCTCAATCTCCCGCGAGTTGCCCAAGGAGTGTGTCGAAGTCTTCGAGGCGGGCGTATTCGATAATGACTTTGCCGCGGCCGCGGTGGTCTTCGATGGTGACTTTCAGGCCGAGGGCGCGCTGGAGGCGGCCCTGGACTTCGCGGACGTTGGGATCGATGGGAGGCTCGGGTTTGGCGTCTTTCCTGCCGGCTTTTTCCGGATGCAGGAGCCCTTGCACATAGTTCTCAGTCTGGCGAACAGAAAGCGAAAGTTTAGCAATACGCTGCGCGGCCTTTTCAATCTCCTCGGCGTGTTCGAACGCGAGAAGGGTGCGTGCGTGACCGAAGCTGAGTTCGCCGGACTCGACGCGGGTCTGGACGGAATTCGGTAAGCGCAACAAACGAAGGAAGTTGGCCACCGTAGCGCGATCCTTTCCTGTGCGTTGCGCCATCTGCTCCTGGGTCATGTGGAACTCGCGGGAGAGGCGTTCGAAAGCGCGGGCTTGTTCCATAGGGTTAAGGTCGGCGCGCTGAAGGTTTTCAACGATGGTGATCTCCATCGCCTGCTCATCAGAGACTTGGCGGAGGATGGCCGGGATGGTGGTCTTCCCGGCAAGCTTCGAGGCGCGCCAGCGGCGTTCGCCGGCGATGAGCTGAAAGCGGCCGTTGGACAGCGGGCGCACCAGAACCGGCTGGACCACTCCGTTGGAAGCGATAGAGGCGGCCAGCTCAGCCAACTGCTCCTCATTCACATGCGAGCGAGTCTGGAAGGGGTTGCGGTCGAGCAGGTCGATGGGGATCTCGCGAGGCTTGCCGCCTTCAGCTTCAGTGGCGGAAGCGGCGGCGGGAGTTTGCACCCGCGGGAGCAAGGAGTCAAGGCCCTTTCCGAGGGCGCGGCGTTTTGTATCAACGGCGGCGATACTCATGGTTCAAAATCCTCTATCCCGGCGAAAGCTGCCGGGCTTTTTCAAATCTGTGATTGCTGGGGTTCTGTCGGCTGATGAGGGGGCTTGGATCGTAGCCGCCCTCAGGAGTATGGCCAGAAACGGACCTCACGGCGCGGGGCAGCGACCGGCTGAACGGTTGCTGCGCTCTTTCGCTCGGTATTGCGCGGGCTTTCCATCTGATTGCGGGCGAGAAATTCTTCTGCGAGCTCGAAGTAGGCTTCGGCTCCATGCGAGCGGGGATCGTAGAGGGCCACGGGTTTACCGTGGCTAGGCGCCTCCGCCAGCCGGACGTTACGCGGAATCACAGTGGTGTAGAGCCGCTCGCGAAAGTACTCGCGGAGGGTTGCGGTAACCTGCTGGGCCAGGTTGGTGCGGTCGTCGTACATGGTGAGCAGAACGCCCTCGATGGTGACGTCGGGATTGAAAGCCGCGCGGACCCGCTCGAGAGTGGAGATCAGCTCGGAGATGCCCTCCAGGGCGAAGTACTCAGCCTGCATGGGGACGATGAGGGTGTTTGCTGCGGCGAGGACGTTCAGGGTGAGGAGGTCGAGTGCAGGCGGGCAGTCGAGAATCACCAGGTCGAAGTTGTCCTGGACAGGAGCGAGTGCGGTGCGAAGACGGAGGGCACGGTCGCTGGCAGCGGCGAGTTCGACATTGGCGCCGGTAAGGTTCTTGGACCCTGGCAGCAGCGAGAGCAGATCGATATCCGTGGGGAGAATGACCTGCTCAGCGGGAGCATCGCCCATAAGCACGTCATAGATGGAGTGGCGGTTGTCGTCTCGCTGGAATCCAAGGCCGGAGGAGGCGTTTGCCTGCGGATCACAGTCTGCAAGCAGGACCTTGAGGCCTTGGAGAGCGAGGCAGGCAGAAAGGTTGATAGCCGTGGTGGTTTTGCCAACTCCGCCCTTTTGGTTGACAACACCGAGAATCTTACCCATGGGAATCAAGAGTAAAGGGAAGGGCCGTGGGAAGGTAGCGAATTGCGCTGTGGAGAACGGGGCCTGGCTGTGGAAAGCGCCTTGGCAGGAGAATGATCGGGGTAAGGCAAGCACTTGAGGAAAAAGGATTTCTGAGCCGCACACACGTAGGCGCCCGGTGCGGCGGCAGGAGGGTCCCGCGGTGGAAAACTTTCGCAGCATCCGGGTGCGGATATTGCTTTTTGAAGCCGCTGTCCAACGGCTTGGGGATGAGCTCGAATGGGCTAAGATCCGGCCTGTTCCACGTGGAACATTTTGCATTCATCGAGCCGGGATCTGAAATTGTTCCACGTGGAACAGACTACCGGCCTATGACTGAATGAGGACACACTGTCGATTGGAAAGCTGGTATAAATCGGAGCGGAGGAAGGCGCAGGGATATGCAAATTGTGAGACTGCCGGCAGAATCACCCCCTCTTGCGCGGAGACAAGTCCTTCAGGGTGCGGCTGCCCGCGCGGCTGTGCCGCTTTTGCCGGGATGCGGTTCTTCCGGCAGTGCGGGACTCGTCACTTCGCCGCCCTGCTGGAAATGACACAGTTTACCAGCGGAGCCACGGCGCCTGATCTGATGGCCGCCTCGGGCGTTACCATCCAGGGCGCCACCGTCAATTCGAACGGGACATTCTCGCCTTTGGCTGCCTATACCCTCAGTCCAAACGGCTCCCAGTTCAATTGCTACGTCCAGGCCCTTAGAGCATTTTCGAAATACACGTAGACTTTTTCAAAGCTGAGAAAGGCGGCTTTTTCTTGAGGAAAAAGCCACTTGAGCGTGTGCTTTCGGTCTACACCAATTCCGAAAATGCTATAGCGCGGTCTTGACTCAGATAGCTTCGTGAGGATTGTCGCTCCAGATCCGCTTCGAGGTCCGAGGCTATTCACGGCGATTCATACAGTGGCGGGCAACCGCAGGCCGAAGGCAAGTATCCTGTCTGCGCTGCGCGGCAGTGGAAGCACACTGGTCCAGCAAAACTCCGCGCCGACGCATTGCTTTATCTCTTCAAGCTCGCTGCCGGTGGTCATCAACGCCAGCCAGCCACCGGGGCGAACCAACCGGCTGGCCGCCTGAACAGCGAGTTCCATCCGGTCGACGGCGCGCAGGGTGACACAGTCGAACTCGGCGGTCAGGAACTCTGCCCGCTGCGCATGGACTTTTGCGGAAATTCCAAGCACACGGACCGCTTCCTGCAGAAAGGCTGCTTTCTTGCCCTGCGACTCGGCCAGCGTGACAGCGATCTCGGGACGGCAGAGGGCGATGGGGATTCCGGGGAATCCGGCGCCGGAACCAAAGTCGAGCAACGTAGCGATTCTGGCGGGAAGCGCGCGGGCACAGGCGATGGACTCTACAAAATGCCGGGAAAGAATGCCATCTTCGTCTCGTACAGCTGTCAGATTGACGCGGGCATTCCAGCGAAGAAGCAGCGAAAGGTACTCTCCGAAGCCATGCGCAAGCGCTGAGTCCAACCCGTTAAGGCCCGCCTCAGACAATAGCGCGTTGAGGCGCAAGCCAACTGTCTCGGGGCTTTCACTCATCTTTGGCGACCGAATCCGGCCCCGTCGCCGAGGTAGGTGCCCTTCGGGCATCGCCGGGAACCCTGGATTCCTCAATGCAGCGCGGTTCCCAGGTCTCAGCCGCTTCAACGAAAGCCGCAAAGATGGCACGGGAAAAGGCGCTCTGCGTGTAGGTCCGCTCAGGATGCCACTGCACCGCCATGACAAAGTGCTCCAGCGAGTCCAGCTCGACACCTTCAATCACCCCATCCACCGGGGAGACAGCGCTCACCAGGAGATTGTCACCTGGGGTACGGATGGCCTGATGATGGCTGGAGTTGACCCGTGCTTCAACCTGCTCGGCAGGCGGCAGAAGCCAGGCCAGCCTCGATCCTCGCGCGATCCGAACCGCGTGGGCATCGACAACCTCGCGGCCGGGGCGGTGATTGACTGAGGTCTTCAGATCCTGGATCAGGGACCCGTTGCGCCAAACATTCAAGGTCTGGGCACCGTGGCAGATGGCAAGGATGGGCTTATGAAGGTTGAAGGCATCCTGCAAGAGCAGCTCGTCGACGGCGGTGCGTGCGGGGTCAGGCTCGCCGCATTCGGGGATCGGATCTTCGCCAAATCTTTGTGGGTCCACGTCGTAGCGGCTGCCTGGCAGCAGAATTCCCTGCACTCCTGCCAGGAGGCGAGCCACGCGGTCCTGCCGCTCGTGCAACGGCACCACAATCGGGGTTACGCCGGCGGAATGGAGGGCGGCAAGATACGGTGGCAACGACCGCTGATTGTAGGCCGGGTCGCTGCTGGTGGGCTCGGGAATGGCAATGTGAGCGGGCATGTGGGCAGAATCAGTGTAAGGCCGGCTGGGTCCGCCGCGGAAGTTGCAATTCACGCAAGAGAAACTGCCGTCTCAGCATCTTCTGGTAACTGATCGCTGCGCAGATCTGCAATTGCCGACCGCAAGCGTTCCGTCAGCTCATCAGTCTGGCGCAGGGTCATTCCTTTGGTGTCGATCGGCTCCCCTGCGGTGAGCGTTACTTTTCCGGGATAAAAGTGGTGGGTGTGAATGGGGAGCAGATCGTATACGCCGCTGAGCGCGATAGGGACCAGCGGGACCTGGGCCCGAATGGCGAGGTAAGCTGAGCCTGAGAGGAAGGGTTGCAGCTGGCCGGTGTGGGTTCGCGCACCCTCAGGGAATACGAACAAGGGCATGCCCGAGCGCAAAGCCTTCACACCCACACCCAGGCTGGAGAGCGTCGAGCGCGGGTTTACGGTATCAATCGGAATCTGTCCTGATCGATCTAAGTACCATCCTATGAACGCGATAGGCCATAATTCCTTCTTGGCCAGAATGCGAAACTGGAAGGGCAGCGCGGCAAAGACGACCGGCGTATCCATGTAGGATGTGTGATTGGATGCGTAGACGGCGACGGGATGCTTGCGCAGGTTCTCCGCACCGCGGACGGTGAGCGAGGAACCGGAGCCCCACACCAGGGCACGGGCCCAGATGCGGGCAATGCGGTGCTGAACGCGCCCGCTCTTATCCAGGAAAGACACCAGGAGCGACAAAGAACCGCAAACGACCGTGATGACGGCTAGCAACGGAACCTGAATCAGGTTGGTCCGCCAGCGGTCGAACCACGGCAGAGGGTCTGGACGGCGGCTCATGGTTGTTGCCCCTCCCCGGCGGGCTGCGTTTCGGCCAGCAGTAAAGTACGCGCTTCGCCCACAAGGTAAACGGAGCCGGAGACGACAATGACGCCGCTCCCCTCCGCATGCTGTTGCCGGATTCTTAGCCGGGCCAGTTGCAGAGCCTGGCTGATCGATTCGGCGGCAATGGCCGCAGTGCCCGTGGATCCGGCCGCGGCCAGCAGATCGTCAACCGCGGCAGCGCGGGCGGTATGGATGGGGGCGATGATGACTTGCTCGAAGAGCGGGAAAAGAATCTGCGCCATCTCTGCAATAGGCTTGTCGCGCAGGCAACTGAAGATGAGTGTCCGCGGGAGCTCCTGGGGCATGGCCTCCTTGAGGCCGGCCCGTAAGGCCAGCGCGCCCGCGGAATTGTGCGCCACGTCCAGAATCCATTCCACGCCGTCTTTCTTGATGCGCTCCAGCCGCGCCGGCCATTGCGTCTTGCGAATGCCCTCTGCGATGGCGGCCGGCTTTACCGGAAAATGATGGTTCTGAGCCAACTCAACGGCGGCGGCAATGGCTAAAGCCAGATTGCGATGCTGATGGGCGCCGGGAAGAGGCGAATCCACTCGAATGGTCGCATCGAGTGCCTGAACGCAATAGGGAATAACCGCGCTGGCGCCGATGGGCGGCAGCCAGGGCGCCGCATTGACTGCGCAGACGGCCAGCTCTGCTGCGACCTCGTCGAGAACCTGGTTGGCCTCAGGATGCTGCGGCAGGGTAATCAGGGTTCCACGACGGCGCAGAATGCCGGCTTTTTCCCGCGCGATGGCGGCAATGGTCGAGCCAAGCCATTCCGTGTGGTCGAGGGAGATGTCGGTGATGACAGAGAGCAGCGGATCGACGACGTTGGTGGCATCCAGGCGTCCGCCCATGCCCACTTCGAGCACCGCTATGTTCACGCGCATCTCGGCAAAGTACAAGAGCGCCTGTGCTGTGAGAATCTCAAAGAAGCTGGGGAGTTGGGGAAGCCGGCCAGCGAGCACCAGTTGTTGGGCCGCGTCATGGACGCGAAAGTACAGCGCGGCGAAGGCATCATCGGCGATCTCGATACGATTCAGGCGGATGCGCTCATTTACCCGCGCCAGATGGGGTGAGGTGTAAAGGCCTGTGCGCAGTCCGGAAGCAGTCAGGATGGAGGCAAGTGTGGCGGCCGTCGAGCCTTTTCCGTTGGTTCCAGCAATCAGGACCGAAGGAAAGCGAAGGTGCGGATCGCCTAGCGCAGCCAGGAGGATGCGGAACTCGTCCAGCGAGAATTTACGCCGCGGCTGGCCGGAGCGCGTATAGAGCTCAGGCACCATGGCACTCAGTTGATCGACAGCCGCGGCGTAGGACATGGAAAGAACAGTATAGAAGAGCTGAGAACACAGGTCATGGACGAGGAGTCTGCATCCAAGTTCCAAGCCGCGCGCTGCAACGCTTAAAAGACTGCAAAGATTCACACAATGCAGGGGGTGTTGCCGGCTCGCTTATCTCCGCAGGAGGAGTTGCAGGGCCTCGCGCGCGTTTTGCAGGCAGATTCGCGCTTCATCCTCTGACAGCAGACCCTGATGCACGGCCTTCTTGCCGGCGTCATTTACTTGGTTGGCTACGCGTGGGAAGTCGGCATCGATTCCTGTCAGAAGCAGGTTGTTGTTCACCTCGTGCAAAAGATTGCCCAGCGTCGCGGCATTGCGATAGCGGGTGCGGATCAACTGCGTAAGCTTGGCGGGCAGCTTTTGCTTGATGGCCTCCTCGAGCACGGAACGGCACATGACAGCGCAGGCGGTAAAGAGACCGAAGAAATAGCAGCGTGTGGCCTCGTCAAGATAGCGATCTGCCTCCTCTGAGCTGGGCGCGCTCACCACACATTCGCGTAGGTGTGTGGCTCGCAAAACGGCGGGCTCGACCAGTTCCAGCATCTCCATTGCAAAGGCTGTGCGCAGCAGATCGTTCTGCTGTGCGTCCAGGGCCTGCTGAATCTCCTGCCAAGCTGGTGTGGAGGCGCCATTGCCAGCCTGCTGCAGCCGGGTGAGCGAGGTGAGCCTCTGGCGAGCATGCTGGACGAAGCCTTGGCGCATCTCATAAGCCAGCTTCCGCCACCCAGCCACAAAGGCCGTAGGGTCCTGCCGATAGCGCGTCAAAAGCTCGTCATAGACAATGTCGGGAAGCGCATCGCGCAACTCGAGAAAGCGGCCGGTCCTTGCCAACTCTGAGATCGCCTCACAGAACTCGCGTCCTGGCACGGCATGCGCTGACATCTGCAAGAGTTGCTCTTCCAAACACCTCACATCCATGCTCACCACCAAGGCCTCTTCCTCTACCAAAGTCTACAAGTCATGGAAATCTATTTGCTCCGTTCCAAGAGCAGTCTCCTTCGGTTCAGTGCTGGAATGGGAAAGGGTAGAGCAAGGCATCAAAGACAGGAATGAAGTTTAACGGAGATCCACCTGCATTCTTTTTACTGTTGTTGTGGAAGTTGTGGAAGAGCAATCCGCTGTGGAGTATGAGGACTCTTGAAACCCTTGCCCTATGCGATCCGGGACGCACTCTTCACATAAACCTGCGGCTTTACACAGGCCTTTTACGAGCCCCTGTGGGAGACGTGGGAAACAAGGGTACCCTTACACAGGTTCCAAGCTTGATTTCCAAAACTCCTCAATTGCACAGCCTTGATTTAGAAAACGTGACAGCCAGTCAACTCGCTGGCCTGGAATCATTTCGGCAGAATTTCCACTTTTCCTGCCTGAACTACGGGGACTACTATCTTTTCTTTTATATTCTTCACTACTTTCCACACCCCGCCGCGCAGTCCACGTGGCAGTTCAAGATCGGCCTGCTTCTGTGGCGCGAATCGAGTCGAGACGCAGAGGACGATCAAGCTGCTGCGGTTCGGAGATAGAGTGTGCAAGGAATCCAGAGAAGCAACCTAGTTTTCCACGCGCAGGTTTACGCTGAGATGCATACAATCAAGAAGAAGAAAAGACAGCCACTTCCGCCGGGCAGCAATGTGTTGTAGAGTGTGGCCAGTGCCGGAATTTGGCTTCGAGAGCGAAGGTAGGCGTATGCCGATCGTGGAAACAGAAGTGGAAAAGCCGGCCACGCAGGGGGCAGCGATGGAGATTACCGTAAGCCGCCAGGACCTGGTGAAGGAGCTTACCGCCACGCAGAGTGTGGTGGAGCGCAAGACCACCATACCGATTCTGTCGAATTTTCTCATCGAGGCGGAGGGCGACCGGCTGAACATCACCGCGACAGACCTCGATCAAGCGATCCGCACGAGCACCGAGGCAAAGGTGAAGAAAGCAGGTGCGTGCACCATCCCGGCGCGCAAGCTTTACGACTACATCAAACTCTTGCCAGAAGGTGACATCTCAATCAAGCTGCTTGAGAATCACTGGGTGCAGATCCGGTCAGGGCGCTCAAATACCAAGATGGTAGGCATGGCGCGGGCCAACTATCCGCAGGTACCGGAGTTCCCTGCTATTGCGGCAACAAGTATCTCGACTCTAGCGCTGAAAACGCTGATTGGGCGCACGATTTTCGCCATCTCGAATGAGGAGTCGCGGTACACGCTGAATGGCGCACTGCTCGTGATCAAGGCCGAGTCGCTGGCTATGGTGGCCACCGATGGCCATCGCTTGTCGTATGTTGAGAAGCCCGAGGAGACGCTTGAGGGCATCAGCGGCGAGAAGCGCGTGCTGATTCCACGCAAGGCACTCCAGGAGTTGCAGCAGTTGCTGACGGTTACCGATGCTGAAAAGGTTGACTTTGCCGATGATGAGCATACGCTATTCTTCCGCGTAGGCCATCGTACTCTGAGCACGCGCAAGCTTTCAGGCCAGTTCCCCAACTTTGAAGCAGTGATGCCGCGGGACAACACCAAGTTCGCGGTGGTGCGTTCAAGCGAGCTTTCGGCGGCCATTCAGCGCGTGGCACAATTTGCAGACGAGCGGTCCGGCGCAATAAAATTACGTCTAGAAGGAAATGAGTTGAAGATCAGCTCCAGCTCGACCGAGTCGGGCGAGAGCGAAGATACGATCGATACGCCGTATTCGGGCGACCCTATTGTGGTGGGATTCAACTCAGGCTACATTCTGGATTTTCTGAAGGCACTGGGCAACGAGGGCGAGGTTCGACTGGAGTTTAAAGACTCGCAATCAGCTGGACAGATGCGGCCTGAGGATCCAGATGCTGAGTACAAGTACCGGTACGTGCTGATGCCGATGCGGATCTGACACCTTGGTGTCGCTCGCACAACTTTGCCTGCGAAATCAGGACAACCACAGTCCCGGAATGCCTTAGATGGGCAGTGGGAAAAGTGTGCGCAACGGTTGAAACAGATTCAAGTGCGTGCGTCCTCTTTGAGGCCGAACGGCGCGCAGATTTACGCGCGCTTGAGACCCAGAAGGAGACGGATAAATGCGGTCACTGAGCAAGCGCAGCACTGGCATCCAAATGGCTCCCCAAAAATAAGAGATAGTACCCATTTTTGGAATACAGAGAATAAATTATCCGCAATTGTATATTTAAAGGAGAAATAAACAGAAATTGATATATTAGCAAGTATTTTATTTTCAACAACTAACCAACAATTTTCGTAAAAGTGAATAGATTGGCATGCTTCTTGCAATCTTAGAATGGGCATCCAGCCTTCCGTCGTTGGCACAGCACAGCGCGTGCCGGCATTTTCAATTCTGCATTTATCCAAAGATCTTTAGGAGATAGGGAATTCATGAAGAGCGTAACGAGGCTCCTCTGCATCATTTTGGCAATGCTCGTTTTGACATCTCTGCCGGTCTGTCACGGACAAGACGTCTCCGGCATGACTGGGGAGGTGACTGACAAGTCCGGCGCCGCTATGCCGGGTGTCGTCGTTACTCTCACAAACACGACCACTGGGGTCAAGTACACCGAAACCACGAACGCGGTCGGCTCTTACCGCTTCTCTGATATTCCGCCAGGTCAGGGATATGAGGCTGTCTTTTCGGCCCCTGAATTCTCTCCGTTTGATGTGAAGAATATCTACCTTACAGTAGCCACGATTCGCACCCAAAATGCAGTTCTGACAGTCGGCGCAAATGCAGAAACGGTAGAGGTGACAGCCTCAAATTCGGAAGTCACCATCAATACTACGGATGCAAGCATCGGCAATACTTTCGACGTAGAGGCCCTCAACAACCTTCCCGTGCAGCAGAGAAACGACCCAACCGCACTCTTCACGCTACAGCCCGGCGTAACCGACACGGGCTCCGTGACAGGCGCGCGCGTCGATCAGAATGACATCACGGTGGATGGCCTGGACGTGAACGACTTCGCGACCGGCGGAGCGACGCAAAATAATACCGGCGCCGGAGTCTACAGTGGATTTGGCAATAGCCAAGTCCAAACCATCGTCGGCCACGCGCCGGTCGATTCAGTCGAGGAGTTTCACGGCAACGTGGCCGGCCTTGGGGCATCTACCGGCCCCTCCAGCGGCGGCCAGTTCCAGTTGGTGACGAAGAGCGGCTCCAATAAATTTCACGGCAACCTGAATGAGTATCACCGCGATCCGTCCCTGGTGGCCAACAGCTGGTTCAGCAACAACGCGACGCCCATCGTCCCGCGCAACCATCTGATCCAGAATCAGTTCGGCGGCAACATCGGCGGACCGATTCTCAAGGACAAGCTGTTTTTCTTCTTTGACGACAATAACTCTCGCATCATCAGCTCGATTCTCACTCAGAGGACCGTGCCGCTCGACAATCTGCGCAACGGCAGTATCGGCTATATCAACGGCAGTGGGGGAACCTCCTACCAGACTCCTGGCCAGGTGTCGGCACTTGACCCGGCAGGGATTGGCGCAAGTGCGACCTGGGTTGCCGCCTTCAACGCCCGCTTTCCTCACTCCAACAATGCGAATTCCGGGGATGGCGTCAACTCTGGCGGATACAGCTTCAACGCTCCGAACAATGACTACGAGACGAATTATGTCGCCAGGGCGGACTACAACCTGAATCAGAATATGAAACTCTTCGCACGGTTCTCCATCGCCCGTGAGAATGCAGTGAACAATGTGAATGAGTTTGCCGGCGACCCGGCCACGGACCCATTGATCGATCGCTCGTATGCTTTCGTTGTCGGCCACACCTGGGTGATTGGCGCCGACAAGACCAACCGGATCATCCTCGGCGAAACGGTCCAGAAACTCGCTTTCCCCAATTCCTATAATCCGGATGGCTCCACATTTTTCACCTTTGGCGATGGCACGGGGCCCGCTCTCGCGTCTTCTCTTTACCTCAATCCGAACGCGCAGGCGCGCCGCATCCCCATTCCGGTGCTGGGAGACGACTTCTCCTGGACAAAGGGAGCCCATACATGGCAGATGGGCGGGACCTTCAAAGATATCCTGGCCCACAATACGAATGTCGCCGACTACAACGCAACCGAGCTTGGCATGGGCGGCTACAATTTGAGCCTGAACTCCAGCCTGCGGCCATCCGATATCAACACTACGACCGGTACGAACGGCTTAGGAAACTTAGCCGCCTATGACTGGGACCAGGCATTTGCCTTCATGCTGGCCCGCGTCGGCGAAATTTCGGCTGACTTCAACTACAACGCAGCGGGCGGAGTGCTGCCTCAACTTACAGGCGATCAACGCTTCTACCGGTACTATCAGACCCAGCTCTATGCGCAGGACTCGTGGAAGGTGATGCCTAGCCTGACCGTCTCCTATGGCTTGACCTATCAACTGTTCTCCGTGCCATACGAGACGCGCGGCCTTGAGAGCACCGAGCCCTACACATTCGACCAGTACTTCCAGGCCCGCGTAGCGCAGAGCGCTCTTTCCCAGACAGGCTCCGGGGCTGTCCCCTTGATCTCGTACTACCTTGGCGGAAAGGCCAACGGTGGCCCGCCCCTGTATAAGCCCGAATACAAGAACATGTCCCCGCACGTGGGCTTTGCCTACAACCCCGGATTCGACAAGAAGACCGTACTCAACGGCAGCGTGGGCATTATCTACGACCGCACCGTCATCAATGCGATTCAGCAAATCCAGGATGCGGACTCGTATCTTTTCCAGCAGTCCCTGCCGATCTCTTTGGGAATCTCGGGTGACCCGTACGATGCGCTCCTGACCGGTCCTCGGCTTGACAAGAACAACAACATCTCGACCGTCAGCATCACGGCGCCCGCAACACCGCGCCCCCCATATCAACCGTTTGTAGCGGGCGGTGCGCCCTACGGTCTCCAGATTGGGTCGGCCTTCAACGCAACCATTGACCCCTCCCTCAAAACGCCGTACTCCTTCATCTTCAATGGCGGTGTGCAGCGCTCGCTGCAGGGAGACATGGTTCTGAAGGTCAGCTATGCAGGCCGCCTAGGACGCCGTCTTCTGGCGCAGGCCGATGCAAACCAGGTTCTCGAGTTCCCGGATCCGGTATCCGGCCAGCTCCTCTCCCAGGCCTTTGCGTCGGTTACTACGCAGCTCAGAGCTGGTGCAACCCCAGCAACCATCAAACCGCAGCCATGGTTTGAAAATGTGATGGGTGGCACCCCAGCGCCGCTCCCGGACGGTACCACGTTCACCAGCTACACTGAATTCCTGGCGACAGAGTTCGGCTCATTTGTATACCGCGGCGATTTCGGTGACACCGTGCAGTTCCTCTCAGACAACGGTGCCCCGCTCAACGTAGGGTCCGCGGCGCAGTTCTCTGAAAACACGTTCTATGGCAATAAGGGATTTTCCGATTACAACGCCCTTTTGCTCACGTTGCAAAAGAACCTCTCGCACGGTTTGCAGTACGACTTCAACTACACCTACTCGCATTCCATCGATAATATTTCCATCTTCGCCAACTCCATGGGCGATACAGGCATCGGCGGCGGCGGCCTGGTATGCGATGTCGTACGACCGCGGGAATGCCGCTCCAACTCCGACTTCGATGTGAGGCAGTACATTACTGGGGACGCCACCTACGAGCTGCCATTCGGCAGGAAGAGGATGTTCCTTAGCAATTCTTCCTTCTGGACGAATGAAGTGGTCGGCGGCTGGGACCTCAGTGGCATCACGGTTTGGCACACCGGCGACGTGTGGGGAACAAACTCCAACGCCTTCGTTGCCAGCTATTCCAACGATGCTCCTGGTATCCTTGTCGGCCCCAAGTCGGCAGTAGGTACGCATCTGCAGAAGCTGCCAGGCGGAGGCGTCAACATCTTCGCAAACCAGGCCAACGCCGAAGCCGCATATGAAGGGCCCATCGGGTTCCAGATCGGAGCTCGTAACGGCTTGCGTGGACCAGGCTACTTCAATGCGGACATGGGTTTGGCCAAGACATTTCCGGTCTATGCGGAAAGAGTCAATCTGAGGTTCCGTGCCGACGCATTCAACGCGTTGAATCACCCGAACTTCACCATACCCGCGGAAAATGGCTACAACGGTTTGGATCAGCAGGACATCACAAGCAGCACATTCGGCCAGGTCAGCTACACTGTGAGCCCTCCGGGAAACCTGAACAATGGTGCTCGCGTGCTACAACTCTCACTGCGCCTGGAATTCTAAGGCGTTCGGCAAAAAGGAAAGCAAACTTAAAAAGGGACCGCTTCGGCGGTCCCTTTTTTGCGCTTGTTCGAAGCATTGTCTCGCTGCAACAACCGCAAAGAGCGCGATTGAAGACACGCCCTTCTTACTTAATTGCGGCAATGGAGCAGGGTCCCGAGGATTTAACCTAGGATGCTGCGCGGGGCGAGACCTGCGAGGGCACCGCTTCAGGCGATGTCTGGCGCCTTGAGAAACTGGAGCGCGCGGATCAGATAGGACTTCAGGTCGCGGCGATGGACAACAGCGTCGAGGAAGCCTTTTTCCAACAGGAACTCTGACCGCTGGAAGCCCTCGGGAAGTTTCTGGCGAATGGTTTGCTCAATGACGCGCGGTCCGGCAAAACCAATGAGGGCGCCGGGTTCGGCAATATTCAGGTCGCCCAGCATGGCAAAACTGGCTGTGACGCCGCCGGTTGTGGGATCGGTGAGTACGCAGATGTACGGTACCCTGGCGTCATCCAACTGTGCCAGGGCGGTGGAGATTTTAGCCATCTGCATGAGGCTGACGACGCCTTCCATCATGCGCGCTCCGCCTGAGGCGGCGACCACGATGAGCGGCTTGCGGCCAAGCCGTGCGCGGTCGACTGCGCGAGCGATCGTCTCGCCCACCACGGCGCCCATAGAGCCACCGATAAAGCCATACTCCATGGCGCTGACAACGACAGAGTGGGGTCCGAGCTGGCCTACGGCGTTTAGGATGGCGTCATTCAGTCCGGTCCGACCCTGGGCATCTTTGAGGCGCTGCTTGTAGGGCTTCACGTCAGTGAAGTTCAGCGGATCAGTGGAGCGCAGGCCGGTGTCTACGAGTTCATAGCCGGGTTCAAGGAGAAGGTCGATGCGCTGGCGGGCGCCGATCTTGAAATGGTGCTGGCACTTGGGGCAGACATGCAGGTTGGCTTCCAGATCGCTCTTAAAGATGATTCCGCGACAGCCAAGGCACTTGATCCACAGGCCTTCCGTGCGAACTGTTCTGCCGGCCGCATCCGGAGCACCCTCGTGGCCGGAACCGGCCTCATACTCGCCGTTTTCACGCTTGAACCAGGACATTCAAACTCTTTCTCAAGACCAGGGAAGTATCTGAGCCGCATAGAGCGATCAGGCAGTCCAGCTTAAGTTTACAGCCGCATCAATATTCTATGCTGCGCCGGGCCTGTGCCGATCAGAATGAATCGTCGCCGGGAGTGGGTCATGAGAACGTTCAGTGGCCCGCGTGATAGGGGTGGCCCGTGAGAATTGTAAATGCCCGGTAGAGCTGTTCGGCAACCACGAGCCGGGCGAGGGCGTGAGCCAGCGTCATGGGACCAAGTGAGAGCAACAGTTGAGCTCGCCCGCGAGCTGTCTCAGACCAGCCATCGGCCGGTCCGATGGCGATGAGAATGTGCTGCACCCCATCGTCGCGGCGCGCGCCGAGCCATCCGGCGAAGGCTTCTGAAGTCATTTGTCGACCTCGGCTATCCAGCAGCACGGCGACAGCCTGCGTTCGGCCCTGCTGCCGGGCGAGCCACTCGAGCATCGCCTGCTCTGTCCGGAACGCCTGAGACTGACAATGCGCAAATGCCGAGCAACGCTCGAGATAGATTTGAGTGAGAGCGTCAAATCCATCCTTGGAGCCGAGCCGGGCGCCGATATGGGCGAGCGTGAGGTGCATGGGGAGGAGAATACCGCAAAGCGGCGGGATCCGTCAGTCGAGACCGACAAGGATTCCCCAAAAACGAGAGACGCTGCCCATTTTTGGAATAGAGGAGTGAACTTCTCCACAATTTCATATTACGCCTAGACTTAGATAGCAAACACAGCGATAACAAAGCGTTTATTTTCAATGACAAACAAATTATTTTTTCGTTGCGTTGAGATTGGCACACGTCATGCATAACTCATTTGGGCAAGCAGTCCCTAGCGCTTCCTGAATATCGTTCAGCATTGTGCGACCCGCAGGGATGAAGTCCAACCTCACCTTTTTATGCTATTCAGTCTTTTTGCATCTCACTTTCGGATCGGTTTCACGCCCCACCGAGATGCCGAAGTACAATATGCGGATTGAAACGTTCCCTCAGGAACTTTCCAGTCCCCACGAATCTTTGGAGGAGTTCGATGCAAGTTTTCCGGTTGCAGAATGTAGCACTCGCCACCCTATTGGTCTTTGCAGGACTGGCCCTCGGCCTTGCTCCCAGGGCAGAAGCGCAGACCTACGCTGCATTGCACGGCACGGTGGCCGATTCATCCGGCGCTGTAATCCCCGGTGCCACGATCACGGTGCTGAATACCAGCACCGGGATCAAGACGGTCGTGCAGGGAGACAAGACAGGCTACTACATTTTCCCGCAGCTCCAGGTCGGCGGTCCCTACACGGTCACCGTTTCGGCCCCCGGCTTCCAGAATTTCGTAACCAGCGGCTTGACGCTGAACGTTAACGATAACCGTGAAGTGGATGCCAAGCTCAAGGTGGGCGGCGCATCGCAGACGGTCGAGGTTCTGGCGACAGCGGTGCAGGTGGAAACATCGAACACGCAACTCCAGCAGATTGCCACAGCAGACCAGCTTGAGGGAATTCCCCTGGAAGGACGTGATCCTGCGGGTTTGCAGAAGCTCGAACCCGGCGTGGTGGAATCCTCCGACCGGTTCGGCAGCTACTCCAGCAATGGCAGCCAGTCGCCCCAGAACGCCTACCTGGTCAACGGCGCGGACATCAATGACGGCCCCCTTCAGAACGAAGGGATTCAGGTGAACCCTGACGCTCTGGAAGAAGAGAACATCGTTACCAGCACCATGAACCCTGAGTTCGCCCGCAACTCCGGCGCCGTGGTCAACCAGGTTATCAAGAGTGGCACCAACTCTCTCCACGGCAGCGGCTTTGAGTTCTACCGCGACACCTTCCTGAACAACGGTAACTACTTCTCCGCGACGAGGCCCGTGTTCCACCAGAATCTTTACGGCGGCACACTGGGCGGACCAATCTTCAAGAACAAGCTCTTCGCCTTTGCCGCTTATCAGGGGTATAGAAACCGGACTGCCCAGTCGGAATTGCCCCAGACGCTGAATTCGGATCAGTTCAGTGGCGCGTTCTCCAACGACCTGAACTACGCCAATGGCTTTGTCACCGACAATACGCCGACAACATGGCCGGACGGCAACTCTTACAGCGACGGTTTGACCGAGAATCCGCTTCCATTCGCGCTGGGGAGCTGCCCCGCAGGGGAAAGCTGGGCTGCCTGCTTTGACAATGGGAACAGCACCAGCGTTGATACCGGGCGCTCCCGCAGACAAAGCGCCGCAGCCACCGGCAGTTCGACTGTCACCATCCCCACCGGCTCCTGGAATACCCTTGCTTCGTCCCTGATCAGCAAGTTTGTTCCGGTATCGAACTACACGGCAGGCGGAACGTCATACTACAACTTCAATGCACTCGATACGGCAGCGGAGGATCAGGGGATTCTCCGCATCGATTACACTCCCAGCTCCCGGGACAACATTTGGGCCTCGACGGTGTTTCAGTCCAGCCCCAGCGCAGACACCCTAGCCTTCGGCGGCGGCAGTTTCCCCGGCTTTGGACAGGTCAACACAGAGCACTTCAAGATATTCAGCGCCTCCTGGACCCATTCCTTCAGCGCCAACAAGCTGAATGAACTTCGCGGCGGCTACTACCGCTTCGACTACCCGTCGGTGATTCCTGCCACTCCGTCTGCTCCCAGTTCCTTTGGGTTCGACATCACCACGCAGCTCGCCCAGGCGGGTGTGCCCTACATGGCAATCGGATCTTACTTCAACCTGGGTTTCAGCTTTGAGGGTCCCCAGCCCCGTCTCGATACCAACGCGTCCTACGCCGACAACTTCACCTGGGTCAAGGGCAACCACACGCTCAAATTCGGCGGCTCCTTTGAGCAGTTCCGGGTACATAACCCCTTTGGTTACCTGAACAACGGCTACTATACCTACAACGGCGGCGGAATCTATAGCTCCGGCGATCCGCTGATCGACTTCGCCATGGGCATTCCAGACAGCTTTGAGCAAGCCAACGATGGCTTCATCGATGCCGTCGCCTCCGAGACCTATGCCTACGGTCAAGACAACTGGAAGGTGAGCCCCGATCTTACCTTCAACTTCGGGCTTGCTTGGGATGCTGAGCAGCCCAACCAAAACCGTCAGTTCGGTGGTACGGGTGTCGTCTGCTACCAGCTCAGCAGCGCCCAGTCAACCGTGTTCCCCGGTGGACCTCCAGGGCTGTTCTATAATGGCGATCCGGGCTGCAACGAAGCCGGCGGACCGACTACGCACTTCAACCGCTTTGGACCCAGAATAGGCTTTGCCTGGTCGCCGTCCTCCGGACCGTCCAAGATCATCGGCGCTCCGGGCGCGCACGACTTCTCAGTTCGCGCGGGCTTTGGCGTTTACTACAACCGCGATCAGGAAGAACAGTCGTTGCAGAATCTTGTGGACCCGCCCGTTTTCTATATCTCGCATGGCATAGGCGATCAATCCACGCTGGAAAACCCCCTGAGTCCTGGCTTCGTGAACCCATATTCGGATGTTGCCGGGAATGGATCGGAGACAAACCCATTCCCCTTTACCACGCCGAAGGCCGGAGGTACGGTCGACTGGTCCATCTATGAGGAACTGTCCGTCCAATCCTTCGACAAAGCGTACAGTGTTCCCTACACCTACAACTACAACCTGAACATCCAGCGCTCGCTGGGTGCGAATCTCATTGCGCAGGTCGGCTATGTCGGCTCTGTGAGCCACCGGCTAACCTCCTGGTATGAGGGAGACCCCATCACCTCTTCCGGCCACGCGGAGTGCCTTGCCAATCCCGCATGCGCAAGTGACCCGTATTATATTCACCTCTACTTCCCGCAATACACGGCCCAGCCGGCTACCGTGAATGGTGTTCCCTGGTACACATCGGCCGCCCAACAAGACTCCGAGGGAAGCTCGAACTACAACTCCCTGCAGGCCAGCCTGAGAAAGGCTCCGTCCCACGGGTTGCAGTTCACAGTCGCCTACACTTACTCGCACGCACTGGACGACGGGTCGGGATATGAAAGCAACACGGGGGGCGATGGCGGGTACGGTAACGCAGGCCGCGTACACAACTACACTCCCGGCTTCGGCTACCTTAACTACGGCGACTCGGACTTCGATGCCCGTCAGCGCCTGGCAACCTCCTACGGATACACAGTACCCGTAGCTGGATTCATGAAGAGCAACTTGATAGCCCGCGAGGCTCTCTCCGGATGGGGAATAGCTGGTGTCAGCGCATTCCAGACCGGCTTCCCGATCTCGATCGTCATGGGAACCGATCGTTCCTACTGGTGCGATGCCACCAGCTATTTCGGCTGCGGCGATGTTCCCCAGACCTCGAGCTTCAACATCTCAAAGTCCAATCCGAGGAACTCCAGCCATCAGTACTTCGACACCACGCCTTTCTCGCCGGAGCCGCTTGGAACCTTTGGCAACACCAAGCGTAACTTCTTCCACGGACCGGGATTCAACTACACGAATCTCCAACTGTCGAAGAATGTTCCCTTCAGCGCCGACGGCAAGCGGTACATGCAACTGCGGCTGGAAGCCTTCAATGCTTTCAACCATGCCAACTTCTCGTCGCCGAGTAATAACTTCAGCAGCAACAGCTTCGGCCAGGTCACCAGCGTGATTTACTCTGCTGACCCGAACGCCGATCCGCAGCCTGGACGCGCAATTCAGATCGCTGGAAAATTCTTCTTCTAAACGCAACCGCAACCGCAACGGTTCAGAAAGCAAGAAAGGGCGCCCCTCGGGGCGCCCTTTCTTGTTCATTGAGGACTCAGGCCGAGTCCACCGACTTTTCATCGGTCTCTTGCTCAAGAGCCGGGCGATCAGGCCTTTTTGCCGGCCTTCTTGCTGGCCGCTGCCTTCTTTGCCGGTGACTTCTTCGCGGCAGACTTCCCAGCGGCTTTCTTCGCCGCAGTGGACTTGCCGGCCGCCAGCAGTTTCTTCGCGGCCTCTTTTGGCTTTGCCTCCATCGAGGCTTTAACCGGGGCCGGTTTGGCCTTGCCGGATGCCTTGGTGCGGGCGGCGCGGGTTTTGGCGGCGAGCGCGGCCTTCAGTTCAGCTTCGAATTCAGCTGGGGTGACAGGGCGTGCGGATTTGCGCAGCCTCTCAATGTCATAAAAGGCGCGGCGCTCGGCGAGGAAGACGTGGACCACAAAGTCGACATAGTCGAGGAGAATCCAATCGCCCTTGCGGCGGCCCTCGACAGAGTTGGGAAAGACGCCGAATTCCTTCTTGAGGCGATGTTCGATCTCGTCGGCGATGGCGATGGCCTGGCGGTCGTTGGTGGCTGAGGTCACGAGGAAGAAGTCGGACAGGCCGGCGTCGACGGGGTCAAGCTCGAGGATACGGGTGTCTTCGCCCTTCTTTTCTTCACAAACTGCGACCGCGGCTTGAACGAGGATACGAGTTTCTTGGTGTGCTTGCGTTGTTGTCATTCTGTGGAAATACTCTCCAACCCTAATCGTAGTCGCTGGCCTGGGTAGCGGCAAGTTACGCCTTAACCGTAAAGTCCGTGTGCGCGAATGTAATCGAATACAGCTTTGGGCAGAAGCTCATGTCCTGCCATGGGAGACGCAGACGGTGCGCGGAGCTGGTCGCGAATTCCGTCTCGCACCTGGGAGGCGCTGATCTCCACGTGCAATCCAGGCAAAAGGTAGAAAGGTGCGCTGTCTCCGGCTGGATTGTGAACAAGGTACGACCGGACCTCGACATCGGCGTGGGGTCTATCCGCGCCGGGTGCAGATTCAATCGTCAAACCCGGTGGAAGCGCTGCCTTGAGGCCGGCAATCCACTGCTCGGGGCGCTGGCCGGGCCGCGAAGCAACGACCAGGGGCGCAACAAAGGGGATCTCCGCCGACCGATGCCAGCGGTGCAATCCGAAAAACGAATCGGCGCCCATGAGGCAAAACAGAGCGCCGTCCGCCGGGAGTGCAGCGCGCAAACCCTGAAGCGTCTCCAGCGTAAAGTTGGGCTCGCCGGAGGGTTTTGGCGCATCGGCAAGCGAAATAGCGAATCCCGGTTGGCCGGCAATGGCCACCTGGGTCATGGCCAGGCGGTCTTCATAGCTGGCCGTCGATCCATGCGGCTTGAGCGGCTGCGCGCCAACCGGGGCAAAGAGCACGGTATCCAGCCCAAGAGCCGCACGAGCAGCGCGCGCAACCGCCAAATGGCCCAGATGGGGCGGGTCAAAGCTGCCGCCGAAGAAGGCAACGCGACAGGCGCCGGATGGTAAGTGCTCCATCTATCTATCGTATCCTGCATACGTATGCCGCACACGTGGAGGACCGGTGACTCTGGTAGCATCGGACTCACGACGATGCGATATCTGATTGCACTTCTGGCCCTGGCAGGCGCACTGGTTTCCACTCTGGCGCTGCGCGTTCACTACTCAACCGCAACCGAGCCCTGCTCGATCGACGAGAAGTGGGACTGCGGCATTGTGAACCATAGTCCGTTTGCCGAGATCGCGCACATTCCCGTGGCAGCGATCGGAATCGCGGGCTACCTTGCCCTGGCAGGGCTTGCTCTGGCGCGGCGGCGGGTGCTTGTGGTTGCTGCAGCCATCATCGGACTGGGATTTGCCCTTTATCTCACACACATAGAAAGAGACATCCTCACGGTGTGGTGCCTCTATTGCGTCATCTCGCTGGGGATCATCTCGCTGCTGACGCTGCTCGGCCTGGGGTGGGTGGCGGCGGAGAAGATTGGGCGGAAGCGTACACCCAGTCCTGCCTGACGAAGCCTGCGCCGGTTAAGATGCATGATCTCCCACCCTTTTGGCAATGAACACGAAAAGGATGGGCAGCCGGCTCCGGCGTTGAACTGCGCTGTCGCTTCATCTGGCGCTCATCTTGCCGCCCGTCCTGCACTGATAAACTTGAACTAACGACATGTTTAAGGACAGATACGCACGCTGGATGTACCGGTGGGAGACGGAGTTGACCATGCGCGACGAAAACCGCGTGGTGCGCCCGCTGGAGTGGGGCTTCGACTGGCTCGCGCCTTTTCTTGAGGCTCACGGTTTTGGGGACGTACTGCCCAGCCCCGAAGTTGTGCAAGACGATGCGGCCGCAGAAGCTGCCATGGTCCGCATCAACAAGCTCCTCATCCGCCACAGCGATACCTTTTTCGGCTACGAGCGGCCTACCGACTTCCGGCTGGAAGAACGGTACCCGCAACTATTCCCCACCAATGTGCGCCCTGAGACCCTGGCCAAAGACGCCGCCATCAAGCAGCGGGCAGCCGAGGGAAAGATTCCGCCGGCGCAGTTTCTGCGCTTCACCTCGCCGGAGCGGACGCCCTATCCCGAGAATGACCTGGTGAACGCCCGCTGGTTCCCGGCGCCGGCGCACAAAGACCCCAAGCGACCCAAGCAGGCCATAGTGGTGCTGCCGCAGTGGAATGGGGACGGATTCAGCCACAACTCGCTTTGCGCCATCTTCAACCGCATGGGCATCTCGGCGCTGCGGCTGTCCATGCCCTACCACGATATTCGCCGCCCCCCTGAGCTGGAACGCTCGGACTACGCCGTCAGTTCCAACATCGGCCGCTCGATCTCTGCCTGCCGGCAGGCGGTGGTCGATATCCGCTGCTGCGTGGACTGGCTTGAGGAGCAGGGCTACGAGCACTTCGGCGTACTGGGAACCAGCCTGGGCTCCTGTTACACATTCCTGGCCAGCACGCACGACAAGCGCATCCGGGTGAACGCCTTCAATCACGCGTCTACAGCATTCGGGGATGTGACCTGGGCGGGCCAGAGCACCCGCCACGTGCGTCAGGCGCTGGAAGACGCCGGACTCACCCAGGACCGTGTGCGGGAGTTGTGGTCATGCATCAGCCCGTGCAGCTACTTCGACAAAATCGCCAGCCCGGAATCCGGCGGACCCGACAAACGGGTACTGATGATTTACGCCAACTACGACCTCACGTTTCCCAAGGAGTACTCGCTGCAGGCGTTGGAGGCTTTCCATCGCATCGGCCTCGACTTCGAGCCGCGCGTGCTGCCCTGCGGCCACTACACCACCGGCGAAACGCCTTACAAATTCATCGACGGGTGGTACATGGGCTCGTTTGTCTACCGGGCGTTCAAGGCTCTGCGCAAAGAGAAGGCCGCCGGTGAGAACGCGGCAGCCGTGCCTGCACCAGAAGTAGAAGAGCAAGTCGTCTCGCGCTAGGGTCTATGCCTTACCCCTTTCGCAAAGGGCACGAAAGGATGGGGAACCCAGCCTGCCCTTGCACCCAACCATCTCCAGCAGGCTACCGTAAACCGTTCAGGTTCAGCCGCAGCAGCTTCGCGGGGTCCAGGTAAGCGCCCTGCCAGCGGACAGCCCAATGCAAGTGCGGCCCGGTGACGCGGCCGGTAGCGCCGCTGAGTCCGAGGCGAGTGCCGGTGGCCACGCGCTGACCCTCGTGCACGTCGATGCGGCTAAGGTGCATGGAGAGCGTAAACAGGCCCATCCCGTGGTCGATGACCACGCAGTTTCCCTCGTAGTAGAGCGGACGGGCCAGCACCACCACTCCGCTATTGCCCGCTCGCACCGGAGTTCCCATCCTGGCGCGAAAATCCATCCCTTTGTGAATGCTGGCGAGCTTGCCGTTGAAGATGCGCCGGGTGCCAAAGCTGTCGGTGGGCGGCGCGGTCACCGGTGCGCGAAAGCTGCCGGTCCACAGCGGCTGAAGAGCGCTCTCGGCAAAAACCTTCTCCTTGAGCTGCTCTTCCGCTTCAATCCGATTGAGCGCCTCAGGGCCGGGCTCCACAAACTTCGGCGGCACTGAGAGCGAGGCAGTGCCGTAATGGGCGGGATGAATCTCGACGGTACAGGTCAAGTCGCGGATGCCGCCCTTGCTGAGCTGAACGGTAATCTTCAACTGCGAAGGCGCGGCTGGCACTTCCACATCCACGCCGGCCAGAGCAAACCATGCGCTCCGGTCGCGACCAGAGCCGCGAAAGAACTCGAGTTTGCGCCCTAGCCACTCGCCGTCCAGCACGGTGGCATCGGCCGCCTCAACGCGAATCAGTTCCGGAGAGCCGGCCTCTACCAGTGCCGGCGTGAGTGTAACGGCAGGGGGTTGAGCGTCGCAGAGGGTTAACGTCAGCCAGAAGGCCAGTAGGCAGAGGAAAGGAGGAGACCAGCGGCTCGGCGAATGTGGATTGGGCAATAGCACTCCTAAAGAGGATACGTGCTTATGCCCTAACGCGGATGGGCGGCAAGCCACTTGGCTACCCGTTCCTGCACTTCGGCCAGTTCGTCTGCCGTAATGTGGGCGCCGACCATCTGGCGGTTCGCGGCGAATTTTTCCTGGTTTGGCCCTTTCACCCGCGCGGCAAGGTCCAGCCAGTAGTAGGCTTCCACGTTGTCGAGTGGAACGCCCTGGCCTATGGAGTAAAGCACGCCCAGGGTTCCCTGCGCGGAAGCATCCCCTTGCTCGGCGGCTTTGCGATACCACTCTGCCGCCTGTTCCATATCGCGCGGAACGCCCCTGCCGTCGCGGTAGAGCGCGGCCAGGCGCAACTGCCCGGCCACAGAACCCTGCTCAGCGGCCTTGCGGTACCATGCTGCGGCGACCTTGTAGAACTCAGCTGACTGCCTGGAGTCGTTTGCGACTCCGCTGCCCGCCGCGCAGCTGTTGTCTCCCATCTGCACCTGCGCCGCCGCGTCGCCACCGTTTGCTTTGGCCAGCAGGGCCGGGTCGATGGCTGCGGCTTGAGGGCCCCCGGTTTGTGCAAGGGTTGAAATGAGTGTCGCCAGAACCATCATGGTGAGCACAAATAGCTTTGCTTGCTTTCTCATAAGGTCTTCGACCAGTTAGTGAGGCGGTTGGTGATTCCAGTTTAATGGGTTCGCGGCAATGGATGGTGCGTGAGCGCAAGGAAATCGACGGCAGGCTGTTTCATGATCCCGAAGCGAGAAGCCCGCCGCGAGTTTGCGTCTGTAAACGGAGCCCGAAGGGTCTAAAATTCTCTTATGACCGACCGTATGTCTCTCACCCTAGCCCAGGCCGACCCCGCTGTGGCCGCTGCTCTTGACCAGGAAACTCTCCGCCAACACGAAGGGCTGGAGATGATCGCCAGCGAAAATTTCGTTTCAGAGGCGGTGCTGGAGGCGGCCGGCTCAATTTTCACCAACAAGTACGCCGAGGGCTACCCTGGGCGGCGCTACTACGGCGGCTGCGAGTATGCCGATGTGGTGGAGAACCTGGCGCGCGACCGCGCCAAGCAGATCTTTGGCGCGGCTCATGCCAATGTGCAACCGCACTCCGGTTCGCAGGCCAACGCGTCAGCCTATGCCGCGGTGGCACAGGCGGGCGATACGATTCTGGGCCTGGACCTGTCACACGGCGGCCACCTGACCCACGGGCATAAGTTGAGTTTCAGTGGCAAGCTTTACCGGCCTACCTTTTATCATGTCCGGCGCGACACGGAGCTGATCGACTACGACGAGCTTGAGGCTATTGCCGAGCGCGAGCGGCCCAAGATCATCATCGGCGGTGGAAGCGCCTATCCGCGACTGTGGGACTTTGCTCGCATGCGGCTGATTGCCGATAAGGTGGGCGCGGTTTACGTCTTTGACATGGCGCACATTGCCGGGCTGGTGGCCGGGGGCGCGCATCCCTCGCCCGTGCCCCACGCGCATATCACCACGACGACGACTCACAAAACGCTGCGCGGCCCGCGCGCGGGACTTATCCTTTGCGGGCAGGAGCTGGCCGCCGCTGTCGACAAGGCCGTCTTCCCCGGACAGCAGGGCGGCCCGCTGATGCATATCGTGGCCGCCAAAGCCGTGGCCCTCGGTGAAGCGTTGCGGCCTGAGTTCAAGACCTACGCTGCGCAGATCGTGGCCAATGCCAAGGCTCTGGCGCTGGGGCTGCAGGAAGCAGGTTACCGCCTGGTCTCCGGCGGTACTGACAATCACCTGATTCTGGTAGATGTCTTCCAGAAAGGAATTCTGGGCTCTGAGGCCGAACTGGCGCTGGGTAAGGCCGGCATCACGGTCAACAAGAACACGATTCCCTACGACACCAATCCGCCGCTCAAGGCGTCAGGGATTCGCGTGGGCACGCCTGCGCTGACCACGCGCGGCATGAAGGAGCTGGAGATGCGCCGGATTGCCTTGTGGATGGCGAAGGCCCTGGAGCACCGTAACGACGATGCGGTGTTGGAGCGGATTCGCGGCGAGGTGGCCGAATTGGCCAACCATTTCCCTCTTTATGCGTGGCGGCGCGCGCCAGCGGCCGTAGGGGTTTAAGGCACTCTCACTAGGCGGTGGCGGTGTCTTAAGCACTGTACAACGACGTCGCTCCTGCCAACTCATCCACGAAGTGGGTGCCCTCTGGGTATCGCCGGGAACCACGGCACGAAAAATTATCACGTCGCAACTTGCTCTGGCATACCGGGTTGCATCTATTGTTATGGGGATGACCCACCAAGGGAAGAGAGCAGCATAGGATGGCTGCTCTCCCTCAGGGCATCCGGAGGAATCGATGAGGTCCATTCAGATAGCTTTTGCTACTTTGCTTGTTCTTGCAGTTCCCGCGTTTGCCCAGCATCACGAAGGGGGTGGGGGTGGAACCCACCAGGCGATTCCCAAGAACGGGCCCAAGGCGACCACGGGCACGCCGCATGCGGTTGAGCCAAACCGTAACTACAGCGACAAGGCAGGCCATCCCAACGTTCCGCACGTGGACGGCAAAATCTGGGTAGGTCACGACACCGGCAGAGATGATGCACGGTATCATGTGGACCAACCCTTTGCGCATGGCCGATTCACCGGCGGCTTTGGCCGTGGCCATGTGTGGCATCTTGGCGGCGGCGGTCCCGGCCGCTTCTGGTTCAACGGGTGGTACTGGGACGTTGCGGCGGCTGACATAGCTTTCTGCGACGCCTGGCTTTGGGACTCCGACCAGATCGTGATCTATGAGGATCCGGACCATCCCGGCTGGTATCTGGCTTACAACGTGCGGCTCGGCACCTATGTTCATGTGGAGTATCTGGGGATGTAGGTTCGGTCTGGAAAAGGTCTGGTCGACACGAAGAAAGGGGACAGGCTTCACGGCCTGTCCCCTTTTTGTCCTTGCTCTTCTCCCTGATGGCATAGGCTGGAAATGCAGGCTTGCCTGCAAACGATAAGATGATGAGTCCGTCCGGAGCGGCTGCCAGCGCACGGCGAAATGCGGCGACGGCTCCAACCAATCGAAAAACTCCGAGGCTCTGGAATGCAGCGTCCACCTATCCCCTCAGTTGCGCGCGCTTTCCTGGATGCCCCCAGTCAAAATTGCCATAGCTGCTCTTTGCGTAGTGCTTCTGTCGGCTCATGCCGCCTTTGCCCAGCCTACCGTGGCGCATTGAGTACCAGAAACCCCTGATCGTGAGCGAGTTTGGCGGCGATGCGAAGGCTGGATTGCACGGCGGCGACAACGATCGCTGGACCGAGGAATATCAAGCCAATATCTACCGCCATCAATTCAACATGCTCAACCGCATTCCCCAACTTAGAGGAATGAGCCCGTGGGTTCTGATGGATTTTTGTTCGCCTAACAGGCCCCTTGCGGGAATCCAGGATGAGTTCAATCGCAAGGGACTTATCTCTGATCAGGGGCAGAAAAAGTTGGCGTTTTTCATTCTTCAGAAAGCTTACAAGAAGAAAATAGTTGGCAAGCTGGAATAAAAATGCTGCGGGTTATTCTCACACAGCGGGATAAATCACCAGACAAGTTGTGCAAAACGCCTATTTTTGAGTTATGCTTGACTTATGGCTATTGACTCTATTCTTGTCCAAATTGACGCGGAGATCGCAAGGCTGACGCAGGTACGCTCCCTGCTTGCCAACACCGGAAAAGTCGCAACCAAGGTAACTGAGCGCAAAACCAAGAAGGTGGCCAAGAAGGCGGCCAAGAAGGGCCGCGTGTTGAGCGCCGAGGCGCGCAAGCGGATTGCCGATGCACAGCGCAAGCGCTGGGCAGCACAGAAGGCCAAGTCAAAGAAGGAAGCGTAAGCAACTAACCGCCTCCACGTCACACGCGCGGCAAGCGGCTCAGTCATGGGCCGATAACGCCAGGCAACGGGAAGATGCCGCCATTTACGGCATCTTCAGAAATGGTGCAGCCTTTCTTGCTCCTGTGCAGGGCCTTACAGCGGTTCTCCAATTGCTGTACCCCGAATCCACTGCTCTCAAGTGGCTTTTTCCTTAGAAAAAGCCACTTGCACAGTATGACGAGGGCACGTGAATGGGAGAACCGCAGTAGCTCCCTCCACCTCAGAAAGCAAGAATGACTCGCCGCGCAGAGGGCAGTACCTGGGCCACCGAGGACCCCGGCCTTGGAGTTGCTCCGGCTTGAGAGCAGCGGTGTCGGTCTGCGAAATTTCTCAGAATCCCATAAGCCGCGGAAGCTAACCGCTTCGGTGGATGGCAATGCCCAAAGCTTGCTGTCCGGCCAGGCTGGATTTGTGTCTGCGGCATTCCAAGGGATGCTATGCCCTGTTCCATTCAGTGCATCGCCACCGCAACCATCAGGGCTTGCACGGCCGGAACGATGTTCAGGCAGGAATAGCCGCGAGACTTTCCTGTCTTGAGCCAGCGTTCCCAGCCTGCTCTAACTCAGCCCCGATATCACCAGCATGCGCGGCTCGGTCATTTCTTCAATGGCGGAGCTTATGCCTTCGCGGCCCAGGCCGGAGTCTTTGACGCCGCCGTACGGCATGGGGTCCAGGCGCCAGCTGGGGGTGTCGCCGACGATTAGCGCGCCCACTTCGAGTTCGCGATAAGCGGTGAGGATGCGGCCGGCGTCGCGGGTGAGAAGCCCTGCCTGCAGTCCATATCTGGAGTGATTCACGTCCGCCAGAGCTTGCTCGAAGTCGTCGTAGGGCTCAATAGCCACTACCGGGCCGAAGACCTCTTCATCGCGCAATTTCATGCCTGGCTTGGTTCCGGTGAGGATCGCCGGGGTGACCACGGAGCCATGGCGCTCGCCGCCGGCCACCAGTTTGGCGCCGCCTTCGACAGCCTCTTTGATCCAGGAGTCCACGCGCTCGGCATCGCTGAGCCGGATGAGCGGACCCACGACGGTGGCCTCGTCGGAGGGGTCTCCGGCCACCAGCTTGGCCGCGTGTTCCACGACCTTCCATAAGAAAGTCTGGAAGATGTTGCGATCCACAAACACGCGCTGCACGCTGATGCAGGACTGGCCGGCGTAGCCGAAGGCCGCGTGCGCGGTGCGGCTGGCCGCTTCGTCAAGATCAGGCCAGTCGCTGTGAACGATGAGACCCGCATTGCCGCCGAGTTCCAGCAGCACCCGCTTCCGTCCGGAGTGTGCCTTGAGCTCCCAACCGACTTTCGCGGTGCCGGTAAAGCTGATGAGCTTGATGCGATCTTCCTTTTCAGCCAGCCACGCGGTATCGGCATTGCTGAGCGGCAAAACGGCCAGCGCCTCCTGGGGCCATCCGGCCTTCAGAATCACCTCGCCCAAGGCCAGTGCGGTAAAGGGGGTTTGGGGGGCGGGTTTCAGAATCAGCGGACAACCGGCGGCCAGGGCGGGCGCCACTTTGTGCGCCACAAGATTCAAAGGGAAATTGAATGGGGTAATGGCCAGCACCGGCCCGACCGGGAAGCGCTGCACCAGTCCCCAGCGGCCCTCGTTGCCCTCGGTCAGGTCCAGGGGAAGGCTTTCACCGCCCAGCCGTGCGGCTTCTTCGGCAGCGGTCTTGAAGGTGAGCACGGCGCGATCGACCTCAGCCCGCGCAAGGCGCACCGGCTTGCCGGCCTCGGCCACAATGAGCTGCGCAAACCGTTCCTTCTGCTCGATGAGCGCGGCGGCCACGTCTTCCAGAATCTCGCGGCGCTTCCAGCGGGGCAGTGCGCGGGTGCGGCGCAGGCTGGCCACGGCGTGGTTTACAGCCTGTCGGGCGTCGGCGCGCGTAGCCATGGTCACCCGCCCCACAAGGCCCTGGTCCCATGGCGAGCGAACTTCAAACGATTCGCCCTCGATCCACTCCTTGCCGCACAGCAGAAATCCCGTTTGCGTTCCTGGCCGCATTTTCATGGCATTGACGCTCCTGTTCCGTCCTCACCCTCGATGTTACAAGGGCATGGCAAAGGTGAGCCCTGGAGACAAAAAGAGTGTGCACCGGCAGGTTCAAGATGAAACGCCGGAGAAATTCTCCAATCTGTCTTCGAAGAGAAGCGCTTTCGCCGCCCGCTCGGTCTTCTTCAGGCCCTCAGGACGAACCGGAAGCGCATATCTTCGCCATACCACATGATGTAGTTGGTACCCCAGGCATTGTTATAGAGACTGGAGTGAATGCCGGCGCTCAGGTCGGGCTGAGTATTGGAGAAGAATAACGGCGATTTTTCGCCCAGGGCGACGACCGGCGCATCCAGAGTCTCCACGGCAAACGCATGTCCGGTATGCCGGTATTCGAATCCCTTTGACAGGCAGTGCATATGACGATTTCCTGAAGTCGCCACCTCGAAGGGTGAAACGGCTTCATCGGACTTTTCGAGCGTCCAGCCCCTCTGGTCTTCGACGATGGGGTTGAAGGTGAGCCAGAGGGCTTCGGGCAGCCGGGTAGCCGGCTTCTGAAACCAACTCAGGTTCAGATGAATCGCCGCTTCGGCCTTGGGCAGCGTCAACTCGACGAAGACTTTGCGCGGAAATGAAGCGCGGCCCGATTGAAACGCCTCCTCGTCTTCAAATTGCGGGCTGACAAGGATGCGCCAGGCATCGGTAGACTCTTCCACGTGAACGGTGGCCGATTTCGGCTGCCACACCTGGCTCTTTTCCCCGAACTTTTCCATGTTCGGCTTGCCGAAATCTCTTCTAGCCCAATCCTCTTTGGTGGTCAGATAGCTGTCAAAGAAACTGTTATAGTCCTCCTGGGAAAGCGTCTGGTAGGTGAAGAGCGCGACGGGGTTGCTCTTGCTCGCCCATTCGCGGCCGGTCGTTTTGTTGCGCAGGCGGGTGATCGCGCCGGTGTGCGGATCGATTCCGACGAGGAAATGGGTGGTGTCGATCGGTTCTCCGGCAGGCTGCACAACGGCTTTGGCAGACAACAATGGCTTGCCGGGGGTAAGGCTGTGAATGGCGTGCTGCGCCTGCTCGCGCAGATTTACGGGCAAAGTGGCAATGCCGTCGAGCAAATCCTGACGCTTCTCATCCCAACTGAACTGGACAATCTTGTAGTTCTTCGTATCCAGCATCCGGGCCAGGTCGGCGGGCTTGTAGTTGTCGAAGTCAAGCCAGGACTTGGTGTCTGTTCCCCAGGTGTGCTCGGCTTCAAGCAGTACGTGGCGAAGCAGGGCCAGGTCGGTTGCGTCTCCGGTCTGAAATGCGCCCTTGGCGATCCATGCATCGCGCAGTCGCGATACTTCGCGATAGCGGACCACCTTCAGCGGGTCGCTGGCGCATCCGTAGATCCAGGTGTCACCGATCTCCTGAGTCACAACGGGCAGCGCATCGCGATAGGGATCGATGGCGTTGGCCATGTCAGAGAGGTTGCAGGCGGTGATTTCAGCATTGGGGAACTGCACGGCCAGATCGGCGTAGATTTGTGCAATTTCATCGGGAGTGTGCGGGCCGCTGTTGTCTCCCCGCACCCTGGTGACCACAGCAAGATCGGAGCCGGGCACACGGGCAATTCCGCTGTAATCCCAGTGATACATCACGGGCAGGGTCGCGCCGGAGGGGCCTTTCCATAGGAAGATCGGCGGCACCTTGGCTACAGTGGATCCGCCGTTGACGCCAATTTCGAGGAACTTGACGCCGTGTTTCGCCAGCGGCGGAATGATGCCGCGGGTGTGGCCCGGCACGTCAGTCATCTTGGCGCCCGTGGTGACCACGCCGAAGCGGCGGTCGAGGGATTGCGATATGGCCAGAGCGCCCTCGATCATGGATTGGCCAAGCATCTCGGTCTGCCAGGTGAAAGGCAAAGCGTGCCAGGCGATGTCGCCCCTCGCGATGGCCTGCTCCATGGCCTTGCGATCTTCAGTCGATGCCTGCTGGAGATATTCGAACAGCAGCCAGGAGCCGGTGGTCCACACATAGCGCCGTTTGCCTGAGGCATTCTGCGCGCGGGCAATCTCGATGGCCTGAGGGAAGAATTGCTCGAAGTATCTCTTGTGAACGACGTTGTATTGCGTGTCAATGAATCCCGCGTCGAAGTGGCACTTGAACATCACCAGGACGCGCTTGACGGCGGGGTCCGGCGAGGCTTGCTGGGCGTGGAGGGAAAACGGAAAGCCTGGGCGGAGAAGCAGGCCTGAGCCCACGACGGACATGGTCTTCACAAAATCGCGACGTTTCATCTAGGAGTTTTCCTCTTGCAGAGAATCGATGGAAGTGTACCACCCCCCGGCGGCATCGTAGAGTCGATGCCCGATTGGATCTACAGTCGCGGCCGGTGCGATAAACTCCTTCCATGATCCATGACGGCAAGACCCGCAAACTTCCCTTCGATCCGGTTGAGGCGGTGGCGCATTTGCGGGCCAGAGACGCCAAGCTGGGCGCGCTGATCGACCGGGCGGGCGCGTTCACGCTGCGGCTTGATCCCTTGCCCTCGCCCTTCGAGTCGCTGCTGGAGTCGATTCTCTACCAGCAGTTGCACGGCAAGGCCGCTGCCACGATTCATCGGCGGGTGCGGGAGTACTTTGGCGGCGATCCCGCGCCGCAGCTTCTGCTCGCTACTCCGGATGAACCGCTGCGGGCGGCAGGCGTTTCCGGCAACAAGATCAAAGCGCTCAAGGATCTGGCAGCCCGCACGCTGGATGGGACGGTGCCGACCCATGCGGCCATCAAGAAAATGACCGACGCGGAAATTATCGAGCGGCTGACGGCGGTACGCGGCATCGGCCCATGGACTGTGGAAATGCTGTTGATTTTCCGCATGGGACGGCCCGACGTGCTGCCCGTGAGTGACTATGGCGTACGCAAGGGGTTCGCGCTGACATTTCAACGGGTGCCGAAGACGCGGGCGCTGGCCGCCAAAGACCTGCCCAAGCCGGAGGTGCTGCTGAAGAGGGGAAAGCGCTGGGCGCCGTTTCGTTCCGTGGCTAGCTGGTACCTTTGGCGGGCGTGCGATCTGGCCAGGAGCACAGCGCCTTCAGGGCGTTCGAGCATAGAATAAGCAAGCACAGCCGGTTGAGAGCGGTTCTCCAATTCACGCGCACTTGCCGCCAGAGTGTCCTGTGGCTTTTGCCACCCTGCACCGGCAAGAGATAAGAGACTTTCATGGCCGCCAGCAAACGTTTTATCTGTATTCATGGTCACTTTTACCAGCCGCCGCGCGAGAATCCCTGGCTGGAGACGGTCGAGACCCAGGACACAGCCGCACCCTACCACGACTGGAACGAGCGGATCTGCGCGGAGTGCTACGCCCCCAACGGCGCGGCGCGCATCGTGAACAACAAGAACCAGATCCAGCGCATCGTAAACAACTACGCCCGCATCAGTTTCAACTTCGGCCCCACGCTGCTGAGCTGGCTGAAGGAGAATGCGCCGCGCACGTACCGCATGATCCTGGACGGCGAGCGGCGCAGCCGCAAGACATTCAAGGGCCACAGCTCGGCCATGGCGCAGGTTTACAACCACATCATTCTGCCCCTGGCGAGCCAGCGCGACCGGATGACCCAGATTCGCTGGGGAATCGCCGACTATGAGCACCACTACGGCGCGCCGCCGGAGGGCATGTGGCTGCCGGAGACTGCGGCGGATACTGACTCGCTGGAGCTTTTGGCCCAGCATGGGATCAAGTTCACGGTGCTGGCTCCGCACCAATGCAAGCGCATTCGGGCTTTGCAGGACGGCCAAAGCAAGGACGCAGCGGGCTCGGCCGATACCGGCTGGATCGATACCCCAGGCGCTTCAGTGGACACCACGCATCCGTATCTGGTGCGCTTCGACTCCGGAGTTTCGATTGCGGTGTTCTTCTACAACGGCGCTGTTTCGCGGGCCATCGCGTTTGAGGGACTGCTGAATTCCGGCGAGAATTTTGCCGGGCGTCTCAAAGCCGGCTTCAAGGATGGTCCCCAGCCGCAGTTGGTCCATGTGGCTACCGATGGGGAATCCTATGGCCACCATCACAAACACGGTGAAATGGCGCTGGCCTACGCCCTGTTTCTGCTTGAAGCGGATAAAACGGTGAAGCTGGCGAATTATGGCAGCTTTCTGGCGCAGTTTCCGCCCGAATACGAGTGCGAGATTGTCGATAACACGTCGTGGAGCTGCGTGCACGGAGTGGAGCGCTGGCGCTCCAATTGCGGCTGCAACGGGGGCAAGCCGGGCTTCAACCAGCTTTGGCGCGCGCCGCTGCGCCAGGCCCTGGACGAGCTGCGCGATGCGGTGGTCCCGCTCACTGAGCAGGAAGGCGGCAAGCTGTTCAAAGACGTGTGGGCCGCCCGCGACGGCTACATCGAAGTCGTGCTCAATCGCAGCGTGGAGTCAGTGGACCGGTTTTTCCGGGTGCATGAGAGTCACATCCTCTCCGAGCCGGAGCGGGTGCGCGCCCTGGAATTAATGGAGATGCAGCGGCACACGCAGCTCATGTACACCAGTTGCGGCTGGTTCTTCGACGACATTGCAGGGATTGAGTCCGTGCAGGTGATCGCTTATGCCGCTCGGGTGCTGCAACTGGCGCAGGATCTGTTCGCCGGGCAAACCGAATCGCTGGAAGCAAAGTTCCTGGCGCGTCTGGCGGAGGCGCATTCCAACGTGGCCGGCGCCGGGGATGGGGTCCAGATCTACAAGGCGTCGGTGGCCACAATGGAACTGGGGTTGGAACAGGTGGCGGCCCATTACGCCATCAGCAGTGTCTTCTCTTCGTTTGCTGAGGAGACTGAGCTGTTCTGCTACCACGTTCGCCGCATCTCCTACGATATCCATACCTCGGGGCGCGGAAGGCTTGCATTGGGCCGGGCCCACATCGCCAGCGCCATCACCGGCCAGCAGCAGAGTTACTCGTTTGCGGTTTTGCACTTCGGCGACCAGAACATTACCGCTGCCGTAAAGGCTTATAACGAGGCCGACTCGGCGGAGTTCGACGCCTTTGCCGTGCAGGTGGCTGAACAGGTTCAACGCGCCTATTTCCCTGAGGTGATCCGCCTTCTGGACCGCTACTACGGGCACGTGGATTACTCCCTCACTTCGCTCTTCTCTGACGAGCAGCGGCGCATCGTGAATCTCATTCTGAACTCGACGCTATGGGACATCGAGAGATCGCTGACCAGCATTTACGAGGAACACGCCAGCCTGCTGCATTATCTCTTCTCTGCCGGCCTGCCCAAACCGCCCGCGCTCACCCTGGCGGCGGGCTTTGCCGTGAATGCGGGGCTGCGCCGCGCACTTGAATGCGACCCCATCGACCAGGCCCAGTTACGATCGTTCCTGACCCTGGCCAAGGTAGACCAGGTTCCGCTGGAGACGGCAACGCTCAGCTACATTTCTGACCAGCGCATGAAGCGGGCCATGGTGGAGCTGCAAATGTCCTCGGGATCGCTGGAGATGCTGGACCGGGCGCTGGCGCTGGCACGCATTCTGGTGGAGCTGCCGTTCGATCTGAATCTGTGGCAAGCGCAGAACATCTGGTACGAGATTCTGCGCACCTCTGACTATGCCCTTACCTCGCTGACGAAAGAGGATCGCCCGCACTGGGACAAGAACTTCAACGAGCTGGGCAGTTGCCTGTCGATCGACTGGGCGGCGATCAGTGCCGACGATCATGTGGTGGTGAATCCGGGAGACTAGGGCTGGTTGCATAAACCGGGCTTTGAAAAGGCGCGGCTTCAGCCGTGCCGCTGGGAACCGGAAAAATCGCGGCCTTTCGCTCCTGAGAGGGCTTTGCCTGAAAAGTGGGTCAATCGTCCGTTTTGCCCAGAATGTCCATGCCTTCCTAAGAGTCCACTTTCTGTCTAAAAAACACCGACTCACAAAAGCATGGCTATGGAACCTATTCCGATTTTACGAATTCCCTGGCGCCAGCACCGTCGGAATGAAGGCTACATGGTAACTACCGGATTGCCGGTGATACGCCCAGCATCCGGAGGATCAGGCCAACTTCGGGTAGGCTTGGGCGCTCAGTGCGATTAAAACGATTGGCTCGGCCGCAGTACCACCGATTGCGCTGCGATGGTCGGTGATCCGCCGGTGATCCCAGGTGGAAAGAGCCAACCGCTCACCGACACGAAATCATCCGTTGCGAGCCCCCCGAAGTTGTCTTGGGTGAATCCCGCATAGGTGGTTTGATTCGTCGTGGCTACGTTGTACGATGACGTCGCTGAGGGCAATGGCCAGGGTGCGAAGAACGAGCCGGCGACACCTAGCGTAAAGCTGGTTGTGCTCGAATTTGTCGCGGTAATTGAACCGGTCATCTGGCTTGGCTCCAGCTCAACGGCTGAGGCTGTAAACGACATCGATGGCGGAGGCCCCCATGCGTTCGGACCTGGCCCTGCACCGGTGGTGCTCAGCGTTCCTGGCGAAACGGTCACGGTGACGTTCTGTCCGACGATGAGGTTGGATGCCGAAGTGAAGTTCAGCCCGGAAGGCATGGTGAATCCATCGGCATCGATGGAGTAGGTCGCATTGCCGGGAAGGCTGACCTCGGCTGTGCCTCCCAGAGGAAAGCCAACGGCGCTGGTTGGATTCGAGTGCAGGAGCATCACGAACCCCATGGGAGGTGCGCCGGCGATATTGGTGGTTGACGGGATCACCTGGATGATGGTTCCCTGAACCGTCTGCGTGTTTGCCGCCTGCACGTAGGTCACCTGGCTCACCGTCAGCAGGCCGCTGCTCGCATAGCCGGAAATCTGTACCTGGATCACCTGGCCCTGGGCCACGCATTGAATGCTCGGTGTTGTGCAGGCGCTCGACGGGAAGTTGCTGTACGTTGTGCTGCTGGTGGCCAGAAGGTTGAGTCCCCCGCCCCACAGTGACGTCATCTCGATTTGGCCTGAACTGGGCACCATGTCTGTCACTGTGCCGGTGGCGAAACCGTATTGCCGGGGCGTAGGAGCCGGCGGAAGCTCAGAGACGGTGACGCCGTTGGCGACGCTGAGATTCACCGAGAGGTCGGATTGGATCACGGTATTGAGATGGAAATCGATCACGAACGCCAGGGGCGAAGTGGTGCTGACCGTAACCGGAAAGGGCGACGACGTAATGGTCACAGTGGAAGAGTTGCTGTCAAACGCGGGCGTAAGCTGGCAGATACTGCCCACGGCGCAGGTGCTCCCGAGGGACGAGTCCGACTGGTTGTAAATGACCAGTTGTGGATTGGAAAAAGTCAGATTCAGGCTGTTATAGGTTCCCGCCGTAACCGCGGCCGAGCTGAGAAACGCGGAGAGGGCCTGCAGCTGGGTCACATCAACCTGCCTGGGTGTGTCGTTGTAGAGGAGCGAGACCGCTGAGCCGCTTGTTGGTGTCAGCGTGGCCTTGGACAGGGTAACCTGGAAGAAAAGTATCGACACGCCGGCCGGCGGATCGTCGGTCATGGAGATAGAGACAATTCCCTGTGGGGCGGCTGGGCAGTTGCACGTGCCGATGCCAGTCGAGCTGGAGCCGCATCCCGCCAGCAGCGCAGTCAATAAAGTGGGGACAAAGAAGAAGGGCAACGGCTTGCGCATCATGATTCCTCCTGATTACGAGAGGCCATGGGGACTCTGCACACATGTTTCCCGGAGGGCACGACCGATGCAGGAACTTGTGCCGGACTCAACCCTCTTGCGTGCCCCCTTGCGAGAAGGCCGAAGCGGAAAAGACACGTTCACGGCGAACGGATATTTGGTCCGCCATAAGAATAGACGGGGAAACCGGCGGAGGGTTAAAGCGTTGGGCACTTTGGTATCCCCGCAAACCCACGGCCCGGTCAAATTCCTGCCACTCTGTCAGTCTTTCTAAAGCTGCTCTAGCTTCGCCAGTGCAGCTCGACGGGACCTTCGAGGGGATGTTTGGTAGTTGCGCCCCGGGCGGCTTCCAGCCGCGCCTGCTTCAGCGCGAAGTACCATTTGGCGGGTTTGTCGGCGTCGTCAATCAGCATCAGGCTGGGGTTGTGCCGGAGCCCCTGGGCCTGCTGAATCATGGTGACCTGGTCCTGGCGAACGAACTTTGCCCCGAAAAATTTGGCGATGGTTTTGACCAGCGGGACATGGTAGAAGACGTTCCACGCCGCCACCACGTCGATGCGGCAGGTGGACGCGGTAACCGGGGTGACGGTGGTCAGGCTGGAGAACCACTTTTCGGCGCAGCGGATGATTTCCGTGCGACGGTTGGGCAGGACGAAATCGATGGTTGTCTCCACCGGCTGACCATAGACGCCCAGCAGCTTGTAGGGCGCGGAGTTGCCGCTGGGGGCGTGAGCGCTCATGCGAAAGCCTTCGGGGATCGGCTCGAAGCGCTTGGTCTTCTCGCGGATGGACCCGCGGGTGCGCCACCACCATGCCTGGTGGACAAACGGTCCGTGTGCGGGGTCCATCAGGCCGATGATCCCGTGATCTACATTGCAGGGCAGGTCGGCGGCGAGAAAGGCCGAGCGGAAACGCGGGCCAAATTTGGCCAGCTCGGGGACAGCTCTGAGCTCGTGTCCAGCCCTGAGCTCCTGTCCCGTCCGGCGTTCCGCGTCTCCACTTCTTCTTCCTGATCCAGGGCTGGGAATGAAGACCCAAGCGTAGCCGTCGCGCTCTTCGCATGGAAAAGCGGTGGCCAGAATGCGCGTGGCATCCAGGCGGTCATGACTGCAGAGCGAGGGGATCCGCGCGCATTGGCCGCTGCACGGCTCGAACTCCCAGCCATGGTATTTGCAGGTGACATGTTGGCCGTCAAACCATCCAACGCTCAGCGGAATGCCGCGATGCGGGCAACTGTCGCGCAGGGCAAACACGCGCCCGTCGCTGCGCCGTCCCAGCACCAGCGGGATATCCAGCAGCATGGCCGTGGCCAGTTTGCCGGGGCGCAACCGGGCAGTCCGCAGCGCCGGGTACCAGTCGTCGTAGAGCAGAGTGGTGGTCGGACCTTGGATGGGAACGCCCGTTTCGCTTGTCGTTAAGAAGCTCATGTGGCACTCACCCTGACATTTCTGCGCTGTCGTTGGTCTGGAACGTCCAAGATACACTGGGCCTATCGAAATATGAAAGCCTGCGGACTCATAGACGATTTTGAGAAGTACCTCGCTCTCTTGCTCGGATGGCACAGAGTATTGCGGGAGGACAACGGCGCGTTTGTAGAATCGATGCTCCAGACCGTCCTCACGAAGGCAAGTACCCTGCCGTCGGAGCAGGCTAGCGCCCTGGTTCCGCTGACGCTTTACAACCTCAGCCTGCTCTATCGCAAATTGGGCCGGGAGGCAGAGTCTCGCCAAAAACAAGCGGAGGCCTCGAAGCTGCTGGACGAGCAACCCTCTTCCACCACCCATGCGCTTTACTACTCCATCATGAGTGACGTTCTGGTCCAACTCGGCGAGCATCGCCGTGCGATTCCGTTTTGTGGGAAGGAGATTGAACTCGCCGGGGACGAAGCCACATCGACTGAACTGGCGGACATGCTTCACCAACTGGGAGTGTGTTATTGCAAGGTCGGTCTCAAGGAACTTGGTACGGTTCCCTTGCGCGCCGCTCTCAAAATCTTCCGGCCCTTTCCGGAAGACCCGCGCCTGGCAGCCATCCTTCTGACTTTAGGCAACTCCTTGCGGAAAAGCTCTCCAGCCGAGGCCGAAGCCTGCTATCGGGAGGCCGCGGAGTTGGAGAGCGCCAAGCTGCAGTATCAGTCCGCGACCGCCGCGTGGGGGAATCTCGCCATTCTCTGTTCGGAACAGGGACGTCATGCCGAGTCCCTGGAGCTTTACGACAAGGTTCTGCGCATTCGCGAGCAAATGCCGGGTACACGGCTGGCTGCAATAGCCAGAACGCACAACAACATTGCCAACTGTTACCGCCGCATGGGCAGATTCGAGCAGGCTCTCGCTTCGGTAGACCGTTCCATTGCGCTCTTCCCGCCCGGCGAAGTCGGCCGCGCATCCTTGTACGGCACTCGTGGACTGGTTCTTCGCGACTGGGGCCGGGATGCGGAAGCGGTGGAGTGGTTCCGAAAATCCTACGCGGAGCGCCGTCAGGAGCCCAGCCCAAACATCGAGAACACGGTGGAGGACCTGGAGAGTGAAATCGCCGCTCTTGAGAGGCTGGACCGGCTGGAAGAAGCCGCCATTGCAAAAGACACGCTGGCATTGGTGCGGGCCGAGATGCAGACGATTCCGCAAATTGCCCACGACTCGACCGCAATGAAGCCGCCGCCTGCCGCCGCAGTCACTATCGAGCTCGCTTTTGGCAGCAGGCCCGGCATCCCGGATGGGCAAAGGAAAACGAGTGCGCTGGCCGTGAAGTTATTGGAAGCAGTGGCCGCGAAAAGCCTCGGCTATTTCAGCGGATGGGTGATGATTCCAGAGAATACAACCATCATTTTTTATGGCGACGATTCAGAGGCGCTCTTTCAGGTCCTCGATCCGATATTGAGAGCCGATCCAATCTGCGCGGGTGCCAGTGTAGTCCTTAGGCAGGGAGATCAGCGCAGATCACTCGTTTTACCGGGCGGATCCAACAAACCAAACTGAACTTCATCCAGTGCAAATTGCTTGACCGGCTCGATCCGGACGCTTTCGCTCCCCGCCGCCTAGCCGTTTCTGCTCAGCTTCCCGTCCTTGAGCAGGAAGCGTTCGCCGCGCCAGACGATGGTGTTTCCGGCAAAGCCTGCTGCCCAGACCCCCATGGCGACCAGGTCGCGCAGGGGCAGGAGCCACAGGCCGGGGAGAACCTGGTGGTCGCCGAGCACCTGGGCGCCGACCATCATGGCCAGCGTAAGCCGGAGGAAGAAGCTCAGACCCAGCAGCCAGAGGCTTGCAGGACTCAGGCCGCTGGCCAGCACATTCAGCAGCGCCCAACCCAGGCCGTGAGTGAAGATGAGCCCGGTATAGCCCCAGGGCCTAGCGTCCCGGACGGTGCGGGCCCAGCGTAACTGGTGATCGACGAAGCCGCGCCAGCCATAGGCGGGGATGGCGGTCTCGACCACTTCGGCGCTCAGCGCAACGCGATAACCGGCCTGGGCAACCCGCACGCCCAACTCGTAGTCGTCGGCGAGGTGGTCCACCAGGGGCGCGAAGCCGCCGATCTTGTCCAGTGCTTCGCGGCGGATGGCCAGCGTGGAGCCAAGACCATAATGAAGACCGCCTTCGATCATCTTCGACAGTAGAACTCCGGCCTGGAAGTCGGTGGCGATGCCCAGCGCTTCAAGCCGGGATGCGAGTGTTCCGCGCGCGCGGCCGCGATAAAGCGCTGTTACCAGGCCGACCGGTGGCGGACCGTGCCGGAGATCGGGCGGATCCTTGGCGGCTCTTTGCGGCGGAGGAGCAAAGTGGGCCATCACCCGCTCCAGGTAGTGGGGTGAGACGGTGATGTCGGAGTCATTGATGAGCAGAAAGCCGTGGCGGACATGCGATGCAAGCTGAATGAGCGTGCTGACCTTGCCGTTGGTTCCCAGGCGGGCAGGGCACTCGATGAGGCGGATGGGCTGCTCTGGAAACTCCTGCTTGAGCTGTTCCACCGCGGCGACGGCGGGGTCGTCGAGCGAGGCTACCCCGAAGAGCAGCTCAAATTCGCCCGCGTAGGTCTGCCGGCAATGGCTGCGGAAGGCGTCGATCATGCCGGGGTCAAGGCCTTTGAGGGACTTGAGGACACTCACGCCGGGCGTAAAGACCGGCAATGGGGCGCTCCGGCCCGCGAGAAAGGCGCGCGCCGCAAGCATGGCCGCCAGAAAGTAGCCCATGCCAGCGACGGCCAGCGCCGTGGTGACAATCTCCACGGCTTGAGCAAAGGCGTGCGGCATCACAGGGGTTAGTGTAGCGGACAAAGGCAGGGAGTAGGGAACAAGCAGGGAATAGGGAGTAGAGAGTAGGGAAATAGGGAGTAGAGAATAGAAAACTGAGCGAGGCAAGATTGGGCTGGATGGCTTGGAATTTGATCTTGGCGGCGTTACTGGAAGTTGCCGATTAGAACGAATGGAGCCTAATGAACGGATGAGAATAGCCGGCATCCGGCGCCGTGGAGGTTGGCTCCTGCACCATTTCTACCCCACGACCGCCCGCTGAGCCTGTGGATGAGGCGGGCCCGCGCAGGAGTGCAATCTGCGCCTGGCGCAATGCTTCCGCTTTGCCGTCTACCCTGGGTCGGCGCCTGGTTTGTTCGTCAATCTGACTTACTCCACAAGCCTGCAATGGAGGACATGCAACGCTCATTTTTTCGTTTCGCTGCTTTTGGAGCTGCTCTTCTTTGAACTGCTCTTTTCATTTTCGCAAGGGGCATTTGCGCTGCCGCCAGCGGTCGCGGGCTTGCTCGTGGACGAGGCGTCAAGCGGCTGCACGCTTACCCGCATGGATGCATAGGTTACGCCGGGGACAGCGTTCTGCGCGCGGGCCTGGAGCGGCAGATTCGGATCGGCATCCTTGCGCACCAGGTAACCCTGCACCAGGTCAAGATTCGGCAATTCCTTGGCCAGTTCCTCAGTGTGCACCTGCGGAAGCATAAGATAGTCGCCTGAAAGCAGGCCGATATATCGGTCTTCGCGATCGGGATCGCTCAGCGCCTGCTGCGTGGCCACGGCGGTGGTCAGGTTACCGGCCATGATGAACCTTGTGCGATCTTCCCAGTAACTCAGCGCCTCAGTAAAAGCACTGAGCGCCGGCACGCTGATGGCCGGCAGGGCAACCAGAGGAACGGCTACCTTGGCCCCCTGGATCATGACATTGAGCGCCTTCACAAATATTGAGGTGGTTGCAGCCTTCGATACGTTGACCGCGAGCTTCCCGGTACCCTGCGTCAGCAGGATCTTGCTAGTGCCCTGCGTTGCCTGAGCCGTCTTGAAGCCGAGTTGGTCAAGCGATATCTTGCCGGCCTTGTCGGGTTGCAGCGATGCAATGGCCGTCCATGCGAGGGGCGCGATGATGTTCATATACGGGTGGATCTGGGTGGTGTCCACGCGAAGCTGCGCGGCACGCACGTTGGCTTCGCCGCCATTGCCGGGGCGATATTGCGAGAGAGCGATGCTGACGGCCACATCGCCGTCATGGTCAAGCAACTCGTCTTTCCCGATGTCGGTGGCATAGCGCAGTTTTTTCGCATCGGCCTTGTAGTGTAGATACTGCGTTTCCGCGGCGGGATCGGGGAGCTGATCCTTGGGCCCGCGCGAAGCGGCTTTCTGCCCGTAGTTGTGGCTGTATGGGTTAACGGAGTCAAAAAATCCGTTCCAGAAATCATAGGAGTCGTGGGGCGTATCTTCGGCGGATGCCTGCGGAGCGGCCGCTTGCGCGGCGGCGAGTTCAGGCAGGAGCGCGGTAAGCATGCCGAGGACTGAAGCATCGGCAACAAAGCTGCGGCGGGAAAGGGACATGGCGATTCTCCTTCAGAAAATGTTGGGCCTCGTCAAACGAGCCGGTTGAGCGCGGCGCCTGTGCATGGGTCTCACTTCGTCGCGTCCTTTGGAATGCTGCGAATTGTGGTTAGCGCGATACCCCAGTCAGTAGGTATCTCGCCGGAAAAGCCTCGGGTTCCGCCGCTGGTGTGATTCAGCAGCTTTTCGAGGGGCGATTCCATCCCCCGCGTTCCGCGCGAGGCGACGCCCTCAAAATTCAGCACGTAGGGATCGGGGAGCGGCTGCGCCGTGCTGAGCAGGATAAGTGTGTCCACGCCGTAGGGTGGGCCGATACGCAAGGTGCGCGCGCCGGGCAACACAAACTGGCGGCCGTTGTCTGCGGCACTGGGAAACTGGTTTTCAGCGTAGTCGAGCGGATAGAGCAGAGTGCCTTTGCCGTGGCAATCGATGTCAAGAATGTAGACCCAGCGCTTTTCGATAACACGATCGCTGGACTGCAAGGCCAGCTTGAGCAGTTCGCCCTGGCGCGCGGGCTGATCCGCAGTCAGTGTTGTGTCGTCGGAAGCATGGACCATGGCCAGCGTGTAGTAGTTGGCCGTGGATGCGTCGGCAGGACTATCTGCCATTTCGAGCCATCCGTGGACTTTGGCCAGCAGCGACGCAAACTTCTTCAGCGCCGCACCGCCCTCGTCGAGGACACTCGCGTCGCCAATTCTCACCCAGTCACTGCGCACGGGATATTGCGATGTGGCGGAGCATCCGGGACTGTGATTTGCGGCAACAGTCGCGGGGGGTCCAGCCGCAAGTTCGCTTTTGTGGAACCAAGCGTAGGCAGGCCCCTCCGCGGTCAGCGTGCCAGCGAGAGCGTAGTGGGCGCCGGCAAGATCGTGTGCGGCCTGGACGGCGCTGTCGCGGTTTTCCGGCGTGAGTTTCGCGGCCAACTCCCGCGACGGCGGAAGGTTGACCCAAAGTTTGGCGCCGGCGGGAAGATGCTGATTCAAAACATCCGCCGTCAGTTGCGCGCCGAGGATGGCGGGGGAAGGCGCGCCGGCTTGCTGTAGCGTCCAGTTTGTACCGTCCCAGCAGAGGATATGGGTCCACAGCTCCTCGGCCGGGTCGGAGACTACAGAGACTCCAGCGGCATGGATCTGCGCCGCAGCGACAAGGGTGTCCTCCTCAGAGAGATTGGAAGGCCATAGCCAGACCCGCAAGGGCGGCGACTCCGCGGGAAGCCATTTGGTCAGTTCGAAGACTTCGCCGGAGGTGACCTTGGCGCCGGGCGGGCTGAGGACGCTCGCCAAGGAGCGCGCAATGCCTTCCATTGCGGTAACGCGAAGCTTGATCGTCTGACCCTTGCCGTCAGGGATCATCGAGGCGAATTCGCTGCCAATGCCAATGCCGGAGACGCGGCCGATGTCCAGCCAGACGTTGCCGTCCTCGTCGGTCATGAGAGCCGCAGCATGGACCTTGCCGGAGTCTGCTGCCGCGCCGCCGAAAAGCGGTTGCCTGCGCCGCGCGGCCGTGGCGTCCATATCCGGCTCCTGGCTGGAGCCGCTGCCGCCTTCGAGCACCGCCTTCACACGCTGATAAACGACGGCAGCCGACGCGCCGGCGGGCAGTGCCTGCAGCGCCTCGACCAGTGCCGCGGTAAAGGCGCCGTGGGGCTCGCTCACTTTGTCTGTCAGTGGCATTTCCTGCGCCGCCTGGTCCTGCTGCGCAGCGGAAAAAACCAGCGCCGGATTGTCCTCGCGCTCAGTGGGCGCAGGCCGCGGTTGTCCGTTGGAAAGCACGTCAGGAGGCTCGGCAATGTCGCGCGGATCAAAGGCCAGAGTGCGCTCACGGTACCTGGGGCCAATGCCTCGGCTGATGCCGCCGCTGTGGCAACTGTCAAAGATGACCGTAAGATGAATTCCCTTGTCCAAGGCCGCATGGAAGATGCGCGTCATCTCGCGATCGCGCACGTCGTAACCGCCCTTGTATGCGTCGGAGGGAACCAGCGTGCTGTCTGCATGGAGATATTGACCATTCACCAGCACGGTAAGCTTGGAGCCTTTGCTGTTCACGCGCAGGGAGCCGTGGCTGGCAACATAAAAAACCACGGTGTCGCCTCGCCGCGGCACATCAACGAGATACTTCCGCATTGCGGCGAGAATGCCGTCGCGATCCGTCCGCGCCGCCGGCAAAACGATAACTCCGGAACCGGGTCGGGGCGGCGCCGGATTGGTGAGCAGGACCACCTTGTCCGCCGGAAATGCGAACTTGGGACCGGTGAGCAGGTCGGCCATGGACTGCGCATCGTTGACCGCGCCTTCAAGATTATCGAAGTGACTCAGTTCACATCGGCCATAGGTGCATCCGGCGGGATGCTGCGCCTGGGTTCCTTCGGGTTGGTACGAGTTGATGCCGATGAGCAGGGCCCGTTGGGTCTGCGGCAAAGCCTGCGATCCGGAGAGAACGCCTAGCAAAGCGGAAAGAGCCGCAACGTGTACTTTCATAGGCGCTCCTGATCCGATGGAACCAAACCTGCCCTAAAGTTGCGCTGCGAAAACGGAATTGCCCCAAAGTATAGCTCTTCTTTTGGGCAATGGAATGAACGTGAAGTTTCCCATGGCGAGTGACGATTCAGGGCAGATGACACTTCGTGATGCTGAGCCCAAATTCACCCCATAGGCGGCACAATTTCAAGCGAATCGATGCTGAAAAAAGGAGAGTACGGCTTAACGTCCCGATTGATTTCAATCGCGTTCCTGCCAACGCTCAAGCCAAGACATGCCAGTCCCGCCCTACGGCTGTGGAGACGTATCCTGCCGGTACGCAATTTCTGAACTGCCTATTGCTTCACGAAGTCGAAGGTGCAGGGACGGCCAACAATGCCGAGGCCTTTGTCGCGGGTGCCTGTACCCTCGGTTTCTTTGAATTGCGCCTTGATGTCGTAGCTATAATCCGTGCCCTGCGTGGTGAAGACTCCGGTGCCATATTTCCTTGAGGCGACCAGGCCTGAGGCAGACAGCTTCGCAGCGCCGTCGTCTGCTATCTTGCCTTCAATCAACAGATAGCCGGGTTCTCCGGCAGTGCCGTGCTCTCCACGAAAGTTGCTGTCTTTCACTACGCTGGGAAACTGCCAGGTGTAGCCTTCGGTCTTCCCTTTTGGAGGACAGGTCATCTTAGTGAGCCAATTGCCGTCAAAGCGCTCGCCTGCAAGCGAAACTCCAGGCAAAAGCAATAAGGCGTAAACCGCCAGATGCCGAAGCGTTTTCGGCATTCCATTGGAGAACTTTCTCCGGCCCTTAGTTGTATCTGCCATCTTCACTCCTTGGCGTTGCCCAGTCGGTTAGCGCATTTCGATTTCGACTGCACCCTTGCCTAGAGAAGAATCCCGTACCCGAATACGCGGCTGTCGGTGATGATCATCACGCACTCGGCGGGCGACCAGAGTCTCAGGGGCTCCCAGGTCCGGGGTGCACTGGTTGCGCGCTTGAGAGTTGGGATTCGCCGTGAGGAGGGGAACATTCGGATGGACTGAAAGCGCGACGCCTGGATCAGGGACACCCTGCCCGGTCAATTTTCGATCGCCTGTTGCAGCGCCCCGCGGCTTTGGAGATTCGTGAATCCGAACGCTTTGCCCGCGGAGTGGCGGGTGCTCCGGCTTTACTTTTCACCGGAAGCTTCATCATCCGCATAGAGCTTGAATTCATAGTTGTAACCAAAGCGCCGGGAATTATCAATCAAGCGAATCCAGGAAGGAACAAGCTTATAGAGCATGCTTTGCGACATGGCAACACGCAGAACCCGGCCAAGATGGAACCTCTCAGCATAGCTCCGCAGCACTTCCTTTCGCTCCTGCGAGTCTGTGATGATGTGAACAGATCCGCGCATTTGAACGCCGTGAATTTTCTTCCATCGGTCCGTAGCGGCATAGACGGCTGCTGCAACCTCTCTTCCCCTGACCAGGTTCCGGCTGTGCAGGCTGGAGGCAGATGATACCCAGTAAAGGCAGATGCCGCCATGAAGCAGATAAAACAGCGGAGTGGCACTGGGCAATTCACCCTCGGCAACGGTTGCCAGAGTGAGAATGTTCTGAGATTGCAGGAACTCGATGGCCTGCTCACGTTCGGTCACAATCTTCTCCAGTCATGGCAGCCCTCCTGACTACAGCTCATCATCGATGGTGCAGCCGGTGCAAGTGTGAATTGTTGCTCGATTTCAGGAAATGGTATCGGTCAACTTTTGTGGACAACTTCGAACGAATATCCATCGGGATCGAATACATCGGCCGCGTAATAGCCTGGATAGTATTCAACTCGCGCCCGCGGCGAAATATTGTCCCTCGCTCCAGCCGCTATTGCAGCTTGATAAAAGTCATCCACCTGAGCGTTGTTCTCGGCCTTGAACCCCCAATGGATAGATCCCGGATCAGGCGTCCCTTTTTTTAACCAAAAGCATGCTCTTTCTCCATCTCCGAATCCCCACAGGTCAGGATGACCGCGTTCGCCTTTGTAGGGCAGGAAGAACCGAATATTCAAGGGCTTCAGGGCCGCTTCGTAGAACGCCAGCGAGCGTTCGATATTGCTTACAGTCAAAATGATATGGTCAAGCGACCTTTGCTTCATACGATCACCGTTTACTTCATACTTATCGGAAACTCATGTAAAGCAGGACCAACCCCAAGAGAAAAGCGACGATGCCGCCGAAGATGAGCACGCTGTCCTTATTGCACTTCCGGTAGAACGCCATGGCGGGACCGGGGAGGAGAAGAAGGAACGCTCCTTTTATGATTGTGAGCCATCCGAGGATCGTAATAAGCAAGGGCAGGCCGGAGGTCCAAACGCTGTTCATCACGACAATCACGGCTCCCATGGTCAAAATGAGGAAGCTCCACAACCACAAGAATCCCCGGTCTTGAGTTACTTTTTCGAGGGCGGTCGACACTGTCTTTCTGTCGATAATCACCGAAAGGCTCATAACCGCGAAAACAATCCCCAGCACCTGAGCGATGGCAATTGAGCTATTCATCTGAGATCTCCTTTCTGTACACGGAAACGCCGCTATTCTACGCCTTTCTCGGCTGTTCGCGAGACCACCAGACCTTTTTTCACCGGAACGTTCCCGGCGGCGTGGCTCTCCCCCCGACATTGCTCCGAATCGCCGCCGTCATCTGATTCCGATCGGTCCTGAAAAACGCTAATTGCCTTTGGAGAGTTCTGGCTTGATGTCCAATCTCCAAAGCGCTCTTTAAGGGCGGAATTGTAAGGGAGTTCAGCATGGTATCGGACGCTGGGGGCGTGCTGAACCCCGCGGGTCTGCACGTTGCATCCAATCACTCTTGTACAAAATGACAAACCGGCACCGCGGGGGACGGGCGCACAAGTCTTTGGCAACGCCACCGCAAAGTGATAGTGGCTGGGGAAATGCGGCTCGAATGGCCTTGGTTGGCACCAAAAAACGACCGGAGTCCATCGCGGACCCCGTTATCTGTCCCTAACTGGGCCTCGGGCACGAGGGAAACAACGCGTAAGTTGTTGATTGGATTGGTTGCGGGGGCTGGATTTGAACCAGCGACCTTTGGGTTATGAGAGGATAAATATATATTATTTTCAATAACTTAGATGGATTGATAACAACGCTAAACCACTGGAAACGACAGACTGCTACAAGTTAACTGTCCCTGATCTGTCCCTGATTTCCGCTCGCTGGGCCACGCCGGAAAGCAGCAGGGTCATGCCATACTTGGCCCTTTTTTGCCCGTCAACGGTTGTCCAGATCACAAGCAAAGGGGCTGGCGGGTAGAATCCATTTTTCCGGCTCATGTTGGGAGGATCGATGCTCGACGGACGACAGCTTCGCTCGCTGCTCGGCGAAAGGAGTCGATGGCTAAAGCAAAGAAGATTAATCGAGATTCTACGAGGGCTGCCTGATGAGGACGCGACCTCCACGTTGCTACACGAGATGGTGCACGCAGCTACGAATGGCGGTCACGGTATGCCACGGACGAGGGATATGATTCGGCTTCGATCGGCCGGCGCACCTCTTGCTAATACTGATCGGGTTATCCGACTCGACGACGGGCGGGGAAATCGATAAGCAGGAAGCCATTCCGGGGCTCGATGCAAGACCTGCTCATGGATGCTCCGAAACTGACGCTTTCCAGTGCCATTAGGTATTTCATCCGCCTTTGACATTCCCAACAACCCCGCCCGTCTGGTGCAACAGCAGAAGGAATCTGCTGGCCGTCTACGCCACCTGACCAGAGCCGAATACAACCGGCTCTGTGAGGCCATCCGCAGCAGGTTCCCAGAGCATCTGCCAGAGTTCGTTGTATCTGTGAATACGGGGATGCGGCTGGCAGATCAGTATTTCTGCACATGGTCCCAGGGCGATATGGCCCGCCGCGTCATTGACCTCACAGAGACGAAGAAAGGCACAGCCCGGACGGTTCGCCTTAACGCGGACGCTATGGCTGCTATCGAATCAGTACAGCAACTTATTGATCCGGCCCAGAAGATTTGCATCGTGGTTTCCCACCCTAACCGCACAAAACGCGGTTAGGATGGGGCACCCATGTTCTATTTCTTTTGGGCCGGATCAATAAGAAACAACAAAGACTGTCCGAACAACCGGGACCACCTCACTACTTCCGGCACTTGGCTCGCTTTTCAGATTGAATGCGCATGATGGTACCCCGAGCCATCCTCTCGGCACTCCACCAGCCGAGCCGCGCCAGATTCTCCGGGTCGCCTTGCCAAGGCCTCGCCTTGCGCCTTAATCTCTCATCGATCAAAGAGGACGGAAGAGCATACGAAGCTACGACTTGACCTGGGAGTAGGCTGCCTTGTGCTTCGGACTTCGATCCCGTCTTAGCCACAAAGGAATGGGGTACTACTCGAATGGCTTTCACTGATTTCTTCGCACATATTAAGTCTCCCGAAGAGAAACAGCCACTCAGCGACCACATCCTCAGCGTCTCTGCTTTTACCTCGCGGTTCGCTGAGAAGCTTGGTATGCCTCGGGTTGGTGCCCTTATCGGTCTTGCACACGACCTCGGCAAGTACTCCACGGACTTTCAGGAGTACATCCAGAAGGTTGCGGGGGATGCGGCGATGGAGATGGAGCCAGGCTCTTCACTGAAGGGCAGTGTCGATCACTCGACTGCAGGGGCTCAGATCATCGCGAGTCGCTTGAGCGGGGCTAATGAGGAGGTGGGGAGGCTTGCGTCCGAGGCAATTGCTCTATGCGTAGCTTCGCATCACTCTGGACTAATCGACTGCATCCTTCCCGAGGGAAAAGACGGGCTGCGACGAAGGCTCAGCAAAGAGGACATCTTGAGCCACCGCAGCGAGGTGTGGCACAATGTCGAGCCAGAAATCCGCAGCCGGTTGGAAGGACTTCTCAGCGATTCCGAGGTAATTGCGGAGATTACCGCAGCCATGGATCGCATTCGCGACAAAGACAACGATGAAGTCATCCAGCCGTTCAAACAGGGATTGTTGCTGCGAGTACTTTTCAGTTGCCTGATCGACGGGGACCGCACCGATACGGCGGACTTCGACAAACCCATGAGCGCCAGACTTCGGCAGCATGGTGAGTATGTTGCGTGGCAGGACCTGATCGACCGGCTGGAAGGTAAGTTGGCGACGTTCCAAAACGAGAGTTGGGTGGATCAGTGCCGCAGCGAAATCTCTCGCCAATGTCTCGCTGGAGCTGGTCTGCCCAAAGGAATCTTCACCTTGACCGTGCCGACCGGTGGGGGCAAGACGCTCGCGAGCTTGCGTTTTGCATTGCATCATGCGAAGCGCTGGAGCATGGATCGTGTGATCTACGTCAGCCCATACATTTCGATCGCGGAGCAGAATGCGCAAGTGGCGCGCGAAGTTCTGGAACCGAAGGAATGCGACTTCGCGTCGATCGTTCTCGAACACCACTCCAATCTGACCAAAGAGAAGGAGAGTTGGCGTGGTTCAGTGCTGGCCGAAAATTGGGACGCACCCGTGGTCTTCACGACGGCGGTACAAGTACTCGAATCGCTTTTTGGCAGCGGAACGCGCTCGGCGCGAAGGCTGCATGCGCTTGCAAATGCGGTTATCGTCTTCGACGAAGTGCAAACGCTTCCCATACGCACGGTGCACCTCTTCAACAATGCAGTGAACTTCCTAGTGGAGCAATGCGGGGCAAGCGTGGTGCTTTGTACAGCGACACAGCCGCTGCTGCATCAGGTAAACAAGAGCAAAGGGGCCATGAAGCCAGGCGTCGAGCTGATGCCAAATCCGCCACAACTCTTTCACGATCTTCGGCGGTACCAGACCTTCGACAAGAGGAGAAAGCCTGGGTGGAGCGCTACAGAGGTGAGCGCGCTCGCCATCCAGGAGATGAGGGAGTTCGACAGTTGCCTGGTGATTGTGAATACCAAGCGCGACGCCCTGGCGATCTACTCCGAGTGGAAGAGGCATTTCGAATCACTTGAAGAGCAGATGGAGAACGGGTGCCTCGTTCACTTGAGTACACATATGTGTCCGGCCCACCGGCTCGAGGCGCTAAACAGAATGAAGTCTGCGCTTGCGCCCCAGTCTGGGAAGCGAGTGCTCTGCGTCAGCACTCAGTTGATCGAAGCGGGAGTGGACATCGACTTCGCCACGGTGGTGCGCGATCTGGCCGGGCTGGACTCGATTGCGCAGGCCGCTGGACGCTGCAATCGTAACGGCGCGCGAGCCATCGGCCGGGTACACATTGTGAACATGGCGCAAGCACTTCCACTATCGCTGGGGGAAATCCGTTGCGCGCAGGAAAACGCCCGGCGGGTTCTGAACGACTGGCAAGAGGATGAGGGGGACCGGCCTTTTGAACTAACGAACCCGAAGCAGATGGAACAATTCTTCAAATATCACTTTTTCGCACGGGCCGCACAGATGGATTATCCGGTGAAGTCTCCTCTCGCGCTCCGGGACGACACCCTTCTGCAAATGCTTGGGGAAAACCGCATGGCGGTCTACGATGCCAGACGCACTGGTGTAAAGCGGGAAGGACTTATGCAGTCGTTTGCCAGCGCGGCGCAGGCGTTTCGAGCTATCGATAGCCAGACGCAGGGAGTAGTCGTTCCGTTTGGCAAAGAAGGTGCGGATTTGATTGCGGAGTTGTGCGCCTCCAAGGACCTTGCCTCAAACTTTCGCCTCTTGCGAAGAGCGCAGCAATTCACGGTCAATGTGTTCCAAAACGAAATGAGAGCTTTGGAACAAAAGGGAGCTATGTATGAGGCACTGCCAGGCGCAGGTGTATTATGTCTGCGCGACGGTTTCTACTCGAAGGAGTTTGGTCTAGCGCTCGATGGTAGTGAAAGGATGGAAAGCAGCATTGCATAGCACGCCGAAGAACACAATTGAGTTTCGCGTCTGGGGACGTTATGCCATGTTTACCGATCCACTGACTCGCGTGGGCGGAGAAAAGTGCTCTTATCATCTGCCGACCTACGAGGCTCTGAAAGGAATCGCCAAATCCATCTATTGGAAACCAACCTTCATCTGGTACATCGACAGCGTCCGGGTCATCAAGCGCATTCTTACGCAGACCAAGGGGATCAAACCGCTCGACTACGGCGGCGGCAATACCCTGGCGATCTACACCTATCTGACCGGGTCACCTGATTCCGCGACAGGTGAGCCGCGCGTCGAATACCAGGTGCGCGCCCACTTTGAATGGAATTTGCACCGCCCTGAACTGGAGCGGGACCGCAACGATGGGAAGCACTTCGAGATTGCGAAGCGAAGCTTGGAGCGTGGCGGCCGACAGGACATCTTTCTTGGAACGCGCGAATGCCAGGGGTATGTAGAGCCGTGCGAGTTTGGCGTTGGCAAGGGAGACTACGACGATGCGGACGAGGTGCAGTACGGATTGATGTTTCATAGTTTCGGCTATCCCGACGAAACGGGCGAAAATCGGCTCGTCAGTAATTTCTGGCGCCCCAATCTGGTCAGGGGCGTGCTCACGTTTCCACGCCCCAGCGAAATCCCTCCGGAACACAAGAAGGATATTCGGCCCATGAACGTCAAAGCCTTTGGCCTGGAGCAAAACCTTCAGGATGTGGAGGCCGAGGCACAAGGATGCGCGGCCAGCATCGGAGGCACGGTGTGAGCTGGATGCAGAAGCTGCAAGAGACCTACGACTGCTGCGCCGGACAACCGCAGTTCGATAACGCGCCGCTGATGCCTATCGACCATGCCGAGCAGCAGGTTCATATCCAGATTACGTTGAGTGGATCCGGAGGATTTCGCGATGCGGTGGTAATCGCAAAAGAGACGACGTTCATTCCTGCCACAGAGGAATCTGCCGGTCGCACCTCGGCGCCTGTACCGCATGGATTGGCGGATAAGCTCGAGTATATTGCTCCCAGCGCAGAAGGCTTGACCCTTCAGAACTCGGAGGAAGACTCGGAGGAAGACCTATCAACGAGCGTTGGACTACGGCCAAAGACGAAAAAGGAAAAGGATCCGCCGCATACTCTTTACCTCAATCAGCTTCGCCGCTGGGTGGCTTCAGAACCTGATCCTCATGTAAAAGCGGTATTGCAATATGTAGAGCGTGGAACCATTCTGAAAGACCTGCTGGAGCAGCAAGTACTCCATGCCGATGCCGAGGGCCATCTGCTGACACAATGGACTGGAATCGGAAATCCTCTGCCAATTTTTAAGGTACTCACGGCAACCGCAGGGTTGCGCAATCAACTTGCCGCAGTCGTTCGCTGGTGCGTGGAACTCCGCGATCCGCAGGGAGACTCACGTCTTTGGCTCAATCCTGATGTGCAACAATCCTGGCAGAGATTCGTCGCAAAGCAGGCCAAAAAGGTCAGCTTTTGTATGGTGACGGGTGAACAGCTTCCACTTGCGTTCAATCACCCCAAGCGGATCAGGTATGGTGCTGATGGGGCAAAGCTGATCTCAACTAATGACAAGACAGGATTTAATTTTCGTTATCGCGGGCGATTTTTAATTCCCGAACATGCTTACGGAATCGGCAGCTCAACAACACAAAAAGTGCATAATGCTCTCCGATGGCTGCTTGCACGTCAGGGATACTCGAACGGAGACCAAGCCATTGTTGCTTGGGCGGTGAGCGGCAAACCAATTCCAAAGGTAATTGCAGATTCGCATGAAATCGAGGAGGATGCTCGTGTGGAGGCTCTACCGGAATCCGCAGACGATCCACAATCTCGTGTAGCACCTGAGCGATATAAGGGAGACGCCGGACAATTGTTTGCCATGCAATTGAACAACATGATTCGCGGCTACCGCGCAAAGCTGACAGATCGCGAAGACATTGTGGTCATGGCTCTTGACTCCGCGACGACAGGCCGCATGGCTATTACCTATTACCGCGAGTTGCAGGCTTCGGAGTTCCTTGAGCGCATCAAAAGCTGGCACGAGCACACTGCTTGGCAGCAGAACATGGGGAAGGGCCGAGAGTTTGCTGGAGCGCCCAGCCCTAAGGACATCGCGGAAGCAGCTTACGGCCGATGCGCAATGTACGAAAAGGGAACGACGCCGAGCAAACTTCTGAAAGCTACCGTTCAGCGGTTGCTACCGTGCATTATCGATAGTCGTACCATCCCTCTTGATCTCGTACAGAGTTGCGTACGAAGAGCAGCGAGCCGTGTTGGACTTGCACGTACCAAGGGTGGCATTGAAAGAGAGTTTGAATTCTGTCTCGGAATTGCGTGTTCTCTTCTTAAACAAAGCAGACCGGAGGAACAATACGACATGGCCTTGGATGAAGAAAGAAAGACGCGAAGCTACCTGTATGGCCGACTTCTGGCAGTTGCAGAGAATATCGAGCGTTTTGCCCTGGACGCTGCAGGAGAAACCCGCGATACATCTGCGGGGCGCTACATGCAGCGGTTTGCAGATCATCCATTCGATACGTGGCTCCTCATCGCCAAGAATCTCAAACCATACGAGATACGACTTCGAAGTAAGCCTGCAACCGTAGGTTTCCTTGAAAGTAGGCAGCGGCAACTGGCCGAGATCGGCAATCTTTTTGACACAAATGACTTCATTAAACAGGGACGGCTAGATGGCGAGTTTTTGCTGGGCTATTACTGCCAGCGTCAGCATTTGCACACGAAAATAGGCAAGCCCGGTCAAACATCTGATCGATTGAATCCGGAAGAAGAAGGAGAGAACGAGTGAGCTCACTGCAAAACAAGATCGACTTTGCTGTAGTGCTTCGCGTTAAGCGCGCGAATCCGAATGGCGACCCTCTGAATGGTAATCGGCCACGGACCGACTACAACGGCAGCGGGGAGATTTCGGATGTCTGTCTGAAGCGCAAGCTGCGCGACCGTTTATTGGAGGCAGGAAAGAGCATCTTCGTACAGTCGGATGACCGCAAGAAGGACGGCATGAGGAGTCTTCGCGAGCGTGCTGAGTCAACCGAATACGGCCTAGGGAAACAAGCGTTTGCACTGGCGGAAAAGAAGACGAAGAAGAAATCGAAAAAAAGCACTCCGGACGAGAACGCTTCTGAGGAGGCTCCGGGAGAGTTGACTCAAAAAGACGAGACCATTACGGCAGCCTGCGCCAAATGGTTCGATGTCCGTGCCTTCGGTAATCTGTTTGCCTGGAAGGCAAGCGAGAGCAAAATGAAGGATGTAGGCGAGGATACAGAAACAGCGGAAGAAAGTTCCACTTCCAGTGTTTCCATAGGCATCCGTGGACCGGTGACGGTGCAATCGGCCTTCAGTTTGAAGCCTGTGGATGTGACCAGCACGCAGATCACCAAGAGCGTCAGCGGCGATGGCGACGGAAGCAAGCGTGGCTCCGACACGATGGGCATGAAGCACCGCGTGGACGACGCTGTTTATGTCTTCTATGGCAGCATGAACCCGCAATTGGCTGAGCGCACCGGATTCAGCGATGAGGATGCCGAGGCGATCAAGGCCGTGCTGCCCAAGCTTTTTGAGAACGACGCTTCCTCTGCCCGCCCTGAAGGCAGCATGGAGGTGCTCAGAGTGCTGTGGTGGAAGCACAACTCCAAGGCCGGCCAGTTTTCCTCTGCCAAGGTACATGCCTCGCTGCACATGAACGAGGACGGCAGCGGAGGATACACGCTCGGAACGCTTGCCGGACTGATTCCGGAAGAGATTCCCGGCTTCTAACGTCAAGACCAGGCGAGGAGTACAGGATGCCCGGTTCCGGTTTCCATGACGACTTCGACGACGACGCGCTGCCGATCAGCGGGTTGCAGCATCTGGCCTTCTGTCCGCGGCAGTGGGCCTTAATCCATCTGGAACAGGTCTGGGTGGAGAACCTGCGCACCGCCGAAGGGCGGCAGCTGCATGATCGCGCTGACCTGCCCGGCGAGAGCCGGCGGGCCAGAGTGCGCACGGTGCGCGGGATGAGTCTGCGTTCGGAGAGGCTTCACCTGACCGGGCGCGCCGATATCGTCGAGTTTCGCCCCGAGCCGTACCCGGTGGAGTACAAACGCGGCAGGAGCAAGCCGGACGATTGCGATCGCGTGCAACTCTGCGCGCAGGCGCTCTGCCTGGAGGAGATGCTCGATACGGCCATTGCGTGTGGCGCGATCTTCTACGGCAATCCGCGCCGGCGGCAGGAGATCGTCTTTACGCCGGAGCTTCGCGCGCGCACCGAAGAACTTGCCGCCACGATGCACCGCTTGTATCTCAGCCGTCAAACGCCGCCGGCAGAGCCCGGAGCCTACTGCAGCAGTTGCTCTCTGGTAGACGTGTGTCTGCCCCAGGCCACCGTGCATCCAGACGGAGCGGCGCGCTGGGTGGCGCAACAAATTCGCACCTTGCAAAAGGAGGCGTAATTCCGGCCGCCATGCGAAAACTGCTCAATACGCTGCATGTAATGACTCAGGGTGTCTATGTGCACCGCGATGGCGAGACCGTCGCAGTCAAGATCGGGCAGGAACTGAAGCTGCGCGTTCCGGTGCATACGCTTGAAGGTCTGGTCTGCTGGGGGCAGGTTGCGTGTAGTCCGCCGCTGCTGGGGTTGTGCTGCGAGCGCGGCGTCGGCATATCCTTCCTGACGGAGCAGGGCAGGTTTCTGGCGCGTGTCACCGGGCCTGTCTCGGGCAATGTGCTGTTGCGCCGTCAACAGTACCGGATGGCTGATGGAGCGGACGCCGCACTGCCCGCCGTGCAGACCATCGTAGCGGCCAAGATCGCAAACAGCCGCGTGGTTCTGTTGCGAGCGGCCCGCGAGATTGCCGATGAAGAACGGGACAAGGCGCTGCGCGAAGCAGCGAACCGGCTCTCGTGGGAAGGGCTGGAAGCCGCGCGTGCGCCCTCGATCGATGAGGCGCGTGGGCATGAAGGTGCTGCAGGACAAGCGTACTTCTCCGTTTTTGACAACATGATTGCCGGCGACCGTGAAGCGTTTCATTTCGACGGCCGCTCTCGCCGGCCGCCGCTGGACCGCGTCAATGCTCTGCTGTCCTTTGTCTATGCGCTGCTGCGGCACGACATCGAATCCGCGCTGGAAAGCGTTGGCCTGGACCCGGCGGTCGGCTTTCTCCACACGGACCGGCCCGGACGGCCGAGTCTCGCGCTCGACCTGATGGAGGAACTGCGCGCGGCGCTGGCTGATCGCCTGGTTCTGACTCTCATTAACCGGCGGCAGGTGGAGGGATCGGGATTCACCGAGCAAGACGGAGGAGGCATTCTGATGGACGATGCGACACGCAAGCAGGTCGTCTCCGCCTGGCAACTGCGCAAGCAGGACGAAATCGAGCACCCCTTCCTGAAGGAGCGTATTCCGGTCGGGCTCGTGCCCTATGTGCAGGCGTTATTGCTGGCGCGCTATGTGCGCGGCGGGCTGGACGCGTATCCGGCGTTCTTTTGGAGATAAACCGGCCATGATGGTTCTTGTCAGTTATGACGTGAGTACCCGCGATGAAGCTGGCCGTCGCAGGCTACGCCGCGTGGCGCGGTTGTGCGAAGATCATGGCCAGCGGGTACAGAACTCGGTCTTCGAATGCCTCGTGGATCCAGCCCAATGGGTGGTGCTTCGCGCAGGGCTCGTCTCAGAAGCCGATCCCAAACAGGACAGCCTCCGCTTCTACTTTCTCGGAGCGGAATGGAGGCGGCGTGTCGAGCACGTCGGCGCCAAGCTCGCTTACGATCCGGAAGGGCCATTGATTCTGTGATCCAGCGGAGAGAGCGAGCGAATCATTACGCGCGAACCCCAAGCGAGCAGTGTTTTTCCGCAACATCCGCAAATCCGCTAACTATATATCGTTTCAGATAGTTGCTCATGGCCGTGGCTGACAGCACTCTCCAGAACAATACGCGGCATGGTTAGTTCGCAATTGTGGCAAGATATGTCTAGCGCATGGAGGCTGTTACATCATGCGCCGTCGCCCCCCTCGCGGGGGCGTGGATTGAAACTCATCGAGCCAGAGGCAGCTCGCGTCGTGATCGCGTCGCCCCCCTCGCGGGGGCGTGGATTGAAACGTGGTGCGCGAACTCATCGAGCACGGCATCGCCGGTCGCCCCCCTCGCGGGGGCGTGGATTGAAACCGATTGCGGGTGATGGGGGATGCAATAGGTAACCGTCGCCCCCCTCGCGGGGGCGTGGATTGAAACTCTTCCGAACTGCGAGCCTTCGTCGTCAGTGGAGTCGCCCCCCTCGCGGGGGCGTGGATTGAAACACTGACCTTCCTCCGCGAACCGAAGAGACTGCTGTCGCCCCCCTCGCGGGGGCGTGGATTGAAACCTGAAGCGCTTTGTGCCCGAGGTGGTGGTGAGCTCGTCGCCCCCCTCGCGGGGGCGTGGATTGAAACATCCAAGGGGTGGCCTGGTTGACCCAGATGTTGAGTCGCCCCCCTCGCGGGGGCGTGGATTGAAACAGCGTCTCCCGCGTGTGCTTTTCCAGGCGGCGGCGTCGCCCCCCTCGCGGGGGCGTGGATTGAAACTGCTGGACCGGAGGCAGCGATGCCGACGGCAATTAGTCGCCCCCCTCGCGGGGGCGTGGATTGAAACTCTTTCTCGCTGATTTAACCGCCCGCACTCAGGCGTCGCCCCCCTCGCGGGGGCGTGGATTGAAACTTGATCAGCGGCCTGCCCATGCGGTTGCGCGAGGTCGCCCCCCTCGCGGGGGCGTGGATTGAAACACGTTCGACGAGACCACCCGCACCGCAGTGCCTAGTCGCCCCCCTCGCGGGGGCGTGGATTGAAACGGCGATCAGAAGTTGGCCACCAGCGGCGCATGGGTCGCCCCCCTCGCGGGGGCGTGGATTGAAACATCATGGGTGCCGTCGTCGCACGCGGCGCAAAGGTCGCCCCCCTCGCGGGGGCGTGGATTGAAACATTGAGCGCGTGCAGAGTTGTCCATCCGGCCTGGTCGCCCCCCTCGCGGGGGCGTGGATTGAAACAGCGTGGTGGCCAGCGGAGTTAGCGCCTCGGCCGAGTCGCCCCCCTCGCGGGGGCGTGGATTGAAACCTTTACGAGAGGAGATCGCGGAGGGCCAGAGTGCGGTCGCCCCCCTCGCGGGGGCGTGGATTGAAACCTCTTCGCGCCGGCCGAGGTCCAGGTCGCGGAAGTCGCCCCCCTCGCGGGGGCGTGGATTGAAACAGTTTCACGCTGCCCAGCGAAGGCGCCATCGACTGTCGCCCCCCTCGCGGGGGCGTGGATTGAAACGTATTTAACCTCGGGCAGGGGCGCTTGAGTGGTTCGTCGCCCCCCTCGCGGGGGCGTGGATTGAAACACCGTGAGTCCTGAAGGATTGTCAATCACGTAGCGTCGCCCCCCTCGCGGGGGCGTGGATTGAAACTCAGCGGCACATCCGGCGCGGCTGGCGTTTACGTCGCCCCCCTCGCGGGGGCGTGGATTGAAACCATGCTAGACCGCCGTCACAGTCACGTTTGATGCGTCGCCCCCCTCGCGGGGGCGTGGATTGAAACTTTTCAAGGCAAACGTTGCCAACACGGGATCGGCGGTCGCCCCCCTCGCGGGGGCGTGGATTGAAACCCATCTTTTGGGCCGATGGAACTCTCCGCAATCAGTCGCCCCCCTCGCGGGGGCGTGGATTGAAACGCACAGGTTCAGGCGCTTACGCAGGCGGATTTGCGTCGCCCCCCTCGCGGGGGCGTGGATTGAAACATGGGATCTGGTACCGCGCTCCTGGCCGCCAAGGTCGCCCCCCTCGCGGGGGCGTGGATTGAAACCCCGTTCGCGGCAGCCGGAGAGCCTACACGTGCCTGTCGCCCCCCTCGCGGGGGCGTGGATTGAAACCCAGTAAACCTGTTGTTGCTCAAGGTCACTTCAGTCGCCCCCCTCGCGGGGGCGTGGATTGAAACACTCAAGCAAGAGGACTGACACCATGTCTTTGCAGTCGCCCCCCTCGCGGGGGCGTGGATTGAAACATCATCAATGGTTTCCGGTGTCTCAAGCACAAAGTCGCCCCCCTCGCGGGGGCGTGGATTGAAACATTGCCATATCTGTTGCGCTCGCTCCGGGCATAGGGTCGCCCCCCTCGCGGGGGCGTGGATTGAAACAATCTGAAGAATGAGGACAATGACATCAACAGTGGCGTCGCCCCCCTCGCGGGGGCGTGGATTGAAACGTTTACGCAGATGACGCGCGCCGACGGCGTGCAGGTCGCCCCCCTCGCGGGGGCGTGGATTGAAACATTCAGCCGTTCGTGGGGACGACGCAGGTTATCCGTCGCCCCCCTCGCGGGGGCGTGGATTGAAACAATTTCCTGGGGTTCGATTCAACCGTCTGTCATCGTCGCCCCCCTCGCGGGGGCGTGGATTGAAACTGTTGACGTTGACCCGCAAAGGCGAGGCGCGGCGTGTCGCCCCCCTCGCGGGGGCGTGGATTGAAACTCTTTTGGTTTGAAAGATTCCGTGCCGGTGAGCGCGTCGCCCCCCTCGCGGGGGCGTGGATTGAAACTTAGTTTTAGCCGAATGGCAATACACAGGCAGCACGTCGCCCCCCTCGCGGGGGCGTGGATTGAAACAAGGCTACCGACTCGGCCATGCGCCAGGCGTTGCGCGTCGCCCCCCTCGCGGGGGCGTGGATTGAAACCGTCTGGTACGACTGGATTCACGCGCAGCAGGAAGTCGCCCCCCTCGCGGGGGCGTGGATTGAAACATGGTCATTGATGGCAACCACAGGGCGGCAAAGGTCGCCCCCCTCGCGGGGGCGTGGATTGAAACATTGCCATATCTGTTGCGCTCGCTCCGGGCATAGGCGTCGCCCCCCTCGCGGGGGCGTGGATTGAAACCCCAATGGACAGCCCATCTCTGAAGACCCGGAAGTGTCGCCCCCCTCGCGGGGGCGTGGATTGAAACAAAAGAAAGAAGGCGAGAAGTGAAGGGATACAAGTCGCCCCCCTCGCGGGGGCGTGGATTGAAACAACGTGCAGGCATGAGGAGCGCCATGAAGAAAGCTCGTCGCCCCCCTCGCGGGGGCGTGGATTGAAACCGTTTTGATGAGATTCAACCCCACCGCACTCGTTGTCGCCCCCCTCGCGGGGGCGTGGATTGAAACCCGGTCTTCTGTGGCTATGAGGTCCGCGTCATTGGTCGCCCCCCTCGCGGGGGCGTGGATTGAAACAAGAATGAGGCGGAGTCCACCAAGGAAACTCTGGTCGCCCCCCTCGCGGGGGCGTGGATTGAAACCTCTTCGACTCGGGAATCACTTTGTCCTGGTCGAGTCGCCCCCCTCGCGGGGGCGTGGATTGAAACAATAACCGTGCCCGTCTGCTGATCCACCATGAAGTGTCGCCCCCCTCGCGGGGGCGTGGATTGAAACAGCTTGCCCGGCAGATTGACCAAGGCGTTGACATGTCGCCCCCCTCGCGGGGGCGTGGATTGAAACAGAGGTTACGGCAGAGATGCGGCAGCAAGCTAAGTCGCCCCCCTCGCGGGGGCGTGGATTGAAACTCACAGGCAGCCGGGTACTTCACGCAAGGCGTTGGTCGCCCCCCTCGCGGGGGCGTGGATTGAAACAACTTACCGAGATGCCCGCAACCAAGGCAGAAGACGTCGCCCCCCTCGCGGGGGCGTGGATTGAAACACCTTCTCGTGAAGTCCACGCGCCCAGTTCTCAGGTCGCCCCCCTCGCGGGGGCGTGGATTGAAACATCAGCGGCACGCTCGGCGGCGTGGGACTCTACAGTCGCCCCCCTCGCGGGGGCGTGGATTGAAACTGCGAAACGGCCGTGACGTTGCTCATCGCGCTGGGTCGCCCCCCTCGCGGGGGCGTGGATTGAAACGCCGAGAAATAGGCGAATCGCGCTTGCCACGTCCTGGTCGCCCCCCTCGCGGGGGCGTGGATTGAAACCTGAAAACGCCGTCAAGAAAGCATTGATATGGGGTCGCCCCCCTCGCGGGGGCGTGGATTGAAACAACTTGCGCTTCTCAATCTGTACACGACCGTCAAGTCGCCCCCCTCGCGGGGGCGTGGATTGAAACAGCAGTAAAGATTTGCTGTGATGGAGTTGAAGAGTCGCCCCCCTCGCGGGGGCGTGGATTGAAACAGATGACGGCCGCGCAGACCGCCAGCGTCGTTGCGTCGCCCCCCTCGCGGGGGCGTGGATTGAAACGTGCAGGGCATGGTCGCCTCCATCAACTACTCGCGTCGCCCCCCTCGCGGGGGCGTGGATTGAAACGATTTGGCGGTGAATGGAACACAAATCGCTTATGTCGCCCCCCTCGCGGGGGCGTGGATTGAAACTTCTTTGTGGCAAGCAGTGCAGAGGGTGCGGTAGTGTCGCCCCCCTCGCGGGGGCGTGGATTGAAACACGATTTTTGGAACACGAACATCCTGCCGTTTTTGTCGCCCCCCTCGCGGGGGCGTGGATTGAAACATGGACAACCGGCCCAGGGTCCGGGCAGGGAGGGGTCGCCCCCCTCGCGGGGGCGTGGATTGAAACATGTTACGACCTGTATTCAAAGTCAGCCAGTCAGCGTCGCCCCCCTCGCGGGGGCGTGGATTGAAACGCTGGCGTTGTGGCCGTCACTCTGCGGTCGCACGGTCGCCCCCCTCGCGGGGGCGTGGATTGAAACTACCATCTGGTGAATTATGGGAGACATGACCGGGGTCGCCCCCCTCGCGGGGGCGTGGATTGAAACAGGTTTGGCAGGGGAGGCATACTGGGCATCGTCCGTCGCCCCCCTCGCGGGGGCGTGGATTGAAACATAGACAACCGGCCCAGGGTCCGGGCAGGGAGGGTCGCCCCCCTCGCGGGGGCGTGGATTGAAACATAGACAACCGGCCCAGGGTCCGGGC